>Ga0302320_10000213_pt1 | contig 131454 bp, 112 predicted proteins | sample Bog_T0_3_FD_202130 | JGI IMG/M metagenome (GOLD analysis project Ga0302320, IMG submission 202130) | Peat permafrost microbial communities from Stordalen Mire near Abisko, Sweden - Bog_T0_3 | ecosystem: Environmental > Terrestrial > Soil > Wetlands > Peat | place: Sweden: Abisko, Stordalen... | reverse complement strand
AACGGCATCCAGGGACAACAAAACAACCAGCACACGCATTTGAATTGAGAAAACTCTGCTCGAAAGCCGGAGGGAATTCGCTGATGCGCCCTGGCACTACGAAATCAGATACCTGTGCAGGGGTTCCTTAGCTTCGGGATGCATACCTGAATTGTAAAAGATCGGGTCCTTGAGCCAGGGTCACGCCTTGGCGTCCATTCTCGTCTTCGAAAGATAAAGCACGGCAATCAACAAGAGGCCGGCTCCAACGATCAGGTCTAACTCGCTGAGAATCATGAGGAGGCTGCCAACTGTCATTCGTCCTTGTGCAACCAGGCTGAACGGGAAGAATCCGCCCCACTGACCTCGCGAAGCGCGAAGAAGTAAGACCATCTCGCCTCGTTCCAGCAGGCGAGACACGCCGGGCCAGATGAGAACAGTCACGCCCAAAAGAATAAAGCCTTATCTCGCGTCCGTATGTATGTCCACGTCAAAACTGCGGCGACTGCAAGCTCCAATACACAAAGGAACGAGAGAAGAATGATTGAAAGCATGTCCCTTCACCTCGGATAGACCAACAATACTCCGGAAGGCCCCTGACGCTGAAGCAGTAACTTCCGAGTTGCCGGTCATTGGCCCATAATCCGAAAAGTGAGCGTCCACCACGTCATTCTTGAGCTGACTGCATCATCGATCTATCGTCAACTATCGAGCAATGAAACACCCCACTCCATCTCCAAAAATTCCAAAGGTACCCAAGCCGTCTTTGCCGCGCCATGCTAAGTGATACTGCTCATCGACGGGGTCGAACACGAGAACGTAGCCCTCGTCTTCAGCCATCGTGACGCACATGCGATTCGCCCTCACCTGGGGCGACACTCCCAGGTCGGTGATGCAGAGATCGACTTCCTCCCAATGCGGTTCGACAAGACAGAGACGCATTGAGTTTAGATAACCGCGAATCACATCAGCGGAGAGTGGAGTCCCTATCGCTTCTGGATGGACTTCGTAAACATAGCCTGAGATTTCATTCTCCAGCTCGCGGCGAAGCCGCTGAAAGAAATCTTTGTCGGCTGCGTCTGGCTCAGGGTTGGAAATGGCCTTCTGCATGGCGATATTGTAAGCATCGTGCGACGTAAATAGCCAATGCGCTCATCCACCCATCGGGGCACTTCGTTTCTTGGTTGCGAACGAGTCGTCGCCCACCCGGAACCTACCAAACAGCCATTCCATCCAGTTCGGCAGAACACCATGCAAAAAAGCGAGACTCCCCACTCCCTACACCGCCGCCACCCCTCCCGCCCAGGATTATGATGTTCACGTCGTTTTCCCCGGGCTTTTCCCGGGACCAGAAAAACACAAGCCTCAAAGCACGCGGCCCCGCCCCAAATCCGCCGCGCAGATCAGAAGGAGCGCCATGATTCGCACCTCTTGCAGCAGAGCCTTGGTCACTGGACTCGCCGTCCTCACATTCGCCGCCGCACTCGCCGCCCAATCAGCCCCCAAGCCCGCCACAACCACCGGGGTCCCCACGGACAGGTCCACGTCCGTGGGGTGGACCTCCGTCTTTAAAATCGGCGACTTCAACCGCTCCTCCGTCGAGTTCGCCCAGGGCAACCCCAAACAGCCTGTCAATTTCGTCGCCGCAGAGAGCAATCCCGCAAAAGACTGGTTCGGTACCCAGCCCGTCGTCTTCAACCCCGCGCAGCAGACCGTCGTCACCGCAGCCCCGCGCTCCATCTCTTTCACGCTCGACCGCGCTCCGGCCGCCGCTTATAAGTTCCATCTCGCTGTCCTGGTCACGGGCGCCAGCGTGCCGGCCATGAAGGTCTCCATCAACGGCAAGGACGGCCTCTTCTATCTCCATCCCAAGCTCGATTACGAAGATGGCGACCAGGGGGACGCATTCGATCCTGCCTACTCCTCCGCGGACATCGAGTTCGCCTTTCCCGGCAGCTTCCTCCACGCCGGCGCCAACTCCATCGCCCTGCAGCCCGTAGAAGAAGCCGAGGCGCCCATTCCCGGCGCGCGCATCACCTACGACGCCATCGCGCTCGACACCGCCGCCGCACCATCCCCGGCCGTCTCCGCCCTGTTGGAGCCCACCATCTTCTTCCACCAGCAGAACGGCGCGTTAACTGAGACCGTCGCCGCCTACATCCGCAGCGTCAAGCCCATCACGGAAGGCAGCAGCGCAGATTTGCTCATCGCCGGCAAGCATTATCACGCCGCCATCCCCGCCGGCAGTTTTGGCGAAGCGCGAGTCGAGTTCCAGGTCCCCGAATTTCCGGCACAGACCCAGGCTCAGCTCACCGTCCACCTCGGCGGCCACACGCTGAAGTTCACCCAGCCCATCGATCCTCAAAAGAAGTGGACCGTCCTGATCGTTCCCCACATCCACGTCGACGTGGGCTACTCCGATTACCAGGCCAAGGTTGCCGCCATCCAGGCCCGCACCCTCGACGAAGCCATGAACATGACGGCTCACCATCCCGACTTCCGTTTCTCGCTCGACGGCTATTGGGACTTTGAGCAGTTCCTCAAGACCCGTTCCCTGGCGCAGCAGCAGAAGGCCATCGCCGCCATCCAGAACGAGCAGCTTTTTATCCCCGCGCAATACGCCAACCTGCTCACCGGCATTCCCACCACGGAAACGCTGATCCGCTCCCTCTATCCCAGCGCCAACTTCGCGCGCAAATACGGCACTCCGTTCAACTACGCCAACATCACCGACGTTCCTTCCTACAGCTGGTCCTACGCTTCGGTCCTCGCCGCCGCAGGCGTCCCCTATCTCTTCTCCGGCAGCGATAACTACCGCGCGCCCGTCCTGCTCCAGGGCCGCCTCAATGAAAATTCGCCCCTGCGTTGGGTAGGTCCCGACGGCAAGAGCGTCGTGCTCTGGTATTCCCGCCATTACATGCAGATGGACATGCTATTCGGCATGCCGCCCGTGCTCGCCGCCGGCCGCGACACGCTGCCGCTCTACCTGCAGATGTACTCGCACCCCAACTACCATGCCGACACCGTCATCCTCTTCGGAACCCAGGTCGAAAATACTGACCTGTTCCCGCAGCAGTCCGAGCTGGCTGACAAGTGGAACAGCCAGTACGCTTATCCGCGGATGCAGTACTCCGGCTTCCACGCCGCTCTGGCCGGCATCCTCAAGCAGTTCGGCGATACCCTGCCCTCCATCCGCGGCGACGGCGGGCCGTACTGGGAAGACGGCGCGGGCTCTGACGCGCACTATCTCGCCATGGGGCGCTGGAACGAATCCCGCGCCCAGACCGCGGAGAAGCTCGACACCCTCACCTCCCTGGTCAATCCCCAGCTCAAAACCAATCTCGACGAACTCGCCCGCCTGTGGACCGGCATGGCCCTCATGGACGAGCACACCTGGGACTCCTATAACAGCGTCAACGATCCCACCAGCCGCGAGGCCGTCGAGCAGCTCGCCATCAAGGATCAGTTCGCCGTCAACGCCAAGGCGGATGCCGACTTCATCGTCAAGCGCAGCATGGCCAATCTCACGGACGCTATTCCCGCCGGCCCGCGCAGCCTTATCGTCTTCAACACCCTCAACTGGAAGCGCAGCGGAACCGTCGCCCTCGACATCAGCAAGACCGACGAGATCGTCGATCTCCTCACCGGCCAGCCCGTCCCCTGTGAAACGCTTCACACCGGAAGAGACTTCGCTCGCGTCAGCTTCCTCGCACAGGATGTTCCGCCCGTCGGTTACAAGGTCTATTTGACGCGCCGGGCGCAGGCTGCGGCTCCCACACCGGAGCCCGAACAAGTTACATCGCTTGAAAGTCCGTATTACAAGGTCGCGCTCGATCCTGAAACCGGCGCGGTGCGCAGCATCTACGACAAGCAGTTACAGCGCGAGTTAGTAAGTCAGGACAGCCCGTACCGTTTCGGTCAGTATCTCTATGTCACCGGCGGCGACAAGGCTCCGAACACCATCCTGCAATACAGCCTCGTCTCGCCCAAACCGAATCTCGAAATTCACGCAGCCGCGAACGGCAAGCTCCTCTCCGTCGTGCGCACGCCCTTCGGCCAGGTGGCGCGCCTGCGCAGCGACAGCCTCAACACGCCCTCCATCGAAACCGAAATCCGCCTCTTCGACAGCGAAAAGAAAATTGAATTTGTCGAGCAGGTCGACAAGAAGTCCGTCACCACCAAGGAAGCCGCTTACTTTGCGTTTCCCTTCAGCATGAAGCAGCCGCAATTCCAGTACGAAATCCAGAACGGAGTCGTTGACCCCTCCAAAGATATGTACGCCGGAGCCGGCCACGAATGGTTTACCGTGCAGCACTGGGTTTCCGCGCAGCAGGATGGGGTATCGGCAACCGTCATGCCCCTCGACGCGCCCCTCGTCACCCTCGGCGACATCAACCGCGGCGCATGGCCCACCGAGTTCGGACAGCGCCCCGGAACCATCTTCTCCTATGTCATGAATAACTACTGGGACACGAATTATCGCGCCGAGCAAGGCGGCCATTTCGCCTTCCACTACGTCATCACCAGCGCGGCTTCAACCGATGCCGCCAAACTGAGCCGCGCGGGCTGGGAAGAGATCACGCCCCTCGAGCAGAACTTTGTCACCACGCAGGACAAGGCCGTCAGCCAGTCGCAGGTTCAGCCGGCCGCGCCCTCGCCCGTCGCTTCCACTCTTGACGGCAAGCAGGACAGCTTCCTCAACGTGAGCGATCCGAATCTGCTGCTGGAAACCTGGAAGCCCGCTGAGGACGGCAACGGCACCATCCTCCGCTTCCTCGATTTTGGCGGCACGGAACGCAGCGTCACGGTGCGCACTCCCTGGCTTCATCTGGCCCAGGTCACGCAAACCGACGCCGTGGAAAGAGGCAATGCGGCAATCGCCATGGGTGGAGACAATCAATTTTCGATCACCGTCCATCCCTGGGAAATCCTGACCGTTCGGGTGGTTGCAAAGCAGCAATAAACCGCCCGCATTCTGGGCGCTTCGCTCGTCACGGGCCGTCTCCTCCGATGCGATCGTCGCGCCCGTTCGTTCCCTGCACTTCATGCCTGCAATAACAAAGCGGCGGAGCTGGTTGGCTCCGCCGCTTCATTTTGCGATCTGCTGCCTCGATCGGCAACTACCGCTCTAATGTTTTCCGCCGCCGCCGTGCGATCCGCCGCCACCGCCGCCACGGGCTCCACCACCGCCGCCGTTGCTGTGCATTGCCGCTCCGCCGCCACCGCGCGATCCTCCGCCACCGTTGCTGCGTACTGCCGCTCCGCCGCCACCGCGGGCTCCGCCGCCGTTGCTGCGTACTGCTACTCCGCCGCCGCCGCGCATTGCTCCGCCACCGCCGCCGCCGCGTGCATAGCTGCCGCGATTGGCCGCAAAGCCGCCGCCGCCGCGATAGCTTCCTCCGCCATCATTGCTAAAGCGATGGCCACCCCAGCCGTGCCCGTAGCCCCAGCCGGCCCATGGGCCCATGCCCAGGAAGATGCCGTTGTAGAAATATCCAGGCCCGTAAAATCCATACGGCGCGCAGGAGTACGGCGCATAGTCGTAGTAGCCGTAGGAGCAAACCGGCTGAATGCCGATCCCAACCACAATTTGCGCTTGCGCCGCCGGCGCCAAAGCCAACCCCGCAAGCAATGCTGTCGTTGAAAGTAGTGTCTTGATTCCGCGCATGTGTGACCCCCTTAAGGTGTCTGCAGTTCCTTGTGTTGCGTGGGACGCTGTGTGCAGCCGTTTAGCAATTTCAGAAATAGTACAAAGCAAAAACCAAGGTACTCAGTCGGCACTCGCCATCAGGGAGCGACGACCCTGCAACACCTTGGGCGACTCTACGGATTTTCTGAAACTGCTCTAAGGAACAGTCCAGCAACAGCAGCTACCATAAGGATTTTTTCACTTGCATGCGTGAGTCCCCGGGCTCTTCCCGGGCCGTTCACTCTCTATCCCTACATTCCCCACTCTAGAAGTTCGCTTCGCCTGCGTCTGAGCAATAAGGGCCATAACGCGCCACGTCCTTGTTCGTGCTCCCGGCCTGGAAAACCCACGAACCTCATGCGCAAAGCGCGGCTGCCGCGCCGAAGGTGCCTGTCCCAATCCCTGGTGGTAGCCTCAAGAGTGTTGATGGCAAAAGCAGAGCAGGTTGATTTTCTGGTAATGGGCGCGGGCGTCGCCGGTCTGCGCGCGGCGGTCGAACTGGCCCGCCACGGCGATGTCCTGGTGGTCACCAAGGAGTCCCTCAGCGAGTCCAACACCCACTACGCGCAGGGCGGAATCGCCGTCGCCATGGAGGGAGATGAGGACGTTGCCCTGCATCTGGAAGACACCGTAAATGCAGGCGATGGACTCGTTTACCGTCCCGCGGCCGAGGCGCTCGTAGTCGAGGGCCCGGTGCGCGTGGCCGAGTTGATCGAGTGGGGCGCGGCCTTTGACCGCCAGGGCGACTCGCCCACCGGCGAGCTGCTCCGCACCCGCGAGGGAGCGCACTCGCTGCCCCGCATCCTCCACGCCAACGGCGACGCCACCGGCGCAGAAATCTCTCGCTCCCTGGTCGCCTTCGCCCGCGTCCACAAGCGCATCCGTTTTGCCGAGTGGACCATGGTCACCGGCCTTGTCGTCTCCGGCGGCCGCGTCGTCGCCGCCGACCTCGCCAGTGCCGGCCCCCAGGTTCACAAGCGCAATCCCTGGCGCGTCTCGACGCGCGCCGTCCTCATCGCCGCCGGAGGCGCGGGCCAGGTTTACTCTGACACCACCAATCCCGCCGTAGCCACCGGCGACGGCATCGCCCTTGCCGCCCAGGCCGGCGCCGAGCTGGCAGACATGGAGTTCTACCAGTTCCACCCCACCGCCCTCTCGCTCCCCGGCGTTCCGCGCTTCCTGCTTTCCGAGGCCCTGCGCGGCGAGGGCGCAACCCTGCTCAACGACCGCGGCGAGCGCTTCATGGAGCGCTATCACCCGCTGCTTGAACTCGCTCCCCGCGACGTGGTCGCCCGCGCCATCGCCCGCGAAGGCATCGGCGAAGCTGGCGCGGCCCGCCCCGTCTATCTCGACCTGCGCCACCTCACCGGCATCGATCTCCACCATCGTTTCCCCGGCATCAGCGCCTTCCTCGCCCATCACGCGCTCGATCTCGCCCGCGACCTCATCCCCGTCCGTCCCGCCGCGCACTACCTCATGGGCGGCATCAGGACCGACCTCGCCGGCCACTCCAGCCTCGGCGGACTCTACGCCGCCGGCGAAGCCGCCTGCACGGGCGTTCACGGCGCAAACCGCCTCGCGTCGAATTCACTTCTCGAGGGCCTGGTCTTCGGAGCCCGCGCCGCTCAGTCCATGCTGGCCGACGGCCTGCCGCTCTCGCCCGCCGACGCCCCTCTCGCGCCTCATCAGCCCCTCACCGCCGCCGAGAAGAAACGCGTCGAAGACCTCATCGCCCAGTTGCAGGCGTCCATGTGGGCCCATGCCGGACTGCTTCGTGAGGAGTCCACCTTGTGCCAGGGTCTTGCCGCGCAGCAGGCCACGGCCGCGGCTCTTGATGAGTGGACGCAGCAGGGCAAGTTCAGCCGCCGCCTCTCTGAAGCGCAGGCCATGAGCCGCGTCGCCCTCTCCATCCTGGCCTCAGCCCTGGCCCGCACTGAAAGCCGCGGCGCACACTTCCGCAACGACTTCCCCCGGCGCGACGACGCGCACTTCCAAAAGCACGCCACCTTCCCCCGTGACCAAAAAGTCCGCTTCGAAGAGTGGTAGTTTTTCCAGTTGACAGTGGTCAGTGATCAGTGGTCAGTTCCCTGGTCCTTGAAAACTGAAAACTGAAAACTGAAAACTGAAAACTGAAAACTGAAAACTGAAAACTGAAAACTGAAAACTGAAAACTGAAAACTGAAAACTGATCACTGAAAACTGATCACTGATCACTGCTTTTCCACGACCACACCGCGCAAACCGCCAGAATTCCGCCCATCACCGCCAGCGAAATCGTAATCGGCACATCGATCCAGCGGCTGGCCAGCATCTTCAGCGCCACAAAGCCCAGCAGCGCTCCCAGCCCGTAATGCAAATAGCGAAAGCGGTCCAGCAGCGAAGCCAGCGCAAAGTAGAGCGAGCGCAGGGCCACCACCGCCGCAATATTCGACGTGTACACCACGAAAGGATTGTGGCTGATCGCCAGCACGGCGGGAATCGAATCCACGGCAAACAGCACGTCGCTGACTTCAACGGCCAGAATCACCGGCAGCAGCGACCCGCCTGCCGGTTGCAGATTCAACACCCATTGCGGTATCGCCGCCCGCGCCGAGCCGCCGCGCACCAATCGAACCGCCGCGTACAGCAGGAACAAGCCAAAGACCCAGGTGATCCAGTCGAAGCGTCGCAGCAGCGTGATGCCCGCGGCAATAAACAGCACGCGCAGCACCACCGCTCCGCCCACGCCCCACAGCAAGGCCTTGTGCTGGCGTTCAGGGCCGATGCGGAAGCCCTGAAAAATCACCATGAAAACAAAAAGATTGTCCACGCTGAGCGAGGTCTCGATGGCGTAGCCGCCCACAAACTCCAGCGCCGGCTGCCGGCCCTGCACCACGGCAATCCACGCCGCAAAGCCGGTTGCGGCCAGCACCACCACCGCCGTGCCCAGCCACGCAAACGCCTGTGGATGCCGCAGCGCGCGCCGCTGGTTCAGCCACAGCGCGTCGGCCACCAGCAGCGCCGCCACCACCGCGTGAAAACCCAGCCACCAGACCCAGGAAACGCCCGCGATCATACCAGGATGCTACAGCAATCCGGCGGTCCTCAGACCGGTCGGTTAAACTGGTAGAGCGATGCTCGACTTGGTCTTTGTCCGTGCCAACCTGGAACTTGTGGAAGAAAAGCTGCGCGCCCGCGGCGCCGACCCTGCCGTGCTGCTGGGCGATTTTCGCGCCCTCGATCAGAGCCGGCGCGAGGCCATTACCACCTCCGAACGCCTGAAAGCCCGGCGCAACGAGCTCAGCCAGCAGGTGGGCACGCTGAAAAAAGCCGGCCAGGACGCTACGGCCGTCATGGATGAAACCCGCGCCCTCAAGGAAAAGCTCGACGAGCTGGACAAAACCGCCGCGGCTCTCGACGACCAGTTGCGGCTCTCTCTTGTCAGCATTCCCAATCTCGTCCGCGACGAAGTTCCCATCGGAACCTCCGAGGCCGACAACGTCACGGTCAAAACCTGGGGCGAGATTCCCAAATTCGACTTCGAGCCCAAACCCCACTGGGAACTGGGCGAGGCGCTGGGCATTCTGGACCTGGAACGCGCGGCCAAGCTCAGCGGAGCGCGGTTCGCCGTCTACATGGGCGCCGGAGCGCGGCTTGAACGGGCGCTGATCAGCTTCATGCTCGACCTGCACACCACAAAGCACGGCTACACTGAAGTGCTGCCCCCGTTCATGGTCAACTCCAAGTCGCTCTTCGGAACCGGCCAGTTGCCCAAGTTTGCCGAGGATCTGTTCCGCTGCTCTGACGCCGACGCGGAAGCCGTCGCCCGCGGCGAGTTCAAAGACAACGACCACTGGCTGATTCCCACCGCCGAGGTCCCGGTCACCAACCTCTACCGCGACGAAATTCTGGATGAAGCCCGTCTGCCCATCCGGCTCACGGCCTATACGCCCTGCTTCCGCGCCGAGGCCGGCGCGGCGGGCAAAGACACGCGCGGCATCATCCGCCAGCACCAGTTCCAGAAAGTCGAACTGGTCAAGTTCACGCGCCCCGAGGAGTCCGACGCCGAACACGAGCGCCTCACCCTCGACGCCGAAGAGATTCTTGAGACGCTCGGCCTGCCGTATCGCCGCGTTCTGCTCTCCACCGGCGACACCGGCTTCTCCTCCGCCAAGACCTACGACCTGGAAGTCTGGCTCCCCGGCCAGCAGCTCTACCGGGAGATTTCTTCCTGCTCCAACTTTGAAGGCTTTCAGGCGCGGCGGGCCAACATCCGTTACCGCGCGGGAGGCAAGGGCAAGCCGGAGTTTGTCCACACCATCAACGGCAGCGGACTGGCCGTGGGACGCACCTGGCTGGCCATCCTTGAGAATTATCAGCAGGCCGACGGCTCGGTGCTGATTCCCCAGGCTCTCCGGCCCTACATGGGCGGCCTGGAACGCATTACGAGGGAATTGTGATGGAACCTGTAAGCTCAAACGAAATCGTTCCGCAACCCCGCCGCTCCGTCAGGCAGATCCTGCTCAGCTACTTCTACTGGACCTACCCGCGCGGCTGCTTCCACTACGACGTCATGGTGTCCACGATCCTGCTGTTCATCTTCATCACCCCGCACCTGTGGAACTACGGCGACAAGCCGCCCGCGATCGCCGGACCCATGCATCCCATCCAGGTCACCGGCAACGGCCGCGGGATCATCGTCACCGTGCAGGCCTCGGATGTGACCGTGCCCGCAGGCGCCTCGGACAATGCAGTGAAAAAAGTGCTCCGTGACGCCATCGAACCGGTCACCGGCGACGCCGTCACGGTCGAGCATTGGGAAACCGTCACCGACGCCCAGGGCAATCTCGCCTGGAAGGTCTGGGCGCACCGGTAGACCCATTTTTGCGCTACTTCCGGCGCTCACCAGCGTCAAACAGAATAAGGATATTTATGCACTTGGATAGAAAACTCGTTTATGCCGCATTCATCGCATTCGTCCTGCTACCTGGCCGCGCAGTCTTTGCGGCGGACGATCTGAAGACAGTGCTGCGCAGGCTCGACGTCGCTGCGGCCAACTTCCACACTACCTCGGCCGATTTCCAGTTCGACACCGTGCAGACCGATCCGGTACCCGACACCGATGTCCAGAAGGGTACGGTCTACTACGGACGCAAGGGCTCCGCCTTCCAGATGGCTGCGCATATCCGGGAGGTCAACGGAAAAATTGTGCCCAAGGTGTACACCTACTCCGCCGGTATCCTGAGGCTGTATGAGAAGTTGACCGACCAGGTCCGGAACTTCAGCAAGGCCGGCAAATTCGAGAGCTACCTGATGCTGGGTTTCGGCGCCAGCGGCAAGGATCTTGAACAGAAGTGGGATATCAAATATCTGGGGTCTGAGACCCTTTCCGACGGCAATACGGCTGTGAAGACTGAGAAGTTGGAACTGGTGGCCAAAGATCCCGCCATTCGCAAAGTCCTTTCTAAGGTGACCATCTGGGTCGACCCCGACAGGGCCGTGAGCCTGAAGCAGGTCTTCGACGAGGGCCCTGGAAGCTATCGCGTCTGCTTGTACTCCCACTTCAAGACGAATCAGCCTCTGCCCGCCGACGCCTTCACCCTTAAGACAGACAGCCAGACCGAGTACATCAACCAGTAAAGCGCAATCCCTCCCAGCGCAAACAGCATGGGAAAGAACTCCAGCGTATATCGCGCTTCGGGAGCCTCCACGGTCAGCAGCAATGCGCTGCGCATCGCCATGTAGGCCACCATCCAGGCCCATAGTGTGCGCCCCCACGTCCCTGGCGCGGCGCAGCGCGCGCATAGCCACACTCCGGCCAACCCCAGCAGCAGGTACACGGCGTTCAATCCCGCATAGGCCCAGCTGAACCGGGTCTCCGCGCGGTGATGCGCGTACACCCACCAGTCCAGGTCGATGGGCAGATTTTCCACGCGCGGCCTCAGCGTCATGTCGGCCAGCCGCCCCAGCGGCAGCCAGACATAAGACCGCAGCGGGTGCGCGGCAATGCGCTCGTCGGCCAGCCGGGCAAAACGCGCGTCCAGTTCCGGCGTGATCTCGTAACCGTGGCTATTGTAATCGGCAGCCAGAGCGGCGGTTGCAGCGTACTCGGCCGGCGAGTCAAACGCCCGGCCGGGCAGTTTGCTCAGGTCCAGCGGCCCATCCGGCACATTCCAGTAAATGTCGTAGGTAGATACGAAGTCCAGGCACCAGCTCTTCACCCAGCGCTCCCAGCCGGGATGGGTGTCTTCGCCGGGGTCGGTGGCCAGCCGCGGCGCCAATGGCTCAAAAACGTGGAACACCTGCCAGTTGCGCCAGGCCCACGCGCCGAACGGGAGCAGCACCATCAGCGCGCAAACCAGCCCCATCCCTGCCAGTTTCCTGCGCGCCACGGCCCCTCGCTTCAGCCCCATGAACATCGCCGGAGCCAGCGCCACGCCCAGCAGCGCTCCATCGGGCCGCAGCAGCGCCGCCCAGGTCACCGCGAACGTAAACAGCAGCGCGCTGCTCCACCCCGGCAGCGCACGGAAGCGAGCCAGCGCCCACAGCGCCAGTGCCATCGCAAACAATGTCGGCGTCTCGGCCAGAGGAACCACCGCATACGAGGCCGTAAAAGGACACAGCGCGGCCAGCCAAAGCGTGGCCATCGCCGCGCCTGCCTTCAGTTCAGCCGGGGCCATGCGGCGCACAAAGCCGGCCAGCAGCAGGCAGCCGCACAGCTCCAGCGCAATCTGCGCCCCGGCTGCCGCCGCGTAGTTCTCCATCCCGAAAACCCTGAAACAGAGCGCCAGAAACAGCGGATAGCCGGGCAGCCGGATCAGCGTGGGATAAAGCTCCCCTCCAGCTCCGTTCAGCGCATACCGCCCGTGCAGCAACAGGTTCTTCGCCACCCCGCCATAAATCAGCGCGTCCCCGTTCACCTCAAACAGTTTTTTCAGCAGCCACAGGCGCAACACCAGCCCGGCGGCCAGCGCCGTCAGCGCAGGCAGCGCCGCGCGTACACGGTCAGACCTTCGCTCGTGCGCCGTCCATTGACTCTCTCGGGTAGCTTCCATACGATTCGTACTGTATAGCGTAGACCGTTCCGGCGGCTTTCGCCCACGTAGAATAGACAAGACCGGCCATGCCTGATAAACAGATATTCTTCGACCCGCAACGCAAGCGCTGGAAGCGGCTGCGCCGCATCCTGGATGCGGCGGCCCTTCTGTTCACGCTGGTACTGGCCATTTTCATCTTCAACGTGCTGCGCAATCAGCACTTGCCTGAGCTGCTGCTGCCGGTTCCCAAACATAACTACAAGGCCCTGCCCGACCGCACCCCGCTGGTGCGCACCACCAAAAACCCGCGCCCCGCGCGCCGCAAAACCGCCCGCAAGCCCTCTGAAATTCCCCTCAACTCCGGCGAAGGCCTGCGCGCGGCGTATTACGTGGCGTACGACGAGGCCAGCTACTCCTCCCTGAAAGAGCACATCCACCAGATAGACATGCTGTTTCCCGAGTGGCTGCACGTTGACTCGCACCAGCCCGGGCTGCTGGCCATCAACAACGACAGCCACCGCGAGTACCCCATCGTCGACGGCAACACGGTTCATGACCCCGACGACATGAACCGGATCAAGCGCGTCATTCAGGCAGCCAAGGTCGACACGGAAATCTTCCCGCACCTGAACAACTACAACTCCAACACCTTGAACTGGGACTCCGGCTTCGGCAGCGTGCTCATGGACCCGGACAAGCGCGCCATGCTGCGCGGCCAGATCATGCGTTTCTTCGCCGCCTACCCGGTCTATCGCGGCCTGTCGCTCGATTTTGAAAGCCTCGACGACAGTGCGGACCCGGCCTACGTCAGCTTCATCCGCGAGCTCTACGCCGATATGCACGCGCGCAATCTGCGCCTCTACGTCAACACCGTCATCGCCACCGACGACGACGAACTCAGGCAGATTGCCGCCAACTCCGACGGCCTTATCCTCATGAACTACGACGAACATGAGGAGAGCAGCAATCCGGGTCCGGTCGCCAGCCAGGCCTGGTTCCTCGCCAACCTGCAACGCGTTCTCAAGGTGGTGCCCAAGGAAAAACTGATCTGCGCGGTGGGCAACTACGGCTACGACTGGACCCTCTCCATTCCCGATCCCAAAAAGCGCAGGCACTCCAAGCCGGAGATCCTCGCCACCGACGTCCTCTCGGTCGCCGAAGCATGGCAGCGCGCCTCCGACGCCGACGCCGACCTCGACCTGGATTACGACAGCCTCACTCCCCACTTCGAGTACATCGACGAAGACAAGAATCAGCGCCACGTCGTCTGGTTCCTCGATGGCGTCACGCTCCTGGACGAGATGCGCGGCGCACGCGCCCTCGGACTCCAGACCTTCGCCCTGTGGCGGCTCGGCGAGGAAGACAGTTCCCTGTGGAGCGTTTGGGACCGGCCCAGCAATCCCGAGTCGCTGCTGGCGCTCGCCTCCGTCCAGCCCGGACACGATGTGGACACCGAAGGCGACGGTGACATTCTGCGCGTCACCAGCCTTCCCCAGCGCGGCCGGCGCACCGTCTCGGTGGACACCGACGAGCTCGACCCGCGCAAAAAGCTCATCGTCGATGAGCACATGGATGTCTATCCGCGCACCTACACCATCGAGCAGTACGGCTACCACCCCAATCAGGTCGCGCTCTCCTTCGACGACGGACCCGATCCCAAGTGGACCCCCAGGATTCTCGACGTCCTCAGGAACAAGGGCGTCCATGGCACCTTCATGCTCATCGGCTCTGAGGCCTCTGAGAATATCGGCCTCATGCAGCGCGTGGTGCGCGAAGGCAACGAGATCGGCAACCACACCTACACCCATCCCGACATCAGTGAAATCCCCCAAAGCCGCCTTGACCTCGAGGTCAAGCTCACTGAGCGCCTCTTCGCCAGCAAGCTCGGCATTCAGCCCCTCTACTTCCGCCCGCCCTACGACATCGACGAAGAGCCTGACACCGACGACCAGGCCGCGCCCGTGGCCCACATCCAGCAGGACGGCTACACCATCATCGGCAACAAAATCGACACCGACGACTGGAACGAGCACCCCCGCAAGTCCCCCGCTGAAATCACCCAGTCGGTCCTCAACCAGTTGGAGGCCATGAAGTCCAAGCCGCAATTCCGCGGCTCCATCATCCTGCTCCACGACGGCGGCGGAGACCGCTCGGCCACCGTCGCCGCGCTGCCCGTCCTCATTGACGCCCTCCGCGCCCACGGCTACTCCATCGTCCAGGTTTCCACGCTGATGGGCAAAACCACCGCCGATGTCATGCCCCGGCTCAGTTGGCCCATGTACCTGCGCGCCCTGCCAGACTCCATCGCCTTCTCCGGCGTGGAATTCATCGGCAAATTCATCTTCCTGGTCTTCTTCCTCGGCGATATCCTGATGAGCGCCCGCCTGCTCTTCGTCGGCCTGCTGGCCATCATTGACCGCCTGCGCAAGCCGCACCGCCAGGCCTCGCCCGGCTACAACCCCCGCGTCGCCGTCCTCATCCCCGCCTACAACGAGGAAACCGTCATCGTCCGCACCATCCGCTCGGTGCTCAACTCCGACTACAAAAATATCCACGTCGTCGTCATCGACGACGGCTCAACCGACCGCACCGTCGAGATGGCCCGCCAGGCCTATGCCGCGGAGATCGCCGCCGGCCGCGTGCAGGTGCTCACCATGCCCAACGGAGGCAAGGCCGCCGCGCTCAACTTTGCCCTTGCCACCATGAAGGAAGAAATCTACGTCGGCATCGACGCCGACACCGTCATCGCCGCCGACGCCATCTCCAAGCTCATCCCCCACTTCGAGGACCCCCTGATCGGCGCCATGGCCGGCAACGCCAAGGTCGGCAACCGCGTCAACCTATGGACCCGCTGGCAGGCCCTGGAATACATCACCAGCCAGAACTTCGAGCGCCGCGCCCTGGACCTGTTCCACGTCGTCACCGTCGTCCCCGGCGCCATCGGCGCCTGGCGCACCGCGCCCGTCAAAGCCGCCGGAGGCTATCCCCTCAACACCGTCGCTGAAGACGCCGACCTCACCATGAACCTGCTCGAACAGGGATTCAAGGTCGACTACGAAGACCGCTCGCTGGCCTTTACTGAAGCCCCCATCGACGCCAAAGGCCTCATGCGCCAGCGCTTCCGCTGGTCCTTCGGCACCCTCCAGGCCATCTGGAAACACCGCGCCGCCTTCGTCCGCAACAAGGCCATGGGCCTGTTCGCCCTGCCCAACATCCTCATCTTCCAGATGTTCCTGCCCCTGGTCTCGCCCTTCATTGACCTCATGTTCCTGGCCGGCATCGTCACTTACTTCACCAACCGCTACTACCACCCCGAGGCCGCCTCCGCCGCCAGCTTTGAAAAGCTCCTGGCCTACTTCGGCGCCTTCCTGCTCATCGACTTCGTTACCTCTTCCATCGCCTTCTCGCTCGAGCGCCGCCACCCCGCCAACAAGGGCGACGGCTGGCTGCTCTTCCACATCTGGCTGCAGCGCTTCGCCTATCGCCAGGTCTTCTCGATTGTGCTGTTCAAAACCCTCAAGCGCGCCATCGACGGCAAGCCCTTCAACTGGGACAAAATCCAGCGCACCGCCAAGATGAGCAAGAGCACCGACGCCCTCACCGACACGCCAACCAGCTGAGCGGCTGCATTCATATCGCTTGTCATCTTGAGCGACGGCATTCATATGCTTGTCATCCTGACATTCCTATAACTCTGTCATCCTGAGCGACCGCAGCGAAGCGAAGGGAGTCGAAGGACCTGCGGTTGTTCTTGCACTTGCTTCTGCACTTGCCTTTGCTTTTGCACTTGCAATTGTGGATGTTTTCCGCCGCTTTGAAAGGGCACGGTTTTAACCGCGCCACCAACCCCATCCACCCATCTTTTTAGAAATCAATCCACGCGGCGCAAGCCGCGTTAAACCCGTTCCCCGGACCCTGCGGCGTTTTTCAGGACCGATGCGGCGAAACCTGCTGAGAATTAGACATCGCGCAGGTTTGACTTGCCAATACCATGGCGCGCCGTCCAACCAAGCGTTCATTTGAATTCCCGCAGGTAAGGCGGAATCTGCATCCCTTTGCAGTCTTCGGGGGATATTCCCTCGACCGGCTTCATCTTTGGATCGAACTCTGATCGAAAATAGTCTTCGTGGTCCAGAAGCACATGGAAGCAGAGCGCACCCCAAACCAGAATCCGATACCGGACGATGTTCTCATCCTCGATCGGGGAGATTCGAATCACCTGGCATCCCGGCCCAAAATCAATTACCGTTCTGTGTACCATCCTGTGCGGCAGGAATTGCGGGCTTACGATGTCAGGCTCAGAAACGCAGGTTCTCACCGCGTACGGCGGCTCAACGAACTTCTTGCCCATTTCTTTGTATTCGCAGCCGCGCGCGATTTTCTCCGCGATTATCGATAACCCAGCCCACGGAATAGGCACCACATATTCCGCTGGCCCCGGCCTCTGGGCGAGGCCGGGGATGGCTCCCGGCATCTGCTCTCCAGCGGTCACGGGAATAAACTCAGCCTTCAGTTTGCGACGACGGTTCTCACGATGCTCCCGTTCTTTGGGTGTAAGTTCTCCAGCATCGATCCCAAGTGATCGGAGGGCCTTTTCGGGAACTCCCTTCGCAGCATCCGGCTTAGGGTCGAGACACAAGCCCAGCCGGACCAGTAGGTCCGATTCCATGGCCCCGAGCTCCTTGTTACAGGGCCGACAACAGGGCACGGTCCAACGCTGCACTGTGACGGGAGTGCTCTCGGGATACCAGGAGTCTGGGAAGACATGGTCGTCCGTTATGTCTTCGGTAAACCTAAGACAGTGGACGCATCGACCATGAGGCGATTTCTCGGGCATCTTGCCCTTAATATACCGCCCTGGCTTCTCGCGCAGAAAGCGGGTCGGTCTGCCTCTTGTGGCGGGCCTATTTCTCGCTTTTGAGACAAGGGGTAGCAGGTGGCCAGCGTTGGACTTCCCAGGTCCGAAAATCCAGACCCGGGGAACCCGGCCGCGTGATTCATGGCGCTTTCCAGATTACATTCTGTTCTTTGTCGAACAGAAGCAGACTGGCCGCAGATGTCTGATGAGTTTCGCCAGTTCGAAGGGTTACCAACTCCTTTGTCACGCCAAGGCTCGACTTGAATCCGGCATCATCTGACAGTTCCAAATGGCCCGGCTCCAAAAGCAGCCTTTGTTCCCCTTTTCCGTTACTCAGAGAGAGCCCTGCACCGTAACCATCGACCGCCGAAAACAAACCAAGCGTGTGACCCTGCGAATCGGATACACCAATGATCTGAGCACTGATATTCCCGTCACCACCCACATAGACTCGCGCCTTACCCTTGAGGTCGTACAAAGCCAGCGTAGGAGTGGGTTCAAAGTTTACGGGTAGGTTCTTGTTCTCAGGGGTCAAAGGCAAATTCGGAAAAACCTCTTCCGCCGTGGCTGTGCTCTTCTCTGTCATAAATAATCGCGCGCGTATATTCCCATCTGTGTCCTTTAGGGAAACGCCCTTCGCTTCCAAGTTGGGCAGTATCGCTTTATCTGTCGTAAGCAGGGTAACTGGGAAGCCTTTTGGATCATCCAGGGAGAGCGAGGGTCCAAGGGCGTCGCTGGCCGATATAAAAACCCGCTCTTTCCCTTTCTCGTCCGCGAGATTCAGTGTACCTCCCGTCATTGAAGGCACTACTCCCGAATTAAGCCTTACTCTCTCCTTACCCTCACCATCGTAGAAAACGAGTTGCACTGGCCCGGAATTATCGGGACTTTCATCTATCGAGAAAGTCGCGCGCACTTTACCAGTTTTGTCTTTCAGAATGAACTGACTTGCCTCCACGATGTTCGATTGACTTGCCTGCACAGGCTTGGTTCGCGTGGCCTGTCCCATGAGCAAAAGTGAGGCTGCGATGATGAGTGCTGCAGTTCCAGTCTGCTTTAACCTACGGTTCTGCATTTCGAGCTTCAGTAGCCGCTCTTGTATCTTTTCCATGCCCTGGACATCGCCATTCATACCGCCTCCTCCTACCTGATTCTATGGAATCAGTGAAGTCTAGCACGGGAGCGGTACAGGCGAAATGGACTTCATCGTCAGCCGTCCAGCCATCGATTTTGAAGCCTCGGAATGCCCAAACCCTCCGCCAACGCAGATTATTTCTGGAAAGTCGCCTTATAGCGATTGAACTGAACAGGTCGGATTACCGGCGATCCGGAAGTAATTCTCAACGAACGAGAACAGCCCGGTGCCCCATCCATTCCACAGTCTCATGAAACTGTGGAATGGGCGGGAAACCAAGAACCCACTCCCGCGAGTCCTTCTGTTCCCTATTCTCTGTTCCCCGCCTTTTGCAGATAATTACCTTCCCTTGTCGCATACTGGAGAGGCAATGGGGATCGTGTCAGGGACGTGACCAGCCCGCACCAAAAAGCAGGTATTTACAACTTTTTTCATTTTTATCCGCTTTTTTACGTCCTTCATTTTATCTAACTTGATTGTAATGAATAATTTGGAAGATATAACTATTAACCATTCAGTAACCGGAAAGTGCCGTTTTTAGCCCGTTTTTAGCAAAAAAAGCGCCCTTTTCGTCTCAAAAGTGCCTTTTTTTGACCCCCAAAACGCTGCTTTTTTAGAGTTCCGGCCAGGCGCGCTCTCCCCGCTTTGCCTGCGGTCTGTGACCGCCTACGCGCTCGCAACCGGCACGGTGAACTGGAAGCGGCTTCCCTTGCCCGGCGTGCTTTCCGCCCAAAGCCGTCCTCCGTGCTGCTCCACGATGCTCCGGCAAAGCGCCAGTCCAAGGCCCGTCCCGCCCAGCGCGCGGGAGTCGGACGCGTCCCCTTGCTGGAAGCGGTTGAAGATGTGTTCCAGCTTCTCCGGCGCAATGCCGCGGCCCTCATCCTCCACGATGAAACAGACGGCATCTTCGCTGCATGGTTGTGCGGCCAGCCGGATATGCGTGTCCGGCGGTGAGAACTTGATGGCGTTGGTGACCAGTTCGTTGATCACCTGCAGCAGGCGGTCTTCGTCGGCCATCACCTGTATCGGCGGAGCTGCAATGCGGAAGCTGATGTGCACCTGGCTGGCCGCGCCGTGCGCTATATCCGCGGCCCTGCGCAACAGGTCCACGGCCTCAACCGGCTGCCGGTGCAGCGGCAGCTTGCCATTTTCCACGCGGTCGAAATCCACAATGTCGTTGACCAGCCGGATCAGCCGGTCGCAGTTGCCAATGGCAAGCTCCACCATCTGGCGCTGCTTTTCCGGCCGCTTGTCCAGCGAGCCGGAGGAGACCAGCCCCAGCGATGCGCGCAGTGAGGTGAGCGGCGTGCGCAGTTCGTGGCTCACCGTGGAGATGAACTCGTCCTTCATCTTCTCCAGGCGGCGCCGCTCGGAGACGTCCTGGAAGGCGACGACCATGCCTGACACGCGCCCATCCTCAAGCAGCGGGCTGGCGCTGTATTCCACCTGGAAAGACGTGCCGTCCTTGCGCTTGAAAACCTCGTCGCGCATGCGAACGGACTCGCAGCGCCGTAGGGCCAGAAGAATGGGATTGGTGGACCGTGTGTAAGGAGTGCCGTCGGCATGGCTGTGGTGGATCATGCCTTGCACGTCGCTGCCTGCCAGCTCTTCCGGCGTGTACCCCAGCACCCGAGCGCCGGCCAGGTTGATAAACGTCAGCCTTCCTTCCAGATCGATGCCGTAGATGCCGTCGCCCACTGATTCCAGAATCAATTCGCGCTGGCGGGTGGCCATGTGCAATGCCTGTTCGGCCTCGTGCTGCTCGGTCACATCGATGCCGTGGTTGAGCACAAAAGGCTGTTCGCCGGGCAACTCCATGCGCCGGCTGCGGCAGGCAATACGCCGGTAGACGCCGTCGCTGCGCCTCAGCGGCAACGCCCCCTGCCACTCTTCCTTGGTTTCCAGGGTGCGCAGGCATTCCTGGAAGGTTGCCATGCCGGATTCATCCAGAAGTTCTGATATGGAACGTCCCGTCAGTGCCTCGGCGCGATAGCCCAGCGTCTCGGCGGTGAATGCGTTCAATGAGGTCAGCCGGCCCTGCATCGAGCAGGTAAACACAAATCCCAGGCTGTTCTCCACCATCTCGCGGTAGCGCACTTCGCTGGACAGCAAGGCCAATTCCACCTGGCGCTGGTCGGTCACGTCCTGGCCGCTCACGATCAGGTATTGAATCTCGTCGTTCGGTCCCTTCAGCGGCCGCAGCGTCCAACTCACACGCCGCGTCAGTCCGCCGCTGATCCGCCACGCCGTCTCGTGCGGCCCGGATACCTGTCCCGCCGCGGCTTCGCGCAGCTTTCCCTCCGCCCATGGCCGGTCGCTGCTCTCCAGAACCTGATCCACAAACGATCTCCCCACCGCGTCGGCCAGGCTCAGCCCGGTCAGTTGCGCGCAGGAGTAGTTCATCCGCACCATCCGGCCCGCGGTGTCCAGCACCGCAACCAGCGCCGGTATCGAGTCCAAAGTCGCCGCCACAAAGCAGCGTTCGATGGCCAGCGCGTGCTCGGTCCGCTGCCGCGACCGCTGCGCCAGCTCTTGCGCCTTGATGCGGCTGTAGAGTTCCAGGCGCGTAACCACCTGGCGGCCCAGAATCTCCAGCAGTGTGAGGTGCTCCTTGCTGAACTGGCCCGGCTCGCGCGCCAATACAGCCATCGTGCCGATCACATGCTGCGAACTGTCGATGAGGGGTATGCCGGCGTAAGAGCGGCAGGGCCTTGCGCCAATCAGCGGAATCCCTTCCGGCGGAAAGCGCGGATCCCGCCCGGCTTCCCGAATCAGAAGCGCCTCGCCCTTCTCCAGCATCCACTGGCAGGCCGTTGCAGAACTTATCTGCTCCGGCGCCTTGAAGCCGAACTGTGCTTTGAACCAGAGACGGCCAAAGTCCATCCAGCCTATGTAGGCATAATCCGCGGTGCTCAGGACCGCGGCCAGCTCCGTCAACTCATTGAGCGCAGCGTCAGGGTTACGATCGAAGATGTTAAACTCCGACCGCGCAACCATCCCCGGGTTCTCACCAAGCGATTGACTTTGCATTGCGCACATAAGTTACACTCACCCAATTGTCAGTATCGGGCAGTTATTTGGAATTGGCTCTGGCACAATTGTGGGAATTTTCAACGTCTCGGCATACAACACAAGTAATTGGATACTCAGACTATCGATTCAACAGTAACGTTACTAAAGGTTCTTTTCACGCTGAATAGAAAGCCATACACACCAAAATATTGCATAAGCGCGCCCTGCGTGCACCTGATCTTTCCACAGCCGAGTTAGTGGGCTTCGGGCAGCTTGCAGCAGTCTCCGCTGTTGGCCGGCTCGTTGCTGCCCGCATCCAGCACCACCTTCCAACCGCCATCGGGCTGCTTGCGCCAGATGGTCATATACCGTCCGCTGGTGGTGACCGGATTGCCGTTGGCGTCCTTGCTGTGCCCTTCAAAGTGGCCCCAGGTGTAACCCATGTCTCCGGAAGGTCCCAGAACTGCATCGGTTGGCGTCCAGGTCAGTTGGTAGTCCCGGGGAGACCAGTTTGCCGATTTTACAATCGCCACCAGCCCCACCATCGGCTGTTGCCCGTTCCCAAGCACCACGCCGTCCGGTGCAAACCAGTCGGCAAAGGCCGCGCCTCCCCGTTCGGCCACGTCCTTGGCAAAGCGCGCCTCCAGGTCGAAGAGCAGCATCTTGCCCGGCTTCACCGTAGGGTCTGAGAGCGGATTGGGAGCGCTCGCGCTCAGGCTGTCCGGCTCCGGCAACTGCCCCCAGGCCGCCCGCGGAGCCGCTCCAGCCACCATCGCCGCCAGCACCACCGCACCAAAAATTCCTCTCCTCATTCCAGCCATCTTCCCGGCCCTCCCCCAACAAATACGTTCTATCAGCCCATCCTACAACCATGGGTTGCAGGGCCGCATGCAAGCTTGCGCACATAGGTTACAGCAAGCCGCTACGCAGTGATTGCGGTATCAAACTCTGTGTAATTGTCGAGGTGATCCTTGATGATCAGATAGCACTCGCAAGAGGCCTTCGTGAGCCCGGGAACGTCGAGAATGCGGATTTCTCCGCGGCTGTATTCGATAAGTCCCTTTCTCTTCAGAATCCCGGCCGCCGTGGAAATAGTAGGACGGCGACCCCCAAGCATGTCTGCGAGAAACTCTTGCGACATCTTGAACGTGTCGGTGTGCGCGCGGTCCGCACAGAGCAGCAGCCAGCGGGCAAGTCTCTGTTCAAAGCTGTGCTTCGCATTGCATCCGGCGGATTGCATTGCCTGAATCAGTTGCGCCTGAACATAGCGCAGTGCCAGAAACTGAAATTTGCCGCCAAGGCGGAACTCTCTTCTCGCATCCTCCAAATGGCAGGCATGGCCATGGCCGGCAATCTGCGTGTAGACGCGATTCAAACTCTTTATTGTTCCCATCAGAGCTGAGACGCCGATGACAGACTCATAACCGAACATCCCTACCTCGACCTGCGACCCATCCTTGAATGTTGTCGTCATCGACGCCATTCCCTCGTCGAGAAAATAGAGGTGGTCGATCGAGTCGCCAGGGGTTTCGATTTCGTGCTTCAGCTCAAATGTGACCGGCTGCAAATGCAGGCGCCCTATGATGTCTCCGTCCAGAGCCTTCAATAAAGTGTTCTTAAAGCCACGGCTGTGCAAGGTATCCTCGCTTTCAGGCAAAACTCAATCCCAAGCAGTATGCGCTTGGCTCACGGTGCCTGACAAAGTTCTGGTTATGTCAGAGACCGTACGATGATCGCAACAATAAGCGAGTAGAATTCAGCCGGTTCGTCTATCTTCCCATTCGAGGCGCGAAGCATGACGTTTGAACTCACCACGTTTCTTGATGAAGCAGGCGTGGGACGAAAACTCGTCCATTTGCAGCCCAGGGAGATCTTCTTTTCGCAGGGAGATTCGGCCGACGCCATCTTCTATCTTCGAACCGGCCGCGCAAAACTCACCGCCGTTTCGCAAGACGGCAAGGAGGCCACCATCGCGCTTCTCTCCGCCGGGGATTTCATTGGAGAGGAGTCGCTGGCCAGCGTGGGTGGGCTGCATTTGGCCACTGCAAGCGCCATCGTCGTCTGCTCGGCGCTCAAAATTGCAAGAGGAGAGATGATCCGCGTCATGCACGAGGAGCATTCCCTCTCCGATATGTACGTGAAATTTCTGCTGGCCCGGAGCATGAGAACCCAGGCCGACCTGATCGCTCAGCTTTTCGACTCCAGCGAAAGGCGCCTGGCGAGAATCCTCCTGATCCTGTCCGAATTTGGCGAGCCGGGAGTGCAGGAACACCTGGTTCCTCCCATCACCCAGGAAACTCTGGCGGAAATGGTCGGCACCACGCGGTCCCGCGTCAGTTTCTTCATGAATCGCTTTCGCAAGCTCGGCCTTATCGAATACAACGGCCGCATCCGGGTCCTCAAGTCGCTGCTCAATGTGGTGCTGCACGATGCGTACACCGAGACTAACCCCGAGCGGCCTCCTGGCTCGGCCACTCCACGTGTTCGATCCAAGCCGGCCAGACGCGGCTAAAGCGGTTCCGGGTTTGTCGGTAATTTCAATTCTCACATGGTAAGAAACAAAACCTCACCAGGTTGTACGAGTCACAATCTACAAGGCACGCGCCGAGACTATCGGTTTCATCCCCTCGTGGCGCCGGCAACGCCGTGGAGAACTCACTTCACGCCACAATCCCTTCGTGCGCCCTGAGCCTGTGCCCGTCGCCCCCCAAGACAACCCAAACCTTACCCAGCCCCCTCCCTCCCCAACCTCGCCGCAGCCCGGCCGTCCAGGCCATCAGCGCCAAAATCTGCGGGTTGCTATACTAGCGGTTGGCACAGCTGGTTTTGCATGGCCCCGCTTCAGGGGGCTTTTTTCTTGGATACCCGGCCTTCTCCGGGGGAAGGACATACATGGGAGCACTGCTGGAGTCCATCCACTCGCCCGCCGATCTCAAGCGTCTCAACTACGCGCAGATGACTGAAGTGGCGGGGGAGATCCGCGAATTCCTGATCCAGGCACTGTCAAAAACCGGCGGTCATCTGGGACCGAACCTGGGTGTGGTCGAACTGACTCTGGCCCTGCACTACGTCTTCAATACTCCGGACGACAAACTGCTGTTCGACGTCAGCCACCAGTCTTACGTCCACAAGATCCTCACCGGGCGGCTTGACCGCTTTGAGACCATTCGCCAGCCGGGCGGACTCAACGGCTTCATGCTGCGCACTGAGAGCGAACACGATTGCTACGGAGCCGGGCACGCAGGAACGGCGCTCTCCGCGGCCCTGGGAATGGCCGTGGCCCGCGACTTGGCCGGCGGCAAGGAGAACGTCATCGCCGTGGCCGGCGACGCGGCCTTCACCAACGGCGTCACCTTTGAAGCCCTCAACAACATCGCCGCGCAAACCAAGCGCATGATCGTCGTGCTCAACGACAACGAGTGGTCCATCGACCGCAACGTGGGCGCCATCGCCGGCTATTTCCACCGTATCGTCACCAACGAGCATTACAAGTATCTGCACGACTCGGCCCACCGCATTATCGAGCGGTTCGGCGGCAAGACCGTGGCCACCGTGGCGCGCCGCGCAGAAGAAGCCGCCAAGGGTCTGCTCTGGCCCTCCATGATGTTTGAGGAGCTGGGCCTGCAGTACTTCGGTCCCATCGACGGGCATAACCTGCCCCTGCTGGTGGAGACCTTCAAGTTTCTCAAGGCGGCAGACCGCCCCGTGCTGCTGCACGTGCTCACCCAGAAGGGCCGCGGCTTTCAACCGGCCCTCGACGGTCAGAAAAAGTTCCATGGCCTCGGGCCTTACGACCCGGAAACCGGCCAGACCAAGCCCGCCGGCCAGCTCACCTACTCCGAGGTCTTCGCCAATACCCTGTCCGATCTTGCCACACAGGACGATCGCATTGTGGCCATCACCGCGGCCATGCCCAGCGGCACCGGCCTCGATCTGTTCCGGCCCAACCATCCCACGCGCTACTTCGACGTGGGCATTGCCGAGGAGCACGCCGTAGTCTTTGCCGCCGGCATGGCCACCCGCGGCTTCCGCCCGGTCTGCGCCATCTACTCCACTTTCCTGCAGCGCGGCTTCGATCCCATCGTCCACGACGTCTGCCTGCAAAAACTGCCCGTGCTGTTCTGCATGGACCGCGCCGGCCTCTCCGGCGACGACGGTCCCACGCACCATGGCCTGTTCGACATCGCCTATCTGCGCGCCATTCCGGATATCGTGCTGATGGCGCCCAAGGACGAGGACGAACTGGCCGACATGATGAAGACCGCCTTCGAACTTCCCGGCCCCAGCGCTATCCGTTATCCGCGCGGCACCGTGCCCGGCGTGGCCCGCAAGGCCGTGCCTGAAGCCATTCCCCTGGGCAAGGCCGAGGTGCTGCAGGACGGATCCGACGTGGCCATTCTGGGCCTCGGTCCCATGACGGCCATGGCCAAAGAGCTGGCCGCGCGCCTTGAGCGCGAAGGCTACTCCGCCGCGGTCGTCAATCCCCGGTTTATCAAGCCGTTGGACCGCGAAATGCTTGAGCTTTACTCCAGGCGCGTGGCTGCCTTTGTCACCTTCGAGGATCATGTCAGGATGGGCGGCTTCGGCTCGGCGGTCATTGAGGCGCTGCAGGAGATTGGCAGCACGGTCCCGGTGGTGCGCATCGGCTGGCCAGACCAATTCATCGAACACGGCAAGGTGGACGATCTGCGCGCCCGCTACGGCCTCACTGTAGACGAGGCCCAGGCCCAGGTGCTTCCATTGCTCACCCGCCGGCAACGGCCAACGCTGGTGGCCAGCTAGAAAAGTTGAAGCGCTGCCTATGCAACAATTCATAACAGCAAGGCCTATTTATGCGACTTTTTCATAACGTTCTTGCTGGGTTTAGCGGTGTGGCCCTGGCCGGCATTCTGGCTTGGGGGCAAACTCCGCCCCTGGTTCTGGCCGGCGGCACCGTTGTGGACGTCACCGACTGGGGCCGCTCGGCAAAAGACCTGTTGGATGCCGTCGTCGTCATGCGCGACGGACGCATCACTGAGGTAGGTTCGCGCCTGGAAATCTCCATTCCCAAGGGCGCCCGCGTCATCGACTGCACGGGAAAATTCATCATCCCAGGCCTGGTCGACGGCTATGCCGGCATGAACTCCCAGGGCCAGGCCAATGCCAATCTCTACATGGGCGTCACCACCGTAGTCACACGCAGCGATCATAGCCATGGGCTCACCGATTACGCCGCCAATCCCAGTCCGCATCTCTACCTGATCAACTCCATCGGCGTTACCGACAACTGGAACCTGTTGGCCAGGCAGCCCGAGTGGACGCCCAAACTCAGAGAGGACTTGCGCATCGCGGAGCTGAGTCCTGAAGATTCCCTGAGGGAACTCGCCGACTCCGCCCGTGTGGGAACGCGCGTGGTGCTGCTGGGCCACAATCTCACTGCCGCCAACACGCAGTGGATCATCGCCCGCGCCCATCAGTTGGGGCTGGTTACCTACGGAGAGTTTGTTGCAACGCCCTACGCCGTGGGCGTCGACGCCGGCGTGGACGTGCTGCTGCACATGAACGGCTACCTACTGGGCGTGATTCCCGACGAATTGCAGCGGCCGCTGGTGGACGACCCCGGCGGAGCGGCGGCAAACACCGCCTACGATTACTCTGAGCGCCTGCCTCCCACTGACCTGCACCTGCGCTCTTATGCCCGTTTTCTGGCTGCCCACCATGACGCGTTGATGCCCATGTTCAGCCTCTATTTCCTCAATTTGCCTGGGCATCGAAACCTGTGGAAAGAGCCGGCCGCCGTGCTGTTGAACCCCGCACAAATGTTCCAGCCCTCGGATCGCGCCACCGGCGAGTTGCCCTACCCCGTCCCGGCCTGGGCGCACCGCCTGCCTGCTGCCGGGCAGCGCTGGATGGAAGAAAGCCAGCGCAAGAAAGCCGATCAGGCGGCCATGCGTCTGTGGCGCATCAACCAAACCATCTTCTCCGCCTTTCCCCACTACCTGGCCGCCTCGGGCGCGCCGCTCCATGGCGCCATGCCCGGCATCTCCCTGCACACCGAACTGGAGATGCTGGTCCGCCTCGGCCTTTCTCCCCGCGAGGCGCTGGCCGCGGCCACCAGCAATTATGCAATCGAGTTCGGATGGAACGAACTGGGCCTGATCGCGCCCGGACGCCGCGCCGATGTCCTGGTTGTCGATGGCGACCCCACCGTCAACATCTGGAACGCGCGCCGCATCTCCGGCCTCATCGTCGACGGCAACCTGCTGGACCGCGATGCGCTGCTGAAATTGAAAAAGTAATCGCGGCGCTTTAGAGCGGAACCAGAGTAACTGTGTTCTGTTGAGTTTTGTTCAGGGTCGCCGCGCCCTGATGGTCGCGTCGACTTGAATGCTGCGGTTTCGGGGTACATCGACTCTGGTTCCGCTTTATCCCCGCTTGACCGCCTGCCGCGCCGCAACCGCCAGGATCTCCGGTAGCCGCTTCTGCCGGTACGCAAAGGTGCGCGCCGTTTGCTTTAACACCAGCGCGCCGCCCATCGGGCCGAACATGCCGAAAGGCAGCGTAAACTCGATCTCATCGCTGATCAGCGTTCCCTCCTGGCCTTCACGAAACTCCGGCACGATGTAGTGGCGATGGTGATACTCGTCGAACGGGCCCCGCACCTGCTCATCGCAGAAATGGCTGTTCCACTCGAATTCCGTAATGCGGACCATCCAGCTCACGCGCTTCGGAACCCAGGCAATGGGGAAAAAACTGACCAGGATTTCGCTGCCGGCGCCGGCAGCGATGCTGCGAAACCGGCGCGCCGGATCTGCGGAGACGGGCCGTGCCGGCGGAGGCTCAATGCGCGCGTCTTCAATCTGCACGTTCAGCTTCGGCGGCATCAGGTGAGGCAGGTTCGCCGGATTCGCGAAGAACGCAAAGACCAGTTCCACCGGGTACGGCGTCCATTGGCTGGTTTGAAATCGCTGCGTCATGGTTTCGATGGTAATCGCTGCGGCTCACCCCCGTTTCAGCGAAAATTCAAGGGAACTGCCCCAAGCCGGGTAACGTAAACTGGGACTACAGCATTTTCGATTCTGCTCTTCACAGAAGCTTGGAAGCCAAGTGGCTTTTTCCTCAAGAAAAAGCCACCTTCCACAATCTCCAAGAGTCAACATGTGAATCGAAAATGCTCTAACGGCACTCAGGTTTCCCCAGGACCATGAACGATTCCCCATCGACAAGCTCCCTCGCGCACGTGCCTCACAACAAATGGCTGGTGTTGATTGCGTTCTTCAAGCTGATGCAGGCGCTGCTGTTCGTCGGCGTGGGCATTGGCGCGCTGCACCTGCTGCACGTGGACATCGACGACTTCATTACCCGGGTGTTCAGCGTCCTGCGCTTCAATCCCGAGTCGCACTTCGTCAACTTCGTCCTGGAAAAAGCCTCCATCCTCGATGCCCGCATGTTGCGCCGCATCAGCACCGTGGTCTTCGCCTATGCCAGCCTCAGCCTCACCGAGGGCATTGGTCTTTACCTCGAACAAACCTGGGCGGAGTACTTTACCCTCATTCTCACCGGCTCGTTCCTGCCCCTGGAGATCTTCGAGATTCTCCGCCGCACAACTTGGCCGCGCGCGGGCCTGCTGCTGATCAATGCGCTGGTGTTCATTTATCTGTTGAAGCTGGTCGCGGGTCGGTCGCGGCGCGTCGAGCCTGTGCTGCCGGCATAATCAATCTATTTTCGCTATTTATTCGCCATACAATACCCGGACCGATTCTACAATCCCTTCCATTCAACCCGGAACCATGAAAGTAAACATGCACCATTAGTAGTGGTTTAACTTTTTGCTTTATCTATTACTTGTATTTAACGGTTCCGCCAGCCTTTGCGCGCAGAAGAGCCCGAAAATTTCTTCCACAAACTGCACGTTTTCCACCTACCACGAGGAGGTGTTTTGCGCGATACTGGGTCCAGTCGGGTCTAGATGGGCCAAAAAGGGCCATCGCGGGCCGGCTGATCGCGAACCGGGCCCAAGTGAGCGCAAAACGTGACCGAGAATCCAGAAATCCGGGCGAATGACCAGCCTTCTAGCAACAACGAGGCTGTCACCGGGAGTGTGGAAACCTGGGACGATCTGCAAATCGGCTTCAGCGGCAACCCAAAAGCAAAACTGGACGACCGCGGCCGCCTCAAAATGCCTGCTGAGTTCAAGGCATTCATCGAACGCAAGTACGGCAAGGACTTCAACGCCTTTTATATCACTTCCCAGGACGGGGAGACGGCTGAAATTTATCCCATGCCGGAGTGGCATCAGCGCATGGGCAAGATCCTGAAGATGCCCAAGAGCCATCCGGCCCGGATCAAGCTGCTGGAGCGCTACAACCTCTTCGGCGGTCGTGTGGACATGGACCCGCAGGGGCGTGTGCTATTCCCCGAGGAACTGCAGCAAACCGCCGAGCTGAGCGGCGACGTGAAGGTCTCAGGCGAAGGCAGCTACCTGAGGGTGACAAGCCTCAAGAAGCTCAGAGAGAGCGTCAAGGCCAATCCTCTGACCGCGCAGGAAATCGATTCATTAACCGGTTACGACTTGTAACCTGCACCACCGAAACCCCTCAGGGGGGAGCACATGACGAATACGAGCGGCCGCCATGTGAGTGTTCTTTTAAAAGAGACGATCGACTTTCTTCGGGTGCGCCCAGGCGGTACGTACGCGGATTGCACCCTCGGACTTGCAGGGCACGCGGCAGCGATTGCGGGGCTGCTGGGAGCCCAGGGTCACCTGATCGGATTTGACCGGGACCCCGAAGCGCTGGCGCTGGCCAAAGAGAAGCTGGACGCGGTTTCAGCGGAGCTGGGCAGCCAGGCGCCAAAAATTACCCTCGTGGCCGAGGCCTTCAGCTCCATTGCCAGCCACGTCGGGCCCGCCTCGCTGGATGGTCTGCTGGCCGACTTTGGCGTGAGCAGCCTCCAAATCGACGAGGCGCGCAGAGGTTTTAGTTTTCAGGCGGATGGACCGTTGGATATGCGGATGGATACGCGTTCCGGTCCCACCGCCGAACAAGTGGTAAATGAGGCGGACGAGCGTGAGCTTGCCGACCTTATTTACGAATACGGAGAGGAAAGGAGGTCGCGGAGAATCGCCAGAGCCATTGTGCGGGGGCGGCCGGTTACAACCACGGGGCAACTTGCCCGGATTGCAGCCTCAGCCGCCCCGCCAATGAAACAAGGCCACATTCATCCGGCGACCAGGACCTTTCAGGCTCTTCGTATCTACGTAAATCGTGAACTGGACGAGATCAAGGCGTTGCTGGAGGCCGCACCGAAGTTGCTCAAGCCCTCCGGACGGCTGGCCGTCATCAGCTTTCACTCGCTGGAAGACCGCATCGTGAAAGACAGTCTGCGCGAAGGCGCGCATCAGGGAATCTGGGAGATTTTAACCAGGAAGCCGGTCACCGCCGGCGAAGAAGAGATAGACCGCAACCCCCGCTCGCGCAGCGCAAAACTCAGGGCGGCGGAAAGAACAGCTTCTAGCCGCTAGCTTCTAGCTACTAGCTTTTCGTTTTGAGCTTGGGGCACCAAGAGTCTTAGGTAGTTTTCAGATTTTTGATCGGCAACGCGAACAAAGTATCGGCGGCAAGAACAAAGCTAATAGCTAACAGCTAAAAGCTGGAAGCAAAAAAGCTAGCAGCTAAGGAGGGGGAAAATGGCGGCATGCACGACAACATATTTCGAAGCCGGCCGCGGCTGGAACGCGCGCGTCGCAGAGCGGAACGCGGAGCTTATGGCCCAGCAACCGCTGCGCCGGCGCGGCGTGCGCACTCCCGAAGTTCCCTTTCCCAAGCGCTTTGACAATTCCCGTCTGGTCAAGGCGTCAGACCCGGTGCGGGCGCGTCAGATGCGCATTTTCTCTGCGGCGGTCGCCGTGCTCTTCTCGCTCGTGATGGTCTATGGCTTGCAGCACTTCTACGCCATCGAAAGCGGTTATCGCGTCGAGTCGGAAAAGCAGGCGCTGGACCAGTTGCGCGAAGAGAACCGCCAGTTGCGCCTCTCTGAGGCACAGCTCACCCAGCCCGGACGCATCGATGCCATGGCCCGCCTGCTGGGTCTTGCCGAGCCCCAGCCTGGACAGGTCATTCATCCCAACGCCCGTCCCGATGCCGGAATTCCTTCCATTGCCCAGGTAACTCCGCCGGCGCCTCCCGCGCAGTAAGCCGCGCCGCCGGCGCTTTTTATGCGCGGAGTTATCCCTCATGCAGCCAGCCGTTCGCGCCATCCGCAACCGCTCCACTACGGCCCGCGCCGTTCCTCTCAAGCGCGCGCGGTTCTGGCTTGTCTGCCTGTTCTTTCTCATCTGGGCCTGCGTCATTGGCGGCCGCCTCTTCTGGCTCCAGGTCGTCCGCCACCAGGAGTTTGTTGACCGCGCCCAGAAGCAGCAATCGCGCACCTTTGAGGTAGCGCCCCGCCGCGGCGTGCTCTATGACCGCAACCTCCGTGAACTGGCCATGACCGTCCAGGCCGACTCCATCTACGCGGTGCCCACCGAGATCGACGACAAGCAGACAGCGGCGCACGCACTCGCCGCCCTCGTCCACACCGACCCCGACGATGCGCAGAGCACTGAGGAGCAGATTGCCGCGCGGCTCACCTCCGGGCACAGTTTTGCCTGGGTTGCGCGCCGCGTCACGCCTGAAGCCGCGGCGCGCGTCAAAGCCCTCGCTCTCAAAGGCGTCTACTTCCAGAAAGAGTTCCAGCGCTTCTATCCCAACAACGAAATCGCCGCGCAGGTGCTGGGTTATGTCGGCGTCGACGACAACGGCCTAGGCGGCGTCGAGCAGAAATTTGACGGCCAGCTTCACGGCACCCCCGGCAGCATGTTCACCGCCATGGATGCGCGCCGCAAAATCCTGGGTTCGAGCGAACGCGAACCACAACCGGGACAGAACCTGGTTCTCACCATCGACGAGAACATGCAGTTCCTGGCCGAGCGGGCGCTGGACCACGCCATGGCATCAACCCATGCGGATAACGGCACCGTAGTCGTCCAGGACGTGCACACCGGGCAGATTCTGGCGCTGGCCATCCGTCCCACTTTCAATCCCAACCAGTTTCGCCACACTACCCCTGCCCTCCTGCGCGATCACGCCGTCAGCGATGTCTACGAGCCGGGTTCTACCTTCAAGCTGGTGGCCTATTCCGCCGCCCTCGATCAGCATGTGACCTCACCCGACGACATGATCGACTGCCAGGGCGGCAAAATCACCCTGGCCGGACGCGTGATTCACGACAACCAGGGCGAGCACTACGGAGTCATTCCAGTCCATAAGGCGCTCGAAGAGTCCAGCGACGTCGCCGCAGTCAAGCTGGCCCTCAAAATCGGACCGGACCGCTTCTATCAATACATTCGCGACTTCGGCTTCGGCTCGCGCTCGGGCGCCGAGTTGCCCGGTGAAACTCGCGGCCTGCTGCGCCCTGTGAACCGCTGGGGTTCTTCGTCCATCGGCTCCATCGCCATCGGGCAGGAAATAGCCGTCACCCCGCTGCAACTGGTCTCCATGGTTTCCACCATCGCCAACGGCGGCGTCTACCTGCCCCCGCGCGTGCTGCTGCCCGGCCAGGTGGACCACGCCGTCAACAACGCAACGCCGGCCCCACCGCAGGCGCCGCCCCAGGCTTCGCCTTTCAAGCCGGGAGGCGATCTGCCCAACCCCCTGCCCAACGGCGCGCATCGCGTCATCTCCACGCTCACCGCGGCCCAAATGCGCAAGATGATGGAGGGCGTGGTGCTGTTCGGAACCGGCAAGGAGGCGCAGCTCAACGGCTACTCTTCCGGCGGCAAAACCGGCACGGCGCAAAAAATCGATCCCGCCACGCACACCTACTCGAAGACCATGCACGTGGCCTCGTTTGCGGGCTTCGCCCCGGTCAACAATCCGGTCATCGCCGTGGCCGTCGTCATGGACAACCCCCACGGCGCCTACTACGGCGCCAGCGTCTCCGCCCCGGTATTTGCCGAGGTGGCGCAGCAGATACTCGAATATCTCGGCGTCTCGCACGACACCGATGTGCGCCCACCCCGCCCCGGTCAAAAGCCCGAGGCGCCTATCCGCGAAGACGATACGCAGTCCGCCGACGTCAACGCGCTCTATGACGCGGTCAACGATCTGCCCAGCGACGATCCCCTGCGCGCCGCGCCCACGCCCACTCAGCCCTCGCTGCCGGCCGCAAACACCGCGGTAAATCCGGCTGCGATGCAGCCGGCCTCCGGCGCGCCGCAAGCCGTTTCAAAGACTCCATCGCAGCCGTCCACCATGGCCGTCATGATCCCCGATGCCAAACGCCTGCGCGTTCCATCGCTCCTCGGCCTGCCAGTGCGCAAAGTCATTGAGCAGGCCAGCGCCGCGGGCCTTGAAGTGCGCATCACCGGCAACGGCACCGTGCGCGAACAGGCGCCCGCTCCCGGCACCATGGTCGCCCCCGGAACCCAGATTGTGGTTCACTGCGGGCGCTGAGCACAGTCCGCAGGTCCTGCCGCCTCGTTGTCGATGAATGCCTGCACCAGATCGGCCACGATCAATCCGCCGCGGCTGTTCAGATGTACGCCGTCTGTATGAAAGCGCCAGCCGTTGAGCCGGGCAACCTCGTCGGGGCTTTTGCGCAGCACGAGAACGCGGAAAGCGTCCCGATAGAACGGCAGGAACCGGAAGCTTGTAAAGGCGCGGCCGTGCGATGCGTGCATCTGAGCCAGCATCGTCTCATGGACCGGAAGATAGCCGGCATTCTCTTCGCGCGCTGTCTCTTTGATGATTGCGCTGTACTCCTGAGTGCGCCTGTTGAGTTCGCTCTGGAACGGGTCGCTGGATGCCGGATCTTCTCCCAGCGGGGACAAAGAGCAGAACGCAACACTGGCCGTGGTCTCGGCTTTGAGGCGGCGCGCAAGGCTCCGAAGATTCTCGCGAAACCATTCCGGCGATGGCTCCTCGGGTAGATGTTTCGTGATTTTGTAAAAACGCCTGACCTTCCGGGAGACCAATGCGAGCACATCGTTGCTGCCGATCTGGACGACCACTTTGCCGGGATGACAAGCGAGCACAGCGGGCAGGCGCTCAAGCGCGTTATACGCGAGATCTCCGCCCACGCCGAAGTTGCGGAATGAAAATTTCTTGTTGCCGGGACGCCGTTCCAGCTCACCGATCCAATTGAAGGCCTGCCCCTTTCCCGCCGTGCTGCTCGACCCAAGGCACGCCACAATTGTGGGTTCTGCTTTCCTAACCTGGGCCGCGGAAATGCGGTTTGTCGGAAAATCGGATCCTGTCATGAATTCACCCTGCCAATTCCATCACAATTCTTGGCTGGATTCGGCTTCGCGAATCTCCTCAACGTCAGCCAGATCGCGCATCCGGCCTGCTGCCAGTTTCGAGGCAATAAGGTCCGCTTTGGAGATGAAGAACGCGGTCAGGCCGCTCCTGGGATCGATTATGCCTTCCACCCGTCGCTCCCATGCCTGGTCAAAATCCACACCGTCGATTCCGGAGAGAATATCGATGGAGATGGGCGGTTGTCCAAAGCGAATGAACTTGCACGGGTCCGCAAGATCTTTCTTGTCGATACCGGCAAGCGGAGCGCCAAAGCTGGCCAGCGCTGCAAAAGCAGCGTCCGCATTGGCCGGGTCTGCCTTGATGAAAAGATCCAGGTCTTTGGTTGCGCGTGGCTGCGCATGAAATGAAAACCGCATAGCCGCCTACGATCAGGTATTTAACGCTGTGGGCGTTGAAGGCAGACAAGAGTTCTTTGAAGTCGTCGAACATTTGGGGCAGAGTCCTTCATCGCGTAGGCGGAGAGAGTCATTTCCGAAACTGCGCTCATGCGTTCATGGGCAGGCCGGCTTTGCCAATACCGATACTCGTCCGCTTTCATCGCTTTCAAGCTGGTATATATGCGGACGCTCTTATCCATACAATGATTGTCAGGCTTCCATTGAGGGCTGGCAAGCAGATTCTCCACAGTCCTTCCTGAGCCGTCAGGGAAAGAGGGCGGCAGCTATCGAAGTACTCCAAAGACCGCAACACAAGCCACAAGAACAACCCATAAAATGCCAACAACGCGAACGGCAACCGGCCTTGGTATGCGACTGAGCCGACCGCGATGGAACCAGACGTAAAAGCTGATCGCACTTTTCGGAGCGGCAGCCCACCACAACCCAAAAGACGAGAAAATGACCGTGCCAACTATGTCTGAGCCCTTCATCTCTACTGACCTCTAGCGAACTACAATAAAACCACGATATGAACTGGACAGAATTAGCAGCAGAAGTAACGGCCGTCGGCGTGGGCGGCGACTCCGCCGAGCCGATTACCGGCGTGGAATACGATTCGCGCAAGGTCCGCACCGGCTCGGTTTTTGTGGCCATGAAGGGCGGCTCCACCGACGGCAACCGCTACGTTGAGAAAGCCATCGCCTCGGGCGCTCTCGGTATCATTACCGACTCCGCGCCCAAATTCGACCACCTGCTGGTCTTTCAACCCGGCCTGCCGGTGCTGGAGGTGGAACACGGCCGCCGCGCGCTGGCCGAGGCTTCCGCGGCCTTCTTCGGCCATCCCGAGCGCAAGCTGGCATCCACCGGCATCACCGGAACCAACGGCAAAACCACCACGGCTTTCCTCATGGAGGCGCTGCTGAACGCGGCTGCCCGCACCACAGTCCTCGTCGGCACTATCGAATATCATGTGGCCGGCCAGGTGCGCCCCTCCGTGCACACCACGCCCGAATCGCGCGATTTGTTTGAGCTGATGGCCGAGGGCGTCAGCCTTGGAGCCACGGAGTTGGTAACGGAAGTCTCCAGCCACGGCCTCGACCAGGGCCGCGCCATCGGCCTGGGTTTTGACGTCGCCGTCTTTACCAACCTCACCCAAGACCATCTGGATTATCACCAGACCCTGGAGAAATATTTCGCGGCCAAGCGGCTGCTCTTTGACGGCACGGTCTATCCGGCCCCGCGCGTGGCCGTGATCAACGCGCACGACCCCCGCGCGTCAGAGCTGGCAGCGGCAGCTGCCAGTGCCGGCGCGGAAGTGCGCACCTACGGCATCGGCCAGGGCGACTGGCGCGCCGCATCCTACTCGCTCACGCCCGGCGGCGCGGTGCTCGATCTCGAGACGCCGGCCGGCTCAGCCCGGGTCGTCTCGCGCCTGGCCGGCGAAGTGAACATTCTCAACCTGCTCGCCGCCTTCACCGCAGCCCACGCGCGCGGCGTTCCCTTTGCCGATCTGGTCGCATCCGTCCCGCGCCTCAAGCCGGTTCCCGGCCGCTTCCAACTGGTCGCTGCGGGTCAGCCCTTCACGGTGATCGTGGACTACGCCCACACCGACGACGCTCTGCGCAATCTCACCACCCTCGCCCGCCAGATGACGGCGCCGTCGGGCAAGCGCGTCATTACGCTCTTCGGCTGCGGCGGCGACCGCGACCGCACCAAGCGCCCGAAGATGGGCCTGGCCGCCGGATCAGGCAGCGACTTTGTCGTCGCCACCAGCGACAATCCCCGCTCCGAGGATCCGCTCGCCATTCTCGCCGAGATTGAGCCGGGATTGAAGTCGAGCGGCGTCCCATACACCGTCGAGCCGGACCGGACCAGGGCCATTGCCGTGGCGCTCGCCGCAGCCGCGCCCGGCGACGTGGTTCTGATCGCCGGCAAAGGCCACGAAAAGGAACAGATTCTGGCCAACGGTACAATTCCCTTCGACGACACCGAAATTGCTCTTTCATCGCTCAGGGATTTGGGCTATGGTGATGTGCAATGAAATTGACACTGGCAGAGGCGGCAATTGGAGCGGGCGCGGTGCTGGAAGCCCCGGCCAGCGTGGCCAATGCCGGCGCGCTGGTGGTGGGCGGCTACTCCATTGACTCGCGCACCGTGGCTCCGGGCGAGCTGTTTTTTGCCGTGCGCGGCGAGCGCCTTGACGGTCACAACTTTGTCGCTGCCGCTCTGGAGCGCGGAGCCGTTGCCGCGGTCGTCTCCCGTGCGCGCGTTGCTTCCCTGCCTGACGCGGCGCTCGCCGTGCCGCTGTTGATCACCGAAGACCCGCTCGTCGCCCTGCAGGCCCTGGCCGCCCATGTGCGCCGCCAGTGGGGCCGGCGCGTGGTGGCCATCACCGGTTCAGCCGGCAAAACCACCACCAAGGAGGCTGTGGCCGCGGCCCTGGGCGCAAAGTTCCGTGTGCTCAAGTCGCAGGGCAATCTCAACAACGCTTTTGGTTTGCCGTTGCAACTGCTGCGCCTGGAACCGGAGCACGAAATCGCCGTGGTCGAGATGGGCATGAACCATGCCGGCGAAATCGCCGCGCTGGCGCGCATTGCCACGCCCGACTGGGGCGTTGTCACCAACGTGGGCAGCGCGCACATTGAGAACTTTGCCGAAGGCCAGGCTGGAATCGCCCGCGCCAAATTCGAACTGGTCGCCGCGCTGCCATCCAACGGCGTGGCCTTCCTCAACTGCGACGACCCTTACGTTTCGCAGTTTGGCCGCGACTTCCCGGGTCGGGCTGTTTACTTCGGCACTGGTCCCTGTGCCGATCCGCAGCTTCTTGAGGTCCGGGAAACTCCCGCCGGCTTGCATCTCCGCTTGCGCTCCGGTGAGCAAGAGAGACAACTGACGCTGCACATGCTGGGCGCGCACAACGCGTCGAATGCTCTGGCCGGTCTTGCCGTAGCCCTGGAAGCGGGCGTCGGCCTGGACGAAGCCGTAGCCGCTCTCGCTTCTCTCACCGCCGGCGACAAACGCGGCCAGGTGATCGAGATTGCCGGCGCAACCATCCTCAACGACAGCTATAACTCCAATCCCGAAGCGCTGCGCTCCATGATTCGCTCCCTGGCCGCGCACCCCGCCCGACGTCGCATTCTCGTTGCCGGGGAGATGCTGGAAATGGGCGAGCACGGCCCCGCCCTCCACGCCGCCTGTGGAAGCGCCGCCGCTGAGGCCGGGCTCGACCTGGTCGCCGGCGTCCACGGCAATGCCCAACACCTGGCCCAGGCCGCTTGTGCCGGCGGGGTCGCCTCCCTCTTCCTGCCCGATGCCGAAGCCGCCGGCCGCTGGCTGCTCGATACGCTGCAGCCCGGAGACGTGGTGCTGGTCAAGGGCTCGCGCGGCATCCATCTGGAGCGGGCCATTGAGATGGTCAAAAGCGGCATTCCGGAGATAGAAGAAAGTTAATTCTGCGCAAAGACGCCTTCATCGATCCCACCGGATACAAGCCCTGGTTCGCAGTACGCGAGCTGGCAATCGAGACAAAATTGAAGCGCCAGTTTGCGGCCAGACAATAGAGTCCGCCGCCGCTCCCCACGCCGTGCCGGCGACCTTCCGCTGCAAACTCAATATTTACTAAGGCTTCTGGCGTTGACCAAGAGTATGTGACAACCGTCACAAATTTTCTGCATTATTCAGTGAAAACATACTGTCAACAGCCATCAAATCACTCTGGCCTCCAATTCCCTGTCTATAAGTTCGGAGTTCGCACGTGAAGCTAGACCCATTTGCATTTGTCGCCGATCCCGAGTTGATCAAGGCGCTCGACAGGCACTCCTTACCCATCGTGTGTGAACAGGATCGAATTCTCTTCCACCAGGGAGACGCTCCAGCCGGCCTCTACATCCTCAACGCGGGGGATGCCACGCTCAGTATGACCTCCCCGGGCGGCGATGCCATCGTTTCAATGGACGCCATTGCCGGTTCCCTGCTGGGCCTTCCCGGCGTCATCAGCAACCAGCCCTATACCTTGACCGCCATCGCCCACCACGGCGCGCGCCTCAGCTACGTCTGCCGCGACGATTTCACGGCCCTCATGCAAACCGAGCCGCTCCTGTCCCTCAAGATCCTGCAGGTGCTGGCCGCGGAGGTCAGCTCCGCCCGCCGCGCACTGGTTGATTCGTAGCGTCTTGGCCGTCGCTCCCCGTCTCTCCGGTTCCCCATCGTCAGCAAGCCGAAGAACCCCGCTCCATCTCTGCCCCTTACCTGCTAAACTCTCACTCGTCATGCTCCTCGCAAGCCTGCTCATCGCGGTCGCCGCTTACCTGCTCGGATCCATGCCTTCCGGCTACCTGCTGGTCCGTCTCTTCCGCCATCAGGACGTCCGCACCGCCGGCAGCGGCAACATCGGCGCCACCAACGTCCTCCGCGCCGGCGGCAAGGGCCTGGGCGCCGCCACCTTCCTTCTCGACATGCTCAAGGGTTCGGCCGCCGTCTACTTCGGCGGGATGCTAGGCGTCCTCCTCGCGCCCAACACGCCGCTGCGCACCATGCAGGCCGTCGCCGCCCTCTGCGCCGTCCTCGGCCACATGTTCCCTGTCTGGCTCGGGTTCCGCGGCGGCAAGGGCGTGGCCACCGGCTTTGGCGTCTTCCTGGTCGCAGCTCCCTGGGCCGCGCTGGCCGCCATCTCCGTCTTCGCCCTGGTCCTCGTCCTCAGCCGCTATGTCTCGCTGGCCTCCATCCTCGGCTCCATCAGCTTTCCCATCTTTGCCTGCTTCCTGGTCCGCGGAGAGCGCCCACCTCTGTTCATTGCCGTACAGTTCGCCGTCGCCTTCCTCATCATCGCCAAGCATCACCAGAACATCCGCCGCCTGCTCCGCGGCCAGGAATCCCGTTTCGGAGCCTCACAAAAAAAGGAAACCGCATGAGCCGCATTCTCGTCCTCGGTTCCGGCGCATGGGGAACCGCTATCGCGCTCTCGCTCCACCGCCGCGGCGGCCACCAGATCACCCTCTGGGCCCACAGCCCTGAGGCCGCCCGGGAAATCGCAGACGCCCAGGAGAACACCCTCTTCCTCCCCGGCTTTCCCCTCCCCGAGGCCATCGCCATCACCGGCGACAACGCTGCCGCCGCCGATGCGGAAATCATCGTCTCCGTGGTCCCTTCCGAGTTCCTGCGCTCCACGCTCGCCCGTCTGCGCCCGCATATGCATCCCGGCCAGATCGTGGTCAGCGCCACCAAGGGCGTCGAGAACCTTACCTACCTGCGTATGACGGAAGTCATCGCCGCCAGCCTGGCTGAAACCGGCCTCTCGCTGCCCGTCGGCGCATTCTCCGGCCCCAGCTTCGCCCTTGAAGTCGCCCAGGGACAGCCCACCGCCGTCACCGTCGCTTTTGAAGACCCCGTCATCGCCTCCCGCATCCAGCAGGAGTTTTCCTCCGAGTCACTCCGCCTCTATACGTCGACAGACGTCATCGGCGTCGAACTCGGCGGCGCGCTTAAGAACGTCATCGCCATCGCCGCCGGCGTAGCCGCCGGAGTCGGCCTTGGCTACAACTCCGCTGCCGCACTCATCACCCGCGGCATTGCCGAGATCACCCGTCTCGCCGTGGCCTGCGGCGGCCATCGCGAAACCCTCGCCGGCCTCTCCGGCGTAGGCGACCTGGTGCTCACCTGCACCGGCTCTCTCAGCCGCAACCGGACGGTCGGACAAGCATTGGGCCAGGGCCGCAAGCTCCCTGAAATTCTTCAGAGCCTCGGCGGCAAAGTCGCCGAAGGTGTCTTCACCTGCCGCGCCGCTCTCGGCCTCGCCCGCCTCCACAGCATCGAAATGCCCATCACCGAGCAGATGGAACTGATCCTCAATGAAGGCAAAGACCCCCGCGAAGCCATCAAAGACCTCATGCTCCGCCCCGGAAAAGACGAACAGTAGGACTGTTCCCGCGCACTACCCTTCCTCGCCTCCACGGACAGAGCAATTCTGGCCAGCCTTCCCGCGCCTTCACGCTCATCATGGATTCCATACATCTCTCTGCCCAAGTGAGAAAGCCTCTCAAACCTCCACGGCAGAGAGCATCCTCAAAAATCGGAGAACCCATGCACGACTCCTTCACCATGACCAACTTGGCCGTTGGTGCGTTTATTCTCATCCTCGCCTTTATCGCTGCCGTAGCCGCATACCTTGACCATGACGCTCTGCAATCGTTGCCGATTGCGGCACGGTCGCGTAGTTCCCGGGACGGGTCCTTGCCCAAATCCAAACAAAGATTCTGAAAGCAGCACCTCAAGGGAAATAACCGTTGCAAGCAGGCAAAATCTCACTGTGCAATCCGGGCCATCATCTTCCCTGAAACCCGCTTAGGATGGTTTCCGTATAGGTTCCGCACACGGCCTCGAAACTGCACCAACATCCCCTTGCCGTCGCGGACATCCATGCACAGGAGATCCCCATGCAAGGCTACTTTAACGGTATGTACTATAACTTCTCGCAGACCCAGCTTCTGCTGGCCGCCTTTGTTCTCGTCCTGGTCATCGTCATCGCTGTTGCCGCGTACGTTGAGCACCGCAGAACCAAAACCCTGGCTCTCCGCAATCGCTTCGGTTCGGAGTACGACCGCGAGCTTCTCAAGAACGGCTCCACGCGCCAGGCCGAATCCAAACTGGCCGACCGCAAAACCCGCGTGGAAACCCTGGAAATCCGCGACCTCGGCGCCACCGAGCGCGAACGGTTCATGACCGAGTGGTACACCGTCCAGGCCCGCTTCGTCGATCATCCCAAGGCTTCGGTCACTGAAGCCGACGACCTGATCTCGGCGCTCCTTGAGGCGCGCGGCTACCCCCAGGTCAGCTTTGAACAGCGCGCTGCCGATCTCTCCGTCAGCTATCCCCGCGTCATGGAAAACTATCGCGTGGCCCACGCCATCGCGGTGCGGCTCGGCCAGGTTGAAGCCACCACCGAACAGCTTCGGACCGCCATGATCCAATACCGCGCCATCTTTGACGAGCTCGTCCAGCCCCAATTGCCCGTCGAACATAAATCCGCGGCCTGACCTCAAAACTCGCAGCGCGTAGAACTTAGGTGGCCCAGGTCCGGGTTCCCCAGCGACAGGTCTTCGTCACTGGGGTGGAGATCTCGCTTCTGAGACCTGAGATTCCTCCACAACCGTCAGCCCTACCCTCCGGCAATCGCCCCGACAATCACAAGCGGTTCCTCGCCCTTCGCCACCTTCTCCGGCAGCTCCGCATCCATCCCCTCGTGCGACCAATCCTCCTCGCACGCAAAGAACCGCAAAAACGCCCGCCGCTGCCCCGTCTCATACTCGCGAATCGTTCCGCGCAGCATCGGGTAGCGGGCTTCCAGGGCATCCAGCACCCGCGCCACCGTCACCGGCGCGGCCACCTCCAGCGTTACCTCCGCGCCCACGCCCGCCAGCGTCCGCAGATGGTACGGCAGTATCACCCGCACCCTCCCAGCGCTTTCTGCATTGTTCTGTCCGCTCATCTCCGCGCTCCAGTGCGAGTCATCATGGGTTCACGAATCAGGGCTCAAGGATCGACAAGTGCTCCACCACGTTCACCTCGCCGATGCAGGATGCCATCATCACCCAAAACGCATCCGCCGCCGAAGATCAAGCTGGAAGCTAGCAGCTAGAAGCTTGTCTTACGCCAGCGTCTGCACCTCAACGGAAAGCACCCCCGGCAAGTCCCGCACAATCGGCGTCCAACTGTCGCCCCCATCCGCCGACGCGTACACCTGCCCGCCCGACGTGCCAAAATAAATCCCGCAATCCTCCAGCCGGTCTACGGCCATGGCGTCGCGCAGCACGTTCACATAGCAGTCCTGTTGCGGCAGCCCTTTGGTCAGCGCCTCCCACTCGTTGCCGCCCGTCCGGCTGCGGTACACGCGCAGCTTGCCCTCCGGCACAAAATGCTCAGAGTCGCTCTTGATCGGCACCACGTACAGCGTCTCCGGCTCGTGCGCATGCACGTCGATGGCGAAACCGAAATCCGTGGGCAGGTTGCCGCTCACCTCCTGCCAGCTTTCGCCCGCATTGTCGCTCCGCATCACGTCCCAGTGCTTCTGCATGAACAACACCTCCGGCCGCGACGCGTGCATCGCAACATGGTGAACGCAGTGGCCCACTTCCGCCGTCGGATTGGGCATGAAGTTTGAAACCAGCCCCTTGTTGATCGGCTTCCAGCTCTTGCCGCCATCGTCCGTCCGGAAGGCCCCCGCCGCCGAAATCGCAATATACATCCGCTCCTCGTTGCTCGGATCCAGCAGGATCGTGTGCAGGCACATCCCGCCCGCGCCCGGCTGCCACTGCGGTCCCGTTCCATGCCCGCGCAGGCCCGCCAGCTCTTGCCAGCTCGCGCCCCCGTCTGTGGATTTGAACAGCGCCGCGTCTTCCACTCCGGCATAGACGGTCTCCGCGTCGGTCAGCGAAGGCTCCAGGTGCCACACTCGCTTGAACTCCCACGGATGCGGCGTCCCGTCGTACCACTGGTGCGTGCCCGGCACGCCGTCATACGTGAATTTGTTGCCCACCGGCGCCCAAGTCGCCCCGCCGTCATCCGAGCGCTGCATCGTCTGCCCGAACCAGCCGCTCGACTGCGATGCATACAGACGGTTCGGGTCCACCGGCGACCCCTTCACGTGGTAGATTTCCCACCCCGCAAAGAACGGCCCGTTCACCGTCCACTGTTTCCGTTTTCCATCCGCGCTGAGAATGAATGCACCCTTGCGCGTGCCCACAAGTACCCGCACTGAGCTCATGACCCCCTCCTGTTTGTAACTGTGCTGGAACCTTCGCTTTCCCGGCGCTCCGGGTTGATTCACCCGGTCAGGGAAGCGCCGTTCTGCGATTCTTCCCGATTTCCATCGCTGAACACAAGCTATTTCTTCATCGCCCGGAGCTTTACCGCCTCCATACCGGACAGCTCAGCCTCAGGTTCTTGCCAATTTCATTAAAGAGAGACCACAATCTAAGTTTCTATACGTCATACACATGAGCAAAAGGGGGAAAGTCACTCCATGCGCACGCAGTTGCATAGCTCTTATTGTTCCCGGTCTTCCAGACAGTCAGCCGCTGAACGTAAAGCTCCCCGCGGAAAGCAACGGCTGCTTCGCGTTCCTGTTCTGCTGGCTGGGCTTGCTGTGGCCTGCGCCGCGCTAGGCGCTCAGACCCCCAATCGCATCACCCAGGCGGTCGATACCGCGCAGGTGCAGGCCCTGCCCCACCATCTCCCCCAATGGGCCAACGCCGCCAACCATACCGGCCCCACAGCCCCCGATCTGAAGCTGGAGCAGATGACGCTGGTTCTGGCGCGCTCTCCGCAGCAGGAGGCCGCTTTAACGCAGCTTCTCGCCGACCAGCAAAACCCGGCTTCGCCCAGCTACCATCAATGGCTGACCCCCCAGGAGATGGGTGACCGCTTCGGACTCTCCGACCAGGACATTGCCGCCATCACCGGCTGGCTCCAGTCGCAGGGCCTGCATGTCAACTGGGTTGCGCCCAGCCGCATCTTCATCGGATTCGGCGGCGTCGCGGCCGACGTCAACCGGGCCTTCCAGACCGAACTGCACACCTACACGGTCAACGGAGAATCGCGCTACTCCATCAACTCCGATCCCATGATCCCCGCGGCGCTGGCCCCCGCCATCAAGGCCATTCGCGGCCTCTCCACACCCGGAGAGAAACCCCAGCATCAAGCCTTTGGAGCACAGTCGCCCTCGCCGCTGATGACGATCACAAACGGCGGGACCACATACCACTACATCGATCCCGCCGATTTCAACACGATTTACGATGTCCCCGCCAGCTATACTGGCGCCGGTTACACCATTGGCATCGTAAGTTGGGCTCACACGGACTTTGCCGACTTCACAAACTTTCGCAGTTTGACCGGAACCAGTTTTCTCAACCCGAACGAAGTTGTTCCCACCGCGTACGGAGGTGTCGAACCAGGCGCCGCGTACACCACCAAGCAAACGTGCTCCAGTTGCCTCGACGGCCAGGAAGAGGCGACGCTCGATGTGATCCGAGCCGGCAGCACGGCTCCAGCCGCCACTCTCCTGCTGGTAGTTTCCAGTTCCTCAGGCACCGCCGATGGCATCGGCGCGGATGCGCAGTACATCGTTCATGCCTCGTCCGCGAACGTGATGAGCATCAGCTTTGGAGATTGCGAGTCGGCCAATGGATCCAGCGGAGTGAACTACTGGGACTCGCTGTTCCAGATAGCCGCCGGGGAAGGAATTTCAGTCTTCGTCTCCTCCGGCGACTCCGGCGCTGCCGGTTGCGACAACTCTTTCTCTTCGCCCCCCAACCCCTCCATAGCCAACAGCCCCAATGCCATCTGTTCTTCCAGCTATGCCACCTGCGTGGGCGGAACCGAGTTCAACGACACCAGCAGCCCTTCCTCCTACTGGAATTCCAACAGCACCGCGAACGTCGCGTCGGCTCTCGGTAACATTCCTGAGGGTGGATGGAATGAGTCCACCACTACCAGCGTGGCCGGTTCCGGCGGCGGCGTAAGCACCGTCATCACTCCTACTCCCACCTGGCAAACAGGTACCGGCGTACCCACAGCCAGAACAGGACGTTACACCCCGGACGTTGCCTTCTCGTCCTCCGGTCACGACGCCTATTTCGCATGTTTTGCTGCCTCCGGATACGGTTGTGTCGTCACAGGTGGCAGCTATGGCTTTGTGGGTCTCTACGGCACCTCAGCCGCGGCTCCCAGTATGGCTGGCGTAGCCGCGCTGCTCGATCAGAAACTTGCAGGCGCACAAGGCAATCTCAATCCCGGGCTCTACGCAACCGCGGCCAGCTATCCCGCCGCGTTCCATGACGTAACGGTTTCCACCAGCGGCGCAGGCAGTTGCAACGTAAACCTGGTGACCCTGTGCGACAACAGCACGTATAACCACTCTGGAGGCGTCCAGGCGGGATTTGCCGTGGGCACTGGCTATGACGAAGTCACCGGCCTGGGATCGCTGAACGTGCTGAACTTCCTGAACGACTTCACAACGCTCACTGCAACCGCCCCAACCGCCACCACGGGTTCGGCCTCTTCCATCACCTACAGCACCGCCACGCTGGCCGGCACGGTAAACCCCAACAGCGCCGATACCCACGCCTGGTTCCTCTACGGCACCAGCAGCACCCTCAGCGGAGCCACACAGACCACTTCCCAGGACCTCGGCTCAGGAACCACGGCAACTGCTGTCGGCGCCAATCTCACCTCGCTCACCCCGGGTACAAAGTACTACTTCGAGGTCGTAGCCCAGAACAGCGTGAGCACAACGGACGGGGTTATCAACTCCTTCACCACATCCGCCGCACCAGCTCCAGCAGCCACCACAGGCTCGGCCTCCTCCATCACCTACAACGCCGCCACGCTGGCCGGAACCGTAAACCCCAACGATGCAGACACCCACGTCTGGTTCCTCTACGGCACCAGTAGCACCCTCAGCGGGGCAACACAGACTACCTCCCAGGACCTCGGCTCTGGAACCACAACAACCGCGATCAGCGCCAACCTCTCCGGGCTCAGCCCGTCAACAAAGTACTACTACGAGGTTGTGGCCCAGAACAGCACCGGAACGACGGACGGAACGATCAACTCCTTCACCACGCCCGCCATTCCGCCAGCACCGACCGCAACAACGGGTTCGGCCACGGCGATTACCAACAACTCCGCCACGCTGGCCGGCATGGTGAACCCCAACGGAGCCGACACCCACATCTGGTTCCTCTATGGCGCCAGCAGCACCCTCAGCGGAGCCACCCAGACCACCTCACAGGACATCGGCTCGGGAACCACGGCAACCGCGGTCACCGCCAACCTCTCCAGCCTGAGCGCGGGAGCCACGTACTACTTTGAGGTTGTGGCGCAAAACGTCACGGGAACAACGGACGGGGGCATCAACTCCTTCACCACATACGCCGCACCGGCATCCTTCACCATCGCCGGCACAGCAGTCACAATCTCATCGCCTGGCGCAACTAGCACCTCAACCATTACCGTGACACCCTCCTACGGTTTCATCGGCAACGTAGCTTTGCAGGCAACCATCACCTCCAGCCCCTCCGGCGCGCAGTATCCGCCCACCTTCAGCTTTAACCCTGCTCCCGTCAGCATCACCACATCCAGCGCCGGAACCTCCACGCTCACCGTCTACACCACGGCCGATACCTACGTGGCCCTGGCCTCGCCCACGCATAAGGGACTGCCCTGGTACACCGAAGGCGGCGCGGCCCTGGCCTGCATCCTGCTCTTTGGGATTCCCGCCCGGCGCCGCCGCTGGCGTAACCTGCTCGGCATGGTGGCTCTGTTTGTAATCCTTGCCGGCGGCGTGCTCTCCTGCGGCGGAGGAGGAGGAGCAACAGGAGGAGGCACCGGTGTCACCGGTACCACAACAGGAAACTACACCGTCACGGTAACTGGAACGTCGGGATCGACAAGCATAATGAGCCAGCCGATAATGCTAACCGTGAACTAACGCAAATCGAGCGGCCGCATCCCTCGCAGGGTGCGGCCACCCGCAATTCCTTCAAGCCTTCGCCTGCACCGTCGCCCGGGTGGCCCCGGTCGAGATGCCGCCGTCCACCAGCAGCGTCTGCCCGGTCACGTAGCGGCTGGCCTCTGAAGCCAGAAACACCACCGCTCCATCCAGATCGTGCGGCTGCCCCGGCCGTTTCACCGGAATCCGGTCCACCAGGTAATCGACCCACTCCTTATTTTCGTAGAGCATCTTGTTCTGCTCGGTCTGGAACCATCCCGGCGCCAGGCAATTCACCGTCACGCCGTGCCGGCCCCAGTCATCGGCCAGGCTCATCGTCAATTGCCGCACCCCGCCGCGGCTGGCTCCGTAAGGAGCAAGGCCGGCGTAACCGGCCACGCTGGTCACCGACCCGATATTCACAATCCGCCCGTAGCCCTTCGCAATCATCCGCCGCGCCACGGCCTGCGCCACAAAAAACGTCCCGCGCAGATTGGTGTCGAGAATCGTATTCCAATCCTCCCAGGTCACATCCAGCGCCGGCTTCCTTCTGTTGCATCCGGCGTTGTTCACCAGGATATGAATCTGGCCGAACGCCGCCTCGGCCGCCTCGGCCATCCGCTCGATGCTCCCTTGGTCGCGCACGTCCAGCTCGAGAGAAACCGCCCGACGCCCCAGCGCCTTGATCTCCGCCTCAAAAGGGGCCACGCTCTCGCGTGTGCGGCTGGTCAGCACCAGGTCCGCGCCCGCCCGCGCCAGCGCCATCGCAAAATACTGTCCCAGCCCGCGGCTGGTGCCGGTCACAATGGCCACCTGTCCGGTCAAATCGAATAAATTCTCGCTCGGCGTCTTCTCGGTCATCATGCCCCCGGTGTCAGAATCACTTTCATCAAATTCGGCTCGCCTGCATACAGCCGTTCAAACCAGCCCGGCCCCTCTTCCAGCGTAGCGATCGCGGTAATCAGCGGCTTCACTTGAATCTTCCCTGAGCCGATCAGTTCGATGGCCTGGGTATATTCGCCCGCGATCGCGCAGGAGCCCTGCAGCCGCAGCTCCCGAGTGACCACCTTTTGCAGCGGCAGCGTCACCTCTGGCGTAATATTGCCGATCAGCGTCACCTTGCCGCCCTTGCGCGTGCTGTCGATCGCCGCGGCAACCGTTTCATTCCTGCCCACCGCCTCAAACGCCACATCCACGCCGCGCCCGCCGGTCAGCTCCAGCACCCGCGCTGCCACGTCCACGCTCTTCGAGTTGAAGGCCTCGTCGGCGCCCAGCTTCCGCGCCAGTTCCAGACGCGTCTCGTCGATGTCGGCAACGAACACCCGCGCGCATCCCGCCGCCCGCGCCGCCTGCAGCGTCAGCAGCCCGATCATGCCCGCGCCCACCACCAGCGCCGTCTCGCCGCCGGTCAACTCGGTCACCCGCACCGCGTGCAGCGCAACGGAAGTAGGCTCCAGCATCGCCGCTTCGGGAAACGTCATCGCGTCCGACAGCCGGTAGAGCACTCGCTCGGGCACTGCCACGTACTCGGCAAACGCCCCCTCCCGCCGAAACTCCTTGCACGACACGCCGACCACCTGCCGGTTGTCGCACAGGTTCGTATCCCCGCGCAGGCAGAACGCGCAGGCGCCGCAGGAGATCATCGAGTCGAAGGTCACGCGGTCGCCCACCGTGTAGGCATCGACCCCCGCGCCCAGCGCCGCAATCGTTCCCGCCGCTTCATGGCCCATCACGAGCGGCGGAATCCTCCGCCCCGTCGACCCGTCGTACCCGTGCACGTCGCTGCCGCAGATGCCGCACGCCTCCACGCGGATCAGTACCTCGTCAGGCCCCGGCAAGGGAGAAGGCAGGTCGGCTATCTCCAGGTGGTTGTATGCAGTAAGAAGCAATGACTTCATGGTGGCTCAAACCCCCGCTTGATTGAATAGGAAGTAGCGGCCGCACGCCGCGTTGGCATAATGACTCCGCCCATTGTACCGCTTGCCTTGGGTGCCGCTCGATGCCTTGCAACACCGCGCCCACGCAGGCATGCGCGCAAATCTCCTCACGGAGAATCTCTATAGCAAGTTGTATTCGGAAATGTGCAGATCAGAAGGTAAAGGCCAGCCCGCCGCGTATGCCGCGCTGTTCCTGGGCAAACACAAACAGCGATCCATCGGTCATGAGATAGGGGCGGTAGCCCTCTTCCAGCAGGTTGCGTACATCCAGAAGGGCTTCAATGCCGGAGCCTCCATCACGCTGCCGGTGAAGCGGCTGGCACATGTGCAGATTGAGGTAGGGCGCGGTGGCGTCCAGCGCATACGGCGCAATCTGGGTCAGCGTGTCTTCGGGCTGCCAGCGGTAGCTGGCCCGCCACCGGGTTCCCGTGCCATCCAGCGTGCCGGAAAGAGAAATGGAGTACATCTGGGTGTGGCGCGGGCGGGCTGCGGCAAGCAACTGCGCCAGCCCGGAGGACTGTTGTTGCTGCGTATTCGCGATCACCAGGGCATTGCCGTTGGCGTAGCTCAGGCGGATATGGTTGCCCCGCGGCAAATTGCGCTCGATGCTGGCCAGGATTCCGGTACTCGAAAAGTCCGGCCCGGCGGCGTGCAGCAGGCCGCTGGCGCGATCGAACAACGCCTCGGAAACATCGGGAGCCTCGCCCTGGGCAAAGTGGCTCATGGCCTCGACGACCGGATTGTCGATGTTGTCGGCGAACACCGTGACAGACATGCCAGAGACATCGGTGCGCCGCTCCCAGCCGATCTCCTGGTGCAGCCCATGCTCCAGAACCAGGTTGCCGTTGCGGACCGAGAGGGCGGGCAGCCACGTCCCGGCCTCGGTATCCGCGGCCTCCTGCGTGCCCGGCACATAAGTGGCCATGCGGTAGCGTACGGCGGCAGAGCCATCGCGCCATCCCAAGGTGGCAAAAGGCAGCGCGGCGGCCACAACATTGGGTGAATGAGCGGCAAAGCGCGCCATCACCTGGCTGGAGCCCACTTCCGCTTCAAATTCATCGCCCAGGTGCAGCGTCTCCCAGGTGCGGATCGCGGCCTCGTCCAGACCCTCGTTTCCGGCGCCTTCCACCTCCGGATGGACCGCCACGGCGGCTACCGACTGCACCGAGCCCGCATAACCCAGATCCTGACGGAACCCAAGCATCGATTCCATGCCGGCATCGGTGTCCGGGGAAAAATCCACGCGCGCCAGCAGCTCCCGGCTATTGGCCGGAGTGTCTTCCACCGTGGCGCTGAAGCGTTCTCCGCTCTCGCCAAAGGTCCCCTCCTGCCCGGTGGCCATCAGGCGCGCCTTCAGCTTGGGCGTCGCTCCGGTGCCGTCTGAAACCACGATCAGCGGCCCGTCTTCAAGCCAGCGCAGCAGCGGACGATTGGCGGCCGAACGCAGAGTCCAGGTCCAGTCGTCCTGTTGGGCGTTCCCGGCCCGCGGCTCGGCAGGCAGCCATTGCATCACTTCATACAGGGTGTTCAGGGTCAGATTGACCACCGTGCTGGTGCGGACACGCACGTTTTCGCGCATGGAAGGCAGAAAGGAGGCGGCCATGGCCTTGAGCGCGTAGTGGCCGGGAAGAACCGAGGCTATGCTGAAGCGGCCTTTGCTGTTGGTATATACGCTGGCCACCACGCTCAGGTCCGGCCGCAGCAACTGAACCATGGCGCCTATCTGGGGAATTCCGGCCGAGTCGCGCACCACGCCCGTCACCGATCCGGGCGTGGCTCCCTGGACAGAAGCAGCACCGAAAGCGACCAGCATGGCCAAACAAGCGAGATGGACCCTGCGCTTCATCACTGTTGTGCGTGACCCTGCGGCGTCCCTGGCATGATTGCTGCAATTCGAACCCCCGCAGCCGCCCGAATCTGATGTCCGGTCTTCTGCTGCAGGGGGATGAATCCTATTCGACGACAAAAGGTGCCGATTGCGCAATCTCTTGTTTTGAGATTGTGTCGTTTATTTTGATCGTCACCTTGTATTTTCCTGGCTGAAGGCCCGCAATCGGAAGAGTTTTCTCCACGGTTAATTGATCGCTGTGCGCCCCCAGGTCCTTCGAGTCCAGTTGCTTTTCGAGCACCACCATCCCGTTTGACTGGTCGATGATCTGGTAAACCACTGAGACCTGATTGCTCTTGGTGGCTTCGTCGATGCCCAGATTGTAGACCTGCATCCAGAAGCTGAGGGCCTGGCTGCGCTTGAAGCTGACCGGCGTGAGGGTATTCGCGCTCACCCGGGGCCGGATGAAGGTGTTGCCGATGACAAAGCTGCCGGCGCCGATCTCGCGCGAGGAAACCACATTCATCTGGTCGGCCAGAATCAGCGTGGACATGCCAAGCTTTTCGTCGTGGTAGGTCGGCACATCGATGCCCCGGCCATAGATACCCACGTGATCCGGGTTGTTTACGTCCTTGATGGCAATATCCAGACGGTAGAGGCCGGGAACCAGGGGGAGGGCTTTCCAGTAGATCGACTGCCGGTCAAGGCTCTTTTGCAGCAATTCTTCCGGCTGCTCCACCTCGACCGTATCCTCAAACGTCTGCACCGTCTTGTGGGTAAGCGTGGAAACCTTGCCCAGAATGTTCACTTCACCCTTCGACACACCGTCCTTGGTCACAAACGTGATGTCGCGATTCTTGATTTGCAGGGTGATCGGTACCAGATCCATGCTTTCCGTCACCTTGGCAAAGTCCGTGCGGACATCGAACGGGAAAACCGGGCCGTTCATGATCTTGTGCTCGGAGATGAAGCTCTCCAGATCCTTGAACTTGACCGGCGGCGGAGCGAAGAGCTTGGCGTACTGCTCAATGCGCTCGAAATTATGGGTCTGCTGTCTGTCCCCAGGGCCGCCTCCGTTTCCCTTGTTTTCAAGGTTGTACTTGAATTTGGTGGAGTCGCGGTTTTCGTAGTTCAAGTCTTCGCGCGTGGTATACCCCTGGCCGGGCGTGGGCATCATCGCGTCTTTCGCGTCCGGATCCAGTGAATAGTGGTAGTCGTTGCACTGGCAGTCGTCCACAAACTCCATCGTGATGTTCTCGCCGACGCCCTCGATATAACGGTAGTGCCATCTCTCGAACGGATACGTGGTGGTCTGGCCGCCTCCCTCTTCGGGAGTTTTGACATACGTGCCGCCAGGATGTGTTTCAATGTCGTCGGGCTTGCCAAAGGAGATGTAGATGTGGCCGCGGTCGGTCTTCCACCCCGGCTTGCCTGCGCCAAAGTGCTCGTTGGCATAGGCTATGCGCCGGTAGTGCTCTTCGCGAAATTCGTTCTCGGGCGAATCCGGATTGGGATTGCGGCGCAGCCAGAAGTTTTCAATGAATGCGTCCCGCTCCTCGTCGTTACTGAGGTTTCTGAAGGCTTTGCGCTCTTCATCGGAGATGATGTAGCTCACATCCTGATTGAGCCAGGTCTTGTAGGCGCCCTTCAGCTCCTGGCGCAAGGCCTTCTTGGCGGCGAACTTATCCTTATCGGAGAGTTGCCGCTTGAGAGGGTCCACTTCCTGATCCTGACCGGTGCCCGGCGCTGCCTGAGGCTGTGCCGTAGCCGGCGGGTTGGCCAGCTGCTGGGCCCGAAGCCCGGTATTGGACGTGACTGCCAGACCGCAACCTAGTGCGGCGAAGAGAAATATACGGCCCTTATGCATCATTGCCTTCAAAACTCCTGCGATACCTTATTCTACGGGTCCCGGTAGGGCTGGGCAAGATACCCTGGGGAGTTGTATGCCGGTTGGACGCCCGGGCGCCGCCAAAGTCACCCGAAAACGGCGCTCTGACTGCTCCATCTTCTTTTGAATCGGGTTCTGCGGCTTCCGGCGGCCGGCAATTTTTCACCAGTTATTTGTTTTGCAATTAACTGTTTTGCACCCTCCAGGAACCCTACCGGCACAGATTGCGTACACTGGTAAGGAAGCCCTCCCGGAGCACGCACGTAGATGAAAAAGATCCTTTTGATCGTTCTTGCCGCCGTAGTAGCCGCCGGACTTGTGGCCTTCATGGTCATCAAGCAGCAGTCCGGCTATACAAAGGTACTCACCGCAAAGATCGCCCGCCAGGATTTGGCCACCGTCGTCAGCGGTACCGGGCAGATCAAGGCCAAGACCTATGTGAACCTCGGCGCCACCGCCATGGGCCGCATTACCCACCTCTACGTCAAAGAGGGGGACATGGTCAAAAAAGGCGAGACCGTCGCCACCATTGAGAACGTGCAACAGGAGGCGTCCGTCTCCGGCCAGCAGGCGGCCATCTCCGCCGCCAAGACCGACATTGCCTCCTTTGTGGCAGCGGAAAAAACCGCCGAGGCCAACGTCGACCGCGCCAAAGCCGATCTGGAACAGAAGCGTCTGGACTGGGAGCGCGAACAGCCCCTCTACCAGGCAGGCATCGTTGCCAAATCGGATTTCGACGTCAAGAAAGCGGCGTATGACACCGACGTGGCAACCGTGGCTCAGGCCGTAGCCGGTCTCAACCAGGCAAAAGCGCAAACCGACTCCGCCCGCGGGCACATGCAAACCCAGCAAGCCACCCTGCGCGCCAACGTGGACATGCTCAACCGCACCATCGCCGTCGCTCCCTTTGACGGCATCGTGACCAATGAACCCATGCGTGAGGGCGAGACGGTTGTCGAAGGCATTCAGAACACCGAAGGCTCCACGCTGATGACCTTGGCCGACATGAGCGTGGTCACCGCCGAAGTCAAGGTGGACGAAACCGACATCGTCAACATTCAGATGGGACAGACGGCGGATGTTACCGTCGATGCCCTGCCCGGCAAGGTCTTCAAGGGACACGTGACCCTGGTGGGCGATCAGGCCCTGCTCCGCTCCACCGGCATCGCCACCTCGCAATCCACCTCCGGCACCGAAGAGGCCAAGGACTTCAAGGTGGTCGTCACCCTGGACAGCCCCACCAACGAGTTGCGCCCCGGACTCTCTACCACCGCCAAAATCACCACCGCGCACAAAGCCAACGTACTCGCGCTGCCCATTCAGGCTCTCACCATGCACGATCCCAAAGACGACATCGTCAAGGGCAAGGGAGGCGTGCAGGCCGCGTCGAATTCCTCTGCGCCCGCCGCCAAGAGCGTGCCGGTGCAGGGCGTCTACGTGGTAGACAAGGACGCTAAAGGCAAGCTGCGGGCCAAGTTCGAGCCCGTAACCACCGGCATCACCGGCTCCACGGACATCGAGGTGCTCGGCGGCCTCACTGAGAACCAGGAGATCGTCATCGGTCCCTACAAGACGCTGCGCGTCCTCAAGAACAACGCGCTGGTCAAGCGCGACACCGCCAAGCCGGTCACCCCGGGGTCCGGCAGCGCCTCATAGAAACAGAGGCAGAGCAAACGCAGCAAGCTTGAGCGGCAAGCACGGTTTACCCTATCCCCAGATGAACTGGGCAGGCAATACCAGGCAAAGGATGAGATTCGGATGGCTCTGAACGGCATCAGTACTGAAGACCTCGTGCAACCGGCGCCGCCGCCTACCGGCGACGTCATCGTCGTCGAGGACCTGTGGCGCACCTACGACATGGGCTCCGAGCAGCAGGTCCAGGCCCTGCGCGGCATCTCCATGAGCATCCGCCACAACGAATACGTCGCCATCATGGGACCCTCCGGCTCCGGCAAGTCCACGCTCATGAACCTCATCGGCTGCCTCGATACCCCGTCCCGGGGAAAATACTGGCTCAACGGCCAGTTGGTCAGCGAACTCGACGACGACCAGCTCGCCCGCATCCGCAACAAGGAGATCGGTTTCGTCTTTCAGACCTTCAACCTGCTGGCCAGGGCCTCCGCGCTCCACAATGTCGAACTGCCGCTCATCTATAACGGCACTGCGGCCGCTGCGCGCATCGCCCGCGCCAAGGAATCCCTCGCCAATGTCGGCCTGGAAGATCGCATGTACCACAAGCCCAACGAGCTGTCCGGCGGCCAGCGTCAGCGCGTCGCCATCGCCCGCGCCCTGGTCAACCGGCCCTCCATCATCCTGGCCGACGAGCCCACCGGCAACCTCGACTCCAAAACCGGCGTCGAGATCATGGCCCTGTTCGATTCCCTCCACGCCAACGGCAACACAATCGTCCTGGTCACCCATGAGCCGGACATCGCCGAATACGCCCATCGCGTCGTCCATATCCGCGACGGCGAAATCTTCTCCGACGAGCCCTCCAAACGCTTCCGCTGATCCTGCCGTGCCGCTGAAAAAGATCGTATTCCCCTGTGTTTCCTGAACCGGAAAGAGAACCCCTCTCTCCGGTTCATGTTTTTTTGGCGCGCGTCGATAAATCCAGTGTTGGCCTGGTAGTGCTTCCAGGGCCACGGAGGCTTGGCAAGTTGAGATCCATGCAAAGCGCCGCTCAATTCCAGACCCTGCCTCCCGCCACCGGCCTCACCCTGGTGGAAGTAGAAGCGCCGTCCCCCAACCAGGTTGTCGGCGTCAGCGCTGCCTGGCGCAAGCTGCTCATGCAGGCCGAAATGGCCGCGCCGCATATCCAGGTCGCCGCCATCGAGGGCGAGCACGGAAGCGGCAAGCACACCCTGGCTCACTATCTTTACAGCCGCTCCCCACTGGCTCAATCCAGCTTCGAGCGGCGCGATGCGCGCGAATGGCTGGTCACCGACGCCGATCCCGCCACCCTCGCCGGCTTTACCTATCTCGATCGCGTGGACCTGCTCGCCCCTCCCGGACAAGGCCTGCTCCTGTCCGTGCTCAAAGCCTTGCAGGACCGCCCGTCGGGCCGCGCCGTGGTGCTGGCCTCCTCGCAAACCCCGCTCCGCCAGATGGCCGGACAGGGCCTGCTGCTCCCCGACCTCGCCTTCCGCCTCACCGCCGTCCGCTTCGCCATTCCCCCGCTGCGCCAGCGCCGCGAAGATATCCCCGTGCTCGCCCAGTCCCTGCTCGACCGCATCTGCGCCCGCTACCAGCAGCGCCCCGTCCTGTTCGGCCCCGGCGCCCTCGCCCGCCTGCTCCAGCACAACTGGCCCGGCAACGTCCGCGAAATGGCCTCGGTCCTCGAAACCGCTCTGCTCGAAGCTGAAAACGGCGTCATCCGCGCCAGCGACCTCTGCCTCCCCGCCGGCCTGGAAATGCAATCCGGCATGCAGCACGATATGCAGCCCGCCGCGCGCCCTGAAACCCTCTCCCTCGATGCCGTCATCCGCCAGCATGTCCAGTACGTCCTCGACCTCAACCGCGGCAACAAGCTCCGCGCCGCCCGCCAGCTATCCATCAGCCGCTCCACCCTCTACCGCATCCTCGGCAACGAAACCATCCTGGCCCATTGAGCGCCGCCAGTCCATCGGACAAATTCGACAATAGTCGTAATCAAACCGCAAAAAGGGCCGCCCATTCGGCGGCCTTTTTTTGCGGCATTCCTGACCGCGAAGTCAAAGAAGCAATCCTAAAAATACGTGGTCCAGTTCGCAATCACATTCAGCGCATTGGGAACCCGCGGCGAGATCGCCGGCCCGTCGATATAGCTCACCGCCAGGCTCAGGTAGTTGCCGGGCGAGGCCCGCAGCGAGTAGCCGCCGGTAATCGTCGTTGAAGCCCGCCACACGGTCTTGCCCTGCGAAACCAGATTGTCCGTATAGAGCTTGCTGTAGTCGGTGCGGGATGTAATCACGGAGAGAACATCGTCGGGACGCGCGCGAAACGGCGCCTCTTTATAGAAGCGCGCTTCATAATAGCGGGAGTAGGGATTCATGGCTTCCGGCGCCGTCATCACCGATCCCCCGGCATAGAGCCCCCTGCCCGGATGCTCCCGGTCCGTCTGCAGCAATTGATAATCCATCAGGGCGTATGCGCAGTAATTGTTTGTCTGCGGCTTGCCCGTGGCCACGTTGCTGAAAGCCGTGCTGTTGTGCAGGTAACCGGCGCGAAACCACGCCTTGTGCGCATCCGCGCTGGCCGCGCGCACGTAGCCGCCTTCTTCAATCAGCAGCAGTTTGTCGCCGTGCGGCGTGAACCGGAAGCCGGTGTGATTGCGTGTCACTTCGGCCGTCCCTCCATTGGGATCGATGCTCCGCTGCGTAGACGTCTTGAAGTAGGTATTCCCGGGCCCGCGCACCCTGACGTTGAGCGACGGCGCCGTGGTGGGGTAGTACGACATGCCAACCTCAAAAGGCAATACGGCATACACGCCCTGCGCGCCGTTCGCGGTCGATCCTCCAACATTGAGGCCGATGAAATTCAGGTTGTTGGCAACGTACCCCGCCTTCATCTCCACGCGATCCTGCCCGAACGCCTTGTAGAAATAGAGCGCCCACAACTGCAGCGTCTTGGGTCCGGCAGGCTTCCACGTTGTCCAGTTCCACGCCCCGCCAAAACAGAACTGCGCGTGCTCCAGATGCAATGGACGCAGATCGGCTGTGAAGATCGGCTGCGCAAAGGAACTTGCGTACTCGCTCTGGCCCACATAGACCTGCTGATTCGCGGGCACAGGCCCATCCAGCGCGTTCTGCGTATACTGAACCCCCGATATCATGCGCAACGCCATGCCCTTGCGCAAGAGCGCCTGGCGGAATGTCGAATGAACGTCGATCAGGCTGTCGGTGAACGGCGGCATGGCGTCGTCTCCGCCCTGGAAATTCAGGTCCTCTATGGAACGCGCGGCAGGTTTTGGCGGGCCGGCAGGGCCCTGGCCTGCTTCGTTGCCTTGTGCGTTGCTCCCTATGCCGGCACACAGCAGGAGCGCGGCTGCCAGCATACTCCTTGTTCTTCGGCTGTTCCCCTTGAGCATGTTTCCTTCGCCTTCAGTCCAACGCGCGGCAGTGCGGGCGGTTGGCCCACATCTCAACCTATCACCATGGCCGGGCTGCCCGATGAGGTGTAGATCACGCTTCTCAGACATGCCGGGACGCCCCTCCGCAGGGCAGCAAAGGGAGTCGAAATCCCGCCCTGTGCCCCATCCATTTCACAGTTTCATCGTGAAATGGGTGGGAAACCACGAACCACTCTCCGCAGGCTTTTGTTTTGAAAGGGTGCGGTTTCAACCACGCCGCAACTATATCCATTTATAGAAATAATCAATCAGCGCGGCGAAGTCGCGTTTATATCCTCTCGTACCTCGCGCTCCAACAAATGCCGGATGTCCCAGGTCTCATTTTCCGAGACCTGGGACGGTTCCCTAGTTCCCCGGCTCTCCCTGCCATTCCGGCTCCGACTCCAACCACGAAAGCAGGTCGATCCCGCGCCGCCTCACCGGTTCCGGCTTCTTCCCATCCGCAAGCCCGACCAGCGCCTTCGCGTAGGCCAGGTCTCCGGCGAGCGCCTTCGCCGTCAGCAGATCGGCAAGTTTTTCTGAGTTCTTGCCCACCCGCCTGTCCGCCGCACACCGCAGCCGCTCTGCCCCGCTCTTGCGCACCGGTCTCCTGCGCGGCTGTTTCTGTGTTCCGTTCTTGGTTGTACTGCTGGTTGTATTGCACGCATTGTCGATTACCAACTTCTGCAGTGGTTCAGCCATCTTTCCGCCATTTCCGGCCAAAGCCCCACGGTTCCTCGCGCCGCAGAAAAGGAGCATGGCGGCAATCCCGCTCCGGAATTGCTCACAAATCGCATTGTCAGAATAATGTCGAATGATTTCTAAAAATGCCGTCGCCTCTCGTCTCCCTTGCGCACGCGCGCCGCGGAGATGGCCTGTTGAATTGAACGAAGGCTCGCTCCCGCCTTCCGCTTCTGTCTCAATTTGTTCTGTCTATTCTTACCGTACCGGAAAACCACTTAATTATCTGCAAACGGAAATCTGCCCACTGACACCTGTCCACTGTCCCTGTCGCGCGTCTTGGGGAGGCCCGCAACGATTAGTCCACGAAAACGCCGATTGCGACGCCGATCCTCAAGGATGTCAATATCTTGGGGATTACAGTCGCCTTGCCGACGTTTCGGTACAGACCGACCGCGCACATCAGACCTCCGAGAGATTGTCGTCCATTTCATCGAAGGATAACGCTCGGTCGCCTCAGCTCCGAAGGGGCGGAGTGAGCGTAAGTTAGGCAATTATTCGTGTTATGATCCTTGGCATCTAGAAGAACATTCGGTTGCCGATAGGAAGTGGATCATGCGTCCGTTGAGCTTCACGAGGAATCTGGGCGGCTTTAAGAAAGCCTATGAAGCAATTAAGAGGGGCTTTACGCCCGGGGTCACGGTTGCTACGTTCCGGAATCGGAGCGGTCTCAGCAGGGACCTTTCTTTGCTAGTGACAGAATTCCTGCTCGGCACAAAGATTCAGAATGGCGAGGAAATCGTTCTAAGCGACACATTGGTCACTCAGACATTGAGCCAACCCTACACAAAACTCACAGCACGTCTCTATTTCTTTGCGCTCAATTTGAATATGCCCGGAGAGCGGCTCAGGGATGAGCATCGAAATCCCGCAGAGATGCAAAACACCCTGATTCGCGGGCACATATATGAAGGCAGTGGGTTCCGAACCTCACGATTCGACAAGGACCAATCAATTGAGCCGACGATCAAGAGCTTTGGGGGTTTCACTTCCCACCAAGCCTTACGAAAGTGGGTCAATAACTATTCCTTCATGGAGAAACAGTGTGGGTTCGCTCAAGCTGTTCTAAGCGCAGTGCTATCATTCCCCTGTCCCGAATTGCTCCTTGATTACAGAATAGGCAGAAGCACCCAATGATGCTCCGCTGTGACACTTCGATTGCCGACGCATACAACAGCGAAGCACAGAAATCACGCGTTCTTTCGGAAAAATGGATCGAGTCGAACGGCTATTGCCTCGCTTGCGAAAGCGACATATTGCGGCAGACCACTGCGAACACTCGCGCCACCGATTTTATATGTCCGAGATGTCGGCAGGGCTATGAGCTCAAAGCATTTCGTGTAAGGCCCAAAAACAGATTAGTTGACGGAGCCTATAGCGCCCTAATGGGCAGAATCCTCGACGGCTCAGTGCCTACATTGATGATGCTAGAGCGGAATCAGCAATGGGAAATTCAAAATCTGACCGCCATTCATCACCTTTTCTTGACGCCCGAAGTTATAGAACAGCGCAAACCCCTCTCCCTTACTGCGCGGCGCGCAGGATGGATCGGCTGCAACATCCGGCTAGACCGACTTGCGCCTGATGCTCGAATCGAGATCGTGAGCTCAGGCATCTTCAACAATCGAGATGCTGCAAGGAGAGCCTTCCAGCGTTTCGGAAATCTCGATGAGATTTCGCCTGCAAAGAGAGGCTGGACGACCCTGACACTCAGCATCGTTCGGAGTTTGCGAGCCCAGACATTTACGATCAAAGACCTATACGAGAGAGAAGGCGATCTCGCCGCAGCCTATCCAGCCAACAAAAATATCCGCCCTAAAATTAGGCAGCAGTTACAGGTCCTGCGTGACCTTGGGTACTTGGAATTCTTGGGAAATGGAGCCTATCGGACCCTCATCTAAACAGCCGTCGACCCAGCGAATTCCTTTGCAGCATGCTGCACGCATCCTATTTCCGCCCACCCGACTCGCTAGGAGATTCGGCGTCTCCCGTCGGCTGCGCACGCATGAATAACAGCGCCTCGTAGGCAAGCTGCGCGGTATCGCGAAATAGGTCTGTAGGAACCCAGTCAAGAGTCGAATGGAGGATGTGGTCCCGCATTATGTTCTCTATTTCCGGGTAATCTGCGGGGTCAACTCCCGGCAGGGCGAGTGCTATAGATTGTCCGTACATGCTCACGGGGTCACCGTCCTTTCACCCGGAGGACTGCGTCGTTATCTGTAACGCCAATGCTACGGGATTCTCCTTCAGAATATCGCACGGGTCAGGGACGATTTCGGACAACTGTCCATACTTTTGTGGCTTAGGAACCGGACGGGGAAAGTTGCGCCGGAGCATAGGCGTCTCGGGCGCTATGGAACGATGACGTTGGAGCAAATTAAGGCTTTACCCGTCTTGGATATAGCTGCCAAACAATCGCACATCTATCTTTGGGTTCCCAATGCTTTGATCCTCGAGGGCCTCGAGGTAATGAAGAGGTGGGGCTTCACATACAAGACCAATATCGTATGGCATAAAATCCGCAAGGATGGCGGTCCGGATGGGCGCGGAGTCGGGTTTTATTTCCGTAACGTCACAGAGCTGGTACTCTTTGGCACTCGCGGGAGTCTGCGGACAGCTGCGCCGGGCCGAAGGCAGGTCAATTTCCTCGCTACTAGAAAGCGAGAACACTCCCGGAAACCCGATGAGATTTATCCGATCATTGAATCGTGCAGCTATGGCCCCTTCATCGAGCTGTTCGCGCGTCATAGCAGAAAGGGATGGGAGTCTTGGGGCAATGAAATTGATAGCAGCCCTGTCTCCCGAACCGATCGCACCGAACAAGCTGAAATCAATCCAATGTACCTGTAGATCTGCCTTCCAGCGCCTAGAAGTCGTTGCTGTCAGCTAAGGAATGGTAAACGCCGCAGAGCCCATGAAAACACTCTCGCCCTAGTCTCTGGTCCCTGTTTGCCCCACTCCCAGCACGCTCGCCCACAGCCGCTCTTCCACCAGCGCCTCCAGCGTTTTCCCTCCCGCCGGTACAATCCCGTACACCATCTTGCAGCCCATCGCCTGCGCCATCCGCGACATTGACCTCAAGGTAATCGTGTTTTTCAGCTCCCGCGCCTCAAGGTCGAACACCACCGAGCGGTTCACTCCCATCTTCCCTGCAATCTCCGCCACAGGAACGCGCAGCGCATGACGCACCGCCCGCAGCAAATCATTCGTCGGATGTTTCTCCAGGCCCGCGCGCCGGTAAGACCGCATCTCCACATCCAGCTTCTTCCGCGCCAATTTCCGTTCCCTCTCCCGCATTGCCTATCTCCTCCGGCTCGTCTCACTGTCCACTGACCGCTGACCACTGTTCACTGTTCACTGTCCACTGTCCACTGCTTTAAGCGTAGGCAAAATGTCGCTAATTATGCGCAAAATGCAGCCTAAAAAGCCTTAAAAATAGCTCGTTTTGAAGGTTTTTGTCCAGCCGGGCATCGACGATTCCATAAAATCGCTGGGCTCCTGCATCCACATTCTTCAGGAAAAAACTCACTTTCCTCATTTCGTCGTCTTATAGCAGGACGAATTTCACTTTTTCGTCGGTCTATGCATCCAGCGAAAAACAAGGTTCCGCGATCTTGACAACCGTCGCCGCGTGCCCATTCTCGAATCGTCCGATGATCCAAGAGCGGAAACAACAAACCTCACCCCGCCGCTTTCTAGTCCCTCAGTCCCTGGTCCCCTGGTCCCTCAGTCCCTCAGTCCCTGTTCCCTGCTGCTTATGCTCTACACTCGATTGCAAGACGATTTCGTCTAAAGATTCATGCCGAGGCTCACTCCGTTGAGAAGAATCCATCTGCCCGCCCTCACTGCTGCCGCGTTTCTGCTGCTTGCCGTTGCGCCCGCCCTCCCCGCGCAGGCCCCTGCCGCGCTTGCCGGCGCGCACGCTCCCGCCGTTTCCGTTGAGGACAGCAGCAAGGCTCTCAACACCCTTTTTCAGGACTACTGGGAAGACGTGCTGCAGCACAGCCCGGAGATGGCCTCCACGCTGGGCGACAAGCGCTACAACGACCAGATCTCCGACTTCTCTGTGAAGGCCTATAACGCGGAGTTGGAACGCCAGCAGGACTTCCTGGTGCGGCTGGCCACGATTGACCCCACAGGGCTCAGCAGCCAGGAAAAGACCAGCCGCGACCTGCTGATGCGCAGCTTTACCGAGAACGCCGAGGCGGCGGAGTTCAAGCCGTGGGAGATGCCGTTGAACCAGATGGGCGGCATCCACACCGAGTGGCCGCAACTGGTGGCCGATCTCAGCTTTACCTCCGTCAGGGACTACGACGACTGGATCGCCCGCCTGCACGCCATTCCCCGGGCCTTCAGCCAGGTGACGGAAAATATGTCCATCGGCGTGGAAGACCAGCGCGTGCCGCCGAAGTATCTGCTGGTGAAAGCGCTCGAACAGGTGAAAGAGCTGGCCAACCAGAAACCGGAAGACTCGCCGCTGGCGCTGCCGCTGAAGAAGTTTCCCGCCACAGTCTCCGCGGCCGACCAGGAACGGATCAAAACCGAGATGTTGGCCGCGATCGGCAAGGAAGTGCTGCCGGCTTACCAGCGCTTTGCCCGTTTTCTTGAGGCCACCTACGTTCCGGCAGGCCGTGAAAAGCCCGGCGTTTCCTCGCTGCCCGGCGGCGCAAAGTATTATGCCTATCTCATCCGCCGCACCACCACCACGAACCTGAGCGCGGACCAGATTCACCAGATCGGTTTGGACGAGGTGAAGCGCGACGAGGCGGAGATGCTGGTGATCGCGCAGAAGCTGGGCTTTGCCGACCTGAAGAGCTTCCGCGCCAGCCTCAAGAGCAATCCCAGGATGAAAGCCGCGTCGGCTGCGGCGCTGCTGGACGCCTATCGCGGCTACCTCAGGCCCATGCAGGCCAAGCTGCCGCAGCTTTTTGGCCGGCTGCCCAAGGCAAAGTTTGAGGTTGCCGCGGTTCCCGATTACCTGGCAAAGACCTCCGCACCCGCGTATTACGAGGCAGGCACGCCCGACGGCAGCCGCCCGGGCCGCCTGCGCATTGACACGTACGACGCCACCAACCGCAACCTCTACCAGGTGGAGGACATTGCTTACCACGAAGGCATTCCCGGCCACCATCTGCAAATCTCCATTGCCCAGGAGATGGAGGGCCTGCCCACCTTCCGCAAGCATGAGCACTACACGGCCTATATCGAGGGCTGGGGGCTCTACGCCGAGCGGCTGGGCAAGGATGTGGGCTTTTACCAGGACCCCTACTCCGACTACGGCCGCCTGGAGGGCGACATCTGGCGCGCCATCCGCCTGGTGGTAGACACCGGCGTCCACTCCGAAGGCTGGACCCGCGAGCAGATGGTTGCGTACTTCCACGACCACTCGAACATTGACGAGCCCAGCATCCAGGCCGAGGTGGACCGCTACATTGCCTGGCCCGGCCAGGCCCTGGCCTACAAGATCGGCCAGCTCAAGATTCTGGAACTGCGCGACCGTGCGCAGAAGGCGTTGGGCAGCAAGTTCGACATCCGCGCCTTCCACGACCAGGTGCTGGACTCAGGCGCCCTGCCGCTGGACGTTCTGGACGCAAGGATCGATGCCTGGATTGCGCAGCAGAAGGCTGCCGTTCAGTAGGCCCATAGGCGGCCAAGAACGCAACATGAAAAACCGCTATGCCTATACCCGGACAGAAAAATGCATTCTGTCCGGGTATAAGCCGACAGATTGAAAAAAGTGATCCCGCCAGTAAGAAATCTCCGCATCCATGCGTAGCGCCGCAGCACGTATGTCCGTAAACAGCCAGACCAAAACTTCAAAAACAGCCATTTTTAAGGCTTTTTAGGCCGCATTTTGCGCATAATTAGCGTCCTTTTGCCTACGCTTAAAGCAGAGATCAGTGGTCAGTTGTCAGTGGTCAGTGGTCAGTGAGACGAGCCGGAAGGGGATGTGCGATGCGGGAAAAGGAACGGAAGATGGCGCGGAAGAAGCTGGATGTGGAGATGCGGCCTTACCGGCGCGCGGGCAAGGACAAACATCCGACGAACGACCTGTTGCGGGCGGTGCGGCAGACGCTGCATATTCGCGTGGCGGAGATTGCGGAGAAGATGGGGGTGTGCAAGTCGGTGGTGCTCGATCTTGAGGCCAGGGAGCCGAAGAATACGGTCACGCTGAGGTCGATGTCGCGGATGGCGCAGGCGATGGGCTGCAAGATGGTGTATGGGATTGTGCCCATGGGCGGGAAGACGCTGGAGGCGCTGGCGGAGAAGCGGCTGTGGGAGAGCGTGCTGGGGTGGGGCGGGGGTAACTGGGACTGTTCGCATCCATACGGTTCGTGGGCAAGAGAGTTTTCCTGGACCCTGGGGCGTTTGCCGGGGACTAATCATTGTGATCATCCCTAAGATGCGCTCAATGAGCGCTTTGGGCTGTTAGATAATGGTCTGCTTTGAATCCGGCTCTCCCAAGGCGCAGTTTAATGGCATACTAGATATATGCCAAAGCGTTTAAGCATTTCTATACCCGCCCGGAGGCCGGCAGACTTCAATCAGCTTGCTTTCCAACTGGTGAAAGAGTCAACTGAGGAAAGAGAGTCTGCGCCAACCAACCGAACAGCGGTTCCAAAGGCGATCTCTAGGGTAATGGCACAAATGGGGAGCCGAGGCGGAAAGATCGGCGGGAAACGCAGGCTGGAGACTATGACGGCGGAACAACGAAGTCAAGTCGCTTCAGATGCTGCCAAGGCGAGATGGGCGAAGCGTAAAGTGAGCAGCGTCGCGTTGCCCAATGTGGGACCCGCTGCAACTTTAGGGTAATTTTGGCGTCTAAAATAGGACTGTACCCGCCGATAATGGCGTGGTATTGTGGTTTTTCCATGGGGAAACTTGATTTCCACAAGGCGCATCTATCGGGGAATGAGGTTGTTATGAACTGGAAAATCTGGCAAAGTCTGAATCGGCGCACCAATGAGACTCGGCACGAATATCCAGAATCGGTGTTGACTGTCGTTTTTAGACCTGGCGAAGATGGCTACATAGTCGCAGAGTGCATCCAGTTGCCTGGCTGCATGTCTCAGGGGAAAACGAAAGAGGAAGCGAACCGGAACATTATGGATGCGATCAAATCGGTCCTTATGGTCCGCATGGGTCAATTTCTATCGGAAAGTGCTCCGTACGAAGGAAACGCCGGTGATCCGGGAGAGGAAGAGTCATTCCGAGTGAAGGGTCCCGAATTGGTCTCTTGCTAGCGTTTCCGATACGCCGCGCAGAACTCATCTTCTGAAATTTCAGCTTTTCTGAGTTCTGCGTTCAGAAGTCGGCGATCCACTTCTTTATGGTCAGGAATTGAGATTAGAAGTGTAGGCGGCTTGTCTGGATGCGACAGGACAAAGTGATTCTTGCCGTACGTGGATTTCCACCCAAAGTATTCAACAAACACCTTGGTGATCCGCTTCCCCGTATCTAGTGGTAGGTTCTTGGCTCCCACTTCAGGCTCCTACTCTGTATTTCCCGTCTTCGCTCTTTTCCCAGCCCCGAGCTTTGGCGATCCGTCCAAGCGTACTTGCTGCAGCCTGACGCGAAATGTCTGGTAAAGCGATCATTATGTCGCGGAATGTAATCCACTCCCCTTGGCGAGCGCTGGTAAACGCCTCCACTTGCTGTTCTAGGCTTTCCGCAGCAAGCTCTGGGGGCTTCTTGGCTGGCTTCGCCTTTTTTGCTGGCTTCTTCGGTTTCTTCCGAGGCGAGCTTCCGCCGTGCGACAAGCTAGCGCGAATGTGTGCCGGGTAGAATTCCGCTAGCGCAAACCCCTCTTTAAACTGGAGCACCTCACCATTCGCCTTCATCCGATGAAGGCATCCTGAAATCACACCTTCGAAATTGTCCGAAGTGGACTCCACACCTCCTTCGCGGAGCGCGGCTGCAATCTCTTTGATCGTCTGCTTCTTGATAACAGCCGATAGGTACAGCTTTACCGCTGCCGGCAAGCTCTTTCCAAGAAATGCGCCACGAGGCAGTTCCGTAGGCTGCTGGTTCCCGCTATTCGTCGGACTGAATGCTGAGGCTGCACCACCTTCAGAAGCTGTAACCATGCCACCGGACGCAACCATCAGGTTAGTGATTGCGGCATCAATTGCCTCCCGGTGAATCTTTAAAGCCTTAATCATTCCGGCAAGGTCCAGCATTGGACTGTCTATCGCCATGATGATTTCCCCCTTCCCTCACTGGGTAATTCGTGGTACAAAAGACAAAGAGAGCAGACGTATAGGGGCGGATTCCGCCGCCCCCTGACCCTCGCGGGTTATACGTTCCTCATGGGCACCACCAGCCTCTCTAGCCAGCGTAGGTCCGGTTTAGCCTCCTAAACTTTCCCGGGCCTGACGCTCTCATTCCATACAACCACCAATCCAAAGAAAATGCAACGCTCATTGCGTATTTTTCTCGCAAGAGTGCTTATTTTCTTCGGCGCTCATCCTATAGGATTCGGCGCCCGGCTGCTATGTTTCGGCGCCAGCCGATGCAATTATCGCTAGATAATAATTAACAACGTATATCAATTACCCTTATTAATAGCTATTAACATGCTAAAGCGTTCTTGTATACTTATTCTCATAAACAGGCTAAGCAATACAACAAGAGCACAGATTATCAATTGCCTCATTGAAGGATGTTCAATCCGTTCAACGGTGCGAGTAACTGGCGCAGGAAAGAAAACGATAATGCGGGCGCTTATTGTACCGTGCGCACGAATATGCGGCTGTATACCCGGCTTTCCAATGGTTTCAGCCGTAAGGTCCAGAACCACGCTGCTGCCATTGCGCTAAACTACATCGCGTACAACTTCATCAAGATTCATCGCACGCTACATGCCAGAAGGGCTGGAGGTCGCGATCGCAGGAGGAGGAGCGCCAGGCAGTTTAATGGCCACGCTTTCAACAAGCTGCCATGCGCGACCAATTCGTTGCAACGGGTAACAACCGTGTTGCCTGGCTGGCTGGCGGGCGGCCCGAGAATCTGAGCGCGGCTTTCGCCGCGCTGGTTGATTTTCCAAGGGCGAGTCGTTGGGTTGATGCCGGGGTTAAAACCCCGGCCTACCGCGCCGAAGGAGTTTTTCCGCGGTCTGTGAAGCCGTGCCCTGACAGAAAGCCTGAGATTTGCGTGATCTTTTGCCCGTTTGGGATTCACCAAACACTGCTTAAGGCCTGATCGTGGTTCGTTCCACCCCTAGAGCGGTTCTCCAATAGATATAGCCTTGCCAGGATCATGGAAGGTGGCTTTTTCTTGAGGAAAAATCCACTTGGCAGCATGGCCTCGGTGTACAGCAATTGGAGAACCGCTATACGGGGCGAGCCAATTTGGTTAGAACGCTTTCCCAGGATTGCGCCCGCCGCGGCGGACTCCATCGGCCTCTCCCTACGGGAGAAGATGCGCCGGCTGAATGGCTGTGGGCGAGAAAAGGAACCGGTTCTGTCAACAAAATGCATTCTTGCGATTGCCCTACCAGCGGATGGGCGTCACGGAAGGCCAATATCCAAGCATGGTATTCTGAACAGTTCCAAGAGGCGACTATCCTGCTCGCCGCCCCAATTCAGTTGCCTGTGCAGCCACTGCATCGGCTGGAGAAAATAGCATGAAGCGTTTGTTTGTCCTGGCATTGCTCATTTGCGCCTCCGCGTGCGGCCTGTACGCGCAGGTCGTCGATACAACAGTTTGCGACATTCTCAAGAATCCGGTGTCGTTCAATGGCAAGATGGTTCGCATCAAGGGCACGGTTGCGGCCGGGTTCGATCAGTTTGTAGTGAAGGACGTCAGCTGCGCCCAGGACGTAAACGCGATCTGGCTGGCCTACCCGGAGAAGAGCAAGGCGAAAGCGGGCCCGGCGGCGATTGTGCAGATGCAGCCGGCGCGCAATTTCTCTGGCACGGTGGTGGCCACGGCGCGGACGCCGGTCACGCTGGACAAGAGCGGGGACTTCAAGAATTTCGATTCCCTGCTGTCCACGCCCCACGATCACGGCAACGGCATCTGCATTGGATGCAACCGCTATGAAGTGTCTGCAACCCTGGTGGGCCGGATTGACGGCGTGGCCAGCGCCGCCCTCGCGCGCGATGCGACAGGCAGAATCACCGGTCTGGGCGGATTTGGCAACATGAACGCATACCCCGCCCGCCTGGTGCTGCAATCGGTCTCCGGCGTCACTTCCAAGGAGATTGACTACACGAACACCGACTACATGAAGGGCAAAGCGGTTTACAAGGGACCCACGACAGTCATGTCTTCCAAGACCGTCATTCAGGATCCCATGTTCACATTGCAGCAGTTTGCGATGGGCCTGGGAGGCGCCACGGGTGGGCCCGATATCCAGCGCGCTGCCGAAGCATACGGCCCGCATGGATCGCACGTTGGCGTCAACGTCGCCATCTCCTACAACTCCACGAACGAGGCCTCAGACAAGCTGGAAGGGCAGAGCGGGCAGGATTCCCCGGACGGCGTCATCTACAATTGCGCCTTTAACCACAGCCGTTTGGATGGGGATGCGCTGATCCTGGCGCTGGTCCACATCGGCAGACACGCCGCGGATATGCGCTCGCCCCTGCCGGGTGCCGCGCAGGCCAATCTTTATGCGATTGAATACAACTCCTGGATCCTTACGGCGGAGGTAGCCGCCATCAACCGCCAGAAATCTTTGGCGCTGCCGGGCAGCTATTTGCTGTGGTTGACCGAATGGCCGCAGGAAGATAGCGCCGCCTCAGTGGACACAGGTATAACCGGCTATCTGACCAAGGAAGAGTTCCTCATCAAGTAAACCCGCGCCGGCATTGCCCTGGGGTCCCGCGCCGCCTGGCCGGGACCCCAGATCGCATCCGGGCATCAATGCGCGTATCGTTCAGCATGGATCCGCGCAACGAATCCAGCACAAGGAAAAGGAAAATCATGGCGGAGATAGCCGTAGAAGCTACTGAGGCGCCAGCGCAATTGCCGCACGTGCGCGTAGCCGTACTGGGCGCAGGCAAAATGGGGGGCATTCTTCTGCAGGCCTTCCTGAAGCAGAACCTGTTTGCACCCGACCAGATTCACGCCACCGTGGGACACGCCGAGCGGGCGCTTGCGCTCAGCACGCAGTGGGGCGTGGACGTGAGCACGAACAACCTGGAAGCGGCCAGCAAGGCCGACCTGATCCTGATCGGCGTCAAGCCTTTCCAGGTTCCGGACCTGATTGCGGAGATTCGCCCCGCGCTGACGGCCAAGAAGACCCTGGTTTCGTTTGCGGCGTCGGTGAAGACACGATCGATTGAAGAGGCCGCGGGCCTGGAGATCGCCGTGATCCGCGCCATGCCCAACACTCCCTCGGCCCTGGGAGCGGGCGCCGCGGCCCTGTGCCGCGGGCGCTTTGTTTCCGCGGAGCAGATGGAACTGGCGCAGCGCATGTTTGAAACCGTGGGCCGCGCAGTGGTGGTGGACGAGAAGCACATGGACGCCGTCACCGGGCTTTCCGGCTCCGGGCCGGCGTACATCTACATCATCATCGAGGCCCTGGCCGAAGCCGGCGTGAAGGTGGGCCTGCCCCGCGAGACCGCCACGCAACTGGCCGCGCAAACCGCCTTTGGCGCCGCCAAGATGGTGCTGGAAACCGGCTATCATCCGGCATTGCTCAAGGACGCGGTGACGACGCCCGCCGGCTGCACCATCGACGGCATACTGGAACTTGAAGAAGGCGGCCTGCGGGTTACGCTGATCAAGGCCGTGATGCGCGCGACGGAGCGGGCCAAGCAACTGGCCGCGGGCTAGTGGTCAGTGGTCAGTTTTTCGTGCTGAAATGTGGGTTGTGGTTTCCCAGGTCCTGGAAGCGGGACCTGGGGCATCCGGCCGCTTCGTGTTCCCTTCTTTCGCTTTTTCGTAGCTAAGGGTGAAAAGCCACGAACCCAAACGACGAATTGGCTTTTTGGGCCCTTACCCGACCTGCTACCCTGCTTTATTGACTATCCAACGTCCAACCTGGCTCCCTTCTTATCTGCCGGAACTCGACGGGCTGCGCGGCCTGGCGATTCTGGGGGTGGTCCTGTATCACTGCAATCCCCGCCTGGTCGGCACATGGATTCACTACGGCTCCCTGTGGGGTTGGTCGGGAGTGATTGTCTTCTTCACTCTGAGCGGGTTTCTGATTACGTCAGGCCTGCTGGGAGCGCGCGACAAGCCGCATTACTTTCACAACTTCCATGCGCGCCGGGCGCTGCGCATCTGGCCGGTTTACGCGCTGCTGCTGTTGGTGGTCTACCTGGAGGCGCCGTGGTTCATTGGGCAGCCCGTGTGGGACGCCGTCAGGACCGCGCCCTGGCTGGCCTACATCTTTTTTGTGCAGAACCTGTTTCACCTGGCCCTGCCGCCGGCCATCGCTCCCACCTGGGCGCTGGGCATTGAGGAGCAGTACTACTTTCTCTGGGCGCCCGCGGTCCGCTTTCTGCGGCGGCCCTGGATGCTGGCGTCGGTTCTGGGAGCCGCGCTGATTGCGTCGCCGTTGCTGCGCCATGCGAACCTGCACTGGATGACGCCCACGAACACGTTGATTCACCTGGACGGAATCGCCCTGGGCAGCCTGCTGGCGCTGGGCATGTATACGCTGCCGCTGAGCCGCCGCGCCTGGCTGGGGGTGGGCCTGGGCGGTTTTGCGCTGGGCATTGCCGCCGCCGCCACCGTGGCCGGCGGCACCTCCCTGCTCGATTCCGCGCTTGCCGTGGGCTTTGCCGGCGCGATGGTGACCGCGATTGCCTCCAGTGGCGCGCGCAATCCGCTGAGCGCGCTGCTGCGCCGCGGGCCGCTCGCTTTCTATGGACGCATCAGCTACGGCCTCTACATGGTCCACATCTCGGTCTTTATCTTTTTCGGCTGGTTCGATCTGCGGATGGACCCCTATGGCACGGCAGGCAACCTGGCCGTTGTGGCCTTCCGCATGGCCGCAAGCACCGCCGTGGCCGCCGCGCTCTGGTACGGCTTCGAGTCGCAGGTTCTCAAGCTCAAGCGGTATTTCTAGAGCCTGAGTCTAAAGTTCTTTGAAAAATGAGCGAAAGAACAAAAGCAGATTCTTCGCTCACCACCCCCGAACTGAAAAGCGTTCGGGGCCCCGTTCACTCATAATGGCAGTCTCTGCTTTTTTGTGAATTTCAGAGACAGGACACTAGCGCACTCCAGGCCTTCAATTGCGCTCAGGCCTGGCGAGTTCCGGATCAAGTCCGGGCGAATCTCTTCTATCGCCAGCGCCCGACAATCACAAACAGGGCCATAAGAAACAGCGCCAGGGTCGGCGCCGCCGATTGCTTGTGGCGCACCCGATAGATGCTTGCAGCCGCGGTCAACAGCGCAAGTCCCACGGCCGCCAGCCGCACCAGTTGTACATGCAGCACGGGGTCAACCGGCGCCACCAGGGCCAGCGCAGCCGCAATCTCAAACAGCGCAACAATCAATTGCAACTCGTACGGCAGCCCGGCGAAGCCATGCGCCCGCGCGATAGCGTCCGCCGCTCTTTTCCGCTTATAAGAAAATATCTTGATGACTCCGGCACACAGGAACACGACAGCCACAAAAAACTCTGCAAACCGATCCAGACTGCTCATCGTTCCGCTCACCTCTTTCTTTGCCTGCTGCCATGGCCGGCAACAAGCGTGAGTGTGGGGCGCAGCGATACCAAAGGCCCTTGAGATGAGGAAAACATGAAGATTATGTGAAGTCCATGAAGATGCGTAAAGATCCTGAAGATACTTTTGCCGGGCAGCCTGAGCCTGTTACCGCGGCCAGCGCCCCACAATCACGAACAGGGCCAGCAGAAACAGCGAGACCGCGGGCGCGGCCTCCTCATGGCGGCGCAGATGATAGATGCCGGCGCAGACCATCAGCAGCGCCAGGCCGCCGGCCGCCAGCCGCACCAGCAGGTGCTCGGGGCACAATGCGCCCGGCGTCAGCACGCCCAGCGCTCCAGCGATCTCCGCGACGGCGATTGCGGCCGCCTGCCCGCGCGATACGCCGACCAGCCCGCGTTTCGATCTGCCCTGTAACGTATTCACAAGCCTGTCATAGGCAAAGAGCTTGCTGGCCCCGGTAAACAGGAAGACGCCCGCCAGCAAAATCTGCGCAATCCAAAGCAGACCGTTCATCGTCCCTACTGCCTCCCTTGCACACAACCCGGCATTCCCCCTGCAAGCAGCCAGGCCTTTGCCAGAAACCGATTGAACCCCGGAAGCAAGGCCCTTGTCAAGAGCGTTACTGCACAGAGCCGGACAAGCGTATCCGCTAAAAAGGGGAGGAGCGTACCGTCCCACAAACTGGTTTTGTGTCTCATCTGGGTGTGACATCAGTCACCCATAACCGGAACCAACGGCTGCTAGGCTTTTCATAGCACGCAATTGGTTTCTTGCGAGGTGCGCCATGCTCGAAAATTCAGGCAGTGAAACAGCAGGCACAGGCCCCCTGAGCCCGGAACTTCTGGCTAAAATGAACGCCTACTGGCGGGCCGCCAACTATCTCTCGGTGGGCCAGATCTACCTCAAGGACAATCCGCTGCTGGAGCGCCCGCTCACCCTGGACGACGTGAAGCCGCGGCTGCTGGGCCACTGGGGCACCACGCCGGGACTCAACTTTCTTTACGTGCACTGGAACCGCCTGATCCGCGAGCGCAACCTGAACATGCTTTACATCATCGGCCCGGGACACGGCGGACCGGGGCTGGTGGCCAACACGTACCTTGAAGGCTCCTACTCCGAAATTTATCCGCACATTGAGCAGAACAAGGACGGCATCAAGCGGCTCTTCCGGCAGTTCAGCTGGCCCTACGGCATTCCCAGCCACGTTGCGCCGGAGACGCCGGGCTCGATCCACGAGGGCGGCGAGCTGGGCTACTCACTGGTGCACGCGTACGGCGCGGCGTTCGACAATCCCGACCTGATCGTGGCCTGCGTGGTGGGCGACGGCGAGGCGGAGACGGGACCGCTGGCGACAAGCTGGCACTCCAACAAATTTCTCAATCCCTTGACCGACGGCGCGGTGCTGCCCATTCTGCATTTGAATGGCTACAAGATCGCCAATCCCACGGTGCTGGCGCGCATTCCCCATGCCGAGCTGGAAGATCTGATGCGCGGCTACGGCTACGAGCCTTTCACGCTCGAGGGCGACGATCCGGCCATTCTGCACCAGCAGGCAGCGGCGGTCTTTGACACCATGCTGGACCGCATTGCCGCCATCCAGAAGGCCGCGCGCGAAGACGGCTCCACGGCCCGCCCGGCGTGGCCCATGCTGATTATGCGCACGCCGAAGGGCTGGACCGGACCGAAATTTGTGGACGGCAAGCCGGTGGAGAACACCTGGCGCGCCCACCAGGTGCCGCTCGACCAGATCTTCGAGAAGCCGGAACACCTGCGCCAATTGGACGAATGGATGCGCAGCTACAAGCCCGAGGAACTGTTCGACGAAAAGGGAAAATTCCGCGCGGAACTGGCGGAGATTGCGCCCAAGGGCCGGCTGCGCATGGGCATGAACGAGCACGCCAACGGCGGCCTGCTGCTCCGGCCGCTGAAGATTCCCAACTTCCGTGACTTTGCTGTGAAGATTGAAGGCCGCGGCCAGCACGACGTGGAGTCGACACGCGTCCTGGGCCGCCTGCTTCATGCTGTGATGGAGGACAACAAGGAGCAGAAAAACTTCCGCGTCTTCGGTCCCGACGAGACCGCCTCCAACCGCCTGGGCGACGTGATTACCGGAACCGGCAAGGCCTGGATGGCCGAGACGCTGCCGGTGGACGAGAACCTGTCAGAGACCGGCCGGGTGATGGAAGTGCTGAGCGAGCACATGTGCCAGGGCTGGCTTGAGGGCTACCTGCTGACCGGCCGCCATGGTTTCTTCTCCTGCTATGAAGCGTTCATTCACATCATCGATTCGATGGCCAACCAGCACGCCAAGTGGCTGAAGGTCACGCGTAAGATTCCCTGGCGCAAACCGATTGCATCGCTCAATTATTTATTAAGCTCACTGGTTTGGCGGCAGGACCACAACGGTTTCTCGCACCAGGACCCCGGCTTCATCGATCACCTGCTCAACAAGAAGGCCGACGTGGTGCGCATCTATCTGCCGCCGGACGCCAACACGCTGCTTTCAGTGGCGGACCACTGCCTGCGCAGCCGCAATTACATCAACCTGATTGTGGCCGGCAAGCAGCCCGCGCCGCAGTGGCTCACCACCGATGAAGCCATCGCGCACTGCACGACTGGATTGGGCGTTTGGCCGTGGGCCTCGAACGATGCGGGCACACCCGAAGTGGTGATGGCCTGCTGCGGCGATGTGCCGACGCTGGAAACCCTGGCCGCCGTTTGCCTGCTTCGCGAACGCGTGCCCGACCTGCGCATCCGCGTGGTCAACGTGGTGGACCTGATGGCCTTGCAGCCCACCTCCGAGCACCCGCATGGGCTGCCCGACGAGGACTTCGATCAGCTCTTCCCGGTGGGCGTGCCTGTCATCTTCGCTTTCCATGGCTATCCCTGGTGCATTCACCGCCTGACCTACCGGCGGCACAATCACGACAACATCCACGTGCGCGGCTACAAGGAAGAGGGCACAACCACCACGCCCTTCGATATGTGCGTGCTCAACAACATCGACCGGTTCCAGTTGACGCTGGACGCCATCAAGCGCGTGCCGCGGCTGGCTGCGCAAGCCGATGCAGCCGAGCAGTGGTACTCCGAACAGATTCAACGGCACAAGCTGTACGTGGCTGAAAACGGCGACGATCTGCCCGAGATCAAGAACTGGCGCTGGCCCAGAGAGCTAAGTTCCTGCTAACTCCGCGTCCGCCGCGGCGGCCGCGCTCACTTACTAACCCGCTGATTCATTCAGCATAACTTCGAGGTGCTTTTTTATGTCGTCTTTGCCTGTACTGGTTTTGAACAGCGGTTCCTCTTCCATCAAGTTTTCAGTCTATGAAGCCGGCAACGGCGAACGCACCAAGCTCGTTGAGGGCGCGGTTGACGGCATCGGCACCGACCAGGGAAAGTTCTGGATCAAGGATGCCGCCGGCAAGAAGCTGGTGGATCAAACCCCGGCTCTGCCCACGCGCGCGGTTGCCTTCAAGCTGGTGGCCGACGCGCTGCACTCCGGCGACTTCCCTGCCCCGACGGCCATCGGCCATCGCATGGTCTGCGGCGGTCCCACGGTGCAGGAGAACCAGCTCATCACGCCTGAACTGGTGGACGAGATGGAGAGCTACACGGCCTTTGCGCCGCTGCACACGCCCATCGCCTGCTACATCATGCGCGAGTCTTTGCGCTTGTTTCCCGGCGTGCCGAATTTTGTGTGCCTGGATTCGTATTTTCATCGCACCATGCCGGAAGTCGTCAGCCACATGCCCATCCCCGAGGAATATTCCGCCATGGGCGTGCGGCGCTACGGAGCGCACGGCATTTCCTACGAGTCGATCGTGTACCAGTTGCAGCCCAATGTGCCGGAGAAACTTATCGTGGCCCACCTGGGCAACGGCGCCTCCATCAGCGCCATACGGGGCGGCAAGTGCCTTGACACCTCGATGGGCCTCACGCCCACCGGCGGCATCATCAGCGGAACGCGCACGGGCGACATCGATCCGGGCGTCTTGCTGTTTATCCTGCGCAAGATTGCCGAGACAGCGACCAGCGCTTCCGATGCCGCCGACAAGCTGGAAGTGGTGGCCAGCAAGAAGGCGGGCCTGCTGGGCGTGAGCAACCTCTCCAACGACATGCGCGATCTGCGCGACGCCATCAAGGAAGGCAACGCCAAGGCGCGGCTGGCCGTGGACAAGTTCACCTGGACCATCGCCAAGTGGATCGGCAGTTATGTGGCGGAATTGAACGGACTGGACATGCTGGTCTTCACCGGCGGCATCGGCGAGAACGACATTGCCTCGCGCGCGGAGATCTGCGCGGGGCTGGGCGCGCTGGGCATCGTGCTCGATCCCGCACGGAACAACGTGCGCGGCGAAGCCACCATCAGTGCCGCAAACTCGCCGGTCACCGTGCGCGTGATTCCGCCGGCGGAAGATTTGATTATTGTGAACCACGTGGTGCGGCTGCTGGCGGAATAAGAAGCAGCCGTTTTCAGGAAGAGGAACTGGCCTTGCAGCGCAGTTATGCGGAATGCCGCGGCAGGGCCAGGACTTTCAATTGCTTGCCGAGTTTGGCGAACTCGGGATCGGCGGTAACCAGCGTGGCGCCGGTACGCATCGCCAACTCGGCAGCAAAGCAATCAGCCAAACCCAATTTGTATCGAATGCGCAGAATCCCTGTATCCATCGCTACCGATTCGCTCACTGCCTCGGGTTCAACGGCGCGACGTGCAATTGCGATATACCGGAGGGTTTGTTCCTGGCCAAAAAAACGCGCAAGAACATAAAGCACTTCACACAAATTCACCACTGAAATTGACAAATGCACTCGCCCTGCTTTGGCCTGTTTGAAAAGATTCTCAACCACCTCAAATCCAGACGCCCGCCGATAATAACGAATCAGCGCATTTGCGTCCAGCACATATTCCTTCATAGCCATTCCTCAATCTTGGCCTCTTCACGTTCACGTTCTTTGCGTTTCTCCTCCATCCACCAACCCTCGACATCTTCTTCCACGTGGCTCAATATCCCACACAACGCGAGCATCTCGTCATAGGGGTTGGGTGTGAGCGTAATCTCTCCGTCCTTTTCATTGACTGCAACGCGGGTTCCACCTTTGATTCGCAATTTTTTTCGAATTGAGACTGGAATCACCACTTGTCCCTTTGAACTGACCGTCGCCATCTGCCCCATAACGTCTTACCTCCAGGTAAGACAGATTGTACGCCCGGCGCAGACTGCAATTCAAGCCATCAGCCGCGGCACTGCGCCGCGTGTTCTACACTGGTTGGGTTCCATCCGGAGTCTGCCTTCATGTCTACTGCCGCCGTTCCCGTCGATGCAAAACAACTGCCTTCGCCCGCCCTGCGCCGTTTTGGCTGGGGTGTGCTGGCTTACTTTATCGCCGTCATTCTGTGGGGCACGCTGGTGCGCGCCACCGGCTCGGGAGCCGGCTGCGGCAACCACTGGCCGCTGTGCAACGGCACCGTGCTGCAGCACTCGGCCAGCGTCAACACGCTGATCGAGTTCATCCATCGCATCACCAGCGGCCTCTCCTTCTTCCTGGTGGTGGGGTTGCTGGCGTGGACCTTCGCCGGCACGGTGCGCGGCCACCTGGCCCGCGCGGCAGCCGTGGCCTCGGTGGTCTTCACTCTGATCGAGGCCATCCTGGGAGCGCTGCTGGTGAAGCTGGGATATACGGCGCAGAGCCAGTCTCCCATGCGTCCCGCATTCCTGGCGCTGCACCTGACCAACACCCTGCTGCTGCTGGCCGCGCTCGCCCTCACCGCGCACCTGCTCAGCCGCCGCAAGGGCTATCTGCGCGGCTCGGTCCGCGTGGCTGCGCCTTTCGGCGCTGTGGCCACGGTGATCATCGTGATGATCGTCGGCGTCACCGGCTCGCTGGCCGCGCTGGGCGACACGCTCTTCCCGGCTTCCTCGCTGGGCCAGGCCCTGGCGCAGGATTTCTCCGCTACCAGCGGATGGCTGGTGCGCTGGCGCTGGACGCATCCCGCGGTTGCATTTTTCGCGAGCATCTTTCTCATCTGGCTTCTGGTGCGCGCCGCGCAGCGCTCCACGCACTGGGACAATCGCACCCTCTCCGCGCTGGTGCTGCTGCTGCTGGCCGCGGTGTATACGCTGGGTGTGCTGGACGTGGTGCTGCTGGCTCCGCTCTGGGTGCAGGTGGCGCACCTGCTGGGAGCAGACACCCTGTGGGCCTCGCTGGTGGTGCTGACGGCCCGTTTGACTCTGGTGCCGATTGAAGAGAAATAGCGGGAACTGGCGGAGTTAGCGGAGTTGGCGGAGTTAGAGAAAAGGCCCCTTGCGGGGCCTTTTTCTTTGTGTAAATTTGCAGCGAGCGGGCTGTCCCCTGGTACCTGGTTTGATGACTGCGTGGATTGGTCATTCGCCATGGAAAAGTGTGGGCGAGGACGCCCACGCTACAGCCGGCCGGGAGGCCGGCGCTACCTTCCAAATCGTGCGGTCAGGGTCCCTGGTCCCTGTTCCTCTTAGTCCTCAAGCTCCGGGTGGTAGTGGCTCTCCCAGCCCAGGTAGCGCGTGGCGGCTTCGTGCACGGCCTTGGACACATCGCTGAAGTTGGCGGCCACGTGGTGCTCGAAGCCTTCGCGGCAGATGTATTTCAGCAGCTTTTGCAGTTGCGGAATCTCTGCCACGCCGGCGCCGCCAAAGGTCTCCAGAGGATCGTCCGTGAACTTGCCCGCGCCGGTGTAGCCGCGAATCACGCCGCGGCGGTCGTCGGTGGAGTAGCGCGCAAAGCTCATGGCGCCGGCCTTGACGCGGCCCACGCAGGTGCCAAACGTGTTCTCCTTGCCCACCGTGCCGGCAATGATCTCCTGGTAGTCCATGCGCACTTCCTTGAAGAAGTGCTTGGGCAGGTTGGAGCAGTGGAAGCAGACGCACTTGTCGGGATGCGCGCCGTAATTGTTGTTCCAGTCCAGCAGGGCCGAGGGGGTCTGGCTGGCCAGCGCCAGCATGTACATGCTCAGCGTGCCGGGCACATCCACCTCGCAGGCCGAGGGAATCAGCTCGTTCGACATCATGCTCATGATGGTGCAGGGCACCACGCCGAAAAATTCCTCAAACGATGTCCAGCACTGCACGGCGCTGATGGTGACGTTGGTTTGCTTCATCCAGCCGTCGATGACCGCGCCCAGCTTGGCCATCTTGAGCAGCGCGGCCTCGGCGATGCCGGAGGTGCTGACATAGGACTTGATGGCGGCGAGCTTGGCCTGCGCCGCGTCGTCGGTGTCCTTCATGCGGTTGATGCGGCCGAAGATTTCAGACAGATCGATGGTCTCAATGCTGATGCCCGCGGTCTCCATGATGCGCTCGGAATAGCGCACCGTGTTGAAGGCCGTGGGGCGCGCGCCGATGGAGCCGATGCGCAGATTCTTGAGCCCCTTCACAATGCGGCAGACCGCGGAGAACCACTCCAGATCGGCCTTGAACTCGGCAGAGTCGAGCGACTCGGTGTGCAGCGTGGTCAGCGAGTAGGGAATGCCGTACTGCATGAGGTTGTTGCAACAACTCATTTTGCCGCAGAAACTGTCGCGGCGGGTGGCGATGGTCATGGCGTCGGACCTATCCGGAGTCGCCTGCACCAGCACCGGAACCCGCAGCCCGGAGAGGCGGATGGCGTCCACAATGCCGCGCTCCTCGCCGAAGTTGGGCAGCGTGATGATGATGCCGTCAATCTCTTCCGCGTGCTTTTTGAACAGCTCCGCGCAGCGCTGCGATTCCGCGTAGGTTTCTACTGCGCCGTGCCTTGACTCCTCCGGGCTCAACACGACGGCCCGCGCTCCCGCTGCTTCAAGAACCGAGATGATTTCATCGCGGCCTGTCTTGGCCAGATGACCGGGGAAAAATCCGCGATTGCCTACCACTACGCCAAACGTCATTGCTTTTTGCGTTGCCATTTTCTCTGCTCCTTCAATCCTTGCCGCTTGCGCCTCTTCCTAAAAAATGCGAATCGGCCGAGGCGGAAATTTACCAATCGTTCTGAAACTTTGCCCGCACTCTCTATTTTGCGCGTCCGGGCCGGAACTTTACCGTGTAAAACACGCCGAGCGCGGCCAGCACGGCGCCCCACCAGATGGGCGTGTGCAGGCTGGTCAACTGCACCAGCGGCGGATAGCTGCCGGTGGCCAGCTCAAACACGCCATAGCCGAAGATCATGAACCCGTAGATCACCAGCAGCACGCCGATGAAGAACCAGATCTGAATTCCTGAACCATGCATATGTCTCTAACTCCCTTACTGCCGTACCGACGGAAAAACTCTCTTACCAGAAGATGATGTTGAGCGCCACAAAGATGATGACCACCAGGATGGCCCATGTGTATTCGTTCTTGTAGAACGGAACCGGATCTTCCGTGGGCAGCGGCGTCACACCGTAGACCAGCCCTTCCAACTCCGACGCCGGCCTTGGCTTGGTGACCATGCTGACCAGGAAGATGACGAGCGCGGTAAACAGGCAGGCCCACAGGGCGCGGAAGACATTTTCGGCCATCGGCTTGGCGGCGTCGGAAAGCGCCACGTAGCGCAGATTCGCGGGATTGAGATGGACCCATACGAACATGCTGACGGAAAAGACAATGCCGAGCAGCAAGCCGAGAAAGCCGGCGATCCGGGTGGCGCGCTTCCAGAACATGCCGAGGAGAATGGTGGCCAGCAGAGGCGCGATAAAGATGCTGAACAGCGCCTGCACATAGTCCATGATGCCGTGCGCGTGCTGGACGAGATAGCCGGCGCCGATGGAGATGGCCACGCCGAAGACGATCGATAATCGGCCCACCATTACATAGTGGCTGTCCGTGCCTTTTTTGTTGATGAGCGGCTTGTAGAGGTCGTAGGTCCAGACGGTGGAGAAGGCGCTGATGTTGCCGGCCATGCCGCTCATGAAGCCGGCGATGAGCGCGGTGATTCCCAGGCCCAGCAGACCCGGGCCGAGATAGCGGACCATCATCAACGGCAGGGCCTGATTGTAACTGTGCAGTTCCGCGTCCGGCGCACCGCTGAGTACTTTCTGCTGATACGCGGGCGGCAGCGTGGTCTTGGCCATGGCCGACGAACAGGCCCCCGGATCGCTGAGAGCGGAGCCGCCGGAAGCGCTGGCGCAGGCGGCAACGACATCCTCGCCCACCAGTTGCCGGCGGCTGCCATCGGGATTCTGCAACAGCACCAGGCCGAGCAGGCCGGGCAGAATGACGATGAACGGAACCGCCATCTTGAAAAACGAACCGATGATGGGCGCCATGCGCGCGGCACGCAGATTGCGCGCCGCCAGCACGCGCTGGACGACAAGGAAATCGGTGGTCCAGTAACCGAAGCTGATGGCGAAGCCGAGGCCAAAGACGATGCCGGTCCAGTGCACTCCCATGGGATTGTCGGCAAAGTGGCCGGTGTCTCGCCAGAGATGGAAGTAGCTGTCTGAATGCATGTTGGCGATGATCTTCGTCTTCAGGCCGCCGACTCCGCCTGCCTGAATCATGCCGAGGATGGGCACCAGCAGCGCGCCGCCCCAGATGAGCACAAACTGCAGGACTTCATTAAAAATTGCCGAGCGCAGCCCACCCAGCGCGACGTAGAGCGTGACCGCGAAGGCGGAGACCAGGATGCTGAAAGTGATGCTCCAGCCCAGCACGACCTTCATGACCACGGCCATGGCAAACATGTTGACGCCGCTCATCAGGATCATTTCCAGAGCGAAGGAGAAGGCCGCCAGAACGCGGGCGTGCTCGCCGTAGCGCAGATTCAGGTAGCCGGGCACCGAGTGGGTCTTCGAGACGTAGTAGAAAGGCATCATCACCAGGCCAAGGAAAAGCATGGCGGGGATGGCGCCGATCCAGTACCAATGCGTGGCCAGAATGCCGTACTGGTACGCCGAACCGGCCCAGCCCATCAGCTCCAGCGAACCCAGATTGGCGGAGACAAAGCTGAGGCCGGCGATCCAGGCGGTCATCTCGCGGCCGGCCATGAAGAATTCTTCGCTGGTGTTGGAGCGGCCCTTGAGGTAGAAGCCGATCCAGATCACCATGCAGAAGTAGATGGCGATCACGGCGATGTCAAGCAGCCGCAGTTGCGCCATGGGCACAGTTGCGAAAGTCAGAAGAGCGGGGAGCGATCTGAAGGAACCGGCGGCGAGGGTGGCTGGGACCAATCCGTACATTGAGTCACCTGGAGAGGGATGAAATCATCCGCGTAGGCTTCGGGGGTTCGCCCTTAAGTAAATGGGTTTACTGCAACGCCTGTCAAGCGGAAAGCCGCATTCGCGCCGGAAAAATCCGGGATTTGTCCGGCGCGTTGCCGCGAAACCGGAGAAGCGGCGGAATGAAGTGCTTCCCGGCCGGGTAAGCGTTTACCGGACGAAGTGTAGCACACGCCGCACGGTTCTACGGCCGTGCGAAAGGGAGGGCCGCGAACCGGTTTCCGGTTTGCCTGGGATGTGGATGAAAAGAGATGGAGAAAGTTGAGCGCGCCGCCTGGATGCGGCGCGCAAACCCTGGTTTAGATCTATGCGGTCTGCAGCGAAGGACGCACGCGCAGCTTTCTGACTTCCGGCTGCACAAAGATCATTGTGGGCGGTTTCAGTTCCGCTTTGGCGGGCGCTTCCACAGCGGCAACCGGTTCGGCGCCGGCGGCGGTAACGTCGAGTTTGCCTTTGAAGAACGCGCCTTCCTCGATGTTGACCCGGGGAGCGGAAACCTCGCCGGTCACAGAGGCCGCGGCGCGGATTTCCACGCGATTCGATGCCGTTATGTTGCCCAGAATCGTACCCATCACAACGATATCGCGGGCTGCGATGCCGGCCTTTACCTGGCCGTTGACTCCCACGGTCACGCGGCTGAAGGGGAGGTTGATGGCGCCCTCAACCCTGCCTTCAATGAACAGCGACTCCAGCGAATCTGCACCGGAGATCTCTCCGGTGATCATCAGGTCCTTGCCGATGCAGGACTGGCCACTGGCCGGAGCCGCCGTGCGGACGTTGGGGCGAAGAGCCGGAAGGGCCGGATCCGTGTGCGTGGGCTCAACGGCGGTGGTGATGGAGAATGTTCCGGCTTGGCTGTTCTTCCACATAGCGACTCCTTGTGCTGCTGTTTGAAGAATGAGCAACGAAAGAACCACGCATTCGGTGGAAGGATTAGAAAGTTCTCATGAGAAAGCGCGTATGCTTTCAGAGCCCAGGCAGCGCGCCGCATCCATGCACCTGTTCCCGGCGCGTGGATGCGGCGATTGCTGCGCGTCTGCAAGAAGGATAAAACGCTAGGCCTGCGCGGTTCCCATGGGCGCGATCAGCATCAGGGTCACGCTGCCCTTGGTGATGCGCCGGTGCAGGGTTCCCCGCGGCAGCACCAGCATGTCGCCTTTTTTCATGGGAATGTGCGCTCCGCCTTCCCGGGCCGGCGCCATCCACTCGCCCGGATTCACAGAGCGCGGATTTACCGGCGTGCCGCCGACTTCGTAGACGGTCTCGCCCTCAAGAATATGCAGGATGTGGTCGCGGCCCGCGTGCCACTCGAACTCCGGGGCGCTTTTTGCCGTCTCGGTGGTCAGAACGATTGTAAAATTCTTATTTTTTACCAGGTTGCCCGCAGTCGGTGTTGCAGGCATGGCCTTGATGTCGTCCTGAATGCTCTCGGCGGTGAACATCTGGAAGGCGTTGGGGACAAACGTCGCCCCGCTCTGCGCCTCAGCGGGAGAGGCAAACAGCGTGGCATCGGCAAGCGCGAGACTTGCGGCCGCGGCAACGGGCGCCGTGCGCAGGAAGTTGCGCCGGCCGGGATTTTTGATTGCGGTATTTTCCATGGGAGACTCCTCGAAGAAGTAAATCATTCAAGGCTGCATTCTGTCAGCACGGGATCGCAGTTCGCCATCAGCCTGTCAGTGGCCCACCACCAGCACCTGGAAGCTGCCGCCCACCGGCGTGGTCCTGAGAGTGCCGATGCCTCCCGGCTCTGCAAGGTTCATTCCCAGAAGATCCGTGACCAGGTAGACTTCGCCGGTAACGGCATTGACCGCGAGGGTCCGGGCCCGCTGGCGCGTGGGCAGGTTCTGGATCACCGCATAGGAATCTGTCACGTCCTGGCGAATCACGGTCAGGCTGCCGCTGGCTCCTCCGTTGGCGGAATAGATGAGCCCATGGCCGGGGTCGTACCCGATAGCCTCCGCGCCGGGGCCGGTGGGCAGCGATGCCACCAGCTCGCCCGTATCGGCGTTCAGCACATCCATTTTCATGTTGTTGCAGGCGACAAACAGCCGCTGGTGGCCGCCATCGACCAACAGGGCGCTGGGTTCGAGGCAATCGGGCCCAAGCGCGAAAAAGCGCAGGCGGTCTTGTGCGGAGTTGGCCGGGCGAGACTCATGGCTCCAATCCAGCATCGGCGAGGCGGCATTCTCCGTTGCCGAACTGGGCGGCTGGACGCCGGGCTGGCCGGCAGCCGGATGCAGGAGGGCTGCCTCGGCGGCTGCGGCCCTGTCGGCCCGCCTGCCGAGCAGCGCCGCAATCGACTGCGCATCGAGCCGGGCGATCTGGTTCCGGTTCACGATGTTGATAAACACCTGGCCATGGCCGTCGGTTCCGGCAAATCCCAGCGTGCCGGGCATCAGGATTTCGCCCAGCGGCTGGCGCGTCGCGGTGTCGATGACCGTAATCGAAGACCTGATCTCCTCGCCGGCCACCGTCCCGTTGCGTGCGGCAGAGCGGCCGGCTGCGCCGGGATTCGTTCTCCCCTGGCTGCCGGAAGATTGCGCGGGGTTCTGCGGAACAGGGGCAGTGCAGACGGCGAAGAGAAGCCGGGTCTGCGGTTCAAGGACGATGGCGCGCGGACCGGGGCCGGTGGGAATGCCGGCAACCACCTTGAATGTGCGCCGGTCAAAGACCTTCACCTGGTTGGCAAGTCCGTCGCTGACGTAGCCGAACTCGCCGCTCTCGTCCAGCGCGATGCTGTGGGCCAGACGCAGGCCGGAAACCGCTCCGGCAAGGACGCCTGACTCCACGTCCACCACCTGCACCGCGGAGCCATGCGCAACATAAAGGCGGCCGGCCGCGGGGTCCATGGTCAGGTAATCCCAGTTGCCCACGCCGCCAATGAACCAGGTTTTCTTGATCAAGAACGGGCTGCCGGGCAGCTCAGTGGCCCCGGGAACCTGCTGCGCCGTCAAAGCGGCGCATCCCAGCAGGCAGAGGGCAAGGAATCTCTTCATCGCGGACAGCTCCTGATGTATAGATGCGGTGATCGAGGCTGCCGCATCCTCCATGACTGTATTAAATGGGACAGCAGAGCCTCCATCTCCATCGCATCATTGCTGCAGGTTGCGTGAGAATCCTGAGAAGGAACCGGGTTCTGGCGGGGAGGCCGCTCAGATGACAGCTAATTTGAATGCGACATACTCCGCAAGACCAAGGTCGCGCTGGTTCGGGATTGGACGGTTCCTTTTTGTAGCCGCCCTGTTCGTCGCTTTGTTTATGCTTGGCCAAAGCATGGTGCATCACCGCTTCTTTCGCGGCGGCCGCATCGACCAGCACGGCACCCTCAGACCATGAGCCTGGACGGATTGGACTTTCCCTGAGACTGCGAGTGGCCGAGGTCTTCGCAGTTCATCGAATGCGGGTGTGCCCGGCCTAACGAGTTCTTGCGCGGCCCGTTTATTCGTTGGCGGTGACCGAGACCTCGTGCAGCCAGCCGGGGGCTTTGAGCAGCTCGCGGGGGCGCGAGCCATCGGCGGGACCGACCAGGCCGTCGTTCTCCATCAGGTCAATCAAGTGCGCCGCGCGTCCGTAGCCGATGCGCAGCCGCCGCTGCAACAGCGACGTGGAGGCCTTGCCGAACTCGAAGACCAGCCGCACCGCGTCGTCGAACATGGGGTCGTTCTCCTCGGGATCGCTGTTGGAGCCTTCGACATTTACGCGTTCGTCCTTGGGCGACTCGAGGAAGCCGTGGACGTATTCCGCCTCGCCCTGCTCCTTCCAGAAGTTGACCACCGCCGCGGTCTCTTTTTCGCTCACATAGGGCGCGTGGAGGCGCACCAGGCGGCTGGTTCCGGGCGGCAGAAAAAGCATATCGCCGCGGCCCAGCAGAGCCTCAGCCCCGTTGGTGTCGAGAATGGTTCTCGAGTCCACCTTGGTGGCCAGGCGGAAGCTGATGCGGGTGGGCACGTTGGCCTTGATGAGGCCGGTAATCACGTCCACGCTGGGCCGTTGCGTGGCCAGGATGAGGTGAATGCCGACGGCGCGGGCCATCTGCGCCAGGCGGGTGATGGACTCCTCGACGTTGGCGCGGTCCAGCATCATCAGGTCGGCCAGCTCGTCGATGATGATGACGATGTAAGGCAGAGGTTCTTCGTTCTCGCCTTCGTCGAACAGCGAGGGCATGGAGCCCTCGAAAAGCTTGTTGTACTGGTCGATGTTGCGCACGCTGCGACTGGCCAGCAGCTTGAGCCGCCGCTCCATTTCGCGGACGGCATTCCTGAGCGCATTCGCGGCCAGCTTGGGCTCGGTGATGATGGGCGTGAACAGGTGCGGAACCCCTTCGTACATGCCCAGCTCCACGCGTTTGGGGTCGACGAGAATGAGCCGGACCTGCGCGGGCGTGGTGCGGAACAGCAGGCTCATGATCATGGCGTTGATGGCCACCGATTTGCCAGAGCCCGTGGAACCGGCGATGAGGATGTGGGGCATGGAGCCGAGGTCGGCGGTGACGATGCGGCCGTTGATGTCTTTGCCCATGGCCAGCGTGAGCCGCGACTTGGCCTTGTGGAAGGTTTCGCTCTCCAGCACGTCGCGCAGGTGAATGGTCTCGCGCTCGTGGTTGGGCACCTGGATGCCGACCGTGCTCTTGCCGGCCATGCGCTCGATCAAAATGCTCTCTGCCCGCATGGCCAGGCACAGGTCCTCGGCCAGGCCGGTGACGCGCGAGTATTTGACGCCCGCCTCGGGCTTGAACTCGTAGGTGGTGACCATGGGCCCGGGATTGATCTGGACAACCTGGCCGCGCACGTCGAACTCGGCGCATTTTTCCACCAGAACTTTGGCCTCTTCGCGCAGTTCATCCTCGCGGACGGTCTGCGGGCCTTCGCCGGGATTGAGCAGGGTGCTGGGCGGCAGCTTGAAGCCGCTCACATTCTTGGGCGCGACCGTGGCTGTGTGGAGGTCCGCATCGGCGCGGCCGTGGATGGCGATTTCAGAAGCGGGCCGGCGGGCAGCGGCCGGAGCCGGCTCAAACCGGGGCTCGGCGGGACGCGCGGCAACCAGTTGCGGCTGGAGCGGTACGGCCTGCATCGGCATGGGTACCGGCGCGGGCGCATTCCCCTCCGGCAAAGGCTCCCCTTCGGCGCGCTCCCAGATGCTGGTTCGCCGCGTGGGAGGAGTAATAGGAATCTCTTCTTCTTCCGCACGCTCGAAGCCGGCCCGCCGGAATGCCGGAATCTCCTCCGGGTCGCCTTCAGAGGCGCGGTCCCGGCGGCTGAAAAACGAGGCCAGGCGGCTGGGGGGCTTCACAAATTGTTCCGCTTCGGTGTCCGCGCCGGCACCGGCCATGAATTGCCGGGTTCTGGCCGGCACCATCGTTTCTGCGCGCTCGGCCTCGCGTTCCGCCTTGCGCTCTTCCCGCAACTCGGCGCGCTCCTCACGCCAGTTTCTCCAGCGGTCGTGCCAGTTGACCATATGCAGCCAGCGGTCCTCCAGGCTTTCGCGGATGGCCCAGAAGCTCACGGCGGAAGCAAAGTAGAGCCCGGTGGCGGCCAGCACGCCGGCCACAACCCAGGCGCCCTGAATGTTGAGGTAGACCACCAGCACGCCGGAAACCAGCCGGCCCACCACGCCTTCCACGGGAACCACGTTCAGCCACTGCCAGTGCCACGGCAGCAGCGCGAACACGGTGGGCACAAAAATGAGCGCAAGCAGGGTTCCGACCCAGCGCAGAAAGGCTGGGCCGCCGGGGCGCGAATGCATCCACGTCCAGCCGATGCCGCCCATCCACAACGGCAGCAGGAAGGCCGTAACTCCCAGGGTTTGCAGCAGCAGGTCGCTCAGGTACGCGCCGAAAAGCCCGGTCCAGTTGCGCGCGGCATGAGAGGCGGCCAGGTCCGTGGCCGTGTTCAGCGAGGGGTCAGTGGCGCGATAGGACACCAGCGCCAGCAGCAGCAGGAGCGCGACCAGCACCAGCACAACCCCCAGAAACACGTTCAGGGGACGGCTTCGCGTAGGCGATAGAACAATGCGAATGGGTTTCATGGCGGGCTCACTCTCGCTCCGCAACCGCCGCTGGTACCGCGAACGGGCTGCGGGGGCGGCAGAAGAGTCCCAGAGCAGCTTTTATTATCCCGCCCGGGAGGGCAGCTCAAGGGCAAAACAAAGCGGGGGGAACCTTGCTGTGGACCCCCGCTTCAAGACTGGATTTTCGCCCGGATCAGCCGCCGATGTATTTGGCGCCCCACAGCAGCAGCGCGGCGCCCAGCAGAATGCGGTAGATGGCGAAGATGGTGAAGCCGTGCTTGCGCACCCAGAACAGGAACCACTCCACCACGCCCAGGGCCACGATGAACGAAACCACCAGGCCGATCAGCAGGATAATCCAGCGGTCCGCGGTCATGACGACATGCGCTGCGGTTCCAGCCGCAATCGCAGCCTTGTTGGGGTGAATCTCCTTGATCAGGTCCCAGCCGGTGGCGGCAATCATGGTGGGAATGGAGAGCAGGAAGCTGAACTCGAGCGCCGCGGGGCGGTCGAGGCCTACCAACTGGCCGGCGGCGATGGTGGACATGGAGCGCGAGGTTCCGGGGAAGACCGCCGACAGGGTCTGGCAGAGGCCGATCCAGATGGCCTGCGGCAGGCTCATCTCTTCCACGTCGCAGGTGTTCGGCTCGTGACGCCCGCTCCAGGAATCGATGACCCACATCACCACTCCGCCGATGAGCAAAGCCAGCGCCATGGCCGTGAGACTGCCCAGGTTCTTTTCGCTCCACTTGTGCAGCAGCAGGGCGGGCACCGAGGTGAACGCAAACGCGATGAGCGTGAGCGAGATGGGATGGTTCCACCAGGTGCGATCCCGGTTTTCACCCTTGGGAAAGGTGCGCAGGAAGTCGACAATCCGGCTGAGGAAAAGCAGCAGCAGCGCCAGAATCGCGCCCAACTGGATGACGACGGTGTACATCTTCCAGTAGGCGTCATCCAGGGGAATCTTCATCAAGGCTTCAGTAATGCGCAGGTGGGCCGTCGAGCTGACCGGCAAAAATTCGGTCAAGCCTTCCACAATGCCAAGTAAAACAGACTGAATATAGGGGTTCAAGAAGCCTCCAGGAGCGGTGCGGTTACGCCGGCGAAAGAGCTCGAGCCATCACCAGCCACTCACTCCCGGTCAATACCGTAGACAGGAATACCTTCATCCAATTTGTACACCAGAGCCCCGGCCCGCCAGGCATAATCCGACTGCGCAAAGTGATCTTTTAACCGCGCGGCCAGATCGCGGGCATGGCTTTTGGCGCTGTTGCTCTTGTTGTCATTGCCGTCGGCGGCAAACATATCGGCAAGCACCGCCTGCCGGTACACAGCCTGGTAAAGCGCCTGCGCCGTGCGCGGCCCGTCGGGGTGCGCGGCCGCATACTTTTCGTAAATCTCCGCTTCTTTCTCCGGGCATTTTTCCGATCCCTGCCAATCGCCGCACAATTGATTGTCGATCAGGTTGAAGGCCGCCAGATCGGCCTGGCGGCTGTGCGGATAGAGTTTGATGACCTTCTTTATCTCCTCCTCATCGATCTGATCCCGCAGGTAGGCTTCTTTCGCCTTGGCCGAGGGCCGCGTGGCGGCGTCCGCCCGCCACAGTTGCCATTGAATGTCCGCTGCCCGCCATGCAGCCTCAGGCGTCAAAGGCGAGTTGGGATACATCTCCACCACCCGCCGGTAGAGCAGCCGCGCGCTCTGGGCGGCGTTGGCCGGTCCGCGCGGATCGCTGGCCAGCGACTCCTGGTTGGCCGCTTCTCCCATCAGCACCTGGTCGCCGTTGGCTGTGGTTTCCACCACCACGCCCTTCGCCTCCATCCAGCCGGAGATGGGCGGCGTATCGTCGCTGCCGAATTCGGGCGTGTCCCGCTGGCGCAACTCCACCATGTCCGTATTGGCGTAGACGCGAATCCACGGGCCGCTCTTTTCCGCCACCACCATCTCGCGGCCAATCTGCACCTTGTCCACCTTCTGCGCGGTGGTGTCAGGCGCAATGTAGAGCCAGGTCACGCGCAGCGCCGCGGCGCGCGGCCCGGCCAGCGGCTTTTCCAGTTGCGGCTTCTTTTCGCCGGTGGCGGGCAGCGCGCACAGGAGCGCCAGGCCGAAGATCAGCATTCCGGTCGAGGGGATTCGTTTCATGGGGATTTCCGCCTTCATCACGGTGAAAATCATAGTTGAACGACGCTACTCCGCGCTTTCCGTAAGCACTTCAGCCAGCAGCCTGGGGTCCACGTTGCCGCCGCTCACCAGAGCCACGGCCTTTTTGTAGGGCGGCAGCTCCGAGGCGTGGAACAGCAGCGCTGCGGCCGCCACCGCACCGCTCGGCTCCGGTACCAGCCGCGTGGCCGCCACAATGGCCCGCATCGCGGCGCGAATCTCTGCTTCGGTGACCGTAATAATTCCGTCCACAAAGGCCTGGATGTGGGCAAAATTGCGTACGCCCACGCTCTGAGTGCGCAATCCATCGGCAATGGTGCGGCTGGTCAGCTCCGCACCCCAGGTCACAATCTTCCCGGTGCGGAAGCTCTCGGCCGTATCGCCGGCCAGCTCCGGCTCCACGCCAAAGACTATCGCCCTGGGCTGGAGCTGCTTGACCGCCGCGGCCACGCCGCTCAGCAGTCCGCCGCCCGAGACCGGCGAGAGCACCAGGTCCACGTCCGGCAACTCCTCCACAATCTCAAGCCCGCAGGTGGCCTGCCCGGCGATGATCTGCTCATCGTCGTACGGAGGAACCACCACGTAGCCGTGCTCGCGCACCAGCCGCTCAGCCACGGCCAGCCGCTCGCTCGAGGCCAGGCCCACGTCCACCACTTCAGCGCCCAGAGCCAGGGTGGCCGCGCGCTTGATGGCCGGGGCGTTCGACGGCATCACGATTACGGCCTTGGCGCCCACCTCGCGCGCCGCATAGGCCACGCCTTGCGCATGGTTGCCGCTGGAATAGGTAATGACCCCGCGCCGAATTTCCTCAGGCGTAAGCTGCAGAATTTTGTTGGCCGCGCCGCGCAGCTTGAACGCGCCAATGGGTTGCAGGCTTTCGGCCTTCAGCCAGATGCGCTTGCCGGTTCCGTAACCGGAGAGCCCGGGAAACGCGGCCTCGATTAGCGGGGTTTTGACGGCGATGTGCGCGATGCGGGCGGCAGCAGCGCGGATGGCTTCAAGAGTGACCAGAGGACAAGATTCAGCGATCATGGCAAATATTTCTCCGGGATTGGCTCTGTGGGCGCCTCTGCCTGCCAAAGGACTCCGGTTACCCACCATCGCTTGCCGTCGAATACGGCCTGAATGCTGTTGATGCCGCGAGCTATGGCTTTGCCCCCAGGCGTGGGGCTTATCTCATAGGTGCTCCAGAGGTGAGCCATGTGTCCGAAGGATTCCGTACGAACTAAGACCTGACGCTCATACATGGCCACGCTGCCACGCTTTTGCATGGCTGCGAGCCAGTCTTCCAGCGTGAGATAGCGCCGCTTTTCCCCCGTCACCAACGTCAGGGTCGCGAGCGACGCAACAAGTTGGCGCAGGCAGGTCCGGTCCTTGTCCCCAGGGCCGCTGACCGCGTCGTCGAGCGCCTTGGGAAGCTGTTCGAGCGTCGCCGACGGCAGGCAACTTGTAGCAGGCGCCGGTTGGCCCGGAGCGGCGGCTTGCGCAAAGAGAGCCGGGGACGCAACAACAGTGGCCAGAACCAGAATCATTGTCGAGCGATACATAGAGGAATTCTACAGAACGGAGTGGACCGCGTTCACCGGAACCCAGCGCTGAAGTTGAGAAATGCCGGCCGCAGAGCGAAAAAGCCCCGCTGACCCGATAATTCCGGATCAGCGAGGCTAATTCACTTCTTCTGTCAAATCTCCATGATCACCGGCATAATCATCGGCCGGCGGCCTGTGGTCTTCTGGATCAGCCGCTTCATCTCCGCGCGGACCTTTTCCTTCACCATGCCGTAGTCGGTCTTCTCTTCGCCGCTCAACCCGTCCACCGTCTTGATCACCAGTTCGCGCGCCTCGTCGGTGATATCCGCGCCGCCAAAGCCGCGCATCACCACTTCCGGCGCCTGCTGCATCTTGCCGGTGCGCTTGTTGATGGCCAGAACCACCAGCACAACGCCGTCTTCCGAGAGGATGCGGCGGTCGCGGATGACGAGCTCTTCCACCACGTCGATGGACGAGCCGGAGTCGATCAGAATGCGCCCCGCGGTCACCTTGTCTTTCTTGCGGGCGTCGTTCTTGTCCAGTTCCAGCACGTCGCCGTCTTCAATCACCATGGCGTGCTCCACGGCGCCGGTTTCCATGGCAATCTGCGCATGCTTGCGCATGTGGCGATAGTCGCCGTGCACCGGGATGAAGAACTTGGGCCGCACCAGGTTGATGAGCAGCCGCATCTCCTCCTGGCTGCCGTGGCCGCTGACGTGAATCAGGCCGTTGGAGCCGTCGTCGCACACCACGTTGGCGTCGCGCCGGTAAAGATGGTCGATCACCCGGAAGATGCTTTTTTCGTTGCCGGGAATGATTCTGGAACTCAGCACCACGGTGTCGCCCGCGTCAATCTGCGCGTGCTTGTGGTTGTCTACCGCGGCCCGGCTCAGCGCGCTCATCGGCTCGCCCTGGGTGCCGGAGATCAGCACCATCAACTGCTCCGGCGCGTAGTCGCGCATCTGCCCGGGATTGATGATCAGTCCCTGCGGAATATCGATGTAGCCCAGGTCCTGCGCAATCTCAGAGCTCTCCATCATCGAGCGGCCCACTATGGCCACTTTGCGCCCGTGCTTGCGCGCCAGTTCCATGGCAATCCGGATGCGATAGATGGATGAAGAGAAACAACTGAAGAATAGCTTCTTTTTGGCCTGCGAAAAGACCTCGTCCAGCCGGGGAATGACCGCCCGCTCGCTGGGCGTGTAGCCGGACCTGTCGACGTTGGTCGAGTCCTGCAGCAGGCAGAGAACGCCCCGCTTGCCGTATTCGGCAAAGGTGTGCAGATCGAATGCCTTGTCGTCCAGCGGCGCCAGGTCGATCTTGAAGTCCCCGGTGTGAATCACCACGCCCACCGGCGTATCGATGGCCAGCGCCACGCAGTCCACCAGCGAGTGGGTCACGCGGATCGGCTCGATCGTGAACGGACCCACGGTGAACTTTTCCTTGGGCTTGATCTCGATCAGAGTGGTTTCGTCCAGCAGGTGGTTCTCTTCGAGGTTGCCTTCGACATAAGCCAGCGTGAACTCGGTGGCATAGACCGGAACCTTCAGCTCGCTCAGGAACCAGGGCAGGCCGCCGATGTGGTCCTGGTGGCCGTGGGTAAGGATGATGGCCCTTACATGCTGCTTGTTTTCAACTAAGTAGGTGATATCGGGAACTACGATATCCACACCCAACAACTCCGACTCCGGGAACATAAGTCCCGCGTCGATCACGATAATGTCGTCTTCCCAGCGCAGAGCCAGGCAATTCATGCCAAACTCGCCCAGGCCGCCCAGGGGAATGATTTTCAGCTTTTTCGTTTGCATCTGTCACCTTTGATGCTAACACCCATGGGCTTCCGGGGTTGATTCCACGGTAGTTTATCGTATTTGCACCTTTCTTCAGTTGAGATTCATCCAAGGCAGCCAGGAGGGTCTATGGCCACTATCGTTCGATTTCATCAGTTTGGCGGTCCGGAAAATCTGAAGCTGGAACAGCTTCCCACAGAGGAGCCGGGCAAAGGCGAAGTAAGGTTGCGGGTCAAAGCGGCAGGCCTGAACCGGGCCGAGTCCATGTTCTACCGCGGTCAGTATCTTGAGCAGGCGCAATTCCCCTCGCGCCTGGGATATGAGGCCGCCGGCGTAGTAGAAGCGGTAGGCGAAGGCGTCGACGCAAAGTGGCTTGGGAAGGCTGTGGCTACGATTCCAAACTTCTCCATGACCCGCTATGGCGCTCTGGGCGAAGAAGCGGTTGTGCCCGTGGGGTCTTTGGGAGAGTATCCGGCAAATTTGACGGCGGAGCAGGCTGCGGCCATCTGGATGCAATACCTGACAGCCTACGGCGCGCTGATGCACTACGGCGGCGTGAAGGCGGGCGATTTTGTCGCAATTCCAGCGGTCTCATCCAGCGTTGGTTTGGCAGCGATCCAGATTGTGCGGGATGCCGGCGCCACGGCCATTGCGGTAACGCGTACGGCAGCCAAGCGCGCCGAATTGCTGGCCCTTGGGGCCGATCACGTGATTGCAAGCGAAGAAGAGGATTATGTCGCCAGGGCGCAGGAAATTACCGGTGGCCGGGGCGTGCGGCTGACCTTCGATCCGGTGGCCGGGCCGTTTGTGGACAAGCTGGCCCTGGCGGCGGCTCCTGGCGGAACCATCTTCGAGTACGGCGCGCTTTCGCTTGCGCCTACGCCCTTTCCGCTATTCGCGGCGCTGGGAAAAGGGCTGACTCTGCGCGGATACACTCTGCACGAGATCACGGGGAATCCAAAGCTGCTGGAGGCCGCGAAGAAATATGTCTTCGACCGGCTTGCAGATGGGCGCTTTGTGCCGAAGATCGCCAAGACGTTTGCCTTTGCGCAAACCCTGGATGCGTACCGGTACCTGGAGTCGAACCAGCAGGTGGGCAAAGTGGTGATTCACGTACCGTAAGGCGGAGCCTGTTCGCCGGGGAAGCGCACGCCGAGCTGGGCGCGCGCTTCTTCCAGCATCCGCGCCATGCCGAGGGACATTGCATAGGAGATGACGGGGCTTTCGCGCAGACCGTTACGGATAAGCTCGCAGAAATGCTCCGTCTCGTAGTTGAACCCGCCGCTCGTGAACGGCTCGTCCAGCTCCACCCGCCGCCCGTCCTTGTAGTGAACGGTGGCCCGCGCCGGATTCCACCAGTTTGCGTGGATGGTCACGTAGCCCAACGGCCCGCACAACAGCGCATCTCCGCGCCCGAACAGGTCAAGCCCGGCATGCAGTTGCGCCATGCCGCCTTCATGCTCGGTCTGGAACAGCGCCAGCGCGTCCACGCCCGCCGCATTCAACCGGCCCATGGTCTGCACCCGTTTCAGCGCGCCCAGCCAGTCCAGCGCCAGAAACGCCTCGTAAGACCCGATGCCCATGATGCCTCCGCCGCCCTGCGCTGCTGAATGGAGGGCATGCGTCGCGGGCAGGCTTGCGTCCACGTGGCCGGCGCGCACAAAACCCACGTTGCCGATGGGGTCGGCCATCAGGTGTTCACGCAGCCGCCGGTAGAGCGGAAAGAACGGCGGCTTCATCGCCTCCATGAACAGCCGGCCGTGCCGCTGCGCCGCTTCCAGTACGCCCTCCAACTGGCGCACGTTCAGCGCTGCAGGCTTCTCGCACAGCACGTGCTTGCCCGCGGCGAAAGCCTTCACGCAGATCTCCGCGTGGCTGTCCGGATGCGTGGCCACGTACACGGCGTCCAAATCGCAGGCCAGCAATGCGTCCAGCGAGTCCAACGCGTGCGGCGCGCCAAACTTCAGCGCAAAGGCCCGCGCGCGTTCCTCATTGCGGCCCCAGACCGCCTCCAGCCGCGCGCCTGCCACAGCCTTGAGCCCCTCGGCAAAGCGCGCGCCCGCGTGCCCCGGCCCGGCGATGCCCCATCGAATCGCCGCTCCACTTCCCCTGGCTTCCGTCATCGCTTCAGCCTACCGCGAACCACCCGCCTCGCGTTCGGCTTTCTTGAGAGTCCGTGCGCTACAATCATCCCGTTCATCCACGCCCCAGGAGCCTCTCTCGTGAAGCGCATTTTGCCGATCACCGCCCTGCTGCTCTGCGTAGTGCGCGGCCCGTCAGCCTCCGCGCAGGCGCAGTATCCGTTTCAGAATCCCGGCCTGCCGGTGGAGCAGCGCATCGACAACGTCCTTTCCCTGCTGACGCTCCAGGAAAAGATCGACCTGCTGGGCAAGTCCATCAATGTGCCGCGGCTGGGGATTCACGCACAGGGAGCGGTCGCCACCATTCCCGGCTCGGGAGGCCAGTTTGAGGGCCTGCATGGCCTGGCCGTGGACAGCCGCTGGGGCAAAAAATCTCCCGGCGGCGCAGGACCGATGGGCGGCGTCACGGCCATTCCCACCACGCAGTTTCCGCAGGCTTCGGGACTGGGCGAAACCTGGGACCCGGCTCTCGTCGAACAGACGGCAACGGAAGAGGCGCGGGAAGCGCGCTTTATCTATCAGCGCTACGACCGCGGAGGACTCATCCTGCGCGCGCCCAACGCCGACCTCGCGCGCGATCCACGCTGGGGACGCTCCGACGAGTCTTACGGCGAAGATCCTTATCTGGTCGGCACCATGGCGGTGGCTTTTGTGCGCGGACTGCAGGGCGACGACCCGCACTATTGGATCACCGCCGCGCTGGTCAAGCACTTCATGGCCAACAGCAATGAGGACGGCCGCGGCGGCTCGTCGTCCAACTTCGATGCGCGCCTGCTGCACGAGTACTACGCTGCGCCCTTCCGCATGGCCGTGGAACAGGGCGGAGCCAACGCCATCATGGCCTCGTACAACGCGGTCAACGGCATTCCCATGACCGCAAATCCCCTTTTCAAAACCCTGCTCATCGGGCAGTGGGGGTTCAACGGCCTCATCGATACGGATCGCGGCGCGGTCACCAACATGGTGACGGAGCACAAGTATTTCCACACGATGGATGAGGCTGTCGCCGGAGCCATTCATATCGGCGTGAACCAGTTTTTGAATGGGTACGAAGAGCAGGTGCACGCGGATTTAGAGAAGAACCTGATTCAGAAGTCGGAGATAGACGCCAATCTGCGCGGCCTCTTTCGCGTTCTCATCCGTCTCGGCCTGCTCGACCCTCCGGCTATGGTTCCCTACGCACGCATCGGCACCCAGCAAGAGCCTGCTCCGTGGGAGAGCGACGCCAGCAAGGCGCTGGCCCTGCGCGTGACCCGCGAATCCATCGTTCTGCTGAAGAATGCGCCGCTGGGCAAGCAGCCCGCGCTGCTGCCACTTGAACTGTCGCGGCTGAAGTCCATCGCTGTGGTTGGGCCGCGCGCCGATCAGGTCTACATCGACGGCTACGGCGGCCAACCGCCCTTTGCCATCACGCCCCTGCAAGGCATCAAGAATAAAGTCGGCAGCGGCATCGAGGTACGGACCAGCCAGAACCACGACGAGGCTGTTGCGCTGGCCAAGACCTCCGATGTTGCGATCGTGGTGCTGGGCAACAACCCCATGTGGGGATCGCGTTTCGGCTACACGGCCGACCCCACCGAAGGCATGGAAGCCGTCGATCGCAAGCAGATCAACCTCAACCCCGAGCAGCAGAAACTTCTTGAGGACGTAACCGCCGCCAATCCGCGCACCGTCGCCATCGTCGTCAGCGGATTTCCCTACACGATTGACTGGGCAGAGCAGCATGTGCCCGCCATTCTGCACATGACACACTGCAGCGAGCAGGAGGGCGCAGCCCTGGCCGATGTGCTGTTCGGCGATTCCAACCCGGCCGGCCGCGTCACCGTGACCTGGCCGCAGTCGCTGGCGCAGGTACCGCCCATGATGGATTACAACCTGCGCCACGGCCGCACCTATATGTACTTCAAGGCGAAGCCGCTCTATGCCTTCGGCCACGGCCTGAGTTACACCAGCTTCCGCTACGCAAATCTGCGCATCAGCTCCAGCCGGTTGCGCGAGGACGGCGAAGCGACAGTCAGCGTCGATGTCACCAACACGGGCAGCCGCGCCGGCGACGAAGTGGTGCAGATGTACGTGCAGCATGTGGGATCGAAAGTGGATCGGCCCAGCAAAGAGCTGAGAGGATTCACGCGGCTCTCGCTCAAGCCGGGCGAGACGCAATCCGTTCAGTTGCCGCTCCAGGCTAAGGACCTGGCTTACTGGAATGTTTCTGCAGACAAGTGGACGGTGGAGCACGATCGTGTGCGCGTGATGGTCGGCGGCGCATCCGATGCAATCAAGCTGACAAAGCTGATTGCCGTCGCGCCGTAGTAACTGAGGGATTGGCGACGACTCGGGCAAAACTCCCTCACGGCATGATCTGTGAGCTATGCTGTTGCTCATGAACCGAATCATCTTCGCAATAGCTCTCGTGCTGGCGTGCGCCACGATGCTTGGAGAACCGAAGGATTCTGGACGGACGATCCCGTGCAAAACCCCGGAGATTGCGCCATCATGCTACTGGACACATGGACGCCTCGGGTTCTATAACGGCAACCCCGCGTTCCGCATTTGGAGGATCGGAACGACGCGACTAATGGGAATCTTCAGCGGGCCTTCGTCCTACCACAGCCCATTCGCAGATACGACGCCGCTCGACGACGATGAGAATCCCGAGTTCCCAACGAATGTTCGTCGAACCTTGAAAACGCACCAGGAATCAGGGCTCCCTCTCAGAATTTATGCCGATTTCGAGGTATGCCCATTAGAGCCAGAGAAGGCAGGCGCTATGCAAGCAGCCTGTATCGAATCAGCGAGGAACATCACCACCGAGAAGTGAATTGCAGACCGCAGCTCACTTTGCACACTGCCAGAGTTGAGCGCAGACCGAGTACTGTTTGTGTCACCGGCCAACCCGTAAGTTACGATTTGGTCATCGTTTTGGTGGTTTTGTGACCAATAGTCTTTTGAGGCCTGAACAGACCTTATGGCCGGATTGCGGTCCTATGAGTGATTTTTCGGGCAGAAAGCTGAATTCCTGGGCAGGGCGCAGTCGCCTGGACGGCCAGCCCCTACCGCAGCAGGTCTTCCAGCGTCGTGCTCAGGTTGGTCTTGTCGTCGCGGTACTTCACGATCACCGGCGCATAGAGGCTCAGCCCCCACTCCTGCCCCTTGCCCTTGCTCACGGCGCGCGAGCCGGGAACCACCACAGCGTTCTCCGGAATGATCAGCGGCAACTCCTCGGTGGCGCGCAGCACCGCGCCGTTCACCAGGTCGAAGACCGGCGTGCCGCGGGTGAGAATGGTTCCCGCCGCCAGCACCGCGCCCTTGCGTACGATGGTTCCCTCGTAGACGCCGCAGTTGCCGCCCACCAGCACATCGTCCTCAATCACCACCGGGCTGGCGTTTACCGGCTCCAGCACGCCGCCGATCTGCGCCGCGGCGCTCAGGTGCACATGCTTGCCAATCTGCGCGCAGGAGCCCACCAGAGCGTGCGAATCCACCATTGTGCCCTCGTCCACCCAGGCCCCGGCATTGATGTACATGGGCGGCATGCAGACCACGCCGCGCGCCACGTACGCGCCGGCGCGCACCGAGGAGCCACCGGGAACCACGCGCACGCCGTCGCCGGAGCCAAAATGCCGCACTGGGTAGGTGCTCTTGTCTACAAAGGAAAGCGCGCCGGCCGGAAAATCCTCCAGCACGCCCAGGCGGAATCCCAGCAGGATGCCCTGCTTGACCCACGCGTTGACCCGCCAGCCGCTGGCCGAGCCGGGGTCAGGCGAGGCGGCGCGCACTTCGCCGTCTTCAATAGCAGCGCGCAGCGCAAGAAATGCGTTCATGGCGGACTCGTCCCCAATGGCGGCGGGTCCGGCGGCAAAGTGCCGCTCAATGATTTTCTGGAGTTGGGTGATGGTGAAGCGGCTTGTCATTGCATTCCAAGTCTATCAACTCGCGGGAGTGCCGCGCCTGACAGCTCAGGAAGGTTGCACCCCGTATATTGCGTCCTGAGTCATAAGTTCATTGCATCCATGACGAAGTGCAACCGCAGGTCCTTCGACTGCGTTGGGCGCAAAATACGCGCCCAACTCCGCTCAGGATGACAGGTTGTTTATATGACTTTTTCAGACTCAGGACATTAGCGTGGAAGACCTGTGTGGACTGGGGGGTCGCCCAAACGATTTGCGCTGAGCGGCAGAGCGCTGCGCCTGACGGGAGCACCGCGGCTCTGCGGCGCGGCCTCAGTCCGCGGTCCCGAACGAAGGCTTGATCTGCGGCTGCCCATGGCCGTGGGTGGGTTGCACCCGGAAGCAGTTTTTGCCCGTGGGAATCATCGCCAGAGGAGTCGGAGGCCGGTCGGGCCTCTCATGAAAATTCTTCGACTCAAGCCAGGCGCACAAGCGGGGATCGTAAATCTCCGGCTGGCCCTGCCAGAAGCCGGGCGCCAGTCCACACTGAATCTGCAAGTGATCCAGAAGCAACTCAATGACCGCGATCTGCTGAGGAAAATAGCGCCGGACATTGGTTGCGCCCACGTTCAACCCGGTAACACCGCGTCCCTTGCTTTGTGTCTTGACTACCATACATGCCTGCCGTTCTACGACGGATGTGGACAGTCTAGGGAGCAAGGTCAAGAGTCGTCGCCTTCTAATGTGGGGAAACTGCCCTGCTGCTTCCTCATTTGAAACCGTTCATCCAGGAGGACAGTTTTGGGAAGAAGGGGGGATCTCCTCTTGCACCCTGTCTGGGTACTATCCGCTTGCGTGGATTGGTTTGATTCGCCTCATTGGACCATGAGGCGCGTGCTGGCTTGCCTGGGTTGGATTTACTGTAGCCCGGATTCATCTCGAAAATTGTTCAATTTTGAACAATTTTGTAGCTTGCAGGCGAAAACAGGAGCAGCCATTGCGCGCGAAAGGCCTGGCTCTTGTTACGAAAACGGTAATTGTGCGGCCTGCATGTTTCAGAATCCGGGCAATTGGTGCAGAATCAATAACGATATGAGCTTCCGATTTGCACTTCCCGTTGAACTTCGCGACGCCGTAAGCCAGGCTGCCGCCGACTGGCAAACCAACAACAAAGTTGCCCGCTTCTGGCAGAAGGACCCCGGCCTGTGGACCCGCGACGGCGAGGAAAAGTGGATGGGCTGGATCGACATTGTCGAGCGTCAGCATGAGGACGTGGCGAACTTTGCCGAGTTGGCCGCGGACGTGGAAACCAGCGGCTTCAAGACGGTTCTGCTGCTGGGCATGGGCGGCTCCAGCCTGTGCCCGGAGGTGCTGGCGGAGACATTTGGGCAGCAGGCGGGCTTCCCCGCGCTGCACATCGTGGACTCCACCGACCCGGCGCAGGTGAAGGCGGTGCGCGACAAGCTGAACCTGAAGGAAACGCTGGTGGTGGTGGCCAGCAAGTCCGGCTCCACGCTGGAACCGAACATTCTCAAGCAGTATTTCTTTGACGAGATGAAGTGGGCCGTGGGCGCCGACCTGGCCGGCAGCCACTTTCTCGCCATTACCGATCCCGGCTCAAAGATGGAGCAGGTGGCGCGCGCCGACGGCTTCCGCTACATATTTTATGGAGATCCCTCGATCGGCGGGCGCTACTCGGCCCTGTCGAACTTTGGCGTCGTGGCCGCCACGGTGGCCGGTCTGCGCATCGGCAGGCTGCTCGAGGAGGCAGCCCGGGCCGTGGACTCAGCCAAACTGCCGGTGGATCAGAATCCCGCCGTCAAACTGGGCCTGATTCTGGGCTCGGCCGCCAACGCCGGACGCGACAAGATCACCATTTTTACTTCGCCGGAGATCTACGACCTGGGCGCGTGGATGGAGCAACTGATTGCCGAATCCACCGGCAAGCTGGGCAAGGGCATTACGCCCGTGGACCGCGAAACCATCGGCGCGCCCGCGGTTTACGGCAACGACCGCATCTTTGCCTATGTCCGCCTGGCGGGTACGGCCGATTCCACACAGGACGCCAAAGTGGCGGCTCTCGAGGCCGTCGGCCATCCGGTCATTCATATTGAGATTCGCGAAGTTTACGAGATCTTCGCCCAGTTCTTTACCTGGGAGGTTGCCACGGCGGTGGCCGGCTCGGTCATGGGCATCAATCCCTTCAACCAGCCGGACGTGGAAGCGGCCAAGATTGAAACTCGCGCCCTGACCACGGCCTACGAAACGACGGGCAAGCTGCCGGAGCGCAAGCCGGTGCTGTTGGATGAAGGCATCGAGATCTATGCGACCGACGCCTACGCCGCCACTCTGACCGCGGCAGCGCCTTCCGCCACGCTGGCCGGCTATCTGCGCGCCCATCTTGACCAGATCCATGCCGGCGACTACTTTGCCGCGCTGGCGTTTCTGCCCATGTTTCCCGCCCACGAAGCGGCCATTCAGGGCTTCCGCCACAAGGTGCGCGACCGGTATAAAGTGGCCACCTGCCTGGGCTTCGGCCCCCGCTTTCTGCACTCCACCGGGCAGGATTACAAGGGCGGCCCCAACACCGGCGTCTTTTTGCAGATCACCGCGGACGATGCCGTCGACGTTATCATTCCCGGGCAGAAGTACAGCTTTGGCGTGGTGATTGCGGCCCAGGCTGCCGGAGATCTGGCGGTGCTGGAGGCGCAAGGCCGGCGCGCGCTGCGGGTACACCTGGGGGCCGATGTTGCCGCCGGGTTGAAGACGCTCTCCGACGCCTTCGATCAGGCGCTGGGGTAGGAATTGGCCGGGAAGGGCGTGCAACACAGGCGCCCTGACTCGCCCAAATCTCTTCTTCAGGTAAACGGAACTTTTTCCCAGACGCCGGGTTCTCACCTGTGACGGCTTCCGCCGGGCCTCGTCTAACGGTTTGTGCAGGAAGCAGCACCTTCAAACATTCATGCAACCGGCCCTCGGCCCAAGCATCCATGTTTCAGGCAGAGGAGAAACACGAAAATGATTCGGCCATTCTTGAAGAGAGTTATCCCGCAGGCTCTGGCGTTCGCCGGGGTGGTTGCCCTGGGCGCCGTGTTTGCGCTTGCCCAGGACGCAGCTCCAGCGGCCGGCCAGCGTTCGGACGGACAGATCGAGATGGACGTTGTGCACGCCCTCGACGCCTCCCCCGTATTGAAAAACGACCTCATCACGGCCGCCACCATCCAGAGCGAGGTCACGCTGGCCGGAACCGTGTCCAGCCAGTCTTCAAAAGACCTGGCGGGCTCCATCGCCGGCCAGGTGGCGGGCGTAACCAAGGTCAACAACAACCTCAAGATCGGCAACCCGCAGCAGGCACAGGGTGCGCAGCCCGCTCCCGCCGTTGACTCCGGCGACCCCAACGCGCAGCAGGCGGCGGCCACCCAGCCGGACTACGGCCCCATTCCGCCCCCTCAGGCTTACCCGCAGCAGGCCCCTCAGCCCGACCAGGGCCAGGGCCAGCCTCAGGCGCCGAATCCCGGCCAGACTCAGGCACCGCAGCCTTACCCCAACCAGCAGCAGGCGCCTTATCCGCCCGCGCGGCCGCAGTATGCCCCCTATCCTCAGCGGCAGCAGCAGCAGCGCGCCTATAACCCTCCGCCCAGATATGAGGCTCCCACGGGTCCTGTGACCATTCCCCAGGGAACCCTGTTGCAGGTACGCACCAGCGAGCCTGTGGACGGCAAAAGGGCCAAGGACGGCACGCCCGTTCAGTTCACCGTCATTCAGGACGTTGCCTTTGGCGGCGTGCTGGCCATTCCGCGCGGCGCCGTGGTCCACGGCGTGGTCACGGAGAGCAAGCGTTCCGGCGACCTGGGCGGCAGCCCGGTGCTGGCGCTGACACTCACCTCGCTGGACCTGGGCGGGCAAAGCTACGCCCTGAATACCGACCAGTTCAAGGTAAAGGGACCCAACAAGGCCGGCAGAACGGTGGGCAACGCCGTGGGCGGCGCAATTCTGGGCGCCCTTATCGGCGGCGCTGTGGGCCGCGGTGAAGGCGCTGCCATCGGCGCAGGGGCAGGCGCGGCCGGAGGCACGGTGGCTTCCGCGGCTTCTCCCAACACCTCAGTCTGGATACCCGCAGAGGCCCTGGTGGACTTCCACCTGAACGCGCCGCTTACAGTAAACCCGGTGGGCGCGCAGGAAGCAGCCCGGCTGGCCCAGGGGCTTTATCAAGGCGGCCCCAGCCTCTACCGCCGCAGTCCTTATCCTTATGGCTACGGGCCTCGGTATGTTGGCTATCCGTACGGTTATCCCCCGGTCTACTACCGCCCCTACTACATGATGGGCGGGTTCTACTACTGGCGTTAAACGCAAACCGGCCGATCAAGACCCAACGGGCATTCCTGGACCTCGGAATGCCCGTTGTGCTTTTAGACGCAAAGGGAAGTCGCACTTTGCCTTCCCGCCGGGCCTGCCCGGTTCTCACTCGTCTATAATGGCTTTGAATCGCGTCGAGCGAGAATTGCGCATCCGTGGGAGATGCCCGCACCGTGCAGCCGGTCCTGTTCAGGACCCCAGGTTGACCCGGGAATGGCGTACCCTGCCCGCGCGTAGAGAGTTGAAGGTTCAAGTCCATCCATGATTCGTTTCCTGCAGACAGATAATCGCGTAACCAAGGCGCTTCTCGTCGTCATCATCGGCGCCGCCTCGGTATCCATGGTGGTGTACCTCATCCCCGGCCTCACTGGCCAGGGCGCCACTTCGCCCGATACCTATGCCACGGTCTACCCCCACTGGTACAGCCGCTTCCTGTCCTCGGGAATCCCGGTGAGCCAGCAGCGTGTAGAAAAAATGGCCGCCCAGCAGATGCAGCAGCAGCACTACCCGGACAATCCCATGATTGTCAACCTGATTGAGCAGCGCATCGGCCAGCAGCTGGTGCAGCAGCAGGTTCTTCTGGCTGAAGCGGAAAAGCTGGGCATCCACGCCACCAACGACGATGTCATTCAGTACCTGCACACCGGCCAGGCCGGCCAGGTCCTGTTTCCCAACGGCAAGTTCATCGGCACGGATCTGTATACGCGCCTCATTGCCGATCGATTCGACCTCTCCGTCGCCGAGTTTGAAAGCAACGTGAAGACCGACATCGCCCTGCGGCGCTTGCAGGCCCTCATCACCGGCGGTGTCACGGTGGGCGACCAGGAAGTCCGCGATACCTATCGCAAACAGAACATCAAGATCAAGTTCGACTACGCGGTCATCTCCGCCGACGACCTGCGCAAGACCATCAATCCCTCTGACGCCGATCTGCAGTCCTTCTTCACCAAAAACGCGCCGCGCTATGCCGCGGCCGTGCCGGAACAGCGCAAGCTTCTCTACTTTGCGTTTACTTCCGGCCAGATGCCCAACAAGGTGCAGCAGCCCAGCCAGCAGGAAATTCAGCAGTACTTTGCCGCACACCAGTCCGAGTACTCGGTGCAGGAGCAGGCCAAGTCGCGCCATATCCTTATCAAGGTTGAGGCCGGCGCGGACGCCAAAACCGATGCCGCCGCCAAGGCCAAGGCCGAGGGCATTCTCAAGCAGCTCCAGAACGGCGGCAACTTTGCCGAACTGGCCAAGAAGAACTCTGACGACCCGGGCAGCAAAGACTCCGGCGGCGAGCTCGGCTTTGCCCAGCGCGGCCACATGGTGCCCGAGTTTGACAACGCCATCTTCACGCAGAAGATCGGCGACTACAAGATTGTGAAAAGCCAGTTCGGCTATCACATCGTGCAGGTGGAAGAGCGCCAGACCGCTCACTCGCAGTCGTTGAGCGAGGTGCTGCCCACCATTCAGGCCACTCTCATCCGCCAGAGCGAAGCGCAGGCTGAAGACACCTACGCCCGCGCGCTCACCGCCGAGGCCGCCAAGAACGGCCTGGAGAAGACCGCCGCCGCCCACCACCTGGATTTGGTGGCCACCCAGTTGCTCACCAGCCAGGGCGTCATCGCCTCGCTGCCTGACGGATCGCAGATTCTCACCAAGGCGTTCGCGTCCAAACAGACCGATCCGCCGCAGTACGCGCCCACCGGCGAGGGCTATGCCATCTTCCAGGTCGCGGGCATCGCAGCGCCCCACGCGCCCAAATTTGACGACTGGAAATCGCACGTCGCGGACGACTACCGCGACGAGCAGCTTCCTGCCCTGATGGCCCAGAAAACCACCCAACTGGCAAACACGGCCAAGAGCCTGAACGATCTGGCCAAGGCCGCCAAGCAATTGGGCTTGACCGTCAAGACCAGCGACCTGGTTGGCCCAACCGGCCAGGTGCCCGATCTGGGCCAGGTTGCCCAGGTGGCGCCGCAGCTCTTTGACCTCACGCCGGGCAGCATCAGCGGACCCATCAACGCGCAGCGCACCGGCGTCGTGGCCAAAATCCTCGACAAGCAGGAGCCCACGGCCGACGAGATCGCCAAGAACTTTGACCAGACCCGCGAACAGATTCTCGATCAGCGCCGGTCCGAAGCCTTCAACGTCTTCCTCAGCGGCATCCTGGACGACTACAAGAAGCACAACCGCATCCGCCTCAACGCCAAGCCCCAGGGCCCAACGGTTCCCGGCATGTAAGTCAGGCAGCGGTTCCAAACCAGAACAGCAGAAAGGCCCGCAAACCTCATGGTTGCGGGCCTTTCTGCGTCTGCAGCGAATGCTCTACCCGGCAGGTGCCCCACTCACTGATCTCTCCATCCACCTGTGCATCCCAGAAAGGCGAATCTGTGCCCCATTCATCGCGGCTTTATCGCGATGAGTGGGCCGCGAAGTCTCGCCGTCCACTCCGACTCGATTTCAACCGCTCCTCGAATTCCGGTGGCGTAGTGGTTGAAGCTGCTCCATCGATAATCCCCGGGCGATGCGACAAGTCCCCGCTTGACCGGATTCCGGTGGATATAGCGGATCACTTCGGACCGGGCTGTTTCGCCACGGATGTTCGCGTCAAAATAGCGGGGTTGCCAGAACTGCGGTCGATCGCCTCTCAGCTTGCGCGAAACGATCTGCTTCAGCGCCTTTAGAAATTGCGCCACCAGGATGGATGGCGGCTCATTGATCAGCAAGTGAATATGTTCGGGCATCAGCACGTAAGCGTAAACCCTGGCCTGATGACGTGCCCTGGTCTGCTCCAAAATGATTTCGACCGTTTCCTTGGGTTCCGGTGCGTCAAGGAATGGAAGCCGGTTAAGGCAACTGAACGTGATGAAATGAAGAGCTTCCGCTCTCTGGAATCGCTTCAGGCCATGAGGCATGTTGCTATCGTAATCCCACTGCGGCCTTGTCCGACGTCCCGCTCATCGCGATAAGGCCGCGATGAACGGGGCACAGCCTCTGATACGTGATGAGTGGGCCACCTGCCCGACCACACGCCCGGAACCACCTATTTCGTTCAACCAGCACGAAGAAACACCCGAAAGTTCCAAGCAAGGAACAGGGCGAAGGCGACTGGTGGAACGACAGCAATGAATAGCAAGAGGACGCTAGAGGTCAACTTCTTCAATGAATGCGGAGCGTGGTAGCTAGGCGTCGGAGTGAGGTGGATGTTCGTCTTGGCCGAACTCGCCAGACCCGCTTCTGAGGCGAAGTTGCTAACCTCCCCGGTGCGCGTGTCGAACATAAAGAAATCTCTTCCAGTATCCTTTTCCGTCTTGGGGAAATAGGTGTAGTCATACTTGCCGAGCACATACGGTCCATCAATCTGAACGGCTCCAACCCAGGCAACTTGAATTGAGGAATCACCGACCTTTTGAATGTGACCCGCTTCGGGCATCTTATCTAGAGCCTCGATTGTGAACCCATTTGGCAATGGCTCGTCTATGTCGCCAAAGACGAGGTCTGGCGTTGCAAGTAGGCCAGACAACATTGAGGAAAGGACCAGGCACCCTAGAATGTACCCCATTGCAGCAGGTGGGAACAATCCTGCCACAATGCAGGCTCGGGGTGACTTTCGGTTAGCTCTTCGAAGAAGAAGATATACAACGAGAACGCAGACCGCGCCAACGATAGATGCCGCTCCCATCAGCAGGAACATCATCACGAGTCGCCCGATGATCTCCATAACGAGTCCTCTGCTTTAAATTTAGCGTTCCGGTCGAATTACCGCCTATCCGGAAGTTACATTTATTTATCATCCCCATCAGGACCATCCAGACCTGCGCCCGGCTCCTGAATCTTCCTCACGCACTGAACTCTTTGCAGATAATTACCGCCCGGCGGCGCACAATCTGTGTATGGGAGCCTCGGCGCCAGGGGAAAATATCCACCAAAAAACGTGTACATACCCTTTTTTCGCATTTTCACCCATTTTTTAATCCATGAAACTTAAATAACTTGTTTTTAATGAATAGCTTGCGAATTCTACCTATTAACTTTTCAGTAACACCAAACCCTCGATTTTGGCCTATTTTTAGCCAAAAAACGCTCTCTTTAAGCTGTTTTATGCGAAAAAATGCCTATCTTTTGAACGGCCGCGCGCCCCATCCTTGCCGCCCTTTGCCTCTCGCGGCAAGGATGGAACGCGCGGCCTTGCGAAAAAAATTACCGCAGCCCGACCGTCTGGAACGGCAGTCCTGTCGCCGGCGAGTGCTCGGGGTCTGCCTCCACATTCGGCGCCACGGAAACGCCCGCGAACGATGCCGGCGCGACCGTGATGTTCCAGCCGTCGAAGACCACCAGCGCGTCCTCGCCGTGGAAGCCGTTCACGCTGGCTTCCATGGTGATGGTGCGGCTCTCGTTCGGCAGCAGAGACACGTAGTTGTCGCTGTAGTAGACGGGCAGCACGCGCTCGCCGGCCTTGCGCCGCAGTTGCAGGTGCGCCATCACGGCAATGTTCTCTGTCGGGTTGTGCAGCGTGACCGTCACGATGCGTTTGCCGCCCTCGTCCTTGCTGGCCGCCTGCGCTTCCAGCTTGACCATGGGCAGCTTGTTCAGGCCGGTCAGGTCGTCTGGCGCGTCGGGCTGGCCCAGCCAGTAGAAGTTCGACGATATCTCCTTGCCCTCTGCGTCTTTCAACTCCAGCTTGAGGAAGTGCACGGCAGACAGGCCGGCCGGAAACTCGACTGCGCCCAGGTCGGTGGCGACATCGGGCAGCGCCGTGACCTTGGTCTCGTGCCTGTAGGCCAGCTTTCCGTCCACGTTGTACACGGAGACGTGCGCCGTTGCATCCTTCACCTCTGCCGGCAGGTTGTTGATCACCTGCAGATTGCCGTTCAACTCGTTGAACTGGATGTGCACCATCTCGCCCGCGCTCTTGACCGCGAACAGCGAGGAGTTGGGTTCCAGGTCGTAGTGATAAATCTGCCAAACAAAGCTGGGCTGCGCCGGGTGGCTCATCCAGGTAATGATGGCCGTGGTCGGATGGAACAGTTGCGCGTTGCGCCCCTCGTACATGGAGCGGAAGGCCTCGTAATTGGCCAGTTGCGCCTTGCGCACAAAGTCGGCCAGGTTGGCGATGGGGCCGTAGCGGCTGGCCAGAATGCCGGGATACTTGTCGCCTTGCTGCGCGCCCTTGGCAAAATCATGCTCCGCCCAGTCGTCGGTGATTGTCTCCCAGTCCTTCTTCGGCATCATGCCGTGGATGGACTCCAGAGTGGGCACGGACATGCTGCCCGTCTCGGTCTTGAAGTAGTCGTCGGTGACCTTGTAGAACGCGCGCGGAGTCCGCCAGAAGTAAGGGCCGTGCGAGCGCACGCCGGGCCCGTCGGTCGAGCTCGGCTGGTAACGGCGCGTCGGCTCCAGCTCGGCCAGCAGCTTGCGCAGTTGCGCGTCGATCTCCGGCGGCGGGAAGCCCTCGTTGCGCGCGCACCACAACATGATGGAAGGATGATTGCGGAAGCGCAGAACCTTGTCGCGCACGTTGGCAATATAGGGTTCAATGTCGGTGGGATTGGGACCGTCGCTCGGGTTGGGCTGGAAGAACTCGTCCCACACCAGGATGCCGTACTTGTCGCAGAGCGAGTAAAAGTCCTCGCCGGTGCTTTGCCCCACCCAGTTGCGAATCAGGTTCATGTTGGCCAGCCGGTGCATGCGAATCTGGGCTTCAAGCCGCTCGCGGGGAATGCGCTTGAGCGCCTCATCCAGCCCCCAGTCGCCGCCGCGGATGAACACCTGCACGCCGTTGACCGAGATGGTCAGCGTGTCGGTGCCGGGGACGCTGTAACTGAACTTTCTCACGCCGAAATCCACGTCTTGCGCGTCGGAAACATTGCCGCCGAGATTGAAGCTCAGACGCAGCTTGTACATCTCCGCCGCGCCGTAGCCGTTGGGCCACCACAGCCGCGGATGGTCCATGTGCAGCGCTGGCGTGGTCCTGGCATCGAAGCTGACGATCTGGGTGCTGTGCGGAGCGAGCTCGACCTCTTTCTGAAAGGCGATGTTCTCAATGGCGCCCTTGAGCACGCCCTTCACCGGCTTGTCGCTCACGTTCTCCACGGTGGCCGAGACGCCCACATCGGTCGAGTCGGTGCGCGGCAGCGGCAGATCGGTGGTCACCAGCGGGTCCTTCACGACAACGGGACCGGTGGCGGAGAGGAAAACCTTCTGCCAGATGCCGGTGTCGCGGTCGCGGATGGCGGGAATCCAGTCCCAGCCAATGGTGGCGAGAAAAGTGGGCCCGTCAATGGCGGTGATGCCGCCGTTCCTGCCCAGCCCGTTGGTGAGCGTGTGTTCGTGCGGCACCCCGGGGTGCGGTTGCGGATCAACCAGCACAGCCACCACCGCTTGGCTGCCCGGCTTCACCAGGGCCGTGATGTCGAAGATGCCGCGGATGAAGGCTCCGCGCATGGCGCCCACCTGCGTTCCGTTCACCCAGATAGTAGCGGTGTAGTTGATGCCGTCAAAGTTGAGCCAGACCTGGTGATTCTTGTAAGTCTTGGGAACGTCGATCTGCGTCCGGTACCAGTAGGAACTGTGCGCCAGACTCTCTGGGATAATCTCCGGGCGGTTGTTCTCGCCGTAGAGCGGTTCGGGATACACGTGGTCGTTCACCAGCGAGGTCAACACGGTGCCGGGGACGGTGGCGTTGTACCAGCCGCTCGCATTAAAGCCGGCAGCCGCAACTTCAGCGCCCGGCTGCGCAACCTTGGCTGCGTCCTGCAACTGCCAGCCGGAATTGAGCACCAGCGGCGGCGGCGGAATGGATTTGGCGGCGGCGGACATAGGCGTCACTACGGCAAGAATTGCTGCCAGGGCGGAAAACAAGGAACGGCCAAATTGTATCTGCAACGGATTTATCTCCCAAATCTTGCTAGAAACATGGTGAGGGCTTTGTGGAACGGACACACGGATTATAGAGGTTCCGGCGCTCAGGCCGATCCCGGCCCCCGGCCAGCCGATAATGGAAAGATGGAATTTCAGCGTTCGTCCGGAGTCCTGCTGCACGTGAGCTCGTTGCCCTCTTACGGAGGCATCGGCGACCTGGGGCCAGCCGCGCATGAGTTCGTCGCTTTTCTGGCGCAGGCCAAACAGCACGTCTGGCAGGTTTTGCCGCTAGGCCCCACCGGCTACGGCAACTCGCCCTATGCGGCTTCCTCGGCCTTTGCCGGCAATCCCTCGCTCATCAGCCTGGAATTCCTCGCCGACTGGGGCTGGATTGAGGGCCAGCGCATCGCAGGCCTGGCCGGGCGCAGCGGCCATGTGGACTTTGAAGAAGTGGAGCGGCGCAAGCTGCCGCTGCTGCATGAGGCGGCGGGCAATTTTCTCGATCACGGGCCGCGCGAGCCTGAGCTGGCCGAACAGTGGGCTCAGTTTGAGGAGTTTTGCCGGGCCGAGGCGGGCTGGCTCGTGGACTACGCGCTCTACGCCGTTTTGCGCCAGCAGTACCAGACCGGCGCATGGACGGCCTGGCCTGAGCCGGTGCGGCGCCGCCAGCCGCAGGCCCTGGCCAAAGCCGCCGCCCAGCACGGACGCGCGCTGCAGCGCGAACAGGTTCTGCAGTTCGCCTTCGCTGAGCAGTGGAACAAGCTTCGCAAGGCCGCGGCGCAAAGCGAAATCCGCATCCTGGGCGACGTGGCCATCTTCGTCAACATGGACTCGGCCGATGTGTGGGTGCATCCCGATCTCTTTGAACTGGACGAGGATTTGCAGCCGATCCGCATTGCCGGCGTGCCGCCCGACTACTTTTCTCCCACCGGCCAGCGCTGGGGCAATCCGCTCTATCGCTGGGACGTGCTGGCCGAGCGCGGTTTCGACTGGTGGGTGAGCCGCATCCACCGTTCAGCCCAGCTCTACGACATCGTTCGCCTGGACCACTTCCGCGGCTTCGAGGCTTATTGGGCCATTCCCGCGGACGAGGAGACGGCGATCAACGGCGAGTGGATCAAGGCGCCGGGCCTGGAGCTTTTCCGCGCCCTGGAAGCCGCTCTGGGCCCGCTGCCGCTGGTGGCCGAGGACCTGGGCCTGATCACGCCCGAAGTGGACGCACTGCGCCTTGAGCTGGGCCTGCCCGGCATGAAAGTGCTGCAGTTCGGCTTCAATAGCAAGGGCGCGCACATCCACCTGCCGCACCGCTTTACGCCCGGCACCGTGGCCTACACCGGCACGCACGACAACGACACTACGCAGGGCTGGTGGGATGGTGCGAGCAAGGTGGAGCACGCCGCCGTCGAGGCTTATGTGGGGCCGGTGGGCAAGCGTCCCGTCTGGCCGCTGATCCGCGCCGCCACGGGCAGCGTGGCGCAGATCGCGGTTGTTCCCGCTCAGGATTTGCTGGAATTGGGCTCGGAGGCTCGCATGAATACGCCGTCTGTACCCTCAGGCAACTGGAGCTGGCGCGCGCCGGAAACATGCTGGAAGCCGGAGCTTGCCGCACGGCTGGCAGATCTGGCTGAAGTGACCGACCGGGACAACGATCCGCTGGGCACGCCGGAGGAAGCAGATCTGGCTTAGCGGTATCTGTCTAGTGGTATCTGCTATTCAATACTTCGAGACGGTCGAGCGCGAAGCCCTGCGAGAAATGGTAGACCTTATGCATCTCCAAAATCAGCGCAAAGGCTTCTTCCTCGGTGATTCCCTTGGCCAGGCGGTACGATCTGTTGCCCACGCGGAACCGGACGCTGCTCGTGCTTGGATCTGTATAGGATTTGAAGGGCCAGGACTCGACCGGCGGAGTATATCTCAGGCAACGTATATCGTTGGGTGAAAATCTAAGCGTATGCATCGTGATGCCGAAAATCTGGCGCTGAACCACCATCTCGTCCGAACCCAGGGTGAGGATAGTCTCACCCGTAAGAATCCACGACAGCCAGCCAAGGAAGAAGCAGAGGCCGGCAATGTAAATGCCGACCGCGATCAGTTGCAGCGTAAATTCACTGTCCTCGGGGCGGGGCGCGGCCAGCACATGCGAGTAGTGAACCGCCGCAATGACTGCCCAGACCACGACAATCGGGCTGCATAACGCCGTCATTGCACTGCGCCGCACAGGAATAGAGACGCGGATGCCCTTGGGCGTTGCCTCCGATGTTAGTCTGCCAGCCAGCCTTTCAAGCATGGTGCCGCCTCATACCAGAGAATGGTACTGCGACTGACGGCATATTGACTACTCATTTGATTGCGGCAATTCCGGGGGCGAACCAACTCAGGAAAGGCGGACCGCCGTCTGTCCTGTTTTGCTCCGAGCCTAATCCTTGCAATCCTGCCGCGCCGTAAGACGCGGCAAGTCATGCTATGGCACCCCCCGGCGCTCTGGCAGGTGCGGACTAGGGCCTGTTCACACTACCCAGGAGGATGGCGCTGCGAGCGAAAATCGGGCCAGACAAGGCGGAGGCTGAAGGCTTTGGTGGTTCCAAAGTCGAGGCCGACAACGCGATATGGCCCGATTTTCTCCGCAGCCCGAAGGGACGGGGCCAATTTTCCCCCTCTCTTCGTCAATCGTCGCTAGGATACACCCGGTATTCCACCCCAAGGACGAAGACCTGTCCTTGGGGACCCCGGTATCCGTCGCTCCTCACTCCTCGACAGGAGAAAAATTGGCTCCCGTCGCCGCCTCCTGGGTAGTGTGAGCAGGCCCTAAAACGGAATATCGTCGTCGGAGATCTCGGCGGATTGGGCAATGTCGTCCTGGCCTGCAGGCGGACGCTGGTCAAAGCTGGCAGACGAACTGCTGGAGCTGCCGGCATTGGCACTCCGGTTGTATCCGCCGCCGCCTGAGCCCTCTTCACGGCCGGTCAGCAGTACCAGTTCATTGACCAGGATCTCGGTGCGGTAGCGCTTCTGGCCGGACTCCTTGTCATCCCAACTGTTGGTTGAAATCTTGCCCTCGACGTACAGCTTGGAGCCCTTCTTCACGTAATCGCGCACGATCTCGGCGGTGCGGTTGAAGGCCTTCAGGTTGTGCCATTCGGTGCGGTCCTGCCAGTTGCCCTGGGCGTCCTTCTGGCGGTCGCTGGTGGCCAGGGTGAGGCTGGCTACCATCACGCCGCTGGCGGTGGAACGAATCTCCGGGTCTTTGCCCACATTGCCTAAAAGGGTGACTTTGTTGACGCTTCTTGCCATATGCATGCACTCCAGTAAGTGAAAAGAATAGCAGAGGTCTAGCGTTTGCGCCCCAACCGCCGGTTGCGCAGCCATTTGGCCACGCCCAGGGTCAGCAGCAGCCCGCCGAACGGGATGCACATCAGGGCCACGATTAGGGCGAACCAGCCGGTGTTGGTGCTGGCGCCGATGGGCGAGAAGCCGCCGAGCAGGGTCTCAAGCAGCACAACGGCCAAAAGGCCTGTGCCCAGGATCGACGAGCCCCATTGCAGCAGTTGGTACGTGCCGTCGTCCGGCTGCGCCGGGCCCTTGGCGCGGCCTGCGCTGACTTCATCGGAATTCGGGCGGCTTGCGGGCATGTGTCCTTCTATCCCTGCGCCAGGCGCAGCATCACGTACGTGATCACGCCGGTGACCGAGACGTAGAGCCACAGCGGAAAGGTCCAGCGGGCCACCTTGCGGTGCTGGGGAATCCGCCCGCTGAGCGAGAAGTAGAACGTCACCAGCACCAGCGGCAGAGCCACAATGGCCAGCACAATGTGGCTGGCCAGCAGCGGCAGATAGACCATCCGCAGCGGCGCCTGGGCCGGGTAGCGGACGTCGCCGTGCAGCGCATGGTGCAGGATGTAGCTGACCAGAAACAGCGTGGAAAAGCCGAAGGCGGTCAGCATCGCCGCACGATGGGCCTTGATCCGGCGCGCCCGGATGAAGGTGTAGCCGATCAGCAAAGCCGTGGCGCTGAGGCCGTTGAGCAAGGCATTGAGCGCGGGCAGAAACGCCATCCGCGTGCTGCCCGCATCCGCGGCCGGGTGCACATAGATGAGCCAGAAAAGAAACAACGTGGCCGCCGCGCTGATCGCCAGAATGGCGGCGATGGCTGGACGGGTGCCGGATGGCGGGGCTACGGTCGTCATGGTTCCGCTTTCCTAGTGCCGTGCGTTTGCGCAGAGCATCAACGTGGTGAACAGCAATGGCAGGTAGAGAACGCTGACCTTGAGCAGATCGCGGGCAAGCATGCGGCTCTCGGTTTCATTTTTGGCGTGCAGGATGCCCGCGAAACGGATGGTATAGCCGAGGTAAAGCAGGCCCAGCGCGACGGCCAGGACAGCATAGGTAATACCGGTCAGGCCCAGCCGCCACGGAATCAGGCTGACGGGAATCATGACCACCGCGAAAAACAGCGCCTCGGCCACGGTGGACCATCCGTCGGGCTGCACCACGGGCAACATGCGAATGCCGGCGCGGGCGTAGTCGGCGCGGTAAAGCCAGGCAATGGCCATGAAGTGGGGAAACTGCCACACAAAGAGAATGGCGAACAGGGCCACGCCCGGCCACTCGATGCGCCCGCGGGCCGCGGTCCAGCCCAGCAGCGGGCCCATGGCGCCGGGAAACGCGCCGATGAACGTGGCCATGGTGGTAAAGCGCTTCAGAGGTGTGTAGATGGCCACGTAGGTAAACGCGGTGAGCAGCGCGAGGGATACGGTGAGCAGATTGGTGGTGACCAGCAGCCAGAAAGCGCCCAGGCCCAGCGCGCCCAGCCCGCCCAGAATGCCCAGAGCCAGCGGAATGCGCCCGGTGGCCAGCGGCCGGTCGGCGGTGCGCACCATGCGCGCGTCGGTCTTGCGCTCCAGGGCCTCATTCAGCGCGCCAGCCCCGGCTGAAACCAGGCCGATGCCAAGCAACGTGTCAAGCAGGCCGCGCTGCACGCTCGAAATGCCCGACTGCATGGACCCCAGGTAAAATCCGCCCCAGCCGGTCACCAGAACCATGCCCACCACTTTGACCTTGAACAACTCGCGCAGATCGTGGATCAGGGTGGCAGTCGCGCCCGGCTGCGGCGCGTGGATGTGAACCGGAACGTGTACGGGGCTTTCCATAGCGTGCGTGGCGATCTCTGCCGGAGGAGTTGCCTGGGAGGCGGGAGTCATGGGAACGGTTGGGGACCTCAACATGCGTGCCCGGAATCAGTTGCCGGACGCCTGTGGTGATGATAGCAAGCGCGGGAAGCCTCAGTGGGGGTCAGACTGACGAAGGGCTTTGCGATCATGCAGCGCGTCCCGGTCCATCGTGTGTGTTCCGCCTAAATGCAAACCCTCCTCCATCAAGGCCATTGCTCGCATCATCGCACGCTCGTATTCATCGTCGGCGCCCGTTGATTGTTCAACTGGGCTGACAGGGAGGATGGTTTCCTTCTCGCCCTCATTGGCATCGGAATGCTTCATCGTCGTTCACCTGCACTTCAACCATGTTGAACCCGTGAAAAGACAAGCACAAGGTCCCGGTAGTGCGATCTTCCGTGTTCACCCCAGCTGCGCAGCTTGGAGAATCGCGTCTACCGCCTGCTCAGGCGTCAGGGCGTCCACGGCAATCGAGACGTGGGCCGTCCGGTAGAGCGGCAGGCGGCGGCTGTAACGGCTGGCCAGGTTGGCCTGGTCGGCAAGAATGGGGCGCAGGTGCTCGGTGCCGCGGCAGCGGGCCAGGGTTGTGGCCAGTTCCACTTCCAGATGCACCAACAGAGTGCCGGGAGCGGTGAGCAGCTGGCTGCGCGTGGCCGCGTGCTCGATGGCTCCGCCGCCCAGCGCCAGCACCAGACCGTCGCCTTCAGCCAGGCGCGCAATGGCCGCGTGTTCGCGCTCGCGGAACGGAGACTCGCCGTGGCGCGCAAACAGCTCGGCGATGGTGACTCCAGCCTCAGCCTCGATGGCGTCGTCCACATCCTGAAAGCTCCAGCCCAGGCGCGCGGCCAGCAGCGGACCGACGGTCGTCTTGCCCGAACCCATGAAGCCGGTGAGGACGATGCGGCGGGGCGGGGCGGCGGAGGCTTTGGATTGGGTCTCTACTGTCATGTCGATTCGGATTCGAAGGCTACCGTGTCTCTGGCTACCGTGTCTCTTCTGAGAGGATAATTCCTCCGCCCTGTGAAGGCGTCTCTATGGTTGCCTCTATAGGCACATGGAAGGATTTATCGGGCCACGCGGGCGCAAACACTGGTTACTGCTCGACCATCCAACGGAGCAATCGTGTGATCCAATACGCAAGTGGAAACCAGATGATCGTAATGATGTATGACGGTATCAGTTCGATGTAGATGTAAAAAGCGGCAGCTTCACCTGGGCCGTATTTAATTTCATTCGTCCTTACGAGATACACGAATAATCCTACTGCCTGGGTCGCTGTCAGAATGAAAAAGAATATGAACAGCCCTTTCCAGAATCCAATTTTCGATCGCGTCAAGACGAGGATTATTGGGTACAAAGCTGCTGATAGGGTGCATACAAGAGAGAATGGGCCCCTACTCTTTTCAAATGTTTGCGATGAAAGAAACGAGAATAAACAGGAGAGGATGGAGAACATGAGAATGTACGCAACCATAGAGGCAATCTTTGTCTTGCTCAACATTCCTTATCCTCCTGCATCACTCCGGATGACCGGTTCGAGTCGCCGCTAGCCTAACACCATCACCACGGCTCCGGCGGTGATCAGCAGGCCGCCCACCACCACCGGGGCGGTCATCTTCTCGCCCAGCAGCAGCCAGGCAAGCACCATCACCAGCGGCACGCTGAGCTTGTCCAGCGGCGCCACGCGCGAGGCCGGCCCCAGTTGCAGGGCGCGGAAGTAGCACAGCCACGAAAGCCCCGTGGCCAGGCCGCTGAGCGCGAGAAACAGCAAGGTGCGGCGGTCCAGCGCGCGGATCTCGCCGTGCTTGCCCAGCGCCAATGCAATGCCCCAGGCAAACACCAGCACCACGCTGGTGCGCAGAGCCATGGCCAGGTTTGAATCCACGTGCGCCACGCCCACCTTGGCCAGCAGGGCGGTGGCGGCGGCAAAGACCGCGGAGAGAAGTGCCCATCCAATCCAACTCATGCACACCATGGTACGCGGCGCACGCGGCAATTTCCCGTTCCTTTACACTGGAGCTTATGGAGACTGGCCGCGCCAGCAAAACCGCTCTCGGTGTGGCCATACGGCGCGCCGCGCACCAGTTGACGGACCATCCGCCGGTGCTGGACGATCCCATCGCGCTGCGGCTGGTGGGCCACGTCTTTCCCAGCCGCATGGAGCGCGCCATGCATCCGGTGGCCCGCGACTTCCGCTGCTTCATGGCGGTGCGCAGCCGCTATGCCGAAGACCAGTTGGCCGTGGCCGTGGCCGGCGGCATTGCGCAATACGTCATTCTCGGCGCAGGCCTGGACACCTTCGCCTATCGCAATCCATTCGCGGCGCTGCGGGTCTTCGAGGTGGACTTTCCCGCCACGCAGGAGTGGAAGCGCGTCATGCTTGAAAATGCGGAGATTGCCCTGCCCGCCACGCTGACTTTTGTGCCGCTGGATTTTGAGCATCACACCCTGGCCGAGGGACTGGCCGAGGCGGGATTCGACCGCACTACGCCTGCGTTTTTCGGCTGGCTGGGCGTGGTTCCCTACCTTACCGTTGAGGCCTTCCGCTCCACGCTGGCCGCCATTGCGCAACTGCCGGCCGGAACCGCCGTGAGCTTTGATTACGCGCTCGACCCGGAGACGCTGGGCCCGCTCGGGCGCATCGCCTTCGAGCGGCTCTCGGACCGCGTCGCCAAGGCCGGAGAGCCGTTCCAGCTTTTCTTTACGCCGGAAACCATGGCAGACGAGCTAAGCCGCGCCGGATTTCACCGCATAGAGCAGTTGAATTCCGACCGGCTCAACGAGCTCTACTTCAAGGACCGCGCCGATGGGCTCAAGCTGTCCGCGGTCAGGCTGGGCATGCTGGCCACCGCCTGGGTTTAGAGCCACGAAAAATTTGCGTCTACCTTTCTGCGCCGGACCTGCGAGGTTCAGCCGGAGGGAAAGGTCCGGGAGAACGCGGTAGGTTCGACACTCAAAAAAGCAGTGATATTTGATTCAAAAAACGGCTTTTTCGACGAAAAAGGGCATTTTTTGATTAAAAAAGGGCCAAAAATGAGGGTTTGTCGTTACTGATCGGTTAATAGGATGAAATTGTATTCCATTCATTCTAATACGTTTACTCGAAAAGATGTGGTAAAAAATGGGTAATTATGGTGGGGGGGTGGGGTGGTACATGTTTTCACCCGTTTCCCGGCTCTCAAACACACTCCATTGCCTCATCAGTATGCGACAAAGGAAGGTAATTATCTGCAAAGGGTTCAGCGCGCGAGGAAGATTCAGAAGCGGGGCGCAGGTCTGCATGGTCCTGATGGGAATAATAACTAAATGTAACTTCCGGATTGCCGGTGATACGCCCAGAACGACCTTATAGGTTTGCGAAAAGCGTGAAAGAATATCCGACATGAGCGCAGTGAAAGACCAGACCGAAAAGAAGCGGCTAAGCCTCGAATTGGATCGTCGCAATGCGTACGGCGAAAATGACAAGGCGAGCCGCAAAAGCATCCCACGCGGTAAGCAGCGTCGGCACATGAACGAGCGGCGTAGCGTGGCTCAGGTGCTCCGTCCCGTGAGCGAAAACCCGTCCGAAGACAATGCAGCAGACGCCGAACTTCTCGCCAAGGTGAGGATCACGGTTAGTAAGCGCAAAGGGTTCAAAAAGACGCCAGACGAGCCTCTCGGAGCCATGCTGGCCAAAAAGGAAGCCGGAAAACCTAAGTGGTCTTCCCTCACAAATTGAGTCACTCCCTGGCCCCGACTGAAACCCGCCCAGAGGGGGCGAACATCCGCCAAAGTGCCGAGATGCCGGTCATTCGTCCGCAATTGCCGCCCGCTCTGCTGTAAAGAAGTCTGCCACAACGTATGATTCGCCAAAGTGAAGGACTTTCGGCTGCGTTGGTTTCAACTTCGGAGCGCGGCGCAAGGTTAGCTGTACTCGTTCGCCAATTGCCTCAAGTGCCCTCGCATAGGCGCGAACCAAGAAATCTGGACCTCGACACACGAAATTGTTGCCAGAAATAGGTGCGAAGTGCGGTTGGAAGGACGTACCAGTCCACGGAGTCTCGATTGAGAGGTAACGATCAAATGGAATCCAGTCGTCTGCCGCCCTCGTGTGAGCTCGGTAAAGTGCCAGGAGTACCTTCGCCTCATCACAAGTTCGAGGCCACCGCAGTTCGGCTCGTCGGGCAACATACTGGCGTGCCGCTGGGTGAGTGGCCGGGTACACACGCAAGCCTCCGCCATCAGTAGCCGTAATCTTCGCCTCGTGAACTCGGCGGCAGGTGACGCTCCAACTGTCAACCCTTTTCCCTCGTTGTCCTTTATGAACGCTGAAGCAGACCTCAAGGCCGCCGGACATCCTGCGGACCTGCTCCACCCGCACCCAGCTGTCAGGTATCGAGTGTACTAATTTGACTGCGCTTTGGATCAGCATTGCAATTGAGTCTACTCGCCGAAACTGATCTATGGAGATGAATCCGCCCGCCTTGCTCCTCAGCCGGGCACAGTCGGTTGGGTGCCATTTGCTACGTTCCGGTCGGATGGTCGCCTAACCGGAAGTTACTACTTGGTCGTCCCTATAGGTCCAGCAAATTTCTAGCAAGTGGAATTCCCGCTCTCCCAGGTGCCCAAATGCGAGGCACCTGGGGCACCCATCTTCAGTGGTTTTACTCACTTCTCCCGGCACCTGGGGCACCCACGCAGTAAGACCGCGGAGCGGCGCGCTAAGATGAATCATGCGTCCGTTCGTCCTTCTCTCCGCCGCTTTTGCCCTGCTCGGGCTCTCTGGGTGCGGGTATCACACGCTGGGCGCCGCCACCCATCTGCCGCCCAATCTGCATACGCTCTCTGTGCCGCTGTTTGCCACGCACACCGAGGCCTATCACACGGAGACGGTGATGACCGATGCGGTGATCCGCGAGTTTGCCACCCGCACACGCTTCCGCGTGACGCCCAACGCCAGCCCGGACGCCGATGCCGTGCTGCACGGGACCATTCTGAAGGAAGTGCTGTCGCCGCTCACCTATAACGCCTCCACGCAGGAGACCTCCAGCTTTCTCATCACCGTGGTGGTTTCAGTGACGCTCACCGGGCGGGACGGAAAAGTCCTCTACCAGAACAACAACTACGTTTATAGGGAGCAGTATCAGTCGACCGCCAATTTGCCCACTTTTCTGCAGGAAGATCCGGCGGCCGTCAACCGGCTCTCGCGCAACTTTGCGCGGCAACTGGTGGCGGATGTGCTGGAAGGGTTTTAGGGCTGGTGGCAGCAGCGTCGTCGGCAGATAGTGCCGGTTTTGGTCACCTTTTCCTCGTTCACGCTGGCCTGGCCGCGCTGCAGAAGGTATTCTGGAGCCGCATGATGCGCGCACCGACAGCCCGGAGACAAGTCCTTTGACCGCCGGGCGCTGGGGCGCGGGCTTTGCCGCCACGGCCCGTTTTGTGGCCGAGATTGAGGCTGCCGCTGCCGGCAAGGGCGCGCTGCGGGCCGGGTACGTGCTGGCCGGCGACGAAGCGTTTCTCCTGGACCGCTGCCGGGCCGCCGTGCTGAAAGCCTTTGTGCCCCCGGAGATGAGGGACTTCTCGCTCTCTGACTTCGACCTGACCGGCACTTCGATCTTCGAGATCCTTGACCGCGCCCAGACCCCCTCGCTGATGGCTCCCTTCCAGGTGATTTTTGTGCGCAACGTGCGCCAGCTTTATACGCGCGGCGCCAAAAAGGACGAGTTTGCAGCGCTGGACCGCTATTTCCGCTCGCCCAACCCCCAGGCGCTGATCGTTTTTGTCGCCGACTTCCTGCGCATTCCCTCCGACCCGCGCCGCATGGAGATGGACGACAAGAACCGCTTTGAGCGGCTGACCGAGACCCTGGGCGAACACTGCGGCATGGTGGAGCTGGCGCGCGTGAACGAGGAAGACGCCATGCGCTGGACCGTGGCCACCGCGCAGCAGGCCGACATCCGCATGGAGCCCGACGCGGCCCGCGAGCTGACAGACGCACTGGGAGCGGACATGATGCTGATCGCCTCCGAGATGGAAAAGCTGCTGCTGTATACGCTGGGGCGCGGGCGCATCACGCTGGGCGACGTGGAGACCATGGTTCTGGGCGCCAAGCAGCGCTCGCTTTACGAGCTGACAGACGCCATCAGCGCCCACGACCGGGCGCGCGCGCTGGCCCTGTTGCACGGTTTGCTGAACAGCTCGGACGCCGGCGAGGACGCGGCCATCGGCCACCTCTACATGCTGGCCCGCACCTTCCGCCAGATGCTGGTGATCCTGGAGAAGAACGTGCGCGACTCGCGCGCCATCTGGCAGGCGCTGTGGCAGGGATTCCGTATGCCACCGTTTGCCGCCGACGATTTAATCCGCCAGGCGCGCCGCTACAAGAGCCGCCGCGAGCTGACGCGGGCGCTGCGGCTGGTGGCCCGCGCCGATCTGGAACTGCGCTCCTCGCCGCCGGACAAGCGGCTGGTGCTGGAGCGGCTGGTTTACGAGCTGGCGTCTGAGCCCAAGCCCGCGCCTCCGGCCTGGGCCGCGATTCAGTTGTCGTTCGAGGGCTAGCGCACACCGTGCTCATTGAGCCAGGGACCGTACTCCTTGTCTGTCTTCTGAATGTGGTTAGTCAGCCAGTCGCGCAGAAAATTCATGAGAGACAGGTTCAATGTGATCTCCCCTTTCTCAAAGCGGGAGACGTACTCTTCCACCTGCTTGGTCAGTTCGCGATGCTTCTCGCGGTGAGCGGCCAGCTCCGGGTAACGGGTTGAAACCAGCATGGATTCCTCCGCGGCAAAATGCCGGCGCGTATACTCCACCAGCTTGCGCAGCAGGGGGCCGGTCAGGCTCTGCGCCTGGCCCTTCAGCATGGCCGCGTGCAGATCGTTCAGGGTTTGAAACAATCCCGTGTGCTGCTCGTCCAGCGCGCGCACTCCCACGGAATACTTGTCGCTCCAGTTCATTAACGCCATAGGCCTCCTCATGCCGGAGAGTTCCGGCAAGGTAGTTATCGGAAGCAGAAGAAAAAATGTGAGTGGAAAAACCAGGACGCGATGGGAACACGATCCAGGAAGCGGCCCGTTCCCTGGGCCAGGGGCGTCGCAGGCGTGCGATGTTCTTTATGGATTGCGCCGCATGCGGCGGCAACCGCGGCTCAGCGAATGCCCCGCTCGTTCATCCAGGGGCCATACTCCTTGTCCTCTTTGAGCAGGTGGGCGGTGAGCCAGTCGCGCACGAAGAGCAGCAGCGGCAGGTACATGGTCTGGTCGCCCTGCTGGTAGCGGGCAACATATTCATCGAGCTGCCGGAACAGCTCGCGGTGTTGCTCGCGCTGCAGATCGAGCCCCGGAAAGCCGGCGTCGGCCAGCATCTCCTCTTCCGAGGAAAAATGGGTTTGCGCGTAGTCGGTAAGCTTGCGCAGCAGCTTGCCGGTAGCGCTTTGTGCGTGGCCCTTCATGATTGCGGAATGCAGTTGGTTCAAAATCCTGACCAGAGCGATGTGCTGATCGTCCATGGCCTTCACGCCCACGGAATATTTCTTACTCCACCTCAACAGCGCCATTCACCTTCTCCCGGCGGAGGCTGTCCGTCAAGACACGCACCGGTCAGACTCCAAAGCAGTTGAATGGAAATCCTGGCCGCGTGAACACGCTCTATAATACTCCCCGCTCGTTGAGCCACGGCCCATATTCCTGGTCTATGCCTTCGGTGTGCTCCATGTACGCGTCGCGCAGCCGGTGCAGCAGCGGGTTCATCTCAACGCCTTCGCCGTATTGCACGCGGTGGGCCGCTTCCAGCATCTGCGCCAGGAGGCTGTGGTGCGCCGCGCGGTGCTCCGCCAGGCCGGGAAAGCCGTTCTGCTCCAGGAGTTGTTCTTCGCTCCAGTAGTGCATGCGCGTGAACTCGATGAGCCGGTCCAGCAGCTCGCTCACCTGTTCGCGGCCGCGCCCGCAGACCACCGCGAGGCGAAGTTCGTTCATGGTATCCATGAGGATGCCGTGCTGGTCGTCCATGGCGCGCACGCCGACGCCGCAGGCGTGATTCCAGGTTAGAAGTGTCACATGAGCCTCCATTGATCACTAAAGACACTATCGGCGGCGCACAGTTGTTGCTTACCCGCAAATCACTCTACTTTGGTAACCATGGATTGCCGGTGGCGGCTATTCCAGGATGACGGCCGGCTCCGGTTCGTGGCCGCGCGTGGTCAGGATGACGGCCGCGGTCAGAATCAGCGCGCCGCCTATCCACGCGTAGGGCCCCAGGTGCTCGCCCAGCAGCTCCACGCCCAGCCACGAGCCCAGCGCCGGCTCAATATTTAAAAACACCCCGGCGCGCGAGGCCGGCACGTGGTGGATGCCCCAGTTCCACAGCAGGGTGGTGGTGGCCGTGCACAGCAGGCCGCTGATGGCCAGGGCCACCCAGGCCGTTGCGCTTACATGGGCAAAGGGCAGCGGCTGGATTTTTTGATGGGTCAAGGGACTCAGAGCCCAGGGGCCCAGAATCCAGACCACCAGCATCAGCGTTCCGGAAAGGATGGTGTAGGCGGTCACTACAGGCGGACTGTGCGTCTCCATCAGCTTTTTGCTGAACAGAATCCAGGCCAGCGCAACGACCAGGGAGACCACGACCAGCAGGTCGCCGGCCAGCGAGGGCTCTCCGCGCGTGGCCGGACCGCGGCTGGCGCCCAGCACAATCAGCGCCGCGCCCACGGTGGAACCGCAAAGCGCCGCCCAGCCCAGCCGGTCCAGCCGTTCGCCGGCAAACAGAGCGGCCGCGCCGGCCAGCATGACCGGCATGCCCCCCACCATCAGCGAGGCGTGGCTGACCGTGGTCAGGTCCAGGCCATGGAATTGCAGAAGAAACTGGATGGGAATGCCCAAGGCCGCGGAAAGCAGCAGCAACCGCCATTCGCCGCCGGTCATGCGGACCCGGTGCATCAGCATGACCGGCAACATGCCGAGGCTGGCAAACAGAAAGCGGTAGAGCACCATGTGCTCCACGCTCATCTCGTTCAGCGCCAGCCGGCCAAAGTAGAAACCCGTGCCCCACAGAGTACCGGCCAGTGCGCAGGCGCCGTAACCCAGCAGCGTGATGCGCCTGTCTGTGCCTCCATCCGCCAAAATCTATCCCTTCGATCCATGGAGCAAAGTTCGCTCGACGGGGGCCCCGGAATCTCACCCCAACCAGTTTTCAGGTGATTTGCCGTCCCTCTTTTACTGTCGCACACGGAGCGGAGAGGGGTGTCACTGCGCGAAACCGGGCGCATCGGCGAAAATACAGATCGATGGTGATTCAGTTGCGATTTTTTTGGATGCGCGCGGGCCTGATGCTGGCCGTGGCCGGGTTGGTGTTGGGTGCATCGGCCGGCGCGCAGGCGCAGGGCCAGGCACAACGGCTCCCCGACAAACCCTCCTTGCCGCCAACGGTCTCCATTCCCGTTGAGCAACTGGGCTTTTCCGCGCCCGGCCCCCTCTACCTGGGACAGCGCATCAGCATGGTTTCACTGGATTTTCTGGACGAAAACCGCGTGCTGTTTACCTTTCGCGTGCCGGGACTGCAACACCGCGAGGCCGAAGACAGCGATCAGCGCCAGATCCGCGCCCTGGTGCTTGCCTTGCCCTCCGGGGCCGTGCTGGCCGAGGCCGTGTGGACCCTGCACGACCGGGCGCGCTACCTGTGGATGCTGAAGGATGGGCACTTCCTGCTGCGCGACCGGGACACCGTCGAGCAGGGTGACGGCGCCTTGCAGACCAAGCCGCTGCTGCAGTTTCCCGGCGCCTTGCTGTGGATGGAGATGGATCCAACCGGACAGTACCTGGTGACCAGTTCGCGCGAGCCCGCGCCCGGCGCAATCCAAACTACCGAGCCGGCCGCCCACACCGATGCGATGCAGACCCCGGGGACTGGCTCGACAGAAATGGATGCGAATGAGCAGAAACCCGCCGGCCAGCCCGATCTGGTGGTGCGCATCCTGCGCCGCGATACCGGAAAGGTGATGCTGGTCAGCCGCTCCCGCACCACCGTCCATCTGCCCATCAACGCCGACGGCTACCTTGAAGCCTTGCGCGGCAGGGGGCTGGAGTGGCTGCTGAACATCACCTACTTCAGCGGCGGCAGCCAGGTGCTGGGCCACATCGACTCCACCTGCACACCGCTGCTGAACTTTGTCTCGCAGCGGGAAATGCTGGTGACGGCGTGCGATAAAGCGGGGGCGCGCACGCTGATCGCCATGACCACGCGCGGCAACCGCCTATGGCAGAATACGTCTCCCGTGCAGGCGGTCTGGCCGCTGCTGGCGATGGGGCCGGACGGCTCGCGGCTAGCCCAGGAGACGCTGGCTGTCACGCACGCGATCAGCGCCTACGAGCCTCTCAGCAGAGAGGACGTGAAAGGCCAGCTGGTGAGGATTTTCGACGCCGCCACGGGCAAGGTGGCGCTTGAAGCCCCGGCCAGTCCGGCCCTGGATGCTGGCGGCAATGTGGCCATCTCTCCCAGTGGGCGGCGCGTGGCCGTTCTCAACGCCGGCGCCATCCAGGTGTTCGATCTGCCCCCGCCGCCGCCGCTCGCGTTCTGAGCCAGGCTTCCGGTCAGCTGTGATCTTCGCCATTTCCGCGCAGTCGAGAACTGTGTAGACTGGTTGACGGGAGATTTTTCTTGGCTACGGCTGTCGTCAACTATACGGCTGCGGCGGTTTCCGATCGCGGCCGCAAGCGCGCCTCCAACGAGGACGCATTCGGCTACTCCGTCGAGCACGGCGTCTATTTCGTCTGTGACGGCATGGGCGGCGCTGCCGCGGGAGAGATCGCCAGCTCCCTGGCCATCGACGAAATGCTGCGCCTGCTCAGTACGCGCACCCCCGGCGATCCGCTGCCCACCGTTGCCGAACAGGCCGTGATTGCCGCCAACGAGGCCATCTTCTCCCGCTCCCAGCGCAATTACAAGCTCAGCGGCATGGGCACCACCCTGGTGGGCCTGCTGGTGGAGGAGCGCCACGCCTTCGTCGTCAACGTCGGCGACAGCCGCTGTTACCGCCTGCGCAACAACCGCATCGAGCAGATCACCCTGGACCATTCCCTGGTGGAGGAACAGGTTCGCCTGGGCCGCATGACCTGTTCCGAGGCCCTCCGCTCGCCGCTCCGCAACGTCATTACCCGCGCCCTGGGCACCCAGAGCCGCGTGACTCCCGATATCTTCGAGCTTGAAGCCGAACCCGGCGACCTCTACCTGCTCTGCTCCGACGGTCTTACCCGCGAGCTGACAGACCCTCTGATTGAATCCCTCCTGTCCGGGGATCTTCCCCTCGACGGCCTGTGCGACCGGCTGGTCATGGCCGCCAACAAGGCCGGCGGGCATGACAACATCACCTGTCTGCTGGTCCGCGCCAGCTAGCCAGAGCTTCTTCAGGAATGGGATAGAGGAACAGGCATTTCCCGCAGGGGGTGTGCCTAAAGACGCTGAATGCTGACCGCGGTCCGCTGCGTATAATCGATCTTCCGATGAAAGCGATCCTCAGTTCTTCATGCTTTGCCATTACCGCTTTAGCTTTGCTTGCGGGCTGTCATCGCGGTCAGTTGGCGGTGATGGATCATCCGCGCAGCTTCCCGGGGGTCGTAAGCGAGGATGTTACCTTTTACTCCTCGGCTCTCGGTCGCAACATGACGTACCGCGTCTACCTCCCTCGGGGTGTTTCTGCAGGTACGAAATTGCCGACGGTCTACCTGCTACACGGCTGTGGCACTAGCTTTCGGGATTGGTCCAACTACTCGGATGTTGGCGCTTATGCCGCGAACGGCCTCATTCTTGTTATGGTCGATGGTGCTTGCTCGTATTACGAGAATGCTGCTCTCAGCGCCAAAGACAGGTACGAAGACTACTTCGCCCACGACTTGATTTCTGACGCCGAGTCTCGCTTTCCACTCTTGCGCAACCGGGAGAGTCGCGCCATCGTAGGCGTTTCGATGGGCGGCTTTGCAGCCGTGAAATTGGCCCTCACCCGTCCGGATCTATTTGCCTTTGCTGGCGCAATCAGTCCCGCCGTCGATGTGCCGAGCCGAGCCTTCAGCGCAAGAAGGTGGTGGCAGAGCATGCGCTTCCGAACTATTTTTGGTTCTGCGGAAAGCGATACGCGCGTGCACAGCGATCCCTTCGTTCTGGTCAAGTCAGCCGACCCGGCCCATACGCCATACCTCTATATCACCGCGGGAGAGCAGGAATCCCTTCTGACTCCGATTCGCCGATTCGTCGCGCTTCTCAAGCTGCGCCATTACGCCCACGAATTCCACACCAAGCCCGGCGGTCACGACTGGAATGAGTGGGACACGCAGATTCCCGGATGTTTTGAGAGCCTTATCGCTCACATCCATCGGCCCTAGCTTCCCGATGCGGAGTGAATGACCGGCAACACGGCATTCATTTTTTCGTCGGCATTTCCAAACCCCTCAATCCGGCGGCTGGGGTCTAGCCTGGGGCATTCCTGGGCAGGGTTCCGACTATTGGCGTCCTCGATCCCGGTCGTCTCCGCAAGGGAGTGGCTGTGTCGTAACTTCCGGCTTGGCGACGATCCGATCAGAACTCTGTTTGTTTGTATCGCCAACTTCAGGATTCGGTGTTAGGCTGCTTGAAACATCTCTTTAAATGCGGCTCAAGTGATTATGCGATGCCTCGATTACGTTGGGTTGTTCTGGCAGCCATTTGCGCGGGCGTAGTGATCAGCTTTATCCCTGCCTATTCGAGTGTGCCGCGCGTGAAGGCGGAGTCACTGAATCGAAGTTGAGACCTGTTCAAAGCCATCTGTACGGAGGTTCACTGGTGAAATACAAGAGGAACAAGAAGAATAAGGTCTATGTAATAGCCACGCTGGCGACCATGATAATCTTCCTTCCGTTTCAGAGGCACGTGTGGTCGCCCTATGCTGCAGCCTGTGCAGGCTATACCATTCTTGTATTCGGATTGCGAGGCATCAAACAGAATTCTGTTGTCGCTTCACCGGAGAAACCAAAGCCCGAATCAGGGATCGTTTTGACCCACCTGACATTTCTCGCAATCGTATGCGGGTGGGTCTGGCTCTGCGTCGTTCTCATACCCTACCTTCCCTATTTTCTTACTACAGAGGACACGAGCCGTCCTTACTTCGGACTGGCATTCATAGGGATAATCGGTTTACTGGGAATCGAAACCATCGAACAGCATTGGCTCAATCCAAATGTTGGCAACATTGTTGAGACTAAAGAGACTTCTCAATCTTCCATAACAGAAGGGGAATAACTAAGAATGACCGTATGACCGGCTATTCGGACATTGCTCACTGTTTTTCACCGCGCCCCCTCCGGGGCGCGGGTCGTTTTTCGGGGGCGCAGTTCCCCGGGTTTCACCCGGGGCTATCTTCGAACGTCCCTCCGGGACTAAGAAACGAATTGCGCGGGCAGTTACCGGCAAACCGGACATTATGCATTCCCAGGTCTCAAAATCGAGACCTTGGCCACCCGCTATACACCCGCGACCCTGTCGATGAATGGCCCCGACGGGGTTATTCCGCCTACAACAGTCGGAGTTCCTGCCAGCATTCAGTTCTCCGTTGGCTTTTCTGCATGGTCGACGACGAACGTATCAACGGGGTCCTTCGAGGGAACGAGTTTGAGGCTAAGCTGTTCTTCGAGCGCGGTGAAGAGCGTGGGGCCAGCATCCGGCGTGCCTTGCTGGTCGTCGGGTGTCCATTTCAGGTCGATATCGTAGTTTCCGGTGAGGCCGGTCTTGTCAATGACTGTACGGTCTACCAGACCCTCGGAGAGGCAGTACACGAGGCTGGCAATGGGTCCCCCGCGAACCTGGATGCGACCGCTACCCCATGAGTAGTATCCGCCGGGCTGATCGCCCTGTTGCGTCGGTGTGAGCTTGAATCCGCGCTTTGCGATAACCAGGTTATAGACCGGCCTTTCCCGTGTCTCTGTGTGGACCCTGAGTTTGAACCGGTCAGCCAGAATTGCCCGGATCATTCGTTGTGTTTGAATCGACTGCTCCCTTTCGGTGAGCCTCTTCATTGCATCCGAAGTCGCCTCGTCCGCTTTGGCGTCGATGTCAAATAGGGCCGAGTCGCCCCAGCTTGGCATCCCTGGAATCCTCGCATCAAAGCTGATGGTATAAGCAACGAAGAGCAACCTCCGGAGTTGATAGCAACGAATCATGAGTCGGCCGGGCAGCGAGTGGAACGACGTCACGTAGCAGCCGGGCTTGCTGGGCTTAACGGAGATGACTTCGTAGGCGGGCATTTGGGCTGTTGCATTGGGCACGGCGGGCGAATTGGGTTGTCCACGCGATGGCGTAACCAAAGACAAGCAAGCCGTGAACAGGCACATTGCAATTACGAGGCTCCTGCGTACATCGATCTCAC
>Ga0302320_10000212_pt1 | contig 131617 bp, 109 predicted proteins | sample Bog_T0_3_FD_202130 | JGI IMG/M metagenome (GOLD analysis project Ga0302320, IMG submission 202130) | Peat permafrost microbial communities from Stordalen Mire near Abisko, Sweden - Bog_T0_3 | ecosystem: Environmental > Terrestrial > Soil > Wetlands > Peat | place: Sweden: Abisko, Stordalen... | reverse complement strand
GCCTGCTCCACATCGGCTCGCTGCGCTCGCCTCGTGGAGCAGGCCATTTCGGAGTAAAGGAACCCCTAGAATAATGGGACGTTTCTAATGGCGCCAAACAGGGGACATTTCTATTGGTTGACAACAGGGACCCCTCGCGACGAGGGTCCACGAAAGAAAGAGAAGCGACCGCCGCAGGCGCGGTCCTGGATGAGACGCGGCACCAGGAAAACAACAGCGGTCGTAGATGGGACGGAAGGCGGGAAAAAAACGAACGAGCCGATAGGAAACAGAGCAACCCCTACCCGGCGTCGCCGCTGGTTTCAGCGGTATCCGCCTTGCTTGCCGCATCTCCCCCGGCGGCGGCCTCGTTGCGACGAATCGCATCGAACACCTCGCGCCGATGGACGGGCACTTCTTTCGGGGCCTCAACTCCCAAGCGGACCTTGTCCCCTCGGATCTCCACGACGACGATCGTAATGTCATTGTCGATGACAATACTCTCGTTCTTCTTGCGGGATAACACCAACATCATACGTTCCTTCGCGTGTGGGCAGGCAATCCACGTCTGGCGCGGACCCCCACCGTGTGGCCGCCGGTGTGCGCAGCGAAACCACCTTTATTTTACGATACGCCGCCGTAAGCTATAGTCAAGCAAACTTTTGGCACAAAACTTGATTTTCAGGGGTAAGTGGCCACCCCAGCAGATATTCCCCCTACACCCTTCCATTGTGGCCCGAAGTTCAAGAAAGTGTCACGACCTGCCGACACACGCTATTCTTCCATAAGTCATTGGCACAAAGTCACGCGCACGAGAGGCGCTCGTTCATCCGGCATTGCGTCGTGGCGTGGGAATAGAAAACTACCTTTCGGAGCTATGTACGGCCGAAAGACCCGTTTTGTTCGCGCATGCCGCATCGAGAACAGTGGTCGCCAGGCAGCACATGCGGTACAGCAAACCACCCATAAGATGTATATTTCTCGTCTGGCTGACACGAGGGATTCTCCGTTGCAAGACCACGGAGGCGGGATGTCCAAGGCCAGGCGGATCGCCATTCTCTCGACCGGGAATCGCATGACACGAGCGAAAGACTCGTGGCATGGGGCAAATTCCCGCGCCTGGCTCGCCTCGGCTGCCCACTTTTTTTATAATGAACTGCGTGGGCCGAGCGCGCACCGTCTCGGCAAGGTCTTCCCAACCGCTCCATATATTTGTGCGTGTCGATTCCCATGGAACATCCAACGCCTAGCGTGGGATCTGCGTTACGCAATTGGTTCGGGGATATTTTCATCGCGGTGCGGACCGTCGCACAGGCGTTGTGGGTCACAGTCCGTTACTGGATCGTTACCTATGATCCGCGGCGGAAGACCTTCACGGAGCACTTCGAGTATCCCGAGTTGCCATTGCGGGTAAGCCCCCGTTATCGCGGCTTTCATCGCTATGATCTGACGACCTGCATCGCCTGCGATCGCTGTGCCCGCGACTGTCCGGTGGGTTGCATCTACATCGGCAAAGAGCGCGCCGCGGGCCGTAAAGGCTTTCAGGTCACCAACTTCACGATCGATTACACCAAGTGCATGTTCTGTGCGTTGTGCGTGGAATCGTGCCCCGTGGATTGTATTTTCATGGGCTCGACGCACGACTTAAGCTGCTACAGCCGGGACGGATGCATTGTGGATTTTTCGCGTTTGCCGCTGGAAATAGCCTGGGGACGCTCGACGCTCAACCCCACCGTGGTCGCAGTTTCCAAAACCATTACCCGCCCGGTCCATGACGGTCCCGGTTCATAACAAGTCGTCAGGTGCCGGTTGACTGGCGGCGCGTTCCGGCCAGAGAGGGGGATCCGTGGTTGCCCCATTGGATTCAGAGAAGCCGAAAATATTCAGTGTGAAAGAGGCCAACGCTGCGTTGCCGCTGGTGCGGGCGATCGTCGCCGACCTGGCCCGCGTTTCCCGAGAAGTGATGGAGCGGCGGCATCGGCTTTCCGTGCTCTTGAATCGCCGCGGGCCGGAAGTGCGCGACCCGTACGCGGAAGAATTGGCGCAGATCCAAGAGGAATTGGATAAAGACGTCGATCGGCTCCAGGAATTCGTCGCGGAGTTGCGTCAGTTGGGGGTTGAGCCCAAAAGCGCGGCGGAGGGGCTGGTCGACTTCCCCGCCATCATTGACGGGCGGATGGTTTACCTCTGTTGGAAGCTGGGCGAGCCGGAGGTCCAGTTCTGGCATGAGATCACCGCCGGATTCCAGGGCCGGCAACCGTTGACGGCCACTGGCCTGTACCCGCGCCAGCTCTCGGACACCACCCAAGGCTTGTAGGTGCCGGGTGCAAAGCTCCCTGGGGCGATCGAACGCCTCTCGGCCGCCCGGCGCGCCCCTGGCGGTTCGGCAGCAGACTTTAACTCGACCGGTGCGCCCCGCTCGGGTTGCAATTATCGTCGCATGTCCTAGAATGGTTCCCATTCTGCCGTCCGTCTAGGAACCCCGCTTCGTGCCATGACCCCAACGTCGATCGTCGCTTATCTCACGCTCTTTGTGGCGGTAGGGGGTCTATTCCCGCTGCTTTCGCTAGTGGTTGGATGGTTCTTGCGGGCGTGGCTCCCTTCGGCGGAAAAGCTCCAGTCCTACGAATGTGGCGAGCAGGCGGTGGGATCGAGTTTCGTGCAGTTCGATCTGCGGTTTTACGTGATCGCACTGGTGTTCTTGATCTTCGAGGTCGAAGTGGCCTTTTTCTTCCCCTGGGCTACGGTTTTCGGCAAGGCAACACAATTGAAAGGCCTTGGTACGGCTGCGGCTGCGGCCCCCGCGGATCAACAGGCGGCCTACGACCGTGCGTTGGTCGAAAAATATCACGAGTTGGCGGCACGGCCGGCAAGCCCGGCGCCGCAGCCGGCGGACCGTGCCACGATGGTTGACGACGCACGGAAGGTGGCCTTGGCCTCGATGGCGGATCTGGCTGTTTTCTTTGCCGTGTTATTGGTCGGCTTTGCCTATGTTTGGAACCGCGGCGACCTGACCTGGGTGCGTGCGATGGGAAGTCCGGGCGCGGTGGGCGAACTCCGGCCATCCGGCTTAACCCCTGTCGAGAGCTTGCGTTATTAGAGGAACCGGATGGACGCAGCGAGTATCCTAAAACGGCTCCAACAGCGACTAGCCTCGCAGACGATCGGCAGCAACCTCACTAACGTTGACCCGTGGATCGAGGTCGCGGCGTCCGGTGTGGCCGAGGTGGGCCGCTTTCTGCGCAACGAGCCCGATCTGCGCTTTGATATGCTCAACTGCATCACGGCCGTGGACTATCTCGGCGCGGATGCCAAAGAGTGGGATGCTAAGAAGTGGGGCAAAGTGGAATGGACGCCGCACATCGAGGTGGTCTACCACCTCACCAGCCTGGTCCATAAGCACCGCATCGCGTTGAAGGTGATGCTCCCGCGTTGGAAAGACGACGTGCCGGGCCAATTGCCGGAGATGCCCACGGTGACCGCGGTCTGGTCGGCGGCCGACTGGCACGAGCGGGAGGTCTACGATCTGAGCGGCATCTGTTTCGTCGGGCACCCCGACTTCCGTCGTATTCTTTGCCCCGAGGATTGGGTAGGCCATCCCTTGCGGAAGGATTATGCGATGCCCAGCCAATACCACGGCATCAAGGCGAGGTAACGCGATGGCAAGCCAGCGGCTCGATTACGAACTGGTCGAATGCGACGTCGAAACCGACGAGATGCTGATCAACATGGGCCCGCAGCATCCCAGTACGCACGGCGTGTTGCGGCTGGCGCTGCGGACCGATGGCGAGGTGGTCCGCGAGGTTACCCCGCACATCGGCTACCTGCACCGCTGCGCCGAAAAGATCGGCGAGAACATGACGCCCCGGCAATGGATCCCCTACACCGATCGCATGGATTATCTGTCGGGGATGTCGATGAATTTGGGCTGGGCCTTGACCGTGGAGAAGCTCCTCAATCTGGAGCTGCCGGAAAAAGCCCGCCACCTGCGAGTGATGATGTGCGAGCTGAGCCGGATCGCCAGCCACCTGGTGGCCATGGGCTGTTACGGGCTCGACCTGGGGAGCTTCACACCTTTCATGTATGCTTTCCGCGAACGGGAGAAGATTCTCGACCTGTTCGAAGACGTCTGCGGCGCGCGGCTCACGCTCAGTTATATTACTGTCGGCGGCGTTACGGCCGACCTTCCCTCGGGCTGGTTGGAGCACTGCGAAGCGTTCCTGGACCAGTTCGAGCCGGTGATCGACGAATATCACGCGGTGTTGACCAGCAACGCGATCTTCGTCCGCCGTTCGGCGGGGGTGGGCGTAATGTCGGCGGAAATGGCCATCGACTACGGTTGTACCGGCCCGGTGCTCCGCGGCTCGGGGGTGGACTGGGATCTCCGCCGCGACGGTGAACCGCGTTACACGGCGATGTACCAGGGCTACAAGTACAAGATCATCGTCCAACTCAACGGCCAATACCCGCAGGACCACGATTACCCGCCGGTGCCCGACGTGGCGGTGCTGGGCGATAGCTGGCACCGTTATTACGTGCGTATGCTGGAGGTGGTGCAGTCGATGCACCTGGTGCGCCAGGCGATCGATTTCTATCGCCGCAGCGCGGGATCGTACGGCGAGCCGGTCAAGCTTAACCAGAAGCTGCCCAAGGGCGAAGCGTATCTGGAGACCGAGGCCCCCAAGGGGCAGATGGGTTTCATGATCGTGAGCAACGGGACGGCCATCCCAACGCGGGTTCGCGCCCGCAGCAGCAGCTTTTGCAATCTGTCGGTGCTGGCGGCGTTGTGCCGCGGCTGCCTGATCGCCGATATCCCGGCGATTCTGGGCTCGTTGGACATCGTGCTGGGAGAGGTGGATCGGTAGGGCGGGGAAAGCGATGACGTTTGGCGGGAGGGTAGCCGAGGATGAACATCGGCGGGAGAGGCAGTCGGCAAGGAATCCAGAATCCCAAATCTGAAATCTAAAGTCCAAAATCCGGAGAAGTAACTCCACGTGGCGGAATTCTTCAGCCAATATCTCAGTCCTCCGTGGCTGGCGTACGTGCTCACGGCACTGATCCAGGTCACGCTGATCCTGGCGGTCGTGCTCACGGCCGCCGGAGCCTTCACCTGGGCGGAGCGGAAGGTCTCCGCACGGATGCAGGACCGGTTGGGTCCCACCCGCGTCGGCGGCCGCTTCGGCTGGCTACAGGCCCTGGCCGACGGCATCAAGCTGGTCGCCAAAGAGGATATCATTCCCGCGGGGGCCGATCGGTTGCTGTTTCGCGTGGCGCCGTATGTGAGCTTTTGCGCATCGTTCGCGGTGTTTCTGGCCCTGCCGTTTTCCGACGGTTGGGTCGCCCAGCGGATGGACGTGGCCGTGTTCTTCATTCTCGCCGTGGCGGGACTGGAAGTGTTCGGCGTGATCCTGGCCGGGTATTCCTCGGGCTCGAAATGGTCGCTTTTCGGCGCAATGCGCGAGGCGGCCCAGGTGGTGAGCTACGAAATCCCCCTGGCGCTTTGCGTGGTGGTGCCGGTCATGATCGCCGGGACGATGGACCTGGTTTCGATCGGGAACATGCAGTCCGGCTGGTTTACCAACTGGTTCGTGCTGCACGATCCGTTCACTTTCCTCACTTTCTTCGTCTACGTAACCTGCGCTATCGCCAGCGTGAACCGGGCCCCTTTCGACCTGGCCGAGGCCGAAAGCGAATTGGTGGCCGGCTTCATGACCGAATATTCCGGCTTCCGCTGGGCCGTGTTCTTCATGGCCGAATACGGCTCGATGGTCGCCGTGAGCGGGCTGGCCGCGATCCTCTTTTTCGGCGGTTGGAACGGGCCGCTCCCCATCGCCCACTGGCTCGGACTCGATCATGGCTCGCTGCTCGGCGGCATCGGCAACTTCCTCGGGCTGTGCAATTTCCTGCTCAAGGCCACGATGGGGGTGTTGGTGATGATGTGGGCCCGCTGGACGCTTCCCCGCTTACGCATCGACCAGGTCATGACCACCTGTTTGAAATATTGCGTGCCCCTGGGCGCGGCGATGCTGTTGGGCGCAATGCTGTGGACCTACGCCTTCCCGGGCGGGTTGATCCTCTCATCGCAGACGCTGCTCTTTACGCCGGCTTGTGCCACTGGCTTAACGTGTGCCGCTGGTTCAGCCAGCGCCATCCCCGCGCCCCTCGTCGCCGAGCAACAGAAAGGTCGATGAGCGTGGAAACGATCCATTGGCACACCTTCTTTTTCCTGCTCATGGCGCTGCTGGCCTGTACGATGGCGGTAGCGGTGGTGGTCACCAGCAATATCGTGCGGATGGCGTTTTACCTGGTGGTGTCGCTGGGGGCCGTGGCCGGACTATTCTTCCTGGCCGGGGCCGACTTCCTGGGCGCGATGCAATTGATGATCTACGTCGGCGGCACGCTGGTGTTGCTGGCCTTCGGCGTGATGCTCACCGCCCGGGGGCCGTTTATCAGCATGCGTACCGGGGGCGGGCAATGGATTCTGGCGGCGATCATCGGCGGATCGTTGTTGGCCGTGCTGTTGCAGGTGGCGTTCAGCGTGAAGGCGTGGACCGGCCGTAGCCTGGCTCAGCACCCGCCGGCGATCGAGGCGGCGCCCACGGCCGGCCCGATCGGGTTGGCGCTCTTGGGAGTGCGCCCCGATCGGCTGGATCAGCAGAACGCCGGGCTGCGCCGCGGCATGTCGGGCTACTTGCTGGTTTTCGAAATCATTTCCGTACACCTGGTGGTTGTGCTGGTGGGGGCCGCCTACCTGGCCCGGGCGCGGAAACGCCCCGGACAGCAACGCGCGCCGGCCCAGCCGAGCCCCAGCCGACGATCGCCATTGCCGGTGGGAGAATAATCGTGGAATTGTTGAGCATTCCTGTCGGCGTGGCACACTACCTGGTGGTCGGGGCCGTGCTGTTCGTGTGTGGAGTCATCTGCATGGCCACCAAGCGCAATGGGTTGGGCGTGCTGATGGGGATCGAACTGGTCCTCAACGGCGCGAACTTGAACTTCGTGGCCTTCGCCAGCCCCATGCTGCGGGCCGAGGGTGGCAACGCCCTCGGGCTGGACGGCCAGATCATCGCCCTGTTCGTGATTGTGCTGGCGGCGGCGGAAGCGGCCGTGGCGCTGGCCATCGCGATGAATTATTACAACAACTTTGTCACCATCGACGTCGATCGGGCCGACGAGCTGAAGGGCTAGGCGCAAGTGGAACCTTCGCACATTTTGCCGCTGCTATTGGGACTGGCCTGGCTGCTGCCGCTGGCCTCCTTCACGCTCATTGTGCTCTGGGGCCCGCGGATGGGCCGCGGCGGCCGCTATGCCGGGTACGTGGCCACCGGGGCCATTGCTCTGGCCTGCCTATTGTCGCTCACTGCGCTGGGCGATTGGCTGGTCTACCATCCCGTGGCAAGCGCCGCGGACGCGGGCGAGCATGGACCGGCCATGCTGCACTCGGCTCCCGCCGCCGAAACGGTCGCGCCCGTTTCCGGCGATTGGTACCTGCTGGCCCGCTTTGGCTCGCTGCGGCTTTCGATCGGCTATTACATCGACGCCCTGACCGTGGCCATGTTCGTGATGGTCACGTTCATCGCCACTTGCATCCACGTCTATTCCTATGGCTATATGCACGAGGAGCTTCACGAGGTGACCGACCCGCTGGCCCGTACGGCCGACGGCCAGCCGGTGAAGCGGCGGGGGCGTTTCCATCGCTTCTACCAGTTTCTCTCGCTGTTCTGTTTCAGCATGCTGGGGCTGGTCGTGGCGGGCAACATCCTGATGGTGTTCCTCTTTTGGGAGCTGGTGGGAATCTGTTCTTACTTCCTGATCGGTTTCTACATCGAGCGCCGCAGCGCGTCCAACGCGGCCAACAAGGCGTTCATCGTCAACCGCGTGGGCGACTTCGGCATGATCGTGGGCCTGATGGCCGTCTGGACCGGCATGGGCACCTTTTCCTTCGGTGACGTGAAGAACGAGGCCGGCCTGGTCACCCAGGCGGGAATCTTCAGCCAGGTCCGCCCGGTCCTGCACGACCACGCCTTAGCGGCCCCTACGGTCCCCGACGGAATGGTGAAACAGGCCGCGCGGGGGCAAATCGCCGAGATCGTGCGCGAGGCGCCCAGCGACGCGGCGTGCACCGCGCAGATCGCGGCCAAGCTGCCGGCCTGGCGGACATTGGGCTACGGTTACTGGCTGCTGGTGATCGCCGGGTTGGGCATCTTCTGCGGCTGCGTGGGCAAGAGCGCGCAGTTTCCCTTGCACGTCTGGCTGCCCGACGCCATGGAAGGCCCCACTCCGGTCAGCGCCTTGATTCACGCCGCGACGATGGTGGCGGCCGGGGTGTACCTGGTCGGGCGTTTTTACCCGGTCTTCGCGCCCGAGGTGCTGCTGGTGATCGCCTATACCGGTTGCATCACATTGTTCATCGCCGCCACGATCGCTATCACCGCCACCGACATCAAACGTGTGTTGGCCTATTCCACCGTGAGCCAGTTGGGCTACATGATGCTTTCGCTGGGGGCGGGCGGTTGGGTGGCCGGCTTGTTCCACCTCTTCACCCACGCGTTTTTCAAGGCCCTGTTGTTCCTCGGCTCCGGCTCGGTGATCCACGCCACGGGCACCAACGAGATGCCGCGGATGGGCGGGCTGTGGAAAAAAATGCCATGGACGGCCGCCACGATGCTAGTCGGCTGTCTGGCGATCTCGGGGGCCGGCATCCCGCTGGTGGTCGGCTTGAGCGGCTATTATTCCAAGGATCGCATGATCTCCCAGTTGCAATTGCTGAGGATCGCCAATCCGGTCCACGGCTGGCTATTCTACGTGGCGGCCGCGGGCGCCGCGATCACCACCTTCTACATGTTCCGCCTGTGGTATCTGACGTTTGTCGGCGAGCCCCGCGACACGCACGTTTATGAGCATGCCCATGAATCGCCCAAGGTGATGTACGTGCCGCTGGTGGTGCTGGCGGTGATGGCGGCCGTTTCCGGCGGGAGCCTGGGCAAGTTCAGCCTGCCCAACTTGCTGGAGCAGGCCCGGCCCGTGCCGGCGGCCAACGACATCGGCGGCGGATTGCTGTGGCCGTCGCTGGTGATCAAGGCCGAGCACCTTTCGGAGGACCCGGAAATCGAGGTGCCAGTGACGTTCATCACTTTCGCGCTGGCCTCGGCGGGCTTCGTTTTGGCCACCATGTTTTACGGCGTGAAGAGTTCCGATCCGGAAGAGGCCCGCCGGCAGTTCTCGCGGATTCACCAGTTCCTCTATCACAAATGGTGGTTCGACGAGCTTTACCAACTGGCGTTCGTGCGGCCGGTGATGTTCGTTTCCCGCCTGACCGCCGATCTGGACCGCAAGGGAATCGATGGGCTGGCCGATTCTTTGGCCCGCTGGACCACGGCCGTCTCGTCGGCCGACGACTGGATCGACCGCATCTTCGTGGATGGGCTGGTGAATGGGATCGCCCGCTGGTCGTACGGCATCGGCCTTTGGCTGCGAAACTTGCAGACCGGCAACTTGCGGCAATACGTGATGTTCATCGTGGTGGGCACGGTGGCGCTGTTCGTGCTGGTGAGCCTGTACTGGAACTTTGCCTTCGCCAGTCCATAGCGGGCAGCGAATCGAGGAGATACGACGAATGCCATTTGGTCTATCCGATCCCCGGATCTTATTGAGCCTGGTGCTGTTCCTGCCGGCGGCGGGAGCATTGCTGATCTGTTTCCTCCCCGGCGGGCGGCCCGAGTTGCTCAAGAAGGTCTCGCTCATCACGACGATGGTGGTGTTCGCGCTGACCCTTTGGATGGCCCTGCCTGGCGACAGCGCGGCGGCGCACTTCGAGAAAGACGTGGCCAAGGGCGCGGCCGAGATGCAGCAGGTGCTCAGCGTGGCCTGGATCCCCTCGTTCAACATCCAGTATTTCCTGGGCATCGACGGCATCAGTTTTCCGCTGATCCTGCTGACCTCGTTCCTCAGCATGCTGGCGATGGCCGCCAGTTGGCCGATCGCCAAGTACGTGAAGGCCTATTGCATGCTGTTCCTGATTCTGGAAACGGGCATGCTGGGCGTGTTCATGGCGCTGGACTTCTTCCTCTTCTACGTGTTCTGGGAAGTGATGTTGCTGCCGATGTACTTCCTCATCGGCATCTGGGGCGGTCCGCGGCGGGAATACGCAGCCATCAAGTTCTTCCTCTTTACGCTCGTCGGTGGCGTGCTGATGTTGATTGCCCTGCTGATGCTCTACTTTGCGAGCGACCTGCACTCGCTCAATGAGAAGCAGTTGGCCAGTTGCCACGTCAGCGCCCCGTTGGGCGGAGAGTTCACCGACTCCGGCGCGAAGAAGCCCATCCACACCTTCAACCTGCTGGCGCTGTCGGAAATCGGCCGGCTGGAAAAATCCCCCTTCAACGAGCCGCTGTTGGCCGGCAAGTCGCTGGGCTGGTGGGCCTTCCTGCTGCTGTTCATCGGTTTCGTGATCAAGCTGCCGGCCGTGCCCGTCCACACCTGGCTCCCCGACGCGCACGTGGAAGCGCCCACGCCGATCTCCATGATCCTGGCCGGCGTGCTGTTGAAGATGGGCGGCTACGGCATCCTCCGCATTTGTTACCCGATTTGTCCCGCCGCGGCCTACGATCTGTGCTGGCTGGTCAGCGGCGTGGGCGTGCTGAGCATGGTCTACGGGGCCTTCGCGGCCCTGGCGCAGAAGGATTTCAAACGCCTCGTGGCCTATAGCTCGGTCAGCCACATGGGCTACGTGCTGCTGGGTATCGGCGTGTGGACCGCGATGGCCGGCACGCAATACGACTCCGATTACTGGAAGATGGGCATGAGCGGGGCCATGTTCCAGATGATCGCCCACGGCATCAGCTCGGCTGGCATGTTCTTTCTGGTGGGCGTGGTCTACGAGCGCGTGCACCACCGCGACCTGGACCAGTTCGGCGGGCTGTTTGCTAAAATGCCGGTCTACGGCGGTCTTTCCATCGTGATCTTTTTTGCCGCCATGGGCTTGCCCGGACTGTGTGGCTTCTGGGGCGAAGCCTTCGTGGTGCTGGCGTCGTGGAGCTATAGCATGGTGCTGGCGGTCATCGCCGCGGCGGTGGTGATCCTGACCGCGGCCTACATCCTCTGGACCGTGCAGCGGGTGTTCCTCGGACCGGAGTACAAAGGCCCGCACGGCGAAGCCCTCAAACCCATGAACGGGCGCGAGTTGTCGATCATCGTGCCGCTGGTGGTAATGGCGATCGTGCTGGGGATCTTCCCCCGCCTGCTGCTGGACTATACCTCTCCCACGATCGACCGGACGGTGAACGAACTGACCCGTTGGACCGTGACCGTCAAGCAGCCCTCGTCGGAAACCGCGTTGCAGCTCACCTCTCCGGTTCCCCAAAGCAAGGGCGCCGTTCCACTCCAACTCGCCCCGGACCCTGAGAAACCGAAAACTCCGTGACCACTTTCCATCAACTGATCCAGTACGTATTGGACGACACGCTGGGCGTGTCGCTGACAGCCTTCCGGCCCGAGTTGGCGCTGTGCGCGACGATCGTCGCGCTGTTGCTGTCGCGAATGGTCGCCTCGTCGCGGAAGAACCTCGCCTTCTACGTGATGCTCGCCGGCGCGGCTGCGGCGTTGTATTTTGCCGCGCCCTGGCGATTGTCGGACGCACCGGCCGCGGCACACCCGGCGCCGATCTTCACCGGTCTGCTGGTATACGACGCGTTCTCGATCTATATGCGGGCGCTGCTGGTTTCGTTCCTGATCCTCTTCACCCTGCTGACCCGGCTCACGGGAATGCCGCATCGCGACGATGCCACCGATTTCTATGTGCTGATCGCGGGGGCGACGCTGGGCATGTGCCTGATGGTTTCGGCCAATCACATGCTGATCGTGTTTCTCGGGATCGAGATGGCCAGCGTGCCTTCCTACGCCCTGGCGGGAATGCTCCGCGATCGGCGGCCCAGCAGCGAGGCGGCCCTGAAATTCGCGATTTACGGGGCCGGCGCGGCCGGCATCATGCTCTACGGCATCAGCTTGCTGGTCGGAGTGCTGGGCTCCGCGCACCTGCCCACCATGGCCGCGCAACTGGCGGCCCTGTTGCAGCACGGGGCCGGCGCCGATCGCTATATGGCGCTGGTGTTGGGCTCGCTGATGGTGATGGTGGGCGTGGCCTTCAAGCTCTCGGCGGTGCCCTTCCATTTCTGGGCCCCCGACGTGTTCGAAGGCGCTCCGGCCGAAGTGGCCGCGTTTCTCTCCATTGCCTCGAAGGCCGCGGCCCTGGGCTTGCTCGTACGGCTGGCGATGGGACTCTGCGCGACGGCCAACCCGCTGGACATGGCGGCTCTGGAACCCGCTCGGCAGTTCACTGCCGGGCTGGTGGCCCTGCTGGCGGTCGTCACTTGCACGTTCGGCAACCTGGCAGCGTATGGCCAGACCAACATGAAGCGGCTGCTGGCCTATTCCACCATCGCCCATGCCGGCTACATGATGATGCCCGTGGCGGCCGCGGTGGCCCTGGCCGGCCAGCACCCGGACCAGTCCCGCACGGCTATCGCCGCGCTGGCCTTCTACATCGGCCTCTACCTGTTCATGAACCTGGGGGCCTTCTCCGGGGTAGCTTTCCTGCGGAACGTGATTCACAGCGAAGCGATCGACGACTATGCCGGGCTGATCCACAAGTCGCCCGGCCTGGCACTCTGCCTGTCGATCATTCTCTTCAGCCTGGTCGGCCTGCCGCCGTTGGCCGGCTTTATGGGGAAGTTTACCATCTTCGCCTCGCTCTTCGATGCCCGGCTGCTGACGGTGTTGGTGATCGGCGGCCTGAACACCGTGCTGAGCCTGTTCTATTACCTGCGGGTGGTGAAGGTCATGACGCTTTCGGCCGAGCCCGCGCTGCGGCCCGCGCCGGTGATCGCCATGGCATCGGTGCCCGGGCTGTATTGCCTGATGGTGACGGCGCCGGTGGTGATCCTCGGGGTGTGGTGGAACGGCCTGTTCACCTGGGCGCAAGCGGCGGCTACCAGTTTCCTGGGATGACCATGACGACGGCTGCACAAAAAAGCGATCCGCTCCCGGTTCTCAAGGACCTCTTGAGAATGCTCTATCGTTCGTTGCCGATGTACCTGGCCGAAGCCCGGCCTTGGGTCCACCGCGACGATGAAAAGCTGGCCTCGGCCATCACCGCGATCGCCGGCGATCAGTGCCTCTTCGCACATCGCGTGGCGGAGGCGATCGTCAATCTCCACGGGCATCCCAACCCCGGCTCTTTCCCTTATCAATTCACCAGCGTTCACGACCTGGCGATCGACTATCTCTTGCAGCGGCTGATTGAATACCAGCGCTGCGACGTAACGCATATCGGCCGCTGCGTCGAAGACCTGGCCGAGCAGCCGCAGCACGCCGCGTTGGCCGAAGAAATCCTCGGCAACGCCCGCGGGCATCTGGAGACGCTGGAGCAACTGAGCAGGAAGTAGTAGCGAGTGACGAGTGGTGAGTGACGCCACTCGCCACCGGCCATCATGTCTTTCATCGACACTCACGCACATCTCGACCAGCCGGAATTCGACCCCGATCGACAGGCGGTCATCGACCGCGCGCGGCAGTCGGGCGTGGAGACGATCGTTTGCGTGGGCGTGACGGCCGATTCCAGTCAAGCGGTCTTCGCACTTGCCCAGACGCACGCGGAGATCTTTGCGGCCGTGGGCATTCATCCCAACTCGGCGGCGAAAGCCCAGCCCGGCGACTGGGACCGGGTGTTGGCCCTGCTGGACCGCTCGCGAGTTGTGGCCCTGGGCGAGACCGGCCTGGATCGCCACTGGGATTTCACGCCCATTGAGTTGCAAAGGACGTATTTCGATCGCCACCTCCGCGCGGCGCAAGAGCGCGATCTGCCGGTGGTGATTCACTGTCGCGAGGCGGAAGCCGACCTGATGCCGATGCTCCGCGAAGCCGTGGCGCGCGGGCCGTTGCGGGGCACCCTGCACGCATTCAGCGGCGACGCCGCGATGGCTGCGGAGTGCGTCGCCCTGGGGCTACACGTGAGCTTTGCCGGCAACGTGACCTACACCAACAAGAAATTTCAAACGCTTCGCAGTGCGGTGGCGACGATTCCGGCGGAGCGGCTGCTCATCGAGACCGATAGCCCCTATCTGGTTCCGCATCCGCTGCGCGGCCACGAGCGGCGCAACGAGCCGTCGCGGGTGGTTCTCACCGGCCAAGGACTGGCGGAGCTGCGCGGCCAGGATCTGGCCGCGCTGGCCGCTCGGACCACCGCCAACGCCCGCGAGCTGTTTCGTCTCGGGTAGCACTTCGCGCCGAAGTAACTGGCCGTCCCCCTCCCGGGCGTATAGAATATGCGACGGCCTTGCGATCCCCAGGACGCGTCAGGCCGGAGTGCGACTCACACGAAGGAGGAAGTTTTCGATGGTCAAGACCGCCAGCACCATGCTTCCGTTGGGCACCGCCGCGCCCGACTTCTCGTTGCCCGACCCGAGCGGCAAGACGGTTTCGCTCGCGGATTTCACCGATTCGCCGGTACTGTTGGTGGCATTCATCTGCAATCATTGTCCTTTCGTAAAACATGTCGCCGAGGGGCTGTCGAAACTGGTCAAGGACTATCAGCCGCAGGGCTTGGCCGCGGTGGCCATCAATGCCAACGACGCCACGGTATATCCCGACGACGCGCCGGCCAAGATGGCCGACGAAATTCAACAGCGGGGCTACACTTTCCCCTATCTTTACGACGCGACACAGAACGTCGCCAAGGCCTATCGCGCCGCCTGCACGCCCGACTTCTACGTGTTCGACCGCCAGCGCAAGTTGGTCTATCGCGGTCAGTTGGACGGCAGCCGGCCGGGCAACGGCATTCCGGTCAGCGGCGCCGACCTGCGCGCGGCGTTGGACGCCGCGTTGGCCGGCCGCCCTCCGCAAGCCGAGCAAAAACCCAGCATCGGCTGCAACATCAAGTGGCGGCCGGGCAACGAGCCCGACTACTTCGGTTAGCATACCGTTTCCCCGCTTGGGTTTACGGCGTCGGCGCTTTCCTCCGCGCCGGCCGTTTTCGGGTCGATGTTACCGGAAATGTTACTTTTCGCCGCCGGATGCTTGGCCCACAGGTCATCACACATATCGTCAACTGCCAAGTCTACGTAGAACTGCATGGTGGTCTGGACGTTGGCATGACGCATCAACTTCTGGAGCACTGCCGGCATGACCCGCTTGGCCCACCTGGTGCCGAACGTCCGGCGCAGGTCGTGAGCGCTGGCCGTCTTCCCGTCCACGGCGTTGACGATCACTCCCGCCTTGCGGCCGATCCTGTCCACCACCTTCCCCACGTTGTGGGTCGAAAGCGGGATGGTTCCCCCGTCCTGATTCAACCGGAAGACCCGGCCGCGCCGTTGGCTCTCCGGGGTCTGCAAAAGGAACTCGGCAAAGTCGGGTGTCAGCGGGGTTAGCTCGTCTCGGCCGGACTTCTGGCCACCCCCCTTAATTCGGAACCGCGGACGCCGGCCGGTCAGGTCCACCGCGAACAAGGCGGTCGCGTCCCACGATAGGGCCACGGATTCGCCCATGCGTAGCCCGGACAACCATAGGCCGGTCAGATATCGAACCCACTCCGCCGAATCCTTGGGGCGGATCTTTGGGACCGCTGCAAGGAGCCGGTCGAACTGTTCGCCCACCAGGGCCCCGCCCTTCATCTTTCGCCCCTTGGAGCCCTTGGGCATGTTGATCTTGGGCATGGTGGCCAGCAAGCCCACAGAGACGCCCCAAGACAGCGCCGCTTTGACGGCGCGTAGCACGGTGGCAATCGACGTTTCCCGAATACCCGTGGCCCGCAGCTTCGTTTGGAGCGTGGAGAGCGCCGACGCGTTGACCTTGCGCAACTTGTCAGGGTTCAAGTACGTCTCGATTCGATTCAAAGCGATTGCTGCGCTCTGCCGAGACGCCGGCGCCAGGCTGGCAAGGTGCTCCTCTTCGTACCGCTTGCGGAAATCCGCCCACAACACCTTGGACGGCGGGCAATGGTTGCCGGCCAGCAACTCCGTCTCCCACGTCGCCGCGGCCTTCCAGGCGTCCTTTTCGTCGGCTGTGCCGGCGGACTTCGTTTTCCGCTTCCCGGAAGTCGGGTCAGTGTACGCCAGCACCAGGTTTGGCCGGTCAGGGTACCGAAGGACGACAACCTTGATCTCGTCATTCACAGGTGGATCCTCCTGAAAAGGCCAGGAGCCGTGGCACCCGTTGACTAGCAACGTGAGTTGCCGCGCGGCCTTGCTCCCCGCCGGTGCGGATCATCGCTTGGTTACGCGCCCGGATGCCACGACTCTCAGCCTGTTTCGGAATCATCTCAGAATCTCACGTAAAGGGTAGTCAGCCCTTGCGGCCGTTGATGATCGGCCACCAAGAGCATTATCGGCTGTCCAGTTCGCCCGTCAATAGGTTCGCGTTTTCTGCCGGCTCGATTTTCACGCACCGCAACCCGTAGAACCTCAGCGCCGCTTTCAATAGCCGACGTAGCCGAACAATGGCCGGTACCGTCCATCCCGCGCAGGGCGTCACGGTGATCGTGAATTGCTCGGCAGTCGTGCGGCGCGGTGCTCATTTCGTCTCCAGGATCAAACCCAGCTTGCCGGCGGGCGCACGGTGCGCAGCGCCGCCTGTAGATCAAGACCTGCCTTTCGGCAGTTATCCGCCAAGACCGTCCGGAAGTAGGCTATGGGGATTCGCGGGCGTATCTGGATTACCGCCTCGCGCGCATCCCAGACGACGGAATGGAACAACCCGGATCGCTGCGATAGCGCCAGGGCTTTGTACAGGAACATCCGGTCCTGCCTCTTGGCGCAGGGGATAGGGTTGGCAAACCTCAGGGCTTCCATGGAAACTCTTTCCCAGTCGAATTTACAAAAGGTCACACTCGCCGACGCCGCAGTTTTGCGGCGGCGGTGTTGTAGACCATTTTGTTCAAGATCAACTTCTTGAAGACCAACTGTTGAAGATAGAAGGTTAAAGATCATTGCGAATGCCAGTTTCCGACCCCCCCTAGTCCACTTTCCGACCCCCTATGGGTCAAAATCCGACCCGGGTATAGGTCAGTTTCCGACCCCGGTATAGGTCAAAATCCGACCCCCTATGGTCCAGAATCCGACCCCCTGTCAAACGCAAGATGGCAGTGCCCCTCAGACGCCGGTGTGACCACCACGTGGAAGTCCCAATTCGGAATGAGAAGATGGGTCTCCGTTGTGACCCCGGGCCGGGGATAGTCGCCCGTCCACTGCACGATGCCATAGCGGTGGTTCAGTAGTTTTTTGGCGACCACCACGCTTTCGCGCGTCAACCCCGTTTGCTCAGTGAGGGAGTGCAGAGAAAACCGAAACCGGTAATCGCCTCCCATGTTGTCGATCGCGCCGGCCAGCTCGACCTCGTCCTGGACCTCCTGTTGCCGATCGACCGCGGCCTTGAGACTGCATAGCCGCGCCATGACGATGGACAGCACCGCCCGGGCGCACCACGGCAGCCGGCCAACCTTGCGAATCGAACAGCACGCCCACCAGGGCAGCATGCCATAGGGTTCGAGGTGGTCCTTTGTCTGCTTGGTGATCTTGATCGTCGCAGTTCGTCGAGGCGCGCCGCGGCGGGTGTGCTGTCGTCCAGCGTTTTCGATCCAGCCTCCTTCATCGAGCCGCTGTAGGTGCTTCTTGACGGTCTCTCGCGGCAATCGAGCGTGACGTGCGATATCGGCCACGGGTGCGAAGGTTTCTCGATTCGTCATTCTGAGAAGTCCCCCAAGGGTCTGGACGGCCGGACCGACCTGTTGCATCGCCGCCAACGGCAGCTTGATCCAGCGCCTATCATCAAGGCTATCGAGCAAACTGATTCTCTCGACTTGTCCGGTGTCATCATCCACGGTGCGCCTCCAGCTTGGCCAGCTTCGGGAGACTGCAACGCCACGCGCTCCACGCTCCCCCGTTGTCGGAAATGACGTGGAGGAAACCGACCTTCCCGATTCGCCGGCCGTTCTCGACCTGGGCGCAGACCACGGCCACGGGTGCGTTGTGCGGGCCGGTGTACAGACAGCCGGCGCCATGGCAGACCGCGCACGGCCTGCGCTTCGTGGATCGCTGCCAGGGCTTGGGGATGGTGGTGCTCACTGACTGCTGACCTCTTGCTGCCGGGCCTGCTGGCCGTCCGCGGCCTGGTGCTGACCGTCCCCGTGCTGGCCCTGTTGCTTCCGAAAGAACTCCAGCACCGCGGAGCCCATGACGTAATCGCATCGGCCGTACCGAATCGTTTGAAGGCCCTCTTGCACCGCGCGGGTGAAGGTATGGCGGCCCCACTTTAACCGGGCCCTCAGCACCGCGGCGGGCAAAACCTCATCCGCCCGGATGCTTCCAAGTAGGACCTTGCGGCGGAGGGTTCGACGGCGAAGGGCAGGGGTATCGCTCATTGCGCCTCCTCCGCTGCGATGGGCGATTCGACAGCCGGCAACGCGGCTTGCTGGCCGGCCACGTTGACGCCCGGGCGCTTCTGGGCTTGGACCCATCGGGAAATATCGTCGGGGTCAAAACGGATTTCACCCCCGGGCAGGTGAACGGCCGGAATCTCGCCCCGTTTGGCGAGTCTCAGAACTTGCCGCGGTGTGAGCCGCAACAGTTCGCTGGCCTCAGAGTCGGTAAGAAGTTGTACCATGCCCTAATTGTGCTCTGGGCATGGCGGGAAACGTCAATGCGGGAAATGCGGGAAGAAATAGCGGGAAATGCGGGAAATTTTCACTTCCTGCCTTGTTCCAGGGCTTGCTTGCGACGCTTCCGGGCTTCTTTCACCCCGCCGACTGCGGTCGCTTGTGTGACGATTTCAGGATGATCCGGACAAACAGCCTGACGATCCTTTAGCGGCATGTCGTTCCATTTGCGGCGGATTTTCGCCGGCTTGTGATAGGTCTCGGTGTCGACGGCTTCGTACCACTCTAAGAACTTGTCGTTTCGTGGGGCCACGCCGGCCGCCTCTTTCCCGCTGCCGGCCGCGAAGCCTTCTACGACGGGGAATTGTGGGGGGCTCTTGGCAATGCCTTGTCCCACCCATGCCATCATCGCCACGAGGTCCCGGACTGCATGAAACTTTTGGGGTTGAAAGTGTTGATGCCACGCCGGCCAATCCGCCGGGAAGAGCCTTTCCACACACTCCAAGAAATGCTTTCGCACCACGAAGGCGATACTCGCCTGCTCAATTGGTTGGTCCTCCTGCCCCCGCAGCAGTTCCCTTACCTTCCGAATCCACTCGGGCAACTCGGCAAGGGTTGAAGGCGCGACCGGAATCTCTATCGTCGAGTCCTGCCCAAACGATCCAGCCGCCGCCGTCATGCCCCGCAGCCGCTCCTGCGCATCGGAACAAAATGAACGGGCCTTCAGCAGGGCTTGTTCGAGCTGGCGAACCAAATCCACAAATATCGGGTTGAAACCGAATTGTCCCCGCTTGAGACCCACCCGGGCGTCCCCACCCGACTCTGACAGCCACTCTGGATTGACCGTCTCAGCATCGTCGTAATCGAGGAGATTCAGCTCACCCTCGATAGTGGCCGTCCTGCGGCGCTGCGCCAGAAGCGCCCCGAAGGCATCGACAGCGGCTTTCGCCGTCGCTTCGGTCTTTTCTGCCCACTCGGCTTGCGCCTTTGCATACTCGGCTTGCCCCGTTGGCCATTCGGGTCCCACCTTTGCCCACTCGGCTTGCGCCTTTTCCCACTCGGCTTCTGCCGCGTCGATAAACGCCTTGACGGCCTTACAAACCCTATCGATCAGCACCAGCAACGGGGGTTCCATAGAAGCCTGCCTTTCCTCGGGCCGGCCTCTAGCAGCACGTGAACAGGCAGGAATCACGGCCGCCGGGGCCGGGGCGTCCGCACCGAAGGGGTCGCCAAAAACCCCAGCCAGCATGTTGTGCAGCCGATCTGACGCCCGACACACATCTTTCACTTGCTCCCCAAACTCCGTCGATGCCCCCTGCCACTTTGACATTAACGCGAGAAGCTCTGCGGGCGTGCCCGGCTCAACGCAGGTGAACTTCAACGCAGGGGCATCGTCCCGGAATTCGGCTTGAAGAGCATCCCTCATGGCGTTGGCGAATTCTTCGTTTGGGCAACCACCAACGGGAACCGGGTAGGCCCAATCGTCCAAACCCTCCACAACAACGAAGATCATGCGTGAGTCAGGCTCACGCTCGGGGGAAGCGGTTGGCGTGTCTTTCGTCGCCATGATGCCACCACCTGAGAAGTGACACCTGAAAAAGAGCAGCGCGGCAGCCGGTCAGGTTTCCGGTTTTCGGGCCGTCGCCCTATCCGCGCCGGTCTATTCGCCTCTTACGGTACGCTCCGCAAAACTCGGCCGTTCTCGTCGCACAGGATGAGGCCCGGAGTCTTGCCCACTATCAGTGTGGCCCGCGGCGTGCCGTTCTCGTCCAGTAGATTGAGGCCCGAGCTACCGTTGGCCCCCACCAGTCTGGCCCGCACCTTGCCATTCTCATCCGACAGGTCAAGCAACGGCCCGTCCTTGCCTACCGCCAGCGCGGCCCGAGTTTTGTCGTGCTCGTCGGACATTTCAAGCACTGGCCCCTTCTTGACCGCCGCCAGCGAGGCCCGAATCTTTTCGTGCTCGTCCCGCAAGATGAGGTTCGGCCCGTCTCCCGCCTTGGACACCGCCAGCGAGGCCCGAATCGTGTCGTTCTCATCCCGCAGTTCAAGCCATGGCTCGCCCTTAATCACCGTCAAATCGGCCCGAATCTTTTCGTGCTCGTCCAGCACGAGGAGGCCCTGCATGTCCTTGGACGCCCTCAGCAACGCCCGCAGCTTTCCATTCTCGTCGTTAAGGCCGAGTTGTGGGCCTTCATTGCCCACTCCCAGCGAAGCCCGCAGCGTTTCGTTCTCGTCCCGTAGGCGAAGCACTGGCCCGTCTTTGGTCACCACCAGCGCGGCCCGCAGCTTGTCGTTCTCGTCCACGACAATGAAACTCCGGGCTTTTACCACCTCGGGCACCGTTGCGGTCTGCTGCATCCCGGCAGTCACAACCAGCGCGGCCGCCAAGCCCGTCGAGACCAGGGCCAAGGTCAGCCGTCGATTCTTCCGCTCCAATTTGTTCAAGCGTTCTTCAATCGTCACGGCGTGGTTCCCTTCACAAAATGAGTGCGCGTTCGATCCACCCCTACGGGCCGCTCTATCCCGCCTACCCCAACGCCGATCAGTATATCGAGCCGGCCGGTCAAAGCGAGGGGGGCACCAGAAAACGGCAACACCACCCCCGGTCTTGGGGCAATTCCAGGTGGGGCCTCGCGCGCGCGTGCGCGCCCGCGACGATCGCCGCCGAGGGCCGGGAAGGCACGGCAGAGTACACCCTAGGCTACCCCCAGCCCTTTTCCCGCCTTCACGATGGCCCAAAGCGGGGGTTTGTTAAGTGGGGTTAACACTTAACAACGGGCCTTCACGGCGCTTTGGCGTCGCTGCCCGGGGCGGGGGCCTCGCCGCGGTCAACGAAGTTTCGCCCAATGTACGCTTCCAGCGTTGCGATGCGATCCAGCTTGCGGACAATGTACACTCGCAAGCAGTTGCCGCACATGCAGTCGACTGGCTTGCCCGCTCTCAGCCCCCGCTCGAATTCCTCTGAGTCGTCGATGCCTTTGCAATAGGGCCCGTCGCCGGGGGCCTCATCATCGTCGGCAAGCTCGTCCGATGGCAGGAACTTTTGCTCCGTCGCGGACCATGCCTCTTCAACGGCATTATCGACACCGTTCGCCTTGAATTCCGCAATCGCGTCGTTCTTGAACGCCTCTGCTTCCGGCCAGCGGCCTTCAGCCCGGAGCCGCCGCATCAACGCCAGCTTGTCGATCATCGTGGCACCTTTCCTATCTTCACAAGGGTTTAGAACGTGGCGCGCCGGCCGTAAGTAGATCGCACCTCCCCGCCGCGCGCGATGGCGGGGGCTGGTTCTTTTTCCGGCCGGTCGATGGGACCCGCGAAGAGGACCCACGACCCTTGCCACCGTGCGCCGTCCAGCCGGGTGATCGTCGCCAGGCCCACAACAACGCCACAGAATGGCCCACGGCGGGCCGCTGGCGTCGGACGGCCCAAACATCGACCAGGGCAGCCGCAACGCACGGACGGGGCCGTCTTCGCGGATTGCTGAGCGATTGCCGGCATGGGGCGTTCACCCCTTCCATGTCCGCTGTAGATCGTCGCCGCGGCAACCAGGCATCGATGTTACCGGCAATGTTACTTTCCACGCGCCAAACCTCGCTATTTGCCGATCGCAGCGCAACGCAAAACCCCTGTTTTCCCGGGGAAAATGCATCGTGAGAACATCGTCCGAACGGAACTCAGGGATGCAACATCAAGTGGCGGCCGGGCAACGAACCGGAGTATTTCGGATAAGAGGTTTCTTCCAGACTTAGAGTTGCGTCGGGCCTGTTGAAAAAGCCCGGACTCTGGAAACGCGGTGGAGCAAGCAGCAGGTCGGCGAGGATCAGGTTTGCGATTGCGGTCATGGGCCGTGATTTCGCTTGTTATTTCGCTTACGGCTTGGTCTCTCCTTTATCGCACACCGCCCATAACCAGTCGCCATGCACCTTAAAGAGAACGCCATTGGCAACGCACGGCACGCTGCAACTGGTGAAGGTGCTTCCGTCGATGGTGCCGAGTATTTTCAGCGTCTTGCGCGCCGCCAGGATAGCCTTACCGGCGAACACTTTACCGTCCACGACCAGCAGCGCGGAACTTAATATGCCGCGATCGCTTTTCAGGGCGTAGGTCCAGTACTTCCGCCCGGTGTCCGCATCCAGGCAGTGGATGACACTGGCTTCGTCAATGACAAACAGCAACCCGTCGGCAATGGCCACCGTGGTCAACGTTGCATTCAATTGGTCGTAATTCCAGACTTTGCCGCTCCGGGTGATGTCGCCGGTCTTGGTGGGGTCGATGCAAACAAGATTTCCTCTGCTGTTCTTGCTTCCATGATTCGGGTCCCCACCGATCGCCAGGTAAACCCGGTCGCGGTAAAATACCGGCGTGGAGATAATATCGCAGGGATGCTTTTGGCCGTCCCCTTTGCCTCCGTGCGCATAAAACGGCGCATTTCTGTATTCCGGGGGCAGGCAATCGAACCACCAGATCTTCTTCAATACCGGCACGTCAGGCACTTTAGCCGTGGGAATGGAATCGACCGGAGTGGTGACCGGCAAGCAAATCGAATAACGGAATTCCAGCGGCAGCGCCGGCTTTTGTGTGGGGGCCAGCGGAGGGAACTTCTTGGCGTATTCCGCCGGGGAGAGCCCGGCCGCGTTTTTGCCTTTGACATCGATAAAGCACACGATCGGACCGCGCAGCGCGGTCGTGAGCCAACGGTCGGGAACGACCTTCGCCGCGGGGTCAACCGGCTCAAACGCATAACAGAGACCACTGCCGGTGGCAAATAGGATCTGTGCTTTTCCGTTTACGGTCGCTAGCGACGGCGACGACCATTGCCCGCGCCAAAGCTGCTCGCCAATTTGTTCGTCGTCGCGCGCGACAAGCTGGCCGGTATGCTTGTTGAGCGCAATCAGACTGGGGGTCAGCGGATAAAACGGCCTTTCCGTGGTCTTGAAACGTCCATTGCCGGTGCAGACATACACAAAATCGCCGTGCACCAAGACGGAGCAACTGGCGACATGATCCTGCACGACATGTAATGTGTCTGCCATGTCATACTGCCACACAATGTGCCGGGCGGAACCCGCACTGCCGGCGACGGCGCACGGTTTGAGCCATGAGTTCAGATTCAGGCACACCACCTTCGACTGCGGCGTCACAAAATAGAGGCGATCGCCCTCGACCGTCGGCGTCGAGCACACCCCGAAGTTATCGGTGTGCGGAGAACCGCAGATAAATCTCCCTAACTCATGTCCTGTTTTCTCATCGAGGCAAAGCAACCTGCCATCTGCGGACGAATCGCCGGCCGTGCCGATAAAGACCTTGCCTTGACTCACTACCGGACTGCCGAAGGTCTTGTTGCCGAGTCTGGCGACCCATTTGATGTTTTTCGTGGTGGCCAGATCGATTTCACCACGGTCGTTTTTTTTCCCGAAAGAACACCAGTTCGGCAGCCCCTTCTCTGTTTGAGAAGCCATATTGCGCGACGGTTGACCACCCCACGACGGCCAATCTGCGGCACGTATGGCGGTTGCCGAGACAAGCAAGGACAAGAGAATGCTGCCCGACGATACCGTAGTCCGAAAAGTAACTCCAGCAACTTTTTTTCTGAATCCGGTTGAGGGTTGCGGTTTAACTTTCAATGAGATATTCCCTTTCACGTCTGGCGTCGCTCCCTGCCCCAAGAATAACACAGCGCCCAGCCTGGATATGTGGCTTCACGTCGCAACGGCCTGGTGGGCTGCGGCGCATCGGCTGCGTCCAGCTCTTGGCGTCGTCGTACGAGCCGCCCTGCCTGACGCCCCATAGATCAACGCCACGACGAGCAAGCAAGCCGCACGCATCGCGGTTTTCCTCTTACGCGGTATTTCTCACTTGGGCTCCACTCGGACACGCTTCGAGCAGCAATAACTTCCTATACTAACAGAGGGACTCGCGACCTTCCAATGGACCCGCCAATTCTCGGTTCAGAATTGAACCCTTCGGGCGGCGTCGAAAGCCGATAGCCCTCCGCCGAGGCCCTGGAGTGTTTCCCGAAAGACGTAACGGAGCGGGACGGCGCGGGGTGACCGTTGGCGGCACGTTGCGCGTCTCACGCCTGCTATTGCGGCCATCCCTCGCGGCGGGTATTTTGAGCGTCGCAAGGAGCAACCCTATGAAGTCGCCCCGAAGAGCATTTCTCGCCACCGTCACTTCGCTGGGGGCCGGCGCGCTGGCAGGCGCGGCGGCCGGAGCCCTCGCCGGGCCGCCGCGGAACTGGGGCCGGGGCGCCGCCAACGGATCCCCAGCCGCCGCATCCGGCTCCGAGCCGGCAAGAGCGGCCACGGACGAGCCGAACTCGCCGCCGGAGTACATGATGCTGGACCACGCGGTCCTGGAGCGGCTGCTGTCGATCTACGAAGAGTGCGTGCGGCGGCTGCGGAGCAACGAGGGCGTCTCGGCCACGGTGCTGCAAAAGACCGCGACGATGATCCGCAACTTCGGCGAGGACTACCACGAAAAGCGTGAAGAGGAGTTCATCTTCCCCCACTTCGCCCCGCGCGCCGATTATGCGCCGCTGCTGAAAACCCTGCAATCGCAGCACGACGCGGGCCGGACGCTCACCGACCGCATCCTCGCCGGTTCGAGCGATGAGAAATTCCCGCTCCCCGAGTCGCGGCAGGCGTTGATCGACGGCTGCACGGCTTATGTGCGCATGGCGCGTCCGCACATGGCCCGCGAGGCGACCGACCTGTTCCCCGATCTGTACGAAACGCTGGCCGAAAAAGCGATCGACGATTTGAGCGCGCGATTATTGAAGTTGGAACAACAGGTGTTCGGCAAGGACGGCTACGAGAGGATGATCGAGCACATCGCCGTGATCGAGCAGCAACTGGGCATCCACGATCTGGATCGAGTTACGCCGAAGGGCGCGTAGGCCGCGGCACGATCAGCGTGGCCTGCCGCGGGTTTGCGGGCCGCGAGGGCCCGCCTTGCCACCGCACGATCAGCTTGACGCGGCCGCGATTGTTCCAATAGAAATCGTGGGCGTCGTTGGCAAAACAGTAGAGATAGCCTGATTGCTGGGGAGTGTAGGTGGTGCCGCGGCCGATGGGAAACATCACCAGCGGCTGCACCCTTCCATCGGCGCCCACGGCAGCGCCGCGGCCATCGGCGATCGCCCCCACGAGGCAAAACCACTTCGCCCCGCGGTAGCGCTTCAGATATCCGTAGAGTCTCTGGAAAATGTTGCCCAACGTGCCGTCCGGACCGGAAACGCGCCCGGCGTCTTGCCATTGGCCGTCGGCTTCGAAAGTGTAGGCAATGCCCGCCTGAAGGAAGATTCCCGTCCAATTCCAAGGCTCGACCGCTTCCACGGCTACCTCCACCGACAACGCCGTGGGCGTCAACGGGAAGCTGGGGCGATAGGGCGACTGGGTAATCGGCGGGTCGGCGTAACGCTCAAGCACCGCGGGGTGGATGTCCTGCAAGGGAAACTCATTCTCTTTCCCGGCCACCGGCGAGACGCCCGTGCCACCCAATGGCGCGACGCTCGCGCTCACCGCCGCCGAGCACAGATAAGGGAATCGCCGCGGTTGCGAGCCCGCGACCTTGTATATGCCCTGAAGCGAATCGTGAACGATGCCTTGATAATCCGGCTCGATCTGTTTCAACATGGCCAGCGAGAATACCGCCCCGCAGTCCGACGCCGTCTCGATCATCCACTGCAGACTGATGTCGGAAAGCCCCACTTCCTTGTATCCGCCACCGACGTCGCCATGCGTCCCGGCGAACCAATGTTGTTGGCAATCGGTGTGCTGTGCGTCGTGTTCAGTCCAGAGCGTGGGCTGAAAGTTGATTCGCATCTCGTCGATCGCCAGGGCCTGGCAGGCGTGATCCACCAGCGGCGAGAGCGACGTGTCGTGGAAGCGAAAGCGGCCGGCGAAAAGATGGAACCAATCGAGCCCCACGGGGATCCCCAACGAGCCCACCGTGTCCCACACGCCCACGAACTTGATCCGCACCTGCTGCGGATGGCAATATTTTCGGCAAAAGGCTATCTTTTGCGGCTCCTCGGCCGAGGCGAGCCGATAGCAGCGGAAGGCCTCTTCCACCAGCGGCCAGGTGGCATTGACCGGCGTCAGCAGCCCGCAATGGTGCAGCATTCCCACCAGGCTACGGGCGGTGAACGCGCCGCGGCTGAAGCCGACCACGAAGATTTCGTCGCCCGGGGTGTACTGCTCCGCCAGCCAGTGATAGGCGCTCTGGATATTACGGGCGAGCCCCTTGCCGGTCATGCCGTAGAACACTTTCTTGAGCAGTGTTTCATCGGCCCCGACGCCGCAGTGGTAGAAGGCCAGTTGCCGGACCGGTTTGTTCACGTCCCCCACGTCGCCCTGCACCACGCAATTGTGGAACTTGACGACGTTGCTTGGCACCGGAACACCGTCGCACAGCACGGTGGGCGAGTCCCAGGTACCGTCACAACAAACGAAGAGGCGTTTCATGGATGGTTCTCGAACGGTCGCGCGTCGGGGGCGATGCTACATGAGACAAACCGCCCAGCCTATTTTGGCGCGGTGCCTTCATGTCTGGCTTGTGAAAGTAGCGGAAACGCCGATGGGTTTCGAATGGATTCGACCGAGAGATCGACGTCTAGTTGTGGCCAGTACAGGTGCTGCGGGGATGGCCGCTGGACCGAGCAGATTTGCTCGATCGTCGCGCCCCTGAACCACGGGAATTCCGCAAAGGGAGCGAAGAGCTCCTCATCGCCGAGCAGCAGCCAGAAGCCGTGCATTGATAGGTTGGTAACTTCAACCGCCAAAGTGCTTGGACCAGGCATCGCAGATCTCCGGAAAATTCAGGTGCACCACGCGCGCCGTCCGATTGTAAAGATAACCATTGCGTCCTGGTCCTTCAAGACGACATTGGACAGTTGCGAGGAGGGGCCCTCGGATGGACCGTGAAACATGAAAAAGCCCAGGGATCGTAACCCCTGGGCTGGGACGGCTCGCCCGGCGCTACTTCTTCGCCACACCCAACGCTTTCAACGCCGCCGCAACGTCTTCGCCATGAGTCTTGGTCTTCACCGATTTGTCGATCTTGGCGATCTTGCCCTCGCGATCGATGTAGAATGTCCAACGTTGCGCCATCTTCCGCGCTCCGTTGACGACCCCGTACTCCTTGGCAACCTTGCAGCCCGGGTCGCTGAGGATCGGGTAGTCCACGTCCAGCGACTGGGCGAATTTCTGGTTGGTCTCGGGCTGGTCGCAACTGATCGTGAAATAGGCGACGTCGAATGCCTTCAAGCCGGCGCCCTGGGTGTGGAAGGATATACACTCTGCCGTGCAGCCGGGCGTGAACGCCTTGGGGAACCAGGCCAACACCACTGCCTGTTTGCCGCGGAAACTGGAGAGCTGGTACGTCCGGCCGTCGCTGCCGCGGAGCGAGAAGTCCGGAGCCGGATCACCGGGCTTCAATTCGGCCGCGCCGGCCCGCAACACGCCGAACCCGAAAATTGCTCCCACCACCGCCACCACCACCGCCCAGGCTAAGGAAAGTTTTCGCATCACAAGATCCTCATTGTTGGAGAGAGATCACCGACCGCCGACAGGGCAGACGTAGTTATTCGCATCGCGTCTTCATTCTACGCAGGCCGTGAAGGGCCGCGGGGATTTTCTCGATTGGCGAGACGTACCACCCAATTCGATCAAATGGTCGTGACACGAGCATTTAGCGCACCACCAACACCCCGGTGCCGTTGATGCGGTCGTTTTTCAGGTCCTGCAGGGCGCGATTGGCGTCGGCCAGCCCATAGAGCGTGGTATGGGGACGAATCGGTATCCGCGCGGCTTCGGCGAGCAATTCCCGCCCATCGTCGCGGGTGTTGCAGGTAACCGAGCGGATATCGCGCTCGTAGAACACGAATCGTTGGTAGTCCATCTGGGGAATCGGCGACATGTGGATGCCGGCCAGGGCCAGCGTGCCCCCCTTTTGCAACTTCTCCAGCGCCGGCAGAACCAGTTCGCCGGCCGGGGCAAATACGATCGCGCTATCGACCTTCACCGGCATCGCGGCCGCATCCTCCCCCACCCAGGTCGCACCCATTTCGCGGGCTAGTTGCCGGTGCTTTTCGCCGCGGGTTGCAACGTAAACCTCGCAACCGCGATTTTGTGCGATCTGGATCACCACGTGGGCCGAGGAACCGAATCCATAGATCGCCAACTTCCCGCCAGCCGGAAGACGGCTCCGTTCGAGCGACCGATAACCGATGATACCCGCGCACAACAGGGGCGCCGCATCGACGTCGCGAAAGGCGTCGGGTAACGGATAAGCGAACGCTGCCGGCACGACCGCATATTCGGCGTAGCCCCCGTCGGCAGTGTAACCGGTAAAGCGGGCACTCTCGCAGAGGTTCTCGCGGCCGGACTTACAAAACTGGCACACCTCGCAGGTCGATCTGAGCCAGGCGATTCCCACTCGCTGGCCAATCTGGAGATGTCCGGCGTCGGCGCCGATCGCGTCAATCGTGCCGACGATCTGGTGGCCGGGGATTATCGGCAGCTTTTGCTGTGGTAAATCGCCTTCAATCATGTGCAGGTCGGTGCGGCAAATCGCGCAGCAATGCACGCGGATGCGAATTTGGCCGGCCAGCGGCTGCGGCATGGGCACATCGGCCAGTGCCAGCGGCGACGTGTCGATGGGAGCAATCTGCTTGAGAATCATGGCTTGCATGGTGACTTCCCGTCCTGATCGGTGAATCGGCAGTACCGCTTTGCCTCACAATCATTTTACGCAACGGCAGCCGTGTTAATGTCGGTCTGTGTTGAAATAAATGCAACTGGCAGGGCCAGATTGACTGCGGACCTGCGGGGCAATTACCCCCTGCCAAGGTCCTTGCAAGGGCAGGACGAAAGCGGTATGTTGTTGATTTGGCGAGATCCGGTTTTTGAGCACTGGGGCCGACAGTATTCGCCACTGCTGCTCAAGATGCTTGTGCCCGACTGCCCTTGGAGCAGCGGCCAATCCAGACGCTCGGCGGCCTTCGCGGGAAGGGACCCTGTCGAGCGCTTCGAGACGGGTCGAGTTTTTCCATGTTTGCGACCAAGAGGTCTGATTTTCTTTTTTGCACCTTTCTATACGCTGTGCGGTTTGAGATGACGCAAACCGTGGCAATACGGAAAGGCTCGTGTCATTATTAACCGTTCGCAGCAATAGGTTGGCGACGATCGCGACGACGCCTTGTTTGCCGCCAGCCACTTTATTTGGAGGAGACCACCTGTGGAAGAAAGACGCTTCGTGACCCTCGACGGCAATGAAGCGACGGCCAACATCGCCCACCTTTGTTGTGAGGTCATGGCCATCTATCCCATCACGCCCTCGTCGGGCTTGGGAGAATTGCCGGACGCATGGGCCGCCGCGGGCCGCAAGAACATCTTCGGCACGGTTCCCAACGTTACGGAAATGCAGAGCGAAGCGGGCGCCGCGGGCGCGGTGCACGGCGCGTTGCAAGCCGGCGCGCTGACCACCACCTTTACCGCGTCGCAAGGCTTGCTGCTGATGATCCCGAACATGTTTAAGATCGCCGGCGAGCTGACGTCGACCGTCTTTCACGTGACCGCCCGCACCGTGGCCACCCACGCGCTGTCGATTTTCGGCGACCATAGCGACGTGATGGCTTGCCGCACCACGGGCTGGGCCCTGCTGGCGTCGGGGTCGGTCCAGGAAGCCCAGGACATCGCCCTGATCGCCCATGCGGCCACGCTCGAAGCGCGCATTCCCTTCCTCCATTTTTTCGACGGTTTCCGTACCTCGCACGAAGTGAACAAGTTCGAACAGCTCACCGAGGCCGACGTCAAGTCGATGATCGACGACCGCCTGGTCCATCAGCATCGCCGCCGCGCGCTGACGCCCGAGCGGCCGCTGTTGCGGGGAACGGCGCAGAATCCCGACGTCTTCTTCCAGGCCCGCGAGGCGTGCAATTCCTACTACACCGCGGTGCCGGGCATCGTGCAGAAGACGATGGACAAGTTCGCGCAGCTCTTCGGCCGGCAATATCACCTTTTCGATTACGTCGGCCCGCAAGACGCCGATCGCGTGATCGTGGTGATGGCTTCGGGGGCGGGCGTGGTCCAGGAAACCGCGGAATGGCTCAACCGCGACGGCGAAAAGGTGGGCCTGGTGATCGTTCACTTGTATCGTCCCTTCGACTGCCAGGCCTTCGTCAACGCCCTGCCGCGGACCGTTACATCGATCGGCGTGCTGGACCGCACCAAGGAGCCGGGCGCGATCGGCGAGCCGCTCTATCAGGACGTGATCACGGCCCTGGCCGAGCAATGGTCGTCCCGCAAAGCTGGCGGCGCCCTGCCCCACGTAATCGGTGGCCGTTACGGCCTGTCGTCCAAGGAATTCACGCCGGCGATGGTCAAGGCGGTCTACGACGAATTGAAGAACGTCCAGCCCCGGCTGCACTTCACGGTGGGCATCAACGACGACGTGACTCACCTCAGCCTGGACTACGATGCGAAGTTTTCCACCGAGGGCGACGACGTCACCCGCGCGGTGTTCTTCGGACTCGGCAGCGACGGCACCGTCGGCTCCTGCCGCAACTCGGTGAAGATTGTGGGCGAGAACACTCCGCGGTACGCCCAAGGTTATTTTGTCTACGATTCCCGCAAGGCCGGCTCGGTAACCGCGTCGCATCTGCGATTCAGCCCGCGGCCGATCATCGGTTCGTACCTGGTGCACCGGGCCAATTTCGTGGCCTGCCATCAGTTCCACTTCCTCGATCGCATCGACGTGTTGTCGATGGCCGATCCGGGGGCCACCTTCCTGATCAACAGCCCCTACGGACCGGACGAGGTCTGGGACCATCTGCCGATCGAAGTGCAGGAAGAAATCATCCGCAAGAAGCTCAAGTTCTACGTGGTCGACGCCTTCCGCGTCGCCCGCGACGCCGAGATGGGCGTGCGGATCAACACGGTGATGCAGACCTGCTTCTTCAAGCTGGCGAAGATGATTCCGCCCGAGGAAGCCATCGCCCACATCAAGGACGCCATCAAGAAGACCTACGGCAAGAAGGGGGGCGAGACGACCATCAAGCGGAATTTCGCGGCAGTGGACGGGGCTCTGGCCTCGCTCCACGAGGTGAAGGTCCCCGACCGCGTCACCGCGACCCATCACCGTTTGCCGCCGGTTCCGGCCAATGCCCCGGCGTTTGTCAAGGAGGTGCTGGCGGAGATGATCGCCAACCGCGGCGACGACCTGCCGGTGAGCGCGATGCCGGTCGACGGCACGTTCCCCACCGCCACGACGATGTACGAGAAGCGCAGCATCGCGCAAGATATCCCCATCTGGGACGCCGAGGTCTGCATCCAGTGCGGCCTCTGCTCGCTGGTCTGCCCGCATGCCTCGATCCGCATGAAGGCCTACGACCCCGCGTTGCTGGCCCACGCTCCCAAGGCCTTCGTGGCCGCAGAGTGGAAGGGGAAGGAATATCCCGGCTGGAAGTTCACCGTCCAGGTGGCGCCCGACGATTGCACCGGCTGCGGCATGTGCGTCGAGGTCTGCCCGGCCAAGAGCAAGGAGCAGGTCAAGCACAAGGCTATCGACATGCTGCCGAAGATGGATTACCTTGAGCGCGAGCAGGAGAACTTCGAGTATTTCCTCTCCATTCCCGAGCTCGACCGCAGCAAGGTCAAGATTGATACCATTAAGGGCTCGCAGTTGTTGCAGCCGTTGTTCGAGTTCTCCGGGGCCTGTGCCGGCTGCGGTGAAACGCCGTACGTGAAACTGCTCACGCAGTTCTTCGGCGACCGGATGCTGATCGGCAACGCCACCGGCTGCTCCTCGATCTACGGCGGCAATCTGCCCTGCACGCCCTACACAACTAATCTCGCTGGTCAAGGGCCGGCCTGGTCGAACTCGTTGTTCGAAGACTGCGCCGAATTCGGCCTGGGCTTCCGCCTGGCCGTCGATCAGCAGATCGACTATGCCGTCGTGCTGTTGAAGAAGCTCGCTTCGCAGTTGGGCGAAGAGTTGGTCGGCGGCCTGATCGACAATCCGCAGCAGACCGACGCGGAAATCGCCCGGCAAAGGCTGCTGGTGGCCGAGCTGCACAAGAAGCTGCCCCTGATCGCCGATCCCGACGCCGCCAACTTGATGGCCTCGGCGGACTATCTGGTCCGCAAGAGCATCTGGAGCTTTGGCGGCGACGGCTGGGCCTACGACATCGGTTTTGGCGGGCTGGACCACGCGATGGCCTCCGGTCGCGACCTGAACATCCTGGTGCTGGATACCGAAGTGTATTCGAACACCGGCGGCCAGGCCTCGAAGGCCACGCCTCGCGGGGCGGTGGCCAAGTTCGCCGCCGCCGGCAAGTCCGGCAACAAGAAAGACCTGGGCATGATCGCCATGTCCTACGGCAACGTTTTCGTCGGCTCGATCGCGATGGGCGCCAACCCGTTGCACGCCATCAAGACGATCCGCGCCGCCGAGTCGTATCGCGGTCCCTCGTTGCTGATCGCCTTCTCGCACTGCATCGCCTGGGGCATCGACATGACCGCCGGCATGAGCCATCAGAAGGAAGCGGTGGCCTGCGGCTATTGGCCGCTGTATCATTACGACCCGCGCGACGCGGCGCAGCCGTTCCACCTGGACAGCAAGAAGCCGACCGGCGACTTCCACGAATTCGTCAAGAAGGAAGCACGCTATGCCATGCTGGCCCGGACCAAGCCCGAGCGCTCGGAAATGCTGCTGGCCCAGGCGCAACAGGACATCACGGCCCGGTATCAGTTCTACGAACAACTCGCCGGCGTGAGCCGCGCGGTGGCTGAGAACGGTGGCGAAGGCAACGGCGCCGGCGAGGCGCAATCTGCAAAGGAGGTGACTTCATGAGTGTGGACCTGAGCACCCAGTACCTGGGAATGAAGCTGAAAAACCCGTTGGTGGTGGCGGCCTGCCCGCTGCCGGAGAAAATCGATATCCTGCGCCGGCTGGAAGCGGCCGGCGCCGCCGCGGTGGTGCTCCCCTCGCTGTTCGAGGAGCAGATCACGCACGATGAGGCGGAAGTGGCCAAGGTCCAGGAATTCGGCGCCGACAGCTTCGCCGAAGCCCTCACCTATTTCCCCGAGCAGGACGACTACCGCGTTGGCCCGGAACGATACCTCGAGCGGATCCGCGAAGCCAAGCGCGCGGTGAAGATCCCCATCATCGGCAGCCTCAACGGCGTTTCCCGCGGCGGTTGGGTTCGCTATGCCCGGCTCATGCAGGACGCGGGCGTCGACGCTTTGGAACTGAACATCTACTTCATCGCCGCGGATATGGACATGAGCAGCGAAGACGTGGAGTCGCAGTATGTCGATCTGGTCTCGACCGTCAAACAGTCGATTTCCATTCCCTTGGCAGTGAAGGTCGGTCCTTATTTCAGCTCCATGGGCCACATGGCCAAGCGGCTGGTCGAGGCGGGCGCCGACGGGCTGGTGCTGTTCAACCGCTTCCTCCAACCCGATATCGACCTGGAAGCAATGGAGATCACGCCGCGGCTGGTGCTGAGTACGAAGTACGAAGCCCTGCTGCCATTGCGTTGGGTTGCGATTCTCCACGGCCGGGTGAATGCCTCGCTGGCCTTGACCAGCGGCATCCACACGCCATGCGGCCTGATCAAGGCCCTCCTGGCAGGCGCCGACGTGGGAATGGTCGCGTCCACTCTCTACCAGGACGGGATCGAGCAGATCGGCAAGATCCTCGCCGGGGTCCGCGAGTGGATGGAAGAAAAGGAGTACCAATCGGTCGCGCAGCTCAAGGGAAGCATGAGCCAGCAGAACACGGCCGACCCGGCTGCCTTCGAACGCGCCAATTACATGAAGGCCCTCATCTCCTATACCGGCGGCGTGGTGTGAGATGCCTGCCGTAGGCAACCGCAAGACGGATGCCGCACGAGAGATCGCGAAACCAAACAAGCCCCCGGGCCGCGGCCCGGGGGCTTGTTGCGTTCTGCGGCCCACCGGTACTTGTATCGTCCGCTCCACGTTGCCTTACCAGCCGGTTCCGGCAGGCTGAGAGCGGGGCTTCGGTTCAGGGCCTTTCCAGCCCCCGGGTTGCCTGGCGGTCAACATCATCTGCACCAGGTCGACGAGGGATCGCGCATGCATCTTCTTCATCACCTTGGCCCGCCGCACTTCAACGGCTCGAATGCTCAAACTCAGTTGGGCGGCAATCCCCTTGTTCGATTCGCCTCGGAGCAACAATCCGAGCACCTCATGTTCGCCCGTGCTTAGCCGCGCCAACCGCCCCTCCAACCGATCGAGCAACGTGGTTTGGCGGCGGTTGCGGGCGTCGAGCGCCACGGCTTCCCGAATCGCTTCTTCCAATTCCGGCGTCGGGCAGGGCTTTTCGAAAAAGTGCACCGCTCCCGATCGCATGGCCTGAACGGCGGTTGCCACCGACGCCCGTTGCGAGAGCACAATGGCCGGCAATCGCGGTTGATGGTCGTGGAGCCGGTCGAGCAGTTCCTGTCCGCTCAAGCCGGGCAGCCGTTCTTCCACGACCAAACAACCCGCTTGCGAGGGGGCAAAAACATCGAGAAACCCTTCGGCCGTGCAATGCAGTTCCACCCTCAACCGCAGCGCCGCCGCAATCGCAGCGACGCTTTTCCGCACGCTCATGTCGGCATCGACGACAAATACCACTGATTTACTGGACACCGAGAGGGACCTTGTGGTTTGGGCTAAATCCGTTTCCCTTCACGACACCACGCAGCGCGCCGCAGTACGCCTGGGCAGATTCGAACTGCCGACCTACGGTTTAGGAAATCAGGCGCGTCACGCGAGATTTCCCATGTTTTGCAGGGTTTTACGCCTTCCGCCGTATCCACCTTTTGGTAGGATTGGTGGCATATTGGATAAAGTCACTTCGATTCCTTTCCGTAAGCCCCAACGGCCGCCGGTCGGTAATGTACCATGCCGAAACCCTGGCATCAACGACTGAAAGAGCAAGGCACGAAGCTGTTACGGGTGGTTTGGCACGCCCACCGGGCTGCGTCCGCCATGTGCAGGGCGAGTGATTACGGCACGTCCTGAAGCCGTATTGCGGAGCCAGCCCAAGGGGTGCTGGAAAGGCTGTTGACGAGCCGCTCGTCCGCCGTGACCATCTGCCCGCCGAGCCGGACCGCCAGAGCGAGGTACATGCAGTCGTAGACGGTGCGACCAAGGCGGTCGGCGAGGTCAAAGGCGGCGGCGACCAGCGGGGTGTCGGCGTGCCGGGTCAGCGGCAACCCCGGCAACCGGCTGATGAGTATGTCCGCCTGCGCACGGCTCAGCAGCCCCTGGCGGACTTTCTTCCACAAGACGTTTGCCAGTTCAATGTCAAGGAAGGAGGGGGCATGGAGTTGATGGCTGGGCGACTGGAGTCGGACCGCCACGCTGGCAAGCGGTTCGGGCAGCATCCATTTCACTGCCACGCTTGCATCGACCACAAAGACGCTCATCGGTCACGGTCCCCCCGCAGCAGCGGCGTGCTGTCGGGAAACTCTCGTCCGGACCGGGCAAGTTCCTCCCGCATGGCGTTGACGGCAGCCCAAGGATCGCCGCTCGCAGGAGCCCGCAACACCTCGGCAAGGATCACCTTGGCTTCGGTCTCAACGGTCTGGGCATGACGGTCCGCCCGCTGGCGCAGGAGCTCCAGGGTCGCGGGGTCGATGTCGGGAATGGTGAGTTCAGGCATTTTCCGTCCCTTTCACGGAGCCCTTGCAGGGCTCCATTCCATTATATTCCGCCATGCCCTACCCCGACAGTCTATTCTCCAGGCGGAGGGCGACAAGATGGGCATTCGCCTCCTGTTGTCGCCCATCACGTTATTGCGGGCGACGAACACCACCGTTTCACTGGCCACAGGGAGGGTCCTTGTGGTTTGGGCCAAATCCGTTAATGCGGCATTTGCTCATCCATGCGCTTTCCCGCTTTATCAGGACGGGAACGCTCACGATTGGCCCTCAGGTCGCGAGAGAACGTTTCGCCACGGTTGGCCTACCCCTGGTTGGGATTCGGCGATTAGGCGTCGCCGGGCCAACTCCGCCAGGTGCCACGCCGGCACATCGTCGGGCGCAAGGTCTGCCGGCAGGCTGTCCCAAATTTTCTCGATCAAATCGAACCGCTCGCCCACGCTGAGTCGATCGATTCCCAACGCTTCAATATTGACGGGCATCAAAACCCTCCTTTTCGACAGTTTCGCATCGCGTAGTTGCGACAGCGTTACTGACCGGCGGCGGTGGCCAACGCCCCTCCGGCCTCCCTGATGATTCTACCGCGACGCGAGCAGTCGTAGTAGGTTCGCCACCGACCGCCGAGATTGGGAGACGACTAACAAACAGAGCCCCCCGACCCCGTTACCCGTTCGCAAGGGATGGCTTGATCGGACGCCAAGGAGCCGAGCGCTAGATTTCAGCCGCGGCGGCTTCTCTTCGCATCGGCCGCCGACGGCTGCAAATCTTTGTTATGCCGCGTGGTCAGTAGCCAAACAGGAACACGGCCTCGACGTTGACGAGGTTCGGCACCGTAAAAAATGCCTCCAACCGATGGCACACACGAGCGAACATCACCCTGCTGGCGCCTTTCTTTGTCGGGCGACGCTTTGGCACGACAAGAAACAGATAGTCTGCTATGGGACAGAGGTGACATTTCCACAAATCCAGCAGGTCCATGTTGTTGTCTAGGGTCTTACCACGTTCCACCTCGATCAGGATGCCGGACTGGCCAATGACCCTGAAGTAGTCGGGGCGTACGCCATTTGAGGCGCACGACGCAAACAAGCCCCTCCGCTCACTCTGAAACCCAAGTCGCTCTGCCTCCGGGAGCAAAATGGACTGGACCGCAGCGCTCGATTTACCCACGACGTGCGACGTATGGAGATCGCCAAGAGTTGAAGGCCGATTCAAGAACGCCCGCAGTTCTTGTGCCAACTTCCGGACCTCGCGGAGTTCATAGGGCCGCGTCGGCGACGGTTTTGAAAGCTCGCGGAACGCGATCTCGTCGGGGGCGTCCTCTGAAGCGTCAGGAGTGGTTGCACGGCTCTGGTCCATCCGAACTCGCCTCCGTAGAAAGCGAACAACGACCTTTCATAATGGTGTCAACATACCAGACTTGTTGAGCGGTGAGAACCGAGGGCAGGCGAATTAGATACGCATTGGATATTCTGTGAATTGGATACATAAGTTGCAAAAGAAAAACGCCATAAGCCCTTGGGGCCTATGGCGTTTTATATACGCCTGGGCAGATTCGAACTGCCGACCTACGGTTTAGGAAACCGTTGCTCTATCCCCTGAGCTACAGGCGCAAGTGATCCAGGAGGAAATCCTCGCGGCTAAGGCTTCTACCATAGCGGGAAAGCAGGAAGCGCGCCAAGCGGTGCCCCGATTTTGCGCGAGTTTCTCGCGCATCGCTCATAATTGCCCGCCATGGCCCATTTAGCCCGATCGCGCCTGGCCTGGAAGTGTCCAGTGCCTAGAATATCGGGATACCCCCTGGCGACCTTTGGCACAACGCTTGCCCCTACGGGATGTCGCCCGAATTGGGCTGACAAAACCGGGATTGTGCTCAACAACGCGGCATCACGTGCCGAGATTGCGGGCAGAAATATATACCCCATCCGGATTCCGCTGCGTTTCTTCATTTTGAATTTATATTTCGGCGCAACTGTGAGGGCCCCAAAATGGCTATGATCAGCGACATAACGGCAGCGGCGGAGGAACTCCTGTTTCCCGAGTACGACACGTCGGGTTTCTACGACGAGATGTTCGACGAGCAAGGCCGTCCCCGGACCCGCGCCGAAGTGCTGGCTTGGCGACTCAAGTCGTTGTCCGCAGGAGAGTTACCGCGACGCCAAAAAGCCGCTGATACCGCTTTATTGAACATGGGCATCACGTTCAACGTCTATGGCCATGAGGCGGGAACGGAAAAAATCTGGCCCTTCGACCTGATTCCCCGCATCATCGACTTTGCGGAATGGAAATTCATCGAGGCCGGATTGCGGCAACGGATCACCGCGCTGAATCTCTTCATCAACGACATGTACCACGACCAGAAAATCGTCCGTGACGGAATTTTCCCGCAGTACATGGCGCAGTCCAGCAAGTGCTTCCTCAATCGTTGCGCCGGCTTGAATCCGCCCCGCGGCGTGTGGTGCCACATTACCGGCACCGACCTGGTTCGCGACGGCGATGGCACGATTTACGTCCTGGAAGACAATTTGCGCTGCCCCTCCGGCGTTTCTTACGTGTTGGAAAACCGCGAAGTGATGAAACGCACCTTCCCGCAGATGTTCGACGGGCTGTCGATTCTCTCCGTGGAGGACTATCCGGAGCAGTTGTTGAAGATGCTTCAGTACATCGCTCCGCCCACCGCCCGCGAGCCGACTGTGGTTGTGCTGACTCCCGGCTCCTACAACTCGGCCTATTTCGAACATTGCTTCCTTGCGCAGCAGATGGGGGTGGAGTTGGTGCAGGGCTCCGATCTGGTGGTCGCCGACGGCTACGTCCACATGCGCACCACTCGCGGACTGAAGCGGGTCGACGTGATCTATCGGCGTATCGACGACGATTTCCTCGATCCGCGGACCTTCCGGGCGGACTCCTGCGTCGGGGTGCCCGGATTGATGGATGTCTACCGCGCGGGCCGCGTGGCGCTGGCCAACGCCCCCGGCACCGGAATCGCCGACGACAAGGCGGTGTATGCTTACGTGCCGCAGATGATCAAGTATTACTTGGGCGAAGACATCAAGCTGCCCAATGTGCCGACGTTTATCTGCGCCGAGGAAAAACAGCGCCAACACGTACTGGCCAATCTCGACAAACTGGTGATCAAGCCCACCAACGAGTCGGGTGGCTATGGGATTATGCTGGGCCCGCGGGCAACGCCTGAAGAACGGGAGAAATATCGCGGACTGATCGAGAACAATCCCCGCAACTACGTGGCCCAGCCGATGTTGTCGCTTTCGCGGGTGCCCACCATCGTCGGCGACCGCCTGGAAGGGCGGCACGTCGATCTGCGGCCGTACATTCTGTACGGCGAGGAGATTTATATTCTTCCCGGCGGGCTAACGCGGGTGGCACTGGTGAAGGGTTCGCTGGTGGTCAACTCGTCGCAAGGAGGCGGGAGCAAGGATACCTGGGTCCTTAAGAACGGTACGATTCGCGGTCCGAAACTCGCAACGCAGAACTAAGCCTACGCGGAACCAGCCATGTTAAGCCGTGTCGCCGAGTCGATTTACTGGATGAGCCGTTATACCGAGCGAGCCGAGAACGTGGCCCGCTTTATCGACGTCAATCTGAATTTGTCGCTGGATCTGGGGCCGGAGATGGCCCACCAGTGGGCGCCGTTGATTTTCATCACCGGCGACGAGCGGAAATTCAACGAGCGCTTCGACGAGATGTCGCCGCAGAACGTGATTCATTTCCTCACGTTCGACGAGCAAAACCCGAACTCGATCATTTCCTGCCTCCGCACGGCGCGGGAAAACGCCCGCCAGGTCCGCGACATGATCAGCTCGGCGATGTGGGAAGAGCTCAACAAGTTTTATCTGCTGGTGCGCGACGCGCAAAAGTCGGACGACGTGGCCGCTTCGCCGTTCGAGTTTTTCGGCAAGATCAAGCTGGGGGGATCGCTGCTGGAGGGAGTGGCCGAGTCGACCATGTCGCGCGGCGAGGCCTGGCATTTCCGCCGCCTGGGACGCTCGATCGAGCGGGCCGACAAGACCTCGCGGATCCTCGACGTGAAATACTACCTGCTCTTGCCCAGCGCGGCCGACGTCGGCACCCCGCTGGACACCGTCCAATGGGCCGCACTGCTCAAGAGCGCCAGCGCGCTGGAGATGTATCGCAAGAAGTGCGGCCGGATCACGCCGGTCCAAGTGGCCGCGTTCCTGGTCCTGGATTGCGATTTCCCCCGCGCCATGCACTTTTGCCTGATACGCGCGGAACAATCGTTGCTATCGATCACCGGCGGCGCGCCGGGCACGTTCCGCAATTCGGCCGAGCAGCACATGGGCCGGCTCCGCGCGGAACTGGATTACGCCAACATGGAGGAAATCATTCAGCGCGGATTGCACGAGTTTATCGATTCTTTCCAGGACAAGTTGAATTTGGTGGGCGAGTCGATCCACGAAACCTTTTTCGCTCTCCAGCCGATCGCCAGCGAGCCGACAATGACTCAGGTGCAGTTTCAAAGTTAAGCAGCCATTGAATTCCACCGCCACGACCAAGGAAACGCGTCGAGATGTCGATCCATGTCGCCCTGCACCATCGCACCAGTTACCGCTACGACCGCTATGTGACCTTGTCGCCTCAGATGGTGCGGTTGCGCCCGGCGGCGCATTGCCGGACGCCGGTGTTGTCGTATTCGCTGAGCGTGAAGCCGCAGCAGCATTTCATTAATTGGCAGCAGGACCCGCACGGCAATTTCCTGGCGCGATTGGTGTTTCCCGAGAAAACCCGCGAGTTCGAAGTGGCGGTCGACCTGGTGGCCGAGTTGACGGTCATCAATCCGTTCGATTTCTTCCTTGAAGCGGCTGCCAGCGAGTACCCCTTCCAATACGACGCGGCACTGGCTCAGGATCTGCGCCCTTATTTGAACGCCTTGCCGCCGGGCCCGAAAATGGAGGAATTCCTCCGCGGCGCTCCGCGCCGCGAAAAGGAAACCGTCAGTTTTCTCGTCGACCTCAACCGCTACGTGCAGCAACGCGTCCAGTACGTGATCCGCATGGAACCGGGAGTACAGACTCCCGAGGAAACTCTCGGCCTGGGGCGCGGATCATGCCGTGATTCCGCCTGGTTGCTGGTGCAGTTGTTGCGGCATCACGGCCTGGCAGCCCGCTTCGTGTCGGGCTACTTGATCCAGTTAAAGCCCGACGTCAAGCCGCTGGAAGGGCCGGCCGGGGCCGCCGCGGATTTCACCGATCTGCACGCCTGGGCCGAAGTGTACCTGCCCGGCGCCGGCTGGGTCGGCTTCGACCCCACCTCGGGATTGGCCGCCGACGAAGGCCACTTGCCGCTGGCCGCCACGCCCGACCCGTTGTCGGCCTCGCCGATCACCGGCTTCGTCGAAGAGTGCCGCACCGAGTTCGACTTTCACATGTCGGTCGAGCGGATCGTGGAAAGCCCGCGGGTCACCAAGCCCTATAGCGAGCCGCAATGGAAGGAAATTCAGGCGCTCGGGCGGCACGTCGACGCGGTGCTCGAGTCGGGTGACGTGCGGTTGACCATGGGCGGCGAACCGACATTCGTCTCCATCGACGACATGGACGGCGACGAGTGGAACACGGCCGCGCAGGGGCCCGACAAGCGGCGTTTGGCGGGCCAACTGCTGCGGCGTTTGGCCGACCGTTTCGCCCAGGGGCCTCTGCTGCACTTCGGGCAGGGGAAGTGGTACCCGGGCGAATCGTTGCCCCGTTGGGCGCTGGGCTGTTATTGGCGCAAGGACGGCGTGCCGATTTGGCGCGATCCGCAGTTGATCGCGGCCGAGAACAGCGAGTACCATGTGGGAGAGGTCGAGGCCCGCGCCTTCACCACCGCCCTGCAACGGCGGTTGCAATTGGCCGCCGACTACGCTATCCCGGCCTACGAGGACGTTTGGTACTTCCTCTGGAAGGAGCGGCGATTGCCGGTCAACGTGGACCCGTTGCACTCGAATCTGGACGAGCCCGAGGAGCGCGCGCGACTCACGCGGATCTTCGGCCAAGGCCTGGGACGGGTTGTCGGCTACGCGCTGCCGTTGCGGCCAGGCCAGGGCGGGGACGGTCCGCAGTGGAAGAGCGGGCGCTGGTTCTTGCCACAGGACCATCTGTTTCTCGTTCCCGGCGATTCGCCGATGGGCCTTCGCTTGCCGTTGGATGCGATCGCCTGGTCCGCGGTTGAGGATCGCGAGGAGATTTACGAGCGCGACCCGATGGAACCGCGCGGGCCGCTTCCTGCTTTCGAGCGCCGGGCGGCCAACAGCGAGGGACAGATGGCCATGACGGCTGGCCGCGCCGCGGTCGCCGCGGGCGTCCAACTCTTGATGCCGCAGCGCGTTGGCGGCGGAAGCGCCGAATCCGCCGATTGGAGCGGCGTGGCCTGGCCATCGCTGGACCAGCCGGCCGCTGCGGGGGATGTCGTTCCCAAGCCCGGCGAATCGGCGCGGAATATCGTTCGCACCGCCTTGTGCGTCGAACCGCGGCAGGGGCGGATGCACGTTTTCATGCCGCCGGTCTCGCGCGTCGAGGATTATCTCGATCTGGTGGCCGCCGTCGAGGACGCCGCGGCCGAACTAAGGCTCCCGGTGATGATCGAGGGATACGCGCCGCCCCAGGATCACCGCTTGCAACACTTCAAAGTAACTCCCGACCCGGGCGTGATCGAAGTCAACCTGCAGCCGGCGCAACACTGGGAGGAGCTGGTCGATTTTACGACGACCTTGTACGAAGAAGCGCGGCAGTCGCGGCTGGGCACCGAGAAGTTCATGATCGACGGCCGGCATACCGGCACCGGTGGCGGCAATCACATTGTGCTCGGCGCCGCCAAACCGATCGATAGCCCCTTCCTCCGCCGCCCGGACCTGTTGCAAAGCTTGCTGGCGTATTGGAACAATCGGCCCGCGCTATCCTATCTGTTTTCGGGACTGTTTGTGGGGCCGACGAGCCAGGCGCCGCGGGTGGACGAAGCGCGGCACGAAAGCCTCTACGAGTTGGAAACGGCGTTCGAATTGCTGCCCCGGGGTGGGGAGTGCCCACCTTGGCTGGTCGACCGGACGTTCCGCCATTTGCTGGTCGATTTGACGGGCAATACGCATCGTGCCGAGTTTTGCATCGACAAGTTGTTTTCCCCCGATTCGGCCACCGGCCGCTTGGGCTTGGTGGAGTTCCGGGCGTTTGAAATGCCGCCGCACCCGCGGATGAGCCTCACGCAGCAGTTGCTGGTGCGGTCGCTGGTCGCCTGGTTCTGGCACGTCCCCTATCGGCAGCCGCTGATCCACTGGGGGACCTCGCTGCACGACCGGTTCATGCTGCCACACTTCGTCGACCAGGACTTCGCCGAAGTCCTGCGGGATCTCAACGAAGCCGGTTTCCCCTTGCAACAAGCATGGTTTGCCCCGCACTTCGAATTCCGCTTCCCGCTCCAGGGCCATGCGACCTATCAAGGGGTCGATCTGGAGTTGCGGCAGGCGATCGAGCCCTGGCACGTGCTGGGTGAAGAAGCCGGCGGAGGAGGAACGGCGCGATACGTCGATTCGTCGCTGGAGCGGGTCCAGGTGAAGGTCCGCGGTTTGACCGATCCGCGGTACGTTCTGAGCTGCAACGGCCGTCGCGTGCCGCTGCACCCGACCGGTGTTCCCGGCGAATTCGTGGCCGGCGTGCGCTATCGCGCGTGGCAGCCTCCCTCGTGTTTGCACCCGACCATCGGCGTCCACGTGCCGTTGCTGTTCGACCTGATCGATACCTGGTCGCAGCGATCGATCGGCGGCTGCACGTGGCACGTCGCCCACCCGGGCGGCCGGCACCACGAACGCTTCCCGGTGAACGCCTACGAGGCGGAAAGTCGCCGCGCGGCACGCTTCTTCGCCATGGGGCATGCCAAGGGCCGCTGTGCGATCCCGCCGCTGGAACAAAACCGCGATTATCCATTGACGCTGGACCTGCGCCGACCGATCAGGCTCGCGGTGCTGGGTGGATGAACCGGGGAAAAGGCGTAGCTTGTGCTTTGAGCGGCCCTGAAGCAACTCCTGCGTGCCTTTGCGGGCGACGGGCGGGGGTGAGGGGTACGGGCGTTCTGCCAGGGCCTCTTTCCATAACGCCCCGAAAGGTTATGCTGAAGCATAATCTGCCTTTGTTTTTTTGCCGCGGCAATCGCCGGCTGAGCTGGGAAAAGGGATGAGTTCTTCGACCGGGACGACTCCGTTGTCGCCGAGCGGGCTTTTTTCGCGCTACACGCCTCGTCCGGATGTGTACGACGAGATGGTCACCGCGGTGGGGCAGTTCCGCGCGCCTTGGTTGAGCTTCGTCGGGGGGCTCGACTCGTTGGGCACCCAAGGTCTCCAGCAGCGTTGGGAGCAGGTGCGGCGGCTGTTACGCGAAAACGGTGTCAGCTACAACGTGTATGGCGCGCCGCAAGGCCCCGCGCGGCCTTGGGAACTCGATCCGATCCCGCTGCTGGTGGACGAGGCCCAGTGGCAGTCGCTGGCAGAATCGCTGGGACAACGCGCGCGGCTATTGAACGCGATCCTGGCCGACCTCTACGGCCCCCAGCAACTCTTACAGCGCGGCCTGCTCCCGCCCGAACTGGTCTTCGGCCATCCGGGCTTCCTGCTTCCCTGCCACGGGATCGCCGCGCCGCAGAACTTGTATCTGCACCTCTACGCCGGCCACCTGGCCCGCGGCACCGACGGCCGCTGGCTCGTGTTGGGCGACCGGACCCAGGGTCCGGCGGGGGCCGGGTTCGCGTTGGAGAACCGCATCGTGCTCTCGCGGGTGTTGCCGGACGAGTTCCATCGCCTGCACGTGCAGAGGCTGGCTGGCTTTTTCATAACGCTCCGCGAAACGCTCCAGGCGTTGGCCGCCGCACGGGGCGACAACCCCCGCGTGGTATTGCTTTCGCCCGGCCCGCACAGTCCCACTTTTTTCGAAGACACCTATCTGGCCCGCTACCTGGGCTATACGCTCGTCGAGGGCGGCGATCTGACGGTGCGGGGGATGGACGTCTGCCTGAAAACGCTGGGCGGCCTGCTGCCGGTCGACATCATCCTGCGGCGCCTGCCCGACGAAGATTGCGATCCGCTGGAACTGCGAGCCGATTCGCTGCACGGGGTGCCCGGGCTGGTGCAAGCCGTGCGCCGCGGCAGCGTGGTGGTGGCCAACGCGCTGGGCAGCGGGTTTCTCGAAGCGCCTGCCCTGATGGCCTTCCTCCCCGGAATCTGCCGGCAGTTGCTCGGCGAAGACCTGCAGTTGCCTTCGGTACCCACCTGGTGGTGCGGCCGCGATGAGGACTGGCGCTACGTGCAGGCCCATTTCGACGACGTGGTTATCCGGCCCGCGATCGCGCATCGCAGCCGCGCCCCGATCGCCGTGGCCCAATTGCCCCAGCGCGAGCGCGAAGAATTGCTGGAGATGATCCGCGCCCGCCGCTCCGACTACGTCGCCCAAGCCTACGTCGCGCGGTCAACGACGCCGGCCTGGCAGAACGGCTCTTTGCAGCCCTGGCACCTGGGCCTGCGGACGTTTGCGGTGGCCGACCGCGACGGGACCTACCAGGTGATGCCCGGCGGGTTGTCGCGGGCCACTCCCAACACTTCCGCGCTGAGCGATCTGATGACCGCGGGGCACTTGAGCAAGGACGTCTGGGTGCTCTCCGAGAAGCCCGTGCCATCGGTCAGTCTGTTGCGCGGGCCGACCGCGGCCGTGGAGCTTCGCCGCAGCGGCAACGACCTGCCCAGCCGCGTGGCCGACAATCTCTTTTGGTTGGGCCGCTACATGGAACGCGCCGAAGGCATGGTCCGCCAGCTCCGCAGCGTGGTGGTGCGCATGACCAGCGAATTGGAATCGTCGGGCCTGGCGGAGCTGACCTTGCTGGTGCAGGCCCTTTCCGAGAACGGCCGCCGCCCGGAACCGGTCGGCGCCGATCTTAGCGATTCACTGGAGTTGCTGCGGGCGGAGATTATCTCCTTCGTGTTTCACCCTTCGCGAAGCGGCGCGTTCTACGAAACGCTCCATTCGCTGCACCACACCGCCTCGATCGTCCGCGACCGCATCTCAGTGGATACCTGGCGGATCGTCAACCAGGTGGACCTCGACCTGCTCTTTCCCTGGCCCAAGACCCAGGCCCGGCTGGGCGACGTGCTATTGCTGTTGAACCAGGTGCTGAATCTGCTCGTGGCGCTCAGCGGCCTGGGGACGGAGAGCATGACCCGTGGGCCGGGTTGGCGATTCATGGACATGGGCCGCCGCTTGGAGCGGGCGCTGCATATCTTGCGCTTGCTGCGAAAGACCCTGGTGTACCCGCTGGCTGAGACCACGCCGCTGCTGGAGGCGCTGTTGGAAATTGCCGATAGCTCGATGACCTACCGCTACCGCTATCTCACGTCGCTGCAATTGGCCCCCGTGCTCGACTTGCTGCTTATCGACGAAACGAACCCGCGTTCGGTCGGCTTTCAGCTCATCGCGCTGTCGGACCACGTGCGGCACCTTCCCAGCCAGGACAGCGACCCGCTTTGGAACGACGAATCGCGGATCACCCTCACCGCGCAGGGTATGCTGCGGACCACCGACGTCGAGTCCCTGGCGGAGCCCGACGAGCACGGCGTCCGCGCATGGTTGGATACGCTGCTGGATCAGGCCTCGATCCAGTTGTGGCAACTTTCCCACGGTATTACCCACACTTATTTCACGCACACCGGCCCATCGCGGCAGTTGGGATCAATTCCGCCGGGTAACCTGGCATGAAATACCGCGTCAGCCACACCACCGTCTACCGCTACAGTGATCCGGTCCCGTTGGGCCACAACGAGACGCACCTGACGCCGCGCCGTTGCGCCCGCCAAGAGTGCCCGGGCAATCAACTGCTGGTCCAGCCGTCGCCGGCGATCATGGAGACCTGGACTGACTACTTCGGCAACCTGGTGAGCTTTTTTGCGTTGGAGGAGGACCACGAAGCGCTGACGGTGACTTCGACCAGCACGGTGGACGTCTTCGAGCCGATCTGCCCGCTTCCGGCAGCCACGCCGGCCTGGGAATCGGTGCGGGACGCGTTGGCCGAGGCCCGCGATGCGGAGAGCCTGGCCGCCGTGCTCTTTCGCTTCGATTCCCCTTACGTGCGGCGGCACCCGCGATTGGCCGAGTATGCGAACGTTTCCTTCACACCCGGCCGACCGCTGCTGCAGGCGGCCCTGGACCTGACGGGCCGAATCTATCGCGAATTCAAGTACGATCGTACGGCGACCCGCGTGAACACGCCGACGCTCGAGGTGTTCGAGAATCGCCGCGGCGTCTGCCAGGACTTCGCCCATTTGCAGATCGCCTGTCTGCGATCGATCGGCCTGGCGGTGCGCTACGTGAGCGGCTACCTGCTGACCGATCCGCCGCCGGGTCAGACCCGGCTGGTCGGCGCCGATGCGTCGCACGCCTGGTTGAGTCTGTATTGCCCTGGGGCGGGCTGGCTGGACCTCGATCCGACCAACAACCAGATGCCGCGGCTACGGCACGTGACGATCGCTTGGGGCCGCGACTATGGCGACGTCTGCCCGATCAAAGGGGTTGTTATCGGCGGCGGACAGCACACCATGTCGGTCGCGGTGGACGTGGTGCCGATGACGTAAGGGGCGGGGGTTGGCAGCCGGCGCTCGTCAGGTGCTCGAAATACTCCGCCGCTGAGCGGTTTCCAACGGTAGGTGCGACCGTCGCCGTCGTCCAGCTCCTCGATCGCGGAACCATCGGGTTTCGGCGGCTGGCGTTCACGATAGCAGCCCCCTCAATCTAGTGGATCGCCGGCGGGCGTCGAGATTCCGCGCGGCCCGCCGCTCGAGGGCGAATTCCAATTGGCCACGCTGCGAAAATGCCATATTTTTTTGGGTTTTTTGGGAGCGCTTGATTCTTGCTGGGGGAGGTTGATAATCACCCTGGTAGCCTGGAACGCGTGGTCGAACAAGTCTTTTGTCGCATGGGGTGCCCAATGGTCGCTTCGCTGGTTTCCGTCGTGATTCTGCCGCTGGTGACGTTCGCGGCGATTCCCAATATGCCCGGTGAAGCGCCGGCGGGCGTCGCCGAGGTGACCGCTTTGCTGGGGAACCCTTGTTGGCAAATTCGGCTCTGGGGTGCCGATGCTTTGGGCCAGATCACCCCGCCGGCGTCCCTGGCCATCGGCGCGCTGCGGCAGCGGTCGAATGACGAGTGCGAGGAAGCGCTGGTCCGATCATTCGCCTTGAAGGCTCTGGCGAAGATGGGGCCCGGCGCCAATGTGGTCGTCCCCGATCTGCCCAAGCTGCTTTGGGACCGGAACTGGCTGGTCCGGCAGTCGGCCGCGGAGGCTCTGGAGAGCCTCGGCCGAGGCTCTCCGGACGAGGTGCTCAAGACGCTTCCCGACGTGAAACGTCTGCTTGATGAGAGGTCGCCGTATCGGTCGGCGTTCGATCAATTTGCGCAGGGACCAACGCCGGAGTTGCTTGGAATCGTGCCCCAGTTGATCGCCCTGCTTGAGGACCCCCGCTACGACGTCCGGCGAGTGACCGCCAACGCCCTGGGGAGCGTCGGTTGGGTCGTGCAGTATTCCATCGAGGGTGGGCAAGACTTCATCGCTGCCATCGGGAAAGCCGGCAAGCCCTTGGACGCCAAGGACACGGCGGCCATCACCGACCGCATTACGCTGTCCAAGGCGTTGTTGGCCCAGACGGAGGCGGCCTTGATTGCAAAACTCTGCGACGGAGAACCATCCGTGCGGGTCTCGGCCGTGGATGCTTTGCGAAGGATGATGCGCGAGAGAGCCGTGCCGTCGCTGACTCAAGCGTTGCTCTGCGAGACCCATCCGGGGGTGCAGCGCTCGATCGCCGACGCGTTCGGGAGCATCGGCGCCGAGGTGCAGAAGCCCGCCGCGCGCGACCCGATCGAAGCGGCCCTCATCCAGTTGCTCGGCCACGCCGATCCGCAGACGCGGGAGTCGGCGGTAGCCGCTTTGGGGCAGATTGCCCCCGGAACGGAAGCCGGGACCGCGAAATTGAAGGAAGTGCTGCTCTGCGATCCGGACACCCGCGTTAAGACGGCAGCGCTCGAGGCGATCCAGAACCGGGCGACTCACGGCGCCAGTACTCCCTGAGGTGGGAGGCGGCGCGACCCACAGAATTCGGCAAGAAATCTCGGCACGTTTGCGGACCCGTTTGCTGCGGAGTGTCCATCCCATTCTTGCCCCGGAGGGGCACCCGAAAATAGCCCAGCGATTTATCGCTGGGGGAAATCGGCAATTGGCTCGCAGTCCCGGAGCGACGGGTGAAACGTGGTCCCTGGGGACGTTTCAACCGTCCGGGGCGTGCTACGGCGGGCCGCCTCCGATTCACTTGGGAACTTTTAGGTTGCCGCACCGTACGCTAACCGTATGCCCGGGACTGCTGGAACGCGACTACTACGTGTACGTTCTCGATTACGGGTGAGAAGAGCCGCTCGGCGATTCACTGCACGCAAACTTTAGACGTATGGCCGATCTTGCGGCGAAGAACAGGGCCGTGGTCGTCGCCGGTACGGAATCGCGCGCATTCGCGGATGAAATTTTATCTGTCCACGTTGACGATCCTCAGTTCTCATGGGGACACGTTAATGGCGAGAATGGCGAAGAAGTCTTGCCTGCGCTAATGATTTCAACGATTCACCCCCAGAGGTTCAAATCGGAAGTGCCGGGCTATCGGCTACCCAAGCTTCGAAAGGGCGTGGCAGACGACAAGCTAATCCTCATTCCCCTTCGCGGCGTATGTAAGGACGCAACGGAAGTAGTCTCGCTCATCGAGCGAATCTTCCGCGACATTGCGGCGAAGAGGCCGCTTACCGAGTTTTCAATCGCTAAGGAAATCAAAGCGGGCGACGGAACTGCGTACTCGGATGCGGTGATCCTCAGATCCGCCGTATGGGGAGTGGGCGTTGATCTCATGGCGCTTCTGAAAGCGTGGACAGGAAAGCGTTCGTAGCGCAAAATCGCTGTTCGTCCTCTCTTAATGCGCCCCAAGGGGTGCTAGCATCCTATTGACGGGGGTGTTGACAACCATATAGCGCTATCTCCACAATGGGCCCTCCAACTTTCCTGTTCGGTAAAGTTTCTGTAACCGTCAAACTTGGAGGGAATAGTGCTTACCACTTTCGCTTTCTGCGCTGTCACCGTCTTCTGTGGTCTCAATGAATCCAGCGCCAACCAGGTGGCAGCCACGGCGAGCCCCGTCGCGGCCAAGGAGGCCGCCAAACCGGCCCAGCCAAAATTTGTGCTACAGCCGGTCGAAGAACAGATTCTGGCGGCCACCAACGCCCAGCGGGCACGTTACGGCCTGCCCGGCTTTGTCATGGAGCCCTGGCTGATGGACTCGGCCCGCCGGCATGCGGCGTGGATGACCAACGCCCGCAGCATGGTGCATAGCAATCAGGGGGTGGCGGAGAACATTGCCATGGGGCAGCCCGACGCCACATCGGTGCTGGACACCTGGATGAATTCTTCCGGGCACCGGGCGAACATCCTCAACCCGGGCCATGGCCGGATCGGCGTGGCCGCCTACCAGACACCCGAGGGCACCATTTACTGGTGCCAGCAGTTTTTGCCGTAATAACGTGTGGCGTGTGGGGGGTGCAGTGAGGGGATAATGCTGCGGCTCGCCACTCCCCGCACCCCACCCCCGCCTCAATCGGGCTTATAGAGCCGTGGGGCCAAATGCGGCTGGAATTCGGGATCTCCGGCGAGGACCGCGATCTCGTGCAACACCCGTTCGGTCAGCATGTTGAGGACTTCGCGGTTGCGGTCGCAGTCGTAATAGGCCGACAGATCGATCGGCTTTCCAATCACCAGCCGCACCTTGGCGGGCGTGAACAGGCAACCCCAGACGGTGCCGTCGTAGGGAGCGCCATCGATGTAGCACGGAACGACGGGCACGCGGGCCTTGAGCGCCACGAGCACGAAACCCGGCCGCGCCGGCAGCAGCAATTGCCGGGTTTCGTTGATGCGTCCTTCGGGCAGCATGCCCACCAGCTCGCCCTGTGCGGCATAGCGGATGGCGATTTTTGTGGCAGCGGTGTCGATGCCCCCGCGGCTCACGGGAATGCACTGGCAGGTGCGAAAGAACCAGCCCAGCACCGGGATCGCCCAGTATTCCTGGGCCACCATCCAATGCACGATGCGGTTGACCATCAGGCCGATGAAGGCCGGGTCGAGCGAGCAGCGGTGGTTGCAGATGATCACGGCGCCCTGGCCGGGCGGAAGGTCGAACGCGCCGCTCACCGTGGTCCGCCAGACCACCCGGGTGTAGATCACGTTCAGAGCCATCAACGGGAGCTGGCCGAGCGTAAAGCGGGTTTTGCGGGCGGCGCGAAGCGCGGCGGCCGCCAGTCCCGCGCCGATCGCGGCCAGGACGGCGACGGCCAGGATCTGCGATGTGGCGGCCAATGGCATAGCGTTGTGGAGCGTGGAGTGTGGAGCGTGGGGTGTGAAGTGTGGAGGATGGGCAATCGAACTGCACTCCGCACCCGGCACTCCACACGCCGCACCTGCTAGCCTGTCAGCCGCGCGATACGATTGACCGGGTCGGCGACCTCGGTTCTTTCGGCACGGTAGCGGAACTGCATGGCGTAGGCGTCTTCCGGAGTGTCGTCGTAAAAGTTGCGCATCACGGAGATCGCGCGGAAGCCGTTGCTGCGGAAAAACACCTGCGCCGGCAGGTTCGTCTCGCGGACCTCCAGCATGACCCGGCTACGGCGCTGCGAGGAAAGCTTGGCGATCAGCTTGGCGACCATCTGGCTTCCCACGCCGCGGCGGCGGAAAGCCGGATCCACGGCGAAATTGAGCACGTGGATCTTCGCCTTGTGCAACTCGTAGATCATGAATCCTACGACGTGGTCCTCGTATTCGGCAACCATGCCGATGCAATTGCGCTGTCGCAGACAGCGAATGAAATCCTCTTCCGACCAGGGATACTCGAAGCTTTCTGCCTCGATCGCCTGCACCTCGGGCATATCGCGGCGGATCATCCAACGAATGTGAACGAGAATTTCCGGTTGGGGATCGGAATTCATGGCGGCCTCCTTCCTTGTCGGCCCTTTGCGTGACCCGCTCGCGGGCCACGAAGCGGCAATTCTCTACGCTGCGCGGTTTGAAATGCGAAGAACCGTGGCATTAGCCAGCGGTTCGTGTCATCACCAGCCGCTGCCAGTGTAACAACGCTTCGCGGGCATGTTCCGGTTGCCGGCGGACCAATCCGTGGCCACCGTTGGCCCGGCATCCTCATCGCGGTTGTACGGTATCAAATGACGCTCGCTTTGCCAATACGAACTGCTCACAGTTTCGCGCCGCCGGCCGGCATGCTCGGGGTATTGCCGCACCGCGGCATATGGCCAGGCGGAGAGCCCGCGACGCAAGCCGTTGGCGGACTTACGACTACGGCAAACCGCCTTCCGCGATTACGACGGTGGGACCCCCACCACCACGGTCTCCCGGCACCGCGATTTCCGCCGCTCGATCAGCCAGGCGGCCAGGGTCAACACGATGACCAGCGGACCGACGAACGCCGGCAACAGCCAGATCCACCAGGCCACGCCAGCCGTCAAGGCCAGCAGTTGGGGCTGGCCGCGAAACCAGCGGCAGAGCCCCGCATGCCGTAGCGCCAAGAGCACCACCGCGCCGATCCCGGCGAGCATGGCGGCCAGGCCGAGCTGGTCGCGTACGGTGGTCGCGGGGGGCGTCGATGGCAATAGCGTGATCGAGTCGGCCCAGCCGGAAAAAACGCACTGCTGGAGCGATTGCCGCTGGTCGGCCGTGCCGGTCCACAACTCGACCGGCCCCGCCTCGTCGTGGGCCGAGGTTGTCGCGGCGGCCGGCGGCGCGGTGGCTGCCAGCCACCCGGTGGCCTGCGTTTGCCGCTGTTGCAAGGCTTCCAGATCGGCGACTATCGCGGTGGTCGCTTCGCGCTCCTCGGCCGCTCCGAGCCGGGTATAGGCCAATTCGCGTTCGACGACCGCGCGGGCGGCCGCCAAGCGGCGGGACCACAGACGGTACCAGCGCAACAGGTCTTCGGCTTCGCCCGTGGTGACCGCCGTCCCCAGGTCGAACAATTCGATCAGGCTTTTCGCGCGAACAGCGGCGCGGGCCAACGGCGTAAGTGGGACGGCGCCGGAAAGACCGCTTTCCGTAGCCGGCGGACCGGCGATGGTCCACAAGGTTTGCGCCACGGGCAGCTTGCCGGGGGAAGGCGCCTCGAAACGCATTCGACCGCCGGCCTTCACCCCGCGCCCTTTCCCCGTGAACAGCACCTCCACAGGTTGGGGAAGCGTGCCGAAGCTCAGCGGCACGCGCCAGGTGTTCGGGCCGCTCGCCGCCTCCGGCATCACCGAAACGCCGCCCACCGAAACTTGGATCAACCGGTAGCCGGACGGCAGGCTGATGGGCAGGTAGGGGGAACGGCCGGGCCGGAAATCGAACACCGCCACGCCGCGGCAGGTGTCATCGCTGTTCCACGCCAAGGAGATATCGGCCAGCCGGACCTCGACTGTTTCCGTTTGCGGAAGCTGATGCAGCGTGGCACGAAACGGTTCGCCCCAAATCTGATACGCCACTACCGAGCCGGGCGCCGGCAAGGGCCGGAAATCCGCGGGCAGCTCGGTCTGCTTCAACCCCTTTTCCGGCTTCCAAGCGATCGGCTGCCCCTCGTGCTGCGTCGGCAGCAATAGCAGCCGTTTCTGCACAACCGTGTTCGGCAGGCGGATGTCCGGCACGCTGATCGGCTCGCCGGGCGCGAAGGCGACAGGCGCGGCGATGCTCAACTGGTACCGTCCGCTGATGGCCGACTTCGGCTCGATCAGGAGCTGCCGCAGGTCGCCGGGCGAAGCCACGATTTTGTGCGACTCGGGGGGCGTGATCTGGTAGGGGCCGTCCCAGGGTCCGGGGGCCGTGATCTTGATCTGGTCCAACAAGCCGTCCTGGACGTCGATGCGGAAGTCCGTTTGCACCTCCCAGGCCGAGCCATTGGCGCGGAGCCGGATGGTCTGTTCGCTGCGGACGGTGGGGTGATTGGGCTTGAGCGACACCATGGCCCGGATCGGCTCCTTTCCGTCCGCCATGAAAGTCTTGACCAGCCGCCCCAAATCCTTCTTGGTGGGCTCGATCGATCCGTTATCGAGCTGCGACAAACCGTGCAGGTGATCGACTTCCAAGCGGACCGACGGCCGCCGGTAAAGCTGGATCATACTGCTTTGCACCTGTCCTTCCTGGTCGAATCGTACTAACGGCAGCGGGATTGCCTTTCGCGCCGGCAGGGCCAGCCGGCCCCGCAACGCCAGGGCCTGTTTGCCGTTGACGGGGCCGCTGAGGAATACGGTGACGTGCCCGTGGTCCTGCGACCAGCGTGCGGCGCGCTCAACGCCGCCTTCGATGAGCGAGACACTCTCGATTTCCAAGGGGTCGGGCGTCAGCAGACGATACTCGAAGCAATAACCGGCCGTGGTCGTGAGCTGCGCATCGTAATGCACTTCGGCACTGCCGTGGGTGAAGCTCACGGCCAAGACCTGGTCGACAAGCGTATGAGGTTTGCGGGGCTGCGTGGAGAGGCTCCAGGGCGACTGCTCCGAGGCCGGGCGGAAGGCAAACCGCGGCTGAATCTCCACAGTGCCCCAATCGGCCAGGAAGTCGCTCACCGTCATCCTCTCCAAGTGATCCGGCACCTGTTCCTGGTAATCCAGGGAAGGATCGATCGAAACCGCGACGGAGCGTTTCGCCAGCCGCGCCCCCAGGGCTTCCAATTCCGGCAGGCGGAGGTTGCCGACTCCCGAGGTGCCGGTCAACAGGAAACTGGCCTCCAAGACGGCCTGGTCGGCGACCGGCCGCACCAACTCGAAGTGGATGGTGTGGGGCTGGCCGGCCACCGTACGGACCTCGGCGATCGGCCAGTCTGATTGTTTCGACGGCAGCAGCCGCAACCGCGGGTCGGCCGCCAATTGCAGCTCGCGAAGATGGCCTTCCAATACGCGGAATTTGAACTTGGCGTCCAGCACCACCGAGCCCGGCCGTACTTTCAGCCAGATCAGTTCATCGACGTCGACGGTCGTGCCCGCGGTACTGCGGTGGACCCCCTGCTGCCAGTTCATAGTCAACCGGTTGGCAGGGCCCAGCGCGGCGACGATCCGCGAGGTCTCTTCTTCGCGGCGGATCAATCCCAAGGCGGAGGGAATGTCGATGGCGGGCGCCCCCATGGGCACGGCCAATTCCAGCCGCGAATTGGCCAGTGGCGGGATCGCAAAATCCAATCCCGTCTGGACGCCGATGGTGTGCAGGCCCGGACGCAACACCAGTTCGAGCCGATAGGGCCCCGGTTCGGCGACCAGGATCACCGGGTTGCCGGTGGCGGAATCCCACTGCGGCTGCACTTCCCGGCCATCGAGCAAAACCTGGTCGATCGCCAGGTTCGTCCCCTCGCGCTGGATGGGAATTCGTACCCGCGTCACCTGACCGAACACCCGCAAATCGAAAACCACTTTCATCTCGGTCATCGCCAGCCGCTCGGGCGAGGCTTGCCAGGCCAGAACGCCCCGATACACGGCCTGGTTGATGAGCCAGCCGTGGGGCTCCTTCGTAGCCTCGCCCGCCCGTTCGTACAATTGGCGATAGAACGTTTCCGGGACGTAATACTTGCCGCCGGCCGGTTGCTGGTGATCGTCGCTGGGAATGAAGATGTCGTAGACGGCGGCCGACTGCGACGATCTGGCCGCCGGAGGCTGAGTCACCGCGGAGGTCTGACCGAGCGCCGAACCGCACTGCCACGCCAGGGCGATCATCGTCGCGAGGGCGATACCGGCCGGCCTGGTAACCGTGCTGGGAAGGTCGAAAGCCCTGTCGCGGGGCGGTTCCGGGATCCTCGCCGGGCGGCGCGCGAAGGCCAGCCGAAGCACCAGACAAAACAGCAGGCCCAACACCGCACACGACGCGATCGGCACGCAAACCAAAGGCACGAAGACCGCGACGATGGCGGCCGTCACGAGCAGAAAAACCACGAGCGCGGGCCGCTGCGCCGCTTTCCACCATCCCCAGCCGACGATCAGCAGGAAGATCGACCAGCTCCACAGCAGCATGGTCTTGGTGCGGACGAAGTGCAGCCGCAGCGGAGTGTTGGGAATGGAAAGTTGGTAGGCGTGCCATCCGTAGGTGTCGGACGCTTCATCGCCTCCCGGGCGCACTTCCTTCCAGGGCAGCGGCGGCTCGCTCAATTGCTCCTTCCAGGCTTCGATCGGCACCAACAGCGCCGTGCCGCTTAAGACGGCGGTGTCCTTAAGTTGATCGGCCAACGGGCCGGGCAGCACCCACCACAGCGGACCGTGCCCCAAGGGCGAAAGCCAAACTTGCATGGCGGCCGCATTGGTTTGCGTGGTCAAGCAAACGCCCTTGGTCGACAGCAATAGGGCCAGGTTCGCGTGTTCCAGCAGGGAAACGCCGCATGCCCAGGGTGTTTCACCCCGTTCCGCCCGGACCGCCGTGGCCGGCGTAATGCCCAACTCGGCCAGGGCGTACCGATCGACCAGGGGTGTGAAACTCAATTGCCGCAAGGACACATCAGCCAAAAGCGCGCGCCAAGTGAGCGAACCGGCCTGCTCGCCCGCGGGATCGCCTGCCACGAGTTTCCCCATGGCGCGCAACCACGCTTCGGCCTTCCGTCGGGCCGAGTCGCGCGCGGCGCGCTCGCCGATGGCCAAGGCCCAGGTATCCGCCGCCAACGGATCGCCATCATCCAGAGCGGGGGCACGCCCCAGCGGGCCGAAGAGGCGTTGACTCAGCCCGGGCAACAGCGCCGCGGCGGGCGAGCCAGCGGCAAGGTCGACCGAATCATAGCCCGGCGGCAGCCAAACGGTCCAGTTCCGCACCAGCGCGGGCATGTCGCCGCATTGCGGCAGGGGAGGTTCCCACGATCCGACCAATCCCATCCGCCGCTCCGCGGTCGTGAAGCTGATGGCGACGGTGGGGAACTTCTCACCCAAGGGCAAGTCGACCGAAATCGCGTTGCGCTGCCCGCACGCGACCCGCTGCCAGACGGTAGGCGTCACGTCGATCCAGACGTTGTGCACATCGTCGCTGGACACCCCCGGCGGCAAGGTCAGCCGCAACTGGCTGCGCATGACGTTCTGAAGGCGATACACCGCGAGATGCTCGGCCGAGCCGTCGGTCTGGTAGCGCGACTGGAGGCGACAACTCCAGGCCCAAAGCGGCTGCGTGACCATCTCGTCGGTCCGCGACACCGTGACCGGTCCTTCGCGCGAGGCCACCGCATCGCGACCGGGGTTATAGCGGTAGGCCGACCAGGCGCCGGCGGGCGGGGGATCGACGTCGATGGGCGTCAATCGCGTGTTGATTTTCAACGCGCGGGATGGGCCGCCGTGCGGATCGCAGGGTTCCGAGTCCGCGGCGCGAATAATCAGCGTGCCGGATTGCGCCGCCGCTTCCGGCAAGGACGCCAGGCTCACCGGTTCCGGATCGCTGAACTTGAAGCTGCGCAGGGCGTGGAGCTCGAAGGGTTCGCTGCGGGGCCGCCGCAACAGGATCTCCCATGCCTCTTCCTGCGGTGAAACGCCCGCGATCAACTGCTCCGCGGCGTTCAGGGCCCGGGCCGTCAACTCGCCGGCCGGCTCATTTTTCATTTCCCAACGCGGCGCGACGCTGCGCTGACGCGAAAAATGCACCATCACACGATCGACGGCCGCCGATTCCGGCACGCAACGCAGGGAGTACGATTCTTGGAACATGTCGCGGGCGAGCGTGGCTTCGGCACGAATCGTGGCCGAAAACGCGGGCAACCGCGGTTCCAGCGAGATCAGTACCCGGCCGCCCCCGGGGTTCTCGCGAAACACGACCTGGCGCGGCGGCGCGGGAAACAACTCCAGTTGCCGCGCGTCGAGGCTGCCCGGATCGAGCCGGTGCAGAAGCTCCGTCGCGGTAATATTGAGATGATAGTTGCCGGGCACGTCGATCGCGACCAGTTGGTCGCTCCCGCCACGGGCCACGAAATGCAGCGGGAGCAAGTCCTCGATACCCAATTTCTGGCCCACGTGTTGCTTTGGTCCGAGGTGGGAATAAAGCCGCCGCGCGGTAATGCGAATCCGCACCGGCCGGTTGGGCGAGATCGCCTTCGCCAAGGTAATCTTCAGCTTGGAAGGGACGCCCGAATCTTCCAGGCTCCAGTCGTCCAGGGCATCGCCGGGAGTCGATTCTACGGTATCGACGATCCACTCCTTCGACACGTTTCCCTCGATGGCGAACGATTCGCCGTCGGCTGTGCGAAAGTCGGCGGTCATTTGGGCCTTGATCTCGGCGTCTCCCCACTCCAGCATGATGCCCGAAGTGAGTTGAAGCCGCGGCTGTCCTTGCCGCAACGTGACTTCCACCGTGGCATCGGGCGAGAAATACTCCAATTGCACCGACTCTCCCAACCGCGAGCCGGAGAGGGCACCGGTAGCCGATTGCCGGCAGCCCTGGGGATTGATCTGTTCGATCAGCAAGGGGAACGGCACCAACAACGTTGCGTTTCCCTGTTGCCAGAACGCGCCCTCGATGCGAATTTTCGGCAACCGCCAGGGTTTGTCGGTCGAGAGCGGCGCCAATGCGGCCAATCGCAAGGACTGGTCGCTGCCTTGAATCGGCTCCGGCATTTCCAGCACAACCCGGTTGGCTCCGCCCTGGAGCGGCGCCGCGACCGACCAGGGAACCGCGCGACTGCCCATTCGCGCACTGACGAATTGCAACTCGGGATCCAGCGTCAAGAAGATCTGCCGCAAAGGCCGCTCGGGCACGTCGAGCTGCACTTGCATGGAGACGTCCACCCCGCGAAGTGAGAAATCGTAAACCATCGACTGCCGCAGCAGCATCGGGTGGGGGGCCGCGTCCGCAGCCGCAGCGGCCAGCAAGCGCAGCTCAACGTGGCTGTAGCCGCCGCAATCGATTTGCCAATGACGGTAGCCTTCTCCGCCGCCGACTTCACCCGCTTCACCGGCGATGCCGTGATCGACGGTGGGCCGCAGTCCGCCGGGCAGGTCGAGCATCAGCCGATTGGTGATGCACTGCGGCAACTGGATTGAAAAATCGACCGAGCCCGAGTTGCCGCGCCTTCCCCGCAACGACCACGGGAAATGCAGTTCCCCGGAACGCTCGACGAGCGCCGCCAACTTGCCGTCAGGCCGCAAGCCCACCACGGCCTCCCGGGTTTTCTCGGCGCGCTCGAACCATTGGGCCTTGCCAATCGTCAAGCCACAAGGATCCAGCGGCACCATGACCGGAGTATCGCCCTGGTGAACTACTTCCATAACCGCTTCACCCACGAGAAATGGCTCGTCGCCCAAGCGGGCCTGGTAGCGGGCCGCGGCGATGCGGGCATCCGACAAGCCCGGCGCGGACAGGCCGGCCATCTGCGCGGCGTCCCAAAGCCGCTCGAAATCAGCCGGGTCGATGGGCACGTACCGCTCCGGGCCGAAGGGCCAATCCTTGAGACGGTCGGCGGGGGCATAGATGCGGCGAATTTCGATCGGCGCACCGGCCGTGCCCACCGGCTCGGCGGCGACCCCGATGGCCGGCGGCCACGCGGCAAGCGACGCGATCCACAACAGCCAGCAAGCCCGCCATGCTCGTGCGCTCATACGTTCCAGTCCAGCGTGACCGAAGGGATGACCGCCGGCGAGCTGCCCGTCGGGGGCTGGTCACCCGCACTCGGAAGTGGATGGAACGGTTGCGTGGATCCTTTCTCCAGGATCACTTGGGAAGGTTCGCGATAGGTCGGGGCCGGCCGCCGCAACAGGCTCCGCCGCAACAGGGCGGCCACCAGCGCCAGCAAGAGGCCCAGGCTCGCCGCTTGGGCCATCAGCAAGGTCGCTTCCGGATACAGGACGCCAAGCGACAACAACAAGACGGCCAGCAACAGCAGCGCCGCCGGGTGCCGCGTGGCGGGCACGTAGATCCAGGCCAACCCGACGATCAGCACCATGGTCGAGGCCACCAGCACGATCCACGCCCGGCCGGCCGTGCGCAGCTCTCCGCCGTGGATTCGCCCCAGGCCGCTGAACAAGTAGCGGGTGGTGCCTTCGGGAATCGAAGCGAGGTGGCGGGCCCCGACCCAGGTCTCCAACTGCGACTGTTCCAGCAAAGGCTGGCGGCCCCAAAAATAACCGCTCCAACCCCAGGTGAACTCGCAGGTGAATTGCTGCGGCGGGATAATCATGTTCTCATTGCGCGGCAACACCAGTTGCCAGTAGAAGCGGCGGGTCCAGGGATCGTGCGCGAATCGCGGAAACTCCAGAGCCAGTTCGCCACGCGGGGGACGCCCGTTGGTGAAACTATAATCCATCTCGATCACGTGCGGATGCGGACTGCCGTCGCCCGGCAAGTCGATGAAGATGCGGCTGCCGTCGGCGCGGGGCGCGAGCGGTTTGCCGTCCAGCAGCAGTGTTGGCGACAGGGCCGCGCCTTCGGGAAAGGCTACCTCCAGCTCTTTCTCGTTGCTGGTGACGCGAAAAACGGCCCGATCTTTCCGGTCGTTCTGATACAACCATGTTTGGATCCAGGCGCGTTCGATCACCGTGGATTCGCCCTGGCTCTGGTCTTCCAGACGGGCTACGAAATCCGCTTCGCCCAAGGGCTTGCCAGCCGCCAGGGCGATGCTCCGCTGCCGTGTGCCGGCCCTGGGCAATTCATCTTCCACCGCGGACCACGAGGAACCGGGCGGCATTTCTGCGACCACTCCCCCGGAGCTGACGACGCGCAGTTTGTTGCCGGAGAGCTTTCCATCGACCGGCATCACCAGTGGCAATCGCCACGGAGTGGATTTGCCGGCCGAGAGCGCGGGGACTTTCACGCCGTAGCGCAGCGTCAAGTCGCCGTCGCCGATGGAAGCCTTGGGCAGTACCACCCACATCCGTAGCGTGCTGTCCGCCGGGCCCGGATTCTCGCTTCCCGGGGCCACGACCGGCGTGAGCGGTTGGTCTTGCCAGCGGATGGTAAAGCCGTCGGCGCCGGCCAGGACCCGCGGCACTTCGAGCTCCAATCGCTCGATCGGCTCGTAACGGATCGTATAGTTCAAGCGTTGTTCGACTGCCGCCCTCTGGGCATCCACGCGGGCCTGGCTTTGCACGTCGACGGCCACCGCGCGCTGCTGGACGCTGAATACGCCGGCAAAGACCGCCTTGGCCGCATCGCCGCGATAGAACAAAGGCTCCTGCTGGCCCGCCCGCGGTTGCGGCTGGGGCGGCGCCGGCTGCAAACTCAAACCGGGCATCGAGTTGTCGGGCGTCAGCTCCACGTTGTCGGCCGGCTGAACGAACAAAGTCGCCGGCCCGAGCGAATTCGCGATGGGCTGAGGAAAAGTCAGCGAAAACCTGTTCTTGCCCGGCGGCCAGGGACGGTGCGCACGCACTGTGAGCTCGATCGGTCCGGTCGCAGGCGGCTGAAGAGGGATGGAGAGGACCTGCGCCGGGTTGGGCTCCGCCCCGATATGCTCCGGCTGCACCTCGTCGAACTGCCAATCCCCCAGTTTGACCTTCAACTCGAAGATCTTCGCCCCACGAATCGTATACTTCAGCCGGGTCTCCAACTGGGCCTGGTCGGCATCGATCGAGAGCCGGTACTCGGTTTCGGCGTTGACGTGGGGATTGCGGGGCACGAGCCGCACGGTCAACGAACAAGGTTGCAGGAAATACTCGAAACCGGCCAGCACGTCTTTGGATCCCAGCGACTCCGGCCACTGGTCGACCTGGCGGACGTTGTGGTACTCGCCCCACAATACGTGCCAGTCGCCGACGACGGCCACCGCAATATGACCCCATTGCCGCGCTGCCTTGACGACGTCAAAACCGCTGAGTTCGAGCCACTCGCCTTGCCGCCCAATCTCATGTGCGCGGCGGGTATTCAATTGCACTTCCACCGGCCCGGTAGTGCGTTTGCCCAGGCGGACCTCGACCAGCCGCTCGTCCGACGTCTTGCCGCCCGTCTCGACCGCCGCAACCGTGTAGCCCGCCGGCGCGCCGGCAATAAGTTCAGCGCCGCGGGGAAGCCTGACGCGGAAGCGATCGAAGGGCTCGCCGTAGCTGCGAACGGTGAGGCTGGCCTCGGTATCGATATTCCGGCTGTCGATACGCGCGAGGATCCGGCCTTCGGCCTCCAGCACCACCGGCGTTTCCACGGACCGCCCCCCCGCCGCCCGCCAACTGAGTTCGAAGTCCCCGCCCAGACCGATCACGTGCACATCGTTCTTGAGCTTGTCGTCGGCCGGGGAATCCAGCAGCGTGGCTCCTTCGGAAACCTTGGCTACGACGTCGGCACTGGGAAGCGTGAACTTCAAGTCGGAACTTGTCGCCCGCGGCAGAAACAATCGCAGCCGGGTGCCTTCGCCCGCGCTGCTCAAGCCCACCAGCACCTTGAGCGTCAACTCGTGCTGCTCACCGGACCGGCCACGAATCCAGGCCACATAGCCCTCGCCGTTCTCTTCGAAATGCGTGAACTGTTGGCCGGGCCCCTCGTATTGGACGGGCTGGGCGAGCACGGCCTGCTCCAGCCGCAAGGGAACACGGACCCAGTTCTTGTCATCGATGAGGATCTTGAAGCGGATCGTCAGCTCGGCGCGCTGCCCGCTGACCGTGCCCACCGCGGCCATCTGCTGCAAGGTGTAGCGCGGCCGTTGCTGCAACTGTTCCAGTTGGTTCTTGAGATTGTACAGTTCCTTGAAATCGTCGTAGTGAAAGCCGGGCGCCGGCAGGAGGTTGCCGTCCTTATCCTTGAGATAGTACAGCGCGGGCTCGATTTCCCGCAGCGGCCGTGGCGGGGAAAGCGGCGACGGTTCGCCGCCGCTCTTAGGGGTGGCGTTTGACCGGACCGCGCTTTGCGTGGCGCCCGTTTCGCCGACGGCGGTTACAGCGTGGTCCTGAGCGACCGCCACCCCGCAGCACAATGCCTGGCCGACAATGATCCAGATCAGCCGATGCATGGCGCGCTTAGTGTGAGAAGTGACGCGAATGGAAGAGATTAGCACCCTATTCCAGTGTAATCAGGAATTCCAGACGGACAAAGCGGCGGGTGGGGTAATTTTTGCCGGAATACACCCCCATTATGGCGTTATTTCGCGATGGCCGATGGCGTGTGAAGCGCCCTACGTACGACCTCGACAAGCTGCTGGTGCAAGGGGGCATTGGCGGCGGCCAGGAAATGGGCTTCCTCGAGCAGGAAAACCCCGCCTTCCGTGGAGGAGATAAGCCCGCCGGCCTCGCGAATCAACAGCGCGCCCGCGGCGATATCCCAGATTTTCGTGGAAAACGACCAGAACAGGTCGATTCGTCCGGCCGCGAGGTAGGCCATATTCAACGCGGCCGAGCCGATACGCCGCAAAGCCTGGCACTCCGAGAGCGATTCGAGAAACACCAATAAGTCGGGGGAGTCGCGGCCGACGATGGCCGGCAGTCCCACCGCGGCGATCGCACCTTTGAGATCCTTGACGCGGCTGGTGCGAATGGGCCGGTCGTTGAGTAGCGCGCCCTGACCCGCTGCGGCCGTAAAACACTCTTTCGAGGTCGGGTCGTAAATCGCGCCCACCAATAGCTCTCCGTTGTGCTCCAGAGCCAGCGAAACGGCGAAAAATGGCAGGCCATGCACGTAGTTGGTGGTTCCATCCAAGGGGTCCACGATCCAGCGATATTCGGTCCGAGGATCGACGGCTCGCGGGCCTTCCTCGCCCAGCAGGCAATGATCGGGAAAGGCCGAGAGCACGATCCGGCGGACTGTCTCTTGGGCGGCAAAATCCGCCTCGGTCACCAGATCGGCGGGGCCCTTTTCATGCACCTGGACGTGCCCTTGACGCTCCAGCAGAACTTCGCCGGCCGCATGCACGGCCTCTTCACAAATCTTTTGGAATTCAGGAATTGCGTTCATTGCTCGTTCATCGTGTGCGCGGAAACTCGTGTATTATAAGTGCTCCCCGTGGAACCACAACGGGGCTCAAGTGGGCGGCAATTCGGCAGTGGCCGTGAAAACCGGAAAATCTGCACCCCGTCCGGGGAAAACGCTGGACAACCACCCCGGAATTGTTATTATCGAAACCGGAATGGACGATCGGGGTGGATCGTCGTCTTTGCAGCGTCTATTGTATTTGGCCTGATTCATTCATCGAGGGTTATTGTTTCGATCGGCCTCTTCTCTGTTCCGGCCCCGGCGCTTCGCTTTCGGGTGAGCGGCGGGGTTTTTTAACAAGGATTAAGGACGAACGATGAATGCCGCGCAAGCGGAATTCTCCTTTTTCATTCTTCGTGGTTCATCCTCCGTCCTTTTTTACCCCACTGCCATGTTGGCCCATTGGCAACTTCACCAGCATACCGCCTCCCTGGCCGACGCGCGCTTTCAGGCTGCGTTGCGATGGAGTCGGCCCAGCGACGGACTGGTCGACGTCAAACTGGCCGACACTCCGCTGACGGAGTGCCGGTTCTTGGGGATCGACATCCCTCCAACCGAATCGACGGCCGTGCCAACGTCCTCGGATTGTTACGTCCGCGGCGCGGAGATCGTGGTCGCCTATCGCGCAACCACCGGCTGGCCGGTCCAAACCGACGCGGTCTGGCGCGCATTGACGCCCACGACTTCCAACGGGTGGATCGCGGCAATCGAACTCATCGTATCGGTACGAACGGCACTGCTCGATAGCCGGCCCGCATTGTCGGTGCAGAATTCGCTGGCGGTCCAAGAAACCTGGCGCTTGGTGGATCCGGCCGGACCCCATTTTGAGGCGGTCGGGCTTTCGCAAAGCCGCCCGCCGCTGGCGTGGGAAAACGGGCCGGGCTGCCTCCTCTTCCGCCTGCGGCCATCTGACCTTAGTTATGCGGAAATGGTGCATCCGGCTGATTTTTGTCACGACGCGTTGGCCAACGAGCCAGAACAGCCGTTCCGCGTTCGCGCCACCCATTGCCTTTTCTCCAATGCCCTTGAAAAGGGGGTCATCCTTCGCGGTCGCGTACGCGGAATCTTCTTGCCGCGCGGCAACGATATGGCGGTGGCGGCCGCGGCATATGCCCAGTTTGCCGCGGAGGATCCCCCCCTGGGAACCTATTGAGGCGATCAGCGATCAGCTTTCGGCCACACTGGTTATGTCGCGCTGTCGCTATTTTTCACTACCCAACGGCCACAACTTGTCTTATGATCGGCGAAACCAAAAGCGGACCGCTGAAAGCTGATAACTGATTATGGGCGATATCTTCATCACCGAAAACTTCTTGCTCCGAACCCCGACGGCCGTGCGGCTCTACCACGACTATGCCGCAGGAATGCCGATTCTCGATTATCACTGCCACCTGCCGCCGCAGCAGATCGCCGACGATGCTCGCTTTGAAAACCTCACGCGAATTTGGCTCTCCGGCGACCATTACAAGTGGCGGGCGATGCGGGCCAACGGTGTTGCCGAGCGTTACTGTACGGGCGACGCCACGGACCGCGAGAAACTCCAGAAATGGGCGGAAACGGTCCCCAAGACGTTGCGCAATCCGCTCTATCATTGGACGCACCTGGAATTGCGGCGACCTTTCGGCATCCGCGATCGCCTGTTGGGGCCCGACACCGCGGAGAGCGTTTGGAGCGACTGCAACGCCTTGCTGGCACGCGATGAATTCTCTTGCCGCGGGATCATGCGGCAGATGAACGTGGTGCTGGCGTGCACGACCGACGATCCGGCCGACAGCTTGGAGCACCACGCCAAGATCGCCGCGGATACTCAGTTCAAGATCCGAGTCCTGCCGGCCTGGCGTCCGGACCGCGGCATCGCCGTCGAATCGGCGGCGGCGTTCAACGCGTGGCTGGGCCGGCTGGCGGCGGCTGCCGACGTGGAGATCGACAGCCTCGACGCCTACCGCGAAGCGCTGGCCCGGCGGCACGATTTCTTCCATCGCATGGGCTGCCGTATTTCCGATCACGGTCTGGATACGCTGTTTGCCGAACCCTATACGGAACGGCAGATCCAGGACATATTCCGCAAGCTCCGCGATGGCAAGGATTTGCAGGCCGAAGAGATCCTCCGTTTCAAATCGGCGATGCTGTACGAGTTCGCCGTGATGGACCACGCCAAAGGCTGGGTGCAGCAGTATCATCTCGGGGCGCAGCGCAACAACAATTCGCGGCGTCTCGGCGAACTGGGACCCGACACCGGCTTCGATTCGATCGGCGACTGGCCCGTGGCCCGTCCGCTGGCGCGATTCCTCGATCGGCTCGATCACGAAGGCCGGTTGGCCAAGACGATCCTCTACAACCTCAACCCGTCGCACAACGACGTGTTGGCCACGATGATCGGCAACTTTCAGGACGGCAGCGTCCCGGGCAAGATGCAATGGGGCAGCGGCTGGTGGTTCCTCGACCAGCGCGACGGCATGCGCCGACAGATCGACTCGCTCTCCAATCAGGGCCTCTTGAGCCGCTTCGTGGGAATGCTCACCGATAGCCGCTCATTCCTCTCCTACACCCGCCACGAATACTTCCGCCGCATCCTCTGCGACCTCTTGGGGTCGGAAATCGAGGCGGGCCTGCTGCCCAACGATATCGATCTGGTGGGCCGCATGGTCCGGGACATCTGCTACCACAATGCGGCCAATTACTTTGGGTTCGCCGAAGTGGCGCCGACTTGAGCAATTTCTTTCTTCTGTCAGGCGTGCAGCCAGCGCAACCGTCGGCGCGTTTTGCATGGGGTGTTGGCCCCCCATAACGGGAAGCGGCAGACCCTCGCTGTGCTGGCGAACGGCGGTTTTGCGAGGAATCCGTAAGCCGTCGACATTCGCCGCGAACCTCGCAACCCCCGCAAGCGTCTATGCAAGAGTGGCGGTGCACCATGCGGAATTGCCCGGATTGCGGGGCGAACCCTTGACGGCGACCGCCGGTTATGACAAGCTAATCTGAGGTTCAACAAGGGCGGCCCCGTTTCCCGATACCAACAGTGGCTGCCTTTCGAGGAGCTTTTGCGACTTCTTAACAACCGCGTATCTCGCGCAGAATGGGGACTCCCATGCGTAGCTTCATCACGATGATTGCCGCTGCCCGCCACAACTTCCTGAGCAATGCGAAGGGTGGAAGCATCGTCGAGATTTTGGCTACGCTCACGCAGCGAGTTTCGGATACGACGCGGTTTCTATTTGCCCGTCTCAGCGGCCGCGCCACGGTATGCTATGCGATGGTCCCCGTCTGTGGGGGTCGGCGCTCGTCCGCGCGTAGCCGTCGCATGCACGCCGAGCAGCATGCCGGCATGCCGTGCCAAGGCTGGTGCCTAGTAAAACAGGCGCCGGGCCGGTCCGCCCGCAAGAGTTGAGGTTCGCTTAGTTAAGCCTCAAATTTCTTCGCGACGGGTGCGGATCCACGGTCGGGCCTGCGGCTGAAGGGGCGTTTTCCCATTTTCAGCCTCCCAGTCAGGCCTTCCTTGTGCGATTTGGGCTTCGTTGGGCTTCGGTTTTTTCGGTGAGACCTGTCATGAACTTCCCAGAATCACAGATTTCCGTAACTGACCGGGAGCGGCCTACTCCAACCGCGCTGGTCGAGGCTGCACAACAGGGCGATCGCGAGGCCTTCGGCCAACTGGTCGACAAGTACCAGGGGGCCGTCTACGCCACGATCTATCGCCGGTTGGGCAACCACGCCGAGACGCAAGAGCTTTGTCAGGAAGTCTTCATGCAAGCGTTGCGGAAGATCGGCCAACTGACGGATCCCCGCTGCTTCGGCGGCTGGCTGCGGTCGATTGCCGGCCGTATGGCGATCAATCGCGCCGTCCGCCGTGGGCCGACGCTTACGGCCGACGCCGGCGCGTTCGAAGCTTCCTGCGTCGAATACCGGACGCCGCTCCGCTGCGTCCTCGAGCACGAGCGGGATAGCCAGGTCCGCCACGGCCTGCGGCGACTGAAGGCCATGGACCGGGAAACCCTAATGGCCTTCTACTTCGACGGCCGCTCGCTCCTCGAGATGAGCGATCAGTTCAAGACCCCAGTGGGGACGATCAAGCGGCGACTGCACGTCGCCCGCAAGCGGCTGGCCAAGGAATTAGAGGCCTTGGCGCCCGCGTGAGGGCGGGCGATCAACATCGGCACTAAGCACTAAGAACTAAGCTCTTGGTGCTTAGTTCTTAGTGTTTAATGTTAGTTTTCAGAACGCCGCTTGACTATTGCGGCTGAACGCCCAGTTTCTCTTCTTCCTCTTCCTGGATGATGATCCGCGGCGTGACCATCATCATCAGGCTTTGGGTGGTGCGGCCGATGCCCACGTTCTTGAACAAGCGGTTGAGATAGGGGATTTTGTCCAGCACAGGGACACCGTCCTCTTGCCGGCCTTCGCTGAGCCGCTTGATGCCGCCCAAGAGCACCGTGCCGCCGTCGGGAACGCTGACGGTCGTAGTGACGGTCACGAAGGCGAAAGTCGGCAACTGGACGGTCGTGCCGGAATTGGTGCTGGTGCTGGAACTCGAGTTTTGACTACTGTCGTTGGGCGTAGTCTGCACGCCTTCCGCGGAGGTGCTCGTCGTGGTGGTTGAACTACCCGTGAAGGTGAAGGTGTTTACGGTCCCGATGCTGCTAAAGAAGGGGACGACCGTCAGCCGCACGAAGCGCCGATCGTTGGAGACCACGGCCTGGACCGTAAGGAAAGTTCCCGCGTTGAGCACCACGATCACCGGCTCTTGCGCGGCTGCGAAATCGCCGACGACGGGGACCACGCTGATCACGAATGGGGTCTGCGTGGTATCCGAAACGAACGCCTGCTGACCGTTGAACAATGTGACCTTGGGCGCTTGCAGCAGGTTGCTGCGAGTGTCGGCCTGGGACGCCTGAATGAAGAAGTAGGCCTCGATGTCGCTGAGGATCGCGAACCCCAATGTGGCACCGGCGTTCTGGGCCGCATTGAAACCGCCGAACTGCGGCACGGCCAGGCCGTAACTGCCCTGGGTGAAGGGGATGTCGAGGTCGGACGAGAAAGTTCCGGTGCCCGGTCCTCCCGGCGACGACACGCCCACGACGGCGCTGGTGCTGCCGCTGACGTTCTGATTGGCGTAGTTGAACTGGGCGTTCGGTTGCCCGATGGTCGTCGTGGTGGCAGCGACTGTGGGGCCCACCTGCTGACCGAAGACTCCGAACGGCCGCTGCGCGTTGCTTTGCAGCTCGAAGTCGAAGTCCACGCCGACCCGCTCGAAGAAATCGTCTTCCAGGGTGATGAAGCGGACCTCGATCGTCACTTGCAAGTCCTGCAGTTTGCGCAACTGTTCCAGGAGATCGACAATCTCTTCGTGCACGTCCTGCGTTTGGCTGACCACGATGCTGAGGTTGGTTTCGAAGGGCGCGATGGAGCCCGGCCCGCCCACCGAGTCCCAGGTGGTGGGTTTGATGGTCGAGGTGATCAACTCGATCAGCGCGTCGAAGTCGGCTTGGGCCCCGCCGCCCAGACCGCCCGGTCCTACGCCCGACGGCATGTTGCCGTTGTTGGCGCCGAGGCCGGGGAGGGTGGGGGCTTTCCCGCCGCTGGATGATTGTTGGGCCAGAATGCCGCCACGGTCGCCCAGGGCGCCGCCTTTCATCGCGCTGGAGACCACCGACAGCGGCGATGCGGACATACCCATGGGGTTGAAATTCCCTCCATTGATGTCGGCTTGGGCCTGCTTCAGGGCTCCCGGGATGCCCATATTGGGATTGGCGATGAAATTCGGGATGGGAATCACCAGGTCGGCGACGTTGTAAACCTCGGTATACAGCTCACCGTCGCGCATCTGCTCGCTGGTGATCTTCAGCACTTCGTCCTTGATTACGTAGTTCAGGTGCAGCGGCTGGAGGATCAGGTTCAGCGCGCTTTTCAAGGAAATCTCGTGCTCCAGCTTGATCGTCACCGGGGTATCGGTGGTGGTGCCTTCTTCGGCGAGCCCCTGTTGATCGAGGTGCACGTTCACCTGCGCCAGCTTGCCCAGGTAATCGATGACCTTGCCCAACGGGGCGTTTTCGAACTGCAGCGAGACGGGCGTCCGCAGTTTTTGCTCGATTTCGACTTCCCGCTCGGAGCGGTGGCGGCGATTGTCGGCAAACCGCTTGCGGCTGGCGGTCAGCTTATCCCAACTTTTCGCGTCGGGAAACAGGTACGGTTCCTTGGTGTTGAAGGGAATGGAAGCCCGGTCCACGTCGACCAAAGCGTCGATGACGCCTTGCTCCTTCTGGTCCTGGATCTCCCGGTTCATGGCTACCCGCTGGGCGAACTTGACCTGCAGCCAGACTTGCGTGACGACCGGGTTGTCGGGATCGAGTTCCTTGCAACGCTTGGCGATCACCGCCGCCTCTTCGTAGCGCTGCTCTTCCATGAGACGATTGAATTCGTTGATCATGTCGGCCAGTTTCTGCCGATTCGCTTGCTTCGTCTGCTGAGTCTGTTCGATTGCTTCACGGACCCGCTGGTTCCTATCGTTGAGGTCCAAGAGTGGCTTGTTGTCCTCCACCTGTTTGCTCAATTGCGCCAGGCTCCGATCGATCTGCCGCATCAATCGCTCCCGGATGGCGGGGTCCAGGCCCGACGATTCCAGGTTCCGGCGGGTCTGTTCGAGCATCGCCAAGGCCTTGCGCGGATCGGTCTTGGCCAATTCCATGGCAGCGCTTTCGTCGCGGTGCATGGCGGCCTCAGCCTGGTGGATCGCCGCTTGTTGCCGGGCGGTCGCTTCGTCCATCGCGACCGCCGGATTGCGCGAACGGTCGGCCATGCTCATCGGCATCAGTTCCAGGCGTTCCTTCAACCGCTGTGCAGTGACCGGATCCAATTGATCGTGATACTCGGCGGCGTGGCGGAAGCACTGCATCGCGGTTTCCAAGTCGTGGGCGCGCAACGCGGCCTCGCCCCGCTGGTAAAACTCCATGCCAGGGTTGGCATCCCCGGCGTTGGGCATGGCCGGCGGCGCAGCGACGGCGGTGGCAGACGCGACCGGGGCCGAAGCGTTCGACGGGTCGGGCTGCGAGGCCGCGGCCAAGGCTTGTTGTAACGTGTTTGCCGAAGAAGGCTCCGCGGCGGATGCCGCCACGTTGCGCGTCGGATCGTGGGACGGGTCGTAAACGGCCCACGATGCCCGCTGGTCCATGGCCGGGCCGCCGGCTGCCGCCGGCGTAAACTGGCCGCTGGCGGCAATGACTCCCGACGGGCCGCCGGGAACCATGCCCGGAGTCATCGCCGGAGCGCTTCCCTGGCGGCGGATGGCCGCGATCCGCTGCAACAGCATTTCCGGCTTGGTTTCCAAAGCGCCAAAGATCACCCGCTGCCGGGCCGATTCGATGGCCAGCCGTTCGCACTCGTCGAGATCGCCGCGGCGCATCAGTCCCTCGGCCTGCTCCAGCAGCAGCCGCGCATAGGCCAGGCGGAATCCCTCGGTATCCTTGCGATCGGGCGGGAGCGTGTTCAGCTCGTTGCACTTGCGGACCAATTGCTCGACGTTCTGCGGATTGTCGTCGTTGGGACCGCGCATCACCTGGATGGCCTTCGCCTGCTCGACCAGCACGCCGGCCCGGCGCACGTCGCCGAGGGCCAATGCTTGCCGGGCGGCCAACAACATCTGATTGCTCATGACCAGTTGGCCCGCGGCGTCATTGGCCACCGGCATACGACTGCGCAGTGCCGCCGGCACGCGGTCGTCGGCGTCCGTGGGTGGGGTCATGGAAACCGTGGCGCGGCCGAACGGATTGGTGACGTTGTCGCGCGGGGGGCCCTGAATCTGCGAGGCAGGGTCGACGGATGGCAAACGCGTGATCGCAGGAGCCGGACCGGCGGCGGAATTTTCGGCGGCCGCATTGGCGGGGTTCAGGTCGCTGCGCGCGGCGAACGGATCGACCGGTCCGCCACGGCGCTGCCCGGACTGGGGCGAAAACATCTGGCTGGGCGGCGTCGCATTCGAGGCGGCCCGCCGTTGTTCCAAGTCGCGCATCGCCTTTTTGGGAGTGTCGCCAAAACAGAAGGGGCCGTAATCCACGCCCAAGGCTTCCGCTTGCGAGATCAGTTTCTCGGCCGCAACGAAATCGTTTTCCGCCATTGCCTGCCGCGCTCGCCGCAGCAAGTCGTCGGATTGCGATTGTTTGCTCGCGGCGTTGACGTCCGCAGCATTCTGCCCGAGGCTTGCCGCGCCAAGCAACACTGCCGCGTCACCCGCGACGGGTCCGGCGGAACTAGTGGATGCGAAAAGCATCAAGGCGGCAGCGATGGAGCCGGTAATTAATCTGGCGGTCATTTTGGACACGGCACTCCTTTCGTGACCTGCGACAACCCCGGACGCAAAGGGTGGCAGGTCGAGGACCTTCGTGATTTCCACTACGTATGAGGAACTACCCGGAGAGGACTCTGTTTCAATTCCTTTTACCGTAGCGCGCCGCCGGGAGGTTAAATTCCGGCGGCGTCTGCAAGGACGAGCTTTTGGATTGCTGATCAGGTATGTACTGGAAGAGAGCGGGATAAATACCGAGACTCCAGCGAAGGGTCAAGAGCACTTCCGCGCGAAATTGGCTTCCACACGCGGATTCTTAGTAAAAATTCCTTTCAGGCTCCGCCATGACCTCTGGAATGGCCCTTCTTAGGGATCAGCATTTCGCGAGAAATAGGCAAAACGCCCTTTCAAGCAGCGAGAAACGGCGCGAAACCCGAATTCGCGGTTTTTTGTCGCGATTCCTCTGCGGCCGACGGTGTCTTGATGACGCAAACCGTTCCGAATGGGCACAGTTCCCGGATTTCGAACCGCAATATAACGGCCGTGAGTGGGAGTCCCCCTTGCTCCCGGCAGATTCCGCGGCATGATGAAGCGGGGATTCCATCGCCCTCTGGTATCGCTATGAGCAACATCGCCGCCCGGCTAACCACCACCGCCGCCACCGTGCCCGACGGGATCGCGGTCGTCGAGCCACAGGCATACGATGCGCACGGCAAGCGGATCTACCGCACCGTCAGTTTCCGGGAATTGGACGACGATAGCAGCCGTATCGCCGGGGCTCTGTGTGAATTGGGGGTACAGCCGGGCACCCGGCTGGCGCTGCTGGTTCGCCCGGGCATTGATTTCATTGCTCTCGTGTTCGCGCTCTTCAAGGCCAGGGCGGTTGCGATCCTGATCGACCCGGGCATGGGGCGGCTCAAGTTGGTGCGTTGTCTGGCCGAGGCCCAGCCCGAGGGATTTATCGCCATTCCCGCGGCCCACGCGGTGCGAGTGCTTCTCGGCCACCGCTTTCCCAAGGCCCGCCTGAACGTGACGGTGGGAAAACGCTGGTTTTGGGGTGGTTCGACACTCCGTGAGCTTCGCGACCGGAACTGCCCGCTGGCCCAACCGACAACCGTTGCGCCCGAGGACCCGGCGGCGATTATCTTCACCACCGGCAGCACCGGGCCGTCGAAAGGCGTGCTCTATTGCCATCAGAATTTCAACGCCCAGGTCGACGAGATCCGCGAGTTCTATGGCATCCAATCGGGTGAGATCGATTTAGCCTGTTTTCCCCTGTTTGCGCTTTTTAACTGTGCAATGGGGGTGACGACCGTTATTCCCGACATGGATCCCTCGCGTCCCGCGCAGGCCGATCCCGCGAAAATCGTAGAGGCGATCGAGGATTGGCGGGCCACCCAATCGTTCGGCTCGCCCGCGATCTGGCAGCGTGTCGGCCGTTATTGTGGCGACCGCGGAGAGCGGATGGCAACGTTGCGTCGGGTTTTGTCGGCCGGCGCGCCGGTGCCGGCCCAGGTTCTGGAACGCATGCGGGCCTGCATTCACCCCGATGGCGAGATTCACACGCCCTATGGGGCCACCGAGGCCCTGCCGGTGGCGTCGATTGGCTCCCGTGAAGTTTTGGGGGAGACCAGTTTTCGCACCCGGCACGGGGGCGGCGTGTGCGTAGGCCGCAGGTTTCCCGGCATCGATTGGCGGGTAATTCGCATTGTCGACGCCCCTATTGTGGCTCTGGCCCAAGCCGAGGAGTTGCCGGCGGGAGAAATTGGCGAGCTCATCGTCCGCGGTCCGGTCGTTACCCGGCAGTACGTCACGCGTTTAGACGCCAATCGGTTGGGCAAGATCGCCGACGGCTCTCAGGTCTGGCATCGGATGGGCGACGCAGGCTATCTGGACGAACAGGGCCGTTTCTGGTTCTGCGGCCGCGTGGCACACCGTGTGCTGACCGCCGCCGGCGCGATGTATACGATCCCCTGCGAGGCGATTTTCAACTGCCACGAGGCGGTCGCCCGCAGCGCGTTGGTCGGAATCGGCAGCCCGGGCGCGCAGCGGCCGGTGATGATCGTCGAGCCGCATGCTGGGCGGATGCCGCGATCGGCCTACTCGCGCGAAGTGCTGTTGGGCGAGATTCGCCAATTGGCCGGCACGAATCCCCTGACTCGACCGGTCCAGGATTTCCTGGTCCATCCGAGCTTTCCTGTCGACATCCGCCACAACGCCAAGATCTTCCGCGAAAAGCTGGCTGTTTGGGCGGCCGGGAAGCTGAAGGGGAAGGCGGACGGCGGAAGGGGGAGGGTGGAATGAAGCCATGGGCGGCATGCCGTCACCCGGCGAAGCCGACGGTCGGCATGTGGGTGGCCGAGAAAGTGCGGCGGCCAAACGCTTCAACTGTGTGTTATCCGGCGGCGGCCAGCGACTCCGACAATTCGGTCAGGATCCTTTGGGCAATTTTGTTGTATCGAGCAGCGGGTCCAGCGGTATCGGCGCCGAACCATCGGCAAAACTCTGAATGCACGATCTTCCGGATCTCCTCCACGTTACTGCACGATCGTAGCGACGGAAGGATCGTGCGAACCTCAGGATCGTACTCGTCCTGATTGTGTCCGAAGTTGATCCCAATCGGGTCCTCCTCGAAAAGCAGCGCCTCCAGCCGACAGTAGGCGTCCCCGTAGCGCGCCTTGAGATCGCTTCGCTCGCGGTCAATGTCCTCTTTCGAATAGCTGTCTGTCAAGGGCCCATCTCCAGACAATCAATCCTCCGATCGAGCAATATCACGGTTAGCAATTAATTATATCGAATCCCCCACGTCCCTCAATAACCACCCGTCCGCAAGGAGCTGCCCAAAATTTCTCGTAGCTTGTTACCACGTCGGCAAAATGTTGCGAAGGTTTTGCGGGATTAGGTATCGCGATTCGCCCCAAAGGGACCCCGTTTCGTGCGTAATCCCAGATTTTCCGCGGCGCGTGCAAAAGCCACGCCCATCGCTGCGCTCTGGGCGTGCCACCCAACCGCCCGCCGTCCACGGTTCACCGTCCACCGCGCTTCTGCATCGCACGGATCTGCGCCAACAGCCGCTGGAAGTCGATATTCTCCGGAGCAAGTTGCACAAGCTGCTTGGCACAATCGATCGCCTGCGGCCAGCGCTGTTGTTGGATGTAGAGAGTGGCCAGGGCGTTGAGGAAATCGGGCGTCCGCGGCGCAAGGTCCAACGCCGATCGCAACTCCCGCTCGGCCTCCGCCGGGCGGCCCAACTTTTGCAGCGCCAGCCCAAAGTTGTAATGAATACGGGCGTTCTTCGGCGCTAACGCGGCAGCCTGGCCGAGGATCTTGGCCACTTCGTCCAACCGGCTTTCGTCCTCCGCCAAGAGCAGTCCCAGCGAGTAGTAGACCTGGGCGATCTTCGCGCCGAGTCCGATCACCGCGCGGAACTGCTTTTCGGCTTCGGCGTTACGCCCCTGTTCATTGAGCAGCATCGCCAGGTTGACCCGGGCGGGAATGCACCCCGCGTTGATCCGCAGCGCGGTCTGGTATTCCTCTTCGGCGCTCTTGGAAGATTTCCGCGCGGTTTCGATCAGCCCCGACACCGCGGAGCGGTCGACCCCCGCTTCCATCTGCCGCGCCGCATCTTCCTGAAGGGCGTGCTCGCGATTCGTGTCGATGATGCCCATGCTGACGTGGGCGGCGGTCTGCTCTGCCAAGGCGTGCTGGGCGGCCACGAACTCTCCCAGCGCGCGATCGAAAGCCGCCTGATACGGCGGGGCGAAGGCCGACGGCGGCAGCACCGAAAGGATCTGGGCCGCCTCGACCCGCACCGCACGCACCGGGTCGAGCAGCTTCGGCATCAACAAGCGGGCCAGTTCTTTTCGATCCAGATCCTGTAAACTTCGCACCGCGGCCACGCGCACCAGCTCCTCAGGATCCTCCAACGTATCCTCGGCCGCCCACCGCACCGCATCGAGTCCATAGCTGCTCAGGAGAAGCAAGGCGCTCGCCCGCACCATTGCGTTGAGGTCTTTGCGCCGCAACACGGCCTGGAGTTTATCGCGCCCTTCGGGCTTGCCCTGCCGGCCGGCGGCGATGGCGTAGGCGAAGTGTTCGGGGCCGCGGTGTTCGCCGTACCACTGTTGGACCTTGGCCTGGGCCCATTGCGGCGTTTCGCCCTTCGACGCGTCGTGGTGGCACTTGTTGCAGGCATTGGGGATGCCCAAGGCCACGGTCAAGTCGGGCCGCGGGATGCGAATGCTGTGATCCAAGCGCGGGTCGACCACCATGTAGGTGGTGGTGGGCATGTGGCACTGGATGCAGAGCGTGCCCGGCTTGGACGCGTCGGGGTGATGGTGGTGGGCCGGGGTATCGAATTTCGCCGGCAGATGGCATTGCTCGCAAAGCCGATTGTCGGTGATCGTCGGACCGTCCTTGAACTTCACGTGCATGGTGTGCGGATCGTGGCAGTTCGTGCAGCGGACTTGCTCGTGATACATCCGGCTTTGAATGAACGAGCCGTACTCATAGTCTTCGTCGCGGATCTGACCGTCGGGCCAGTACACTTCGCTGTCGAGCATCTCGGGCAGATAATGGTCGAGGAATTTCTCGCCCGGCTTGTAATCCGGATAAACCAGGCGGCGGCGGGCGTGGCAGGGCGCGCAGGTCTCGATCTCCACCCGCGGATTGGGGCCTTTCAAACGCGGCAGCCCGTAGCCGTAGCGGCGGTCCCAAAAAATCTTGTGCGAGCGGGCCAGGCCGACGTGGATGCTGCCCGGTCCGTGACACGTCTCACAACTCACGTTGATCTCGGAAAAGGTGGTGTGGTAGCGGTCGGTCGCGAGCGTATAGTTTTTCTGCAAATTGGTGGAGTGGCAATCCGCGCACATGTAGTTCCAATTCTGCAGCGGCTTGGTCCAGTGCAGCTCATCCGTCCAGGGAATCGCCTCGTGGGGATAGAGGTGGAACCAATGCTTGCCCTGGGTGTCCCACGCCACCGGCAGGCATTGCAAGCGGCCGTCGGGAAACTCGACCAGGTACTGCTGCAAGGGCCGGTAGCCGAAGGTGTACTTGATGGCAAAGGTTTCCATGCGCCCGCTGGGACCGTCGGTGGTGATGAAGAACCGGTCGCCGCGGTGAAACATGGTCGAGGTGACGCCGAAATGAGTGAACTTCGCGTGCTCGAAGTCACCCAGCACGGTCGTTGGCGTCGCCGGGGCCATGGCCTGCGCATGGTCGGAGAGGGACCATTTCCGGGCCTCTTGCGCGTGGCAGCCGGCACAGCTCGAGCGGCCGACGTACTCGGCAACCTGGCCCTCCGGCAGAGCGATCCACCAATCCAAGGCCAGATACCCGCAAGTCAACACCAGCGCCAGGAAGAAAGCGACGAGCAGGCCGCGGCGCGTTCGGTGCATGAATCGGTGGCGCAAGACTCGGGGGGCTACGGCCACGGGCGCGCGATCAGGCGGACCCGTTGCTGGAGCAGATCTCGAAAGAGCAACACGGGTCGCCGGAGTGCCGGCAGGCGATGCGGCGGATCGGGCAGCCGATGACGGCGCTGAGCAACTGCTGGTCGACCTCGCACACAGAATGTTTGTCGTCGAGCATACTAATGAAGGCACAACTTCGCTTGTGCAGCACCAATTGCTCGGGGGTCCCGCTGACCTCCACGAGCCCCCCCTCGTCGCGGAGAACCTCGGCCAACTCGCGCAGCCGCTCGGCGGGACTGCGGGACTTGATTTTCTCTCGGTAATAATCGGCAATTCGCGCGCTGACCCGGGAAAGGATGGCCTGCGTGAGCTTCTCTCCGCCAAATTCGTCGATCGCCTGCCAGATCGCCGGAACCACCAAACGCTGATTGCTGGCGAACAACAGCAACAAGGCGGCCGGGGTGGCTTGGTAGAGGTGCCGCGGCCGACCGCGGCCGGGCAGCCGTTCCACGGTCCGCTCGACAAATCCGGCGGCCGTCAATTCGTTGAGTTGCTCGGTTACCGCGGTTCGGGTCACATTGGTCGTTTCGATCAACTCCGAGACCGTCTGCGGCGGATTGCCCACCAATAGTTTGACAATCCGCATGGCGGCGGCCGTTACAGCCGCTTCGGTCACTTCTTTCGGCTTGGTTCGCAAAGGTTTACCGACTCGCACGACGGTTTCTCCGCAGCAGGTGTTATTGCTACAACCCCTGATGATAGCGACCGCCGAGATTATTCGCAAACCTACCTGGCATTTGAATCACGAAAAAAACGGCGTCAAATGGCGGAACTTCCGCAAAAACCGGCTCATCTACGAGTGGAATAGCCCGAAAGACGTAAGCGGGGAGTCAGCAGCAGGCAGGTGGCGCTGATCTGTGGAAATCTGCTGATTTGAAGTTCTTTCGTATCGCGTCTCGTCGCCCGCCTACGAATAAAACTCCCATTTCCCCACGGCCTCGAAGGCGCTGGGAAAATGCTCGATTGTGGGCTGGCGCCGGCCGGCGGGCCAGGTGACGGCGATCACGTCGAAACGGGCGCGACGCTCCAACAGTCCGCGACGTTTGAGCCATGTTACCGCCAACCGCGTCAGGCGGCGCTGTTTGGCGCCGTCAACGGCCTCGGCCGGGTGGCCAGCCTCGGAACTGCGGCGAGTCTTGACCTCGACGAACACCAACGTGTCGTCGTCCAACGCCACCAGGTCAAGCTCGCCAGGGCGGGAACGGTCGGAGCGGGAAAGGATGCGGTAACCCTTCCGCCGCAGAAAACGGGCCGCCGCGTCTTCTCCGCGGCGACCCAGCGTCGGGGCAGCCAAAGCCGGAAAATAGCGGCGCAGCCAATTCGCCACGGTCTCCCACGGGCGCATTTCACCTCCCGGAAATCAGATCTCGGCGCGCGAAGATTGACCGCTGCGAAATCCCCTTCACCTTCCGTCTACGACTTGCTCTCGGCCCCTTCTTCGCCGCGCTTCTTCGCGTCGATGCGGCGCTCTTTCAGACGCACCGCCTTGCCGATGCGATCGCGCAGGTAGTAGAGCTTGGCGCGGCGCACCACGCCCGCCCGCTTCACGTCGATCTTCGCGATCCGTGGCGAGTGCAAGGGGAACTTCCGCTCCACCCCTTCGCCCTGCACGATGCGACGGACACTGAACATCGACCGGGTACCCGATCCGCTGCGGGCGATCACCACGCCGCTGAAGATCTGGATCCGTTCCTTTTCACCTTCGAGAATGCGGCAGTGCACGTCCACCGTATCGCCGATCTCGAAGTAGGGGATATCGCTCTTGAGGCTGGATTGTTCGACCAGGTTCAACAATTGCTGGCTCATGGTTTTCCCTTTCTCGCACAGGTTCGCGTTCTTGGAGCCTTGGTTATTCGGTTTCGGCGGCTGCCGCCGGTTTGCCTTCGATACGTCTCATGCGCACGCCCGGAAATGACACGAACCATGCCGGATTGCTACGGTTCGTCTCGTTCCGAAGCGCGCGGGGTACAAAGCAGGTCCGCTCGACGCTCGAGCGTTCGCTGCCGGCTGTTTTCTTTTCGCCAGCGTTCAATCTCCTCGTGGTTGCCGCCGAAAAGGATCGGCGGAACCTCCAGGCCCCGATATTCCCGGGGCCGGGTATAGTGGGCGAATTCCAGCCATCGGTCTTCGCCCGAAAAGGAATCACCCACGCTGCTCTCTTCGTCTCCCAACACTCCCGGCACCAGGCGGATCACCGCGTCGATGACGGCCATCGCCGCCACTTCACCCCCATTGAGGACGAAATCCCCCAACGAGATTTCGTCCGGTCTGAGGATCGCGCGGATCCGCTCATCGAAGCCTTCGTAACGCCCGCAGAGCAGAAGGATCCGCCGCTGCCGGGCCAGTTGTTCCACGATCGACTGATCGAGCCGGCGTCCTTGCGGGGTGAGCATGACGAGGTGGCCGGATTCGGCATCCTGCAACCGCACGGCCTCGACGGCCGGCACGACCACGTCCACCTTCATCACCATCCCCGGTCCGCCCCCAAAAGGGCGATCGTCGACCGATCGATGCCGATCGCAACTCCAGTTCCGAATATCGTGTGCACGAACCTCGACCAATCCGCCCTGGATCGCGCGTTTCAACAGGCTTTGCCCCAGGTAACCCTGAAGGATCTCGGGAAAAAGCGTCAAAACGTCGAAACGCATGGCGGTTCACTCGGCGGCAGGCTCGGCGGGCGCCGACGAGGTCTCGTCGGGCGCGGCGGCGGCCGCGGCCTGCGGCGGCGCGGGACGAGCCCGACGTACCGAAAGCCGGGCCATGGCCTCGCGCTGCTTCACCTCGTGCGTGCCGCCGGCGCCGTATTTCTTGATCAGGATCTGCACCTTTTCGCTGGGCAGCGCGCCCACGCTCAGCCAGTACTTGATCCGCTCCGAGTTAAGCTGCGTCCGGGCGTCGGTCTCGGGGATCATCGGGTCGTAGGTCCCCAGTTGCTCCAGCACGCGCCCATCGCGGGGCACGCGGCCATCCATGGCGCAGATGCGATAGAACGGCCGGTGACGCCTGCCCATCTTTTTCATTCGAATACGTACAGCCACTTGGTTCTCCTCGTGAACGTTCGGTAGTAAAACACGTGTCTCGTGCGGGACGTCTTGCAGATCCGCGGATATTCATCCACGGCTAATCCCTATTTCCCTTTCTGCTCCCGTTTCTTGCGGCGCAGCTCGCGCTCGCGCTGCTTCTTGATCTTCGTCCGCTCTTCGGCGGTGAGCCGTTTGCCGGTGCCTTGCTTGACTTTGCCCAGCTTAGCGCCCGGATTCATCAAGCCGCTCTGGCCCAACTGCTGCACGGCCTTCATCCGATCGCGCAGTCCCATACTCGACATCTGCTTCATGATGCCGGCCATGGCGTCGAACTGCTTGACCAACTCGTTGACCTCGTGCGGCTCGACACCCGCTCCGGCCGCGATACGGCGGCGGCGGCTCTGGTCGACGATCTTGGACGGGTTGCGGCGCTCGTCGGGCGTCATCGAATCGACGATCCCCAGCAGCCGCTGCATGTCCTGCTCCATGTCCACGCCGTCCATCATCTTGGCGGCGCCGCCCATGCCGGGGATCATCGACATGATCTTTTCCATCGATCCCAGCTTCTTGGTCTGGCCGAGCATCTTGCGGAAGTCGTCCAGCGTGAACTCGCCCTTGCGGAGCCGTTCCTCCTGCTGCTTCATCTCGTCCTGGTCGAAGGTCCGCTGCGCTTGCTCGACCAGGCTGAGAATGTCGCCCATGCCGAGAATCCGCCCCGCCAAGCGATCCGGGTGGAACTCCTCCAGGGCGTCCAAGTGCTCGCCGGTGCCGATGAACTTGATCGGCACGCCGGTGACCGCCTTGACCGACAGCGCCGCGCCGCCGCGGGCGTCGCCGTCGAGCTTGGTCATGATCACGCCGTCCAGTTCCAATGCCTCGTTGAAGGCCTTGGCACTATTCACGGCATCCTGGCCGGTCATTGCGTCCACCACCAGGTAGACCTGGTCGGGATGAACGCGATGATCGATCCGCGTGAGCTGCCCCATCAAGTCTTCGTCGACGTGCAACCGGCCTGCCGTATCGAGGATCACCACCTCGACGCCGGAACCGTTCGCGTGTTCCATGGCGCGCTGACAGACGGCCACCGGATCGCTGGCCCCGCGCTCCGTGTAGACCGGCAACCCCAAGCTCTGCCCGAGGACTTCCAGTTGGTCGATGGCCGCCGGGCGCTGCAAGTCGGCCGCGACGAGCATCGGCTTAATGCCCCGGGCGTGGAGCAGGCGGCCGAGTTTGCCGCAGGTGGTGGTCTTGCCGGAACCCTGCAAGCCGCAGAGCATCAACACGCTCACCCCCTTGCGAAGGTGTAGCGAGTGATCGACCGGCCCCATCAGGTCGATCAGCTCCTTGTGCACGATGGCGACCAGTTGCTGGGTGGGATCCAGCAGCTTCAACACCCGCTCGCCAATCGCCTGCTGCGTGACGCGTTCGACGAACTGCCGCGCCACGACAATGTTGACGTCGGCCTCCAACAGCGCTTTCTGCACCAATTGCAGACCATCGCGCATGTTCGATTCCGTCAGCTTGCCGCGGCCTCGCAGGGTCCGCATGGCGGACATCAGGTTTTCGTGCAGCGATTCGAACATAGTCCCTTAATGTACCGAAAATTGGCCTGTCTTGGCAATCCTCTCCCGCCAAAGATCTATGCCCCCAGAATGGCCATGCGCCCCCACTGATGGTGATCCGTTTCGGACCCCTCTTCGGTAAGCTGGTCGCATATCAGGAAACTGTCCCGCGCGGCAAAGCCGCCAGGATTTCCCCGGGTGTCACTCCATGCGTCAGAGCTTTCATATTGCAAACGTTCGGTCCTCGATCGGACGAGAACCGCCACAATGCGCCAGACGTCAGCGCATTCCCCTGGACTTGAGCAAAAACGTGGCGAATAATATTCAAGCTCGGGGGGTGAGGGTTTTAGTCAAGAATTGCGGGGTGCTGTATGGGCACCATTGAGGGGGTGGTAACGCGTCGGTCCGAGCGGGCCCATGTGGTTGATTTGACAGCGTTTGCATCCGGCGTAGAGTTTGGGACCGGGGTTTATTTACAGGTATTGCCAACAAAAACAGGAATGATTCTTGGCTTCCGGCGCACCGTGAGGTGGGAAAGAGCCAGTCAGTCCTTTATCGCATACTCGTGGACGTGTCAAGGAAGGCGGTTCTTGAAGGAGAAATCCGATGTGGCGAAGAATTGCTTACGCGTTGTCGCTTTCGGTCGTATGGGCAGCCCCGGCGCTGGCCCAAGATTGGGCGACGAAGATGTTTGAAACGACCAACCACGATTTTGGGTCGGTGGCACGTGGCGCCAAGGCCCAATTCCAGTTCGTACTGTCGAATATTTACGTGGAACCTGTGCACATCGTCGATGCCCAGCCCAGTTGCCATTGCACGATTGTCACAATCGATAATCCCACGCTGAAAACTTACGAGAAGGGGGCTATCGTCGCCACGCTCAACACCAATGCCTTTCAGGGGCAGCGGGGAGCGACCATCACCGTGACGTTCGATAAGCCGTTTTATGCACAAGCCACGCTGTCGGTCCAGGGTTTCATTCGCACCGACGTCGTTTTCGAGCCCGGCAGCGTCGATCTCGGTGCTCTGGAGCAAGGCACCCAGGGCGATCAGAAGGTCTCGATGTATTACTCCGGATGGCAGGCGGATTGGAAGGTGCTGGGCGTGAATAGCCCCAATCCCAGCGTCACGGCGCGGGCCGTGGAAACTGCTCGGCAGGGCAACCAGGTGTGGTACGACGTGTTCGTACATCTCGACAAGGGTGCCCCGGCCGGTTATCTCCGGGACCACGTAATGCTGACGACCAACGATCAAGGCAATGCCCAGATCCCGTTACTGGTCGAGGGGCGGGTTTTGCCGGGAGTCGTCGTAACGCCCAGCCCGTTGATTCTCGGCCAGGTCCGCTCCGGCCAACAAGTGACCACGCAGGTGATCGTCAAAGGCAGCAAGCCTTTTCGGATCCTGGGCATTACGGCCAACGACGAGAGCCTGAAGTTCAGCCGGGAAAAGGATGAAGCCGCGAAGACGATCCACTTTGTCCCGGTGACCTTTACCGCCGGCAACGACCAGGGCAACGTGGCGAAGGCCTTCCGCATTCAAACCGACATCGGCAGCCCGGAGGTTTCGGCCTACGCCGTCATCACGCCGCAGGAGCATACCGTGATGAAGACCGCGACGCCCTGATCGCGAGCCGTCAGGGTATAGAGTGTAGGGTGGATCGAATGGAGCGGGCCCCACCATTGCTGCGACAGTTCTATTAGTGGGGTTCGTTGCGATCTGACCACCCTGCCGTCCTTTCGATTTCGATGAGTTCCGGGGCTTCGGCCGCGCGATGACCCGCGCAACCGCTGCACGAAGTGCATCCCGCGGCGCCCGTGCGCCGCAGCCATCGCCAGATGCCCCGCATCAGCCAGAACGCGGCGGCGGCTACCACGACCGCGGCGGCGATGTCCTGCCAATCGATCACCATCGGCCGATCCAGCTCCCCAGTTGAAAGGTGATCAGCGCGCCCACATACGCCAGGGTTGTCATATACGTGAAGGTGAAAACCGGCCAGCGCCAACTGTTGGTCTCGCGGCGGATCACGGCCAGGGTGGCGACGCATTGTGCGCAGAGCGCGAAGAAAACCATCACCGAAAGCGCCACCGGCACGTTGAATAGCGGCCGGTCGCTGCGATCCCAGGTCGCGTCGCGCAAGGCTTGCTGAAATTGGGTGCCGGCCTGGCTCGATTTGCCGCCGGAGTCTTCACCGACGTTGAAGATCACTCCCAAGGTGGCCACCACGACTTCCCGGGCGGGGAACGACGCGATCACCGCGCAGCCGATCCGCCAATCCCAGCCCAAGGGCTTCACGGCCGGCTCGATCAGGTGTCCGGCGCGGCCCAGGTAGCTTTGCCGTTGCATTTGACCGGACAATTGGCGATGGAGATCGTTGCTTTGCCCGGCCAGGGCCTCGCGCTGGGGATCGCCGGGGGTGAGCTTGTCCAGACGCTGCTGGAGCGTAGCACACTGGCTCTCCAACGCCGTGCTGGCCGGCGTGCGGTGCGGATAATAGGCCGCCGCCCAGGTGAGAATCGAAACCGTCAGGATCAACGTTCCCGCGCAGCGCAGAAACACCACCGCACGCTCCACCACACGGAAGAAGACGGTCCGCAGCGAGGGCCATTTGTAGCTCGGCAGCTCCATGAGGAACAACGGCGATTGACCACGGAATACCGTGCGTTTGAGGACCAACGCCACGACCACCGCGGCAACGATCCCCAGCAGATAGAGCCCGGTGAGGGTCAGCCCGCGCAAGCTGATCAGCCCGCCCAGATACCTTGTGCCCGGGATGAAAGCGGCGATCAACAGCGCGTAGACCGGCAACCGCGCGGAGCAGGTCAACAACGGCGCCACCAGGATCGTGGTAAACCGGTCGCGCTCGTTCTCGACAACCCTCGCGGCCATGATTCCCGGAATCGCACAGGCGAATGAGGAGAGCATGGGCAGGAACGACTTGCCGCTGAGCCCGACGCGAACCATCATCTTGTCCATCAAGTACGCGGCGCGGGCCATGTAGCCGCAATCTTCAAGGATGCCGATGAAGAGGAAGAGAATGGCGATTTGCGGCAAAAAGGTCAACACCCCGCCGGCGCCGCGAATGACCCCGTCGATCAACAAGCTGCGCAAGGCCCCTTCCGCCATCGCGTTTTCCACAACGTGGCTGAGCAGTTCCACGCCGCGATTGATGAGGTTCATCGCCGGCTCGGCCCACACGAACACCGCTTGAAACACGGTGAACATCACCAGGGCCAGGATTAGTCCCCCCCCGACACGATGAGTCAGATACCGATCGATGCGATCGGATCGCGTCGGCACGTGCTTGCTGGGACGGGTGACGACGCCGTCGAGGATCTGCCGTGCCCACGCATAGCGGGCTGCGGTTTCCACTGCCGGCGCCGCGCAGCCGGCCGTTGCCAGACGCTTCCGCGCCGCTTCCAGTTCCCGCGGCAGTTCTTCTTCGCCGGGCGGCAGCAGCGCGTTTTGCAAGTAGCTGTGACGATCCAGCAAGAGTCGCTGGGCGACGAAATGCGGCGCGAGTTGGCCGATATTCAGCGCGTAGCCACCCTGAGCGAGAATCGCCTCCAAACGCCTCGATTCCGCCTGAAAGACGTCCGGTAGCGGGCTTTCCGCACGCTGTTCGTGGCGGCCGATGGCGCCGGCCAGTGCCGCCTTGAGCTCGGCGAGGCCGAGGCGGCGATTCGCCTGGGTCGCCACCACGGGAATACCTAGCCGACGGCCAAGGCCGTTGAGGTCGACCGAGATCCCGCGGCTGCCGGCCACATCCAGCATGTTCAGCGCCACCACGGTGGGCACGCCCAACTCGAGCACCTGGCTCACCAGGTACAGGTTGCGCTCCAGGTTGCCGGCGTCGACGATGCATACCACCGCATCGACCGGGGGCATGTCTGCCCCACGGCCCAGCAGCACGTCGACCGACACCATCTCGTCGCGCGATCGCGGCGACAGGCTGTACAGACCTGGCAGGTCGATAAGCTCGTAGTGATGGCCGTCGTAATCCATGCGGCCGGTCTTCTTCTCGACCGTCACGCCCGGATAATTCCCCACCCGCTGACGAATGCCGGCCAGCGCGCTGAAGAGCGTCGACTTACCCGTATTCGGGTTGCCGATCAGCGCGACGTTAATACTGCGGACGGTTAGTAATGACACGAACCTTTGCCTGTTGTTTCGGATCGCCTCACTCGAACCGTGCAGCGCCTGCGAGTTGGCTGGACGGTGGATGGAGTCATGGTAATAAAGCCCTTCGGCCGGCTAACACACCGAGCCGATGGGCGCGACCAAGACCCGCACCGCCCCGTCCGCCCGCAGGCACACCTTATTGCCGGCCACGCGGATGATGCAAGGATTGCCGGGCCGGAACATCTGGATTTCGGTTCCTTGCCGCAAGCCAAATTCCTCGACGCGTTGCACACAATCCGACTGCCCGATAATCCGCGTCACGAAGCCGGACTGACCGGATTGCAAGAGATCCAACGGTATCACGTCATCCACGAAGATCACCTAGGCGCCAGAGGGCGGCTTGGGGGGAAATGATGAATTGAGACTCATTCTCACTCGCTGCATCGATTCTAAGATTTTTGCCGCGATGAAGCAAGGGTTTTGCTGGACAAGGGAAGAAATGACGAAAGTCATTGGCAGCGAAGAACTAACGATGGAGGACGAGGGATAAAGAACGAACAAACTGGGCGGTTGAACTCCGCTCGCGCGTCCTTCATCCTGTTCATACCCCCCGCTCAGTGCTTCTTGGCATTCTCCGCCTCTTGCCGTTCCTCGATCAGCTCGAACTGCGACTTTTGCCTTCCGTCGTCCTGGTTGGCTGCGGAACTATGCACACGCCGCGAAGCGGCCCCCGCGGGCTCCTTGTAATAAATGTGCAGCGCGTCGATCTCCGCGCCGAATATCAAGCACAACAGGCTGTAGCCGACGAACATACCGGTAAAGCCGCCCAGCACCACAAATACGAAATTGCGGATGGGGCTCCCCGGTTTCTGCTTCCGGTGTGGCAGTCGCTCGCGTGGCAGGACCGTGACGGCCGCATCGTCGCCCGGCCGCTCGGAACTCACTCCGGCGAATTCATCGCCATCCATGGCATACGCGCCGTCCGGTTCCGCCTCTTCCGCCTCCGTGGCGATGCGGTATTCGTCGCCTTCGGCGGCCGACACTTCGACCGTAGTCGACGCCTCCCCGGCAACGTCGGGAGCCGTCGCCGTGGGCTCGACCGCAGCCATGGCCACTTCGGGAGCCGTCGCCGGAAATTCAGCCGCCGCGACGACGGGTTCGGCCACCGCCGCGGGATCGGCAATCGCCACTGCGAATTGAAAGAACGCGCGTTGCGGCGTGATCGCCTCGGGCGCCGCCGCGGTGTCCGGCTCCGACCCAGCGGAAGCAGTTTCGCCCGGCGACGCAGTATCCGCGACCGATCCTTGCGTGGTCGCAATCGAGGACTCCACAAGATCGGCCAATGGTGCAGGCTCGACCACCAACATGGTTACCGACTGGGTGTCGAGCGACGGCACGTCCACAGCCGCGGGGATGCTTGCCGCCGGCCCCTGGGCCACATCCGCGGACGGAGTTGTCGGGGGTTCGATCACCACGGCTGCGGCCTCCGTCGACGGGGTTTCCACCGCCCCCGGGAGCACCATCGAAATCAAGGTGTCCGGCTCGTCCGATATATCGCCGGGTGCGGGAAGCACGCTGGAGTTCCGCAGGAACTCAAAGTCAAACGCCTCCATGGCCGAGGGACGATCGCCGGGCGCATCGTCGGCGGGCGGATCCACGCCGAACAGCTCTCGATACGTCATGGCGTGCGACGGGCTGTCGGCCAATAAGCTCGGCGGCGACTCCGGGGCTGGCACGACTGCGTCCGCCGAAGGCGCCGGCGATTGAGGCTGCAAGAACGCCAGGTGGTCGGTGGACGTCATCTCTTCGACCGGCACCTCCCCCGTCGTCACCTGGAGAAAACCAAGTGCATCGGCTTGGCCTGCGGGTGTGTCGTCGGCAACGGCCCCGGCCGGAACTGCCGCCGCAGCCAGCGTGTCCGCCGCTATGAACTCCCCCTGACAAGACGGGCAGTTTACGCGGGTCGCGGCATCCGTGTCGTCGGAAATGGAAACGGGCGCGCTGCAGTGTGGACACTTTGCGATTTGCGGCATGGCATCTCCCCGGACCGAGGTCGAACGAACCAATCCAGTGTAAACCGGGTCAGGCCCGTTGGCTAGGGTTTGAGAAGCGGTGTCTTACTCTCCCTGTTCTCCGCCTTCCCCATGCCGCCCTCCAGCTTCGCTCAGAGCCCATAAAGCGGCTCGAACTTCGCACGGAGGTAGGCGATCAGGGGGCGGTGCGACAAGGGCTGGCCGGTCACCCGGCGAATCAATTCCGCGGCCGGGTAGCGCTGGCCTTGGGAGTGGATCTTTTCGCCCAGCCATTGCCGCAGGGGGAGGAACTGTCCCGCCGCGATCAAGGCCTTCAGGCCGCCCAATTCCTCGTCGGCCTTCGCGAACAACTGCGCCGCGCAGAGATTGCCCAGGGCATAGGTGGGAAAATAGCCGATTAGCCCGGCGCTCCAATGAACGTCCTGGAGCACACCCACGGCGTCGTCGGTCGGGTCGATGGAGAGATACTTGCGGTAGGCCTCGTTCCAGGCGCCGGGCAGATCGCCGACGCTCAGGTCGCCGAGCAACAGGGCCTGCTCCAATTCGAAGCGGATCACGATGTGCAGGTTGTAGGTGGCTTCGTCGGCCTCGACGCGCACGAGTGATGGCCGCACGTCGTTGGCGGCGAAATAGAAGTCCCGCAAGGCCACGTCGCCCAAGGCCTCCGGAAACTGGCGCTGCGCCTCGAGATACAGGTGTTCCCAGAAGGGCAGGCTGCGGCCGACCAGGTTTTCCCACAGCCGCGACTGCGATTCGTGGACACCCAGCGACACGGCTTGCCCGAGCGGCAACCCGTATTGATCGACGCGCAGCCCTTGCTCGTAGATGCCATGCCCCGCTTCGTGGAGGATTCCGAAGAATGACTCGTTGAAATGGCGTTCGTTGTAGCGGGTGGTAATGCGGCAGTCGTGGGGTCCCAACGTGGTGCAGAAGGGGTGCGTGGTCGGGTCCAATCGGCCGCGGTTGAAATCGAAGCCGATGCGGGCAGCCGCCGCACGGCCGAATTGCTCCTGGGCGCCGACCGCATAGCGGCGGGCGAGGATGGAAACGTCGGGCCGCCGCCCGCTCTGCGCGATTTCGGCGACCAACGGCGCCAACTCGTTACGCAGAGCGGCCAGAACTTGCGTAACCTCCGCACTCAACGCGGCCGGCTCGTAGTCGTCCAGCAGGGCATCGTAGGGAGACTGGGCGTAACCGATGGCTTCCGCCTGCTGCCGCTTCAGAGCGAGCATGTTCTCCAGGAAGGGGCGGAATTGCTGAAAGTCGGCCTTACGCCGCGCCTCTTGCCAGGCGTTTTGCCCGAGCACGGCCGCCCGGGCAATGGCCTCCACCAGGCTCTGCGGCAACTTCACCGCCCGATCGCGTTGACGCCGCAATTCGCGAATGGTCGCGCCGCTGTCGCTATAGGGATCCTCGGCCAAAGGGCTGGCCGCCAGTTCCGCCAGCCAATCGCCGAAACGGGGCTCGACCCATTGCTTGTGGACCAGGCCCGAGACCAGGGCGATCTGCTCGGCGCGATACTCGGCCGCGGGCGGAGGCAGCATCGTCCGCTCGTCCCATTCCAGCGCGGCTTGAACTGCCGCCAAGATCGCCGACTGCCGCGCATGGTCACAGGCCTGTTGATAAACCCGTTGGAGGTTGTCCGTCATGGTGCGGTCTCTTTACTGCACGCCGAGATCCCGTTCGATCTCGCGAGACTTATCGCTGAGCCCGGTGCTCGATGTGTCTTTGTCGACGGGCCGCAGTTGGCCCCAAATCTTGTGCGAGTCTTCGCTATTGCTGTTCCCGTCGTCGTCGGATTTTGCTGCCGCGGGATCATTTTTCTTGACCGGCGGATCCTTGTGGCCACCCAAATTCGCGCAGCCCGTCGCGCCCAGGCAGGTCGCCAGCACGACCGCGGTCCAGGGCCAGCGATTGAGGCAAAGACTTCGTCGGAGAATCTTAACCAGTCCGCGCATGATATCAACTCCACAGGAGGGGATAATCGCAACGGAGTTTCCCAAATCGGCCCCCCAGCGTCCAGTCCAATTGAACCAAGGGGGAAGGAAAGGAAGGGAGAAGAGGTCAAATCCACCCATCTCCTGGTCCATCCGCTTCCGCGTTCCCCCTCCGCGCTGCGCCTTCCCTCGTGCGCCCTTCGCCTTCTACAATGACGGAGGTCGTTCGTTTCCAATTTCATTCTCCAACCTTTGTTTATCATGCTTCTCGATATAATGGTGGTGTCGCCCCACCCGGATGATGCGGAGTTGGGAATGGGCGGGGCGATCCTGAAGTTCAAGGCCGAAGGGTTGAAGGTCGGCGTATTGGACCTGACCAATGGCGAGCCGACTCCCTTCGGCACGGCAGAGACCAGGGTCCGGGAGACTGCCGCGGCCACGAAAATCCTCGACTTGGACTGGCGAGAAAACCTGGGGTTGCCCAATCGCAGCTTGGAGCCCACCTTGGAAGCCCGCCGCGAGTTGGCCGTGAAGTTCCGGCTGGCACGGCCACAGTGGATTTTTGCACCGTATTGGGTCGACGCGCACCCCGACCACCTGGCGGCCACCGAGCTGATCGAGGCCGCGCGGTTCTGGTCCAAGCTGACCAAGACCGACATGCCGGGCGAAGCGTATCACCCCCAACGGATCTACTATTATTACTGCGTGCATTTGCGGATCGCGCCGCAACCGGCCTTCGTGCTGGACATCAGCGATTATTGGGAGCGGAAGCTCTTGGCGATGGACTGTTACCAGAGCCAGTTCACCGAAGGGCGGCCGCAGACGTCGCCCAATTTTTTCGACCGCATGCGCGACCAGGCGGCTTACTGGGGCTGGTCGATCGGCGTCCGCTATGGCGAGCCTTTCGCTTCTCGCGAGCCGATTGGGCTTGGCAGCATGCGGGACATGATCTAGGTGAACGGCGGACCGAAAGAAGAAGGGGGGGAGTGGGGGAGTTTTGCCAATCAACGTTGTTAACGAATGTCCCCCTATGCCCCCCTGTTGACGTATCCCTGGCGCGGCGCTATATTGGTTGACGTCTCAGCTTCCGCAATTCTTTTTTCGGGCGTGCCGTTATGAGCACGGGCGATTCGGCCGGTACGGGCTATTCGACAATGCGCGGGCGGAATTATCCGACCATCCGCCAGTTTACCGCCTTTCTCGAGAACCGCGTGGGTCAACTCCAGGAAGTGATTCGCCGCTTCGAAGGCTCGAAGGTACGAATCGTCGCGCTGTCGATCACCAATTCATCGGAGTGTGCCTTCGCCCGCTTTCTCTTGAGTCATCCGGAGGATGGCCGCGAAATCCTCGAACGGGCCGGGTTGGCGATCATCGAAAGCGACCTGATCGGCGTCGAGTTGCCGGCCGGTCCCCAGGGTCTGCTGCAAATCTGTACGGCGCTACTCCAGGCCGAAGTGAACATCATTCAGGCCTATCCGCTGCTGGTTCGGCCCCACGGCCATGCCGTCGTGGCGTTGATGGTCGACAACATCGACACCGGCCAGGAGACGCTCGCCGCCAAGGGTTTCGCGATGATCACCGAAGAGGATCTTCAGGCGGAAAGCCCGTAGCCTGGATTATCTATGGGGAAACTCAGAATCCTGTCATTCTGAGCGCAGCGAAGAACCCGAACTGTCTTACGAGGCAACGTAGATCCTTCGCTACGCTCAGCCGTGACAGCCGTGAAGATTCCGGGTCAGCCGAACAGGTCTTCGGGCAGTTTTTTGAGACCGCGAACGTGGACCCGCACGATAGATTCCCAGGGAACGGCGGTAATCGTGAGGGTTCCGCCGGAGTCTTTCACGGCAAACACGGCATGCGCCCGTTGCGAGACGGCGCGGGCAAACCGCTCAGGCACAATGGCATCGCCGTCGCTCAACGAGATCTCGACGACTCCACCGCTGAGCGACTTTTGCACCCACAACTTGGGAAACACCGAAAGCCAGGGATGTGCCCCCGAAGCCTGGGCGTTGCCGTGGAGGCCGCCATCGTTGAGATCCTCGATCTTCACCGCGTATCCCGTCTCAGAGTCGGCCGGAAGACCGGCGGCGGAAACGGCCTGCCCCACGTTGGAGTCCTGTCCCCCGCCAATATGGCCGCGGCCGATATGCTGATCGTCGAGCGCTTCTTCATCGGATAGATCGTCGCCATAACTGGGCACGCGAAACCGCGAGCCGCATTCGGGGCACTCGCCCGGCCGGCCCTGGAGACTGGCCGGCCCGTGCAGGCGATGACCGTTGGGACAGAGAAACTCGATCATCGGCTCCCGCGAGCCGATGCCGCTTTGGGGAATGCTCCGCGAAATACCGTTGGGAAAATTAGCGGAAGGGCTGGCATCGGAGTTTCCCGGGCCGATGTCCGACCCGGGGCGCACGGCGGCAGTCGTATCGGCGTCGCTGGCGGTGGGAATCTGGAATTTCACGCCGCATTGAGGGCATTTCGCGGCCCGCCCCGCCTGGGAGTCAGGACAATGGACCTTATGTCCGTTGGGGCACAGAAAGCGGATCACCATATCTCTGCCTTTCTTGGAAAACTCCGCAATTGGCCGTCGTCGCCGGGTCGAGCGGTTGGAGAAAGGAGATCCCACCCCCTCCCCTCTCTTTGATGTTACTCCACCCGGGCGGAGGAAACAATTGGAATCCCCGGCTGGGCCTCGGTTTCCCGCTCCTCACTTTCCCTGTCCTTGAACACATCCCAGGCGTATGCGAAACTAAACAGGGCGGGGATTGGGGATGAGGGAATGGACGATGGGCGAGTTCCTGGTTCCCCTTCCCGCAGCCACGAGTAAACATCCGCGGCCAAATCCTTTAATTCCTAATTCTCTAATCCCTGTTTCTCGGCAGCGAGCGCGTGCATGGCGATTTTTGTTGTTTGTCCCAGCTGTAAGTCCCGTTTTCAAGTCAGCGACAAATTCGCGGGCCGCTCGGGCTCTTGTCCCAAATGCAAGGGGAAGATCACCGTCCCCACGGCCGCCGACGAGGTCAAAGTTCACGGCGGCGAGGATTTCGCCACCGGGGGGCGCAACGCGGCGGGAAAACTGGTGCTCAAGCCGATCGCCCGCCAGGAGACCCGCTTCCAGCCGGTGATGGCCGTATCCATCGGCGCCGGAGTGCTGTTGGTGCTGCTGCTGGATTGGCTTGGCGGGCATGTCCTTCAAGATCACCTGCCCCTTCGGCTGCTGGGACTGCTGATTGTCACGCCGCCGCTGGCGATCGCGGCGTACCAGGTGTTATACGACGACGAGCTGGAACCCTACCGCGGCAATCCGCTCTACCTCCGCGCGGCCGTCTGCTCGCTAGTCTACGTTGTGCTCTGGGGCATCTTCGCCTACGTAGCCGGGCGTGGGCTGACCGGCGAAATCTGGAGCTGGCTGTTCGTGGCCCCCCCGTTCCTGGTCATGGGCGCGCTGACGGCCCTGGCGTGTTTCGATCTCGATTTCAGCAACGGCATCTTCCATTATGCGTTCTACGTGCTGGTGATCATTCTGCTCCGCTGGGTGGCGGGAATGGGCTGGGTTTGGCAACCCTAGCCCGGCGAACTTGACGACGAACCCCCACGGCATTTCCGCGAACTCCTAACTCCCAACTTCTTTTCTGCCGCAATGGCGAACCTCCGCGACATTCCGGAAGTGGCTTCGCTCGACTCCCGCCGCGCCCTGGTACGAATTCCGCCGGAGCTCGACGTGCCGCTGACCGAGCGGGTGCGGCAGATCGTCGACGCGCCGGAGTTTCGACGCCTGGCCCGCATCAGCCAGCTCGGCCTGGTGTCGCTGGTCTACCCGGCCGCGATCCACACCCGCTTCGAGCATAGTCTGGGCGTGTATCGGTTGGCGCTGTTGTACTTGCAGCAATTGGCTTGCGACGAGAGGTTCGTCCGCGTGGTGAGCCGCGAGGAGGCGGAGTTGTTCATTGTGGCGTCGATTCTGCACGATCTGGGCCATTGGCCGTTTTGCCATCCCATCGAGGACATTCGGCTGCCGAGCGTGCCCAGCCACGAGCTGTTTGCCAACAGTTTTCTGCTTGAGGGCGAGATCGCCGACACGCTCCGCCGGCACTGGGGCGTTGCCCCGCGCGACGTGGTGGCCCTGTTGAGCGAAGAGCCCCGCACCAACTCGGCGCGAATCCTGGCGAGCATGCTTTCCGGACCCATCGACATCGACAAGATGGACTACCTCTTCCGCGACAGCTTGCACGCCGGCGTGCCCTACGGCCGGCATTACGATCAGCAGCGGTTGATTGGCAGCCTCTGCGTGAACGAGGCGGGCGACGGCCTGGCGCTGACCGACAAGGGAAAGACCGCGGCCGAATTGATGGTCTTCGCCCGTTACGTGATGTTCAGCGAGGTGTATTGGCACCATGGGGTCCGCGCCGCGACCGCCATGTTGCAGCGGGCGTTCTGCCTGCTCTACGATCAGTTGGACTTGGACCAGTTGTTCCGCATGTCGGAGCAGGAAATGATCGACGCGCTCCGCCACGCGGCCGCCGGCAGTCCGGCCGGCGAACTGTTGGACGGGTTGTTCGGGCCTACGCGGCGGCTCTATAAGCGGCTGGCCCAATACAGCTTCTTCGAGCAGCAGGATTTGCACCAACGTCTGGCCCGCCGCGGCTATGCCTGGCTGGTGGCCTGTGCCGAGCAATTCGCCGTCGTCGTCAGCCGGGCCCTGGGGCGGGTCGTGGCGCCGCACGAAGTGCTCTTCGACGCCCCGCCGATCGCCCGCGAAGTGGAAATCAACATCGACATTTTCTTCCCCAAGGAGCGGCGCTACCGGCCCTTGAGCGAAGTCTCGCCGGTGATCCGCACGCTGGCCACCGAGCAATTCGACGATTACGTGAAGCGGGTGCGGATCTTCGTCCATCCCCGCGTGGTGGCCGACTTGCGCTGTCTGGAGAATCTGCCTGAGTTGCTGGGAGAAGCAATTGATCGAACGGACGGGTAGCCCTCACGTTCCCCAATCTCGCGCGTAGCGGAAATCGCGGTCCACGGTCCGCTGCGAGAGCTTGGCGATCACCGGCATCCGCCGCTTATAATGATTGCGGCGCACCATGTCGGCCACGCGGTTGACAAATGCCGCCTCGAAGCCGGCCTCGATCAACTCGGCCCGCCGCCAGCGGCGGTCGACCATCAAGAGCAACAGCCGATCGACGTCGACATAGCGGAATCCCAATTCGCCTTCGTCGGTCTGGCCGATCCAGAGGTCGCCCGTGGGCGGCTTCTCCAACACGCGCGAGGGAACGCCCAAGTGCGCGGCCATCTGATAAAGCTGGGTCTTGTACAGATCGCCGACCGGATTCACCGCCGAGGCCATGTCGCCGAACTGCGTGCCGTAGCCCAGCAGCAACTCGCTCTTGTTGCTCGTGCCCACGACCAGTCCCTTGAACGCCACGCTCTGATCGTAAAGGATCGTCATCCGCTCCCGCGCGCATTTGTTGGCGATCCGCAGTTGCGTGGCGTCGCCGACGCGGGCGAAATAGGCGTCGATCTGATCGGTGATCGGCACGTCGACGCTCTCGACTCCCAGTTGCCGGATCACCAACTGGCTGTCGATGCGGGTGGCCTCGCTGGAGATCTTGTAGGGCATGGTCACGGCCAGCACGTTCTTCGGCCCCAACGCCCGCGCGGCCAGGAACGTCACGACCGAGGAATCGATGCCGCCGGAAACGCCCACCACCGCGCGCTCGAAACCGGCGCGGTGGATCTCTTTGCCGAGGAAGCGGCAGAGGATCTCGGTGGCCAGTTGCGGATTGATCCGCAGATCGGCGGGAATGGAATCAAGATTCATAGCGTTGCCGCTTGATGCGGTTGAGTTCTTCGATAGTCAACAACAAGCGTTCGTCGCGGGCCAAGGGCGTGATCACCCGCTGACGACGAAGGTCGCCCCGGTCGAACACGGCCACGGTCAGCGCCTCGTCGAGCGTCGGCGCCTGAGCGATGGTCCGGCCGTCCGGGCCCACGGCCATGCTGCCGCCGAAGAAGCATAGCCCATCTTCGAACCCCACCCGGTTCACCAGGATCACCACCGCGCCGAGCAATTGCGCGAACGATTTGCACAAGTGCTCGTAGGTCTCGGCGATGCGGATAGTCGGGCCGTCGACGCCACGGGCGGGTGAATTCGACACGCACAACAACATGTCGATCTCCTCGGCCTGCATGATTGCCGCCGCCGAGAGGTGCCAGAGATCTTCACAAATCAGGATCCCCACCCGGCCGAACCGCGCCGTGTCGAAGGCCTGGATCCGCTCGCCGGCCGCAAAATACCGTTGCTCGTCGAACAGCCCGTAGGTCGGCAAGTACACCTTGCGGTGCACGTGCACGATCTGGCCGCCCTCGCCGTAAAACGCGGCGTTGTAGAAGCGATGCCGCGGCGATTCCTCGATAAAACCGGCCACCACCGCCATCGGCCCGGCCGCGCGGAGCAACTGCTTGATTTCCGGGGCCGCCGCGCTGACCGCCAGATCGGGCACCATGTCGCGGACAAAGTAACCGGTCAACGACAGTTCCGGGAAGACGATCAGGTCGGCCTCCTGCTGCCGCGCCAGCTCGATCTGCTCCAGGTGCAGGGCCAGGTTCCGCTCCGGATCGCCCAGCACGGGCGCGATCTGCGCCATCGCCACGCGGTGCACGTTCCGCGCCGGCGCGGCGGGCCGCTGCGACGCCGGTTCCGAGCCTCGATCGGTGATTGCCACGAGTTATTACCCCTGCAAATCGCTTCGTAGAACGGAATTCATTCCGTTGCCTTGTTTTCGTGCGGAAAACGGAATGAACTCCGTTCTACGTTGTTGTTACGCTGACGCATGACCTACGGCTTGTCCAAAGCCGCATCGATCGCTTGCAACAGGTCGCGCCGCGTGGCGCGAGAATACTCGGTGTCGAACCAGAGGATTTTTCCCTGGGCGTCGAGAAGGTACGTCCGCAACGTTTTTTCGGTGGCCACCTTCTTGAAGTAGGCCCCGCTGGCGTCCAACAATACCGGATACTTCACGGGGGTTTCTTTCAGGGCCGCGCGGACTTTCTCCGCCGGGTCGCCCTGGTTGATCCCGATCACCTGCACGCCCTTAGCGGCGTAGTCCTTGACCACGTCGTCATTCTGGTCTTCCACCTCGCCCATCGAGTAGGGACTTTCGGCAATCCAGAAGAAGACCACCGTCAACTTCTTGCCGAACAGCTTTTGCAGCGATTGCGGTTTGCCGTCGACGTCGCGCAACTCGCCGACGGGCATCTTGTCGCCCACCTGCACGCGACAGGTTGCCAGCAGATCCTTGCTCAGGGAAACCTTGGGAATCGTGGGCCGCGGCGGCGGTTGTTCGAGGGCTGGCCGGGCCGCCGCCGGAGCCGGCTGGACCGCCACAGTTTTAGGCTCGGGATTTTGGATTTTGGTTTCTTCTTCCGGCTTGCTGCAACCGGAGGCGACCGCTATCGCCATCCCGACAATCAACGCCAGGCACCCACGGATAACGGGTCGGCAGTCGGCAGTCGGCAGTCGGCGGTGTCCCATAACCTTACTCCTTCGCAATTGCTTCCTCTGGCCTACGACGATCCCTTCTACCCACTGCCGACTCCATCTCAACGCCCCGTCTTGATCCCCAAGTCGCGAAGCTGACGCAAATCGACCTCGCCCGGTGCGCCGGTCATCATGTCGGTTGCCCGCTGGGTCTTCGGGAAGGCGATGCAATCGCGAATGCTGTCCAGGCCGCCGAAGAGCATCACCAGCCGATCGACACCCAGGGCGATGCCGCCGTGGGGCGGGGCGCCGTATTGCAGCGCGTCGAGCAGGAAACCGAAGCGATCCTTGGCATGTTCCGGATCGATTCCCAGCAGTGTAAACACCTGCTGCTGAAGTTGCTGATCGTGAATACGAATCGTGCCCCCGCCGGCCTCCGAGCCGTTAAGCACCAGGTCGTACGCTTGTGCCCGCATGGCCCCAGGATCGCTGGCCAGGAGATGCAGGTCTTGCGGACGGGGCGCGGTGAAGGGATGGTGCATCGAGGTCCAGCCGCCGGTTTCTGGATCGGGGGCGAACATCGGAAATTCCACCACCCACGAGAAATGCATTTGCCCCGGCTTCACCAACCCCAGTTCGCTGGCCAGCCGCTTGCGCAGGGCGTAGAGCGCCTTGCAAGTGACCTCGAAGCGATCGGCCACCAGCAGCAGCAGGTCGCCCGGCTGGGCTTCCAGCCGCGCGGCGATTCGGGCCAGCAGCCCTTCGTCGAAATTCTTGGCGATCGGCGAGGCGAGCTTGCCGCCGGCTTCGACCTTAAACCAGGCGAGACCCTTCGCGCCGAAGTTCTCGACCACGAAGGCGGTCAGTTCGTCAATGCCCTTCCGCGAATAGCGCTCGGCCGCGCCTTTGGCATTGAGCCCGCGAACCCGCTCGCCCGACAGGGCCGCCTCGCGGAACACGCGGAAATCGGCCTCGCGGGCCAGGTCCGTGACGTCGACCAGTTCCATGCCGAAGCGCAAATCGGGCGCGTCGTGGCCAAACCGCTCCATGGCGTCGTCGTAGCTCATCCGCGGCAGCGGTAGCGGCAATTCGATGCCCAGGATTTCCCGCGCCAGCCGGGCCATGGCCCCGTCGATGGTCGCGATGATGTCCTCGGCCGTGATGAACGACATTTCCAGATCCAATTGCGTGAACTCGGGCTGCCGGTCGGCCCGCAGATCTTCGTCGCGGAAACATCGCGCTACCTGCATGTAACGGTCATAGCCGGCAACCATCAGGATCTGCTTGTAAAGTTGGGGCGATTGGGGTAGCGCGTAAAACGACCCCTGTTGCACGCGACTGGGCACCAAGTAGTCGCGAGCGCCTTCCGGCGTGCTGCGGCCGAGCATCGGCGTTTCCACTTCGATGAACCCCAGTTCATCGAAGAAATCGCGCAGCATTTTGATCATCCGATGCCGCAAGACCAGCGTTTGCTGCATTTCCCCCCGGCGCAGGTCCAGGTAGCGATACTTGAGCCGAATGTCTTCGTTGGGGAGATCCTTCATACCCGGCTGGACGGGCGGGGTGAGGCTCTTATTGAGAATCTTGACCTCTTCGGCCCGGACCTCGATCTCGCCCGTCTCGAGCTTCGGATTGATCGTGCCCTCCGGACGCTGGGCCACCCGGCCGGTCACGGAGATCACGAACTCCGCGCGGAGCGCACGGGCGATCTGCAGATTTGCGTCGCCGCTTTCGGGGCCGAAAACGATCTGCGTTTTCCCGTAGCGATCGCGCAGATCGACGAATAGCACGCCGCTGTGATCGCGGTAGGTGTCGACCCATCCACACAAGGTGACGTGCCGGCCGATGTTTTCCTTACTCAATTCTCCGCAGGTGTGCGTCCGCAGCAAAGTCTTACTCCCCCCTCGTTTGAGGACCGTTTAATCCCTGGATACGCAAGCCGCTGCCTGCCTCTCGACGATGCAGAATCGCCTATTTTAGACGCCCAGCGGCGGTTCGCATAGACTGGGGGCGGCCAACGGGTGGCGGCGTGGGATCGGAATCGCGACAAAAGAGCACCCCAGATGCCAATCCAGGGTGGAGGCGGAACTCACTGAACTTCTCCCCCGTTGGCCACACTGCCTACACCATGCTCGAAGTGAAGGCCCATACCCCTTCTGGCTGGATCGTGGCTAGCGAATTGAATTATGGCTCCGCTGTTTCGTCGCCGCGTTCGGCAGCCACCGCCGTTCCTTCGTCGGCGATCCGCCTGGCGAGTCGTCGTTCATCGAAAAAGCCGCTGACGCTCACGAAACGGCATTCGCTCATGCTGCGAAACCAGGTGAGTTGCCGCTTGGCCAATTGCCGGGTATGCAGTTTGACCAGGTCGATGGTGTGGGGGAGCGAATGTTCGCCGCGGAGATGCTCGAAGACCTCGCGATAACCGACCGCCTGAATCGCGGTGCGACTGGGCGAGTTCGTGCCGAAAAGCAGCTCGCGGACCTCTTCGACTAAGCCGGCCTGGAACATCAAATCCACCCGCTGCTCAATCCGGGCGTAAAGCTCGTCGCGAGGCCAATCCAAGACGAACACACGACATTGCCGGGCCGGCCGGCCCACCGCAAATTGCTGCTGCCACTGGCTGATGGGCCGGCCCGTTTTTTCGAGAACTTCCAACGCCCGGATGATCCGCCGCGCATCGTTCGGATGCAACCGGGCCGCCGTCACTGGGTCGACCGCGGCGAGTCGCTGGTGCAAATAGGACAGTCCGTGCCGGTCGATTTCCGCCAGTCGTGCATGGCGAAATTCCCGGTCGGCGGGTGGTCCTTCGAAAATTCCCCGTAGTGCGCCTTTCAAATAAAGGGGCGTGCCCCCAACAAAGGCTACGTCCATACCCCGGACGCGGATTTCGTCGGCCGCGCGGCACGCCGCCGCGAGGTATTGGGCCAAGCTATACTCTTCATGCGGCTCCAAAATATCCAGCAGATGGTGTGGCACGGCGAGCCGTTGCTGGGGAGTGGGTTTGGCGGTGCCGATATCCATGCCCCGGTAGACCGCCATGGAGTCGAGCGAGATGATCTCGGCATGGATTTGTTGGGCAAGCTCGACGCCCAGGCCGGTTTTGCCGCTGGCAGTTGGTCCTGTCAAAAACCAGCATCCGCTGATCGACTTGATATTCATGGAAAAGGGCCAAAGGTCAGGAGTTAGAAGCAGAGGTGTTCGAAGATAGCAGCCGGAAGTCGGAAATTCTAACTCCTTACTTCGAACTTCGAACTCCCAACTTGTTGCGTGTAACCAATGGTGGTACACTAACGCTACATCGCAGGTCCATCACTCCGACCGGAAGGGGGTTGTTATGCATCGCAGTCGCAATGGTCTAGGCTTGGTGGAAATACTGGCCATCATCGCCGTCATCGGCATCACCGCCGCGATCGGAATCCCGGCCATCCAGTCGATGCGCGAGCATTCCCGAAAATCGCAGTGCATGAACAATCTAAAGACCATCGTCGATGCGATGAAGAAGTATGAAATCAAGATCGGCAGTTTTCCGCCCGGCCGCGTAGGTTGCGGCTGTGGCGATCGTGAGCCTTGCGAGGGATTGCAGGCCTATCAACGGCAGGCCACCAGCGGCTTCGCGATGATTCTTCCGCAGTTGGATGCCGTGCCGATCCTCAAACGCATGCTGTCATCGCCGGGTGCCGTCTATCCGCCCTCGGCCGAAGCGAAAAACGTGATTCCCGACGATGATTCCCACTGTATGGACGACACCACCCGGGGCTGGTTGACCCCCGACATCCAAAGTGCGATGAACGAGCGGCCGGCCGTTTTCGGCTGCCCCAGCGATAACATCCCCTCGTCCTTCCCGGATCGCGCCTCGTACGCCATGTGCATGGGCACTCACGGCGCCTCGATGGCGCGGCGTAACCTGCACGACGTGAAATACCGCAATGATGGCGCGTTCATCTACCATGCGACCTTTAGCAGAAACGATTTTCCCGACGGGTTGGAAAACACAATCTTCGTGGGAGAAACCATTGACGGGCATCTTGCCGCCACCAGCAACCGTTGGATGATCGGAGTGCGTTTGCGGGATACGCTCCGCTCGACCGAATTGCCCATGAACATGAATACGTCTCTCACGGCCGACGACGCGGCCGCCGGCAGTGCCCCGGCCAGCGACGACCCCCGCAACATCGAAGGCGGCGGATTTGCCAGCCGGCACTTTCACGGCGCCAATTTCGGCTTCGGCGATGGGCACGTTTCCTGGCTCAACGACGACATGGATTTCATCATCTATCAGGCATTGTCCACCCGCAACGGCGGCGAACCCGTCCCGACCTTCAACGAGAATCCCTAGAACAACCGGAACTCGGTTTTTTTATTCCGCGCGGTTGCAAATGACCCAAACCGCCACCACAGGAAGAGGTTTGTATCCTCGCCGACCGTTCGCAATATAACCGTTCGCAGCATAAGCTCTTGGAACCGCAGGTGCGCAAACCATGAAACCACGGACTCCTGTTTGCGGGATTGGCACGTTGGGAATTATTCTGGCGCTTGCCGCCATGGCCGGAGGTTGCGGTGACGGTCACCCCAAGCGGGTGCGCGTCGCCGGCACTCTGACGATCGACGGCAAGCCGATCCCCAACGCCGAACTCCGCTTGATCCCGACGCAGGGCCGCCCCGCGCTGGCCACCACCGATCCCAGCGGCGGCTTCAAGCTCGGGACTTTCAAACCGGGCGATGGTGCGGTTCCAGGCACTTACAAGGTCACCGTGGTGGCCTATGAGCGGAAGAACTCCGCGATTCGCTGGTTGGTGCCGAAAAAGTATGAACAGGCCAAAACCTCCGCCACGACCGTCACCATCGACGCGCCAACCGACGAACTGAAAATCGAACTGGCTTGGCACGGCGAGACTCCCGAATTCGACCACCCCCCGTCCGAGTGAAACGGTGGAAGACACAGGATCGCAGAATGCAAAATGAAAATGGATAACGGCAACCTGCACGGCTTTCCATTTTTCATCTTACGTTTTGCATTTCGCATTCTTCATTCGTCCACCACGCTGCTCCTGCTGGTATCGCTGCCGGTCGCGGCCCGCGCGGCCGGCGAGAATGAACTACCGAATGCGCGGCCGGTGCCCGACGTCCAGGTTCTTCCGCTCCCCGACGCTCAGGCCTCGTTTCAGCTCCTTGGCAGCGAACTGACGCGTTACCATTTCGGGCCGCTGCTGCAGCGGCCCTTCTGGTATCCCGTGATCGGACCGAGCGGACGGCCGCTGACGCGGATGGGCCATCCCCACGATCCGGAAACCCACAGCCATCACAATTCGATCTGGATTGCGCACCAGGACGTCGACGGCGTCAACTTCTGGACCGACGGCGGCGGAGGGCGAATCGTCCACCAGCGCGTCGAGCTCTACGACGATGGTCCGCACAACGCCTCGATGATCACCGTCAACGCCTGGCAGGCCCCGGACGGTCGTACGCTGTTGCTGGACCGCCGCCGCGCGAATGTGGAAGTCCTGACGGGCGGCCAATGGTGCTTGTACGTCGATTTGCAACTGGAAGCTCCGGCCACCCACCCGGTAACGCTCGGTTCGACGCCCTTCGGGTTGATCGCGGTGCGCATGGCCAAGACCACCGGTGTCCACGACGGCGGTGGCCGGATTCTCGACTCGGAGGGCCGGCTCAACGAAAAGGAGATCTTCCGTAAACCGGCGCGATGGGTGGACTACAGCGGCCCCATCACCAATGCGGTCCGCGAGGGAATCACGCTCATGGACCACCCGTCGAACCCCAGTTTCCCCACGCCGTTTCACGTCCGCGACGACGGCTGGATGGGCGCCGCGCTGACTTACCAGCGGCCGCTGACGATCGCGCCCGGCAAACCGTTGCGGCTTCGCTACGCGATTTGGATCCATGCCAACGTGGTGCGGCGCGACGAAGTGGAAAAACGGTGGCAGGCATTCGCCCAGAGTCAGCCGCCGTTGCTGACGCCGCCGCACAAATGAGTGGGTTGCGGAGCACGAGGCGAAATCACACCTCCCCTACGCTCCATGCGGGCTCGTCGGTATCCAACCACAGCGCATACGGATCGGCCGCATCGCCGCTGGGCAGGCGAATGGCCGCCATGTCGGCCCGTTTGCCCGGTTCGAGGCTGCCGCGGTCGGCATCCAACCCCAACGCTTTTGCTCCTCGTAGCGTGCCCAGTTCCAGTACCACGTCGCGGCCGATTTGGGGATACTGCCGGGCGACGGAGCGAATCTCGGCCAACACGCTCAGGTCGGGCGACGAGGCCCGGCTGTCGGTGCCTACCGCCACGGTTGCCCCGGCTGCGAGGAAAGCCTCCAGCGGATAGCGGCGATGCCCGAATCGCGCGTGGGTTCGCGGACAGTAAACCACCGCCATCCGCGCGGCGTGCCTCCCCAGCAGCGCAATCTCCTCTTCGTCCAGGTAATTGCCATGGATCACCAGCGCCCGATGTGCGCCGCAGAGCTTGCGGAGATAATCCAGCGAGCGCGTGCCCGGCCGCACCAGCCGCGGATCCCATCCATTCAACTCATCGAGCAACTCGCGGAGCGGCCCGCCGGCCGATTCGAACAGTTGCATTTCGTCGGGTGACTCGGCTAAGTGAAATGCCAAGGGAATTCGTCGCGCTGCGGAAAGTGATATCGCCGCGGCCAGAAGATCCGGATGCACCGTATAAGGCGCGTGCGGACTCAGTCCGACGCGACCGCCGTGCGACGCGGCCGCATGCTCCAGATGCGCGCGGGCCAGTTCCAAGACGGGCGGAACTCGCTCCGCGGTGGGCGCGATGAGCTCCAGGAACCGCGTCACGTCCGGCGTTCCGGTGGCGGTTGGCGGCCACGCGCAGCCCGGCTGGACGATGTCGCCGAGCGTGGTGACGCCGTGGGCCGTACACTCGCGCAGTCCGCGCTCGACGGCGGCCAACGGACTTCCCCCCGCGCGGCGGCGAAAATCGATCACGCCGCGAATCCAATCGGCCATGCCGTTGCCCGGCGTGCCCAGGGGCTGATCCAATTCGCCGAGATCCAGATGGGTGTGGACGTTGACGAAACCCGGCAGGATCGCGACATTGCCGAGATCCACGAGCGAGCTTTGGCCATCCGCTTTGCCCACCCGTACGATATGTCCGTCGGCGATGGTGACCACGCCGTCGGCAATCGGCTCGCCGCGGACGGGGAAGACGTAGCGGGCTTTGAGGGTTCGATTATTCAATTCGGTTGGTGCCACCAAAATCGATCAACTTATTCTGACTCAAGCCCTTATGCAGCGCCGCCGCGGTCGATTGCGTCCTGGAGCCGTTCCTCCGGGGATTTCGGGTAGGGAAGCCGATTGAACCACCAGAGGATCAGGCCCGTCAGGACCGCCCCAACGAGCACCACCGGCCAGTGGTAGGCGTAATCGCCGTCGCTGCCCATGACGACCAGCCGTTTCAGCGGCGGGCAATAGCCGGTCAACTGCGGCACGACCCGGCTGGCGACCACGGCCAGCGAATTGTGCAGCATGTGGAAGATGACACAGGGCAACAGACTTCCGGTTTGCACGGCCAGCAGCCCCAACACCACCCCCAGCAGCGAGGCGATCAACGACTGCTGGAAAATGGTGTGGGTCATGCCGAAAAACAGCGCGCTGTAGACGATGGCGCGCCACTTATGTCCCACGTGCCGGAAACCGGAAAGGACGAAACCGCGGAAGGCGAGTTCCTCGCAGATCGCCGGCATGATGCCCACCAACAGCACCAGTTGCCAGAGGCTCGGCGATTCGTGGAAGAACTTGTCCAACACCGACTTGACTTCGTCGCCGAGGGGGTAGAGGTGATTCACGACGCCTTGCAGCCAATTCGCCACCGGATGTATCGCAACCGCCAGGGCCAAGGCCGCGGGGACCGTCTTCCAGGGCGGCATCCGCCAGAGCAAGGTCTGCCGCGGGCTGTTGGTGAGCATGATGGTCATCAGCAGCGCCGGCGTGAGGACCACCACGAGCTGCGTGACTAGCGTCAGCAGCGCGAAACCGCGGAAATTCTCCGGGATCGGCAGGGCGGAGCCCATGAAGAAGCGGACCAGCAGGATCACCACCGCGCAGAAGATCGCGCCGGCCACAGTCGGCGTAGCCTCCCGATCGCGCAGCAGGTGCCGCACCCAGAGGCCGAAATCCAGCCGTTCGCTCTCGCGGAACAACACCGACTCGGAATTGAACTGGTCGACCGCCCAGCGGATCGCCAACAGACAGCCGCCCAAGGTCACGGCGATCACCGGCGCGGCGTACTGCACGGCGGGCCAGTAGTTGCCTTCCAGTAGGCAGCGGAGCAAGAGCACCACGCCGGTCACGGGAATCAGGCTGTTGCCCAGCGTGAGTTCCATGCCCGGCGTGGTCGACAACACCGCCAGCGGCATGGTGATCAACAGCAACGGCATCAAGTAGTATTGCCCCTCCTTGGTGCTCCGCGCAAAAGCGGCCAAGGCTAGCGACAAGGCGCCGAACAGTGCCGAGACCGGCAGCAGGGCCAACGGCAGCCAAATGGCGGCCGACAGCGGCGGAGGCCCGAAACCCGGCAGTTTGCCTAACAGCATCCCTCCCGTCATCGCCACGCTCACCAGGTTCATCACGGCCGTGATCATGCTGAAGAGGATGATCGTGAGCAGTTTGCCGACGACGATTTCGCTTCGCTCGGCCGGGCTGCACAGCAAGGTCTCCAGAGTGCCGCGCTCTTTTTCGCCGGCGCACAAGTCAATGGCCGGATAGAATGCGCCGGTTAGCGCCCAGATCAACAGCAGCACCGGCAGCAACTTGGCCCACACCGCCAGTCCACGGCCGCGGGCGCTATCGGCCACGTCGGCGGTCGCCAGCTCGAATGGTTCGGCCGCGAACAGCGGCAGGCCGCCAGCCTCGAGGTTGGTTCGGCCTACTGCGCCGGTCCAATGGCGCAACGCTTCGGAGAGCCGGGCGTAGGCGATTTGTGACTTATCGCTGGCCGTGTTGTAAACCAGTTCCGGACTGGGCACTTCCGGGACGGGCGCTACGGCCGGCAACGCGGACCCGGCCGGGGATCGCCGCTCGGGCCGTGCGGTTTCACCCATCGAGGCGGCCCGCCGGCGGATCGTCGCGCGGAACGCGTCCAGCCGGCTGACGAAGTTTGTGGGGAACCACAAGGCGGCGTCGTACCGCCCCGACTGCACGGCCCGCCGCGCCGCCGCGGAGCGCGCCGCGTCGGTAGGCGCGGGCCCGCCCTGAGCCGGCTTGTCGTCGGCTGCGTCGACGATCAACAGCTTGGTATCGTGGAAAATCTTTTGCGCAAAGCGGGTCCCCTCGACGAGCGGCGGCAGGCCTTCGGCTCGCGGCGCTCCGATCACCAGCACCTTGGTCGGCTCGTCCCGCACGAACTGCGCGATCTGGAAGAAACTCATTCCCAGCAAGGGATAGAGCAGGATCGGCAGCACGGCGATCATGAACAGCGTGCGGCGGTCGCGCAACTGGTCGCGGACCTCACGGAACAGAATCAACTTGACGTTATACCAGTTCATGTTCGCAACTCGATCTCAGAGCACGTCGCTTCCGTGCGCCACGGCTTCTCCGGGATGGGCCTCGTCGTGGCGGGAGATCAACTGAAAGAACAACTCTTCCAGGTCGTGTTCGTGGTGCTCGTCGCGCAATTGCTCCAAGCATCCTTCGGCCAGGATCTTCCCCCGGTGGACGATGGCCACTCGATCGCAGAGCTTTTCCGCTTCGCGCATGATGTGGGTGGAGAAGAGGATGCACTTGCCGTGATCGCGCAGCTCGGCCACGGTGCGGAGCAAGGCCCGCGCCACCAACACGTCGAGCCCGGCCGTGGCTTCGTCGAAGATCAGCACCGGCGGGTCGTGGACGATCGCCCGCGCGATGGAGACCTTCTGCCGCATTCCGGTCGACATCTTGGTGCCCAACAGGTCGCGAATGTCGTTCATTTGCAAGCGTGTGAAGACCTGTTCCATGCGATCGGCCAGTTGACGATCCGGGATGCCGTGAAGCCGGCCGAAATACTCGACCATTTCCCAAGCCGTCATGCGGTCGTAGACGGCCGTATTGGCCGACACGAAGCCGATGCGGTGACGGACCAGGGAGGGCTGCGTAACCACGTCGAGACCGCTGATCTTCGCCGTGCCGGCGGTGGGCCGCAGCACGGTGCTGAGGATCCGCAGTGCCGTGGTCTTGCCCGCTCCATTGGGTCCCAGAAGCCCGTAGATTTCGCCCGGCCCGGCCTGGAAACTGACGCCATCCAGCGCCACCAACTTGCCGCGCTTTAAGTCGGCATAATGTTTCGTAAGTCCGTGAACTTGAATCATAGTGGGCAGTCGGCCGTGAGCAGCGGGTAGGGCGCATCGAGCGCAGCGAGCGGTGCCCTACCCGCTGAGAGTTTCAACAAGAGAGCATACCACACGGGGGAGCCTTTTACGCGGCATGCACCCCATAAAACACATCCCTTTTTCGAGGCGTGTACCCTGCTGCGGTAATCGCCTGGCGGATTTCATCCTCGGTGGTGCGAAAGCTGGTGCCGGCAGCCGCCACCACGTTCTCTTCGATCATCAGACTGCCCATGTCGTTGGCGCCGAAACGGAGGGCCATTTGACCGATTTTCAGCCCCTGCGTGACCCAGCTTGCCTGTAGGTTGGCAAAATTGTCCAGGTACAGCCGGCTGACGGCCAGGGTCTTCAAATACGCATAGGCGCCCAACTTGGGCAAATCGGTCCAGGCGGTATGACTGGGCTGAAAAGTCCAAGCGATGAATGCGGTAAAACCGCCGGTCTCGTCCTGCAAACTGCGCAAACGCTCCAGGTGCTCGATTCGCTCGGCCAAGGTTTCCACATGGCCGAACATCATGGTGGCCGAACCGCGTCCTCCCATCGCGTGCCAGCGGCGGCAAACCTCGAGCCATTGATCGGTCGTGGCCTTGCAGGGACTGGCGCTGCGGCGGACGCGATCGACGAGAATCTCCGCTCCACCGCCGGGAAGACTTCCCAGCCCGGCCGCTTTCAGCCGCAACAGCACCTCCGTCACCGTCACCCCGGAGACGTCGGCAATGTGCTGGATTTCCGGCGGGCTGAAGCCATGCACGTTGACAGTGGGATACTCGCATTTGACGGCCTGGACCAGCTCCTCATACCACGGCAACCGCAGCTCCGGGTGCAGTCCGCCTTGAAGCAGGATCTGGTCGCCGCCCAAGGCCACCGTTTCACGGATCTTCTCCAGCAATTCTTTGCGCGGCAAAACGTAGCCCTGCGGATCGCCCGGCCGCCGCGAGAACGCACAGAAGCGGCACCCGCCGATGCACACGTTGGTGTAATTGATATTGCGATCCACATTGTAGGTGCGATACGACTCGGGATGCAGGCGGCGGCAGACCGCGTCGGCGGCGCGGGCCAGCGCGGCCAGGTCGTGCGACTCCAACAGCCGCAATCCTTCGTCCCTTTGCAGCCGCCTGCCACAAATCGCCTCATCGAGCAATTGCCGGATTGAAGAAGTCAAGCCTCACCCCTGCCGGCGCCAGCCCGTGCTGCGCGGCCAGTTCGTAAAAACGTTGCAAACCTTGCCGCTGCCGCCGGCCCAAATGGAATTGCAGATGATCGCGCAAGTAGGCCAGGCACTCGCACTCGGGCAGCCGCACCGCCAGGGCATGCTGCCGGGCAATTTCGTCCAACTGCGTCAGGCCCCGGTCGCGTGCCGACCGCAATACGTGGTCCAGCCGCGGCAGATCGGCGCCCGGCCGCGCCATCCACAGCGCAAACACGAAGGGAAGATTCGTCCACGCCAGCCACTCCTGGCCCAGATCCCAGATGAATTCGAAGTGGCCCTGCGGAGGGTGCATTCCTCGATCGCCGATCAGCATCGCGGCGTCGGCGCGGGTCTCCTCGACCGGGGTGCCGATCGGCAGACGCGCGATTTCCGGGGCCACGCCGAAACGCTCCTGCAACAGAATCAACGCCAGCGCGGCGCTGGTTCGCGAGCCTTCGTCGAGCGCCAAGCTGCGAATGCGCGCCGGCGGCACGCGGCCGTAGAGCTTTACGCTCCGCACCGGGCCGTCGCTGGCGATGCAGGCATCGGATACGATCGTGTAGCCGCTATGGCGAAGGTACTCGATCGACGGGACCAGTGCGACATCCAGTTCCCCCGCCGCCAGTCGATCCGCCAGCCGGCTCGGCAGGTCCTCGAGCACCTCCAGGTCCGCCGCGTCGCGATCGATCGCATGGATCAGCGGCTTGGAATTCAAGTACGAGACGGCCCCGATGCGCAGCAGGGCCCGGGGGGTGGTGCGATCCGGATCCGGCACGGCGACGTCCTCTCCTACGAGTCCGAGAAATTCGATTATAGGGATTGTGGCGGCGGCCGCAAAGGGATCTCGCCGCGCGGGTGGGGCACACGTCAGGGTAGGGCGCGTGTTTGCACGTACGCCTTCGGCGCAACGTCCGATTCGTGCGGGCAAGTGCGAGTCCTTCCCCTACCGCGCTCCCCCTCGCCAGGAAAACCCTTCGCACCCAATCGCATGGATTGACGTCGAAAGTGACCTAGAGTTGAGCGGGGATCCCCGTCGCGGCGCGCCGCGGCGAGGGAAGCTCTGTTTTCTGCCGAGCCATTGGCGGATAATCCGTGTCGAAATCCTGAGAGAAATCATGTTCGGTAGCGATTCCCGGGCCGATTCTGTCACCACCAAGCCGCCGACCGAAGCTGCAGCGCCGAAGGGCCGCATCAGCGAGGCGGCGTTGGAAACCCTGTTGGCCCGCGTCAGCACGTTGGCCGATCACGGCGTCGCATCGGCCCGGCCACGGCCCGATTGCGTGGCGGTGGCGCCGGCGAGCCCCGGCGATGATTTCCTGCCCATCGAGCCCCGCTCCTTTCAAGAGGCGCAACTGACCGATAGCGAGATCGAGGCCCTCGCGCTGAAGTTCCTTTTGGCCCGCGGCGACTTGAGCGGCCGCTCGATCGCCGACCAGATCAAGATGCCCTTCGTGCTTCTCGACGAGTTGCTGCGGCGGATGAAGAACGAACAGTTGATCAGCCACCGCGGCGCGGCTCCGATGAACGACTATCAGTACCAGTTGACCGAGTTGGGCCGCGAACGGGCCCGCCGGTTGGCCGCGCACTGCAGCTACTTCGGTTCCGCGCCGGTGTCGTTGAAGGATTACATCGCCGGCGTCCAAGCCCAATCCATCACGCACCAACGTCCCTCACCGGAGTCATTGGAACACGCCTTCGCCGACCTGCAACTGAACCGGCGCATGCTGGATCGGCTGGGACCGGCGATCAATTCCGGCCGCGGGCTGTTCCTCTTCGGCGCGCCGGGCAACGGCAAGACCAGCATTGCCCAGCGGGTCACCCGCGCTTTTGGCCCGGTGGTGTGGATTCCCCGCGCCATCGGCATCGACGGCGAGATCATCCGTCTCTTCGATCCGGTGAACCACGAGGAGATTCCCTTGGAAGACAGCGGTGGGCTGTTGGACCAGCGGGCGATCGACAAGCGCTGGGTCCGCATCCGCCGGCCGACGATCATCGCCGGCGGTGAACTAACGATGTCGGCGTTAGAGGTGACAATCAACACCTCGACCGGTATCAGCGAAGCCCCGCTGCAGCTGAAGAGCAATTGCGGCACCCTGGTGATCGACGACTTCGGCCGCCAGCGGGTCCGCGTCGAAGAGCTGTTGAACCGTTGGATCGTGCCCCTGGAAATGCGGGTCGATTTTCTCAGCTTGCCCAACGGCAAGAAAATCACAGTTCCCTTCGACCAGTTGATCATCTTCTCGACCAACCTGGAACCGAAGCAGTTGGTTGACGAGGCTTTCCTCCGCCGCGTGCCGTACAAGATCGAAGTTGTCGACCCCAGCGAAGCGGATTTCCGCGAACTTTTCGGCAAAATGGCGCGGCAGTTGGGCTTTCCGCAGCGGCCGGAAATGATTGATTATGTGATCCAGACTCATTACCGCAAGGTACAGCGACCGTTCCGCTATTGCCAACCTCGGGACCTCTTGCTCCAGGTGCGCAACTATTGCGTCTATCGCAACGAGCCGTTGGACTTGAAACGCGACTATCTGGATATGGCCGCGGAGAACTATTTCGCGGTGATGTAGCGGCGAGTGGTGCGCGGGATGAATTATGCCCAATCCCGGCAGCGCGTCCCTGGTTTCACTCCAGTCTCCGCACTACGCCCCCACTACTTCAGCGGCCACTGCTTCCCCAGCGCCGCGCGCTGGATCTCCGTGAGGCGCCCCAGGGCCGCGCGGGCCAGCTTCAACATCGCCGCCAACTCTTTCTCGGTGAAGGTCGATTCTTCTCCGGTCCCCTGGATCTCGACGAACCGCCCACCGCCGGTCAGGACCACGTTCATGTCCACGGCCGCGGCCGAGTCCTCTTCATAGTCCAGGTCGACGACCGGCTCCCCGTTGCAAATGCCCACGCTGATCGCGGCCACGCTGTCGAGGAGCGGAAATCGCCCCGGATCGGGAAGTTCCGCGTGGATCGAGCGCAGCGCGTCGACCAGCGCAATCCACGCGCCGGTGATGCTCAGCGTGCGCGTGCCGCCGTCGGCTTCGAGCACGTCGCAGTCCAGCGTGATCGTGCGCGGGCCCAGCGCCGCGAGATCGGTCACGGCACGGAGACTGCGACCGATCAGCCGCTGGATTTCGCTGGTCCGCCCATCCGGCCCGCGGCCGCGATCGCGCTGCTTCCGCGGCGCGGTGCTACCGGGCAACATCCCATACTCGGCCGTGACCCAGCCGCGCTGCTGATTGGCCATCCAGGGCGGCACTTCCGCGGCCACGCTGGCCGTGCAGAGCACCGTCGTGCGCCCGGCTTCCAGTAGCACGCTGCCCGCCGCGCTGCGGGTGAAACGGCGCTTGATTTTGATGGGCCGGAGTTCAGCCGGTTCGCGATGGTCGTGACGCATGTTGGAAATTCCGACTTCTCTATGACTTCGCGCCCAACAGCCAGGCGAGTATCCCCTTCTGGACGTGCATGCGATTGGCGGCTTGCTGCACCACCACGCTTTGCGGACCGTCGAGCACTTCGTCGGTCACTTCCTCCCCTCGCCGCGCGGGCAGGCAGTGCAGGAACACGCACCCTTTCTGGGCGTGCGACATCAACTCGGCGTTTACCTGGTAAGGGGCAAACTCGCGGAGCCGCGCCTCCCGCTCCGTTTCCTGCCCCATACTGGCCCAGACGTCGGTATACACCGCGATCGCGTCGCGGACCGCCGCGGCCGGATCGGTGGTAACCGCTAGTTCCAAGCCGGTTTCGCGGCAAAGCTGTTGCGTGTAGGCCGCATCGAAGCGATAGTTCTTGGGCGTCGCCATCACCAACCGCAGGCCCAGCTTGCCGCAACCCATGGCCAGGCTGCGGGCGACGTTGTTGCCGTCGCCCACCCAGGCCACCGTGCGGCCGGAGAGCTTGCCGAACAGTTCGCGGAGGGTAAACAGGTCGGCCATCGCTTGGCAGGGATGCGAATAATCGGTCAAGCCGTTGATCACCGCACAGCTACAATGTTCGGCCAACTGCTGGGCCGTCTGGTGTTTCCGCGCGCGGATCACGATGGCGTCGGCGTATTCGCTGAGCACGCGGCCGAAATCGGCAATCGATTCGCGGTGGCCGAAACCCACTTCCGCGCCGAGAAACAGCGAAGTCCCGCCCAAGTGGGCCATGCCGGCCTCGAAGCTTACGCGAGTCCGCAACGAGGGCTTCTCAAACAACAGCGCCAACACGCGGCCCGGCAGCAGCGGTTCGCGGAGACCCAGGGCACACTTCGCCTTGAGGTCCTCGGAAATGACGAAGATACGTTCGATTTCGGCCGCCGTCAGGTCGGCCATGCTGAGCAGATGACGCATCGCGGAACTCCGCTGGCAATCGTTGGGCACGGGCACTTACCCGGCCTGGTTCTTCAAGACTTCGGCCAGGATATCGCAGCCTTCGTGCAGTTGTTCCTCGGTCAGGTTCATGGCCGGCAGCAACCGGATCACGGTTCCGTGCGTGCAGTTCACCAGCAGCCGGCGCTCCATGCAGGCCCGCACGGTGGCCGCGCCTTCGATCGAGAGCTCGATGCCGATCATCAGGCCCAGCACCCGCACCGCACGGATCACGTCGCACTCCTGCCGCAGTTGTTCCAGGCGGGCCAAGAAGCAGGCCGCCAGTTTACGGGCATTGGCCAGCAAGTGCTCGCGCTCGATCATTTCGATGGTCGCGATGCCGGCCCGAGCAGCGATGGCATTGCCGCCGAAAGTCGAGGCGTGCATCCCCGGCCGCAGGCTGGGGGCAATCTCGGGGCGGGTCAACATCGCCCCGCCCGCCAACCCGCCGCAGAGCGCCTTGGCCAACGTCATCACGTCGGGGGTGACGCCGAAATGTTGGTAGGCGAACCAGTTTCCGGTGCGGCCGCAGCCGGTTTGCACCTCATCGAAGATCAGCAACAGGCCATGCTCGTCGGCCAACTTGCGCAGGCCGGCGAGGAAACCGTCGGGTGGTATCACGACGCCGCCTTCGCCCTGCACCGGCTCGATCATGATCGCGGCCGTCTCCTCGTCGACCAGCCGGGCTACTGCCTCCAGGTCGCCGTAGGGCGCGTACACGAAACCGGCCACCAGCGGTCCCAATCCCTCGTGATACTTGGGCTGCGCGGTGGCCGATAGGGCGCCCAAGGTGCGGCCGTGGAAACTGCCTTCGAAGGTGATGATCTTGTACTTCTGTTTCGGCGTGTGCAGACGGGCCAGCTTGATCGCCGCTTCGTTGGCCTCGGCGCCGGAGTTGCAGAAGAAGGCCTGCCCGCCGAAACTCCGCTCGGAGATCGCCTTGGCCCAGAGCCCCTGCAGCTCGGTGTGCCAAGTGTTGGGCACGTGGATCAGTTTGCCCACCTGGTCGCGGACCGCTTCCACGACCGGCGCGGGGCAATGCCCCAGGAGATTGCAGCCCCAGCCGGGGAAGAAGTCCAGATAACGATTGCCCTCGTTGTCCCACACCCACGATCCCTCGCCGCGGACCAGCGACACCGGGTAGCGCGCGTAGTTGGGAATGACGTATTTCTCGAAAAGCTTGACCGTTTCCGCTGAATTCATGGAAATTAGAACCCTATCCGGGTAACTCCTTCACTTCAGGCTTTGCCGTTGCGGACGATTTCCGTGCCCACCCCTTCGACGGTGAAAACTTCCAACAACAGCGAGTGCCGCAATCGACCGTCGATGATGTGGATCTTGCGGACCCCGTTTTCGAGCGTTTCCAGGCAAGCCTGGACCTTGGGGATCATCCCTGCCTCGACCGCGCCACTGGCGATCAACTCGTGGGCTTCCTTCGCGGTCAGCGAATGGATCAGCGATTCGGGGTCGTTCTTGTCGCGGCGCACGCCGTTCACGTCGCTGAGAAACACCAGCTTTTCCGCCCCCAACGCTTGGGCCACGGCCGTGGCGGCCGTATCCGCATTCACGTTGAGCTTCTGGCCGTCGTCGCCGATGCACATCGAAGGAATGACCGGCACCACGTCTTTTTCACACAGTTCACGGATCACGGGCGCGTCGACCCGCGTTACCCGGCCCACGAATCCCAGATCGACGCGCTCGCCGTTTTGTTCCAAACCGGTTTTTTCGCCGAACAGCACATTCTGGGTGCGAAAATTGAGGGCTTTCGCGCAGCCTCCCAGTTGTTCGATCTGCTCGACGAGGTTCTCGTTGATATCGCTAGCGAGGACTCGCTCGACGATCGCCAGCGACGCCTCGTCGGTATAGCGGCGGCCCTGGATGAAATGCGGCTGGATCCCGGCCGCGTTCATCGCCCGGCTGATCGCCGCGCCCCCGCCGTGCACCAGGACCGGCCGTACGCCCACGCTCTCCATGAAGACCACGTCCAGGAGCAGGTGGGTCAGCGCCCGCTCATCCTCCATCACGCTCCCGCCCAGCTTGATAACCGTGATCCGATTGCGGAACTGACGGATCCAATGCAGTGCTTCAATCAGCACATTGGCTTTTCGAATTATGGTCTGCATCTGCACCGCGGGGTCTCCCGAATGCGATCCTGCGAAGGGGAAAAGGGACCAGACGCCTTTTGCCGCGGCGGCCGGTGCCTCGCAAAAAAGGCGTCTACCCCCTTCTCCCGGCCGGAAGGAGAGTTTCCCGGACAGGGTTTCCACCCCCCGGGAAATCCCTTATTTTATGAAATGGCCCCGGGGTGTCAACCGATGTTCCCCGACCACACAATCGATGCAAACGGCAGCGGACGCGGCCGTCAAACGGTAAATCCGCTCTGCGGTCATGTGTTGCCCCCTGGAAACTCGCTTCCATTCATGGCAAGATGTTAGGGCAAAGTTTTTCCCCGTCACCCCCTGCGCCCGAACGATCGATCCACCAGCAATGAACAATATGAAAGTCTTCAGCGGCCGGGCGCACCCCGATCTGGCAAAGCGGATGTGCGATTATCTCGGGGTTCCCTTGGGACGACTGTCGACCGGCAACTTCCCCGATGGGGAGATCTTTTGCAAAGTCGAGGAAGACGTTCGCGGCCGCGACGTGTTTCTCGTCCAGCCGACTTGCGCCCCGGTCAACGAAAACATGATGGAGTTGCTAATCATCATTGACAGCCTGAAACGGGCCAGCGCGGAACGCATTACGGCCGTCATCCCGTATTTTGGCTACGCCCGGCAAGATCGCAAGGACGAAGGCCGCGTGCCGATCACGGCCAAGCTTGTGGCCAATGTAATCACCCGAGCGGGGGCTGACCGCGTACTCACCATGGACCTGCACGCGGCGCAGATCCAAGGCTTCTTTGATATCCCCGTCGATCACATGCACGCGGCCAACGTGATCACCGACCATTTCAAAAGCATGGCCTTTCCGGCGGAGGACATCGTCGTGGTCAGCCCCGATGAAGGGAGCATTAAGCGGGCTTTGGCTGGTGCCAATCGCATGGGGGGAAGGCTGGCGATTGTCGACAAACGGCGGTCCAGCGCCGAACATACGCGGCAGGAAAATATCATCGGCGCATCCGTCAAAGGCAAAGTGGCAGTGCTGTTCGACGATATGATCAGTACGGCCGGCTCGATTTGTGGTGCGGCCACCGCCGTACACCTCGCGGGCGCCCGCAAGATTTTCATCGCCGCTACCCACGGCATTCTTTGTGGCCCGGCGATTGAGAGGATCGAGGCGGCCCCCATCGAGTCGGCCGTGATCACCGATACCATTCCGCTGACTCCAAATCGGGCGATTTCCAAGATCACGGTGCTAAGCGTCGCGCCTCTGTTGGGTGAGGCGATCAAGCGGATCCACCGCAACGAGTCGGTCAGCCGGTTGTTTGTGTAGTGAGAATTCAGCGCGCTTGGGGTTGAAATTCTTCGGAAATCCGTCAAAATGATGGATTGCCCTTGCGGAGGGACACGCCCGGCTGAGGTTGGCCGCTCGAATGGCGGACCAGCGAAACGAGTGGGTGGGAACCGCACACCAAGCGACGTATCATCAATACAGTGTAGGACTTAACGAATTCGAGGACGCCCATGGCGGAGACCCTAACAGTTGAACTTCGCACGGACCTGGGAAAGCACCACACGCGGCGGCTCCGCCGGGCGGGATCGATCCCGGCCATTTTGTACGGTCACAAGCAGGAGCCGGTGTGTTTGTCCATTGCGGCCGATGAAGTGGACGCAGCCATTCGCCACGGCGGTCGGCTGGTCAATCTTGCCGGTGCGATGAGCGACAAGGCCTTCATCCGCGATTTGCAGTGGGATACCTTTGGATTGCACGTGTTGCATGTGGATTTCTCGCGCATTTCCGAACACGAAGTGGTCGAGGTCGTCGTCGCCATCGAGTTACGCGGCGAGGCCCCAGGCGTGCGGGAAGGCGGCGTAATCAAGCTTTCGATCCACGAGGTGAGTTTGCAGGTTCAGGCTACGGCGATTCCCGATAAGTTATTCGTTAATGTGAACCACCTCAAACTCGGCGATTCGATCACCGTGGCCCAGGTGGAAATCCCCGAGGGCGCCAAGATCCTCATGGATCCCGAGGAGATTGTGGTCGAGTGCATACAGCCGGCAGTCGAGTTGGAAGAGGCCGCTGCGGAGCCGTTGCCGGGCGAGCCCGAAGTGATTGGCCGCAAGAAGGAGGACGAGGAAGAGGAATAACGCCGGTGGTGGTTTCCGGTTTGAGGGCTTGTGGATGAAACTCGTAGTTGGACTGGGCAACCCCGGCCGCCGATATGAGGGGACCCGGCACAACGTGGGTTTCGTGGTTCTGGCCGAATTGGCCCGGAAGTGCGCGGCGGGAAAGGCGAAGTCTAAGTTTCACGGCCTGGTCTTTGATGCCAGTTTGGGGGGGCAGCCGGCCCTGCTGCTGTGTCCCGAAACGTTTATGAACCTCAGTGGGACCAGTGTGCAGGAGGCACAGAGCTTCTATAAAATAGCGTTGGAGGATCTTTTGGTCATTTGCGACGACATCAACCTGCCGCTGGGGAAACTGCGGCTCCGCGGCAGCGGTTCGTCGGGTGGCCAAAAAGGACTTGAGGACGTCATCCGCCGGCTGGGAACGGAAGATTTCGCCCGGTTGCGCATCGGCGTCGGGCAACCGGCGGAAGGTTGGAGTTGGGTCGACTATGTGCTGAGCAAATTCACCAAGGACGAGATTCCTGTGGTCGCGGAGGCGAGTTGCCGGGCGGCCGACGCGGCCGCTGACTGGGCTCGCGAGGGTCTCCAATACTGCATGAACCGATACAACTGAATTCGTACGAGGAGTGATCTCTTGGCAGACAATGTTTACGAAGGGATGTTTATCCTGGACGCGAACCGCTACGGCCGCGACCCGGAGAGTCTCTCGAACCTGATTTCGTCGTTGATCCAGGAGGCAGGTGGGGAAATCCTCGTCAGCCGTTTCTGGGAGGAGCGACGCTTGGCCTACCCCCTCAAGGGGCATCGCAAAGGGGTCTACTGGCTCACCTATTTCAAGCTCAACAGCGAGCGGCTGATCGAGATCCAGCATCGTTGCCTGATCACCGAAGACGTGCTGCGGACGTTGTTCTTGAAGGTCGACCCCCGCATCGTGGAAACGCTCGTGGCCCACGCCAAAGCCGGGACCATTGCCTCGTATAGCGTTCCCGAAAAGGAAGAGACTCCCGACCTACGGCAGAAAGTGACGGCCGAAGTCCTGGCTGCCGAAGGGTGGGACGGCGAAAAGCCCGAGGTCGAGCCGTAGTGGCCCGCGATCGCTGCCGCGGTGGCCCGACCGGTCATTGCCCTGCGGCAAGTGATTTGCTAGCTTAGTTGCAGCCGCGGTTTTTTCGGGAGCCAAGCGCGCAGAGTATAAGGAGCCCTGGAACATGGCGAGTTTCAATCGCGTAATCTTGCTTGGCAATGTCACGCGAGACCCCGAGTTGCGTTATGTCCCCAGCGGCATGGCGGTGACCGACATCGGTTTGGCGGTCAACGATCGCCGTAAGAACGCCACCACGGGCGAGTGGATCGAAGAGACGACCTTCGTCGACGTCACCCTTTGGGGAAGGACGGCGGAAGTCGCCAGTGAATATCTCAGCAAAGGCGCGCCTGTACTGATCGAAGGCCGCCTGAAGCTCGATTCCTGGGAAGGCACCGACGGACAAAAGCGATCCAAACTCAAGGTGGTGGGCGAAAAGATGCAATTGCTCGGCGCGAAGGGGGGCAGCGACGGCGGCGCCCCACGAGCCGCGGCCCCACGTGGACGCCCGGCCGGCAACCAGGCCGAAGCGCCCCCGCCCGACGAGTTTGACGCACCACCGCCCTCGGGCGGCGACGATATCCCATTTTGATAACCGCGGCTATCCACCCGCGGCCAATCCTAATCCCTAATCCCGAATCTTCTCATGGCGAATACAAAGAGTCCTCGGAAGCACGTGAGCGCAAAAAAGCTCCCCACCGGTCCCCACGGCGGGGTCGAGTTGCTGCTGATCCAATCGGTCGAACATCTCGGCCACCAGGGCGACGTGGTGGAAGTTAAGCCGGGCTACGCCAGCAACTATTTATTGCCCCAGGGGCTGGCCACTTTTGCCACCGACCACCACAAGCGAATGGTCGAGAAGCACCGGGCTCGATTGCTGGAAATGGAAAAAGCCCGCCAATCCAAGCTCGTGATGCTGGCCGAGGAAATGTCGCGGCAGAGCATCACCATCGAGGCTAACGCCAACGATGAAGGCCATCTCTATGGCTCCGTGGGAGCCCCCGAGATCGTCAACGCCCTGAAGCGGCAAAATATCACCTTGCAGCCCGAACAGGTCCGTCTTACCGGCCCGCTCAAGGAGCTGGGCCTTTACACGGTCAAGATCCACCTCGGTCAAGATATCGAGGGCGAATTGAAGGTGTGGGTGGTTCCCGCGGTGAGCGAGGAAGCGTCGGGCGAGAAGAAGAGCTGATTACAGCGATCCGGGATGGGCGCTAAGTGCTACGAACTAAGCACGAAGATCTTAGTTTTTGGTGTTTAGTACTTAGAACGGTCTAATCCCTAACTTCACGGATGGACATGGCCACTGTACTTCGTACCGATGCCGGCCGCCCCGTCGCGAAGCTTAGTTCGGAAATCCTCGATCGCCTGCCGCCCCAGAGTCTCGAAGCCGAGCAGGGCGTGCTGGGCAGCCTGCTGATCGATCCGCGGTTGTGCGATGACGTCGCCTTGGTGGTTCGCCCCGACGACTTCTACGCCGACGCCAACCGCAAGCTTTACACCCACATGCTGGCGATGCACGACGAAGGCAAACGCATCGACACCACGTTGTTGGTGGAGCGGCTGAAACAGGCTGGCGATTTCGAGGTGATCGGCGGCGCGGCCTATCTGGCCGAGGTCGCCCAGTCGGTGCCGGTGGCCGCGCATGCCATCTATTACGCCGAGATCGTCCGCAACAAGTCGACCCAACGCGAGTTGATCCACGCCAGCACGGAAATCCTCCGCGATGCCTGGGATCCGACCATCGAAACCCGCGAAGTGCTCAATCACGCGGAAGAGAAAATCTTCGCCATCCACGATCGCCGCAGCAGCGACCAGGTGAGCAGCATCCACGACGTGCTGATGGAGGCCTTCACGCACATCGACGCGCGGATGGAGCATGGCGCCGGCTTGGGGCTTCCCACCGGCTTCACCGATCTGGACAATCTGACCGGCGGACTGCACGGCTCGGAGTTAGTGATCCTCGCCGCCCGCCCCAGCATGGGAAAGACGGCCCTGGCCACCAACATCGCCGAACACGTGGCGATCGAATCGCGGGCGACCACGCTCTTCGTGAGCCTGGAAATGTCGCGGCTGGAACTGGCGCAGCGCATGCTCTGTTCGCAGGGACGCATCGATGCCGGCCGTTTCCGCAAGGGAATGATCAACGCCGACGACCGCAAAAAGCTGGTCGAGGCTTCGGCCAAACTCGGCCAGGCCCCGTTATTCGTCGACGACACGGCCAGCCGCACGATCACCGAGATCGCGGCCTGCGCGCGGCGGTTGCGGCGCAAGGAGAAGCTCGGGCTGATCGTGATCGATTACCTGCAATTGATCGAGCCCGACAACGCCCGCGATCCGCGTCAGGAACAAGTGGCCAAAATTGCCCGCCGGCTCAAAGGGCTCGCCCGGGAACTGGAAATCCCTGTGATCTGCCTGGCGCAGCTCAACCGCCAGGCCGAGGCGGGCAAGGAGAACAATCGTCCGAAGCTGAGCCATCTCCGCGAAAGCGGCGCGATCGAGCAGGACGCCGACGTGGTGATGTTTATTCACCGCGAGGAGTACTATCTCGCCCCGGACGACCCGAAAAAGAAGGAAGTTCAAAGTCAGGCGGACCTGATCGTCGCCAAGCAGCGCAATGGCCCGACCGGCGACCTCAAGCTGGCGTTCTTCAATAAGTACACGCGGTTCGAAGACCTTGCCCAGAAACCGTACGAGGAATTCGACAACTACGACCAGCAATTCTAACCTCCCCGGCCGTAGGGTGCATGCTTGCACGCGCAAATGCTTGCCCGATTCCGGGCCGGCGGTCGTTTTCGCGCATTCGCGCAAGCACCATACTCCACTTCGACCGGCAATAAGCCGGCGAAAATGGGAGACGGCGGTTGAATAGGGTGTCTATCGTGCACCCGCCGACCAAGGCGGCTCGGTGGCTGTCTTTCGCTATCTACCGCATTCGCTCTATTCTCGTCTTTCCGCCGCGACGCCGCTGACCGCACGGAATTCCACCTTGTCCAAACCGGTGCATTTGGGTATTTCTACGCACCCTCAGTCGGTTTAGTCTCTTCTCGGCGACCCCCAACCCGGTCTAACCGCGCGCGGTAGAGAGAAAGGGCATCGAGTGTCCGCTGTCCGAAACGTCCCTTGCTCTTGGCGTTGCAAGTGGCCTGCCCTGCTGGTCGCGTTGCTCATTCTGGGCACTGCGCCATTGTGGGGACAGGTCGCCGACCCCCGGTCCCAGGGGACCATTTCCCAGGGCCAGCCGCCGGTCGCCGTGGGCGTGGTGCCCGCCGATGAGCCAGTGGTGGACGTCCGCGTGGTTGGACTCAACGCCGTCAAGCTCACGAAGGTCGTGTCGTTCATCAAAACCCGGCCCGGACGGCCATTCGACCGGCAGTTGATCGACGAAGACGTGCGGCGGCTCTACAAGTCGCGGATGTTCGTGAACGTAAAGACCTATTCGCAGCGGGTAGCCGGCGGCCAGGTCGTGGTGTTCGAGGTGATCGAGCGGCCGATCTTGCAAAAAGTCGTGATCGAAGGCAACAAGAAGCTCACCACCAAGCAGTTGAGGAAGCAGATCGACATCCATTCCGGCGACGCCATGGATCCGTTTGCGATCGAAGAGGCCCGCCGCAAGTTGGAGAGCTTTTACCACGAAAAGGGCTACAGCGACGCCCGCGTCACGGTCCTGGAAGGCAATCGGCCGGAAGACCGCCGCGCGCGATTCCTGGTCGACGAAGGCACGAAGCAGCGAATCTGGGCCACGCACTTCGTGGGCAACACCATCGCCAGCGAGGCCCGTTTGAAAACCCTGATCGGGTCCACGCCTGGCTGGTTCTATCTTTTCGGCGGCGAGGTGGACAACAAGAAAATCGAGGAGGACATCGATAAGATCACCGCCTACTACCGTGGCCTGGGATTTTTTCGCGCGAAGGTTGGGCGCGAATTGCAATTCTCCGAGGACAAGGGTTGGCTGACGCTGACCTTCATCATCGACGAGGGGCCGCGCTACATGGTCCACAACCGGGTGGTCGTCGGCAACACCAAGTTCAGCGCCGAGGAGTTGACCAAGGAGTCGAAGCTCAAGGCAGGCGACTTCTTCAATCAGGCGCAGATGGAAGCCGATAAGACCAAGATGCAGGACCATTACGGCAGCATCGGCTACCTGTTCGCCAAGGTGGAGCCCGATCCGCGGTTCCTCGAAGAGCCCGGCCAACTCGATCTGGTTTACAACATCCAAGAAGGATCGCGCTATCGCGTGGGGCGGGTCAACGTGAAGATTCAGGGTGAATATCCCCACACCCGCATCACCACGGCGCTCAACCGGATGTCGCTCCATCCCGGCGATATCGTCGATACCCGCCAGCTTCGCCGCAGCGAGCGGCTGATGCAGTTTTCCGGCTTGTTCGCCAACAATCCGCAAAACGGCGAAAAGCCGAAAATCGTATTCACCCCGCCCGATAAGGAGCTGGACGCCGCCGCCAGCGAGGCCCAAAAACCCGATCGCGATCCCAGCGTTCGCGGCCAGAGCCCCGACGACGATCCCAATGGAAACGGCTCCGGCCCCGCAGGTGATCGCTACATCAACGTGGAATATCAAGGCGTGCTCAAGCCGCCGTCGCAATGGCCCTCGGGCGGCGTGGACTATTTGGAGTCGGGCGCGGCCCCGCAGCAACTACAACCACCAGCGTCACAACCGCCACCGCCGCAACAAGGCACGTGGCCCAGGCCGACCGTCGTACGGGGGCAATTCACCGCCCAAGACGGCCAGCCCGCTCCGGCGTATGGTTCCGACGCGTCCGGCAGTTACGCGCCCGGGTATCCGCCCGCGAGGTTCGCCCAGGTGAGCGTGCCCTACAGTAGCAGTCAGCCGTCGTATGGCAGTTCATCCGCGGGGCCTTCAGCCGGCAATGGCTATTCCAGCACGGTGCCGCCCTCGAATTATTCCTCCGGCGACGGGTCCACCAATGCGACTTCGCCCGGCAGCGGTTATCCCGCCTATCCCAACACACCGCCGTCCGGTCAGTCGTATCCGAACAATCAACCGCTGGGCGGACCGTACCGCCAACCCGGTCCCTACAACTCGGCATCGGCCGGGGTGGTCGCTCCGAATTCCACCGCCGCACCGAACCCGCAAGGTGGACCGGCGTACCAGCCGACACCCAATGGGACGGGCGCGTCGGGGGCGTACGGCGCAGCGGGCTCTGCGCAAACCCCGCCCCAGGTTGTGGTCCCCACGACGGCCGACAACGAGCGGGTGTTTCCGCGGCCGGAAGATTCGCAGTTCGCGCGGCCGCTGGACTTGGACGTGATCCTCAAAGAAACGCAGACCGGCCGCTTGATGTTCGGCGTCGGCATCAACTCCGACGCCGGCCTCGTCGGCAATGTAACGATCGACGAGCAAAACTTCGACATCACGCGTGTACCGCAGAGTTGGGAAGATGTTACCGACGGCACGGCATTCCGTGGAGCGGGCCAGCGTTTCCGCATCGAAGCGGCTCCCGGCACCCAAGTTTCCCGCTACATGGTCACCTTCCAGGATCCTTTTTTCCTGGATACCGACTTCACCTTCGGCATCAGCGGGTACTACTACGAACGGCTTTATCGTGAATGGACCGAACAGCGGACCGGCGGCCGGATAAGCCTCGGCTATCAGATCAACCACGATCTGTCGGCCACCCTCTATTCCCGCGCCGAGGCCATCGACATTACCAATCCCGCGGGCGATCCGACGATGATCAATCCCGTGACGGGTGCGGCGATGCCTCCGTATCCGCTGAACCAGGACGCAGGTCCGTCGGGACTGTTCGGCTTTGGGGCGACGATTGCGCACGATACGCGCGACAGCCAGTTCCTGCCCACCGAAGGTCACCTCGCCTCCGTCACCTTTGAGGAGGACATCGGCAGTTTCCAGTTCAATAGCCTGGATCTCGATTTCAAGAAGTTCTTCCTACTCTACCAGCGACCCGACGGCTCGGGGCGGCAGGTGCTCACCCTCGGGACCCATTTTGGCGTCAAGAGCGACACCACGCCGATCTTCGAACGGTACTATGCCGGCGGTTTTTCCTCCATCCGCGGTTTCGATTTCCGCGGCGTTTCACCGGTCAGCCCCGGCGACGTCCACATCGGCGGCGACTGCGAAGTGCTGGCCTCGGCCGAATACCTGTATCCGATCACGGCCGACGACATGCTGCGGGGCGTGATCTTCTGCGATACGGGCACCGTAGAGCCGACGTTGAACCATTGGACCGATAACTACCGCGTCGCCCCCGGGTTCGGTCTGCGGATTGTCGTCCCGGCCATGGGCCCGGCTCCCATTGCGCTGGACTTCGCTTTCCCGGTCGCCGTCAACCCCGGCGATCGCGTGCTGAACTTCAGCTTCTTCGTGGGATTTGGAAGGTAAGGATGGAGGATGAATCGCCGCCGCGGACGGACTCCGCTTACGCGCACTTCATCCTCTCTTTTAGAATCCCCGCGGCGTCGACCACTGCATCACATCGCCGTAGTAACCGCTGTGCGTCACATATTGCGGATGATAGCGGGCCCCGAAGTAGCCATAGCTGTACGATGACACCCCCGATGGCCTTACGTACGGCGGATAGACGTACGGCCGGTACTGCGGGTAGAATTCGGAGCCCGGGGGCGAAGTGACGTAGTTTTTCGGGCTGTCCGACGACTGGGGCGAAGCGACGGGCGAGCGGCGCGGCAGCAATCCCAGCGCGTCGCCGGCCCAGCAGGGCCCGCCGGCAATCGCCATGGCGATCGTCGCCAGCCATACCATCGCATGCACACGAAGTCTCACGGCGTGATCCTTTCACCGGTCAGGTTGCAAATCGCGGGCGGTACTAACTAAGCCCCCAGCGCTCAGATCCACGAAGAACTTAGTGCTTAGAGCTTCGATTCGCCCCTGCTTATCTGATCGGCTACGGACACCGGCGATGATGCGTCCGCATGGCAAATTGTAGCGAATTTGCCGGATCTGCGAACCGACGGCGTAATATACGAAAGATAGCGAAATGCAAACTTCGTTTCAGTCGTATTTGAGCACGCTGTGGACGGCGTACCGGGCGATCTTTTGCACGCCCGCGAGCCCGACCAGTTCGATCAAGAACGCGCAGCCCACCACCGTGCCGCCGGCCTTCTCGATGAGCCGGCAACAGGCATCCATGGTGCCTCCAGTTGCCAGCAAGTCGTCCACGACCAACACCCGTGCGCCGGACGGGACGGCATCGACGTGGATTTCCAGTTCGTCGCTGCCATATTCCAACTCATAACAATGCGAGAGGGTTTCGGCGGGAAGCTTTCCCGGCTTGCGGATGGGGATCAACCCCGCGCCGAGTTCCAGGGCCAGCGGAGCGGCGAAAATGAACCCCCGCGCTTCGGCCGCCGCAACCAGGTCCACGCGTAGTTCGCGGAACGGTTCGGCCAACTCGACGATCGACTGCCGCAACGCATCAGGGTTGGCCAGCAGCGGCGTAATGTCGCGGAACAGAATCCCCGCTTTGGGGAAATCGGGAATCGCGCGGATATAGTCGCTCAGTTGCACGCGTGTCGCTTCGGGCATGGGATCCTCCACCGGCGTTGGTTCTACCTGGGCGAGCCCCAGAATGCCCTCAATATAGCTCGCGCCCGCCCCCGGGTGAAGAGGTGGAGAAATCCGACAGCCCGGCTCAGGAAGTGGCCCCTTCCAGCGATTGGCTTAGCCGGTTGAGGGCCTCGGTCTCGATCTGGCGAACCCGCTCCCGGGTGAGGCCCAGCGATTCGCCGATTTCTTTGAGCGTCCGCGGTTCGTTGTCGTCCAGGCCGAATCGCATCCGCAGCACGGTCGCCTCGCGCTGGTCCATCGTGGCCAGCCGTTCGACAATGTGCTTGAGGTTGTCGCTTTCCACCATTTCATCGTCGGGATTGCGGGCTCGATCGTCCATGATCATCTCGCCCAACGACCAACCGGCGTCCGCCTGGTCGGTCTGCGGCGTGAGGTTGTAGATGCGAATGGCCTTTTTGATGATGGGTAGTTTCTTGCGGGCCAGCCCCAACACGCGGGCGATTTCCTCGGGGGTCGGCGTGCGTCCCAGCTCCTCGGTCAGCCGGCTGCTCGCCCGCCGCCACTTCGACAGCAACTCCACCATGTAGGCGGGAATGCGGATGGTCTTGGCCGTGTTGATCAGCGCCCGCTTGATGGATTGCTTGATCCAGTAGCTGGCATAGGTGGAGAAACGCGTACCCATCGCCGGGTCGAAGCCCTCGACCGCCCGCAGCAGGCCCAGGTTTCCTTCTTCGATCAGGTCTTGCAGCCCCAGGCCTTTGCCGGTGTAGCCGCGGGCGATGTTCACCACCAGGCGCAGATTAGCGCGGACCATCCGGTCCCGCGCGCCGGCGTCGCCGGTGCCGATGGCGATGGCCAGCTCATGCTCGTCGTCGGACGAAAGCAGCGAAGTCTCGTTGATCTCGCGGAGATAGGTCTCCAGCGGGGATTGAACGGCGGAAGCTAATCGGCGTCGTGTCTTGGTCATCAGCAGCATACCACCAGCGAAGAACCTATCCCAGAACCGCCAAGGCACGTCGGGCGGCCGTAGAACGTTGAAGCGGCTAACAGTTTATTTGGATCGGCACTAAGAGACTTAGCAGCCTGGCCAGACACAACTATCGACGCTCCGCGGGCGATTTCTCCAACGAAGCGTGCCGTTGTGGAGGTGCACGGAATGTAGGCGTGCTGGGGGAAAAAAGGATAAAAACGGCCTCGCCGGAAATCACCGGCGAGGCCGCGCGTGTCTTTCGTTTTGTACCGCGTAGAGCGATCGCCCGCTTACGCGCCTTCGGATTTCTCCGAGGAATCGGAGTGTGCGGGATGCGAGGAAAGGGGCTGAATGAGCGGGCCGCTGGAGTTGCCCACGCCGCCGCGAAGCTCGCTGGCCGGCACGCTCTGCGGCGACGCCGCCGCGGCCGGCTTGCTCTCCGGCTGCGGTTCCACTTCTTCGGCCCATTCCACTCGCTTCCGCGACAGGCCGATCTTCCGCTCCTCTTGATCCACCCGCAGGATCTTCACCTCGATCACCTCGCCGACCTTGACCACGTCTTCCGGGTTTTCGACCTTGTGATCGGCTAGCTCGGAGATGTGCAGCAGCCCTTCCAGGCCGTTCTCCAACCCCACGAAGACGCCGAAGTTGGTGATCTTGGTCACGGTGCCCTTGACGATCTGCCCCGGCTCGTACTTGCCGGGAATATCGTTGGCCCAGGGGTCTTCGCCGAGCTGCTTCAGGCCCAAGGCGATGCGGCGGCGGTCCTGGTCCACCGAGAGCACGCGGCACTCGATGGCCTGCCCCTTCTCGACGATCTCGCTGGGATGGCTGATCTTGCGGGTCCACGACATGTCGCTGACGTGCAGCAGCCCGTCGATCCCCTCTTCGATCTCGATGAAGGCCCCATAGTTGGTGAGGTTGCGAACCGTGCCCTTGACCACGCTGTCCGGCGGGTAGCGGTCGGCCACCCGGTCCCAGGGGTTTTCCAGGGTCTGCTTCATGCCCAAGGAGATTTCCTGCTTCTCCTTGTTGATGCCCAGCACGACGACCTCGATCTCGTCGCCGATCTCGACCAACTCGCTGGGGTGGCTGATCCGCTTGGTCCACGACATTTCGCTGATGTGCACCAGGCCCTCGATGCCCTCCTCGAGCTTCACGAAAGCCCCGTAGCTCATCACGTTGACGACCGAGCCGCGGACGCGCGAGCCCACCGGGTACTTTTCTTCGACCTGGTCCCACGGGCTGGCCGTCTTCTGCTTCAGCCCCAGGGCGATCTTTTCCTTCTCGTGATCGACGTGCAGAATCTGTACCTCGAGCTCCTGGTCGATGGAAACCATCTCCGAGGGGTGATTGATGCGGCCCCAACTCATGTCGGTGATGTGCAACAGGCCGTCGATGCCGCCGAGGTCGACGAACGCGCCGAACTCGGCGATGTTCTTGACCACGCCCTTGCGGATCTGGCCCGTCTCCAATTCGCTGAGCAATTGCGCCTTCTTCTCCGCCCGCTCGGCTTCGATCAAGGCGCGGCGGCTGACGACGATGTTGCGGCGGGCTTCGTCGATCTTCAACACCAGGCACTGGATGGTGCGGCCGATGTAATCGCCGATGTCGGCCGGGCGGCGGATATCCACCTGGCTGGCCGGCAGGAACACGTTCACGCCGATGTCCACCAGCAAACCGCCCTTGATCTTCCGCGTAACCACGCCGGTGACGACGTCCCCTTCGTGGACCGTCTCCATCACCTTCAACCAGGCCTCGATCTTCTCCGCCTTGCGCTTGCTGAGCGTGATCATGCCCCGCGAATCGTCGACGAGGCCGTAGACGTCTTCAACGTCTTCGATCAACACTTTGAACACCTGCCCCGGCTCGGGCGGCGGCTCGTTGTCTTCCCATTCGCTGCGAAGGATGATGCCTTCGCTCTTGTAGCCCACGTCGACCAGCACGAAATCGCCTTCCATGCGGATCACGCGGCCTTCGATGATCTGGTTGATGGCCACTTCCTGGCCACCCCAGTCGATCTCTTCCGGGGGCGTGCCGGCCAGCGCCGTGGAAAGCTCACTCTGCCACTCTTCCTCGCTCAGGTCGAGGCCTCGAATCAGGTTGCGATTGACCATAGTCCGTGTTTGTACTCAGGTGCGTTCCATGAGCGACACCGTCCTCGCGCCGCGCTGGGCAAAAAGGCCTCGCAGGCGCGTCTCGCTCACGACGTAGGGGTAAAAGGAACTTACATGGGCCAGTCCCCTAACGCAGGGGACATTTTCAGGCCAAGGACGAACCAATCAATATAGCAAACCGCGAGCCATAGTACAACCGCGAACCCCACATAGTGGTGGCAATAGCTCTGGCAAGGAACTTTGGCGATCATACCCCCATTACAACTGGTGTTGTCTAACTTATTAGAGGCACTTTGGTCGAACAATTCACCACTGAACGACAAAACGGCTGCGGCTCGCTCCGCACCGGCGCAAGTCGCTGGAGCGACACGTCTTATACATTGTCGCGCCGCCAGCCGTTTTTTCCGGCCGGTGTTCGACTTGCGGTCGCCGGACGGCTCGCCGCAGACCGTTTTGCGCATTGCCGGCGGGCGGTTGTCGAACACCGCATCCAGCAGTCGGCAAAACGGTTTCCGCGGGCCACGCCCGGCCGTAAGTCGTGTGAGCAAAGCATGTTGTGTGGCGTGGGCCATCCTCCGTATTTCTGCGTGCCCGTTCGACTTCCGCCCCGCGGCCAGCGGCGGGACGCTTGCTGGACCCGACGGGTCGGGCGTAGTCGAACACTTGCGGAACACAAACGTCGAAACGGTGCCCGGTTGCCGTGCTCGGCCGCAAGTCGTGTGAACATAACACGTTGCGGTACTAATCATTCTGTCGCCGGGGAGTTGCGGCGGTCAGTGGCTAGCGATCGGCGATCGGCTTTCAGCGATAAGCTATCAGCCGGTGCGTCACGAGATTGGCCTCGCGCACATGGCGAGCCATCGCGAGGAACCGCTCGCGGCAATACGAGCCGATCGCTGAAAGCTGATCGCTGAAAGCCGACCGCTTTTCGAGACTTCCGCGCGCGACAGTTTACCGCGAAGGCTGGCACAATTTCAACTGTTTCCGCGGGATTGACAGGCGGAAACGCCAGGCGGAGGATGGGTGCGCGGCGGCGCGGGGGGCGAAGCGGGGTGCCACGCCCGGCCGCGGAGCGGCGGAGGTTGGGCATCGCTACGCGGGTGTGGCCATGGCGACCAACCGGAGGAGCGTCAATGAGCAAGATTATGAAACAGACGCTGGCGGACATGGCAAACCGGCTCGGCCCCCTACCCGACAGGTTTATCTTTGGGGAAGGAATCGACTGGTCGTCTCCGCTCGCGGAGACCCACGTCTATGTCGAGCTGCCGTTCTGGTTGATGATGCCAGCCGGCCCTGTTGAAGTGAAGTGGTCCGGCGTGGCATTCACGGTGAACGTCTGCCCGCCATGGATGGAGGTGTTCGCGCGCCACGTCACCGATTCGCGAGCGTCATGCGTGCACGAGGGGTTGTTGCGTCCCGATTACCAACCTCCGCCGGAGATCGTCGCCGCGCTGACGCGGGCGCAGGTGTCGTCGCTGTCGCGGCCGTGCAAGACCGTGCTGTCGCTTACCGCCCGGGCGCACACGGACGCCTTTCGCGGGCGCACCAACGCCGAACCGCCGCGTGCGGCCGGTGGCACTGGCCGGGTGCCACGTCCCTGAAAGAGCCTTGGGTGTCAAGGGCCTCCTGGCGAGTTTTTTGCGTACGCGATTCGCGGAAGCCGGTGAGGGCTCCGAAGCGTTGTTTCTCCTGGTGAGGAACCGAGGTTCAGC
>Ga0302320_10000209_pt1 | contig 132455 bp, 107 predicted proteins | sample Bog_T0_3_FD_202130 | JGI IMG/M metagenome (GOLD analysis project Ga0302320, IMG submission 202130) | Peat permafrost microbial communities from Stordalen Mire near Abisko, Sweden - Bog_T0_3 | ecosystem: Environmental > Terrestrial > Soil > Wetlands > Peat | place: Sweden: Abisko, Stordalen... | reverse complement strand
GTTCGGGCGGGACTCGCGGCGACTCGCTCATTGGGCAATCCTTGCTTGGGCTCGGGGACCGAAAAACACCAATCCCGGTAGTCTACCTAAACCCCGCAGACAGCGCCAGTCAAAATTGTCAGACCCGGTGATTCACTGGCAGTCGCGCTCGTTCCCCGGCGTTCCACCTTCCGCCGTCCCCCTTCCCCCTTGTTCCAACAACCACTCGACGACCGTCACCAGGCCGTCTTCGTCGTGACTGGGCACGATGCGGTCGGCGGCCGCCTTGACCGGCGGCAAGGCGTTGCCCATCGCCACCCCCAGGCCCGCCGCGCGGATCATGGGGATATCGTTGACGTCGTCGCCCACCGCGCAGATCGAAGCGTCGTCAATGCCCCAGTCGCGGGCCAGCCGGCGCACGGCCGACCACTTGTCCACGCCCGCCGGCTGCATCTCGCACATGAAACCCACATAGCGCGGGCTGCGGAGCACGTGGGTGGAAAACTTTCCCGGCAGCTCCGCGTGCAGCCGCTGTTCGACGTCCAGCATTTGCGGCCGCGTGCCCATGGTGAAAGCGGTGAACACGCCCGGCGGCGGATCCGCCTTCAGGTTCGGCCAGACGCGGCCGTCGCCCTCGTTCATCCGCAAGTATTCGCTCAGTTCGGCACTACGGGAGCGGGGAGCGGCCTGATAGAAGTCGAAACCTTCGCAAAACGTGTCGCCGCACAGCAGCGGATCGAAGCCCAAACGGTCCAACAGGGCCAGCATGCCGCACAGCGCCGGGCGATCGAACGACGCCTGGTACAACGTGCGGTGGTCGAGCGGGTCCTTCACCAGCGCGCCGCTGGCCGTGACCAGGGGAACGTCGATCCCCAAGGGCTCGACCAGGTGCAAGGTGCGGCTATAGCGGCGTCCGGTGGCCAACACCACGCGGATTCCCGACCGGCCGGCGCGGACCAGCGCGTCGCGGGTGGCCGCGGTCAGTTCATCCCGGCTATTGACCAGTGTTCCGTCGATATCGATGGCAAGCAGACGATAGGACATGAAGGGTGCAGTTTTGGATTGGGAATTGTGGATTACAGTTCGCCTGCCGCCCGCGGTTTAGCGATCGTTCATCCTTGGCACCAGATGGCCGCCTGTTGCTGCCAGCGAAGCTGCTCCTGTTCCAGGTAGCCGCGTCCCTGGCGAATGCCGAGGTGGTCCCAGGGCAGCCGCGCGTCCATGGGATAGGGCTGGTGCAGCAAGCGGTCCAGGTCGATCCCGGATTCCGCCAGGGCCTGCCACCAGAGGTCCGGCTGGAACTGTTCGCTCCAGGCATCGAAGCGGGCGCCGCGGCGCCACACGGTCTCGATCACCGCGCCGGTGCGCCGGTCGCCGCGTCCCAAAACGCCTTCCAGCAGGCTGGTGTCGACGTCGTGGCACTTCAACTCGATGGAGCGGAAGCGATTCCGCTCGCGCAGGTAGCGATGGACATCTTTCAGGTAGGCCCGGGTTTGCATGCCGTTCCACTGGTACGGCGTCTGCGGCTTGGGCACGAAGTTCGACACGTTGGCCACCACGGTGGCGAAGCGGCCGCGCACTTCTTTACCCAGCCGCGAGATCGTCTCGGCCATCTCGATGATCCCGTCGAGGTCGACTTGCCGCTCGCCCGGCAGCCCGCACATGAAGTACAACTTGACCCGCTCGAACCCGTGGGCCAGCGCGTGGCGGCAGCCTTCGTAGAGGTCGTCGTTGCGGATTTGCTTGCCCAATTGCTGCCGCATGTCGTCGCGGGCGGCTTCGGGCGCGAGCGTCAGCCCCGAGTAGCGCTCGGTGGTGAGCAGGTCGCCGATGGTCCGCAGTTGCTCGTTGATCCGCAGGCTGGGCACCGTCACGCTCACGCCCAGCGGCCCCAGCGTCTCGCGCAGCGCGCGGAGCAACGCGTCGAACTGCGGGTAGTCGCTGGTGGAGAGCGACAGCAGCGAGATTTCGTTGGTGCCCGTGTTGCGGTACGATTCGAGCGCCGCCGCAACGATGGTTTCCACGCTGCGGTACCGCAGCGGCCGCTTGAGCGTGGTGCTCTGGCAGAAGCGGCACCGGCCCGGGCAGCCCCGCATGATCTCGATCGCCAGCCGATCCTGCACGCATTCCACGTAGGGCACCACGGGGGCCGTGGGCAGGGGGTAGCCGTCCAGATCGGCCACCACGGCGGCGCTGACGCCCAACGGCATGTCCGGGCGCGTCGGCTCCAGACCCAGATAGCGGCCCGCGGCATCGTGGCGCGGCTCGTAGAAGCGCGGCACGTAGACGTGCGGGAGCTGCGCGGCCAGCGCGGCCAGCGCCGTGGCGCGGTCCGCGCCGGACGACCGCAATTGCGACCAGGCGTCGCAGAGTTGCGGCAGGATCTCTTCGCCGTCGCCGAACACGAACAGATCGATGAACCGCGACATGGGCTCGGGATTGGCCACGCACGGACCGCCGGCGATCACCAGGGGATCGCGCTCGCCGCGGTCGGCGGCGGCCAGGGGGATGCCCCCCATGTCCAGGATCGTCAGCACGTTGGTCGCCGCGAGATCGTATTGCAGCGTGAAACCCAGGATATCGAACGCGGAGAGCGGCGTAAAACTTTCCAGGGCGTACAGCGGCAGCCCTTCGGCCCGCAGCGCGGCTTCCATGTCGCGGCCGGGGGCGAAGACCCGCTCGCAGGCCCAGTCGTCGCGACGGTTGATGGCCGCATACAGCACTTGCAAGCCGTGATGGCTCATGCCGATGCTGTAGCTGTCGGGGAAGGCCAGGCAGAATCGGCCCCGCAGTTGCCGGGGGTCCTTGTGGACCGCTCCCAGTTCATTGCCGATATACTGGCCCGGCGTCTGCACCCGGGGCAGCACGCGACGTACGACCCGATCTTTGAATTCCTGGTTCACCATGCTTGCATCGGCAGCCCTTACCATCGCTACGTCCGCTACCCTCAGAACCATGAATTATCGCAAAATCCGCCGTCCGCACCTAGGGGGCGCCAGGCGCGGCGGAATATGCCAGGGTAGAACAGGGTAGAATAGGGATACATCCAGTGGTAGGGAGCAACCGAGAATGATGATTCGCACACGGATCATTCGGCCCGGCCTGTACGTGTTTGTTGCGGCCGTCAGCGGCGGGGCGGTTTGGGGTCTCGCCGCGGCGGTGTGCCTTGCCCAACAGGGGCGGCAGGCCTTCACCGACGCCCGCAATCGGCTGGTGGACGAGGAAATCGTTCCCAACGGCATCCACAACTCCCGCGTGATCGCGGCGATTCGCAGTACCCCGCGCCACGAGTTCATGCCGCTGGCCGAGCGGAAGTATGCCTATTTGGACATGGCTTTGCCGATCGGCCAGTCGCAGACCATTTCGCCGCCGTTCATCGTGGCCTACATGACCCAAGAAATCGATCCCCAACCGACCGACAAGGTCTTGGAGATCGGCACCGGCAGCGGCTATCAAGCGGCGGTCCTCAGCCCGTTGGTGCACGAGGTCTACTCGATCGAGATCGTGCCGGCGCTGGGACAGAAGGCCGCCAAGACCCTCAAGCAACTGGGGATCTACAGCAACGTCTTCACCAAGATCGGCGACGGGTACCAAGGCTGGGCCGAGCACGCCCCCTTCGACAAAATCATTGTCACCTGTTCGCCCGAGCAAGTGCCGACCCCGCTGGTCCAGCAGCTCAAGGAAGGGGGGCGGATGATCGTCCCCATGGGCGAGCGTTATCAGCAGGTCCTTTATCTGCTGAAAAAGGTCCAGGGAAAGCTGGTTACCGAAGCGCTGCGGCCCACGTTGTTCGTGCCCATGACCGGCGAGGCCGAATCCAAACGCCTGGTCCGCCCCGACCCGGCCAAGCCCGAGCTTCGCAACGGCAGCTTCGAAGAAACCAGCGGCGATCCGCCCAAGCCCACCGGCTGGCACTATCAGCAGCAATTGGAACTGGTCCGCGGCGCTGCGGATGCGCCGTCGGGCAAAAATTACGTCACCTTCCATAATGCCGAAGCGGGCCGCGGCTCGCAGGCGCTGCAAGGCTTTGCCTGCGACGGCCGCAAGGTGAAGCAACTGGAAGTATCCGCCATGGTCCGCGGCCGAGAGATCCGTCCGCTGCCGCAGACCAGCCAATTTCCGCAGATCCGTATCTCATTCTACGACGAAAACCGCACGCCCTTGGGCGATGGGCTCGTGGGGCAATTCCGCGGCACCTTTTCCTGGGAGCAGGAAATGCGGCGGATCAACGTGCCGCCCCGCGCCCGCGAGGCCATCGTGCAAATCGGTCTGTTGGGAGCGACCGGCGAGCTTTCCATGGACGCCGTCCAAGTGCGGGGCATTGTGGGGAAGAGGTAGTCGGCAGGGGGGCAGGGGGCACTTGACCGGCGGCAGTGGGCAGGGCAGCGTTATGTCATCCTGATCGCAGCGAAGGATCTGCTTCGGCGCGACAGACAACCGAGATCTTTCGCTGCGCTCAGCCGCGGCGTCCGTGAAGAGTCCGCGATCGTGGGCGATGGGCGGCGCGAGAATCGGCATTGCTTGCCGGGTGAGCAGGGCAGGGGGGCGCATGAGGTGTATGGCCACCACTGCCGCCTACCTACTGCCGACTGCCGACGACATACCGAAACGGCTCGTTCGTCATTTCATAGCCCGGCCGCATCCCCACGTTCAATAGCAGTCCCAGCGCCAGCCCATGCGCAACCATGCCCGACCCGCCGTAGCTCATCAGCGGCAGGGACAGGCCGGTGACCGGCAAGAGCCCCACGGCCATCCCGGTATTGATCAGCACTTGCACGGCGAATAACGCCGACAGGCCCGCCGCCAATAGCCGTCCGAAGGGTTCGCGGGTGTTGCCGGCAATCACCTGACCACGCCAGACCAGCAGGCCAAACAGTCCCAGCACCGCGGCCATCCCCAAGAGCCCAAACCGCTCCCCCAGCACGGAGAAGATAAAGTCGGTACGGGCTTCGGGCAAGTAGTAGACGGCCGGGTCGTTGACCGGTTGCCCTGCGGCCGCGCTTCCCCAAGTGGCCCCCAACGCGACGAGCAATTTCGCCTGATGGAGTTGATAGGTTTGGTCGGTGGTCTTGGCCCCCGGTCCGGCCTGTTCAAAGAGTGCTGTCACCCGCGATTTCTGCTCGCGGCTCATCTGGGTCCAAACCAGCGGCAGCACCAGCAACCCCAGCAAAGCGAAACGCACGAGATCCACGCGGCGGGCCCCGGCCGCAAACAACATCGCCAGCATCACCGGCAGGAACACCGACGACGTGCCCAGGTCGGGCTCTTTGAGAATCAACAACGTTGGAATCAACGTCAGCGCCAAGGGCGCGGCCAGCCCCCACAGCCGACGATGACTTTCTCGGTACATCAGCCAACGGGCCAACGCCAACACGAAGGCCACCTTGGCAAATTCGGAGGGTTGCACTCCGATCGGCCCCATCCGCACCCAGCGATGGGCGTGGTTCACCGCGGGCAGAAAGTAGACCCCGACCAACAGCAACACCGCGACCGCGAAAATTGCGTAGCTCCAGCGACACAGTATGCGATAGCTGACCGTGGTCGCCAAGAACATCCCTGCCAATGCCAGCACCGACCAGACGATCTGCTGACGGACGAACCGCCCACCGCCGCCGGTCAATTCGTCGCACCGGGCAATCCCCAGACAGCCCATCGCGATCAGGGTCAAAACGATGGCCACGACCGTCCAAGGCAGTCGGGATACCCAAATATTTGCTCGCAATCGCGGCCTCCTCGGAGCGGCGAAACTCGATTTTCCGGTGACAGCCGCACAATCCGTAGCGGCCGTAACGGTTATGCGGCGATTATAGGCGACGATGTTTCGACCGATCCAGCGGAACTTCCTTTCCGATCATAAACCACGGGCTTGGCAATGCTTCGGACATACGGTGGCTTGTATGGGCCGGGGCAGGGCGGGGAAAACCCGTCCGTGGGGGCCATCCCGAATCGGTTAGCGGGGGGCATGTGGATAGCCGGGTAATCAGAAAATTTCCATTTTATCTAAATGTTTTATGTTATGTGTTCGCTGTACTCATCGCATCTTACTTGCTTTGCGTAGTAGGATTGCTATGCTAATGGAGTCGTTTTAGGGCATCCCTTGGTCTGGTTTTTAAGGAGTGGAAGTCAGATGTTTCGAACAAGCATCAAGTATTTTGCGATCGTGGCCGCAGTGCTTGCGGTCTCCGCGCTGAGCACGCCTCAAGCGGACGCGCACCTGTTCGGCTGCTGCCGCCCAGTGCTGAGCGCTTGCTGCGATCCCTGCTGCTGCGCTCCGCTTTGTGCACCAGTTTGTTGTGAGCCCTGTTGCGGTTGCGGCTGGGGCGGGTGGGGCGGTTGCGGCGGGTGGGGATGTGGATGGCGGCATCACTGTGGTTGGGGCGGGGGTTGTGGTTGGGGCTGTGGTTGTGCGGTTGCCTGCTGCCCCGTGGTCAGTTGCTGCGATAGCTGCTGCGGCGCCGTGATTAGCGGCGGTTGCGGCTGTGACGGCGGTGTGGTACCGGGCCCGGCGCCGATGATGAATCAGCCCACGCCGGCTGCACCGGTAATGCCAGGACCGGCTCCGACGGCCCCGGCGATTCCTCCCAAGCCCACCACCGGGATTTCGCGGACCGATGCAGGCACGCTCACGATTTGGGTTCCCGAAGGGGCCAAAGTCTACGTGAACGGACAGCTCACCAAGAGCACGGGCAACTATCGGCAGTTCATTTCCTACGGTCTGAAGCCCGGCTTCAACTACAATTATGAGGTCCGCGCGGAACTCGTCCTTGATGGCCGCGTGGTCGAACAGTCGCGCTCCGTTACCCTGACGGCTGGAAGTCGCGAGGGACTGGCGTTCAACTTCGATAAGGCCAAAGCCAAGGCCGGCATGGGTCTGGCTTCGATCTGGTAACATCGACCGAAGGGTAGCCTTCGTCGTTTGACGCGCTGTGCCATACCCCCGCTCGTCGTGGGCATGGAGAGTGTTTTTTGAAAAACCCCCTAGCCCCCGGGCCGAACATTTTGGCCGGGGGCTTGTCTTTTTTGGACGCTTTGGACCCTCGGCACAAAATCCCCGGCTTTTCGGCGACCGACTCGGCCGGGGCAGGGCAGGGGGGCAATTCTACGAAACGACCGTCGTTTTCGCTGCCGTTGAGTTTAACGGCAAACCTTGCCATAATGGAAGATTGCCCGGTCTGATGGTTGGACCGGCATTACCGTTCGCGTTCTGGAGATCCTAGCGGTGTATGATTCGATTGCCGTCGTAGGCGCCACCGGCGCCGTGGGGACTATTATCCTGGAACTCTTGGAGCAGCGCAAGTTTCCTTTCCAGCGCGTCAAGCTCCTGGCCTCGCGGCGCTCGCTGGGAAAGAAGGTGCTGTTTGCCGGCCAGGAGCGCACTGTCGAGGAGTTGTGCCCGGAGGCCTTCGACGGCGTGCAACTGGCCATTGCCAGCACGCCCGACGAGGTGGCGCGGGATTTCGTTCCCGAGGCGGTCAAGCGGGGTTGCCTGGTCGTCGACGAGAGCGGCTATTGGCGGATGGATCCCAAGGTGCCGCTGGTGATTCCCGAGGTCAATCCCGCGGCGATCCACCAGCACCAGGGGATCATCGCCAGCCCCAACTGTTCCACGACGCAAATGGTCGTGGCGCTGAAGCCGTTGCACGACGCGGGCCGAGTCAAGCGGGTGGTGGTCGCCAGTTACCAGGCCACCAGCGGCGCCGGCGTGGCCGGAACCCGCGACCTGGAAGGGGGCACCCGGGCGGCGCTGGCCGGCGAATCGTTCAGCTATGAGCTTTTCCCGCACCCCATCGCCTTCAATGTCATTCCGCAGATCGGCTCGCTGAAATACAAAGGCTACACCTCCGAAGAAATGAAGATGGTCTACGAGACGCGGAAGATCCTCGGCGACGAGTCGATCCTGGTCTGCGCCACCTGCGTCCGCGTTCCCGTGAGCAACTGCCATAGCGAGAGCATCGTGGTGGAGACCGAGCGGAAGATCACGCCCGAGGAAGCCCGCAAGCTTTTCGCGGCGATGCCTGGCGTGATCGTGGTTGACGACCTGGCGCAGAAGTGCTACCCCATGCCGGTCAATTGCGATCGCCGCGACGAGGTTTTCGTGGGCCGCATCCGTGAAGATCTCTCCTGTCCCAACGGCCTGGCATTCTGGTGCGTGAGCGACAACCTCCGCAAGGGCGCGGCCACCAACGCCGTGCAGATCGCCGAACTGCTCAAACGCGACGGCCGCTAACGGCATGCGATCCCTCAAGCTCACGCTGGCCTACGACGGTACCGCCTATGCGGGCTGGCAGCTTCAGCCCGGCGAGCCGACCGTCCAAGGCGTCTTGGAGGCGGCGCTCGAGGCCATCAGTGGGGCTCCCACGCGGACCATCGCCAGCGGGCGCACCGATGCCGGCGTGCACGCTTTGGGGCAGGTGGTCAGCTTGCGGACTTCCTGCCGCCTTACGCCCGAGGTATTGCGGCGAGCGCTCAACGCGCGGCTACCGCACGACGTGGCCGTGCTCGACGTGGCCGAGGCGGCCGAGGGATTCCACGCCATCCGCGATGCCTGCCGTAAGCGCTATCGCTACGTGATCCACGACGGCCCGGTCCGCGACGTGTTTCGCCGCGATTATAGTTGGCGAACTTTTGTCCGCCTCGACGCGGAAGCGATGGATCGCGCCGCGGCGGTATTGCGCGGGACGCATGATTTTCGCAGCTTTCAGTCGGCCGGCGCCGATCGGCCGACCACCGTGCGGACGGTCTTCGACGTGCAGGTTCGCCGCCGTGAGCCGCCCGAACAGGACCTGGTGGTGCTGGAGATCGAGGCCGACGGTTTCCTTTACAACATGGTTCGAGCGATCGTGGGTTCGTTGGCCGAGATCGGCCGCGGCGCGCGTCCCATGTCCTGGATGGAGCGAGTGCTCGATGCGGCCGATCGCCGGGTGGCCGGCCCGACCGCGCCGCCGCAAGGGCTTTTTCTGATGCATGTGACGTACGACGAAGCAGTTGGCGGTCGGCAGTCGGCAGTCGGCAGTGGAGAGGCGGAAGGGGCTGGGGATCAAGGGTCAAACATCGAATTCGGAATTCGGAATTCGGAATTCGGATCTCCGAACGCATAATTCCGAAATCCGAGTTGCTATTTCTGCCATGCGTATCGCCCACGTCATTACGCGTTTGATCCTCGGCGGGGCACAGGAAAACACGCTCCTCTGCTGCGAGGATCTGCGCCGCGACTACGGCGACGAAGTGCTGTTGATCGCCGGGCCGCCGTTGGGGCCCGAGGGGAGTCTGCTGGAGCGTGCCCGCCGCTCGGGAATTCCTCTGAAAATCATTCCCCCGCTGCGCCGCGCGATCGAGCCCTGGCACGACCTCCGCAGTTATGGGGCAATCCGCCAAGCGTTGCGCGAATTCCAAGCCGACGTGGTCCACACCCACAGCGCCAAGGCGGGCATGCTGGGCCGCGCGGCGGCGTGGTCGCTTCGCGTGCCGGCCATCGTGCACACCGTGCACGGCGCGCCCTTTCACCCCTATCAAAGCCGGCTCGCGCGGGAGTTGATCCGCGCGTGCGAGCGTTGGGCGGCGCGGCGCTGTCACGCGATGGTCAGCGTGGCCGACGCCATGACCGAACTGATGGTGGCGGCCGGCGTGGCGCCCCGCGCGATGTTCACCACGGTTTACAGCGGCATGGAGGTCGAACCGCTGTTGCACGCCGATTTGTTGCGGGCCGAAACCCGCCGTACGCTGGGCTACCGCGACGAGCACGTGGTGGTGGGAAAAATCGCCCGGTTGTTTCATCTCAAAGGACACTCGTTTGTCATTGAAGCGGCTGGGCAGGTCGTTGCCCAAAATCCGCAGGTGCGATTCTTGTTGGTCGGCGACGGACTCTTGCGCCGGCAGTTGCAACGGCAGATTGCCGCGGCCGGGTTGGACCCGTACTTCCAGTTCACCGGGCTGGTGCCGCCGGAGCGGATTCCGGCGCTCGTTGCCGCCTGCGACGTGGTGGTCCACGCAAGCCTGCGGGAAGGGCTCGCTCGGGTGCTTCCGCAGGCATTGATTGCCGGCCGGCCGGCGGTCTCTTTCGATGTCGACGGCGCCCGTGAAGTGGTCATCCCGGGCTCGACCGGCTACCTGGTCCCGCCTGGGCAGATTGCAGCACTGTCCCAGGCGATTCTGGAGCTTGCGTGCGACCCGGCGCTCCGCGGCCGGTTGGGAGCGGAAGGACGCCGCCGCTGGGCCGACGTGTTCCGTCACTCACGGATGACCGCCCAATTGCGAGCGATCTACGCGCGGCTGTTAGGGCCGGATTGAATAAAGGCCGTCAGCAGTCCGTGATCGGCCATTAGCGTTCTGGTTGTCGCTGCTAAGTTCATATGTTTCATAGAGTTGCAGCGATTTTCAGCTCGGTGGTGGCAAATTCCGCTGGCCGAAACGGAAAGAGCTTACGGCTGAACGCTGAGAGCCGAATGCCGAGAGCTATGGGCTCCCGAATTTCAAACGAATGCCAGAGGCCTTGAAACGCCTGGGTTGCCTGGGTAATCTAGGTTGACTAAGATGGCCTAGTGATGCGGTAAAACCGGGTTGTCCCAACGGTATCGTTCTGGTACATTGGACCGGCTATTTTGGGACCGGGGTTGCCCGATCTCTTCCCTTTGCGGCAGCGAATTTTGGGCGAGACCGAGGGGGAGGTCTAATTTTTGCGGAGCCAGGTATCAGTCGTAGGCCGGGCGTGGGCCGTTTCCTGCGCATGGAAGCGGTCTCTTGTTTCTCGCCGACCTTTGAAGGGACTCAACAGAATCAAGCGATTCAGGTAGACGAATATGGCTGCTAGCGACCATCGGCTGGCCTTTGAACGGCCGATTTACGAGTTGGAGGACCGGCTCGCCAAACTGGAATCGATCAAGGACGACAATCCGGAAGCGCGCAACGAAATCCGCCAGCTCCGTCGTGACTTGATCGAATTGAAGAAGAAGGTCTTCGGCCAGCTCAAGCCGTGGGAAACGGTCGAAGTGGCCCGGCATCCCGACCGGCCCATGACCACCGACTATCTCGAACTTTGCTTCGAAGAGTTCGTCGAGCTCTACGGCGACCGGTTTTTCGGCGACGATCGCGCGATCCGCTGCGGCTTTGCCAAACTCGATCCGTTCAAGGTGATGGTCGTCGGGAATCAGAAGGGCAAAACCATCAAGGAGCGCAACGCCTGTTGCTTCGGCTGCGCCCATCCCGAAGGTTACCGCAAGTCGTTGGCCAAGATGCGCCTGGCGGCCAAGTTCCACTTGCCGGTGATCTGCATGATCGATACGCCGGGGGCCTACCCGGGCATCGGCGCCGAAGAGCGCGGCCAGGCCCAGGTGATCGCCACGGCGATGTTCGAAATGTCGCGGCTGCCCACGCCGGTGATCTGCGTGGTCATTGGCGAAGGTGGTTCCGGCGGCGCGCTGGCCCTGGGCGTGGGCGATCGCGTGGCCATGCTTGAACACGCTTACTATTCAGTCATCAGCCCCGAGGGCTGCGCGGGCATCTTGTGGAAAAGCCATACCTACAAGGAGGAGGCGGCCCGGGCCTTGAAAATGACATCCGGCGACCTGCTGCCCTTGGGCGTGATCGATGCGATCATCGCCGAGCCCTTGGGCGGCGCCCATCGCGATCATCACCTGATGGCCAACCGGCTGAAGATCTATCTGCGCAACACGCTCCGCGAGTTGACGAGCATGCCCATCAAGGAGCTTCTCGAAGCCCGCTACCAGCGTTTTCGGCGGATGGGTGTGTTCCTGGAAGACGGCCAGAGCCGCAATGGCCATGCCGTTCTCTCCGGCGGCAACGGCCACTTATCGGCCCCCGCGGGAAGCGCTCGGCAGCCGGCCGTCGGCAGTGGGCAGTAGGAAGTCGGCAGTTGGCGGCGTCAATAAGTTTGACTCCTTTCCGTCCACCGTCCATCGTTCCCGGCGACGTCCGGCGGTCCGCCCCGGACCGGGTTTCCGGCCGGGGCTGCGGCGCGCTGCTTTTTCGCCAAGCTCGGCGGCCTCGCTTGCGGACGTCGGGCCGGCGTGTTCGGCGCGCGTTTTTTGCGCCGCGGAATTCGCCGCCGGACCGGGTTTCCGGCCGGGGCTGCGGCGCGCCGTTTTTCGCCGCGCTCGGCGGCATTGTTTGGGGACCTCTGGCCGGCACGTTCCGCCGCCGGCTTTGGGGCGCGAACTTCGGTGATTCGCCGGCTGTGGGCGAGGGGCTGTCGGGGGACGGTTAGGCCTGGGTGGCGGCCCCCTGCAACGTCCGATAATGTTTCTTATGTTCGGTCGGACACCCCAAAACTCCCGGGAAACAGCCCACTTCCTCCACGTCGCTCCCCTGCCGTATTTTCCGTCACGTGGTCCCCCGAAGCACTCGAACGACGCGGTCTTACGCCGGGCTCCGGGCCTGCCGGCGATTGCTGTAGCGGCGGCGCGAACAACGGCTGCGTGGGAGCCGCTTTGGGATCGAGTTTCTGCCGCAGTTCGTCGATGTATTTCCCCACCACCTCGCGGACCTCTTTGGGCAGCACCGGCTCGGCGTTGCGGGTCAAAACCGCGATGTAATAACCACTCCGGGAGTGCAGCACCGCCTGCCGCGTATCCTCCGAAATCGTGACCGCGAAAAACGTGATCACCACGCAGTACACCACTCCCTTCGCCAGCCCAAATATGGCCCCCACCTGGTGGTCGAAATCCTTCAGCCGCACGCGGTCGATCATGCGGGCGACCAGACGGAACGCCATCCAGACCACGGCCGAGGTGAGCACGTACAAGATGAACATCGCCAGGAAGCGGTTCCACGGCACCTGAGCGCTCAGGTGCGGAGCCAAGCTGCGGCTGAAACGCACTGCCACCGCCACGCTGAGGAATACCGAAGTCAGCGACGCCAGTTGCCAGACCATCCCCTTCCACAGTCCAAACACGGTGGCGGCGATCAGCACGGAGAGCATCAGGATGTCGTAGCCCTGGATACCCATGGGGAATTTTCGATTTTGGACTTGGGGCCGACCGCCGCTGGCGATTTTGCCGGCAATGAAGGATCGAAGTGCGCCATCAAAAGTATAACGGGATGCGGTATGGGAACGAAGGGGGAACCGTGGCTCATACCGCGCGACGAACCTGCCCGTTTGGATTTCTGGAGGGCAGGGCATGGACGCCGTAAACTGGGCGCTTTGCGTAATCGCGGGCTGACGCCCGCATCCGCCGCGATCCGCGACTGCTCTTGGCGAAAACCGGCCCCATCGGATACAAGGACGATCGGCGAAGCGGCGTTCTTGGTCGCGCAGCTCAACCTTCGTTAGACCGCAAAGCGACGGGGACGCGTTTCAAAATTCCAATCCCCCATCCCTAACCCCTCTTCACCGCCATGCCGGGTTTCAAAGTACACGTTACGGTGAGCAGCATGCTGGGAGCCGGGTACGCCGGAGTGGGCGCGGCGATGTACGGCGTGCCGCTGCCCACCGCGATTCTGGCCGGCGGCCTATGCTCCGTGGCGGGCATGTTCCCCGACATCGACAGCGATTCGGGCGTTCCCCACCGCGAAAGCCTGGCCTTCGCCGCGGCCGTGGTGCCCGTGATGCTCGTCGATCGTTTGCAGCATCTCCATTGGCCCGTGGAGTCGATCATTCTGACCGGCGCGGGCATGTATCTGTTCATCCGCTTCGTGGTGGCGCATCTGCTGCAACGTTTCACCGTCCACCGCGGCATGTTTCACAGTATTCCCGCGGTGCTGGTGTTCGGCGAATTGGCGTTTCTGCTGGCCTCGGGCGATAAGCTCACGATGCGCTGTTTCATTGCCGCCGCGGTGATGCTCGGCGCGCTCTCGCACCTGGTGCTCGATGAAATCTGGTCGATCAGTTTTGCCTACGGGGTCCCCCGCCTGAAGTCATCCTTCGGCACGGCCTTGAAACTCTATACGCACAAGAGTTGGATTTCCAACGTCGCGGTGTATTCCCAGTTGATGGTGCTCTCCGGCCTGGTGTTCTTCGAGCCGCAATTCATGCAGGGCGTTTACCACCAGGATACCCAAGGCCAGACCCAGGAGGTCGCCAAGGATTTGCAGACGCTGGGCGACTCCGGCGAGCAGTTGATCCGCTCCGGCTTCAACGCCGCCAAGGACGCGCTGCGACGCTAAATAGACTTTCGTGATTCCAGGAAGCCTCTTTGGGTGCCATGCCCGTCCGAATCGCAGCGTAGGCCGGGCATGCCCACGCGAGCGCGGGACATGGCACCCGCTCCGTAAGGAACCATTTTCTGGAATCACGAAAGTGTATTTAGGGGAAACAGGCAGCGAACAGGAAACCACGCATGCCACGAATTCCACGAATGAAAGACAGCGCGGCATAACTTGTTCGTGTCCTTCGGGCGATTCGTGGTTCTTTCACTTCTTATTGCCTCCCGCCTACTTTTCTCTCTTCGGCAGCTCTTTGCTATCGATGACGATCGTCACCGGTCCGTCGTTGAGCAGTTCGATTTCCATGTGCTCGCGGAAACGCCCGGTGGCCACCTCGATGCCGCGATTGGCGACCTCGTCGACGAAGACCTGATACAAACGCTGCGCCGATTCCGGGTCGGCGGCGTCGGTGAAACTCGGCCGCCGTCCTTTGCGGCAATCGGCCATCAGCGTGAACTGGCTGACGACCAGCATCCGGCCGCCGACGTCGGCCAAGGCCAGGTTCATTTTGCCGTCCGGGTCTTCGAAGATTCGCAGCCCCACGAGTTTCTCGGCCAGCGCTTGCGCATCGCGGGGCGTGTCGTTCTGCGCGACGCCCAAGAGCACGAGTTGGCCCAGTCCGATCTGGCCGGCGATTTCACCGGCCACCGTGACGCGGGCGCGGCGGACACGCTGGATACAGGCACGCATTTGAGATTTTAATTTCTAGATTTGCGATTTTGGATTGTGAGGAGCAGGAATTCCCTGATCGCTAATCCCCAATCCCTAATCCCTTTTTCGCGTGTTGTCAACCGGCTCTGTCCACCGCCTACTGCCCACTGTCTGCCAATTCTCGTACAATTCACCGTATGACACAGCGTAGACCCCTGATTGCCCTGACCATGGGAGATCCGGCCGGCGTGGGCCCGGAGATCGTTGCCGGCGCCTGGTCGGAGACCGTGATCCACGAATGGTGCCGGCCGATGGTCGTGGGGCATCCGGAAATCCTGCGGCGGGCCATTGCGCTGTGGCAGGTTCCCGTTTCGGTGGTGGAGATTGCTTCCGCGGACGAAGCCCGGCCTTCGCCCGACGTGATCCCCTGCCTGCGGTGCGGGTCGGACGATGTGCTCGACGTGAAACCGGGCACGGTCGACCCCCGGGCCGGGCAGGCCGCGTATGACGCCCTGGTGGTGGCCGCCAGGTTGGCTTTGGATGGGAAGGTTCAGGCGATCACCACTTCGCCGTTGCACAAAGAAGCGTTGCACCGCGCCGGCCATCACTATCCCGGCCATACCGAGTTGCTGGCCAAGATGTGCGGGGTGGACGATTTCGCCATGATGCTTTATCTGGGGCCCGACGAGGAAGTGATTGGGGCCGCCGGCCTGGCCGTGGTCCACGTCACGCTCCACACCGCGCTGCGGTCGGTCTTCGAAGCGCTCGATGAAGCGTCGATCCTGGCGAAGGCCCGGCTGGCCGACCAGATCATGACGCGACTCAAGGGCTCGCGGCCGCGGATCGGTGTTTGTGCCCTGAACCCGCACGCGGGCGAGGGAGGGCTATTCGGCGACGAAGAGCAGCGGATCATTCGCCCGGCCGTCCAACGGGGGCTGGCCGAGGGGCTCTTGCTCGAAGGACCCTTGCCGACCGATACCCTGATGGTCCAAGCCCGCGATGGACGCTTCGACGCCGTGGTGGCCATGTATCACGATCAGGGCCACATCGCCTTGAAACTGCTGGGGATGCACCGGGCCGTCAACGTGACGCTGGGGCTGCCGATCGTCCGCACCAGCGTCGCCCATGGAACGGCGTTCGATATCGCCTGGCAGCGGCGCGCCGAGGTGAGCAGCCTGATCGAGGCGCTGCGGGTGGCCGCACGGCTGTCGACGAAAGGAAAGGGTGAAGGGTGAAGACGCAGTGCGCCTCCTTTCTCCTCTCCCCTGCCCTGCTCCTCCCCCTGCCCTGAAATTTCCGCCTTATTCGGCTCCCGCACCCGCCGCGCGCATCTTGTTCCGCGCGCGGCTCAGGATCGGTCCGATACTGTTCTCGGGAACGCCCACCGCGGTGCTGATTTCTTGGTAGCTATGACCTTGGAGATGGTACTGGCGGACGACCTCGGCCTCGGTGGCGTCCAGGCCCTCCAGCAATCGCTGGACTTCCTCGGCGTTGCTCAGCCGCTGTTCGGCCGAGGCCTCCCGGTCCGCGATCTCCTGGGCGGGCTGTTCCGTGGAACCATTCCCCAAGCGCGCGATGGTCCGCTGTTGGAGGAGTTTCTTGACCACCACCCGCCGCGCGACCACCGTCAGGTAGGTTGCCATGCTGCTCTGACCGCGGAAGTGACGCAGCAGCGCATAGTCGGAGCGGACGATGTTGAGGAATACCTCGCCGCACAGATCGTCGCGGTCTGCCGCACCGAGCCGCACGCTACGGGCCTGGGCCGTATGGTTGATCACATGCAGGACCAGCCCCATGAACCGGTCGACAAAATCTTCCCAGGCCCTTGGTTTCCGCTGAATGCAGCGATCCAACAGGTTGCGGTCGATCTCGGAAAGTCCCACAGGTTTTTATACTCTGCGCGGCTTGCGGGTGCGGCAAACCGCGGCAAAAGGGAAAGGTTTATGTCCTTCTTAGCCGTTGGCAAATATCCCTTCTCCGAGTGGCGAACGCCTGGGGCGGTCCGTGCCTTTGTTAAAATAGGCAAGCGCGGGCCTACGCCAGAACCCGACGCCGATACTTCGATTCTATCATCGCTCGGTCAAAACAAGCAAGTGAACTGTGGCGAAGAAAACGCCGGCCGAAAACGCGTCGCTCAGGGTTGACAGACACTCCGCAGGCGATTACGATTCTCAACAGTCGGCCATGATCTGAATACTCAAGTTCTTTCAAGATAACGACTTCAGTCTAAATTACCTATCTTTCTGGGGAACTAGGTTTCTAGGAATCCAGCTTAGGAGTAGCCCTTCCATGACGCACGTCGTCTGCCAGCCCTGCGAAAACTGCAAGTACACCGATTGTGTGGTGGTCTGCCCCGTGGAATGCTTCTATGAGGGGGAGTTGATCCTCTACATCCATCCGGATGAATGCATCGATTGCGAAGCCTGTGTCCCCGAATGTCCGGTCGAGGCCATTTTCCTGGACGAAAATGTTCCCGAGGAATGGAAGAACTACATCCAAATCAATGCGGAAATGGCCCCCAAGTGCCCGGTGATCACGGAAAAGAAAGAGCCCCTGGCCGAACACTGAGATAAGGGTGGAGTGCGGAGTGAAAGACGATCACTCCACACTCCGCGCCCCACACTATTCCCGGCTGCCGATGTCCCAGTGGGCCGACTCGAGCCAGGTCTTCCAGCTCTCGTACTTGGGATTCTCGAGCTTCAAGGCCAGGAGCGGATTGTGTTTGGGCTTGAAGGGATGGCGAACCAGCTTCATCTTGGCTTCCTGCGGGGTGCGCCCGCCCTTCTTGATATTGCAAGCCAGGCAGGCGCAGACCAGGTTCTCCCAACTGGTGAGCCCGCCCCGGCTGCGCGGCTGGACGTGGTCGATGCTCAGTTGATGCGAGGGAAAGTGCCGCGCACAATACTGGCAACGATGGTCGTCGCGGGCCAGAATATTGCGGCGATTGAGGTGTAAGTGTTGCCGCGGCAGGCGATCGAACTCCAGCAGCCGGATCACGCGCGGCACCTGGATCTCGAAATTCACGGCACGGATCCAGTCCTCGTAGGGCCGCTTGAGGCGGGCGCGGAACTCGCTCTGCTCCCGCCAGGTGCCGAAATCGTAGTTGCTGAAGCGGCCCTCTTCGAGATGGATGACTTCCGCCAGGTCGCGGAACAACAGGCCGAAGGCCCGCCGCACGCCGATTACGTGTACCGCCATGTACAACCGATTGAGCACCAACACGCTGGCCGACAGCGCAACGCTATCGGGCGGATCGCGCGGGCCGGCCGGGGAATCGGCGTGCGACGCGTGGCGTTTCCGAGCGCGATTGCTGGCTACGACGCCAGCCGTCACCGGCGAACTTCCAGCGGTTGCCTGACCCATAGATGTTTTTCCAGCCGGAAAACCGGCGTTTGCGAACACATTGCGATCAAGCCGCAGCTCTATTGTAATCGTTGCCGTTGCCCAACGCCAGATAACGGAAGTAATGACGCGGAAAATGCGCGGGTTTGGGTTGAGTGGACAGTCCTGTGAATCCGTACCCCTCTCGCGTATCCGGACGTTATGCACGCACGTCGTGCAATTCGTGCCGCGGATTGCACTGCCGGTGGAAGAAATATAAATTTTCGACGAAAATGTCGTTCGCGCTGGATAAAGCGTACGATCGGCGCGCGGGCGACGGCGGCGGCCCCGCGTCGTGCCGGCAAGATGCACGCATTGCCAACGGCCCCCGGCAAAAAAATAAATCGGGCCGCGCGAAAAAAATTATCAAGGACGGCTTGCCAGGCTTCCACGCTTGTCATTAGGATGAGGTTATTCGGAGTTCAACCTCTCTCACCCGCTGTGCGTTGACCGAGAGGCAAAATACTGCGAACGGTTGAAATGACGCGAATGTTTTCGCACCTGCTATACTTCGGCGCATTTCAAATCGCGCAGCGTATAAATTGGGGAGCGGATCGATGATTCGATACTCATGTGATCTGTGCGGGCGGGAACTCGACCCAAAGAACGATCTCCGTTACGTCGTGAAGATGGAGGTCTGTGCGGCGCTCGATCCGGTGGTTACGGACGATGACGAAGAGGATCGAGATCACCTTCAGGAAGTCCAGGACATTCTCGAAGGCATGGAGAATGCCGAAGACGATCAGATCGGCGACGACGTCTATCAGCAGATGCGTTTCGATCTTTGCCCGGAGTGCCGGAAGAAGTTCGTCAAGAGTCCGCTGGGCCGCGAGGCGGTGGCCAAAGCGTTCGACTTCAGCGAGAACTGAGCCGCGATTCGTGCCGAGCCGGTGCTGCGTCTGCCGTTTCCCGTAGGGCAGGTTTCCAACCTGTCGAGTTCCGCGCGGGGACTAATTTCGCCGTCGGAGTCGCGTTTTCCTATTCGCAGGCGCCGGGAAACACCTCTTGCCAATTGCCGATCCTCTGCGAGCCGGTGCGGCCCGCCTTGCCGGCAACTTGTGACGCTGGCGGCCGGGTGGTAAAATCTACCGTTTCGTGACTTGCACAAGCCGGGTAAACCTGTTGTGGACGGGAGACGATTCGTGACGACCAACAAGACGCTCAAGGTGGCGGTAATCGGCGGCGATGGCACGGGGCCGGAAGTGGTGGCCGAAGGCGTGAAGGTGCTCAAGGCGGTGGCCGCCATGGACGGTATCACCCTCGATCTGCACGACTACGACCTCGGCGGCGAGCGGTATCTGCGGACCGGTGAGATTCTGCCCCCGGGCGTGCTGGAAGAACTGGGCCGCTATCCGGCCATCCTGTTGGGCGCCGTCGGGCATCCCGACGTGCCGCCGGGCGTGCTCGAGAAAGGTCTGCTGTTGGCGCTGCGGTTCCACTTCGACCAATACATCAACCTCCGCCCGGTGAAGTTGTTCCCCGGCGTGGAGACGCCGTTGGCGGGCAAGGGTCCGCAGGATATCGATTTCGTCGTGGTCCGCGAGAACACCGAGGACCTCTATTGCGGCGTGGGCGGGTTCCTCAAGAAAAACACGCCCGACGAAGTGGCGACCCAAACCGCCATCTTCACCCGCAAGGGCTGCGAGCGCTGCATCCGCTGGGCCTTCGAGTATACCCGCAAGCGGAACCAGCGAAAGCGGCTCACGTTGGTCGCCAAGACCAACGTGCTGACCTTCGGCCATGACCTGTGGTGGCGGACCTTTCAGGAGGTGGCCAAGGAGTATCCCGACGTTCAGACCGACTACAACCACGTCGACGCCTGCTGCATGTGGATGGTGAAGAACCCCGAGTCGTTCGACGTGATCGTCACCACCAACATGTTCGGCGACATCATCACCGACCTGGCCGGCATTCTCCAGGGCGGCATGGGCGTCGCGGCCGGCGGCAACATCAATCCCCAGCCCGGCGGCACCAGCATGTTCGAGCCGATGGGCGGCAGCGCTCCCAAGTACACCGGCAAGAACGTGATCAACCCCATCGCCGCCATCAACGCCACGGCCATGCTCTTGGAGCATAGCGGTTATCCCCACTCGGCCGCGCGGGTGATGAAGGCCATTCAGATCGTCACCGGCACGAAGATGAAGAGCCAGGCCGCCGGCAAGATGGGCTACGGCACCGCCGCGGTCGGCGATCTGGTCTGCGAGGCACTGAAGTAGGGGGGACCGCCGAAGGGGAACGGTAAACGATCATGGAAAAAAAGAAAGGGAGTGGGGGAGAAAGGGAGTGGGGGAGACACGCCGAGCACGGTTGTTAGCGCATCTCCCCCACTCCCCTACTCGTTTCCCTCTTGCGAACTGTCTGCCATGACCACGAGCGACGATCTTCCCCCTTCCGCCTTCCCCGTTCCGCCTTGCGCCCCTCGTCTTTCCACCGGCGTCGCGGGGCTCGACGACCTGTTGGCCGGCGGACTGTTGCCGGGAACCTTGACCGTGGTGGTCGGCTCGACCGGCATCGGCAAGACGCAGCTCGGGCTGCAATTCGCCCAGGCCGGCATGCGCCAGGAAGGCCGGCCGGGCATCATCTTCGACATGTCGTCGCGGGGCGACTCGCAGAACCACGTCGAGTACGCGCGGCGGATGTTCGGCCGCGAACTCTCGATCGTTCCGCCCCAGGACTACGTGGAGCTCGACGGCTTCTTCGCTCCCCAGCGCGCCGTGGGCGATTATCTGCACGTCTTCGACCACAGCGGGCGGCGCGTGACCCGCGACGACGTGAGCTTCGACGCCTGGCAGGAGTGGCAAGGCGAAATCACCCGCCGGCTGAACATCTCCATTGCTTTCCTCTACGGAAATTTCGTCCGCTCGGTGCGCCGCGCGGTGATCGACGGGATCGAGCCGGTCGACCGCCCCAGCGACTCGATCCAATTCGAGATGTTCGAATACATCTACCACCAGATCTTCCGCAAGGACCCGGAGTGGGTCGCCCGGGACCTCTTCCGCCAGCACTATCGCGCGCACGCCGCGGACGTCGCCGCGCACTCGTACGACCCGGCCCAGGTGGGCTGCATGTTGCTCTACACGTCGCATGAGACGACGCTCGACGGCCTGATCGAGCGGCCGTTGGACGAGGGCGACCTGTTGAGCAACGCCAACACCGTCATCTATCTGGGCAAGATCCGCGAAGGCACCCGTTTCCGCCGCGCGGCCTACGTGGCCAAGCATCGCGGCAGCGCGTGCGCCGACGAGATTATTCCCTACACCATCGACGACGGCGGGCTGAAGCTGGAACGGTAGGGCCGGCCTTTGCCTTAAGTCGCAATCAGGACTTTTGATTTACCATGGCGGCGGCAAGAATTGAAAGTCCCCCGGCGATTGCGAAACCAAATGCTGCTGGACCCGCAATATAATTGGGCACCATCGCAACGTTGGCTGCCACCGAGCCGTTGCCGTTCAGCGCATACCCGCCGGACGTTTGCCCAAAAGGCTGTTCGCAACCAAAATGAATCGCGATCCCGAAGAGAATTACCGACGCGACCAAGAAAACCGCTCGCAGCGACATCGCCTCCTCCTTTCCGGCCCGCTGTTGCGGCACGGATTGGCACCGGGACGTTTCTTCACTGGCGACCTGCAAGGACCATAAGAGACGGCACGGGCAAGCCCGTGGCACCGGGCGATAGCCCCCCTGCCCTGCCCCTTATTCTTCCGCCTTCTCCTTTTCCTCTTCCGCCTTGTTCAGGCCGGCCATCGCGCGGATCGCGTCCAACGCCAGCCAGCCCACGAGAAACAGCACATAGATTAACAGCGGAGCGGCCGCCGCGGCAACCAGGATGGTGACGGCTTGCCCGTAAGCGGTCCGGGCGGCGAGAATCCGCAGCGGCAGCGCGGCGGGGGTCGCCGGTAGTTCCCCGCCCAAGAGCGCCGCGGCGAACCCGGCGTCGCGGACCTGGACGAAGAGCAAGGCACAGGCCACCGCGGTCTTGAGGATTCCCCAAGCCACGCCCACGCCGAACAGCACTGGGCTGAGCCGCACCGCGATCTTCATCCCCAAGGCCAACAGGCCGAGCGCTTCTTCCCGCACCGAGGCCTCGGAACTCACGGCGACGCCCAGGGTTTGCGCGTTGATCGCGGCCATGGCGGCATACCAGCAGACGATGAATGCGGCCATGCCGGGCAGAACCACGCTGATCGTACGGGTCTGGACGGCCACGAGCGTCAGTCCCACCAGGCCGACCACGCCGGCGACGGCGCCGAGCATCGCCAAGCAATCCGGCAGGGCCAACGACGTCATGCGAACGGGCGTGGCGCGATTGAGCCGCTCCAGGGCGCCGCCCATCCGCCGCGCCGCGTACTGCAGCACCACCAGGATCGCCACCGCGGCCAAGCCGAGCGCGGCATCGCCAATGTTTTGGCCCATGATCGCCAACGCGATCCCCAGCCCCGCTACGAGCAGCATCGCCAGGTACAGCCCATTGTGGCCGCAGGCGGTGAACAACACGGCCGTCGAGTGTACAAACGAGGCGGAGAACCAGGCCCGGGCCAGATCCAGGAACACGTCCACGACATGCCGGGATACGTCCTCTCGGCTGCGCTCGTAGATCGCCGTGGAAGGCTCGAACGCCGGCGGCGTGGCCTCCGCCGCGGGGGCCGTGGCCGTGGCCGCCGCTTGGGTCGCTTCGCCGCCAAAGAGCCCCCGCACCTTGCGCGCCGGGATCCATTCGCTCATGCCGTCGCGCCACACGAGGTCTTCCGGCGCCAATTGCCCGACGACGGCGAGCATTTTCAGATCGGCCGCCGAAATCGGACCGGATTGCTGGCCCGCATGGGCGTAGTACCACTCGGCTGAACTCATGACGGCTTCCTTAATCCAAGCTGACCCCGAAATGGCCGAGGATAAGGTCGAACACCTGGGTGTCGTGAAGCGGCGAACCGGAGAACAAGCACGGTTCGCTGGCCACCAGCACTGTCCGCTGCCGCGGTTCGACGGCCGGAGCGCCGTGCGAGCCCTTCACCAGCGTGGCATCCAAGGGAATGCCGCGTCCGATGGGGTCGAAGAACAGTTCCAGCGGATCGTAGCCCGGCTTCTGATGGATGTCGACCCGCCGCGCGAACCCGGGCGCCCGATCGTCGCTGAGCCACCAAGAATAGGACTGCCAACTGTTGGGCGTGGAGATCAGGATCACGTCGCCGCTGCGGGGATGATCCAGTTGGTATTTTGCCCGCTCCGAGCCGATCAAGACCTCGGCGATCCCCGCCTGGCCGTCAAACAGCTCGACCACCCGGTGGATCGCCTCGGCGCTGGACTGCGAGACGAACACGTGGGAGAACTGGTGGTCGACCATCGCGAACGCACGGCTGAGGGCCAGGTTGAGGTGCTCGCCGTCGTCCTCGGTGCGGACTTGGAGCAGACCTGCCTCGCGCAGCATCCGGTTGGGATAGGTTACGTGGTCCACGTCGACGATCGCGTATTCTCCGGCCACCAGCCAGAGCAACTCCTCGCTGTAGGCTTCCTGGAATCCGGCCGAGAGCTTGCCGATCACGCCGTCCAACTCGGCCACGGCGGCCACCGCCGCGGGGCTATCCGGACCGCTCCGCTGCGCGGCGTAATCCAGATGCGGCAGATAGATATAGAAGAAGTCCGGCGTCCACTCCTTAGCCGCCTCGACGGCTGAAGCGGCGATCCAGGCCGTGGAGGCGATGTTGGCCATCGGGCCCCAGAAATGTTGCAAGGGAAAATGGCCCAACGTGTCGCGGAGCCGGCCGTAAAGATCCAGCGGACGCGTGTAGCACCACAGCGATTCGCTGCCGTCCGGATTGTGGATCGGCGCCGGCGTGCAGACGTAGTCCGCCTCGCAACCCTGGCTGTGCAGCGGGAACCACACCGCCGAAGTCAGCCCGCTTTCGTGGTGCGCGAGCATGTCCCAGATTTGCGGCCGTTCGATGCACTCGTTGGGCGAGGTCCACATTTCCACCTGCGGCGGCTCGCGCCAGTAGAACCCGTTGGCGATCACGCCATGGGCCCAGGGGGGCAGCCCCGTGGTCATGTTGGCTTGCACCGGGCAGGTCACGCAGGGAAAACTGGGCACCAACTCCCCGATCTCTCCGCCCGCCGTCAACTCGCGCAACCGCGGCATCGCGGCCACGTCGCGCTCGCGCAGGCCGGGCACCGACAATAACACCACCGGTTTGGCCATGAGAATCACGGATGAACGATGAAGGATGAGGGTTGAAACCCGCTGGCTTCATTATCCAAGGGTTGGGCGACCAGCACAAGCGATCGCTGCGCCAGCCCGGTAGATCGGCAAAGGTCGAAGGGGAAAAAAAGGGAGGTCGGCCGAGGCAGCGACGAATCACGCCAGGGATGGCCATCCCTGGAGCGTCCTTCATCCTTCATTCTTTCTTTTTCGTCTTCTTGGTCCCGCGCTTCACCGGAGCGGCTTTTGGCGTCTCGCTTGCCGCACCCTTTTTCGCTGCGATCCGCTCCAGGATGGGGTGCAGGAATTCGTAGGCCCGCTGGGCCATTTCTGGCGCCTCGTGGCTGTGCCGGCTGAGCTCCACGTGCAGCCCGCCGCGGTAGCCGACTTCGTCCAGGGCCGCCAGCACCGGCGGAAAATCGATTTCCCCTTGGCCGAACATCAGGTGCTCGTGGTTCCCGGCGCGCATGTCTTCCAGGTGCACGTTGACGATCCGCCGCCCCCAGCGACGGATATAGTTCACGATGGGGAACTCCCGCTGGCAGTGCAGATGGCCCACGTCCAACGTCAGCCGCAGGTTGGCCGTGTTGATCCGCTCCAGGAGCTGGTCGAAATGTTGCATCGAGTCGATCAGCATGCCGGGCTCGGGCTCGAAGCCGATGTTGACCCCCTGCCCTGCCGCGTATTCCAGCACCCGGCGCAAGCCGTCCACGAGCCGGTTGGTCGCCTCGGCGCGGGCAACTCCGTCGCGGACAGCGCCCGACCACAGACTCACGCAATCGCTTCCCAATTCGGCCGCGCAGCGGATCGCGTGTTTGTAGTATTCCACCCGCCGCAGCCGATCTGCAGGATCGGCTGAGACCAGCGTGGGCTCGTGCCGATTGCGCGGGTCGAGCAGATAACGCGCGCCGGTTTCGATCACCGAACGGATTTTCAGTTCGTCCAGCAGCGCCCGCAGCCGGCGCATCTCTTGCGGCAGAACGGGGTCTTTCGGCGCCAACGCGTAGTGATCGATGGTGATGGCGACGCTTCGGTAACCGATGTCGGCCAGCAAGCGAATCGCGTCGAACAGGCCATGATGTGCCATTCCGTTGGTGTTGTATCCGAGCAGCATAGCAATCGCTTCAATCCGTTATCAATCCACGCCCGCACGCGGTGGGCGATCGAGATGGTGGGCAATCAGAGGAGCGCAGCCGACGAAGCGGCATCCCCCGCCCCGTGCGGCGGGAATCTTCAATGATAAGCGGCCGGTGGGCCTTTGGCAAGAATTTTGTGCGGAATTCTTCGGCCGCTTGTCGGGGCCGGTTTTCCCCTTATCATGAACGTATGTCCGATGCAGTTTACGACTTCGACGTGGTGGTGGTGGGCGCGGGGCCCGCCGGCGCCGAGGCCGCGCTGGCCGCCGCCCGGATGGGTGCCCATACCGCGCTGTTGACCAGCAATCTCGATACGGTTGCCCAGATGAGCTGCAATCCGGCCATTGGGGGCGTTGCCAAGGGGCAGATCGTTCGCGAAATCGACGCCCTTGGCGGGGTGATGGGGCGCGCCATCGATGCCACCGGGGTCCAGTTCCGCATGCTCAACCGCCGCAAAGGGCCGGCCATGCACGGTCCCCGGGCCCAGGCCGACCGCAAAGCCTATCAGCGTGAGGTCAAACGGATCGTCGAAGAGCAGCCCGGCCTGGCGCTGCGTCAGGAGACGGCCGAGGATTTCCTGGTCGAGGGGCCCCACGACGCCCTGCGGATCGCCGGAGTGCGCGTCCGCGGCGACGCCCTGTACCGCGCGCGGGCCGTGGTCCTCTGCGCCGGCACTTTCATGCAGGGATTGCTCCACGTGGGCGAGGCCCATTTTCCCGGCGGGCGGATGGGCGAAGCGGCCACCACCGGTCTGAGCGGATCGCTGCTGCGATTGGGCTTTCGCCTGGCACGCTTCAAAACCGGCACGCCGCCCCGGCTCAATGGCTGCACCATCGATTACGCCCAAACCGAAAGGCAGCCCGGCGACGAGGTGCCCGAGCCGTTTTCGTTCCTCAACGATCGCATCGACTGCGCACAACTCCCTTGCTGGATCACCTACACCACCGCGGAAGCGCACGAGTTGATCCGCGGCAATCTGCACCGGGCCCCGATGTATAGCGGTCAGATCCTCTCCACCGGTCCGCGCTACTGCCCCTCGATCGAAACCAAGATCATCCGTTTCGCCGACAAATCGCGGCACCAATTGTTCCTCGAACCGGAAGGCCGCGATACCCACGAGGTCTACGTCAACGGCCTCTCCACCAGCCTGCCCCGCGACGTCCAGGACCGCCTGGTCCGTGCGATCCCGGGTTTGCAGCGGGCGGAGATCCTCCGCTATGGCTACGCCATCGAGTACGATTTCATTCCGCCCGACCAGTTGCTCTTGTCGCTCCAGAGTAAACGCGTGGCCGGACTGTATCTGGCCGGGCAAGTCAACGGTACCACCGGCTATGAAGAGGCGGCCGGACAGGGATTGATTGCGGGGATCAACGCCGCATTGGGACTCGCCGGCAAGGAACCCTTGATTTTGGGCCGCGACAGGGCCTATTTGGGCGTGATGGTCGACGACTTGATCACCCGCGGCGTCGACGAGCCCTACCGCATGTTCACCAGCCGGGCCGAGTACCGCTTGCTGTTGCGGCACGACAACGCCGATCGGCGTCTCACGCCGCTCGGGTATCGCTTGGGTGTGGTGGATGCCGCACGGTGGGCGAGGCTTGAAGCGAAGGAGGCGGAGATTGCGCGGGTGGTGCAATGTCTGGAGCAAGCGCGCTCTGGGGCGTTCACGTTGACGAAGCTGCTACGGCGACCTGACGTGACTTGGGAAACAATCGTGGCGCTGCGGCCCGAATTGGCCGCCGTGGCGCCGCAGATTGCCGCGCAGATTACCTGGGACGCGAAATACGCCGGCTACATCGCGCGGCAGGAGGCCGACATCCAACGGCAAGATCGCCTGGCCACACGCAGGATTCCGGCCGATTTTGAGTTCTCCAAAGTGGCGCACCTGAGGGCCGAAGCCCGAGAAAAGTTCGAAAGGGTGCGGCCGGTAGATCTTGCCCAAGCCGCGCGCATCAGTGGAATTACCCCAGCCGACCTGGCCGTGTTAAGCCTGGCGTTGGTCCGACAAAGCGGGGAATCGCCCCTGCCGGAGCCCTTGGCGGCAAACCATGAGTGAGCGCAAGTTGTTGTCATTAAAGGAGTTAAAAAACAAACTCCTGTATTGACACTTGCCGCAAGATCGTTATAATTTACCGCGAATGGCAAACTTGGCAAAGTCGGCGGAGCCGGGTAAGCCTGCTGTTTGCACAGAGATTCGGGAGTTGAGCAGTCTGCGTATACAGCGAACTTGGGCGAGTTTTTTAGGCCAGTTTGGCACGGAGGAACGGAAAGCTCTCGGCGGCGCGCCGACCACTGCGGGAGGCTTTCTATACTTGGAACGGGGATGAATGGCCCGAACCGCTCTCTACGGCTGCGGTTGGTGTCATTCGCAAACCGCGCCAGAGTATAAGACGTTCGTTAAACCAGGAAAAAGGAATGGTCCATTGGCGATGAAGACTGTATTCACGACCGGAGAGGCGGCTAAAATCTGCAAGGTCAGCCAGCAGACGATCATTCGCTGTTTCGATTCAGGACAGCTTAAAGGATTTCGGGTGCCGGGCAGCCGGTTCCGCCGGATTCCCCGCGAGCAACTCTTCATGTTCATGCGCGACAACGGCATCCCCACCGATGCCTTGGAGAGCGGCAAGCGGAAGATCCTGCTTGTGGACGACGACGAGGAGTTGGTGGAACTGATCTCCGACGTGCTGGATCGTGACGGGCGGTTCGAAGTGCGCACCGTCAACAACGGTTTTGACGCCGGGATGATGGTCAAGGAATATCGCCCCGACCTGATCGTGTTGGACGTCATGCTTCCCGACATCAACGGGAAGGAAGTCTGCCAGCGGGTCCGCAGCGACAAGACCATGGACGAGGTGCGGATCATCTGCATCTCCGGAATGGTCGAGGACGACAAGATCGCCGAACTCCGCTCCGCGGGCGCCGACGACTTCATGCACAAGCCCTTCGAGGTGGAAAAACTCATCGAGCGGATGTGCGGCTTATTGGACATCGAAACCGTTACGGCCTCGTAACGCGTGCGTTACCTACCCCCGCTTGGTGAGGGTCCGGAAAGGGCGGTGCTTCCCGTCGCCGACCACTCCGCGGCCCGGTTGGCGCGGTTGTTGTTGGCCAGCCCGGGCGCGGATCGCGACGCCGTGCTGGTTTCGGCGATGGCGGAGCAACTGGCCGTCGATCCGTCGTTGTTGTTGTGGGCGGCCTGCACCGCTTGGCGGCGCGATGCCCTGCTTCCCCAGTCTACCGCCGAACTGGCAGTCTGGCTGGCGTATAACGCCCTCGCGGTATTGCAATGGGAGCCGGCGGCATCCTCTCTGGAGCCGCCGGCCGCGGTTGCCGAAACTCATGCGGACGGCGTCGCTGCCGCGGTGCAGTTGGGAGAGACGGCCGCCCAATTGGCGGCGTCCGTGGGACCCGAGCTTGCCGCAACCGCCCGGCTGCTGGGACTCTTACGCGGCTCGTGCAGTTGGTTGGCGCTTGCGTACCCGTCTGCGAGTGCGTCCGCGCGACAAGCGGCTGCCCTGTGCTGGTGGGCGGATCCGCGGACGGCCGAATTGGAGCCGTTTCGCGCGGCCTGCGCTTTTGTCGCCCAGGCCGAGGCCATGCTGCTCGACGCTGCCGCGGCGGAGTCGACGGACCCGCAGTGGGAACGCTGCCGGCGGCTGGCGGCCGACGCCCGCCGGCATTGGCTAGCCTTGGAAAGCGGATGGGCCGAGTGCCTGCCGCTGTTGGTCGCAAAACTAGGGCGTTTACACCACCTCGAAGAGCATTTTTCCGAGACCCTGGAACGGGAAAAGCTGGAGGCCATGGCGGAGTTCGCGGCCGGGGCGGGCCACGAGATCAATAATCCCCTCACGGTGATCGCCGGCCGCGCGCAGCTCTTCCTTCACCAGGAGACCGATCCGGAGCGGCGCCGCGCGCTGGCCCTGGTCAACGCGCAGGCGATGCGGGTTTATGAGATGATTGCCGATATGCGGCTCTTCGCCCGGCCTCCGGAACCGCGGCGCGAGCCCACCGATCTGGTCGCGCTGGCCGACCGCGTGGTGCGGGAAATATCGCCCCGGGCAGCCGAGCAAGACACGCTGATCGGCCGCAGCGGAGACGCTGCGCCGGTGGTGGTCGAGGTCGATCCGGCGCAATGGGGCGTGGCCCTGACCGCGCTGTGCCACAACGCCCTGGATGCGCTGGCTCGCCACGGGCACTTGGAGATCAGCGTGCGGCGCGTGGGCCGGCAGGCGGAGATTCGCGTGGCCGACGATGGTCCCGGCATCAAGCCCGAAGAACGCCGCCACCTGTTCGATCCGTTCTACTCGGCGCGGCAGGCGGGTCGCGGACTGGGGATGGGCCTGGCGAAGTGTTGGCGAATCATCACCAACCACGGCGGCCGCATCGAAGTCCAAAGCCAGCCCGGCCACGGCACGGTATTTCTGATCACGTTGGACGAGGGACCAGGAGTTAGAAGTTAGAAGTCCCCGACTTCTGACTCACAGGTTCTTTACCTGTGTGTTTATTTGTGTTCATCCGGGGCTCGTTTCCGTCTGCTGTCCAACGTCCTCTATTCACCGCCCTGCCCTTACCGATCTTCTGAAATCGGAACTGTTTGCCTGCCCTGCTCAAATCATCGCGGTCCCGTTCTTCGCGGCGATTGATTCGCGCGGCGATTTACCGCGTTGCCGACAGCTCTATAATACCTAAGGGTGGGAGTGCTCTTGTCAGCGCGGCAGCGATGACCTAAGCTGTTGCGGCAGTTCGCGTCGCATCTGACGAGTCAAGGAGGACCGCGAAAATTCCGACGAAGAATTTTTCCATGCAATCGAGCGCCAGTCTCCGGGTCGTGTCGAAGGACCCTCGGGAACCGGATTCCATAACAGCGGCGGATGATCCCGGCGACGAGGCGCCCCGCGCCGGTCTGGTGCGCCGGGCGATCGGCCGTACCCGGCAATGGCTCTTGGCCCGCCAACGTCCCGACGGTCACTGGTGTGGCGAGCTCGAAGGCGACACGATCCTCGAAAGCGAAACGATCCTGCTGCTGGCCTTTCTCGACTGCGAGCATTCCGCGCTTGCCGCGGGCGCGGCGCGGCGACTGATCGAGCAGCAGTTGCCCGAGGGGGGCTGGGCGCAGTATCCCGGCGGCCGGATCGAGATCAGCGGCAGCGTGAAGGCTTATTTTGCGCTGAAGCTCACCGGCCACGACACCAGCACGGAATACATGCAACGCGCCCGCCAGGCGATCCTGGCCCACGGCGGGGCCGACGCGGTCAACAGCTACACCCGTTATTTCCTGGCCCTGTTGGGACAGATCTCCTACGAGCAGTGTCCGGCTGTTCCACCGGAAACGGTGTTGTTGCCCGATTGGTTGGGCGTGAACCTCTACTCCATGAGCTCCTGGTCGCGGACGATCGTGGTGCCGCTGTCGATCGTTTGGGCGCTGGCCCCGGTGCGGCCGATTGAGTCCAGCCGCGGCATCCGCGAGTTGTTCCTCCGCGATCCGGCGGATTGGCCCGAACTGCGTTGTCCGGGCTTGCCCGACGGGACCGGCCGGTTGAGCTGGGACCGCTTCTTCCGCACGGTCGATCGCGGCTTGAAATTCCTCCAGCGGCACCGGATCACGCCGCTGCGGCGAAAAGCCCTGGCGGCCGCCGAAAGCTGGATGTGCGAGCGCTTCCAGCATAGCGACGGGTTGGGCGCGATCTATCCGCCCATCGTGTTCAGCATCATCGCGCTGAAGTGCCTGGGCTATGCCGACGACAGTCTGGAGATGCACTATTGCCGCAAGCAGCTCGACGACCTGGTGATCGAGGATCCTCTGCGGCGGACCGCGCGGTTGCAGCCCTGCAAGTCGCCGGTTTGGGACACGGCCATTGCGGTGCGGGCGTTGGCGGCCAGTGGCATGGCGGCCGGCAGCGCTCCGCTGAAGCGGGCGATGGAGTGGCTGCTCAATAAGGAAGTGGTCCGGCCCGGCGATTGGGCCCGGGACGTCGCCGCCCAACCCGGCGGTTGGTATTTCGAATACCAAAATGAGTTCTATCCCGATTGTGACGACACGGCGATGGTGCTGATGGCCTTGGCCACCCGCTTCAGCGCGGCGCCGCCGAGCGCGGTTCTGCCGCCCCAGTTGCGGCTGGTGTCCACGGCCTCGGGCCGCCGTGAAGAACTGCGGGAAGAAACGATTTTCATCGACCGGATCGCCGCGGCCATCGATCGCTCGCTGGGCTGGCTGTTGGCGATGCAGAACGACGACGGCGGCTGGGGCGCGTTCGATCGCAACAACAACCGCCAGTTTCTCTGTCATGTCCCTTTCGCCGATCACAATGCGATGATCGACCCCAGCACCCCCGATCTGGCCGCCCGGGTGCTGGAAGCGCTGGGCCACCTGGGCCGCCGGTTGGGCGACCCGGTGGTCGATCGGGCCATTGCCTACCTCCGCCGCAGCCAGGAGGCCGACGGCAGTTGGTATGGCCGCTGGGGAGTGAACTACATTTATGGAACCTGGCAGGCTTTGGTCGGCCTGGCCGCGGTGGGTTTGGCCGAGAGCGACCCCATGGTGACCGCCGCCGCGCATTGGCTATTGGCTCACCAGCAGCCGTCGGGAGCTTGGGGCGAGTCGGCCGACAGTTACGCCGATCCGCGTCTGCGCGGCCAGGGTCCGCCGACCGCGTCGCAAACCGCCTGGGCGCTGATGGGGCTGCTGGCCGCCGGACACGCCCGGCACCCGGCCGTGGCGCGGGGCGTCGGCTATCTGATCGGCGCCCAGCGGGACGACGGCAGTTGGGACGAACCCGAATTCACCGGCACGGGGTTCCCCCTCGTGTTCTATCTCCGCTATCACTATTATCCGATTTATTTCCCGCTCATGGCGCTATCGCGATGGGCGGCCTTGGGCAAGGATGAAGGATAACGAATGGCGGCCGCCGCTTGCGGTTTTTCCGAGGATGACGCCGAAAGGATGAAGCGATGCGATTCCCTTTCTCTCTGACACGTTCGCTCACCAGCTACCTGATCGGCAAGCGGCTTCGCGGCGATGGCCGCTTTCCGCTGGTGCTGATGCTGGAGCCGCTGCACGCCTGCAACCTGACCTGCACCGGCTGCGGCCGGATCCGCGAGTATGCCAGCACGGTCAAGGAGCGGCTGTCGTTGGAGGAGTGCCTCGCGTCGGTCGACGAGTGCGGCGCGCCGGTGGTGAGCATCTGCGGCGGAGAACCGTTGGCCTATGCGCCGATCGGCGAATTAGTCGAGAAGATCGTCGCCCGCGGCAAACACGTGTACCTCTGCACCAACGCGGTGTTCCTCAAGCGGAAGCTGGAGAAGTTCCGGCCCAGCAGCCGGTTGTTCTTCAACGTGCACCTCGACGGAATGGAAGATACTCACGACCTGTTGGTCGAGCGGAAGGGGGTTTTCGCCGCGGCCGTGGAAGGGATCAAGGAGGCCAAGCGAGCCGGCTTCCAGGTCTGCACCAACACCACGCTGTACAAGAGCACCAACCTCGACGAGGTGGCCGTGCTGTTCGGGTTTCTCAGCGAGTTGGGCGTCGACGGCATGATGATCTCGCCCGCCTACGGCTACGACGCGGTCCTGAAGCAATCCGGCGGCGATGGGCTGTTCATGACCCGCGACGAGGTCCACGCCTGGTTCCAAAACGCCGAGGTCCTGCTGCGGCAGTTCAACATGACCAGCACGCCCATCTACATGGACTTCCTCCGCGGCCAGCGGGCGCTGGAGTGCGCGGCCTGGGCCAATCCCACCCGCAACATCCGCGGTTGGAAAGGCCCCTGTTATCTGATCACCGACGCCCATTACGCGAGCTACCGGGAATTGATCGAGCAGACCGCCTGGGAGCGGCTTGGGCCGGGCAAGGATCCTCGCTGCGAACATTGCCTGATGCACTGCGGCTTCGAGCCGGCCGCGGTGCTGGAAAGCAACAAGCACATCCGCGACGCGCTGCGGATGGCGGCCTGGCAGATGAGCTAACGGCGAATTCGGCCGGCCGTCTGGCACGTCCCCGAGCACAACCTTGGGTGGCACGACCCTGAGCGCAGCGAAGGGCGTGGTGAAAGCCGGTTGACCACCCCCCCCTGCCCTGAGCATGGCGTGTTTCGCCCGGTAGAGCCGGTGAACCTGCCGGACAATACGCCGGTGGAGTTCGAGCCACGTGTCCTCACTGAGGTCTCCCAAGCGTTCCCGCCTCCCATGAGCGAAGGGCTCGCCAAGATTTACGAGGTTCTTGGCAGGCGTTACCGCTCGGGCCATACGGACGCTGCGGCGCGCCACAACGAACATCAGCCATGAACCACGTGTTTCTCGGTGAGCAAGCCGCCATGGGCACACGGCGCTTCAGCACGGGGTGGGGCAAGAATTCTTGACAAGCCAGTCCGGCCCGTCATTCTGATCGCAGCGAAGAATCTACGCCGTCATGCGGCGCGACGTAGATCCTTCGCTGCGCTCAGCCGTGACAGCCTTGCCGCCCGGCCTCGCCAAAGAACTTCACCACACATGTCAGCACTTCACCCTTGACTTTTCGCGGCTGACTCCCCATTCTTGAGGTTTCAACCTTCACTCTTCTCCCTTCCCCATTCCGCCTTCCCCTCATGGTCCTTGACTGGCTCTTACGTACCTGGCTCCAAAACGCCGCGCAGGAGAAGATCCGTGAAAAGGTGGTCCAGGCCGCGCGCGAGCAAATGGCCCCCGCGGCGACAGAAAACGATTGGAAGCAGCGGCCTTGCGACGTGGGGCTGGTCTTTGCGCTGGGGATCGAGTCCGGCGGGCTGGAAGACTTGTTGGAAGGATCGATTAGCGTGCGGGCGAATCATCTCCTCGTCCGCCAGGGCGGATTGAAGGGATGCCACGTGGCGCTGGCGATTTCCGGGGTGGGTGCTGCCGCGGCCGCCCGGGCCACGGAAGCCTTGTTGACCGGCCACCGCCCGCGATGGCTCATCTCGGCCGGTTTCTCCGGCGCGCTTCAGCCGGGTCTGGAGCGCAATGCGATCCTCGTCGCCGAGAGCGTGGGCGACGCCGCGGGCCGCCGCATCAATGTCGACTTGCAAAGCGGTCCGGTGGCCTGGAATGAAATGCCCGGCGTGCGAATCGGCAAGTTGCTCTCCGTCGATCGCATCGTCCGCCAGCCCCAGGAAAAGCGATTGCTGGGCCAACAGCACGCCGCTTTGGCGGTCGACATGGAGAGCTCGACGGTGGCGGAAGTTTGTTCTCGAACGGCGGCCCGCTTTCTGGCGGTGCGGGTGGTCAGCGACACGGTGGATGAAGTTCTGCCGCCCGACATCGAGCGGCTCTCGCGAAAGAAAAGCTCGGCCGGCCGCTTTGGCGCCGCCTTGGCGGCCGCGCTGGACCGGCCCGGGGCGCTCAAAGAAATGCTCAAGCTGCGGGAGAACGCGCTGGTGGCTTCCGACCGGCTGGCGAAGTTTCTGGCGCGGGTGATCGAGAGGATGGGCGAGCCGACGAAGGAATGACGAATGTCGAAAGAAACCCGAATGACGAAGTCCGAAGCGTGCCGCGCCGCCCCTTTCGTGCTTCGGCCTTCGTCATTTTCCCTCGTTCCGAAGCTCCGCTTCGGAACGTAATTCCGCGAAGCTCTGCTTCGTCCGGATGCGGTACGAAGCAAAGGTCTTTCCCGAGACTGCGAAGCGGAGCTTCGAGCACGTGCGTTCCCAAGCCGGAGCTTGGGAACGAGGCCAGCGGTCCGCAATACTCCCCTGCCCTGCCCTACTGCTTCAGACCCTTGAGCCGTTCTCGAGCCGCCGTGGCTCGCTCGCTCTGCGGAAAATTATTCAACAGCTCCTGGTATTGCTTGATGGCCTCGGCCTTCTTGCCCAGGTTTTCGTAGCAACGGGCCGCTTCGTCGGTGGCTTCTGCTTGCCACTTCGGGTAGCTGTAGCCGTAGCTCACTTTGATGAAACTCTTGATCGCCTCGGCGTAGTCCTTCTTCTCGCTCTGGATCTTGCCGATCATCAGTTGCGCCCGCGCCGCGAATTCCTGATCGCTCTTGGCAATCACCTGCTGATAGCCGCGAATGGCTTCGTCGCCGCGGCCCAGGTTTTGTAGCGCCCGGCCCTGCTCGTAGAGGATCTCCGGCAGGAAGCTGGAATCGGGGAACTGCCGGGCCGCTTTGCCGAGCCAGTCCAGGCTCTTTTCCCACTGGTTGATCTCGGCGGCGGCGGCCGCGGCGTGCAATAAGGTCAACACGGCGAAGTCCTTGCCCGACGGATTTCGCACCGCCGCGTAGACGGCCAGCGCCGCGGCCCATTTGCCCTGTTTGGCCAGCGACTCGGCCTCCATGAACGTGCCGTCGCCGGCCAGGGGGCCGGCAGGCCAGCCGAGTCGCTGTTGCTGGAAAGCCTCCGCGGCGGCAGCGAACTTTCCTTGCCGGAAATAGGCCCAGCCGAGCCGATGGGCCGCCTTTTCGCCCAGGTCGGTCTTTCCCGCGCTGGCCACCGCGGCCTGGTACATCGCGGCCGCCGCGGCCCAGCCGCCGCCACGGTAGTCGAACTCCCCGGCCAGCAGCGCGCTCTCGCCCGCCAGGAGGCTCTTGGGATGGGCCTCCGCGAGCCGGCGGAAGGCGTCGGCCGCCGCCTTTTCCTTGCCCAGCGACTTTTCCGCCCAACCCAGCTCGTAGAGCACCTTGTCGCCGGCGGCGTAAGCCGAATCGTCGCGGAGCAGGCCGGCGAGAGTGACCACCGCGTCGGCCTGACGACCCAATCCCACCTGGCACAACGCCAGCAGGTAGCGGGCGTCGGATTTTTCCGGGCCGTTCGGCTCGCCGGCCAGAAAGGCCTGGAGGTCTTCACCGGCTTCCCGCAGCTCCTTGAGTTGTTGCCGGGCCATGCCGCGAACGTATCGCGCCCGCGGGACCAGCTTCGGCTCACGGTATTTCTCCAGCAGCAGCGTGGCCGCTTGTTCCGCGCCGCGGTAATCGCCCTGGTTCAGCCGCGACCAACTCAGCCCCAGCGCGGCATGCGGCGCCAAGCTTCCCTGGCCCCAGCGATCGAGCACCTGCTGATAGGCTTTCGCCGCAGCGGGGAAATCGTTGCCGGCGTAGCAATACTCGGCCAGCCGAAACCAGGCCCGTTCGATCGAACCGCTCTCGGGGAACTCGGCGATCAGCCGGCGCAGGGCGATCTGGGCCTTGACGAGGTCATTTTTCTGCCGGCGGCAGAAGGCCAGCACCAGCAGTGCGTCGTCGGCCTGGCGCCAGCGCGGCGCCGCGGCCAGGGAGGCCTCGAGCGCGTGAATCGCCTCGGCGTACTGCTTGAGGTCTGCCTGGCTGGAGCCGATCAGATATTGGGCCTCGGCCAACAACTCCAGGTTGCGGATGTCCGGCAGCAGCGGTTGCAGGAAGGCGACTGTCTCGGCGTACTGCTTGGCCAGGTAGAATGCCAACCCCCGCCGCACTTTCCAGGTCGGGGCGTCGGCGTGGCCGGGATACTTTTTCAGCAACCGCTCGAACTGCGTTTGTGCGTCGGCGAAACGGCCCAACTGCAAGGCGCTTTCCGCCGCCACGTAGAGCGCGTCGGCCGCGAGCGGGTGATCCGGATAACGGTGTAAGAACTCGGCGGCGAAGTGCGCCGCGGCCGCGTAATCGCCGCGCGCTAGCGCCGTAAAGCCGGCCATCTGAGCGGCCTGCGGCGCCAGCGGATCCTGGGGATGTTTCGCGGCCAGCTCGGCATACGCCGCGATCGCCTCGCCGCGTCGTTGGGGAAGTTCGTCGAGCGCGTCGGCCCGGTCCATCAACAACTGCGTGGCGATCGCGCGCGGATCGCTCTCGGCGAGGATCTTCTCCACCGCCGCCAGGGCCTCGGCCGGCTGGTGTTTTTTCAACAAGATCCGTGCGAGCCAGTGCGTGGCCTCGCCGGCCAAGGCCGGGTCGGCCACGGCCCGTTGCAGAAGTGTCTGGGCCTTGGCGAACTCCCCGGCCTGGAAGTAACATTTCCCGCCCGAGAGCCCGGCCATCGACAGGTATTGCGAGTGGGGGAACTTGACTTGCATCGCTTCGTAGACCGCGGCGGCGGCGCGGAACTGCTTCGACTTTGCCAGGGCCACGGCCTGGCGGGCCATGGCCCGATCGGCCAGGTTGAAGCCGGGGATCGCCGCCGCGGCGAAATGCTTCGCCGCCGCCTCGTACTGACCGCTCGAAAACAGGCTTTCGCCGCGCCGCAAATGGATCTCGGGAACGAGTGGATTCTCCGGGTACCGCTCGACGAAGGCGTCGAAGGTCTTGCCCGCCGCCTCCTGTTGCTCCAGCTCCTGCTGGGCCACGCCCAAGTCGTACATGGCCGTGGCCCCCAGGTCGTGGCGGGGGTAGTTGTCCACGACCTGCGCGTACATGCGCGCCGCCTCCTGCTTGCGGCCCTGGGCGTAGTAACACTCGCCCAGGCAGAAAATGGCCTGCGGAATCGTATTGCCGCGGGGGTACTTGGCCACGAGGGCGCTGAGCGTGGTGATCGCCTGGGCATACATCGCCTGCTCGCCCGACTGGCCCCGGGCGAATTGGCTCAAGCCGAGGTCCAGATAGGCCGGCTCGACCAGTTCGGAGGTGGGAAAGTGGTCCAGTACGATCTGGAACGACTCCGTGGCCGGCCGTAGTTTGTGGGTCTTCAGATAACATACGCCCAGGGCGTGGAAGGCACGGTCCAGCCGCGGATCGGTGCGGTAGGTGTCGATGAATTTGACCCATTCCCGGGCGGCCCGGGCGTAGTCCTCCCGGTTCTCCAACGCCATGGCGGCTGTGAACTGCCTGGTTGCCGGCTCGGTTGCGGGCGCTGTCGCGTCCTGGGCGACCGCCCAAGCGGGCCACGCCAATGAGATCACGACCAGTGCCCAGCGCTGCCAGTGCCGACCATCACCCATTCGCATCGCTCCTTCCCGTCTACCGTCTTCGCTGCCAGCCCCTATTGTCCCGCATTCGCGTCCCGCCGGCAACTTGCCCTCCTGCAACAGGACTTATTCCGTTGCCAGGTGTTTCATGAACGGAATGAATTCCGTTCTACAGGGACCGTTTGCCCTGGCCGGCATAAGGACTTATGATGGCCGCCAAAGCACGCACGTAGACATTGTAGAGGCACCGCCGGTCAGGATAGGGAAGATGGGTGACATTGGGAGGCTGTGGCCGTGGTTTGCCTTCGGCGCCCTGGTGCTCGCGCTGCTGACGCTGGACCTGGTTGTCTTGCATCGCAAGATTCGTACGCCCTCGCTGGCCGAGTCGTTGGGTTGGACCTTGTTCTGGGTCGCGCTGGCGGGCCTTTTCAATCTGTTCGTCTGGCGCGGACGCGGTGGCGAGGCCGGACTGGCTTTTCTCACCGGCTACGTCGTCGAATGGTCGCTGTCGATGGACAACGTCTTCATGTTCGCGGTGATCTTCCGTTTCTTCCAAGTGCCGCTGCGGTTTCAGTATCGCGTGTTGTTCTGGGGGATTCTCGGCGCGATCGCCGTTCGGCTCGCGTTGGTGCTCATCGGCTCCGGGTTGCTACACCGATTCCAGTGGTTCAACGTCGTCTTCGGCGCATTTCTGGTCTACACGGCCGTCCGGCTGCTGGGGCACGACGCAGCGCGGATCGATCCGGAGCGTAATCGCCTGCTCCGTATCGCCCGGCGGTTCCTGCCGCTTTCACGACAATCGCACGACGAGCGGTTCTTCGCCCGCGAAGACGGCCGCTGCTGCGTCACGCCGCTGTTTCTGGTGCTGCTGGCGATCGAGAGCACCGACGTGCTGTTTGCCGTGGATAGCGTGCCGGCGATCTTCGGCATCACCCGGGATACCTTTGTGGTCTTTACTTCGAACATCTTCGCGATCCTGGGGCTGCGGGCGTTATACTTTCTGCTGGCGGGCATGTTGGACCTGTTTCGCTATCTCAACTACGGCATCAGTGCCGTGCTGACGTTCATCGGCGGGAAGATGATCGCCGAGTATTGCTGGGCCGGCCCGGCCCACGGCCGCTTGCCGTCGTGGGTTTCGCTGCTGATCGTGGTGAGTTTGCTGGGGATTTCCGTTGTTGCGTCGATCGTACGAGGTAAGAAGTAGGGAGTTGAAAGTTGGGAGGTGGGTCGAGCGGAGCCAGCCCCACCAGTTTTCTCCCCTCGCCCGCCGACCATGCTCCGCATGGTGCCCGGGGAGAGGGGCCGGGGATGAGGGTTGGTGGGTTTCGCTACAGTCAACCCGCCCAACAGGAGCGTTGCCTTGAAACATATTCTGGTTACCGGCGGAGCGGGCTTTATCGGCAGTCACCTGGTCGAAACGTTGCTCTCACGGGGCGACCGGGTTTCGGCCATCGACGACGAATCGACCGGCTCCCGCGAGAACCTGGCCGCGGCGCTCCGCCATCCCAATTTCCGGTACACGCTGGGCTCGGTTGCCGATGCCGAGCTGGTTCGCCGGCTGCTGGTCGACGTCGACGAAGTCTACCACCTGGCCGCGGCGGTTGGCGTGCAATTGATCGCCAATAGCCCCATCCGCACGGTGGAGACCAATATCTATCCCACCGGGCTGCTGCTGGCCGAGTTGGAGCGGATCCACGCCGGGGGCCGGCCGGTGAAGTTTTTCATGGCCAGCACCAGCGAGGTCTACGGCAAGAATCCCAAGCCCGTCTGGACCGAGGAAGACGACCTGGTCTTCGGGCCCACCACCCGCCCACGCTGGTCTTACGGCACCTCGAAGGCCATCGACGAGTTTCTCTGCCTGGCGCATTGGCGGCAGCAGGGGCTGCCGGTGGTCGTGGGGCGGCTGTTCAACGTGGTGGGGCCGCGGCAGACAGGGGCCTACGGCATGGTCCTGCCGCGGTTCGTCGACGCCGCCCTGGTCGGTGGGCCGTTGGTGGTGCACGACGATGGCCGCCAGCAGCGCTGCTTCGCCCACGTGGCCGACGTGATCGGCGCAATCCTCGCCCTGATGCGGTCGGCGGCGGCCGTCGGCCAGGTCTTCAACATCGGCAGCGACCAGCCGGTGGCGATCCTGGAACTTGCCCAGCGGGTGGCGGCCGCGGTCGATCCCGGCCTGCCGATCCGTTTCCAGAGTTACGCTGAGGCCTATTCCGCGGACTTCGAGGATTGCCGCCGCCGCGTGCCCGACCTGACGCGACTGCGGAGTCTCATCGATTTCCGCCCCCGCTACGACTTGGACCAAATCATCCAGGAGGTTGTGAGCTGGAAACAGGCGCGACTGGCGGGCAGGGTGGCACGTCCCTGAGCGCAGCGAAGGGCGTGGTTCCCCCGATATGCCTTTCGTTCACGGTGTGCCACCCAACCGCGAACGCCCCTCAAGCCAACGTTGCAGCGATTTTTGGCTCTCGTCGGAAGGCATCCCACCTAAAAGGTTTTCCACGCTGATATCTTCGTCGAGGTCGGGCCAGTGGATGCCGTGGCCGCTGCCGATCAGCCGCCAATGGTTCCGCTCCTGCGGCGTAGCATAGACCAATCGAGGACACCAGGCCAAGGGCACCGAGAGGGTGCGACCGTCCGAGAGTTCGACGGTCAACGTATCGTCGGTGACGTCAACGCGCATGGCGGTTGGCCATCGCGCTTCAACCGTTGAAGAACTCATGCCAACTCCCCAGTAATTGCTGCTGGTTCTCTCTTACACCAACGCAACGAACGCGCTCGGCGAAACCACGATAATGCCGCGAAACGGATGAAGCGTGAGGAGGTCCGAATCTCCGCTGACGATATGCGTGGCCCTGCCGGAAAAGGCCAGCTCCAAGAACTTGTTGTCGCGCGGGTCTCGACAGCCGGTCATGGTTTCCAGGACGTTCACCAGTTCCGCTTCATGTACGAACGTTGTCATGAACTCGATTCGTTCCTCTTCGGAGAGGTATTTGTCGAACCTCGGGCGGTGAATTACCTCGTCAAGTTCGGTTATCGTGGCCGCGGAAATAAGCAGGTGGCCCTCTCGAAATGCACGACCGAACGCCTGGCGGGGAATTGAAAGCGGCAAAAGCATGGCGCTGACGACGACATTGGTGTCAAACACCACTCGCAAGTCAGGCGTCATGCAGCAGCGACTCCAAACCCTCCGGCGTCAGCCCGCGCGCGGTGGCGTTCTTGCCGATCTCGTCCATGACGGCCTGAAGAGATTTTCGGGGAGGAGTTGAGATGGTCAGGTCTCGCAAGCGAAGATCGAGCAGCACTTGGATTTTGCGTTGGTCTTCCGGCGAGACTTGCGCAAACGCCCTTGCTGCTTCTTCGCTAACTTGAATGGTGATCGCAGCCGTGGCCATAAAAACGTGCCCTTCCCACGTGGACGAACTCCAGGTATAAATTTACCCCCATAATCGGTCCTCGTCAACCCCCAGTAAGATACGCACGTGTCGTGGGAACTGTGCGGGCGTGGAGTCGACGAAAAGGGGCGATCCTGTTACGCGTAGCTGCGCAATCCGAGAGTTGGGTTCGGCGCTGGTATCGCTGAACTTCCGCCGCCCTCCTCCCTCTTGGCGAGCTGACCTTGCCATGCGAAAATGCGCCGTATGTCGCAGCCGATCGTGCAAAATGGTGCGGCACAGGACCGCCCCCCTGCCCTGCGTTACCAGCCGCTGGTGATCGTGGTGCTCGCGGCATCGGCCGGCATCGTCGCCGATCGCCAGTGGTCGATTCCCCTCGGCGCGTGTTTCGCCACGGCTTTTTTGGCTTGGGCTGTTTGGCTGGGACTATGGCGGCGGCGATGGCCGCGCCGCTCGGCCGCGGTGCTGTTGCTCTCCGTGGCTGCCACCGCGGCGGCCTGGCACCACTGCCGCTGGTATCTCTTCGCGCGGGACGACCTGGGCCGCTTCGCCCGGGCGCAGCAGCAGCCCGTGTGTCTGGAGGCCGTGGCGCTGCGGGCCGGGCGGACGGTCCCCGCGCCGCTCAATCCCAGCCCCATGCGGACCTTCAACGTCAACGACCGCACGCGGATCCTCGTCCAGATCGTCGGTATTCGCGACGGCAAACTCTGGCGCCCGGCGTCCGGCCGCGTGGAACTGTGGGTCGACGGGATCGTCAACGATGTCCGCGCCGGCGATCGATTGCGGGTGTTCGCCCTGCTGACCACGCCCAGCCGGGCCATGAATGCCGGGGAGTTCGACTACGCCGAATACCTCCGTGGCGATCGCCAACTCTGCCACTTGCACACCGAACATGCCGAGTGCGTCACGCTCATCGGCGGCGGATCGCCCTGGAGCCTGCGGCGGCTGATCGATAACGTGCGGCTCGACGGCCGCCGCTCGCTCGCGCGCTATCTCGATCCGCGGCGGAGCAGCCTGGCCGCGGCGGTGATCCTGGGCGCACGGGAACAACTCGATCCGGAGCAGACCGAGGCCTTCATGGAAACCGGCACGGTCCACCTCCTGGTGGTCGCCGGCCTGCACGTGGGAATCCTCGCCGCCGCGCTCTGGCTGCTACTGCGGCACCTGAATCTGCCGCGGGCCTGGGGCGTGGGACTGATCGCCGCGATGGCGACCTTCTACATGCTGCTGACCGACGCCGAGCCGCCCGTGTTGCGGGCGACCATTCTGGTGCTCTCGCTGTGCCTGGCCATGGCCGTGGGCCGCCGCAAGTTGGCGTTCAACGTTTTGGCCGCCGCCGCGCTGGTGGTGCTGGCGATCAATCCGGCCGACCTGTTTCACGTGGGCACGCAGTTGTCGTTCTTGTCGGTCGCTGGGTTGGCTTGGTTCGCCCACCGCTCGGCCGAGAAGAAACAACAGCGGACCTTGACGGACGAGACAGAAGCGGGCCGATCGTGGTTCGCGCGAGGGCTCCGCCGCTTGGGGCGCTGGCTCTGGTACCTGGCGTCGGTCGGGCTGGTCATCTGGCCGCTCACGCTCCCCTTGGTCATGGCCCGTTTCCATCTGTTCACGCCCATCGCGCCGCTGGTGAATGCGCTCGTCTGGCTGCCGATGGTGCTGGCCATGACCAGCGGCCTGGCGCTGTTGCTGCTGGCGCGAATTCCGCTGGTTGGGCCGCTCTGCGGCTGGGTTTCCACCACGGCGTTCCGATCGATGGATGCGATGGTTGCCACGGCCCGAGGGTTGTGGGGAAGCCATTTCTGGGTGCCGGGCCCCGACAACTGGTGGCTGCTGGGTTTCTACGGTGGCCTGGCGCTGCTGGTGGCGCTGCCCCGCTGGCGGCCGCCGCGGCGGTGGTGCGTGGCGCTGCTGGCCCTGTGGATCGCGGTGGGCTTCGCTGTCGCCCAGTTCAAACGGACCCGCGGCGAACTGCACTGCACCATTCTCTCGGTCGGGCACGGTTCGGCCGTGGTGCTGGAGTTGCCTTCCGGCCAGACCATGCTCTACGACGCCGGCGAGCTCAGTTCACCGATGGCCGCGGCCAAGACGGTGGCCGGCCATCTCTGGGCCCGCGGCCGCACGCATATCGACGCCATCGTGCTCTCGCATGCCGACGTCGACCATTGCAACGCCCTGCCCGACCTGCTCGAGCGCTTTTCGGTGGGCGTGGTTTACGTTTCGCCGGTGATGTTCGAAGACTCCACCCCAGCGCTCGACGCTTTGCGGCGGGCGATCGAGCGCGCGCGGGTGCCGATCCGGGTGCTCCGCGCCGGCGACCGTCTCGACGGCGGACCCGGTTGCGCGTTGGAGGTGCTGCACCCGGCCCGTAACGGTTTGCTCTCCACCACCAACGCCAATAGCCTGGTCTTGGCCGCCCAGTACGCCGGGCGGCGGATCGTGCTTCCCGGCGACTTGGAATCGCCGGGCTTGGACGACCTGCTCGCCGAGGAGCCCTATCATTGCGACGTGCTGATGGCCCCGCACCACGGCAGCCGCCAGGGCAACGCGACTGGGCTGGTCGCTTGGACCACGCCCGACTGGATCGTCATCAGCGGTTCCCACGGCCGTGATTACCCAGAGGTGGAACAGACGTACCATGCGATCGGGCGGAAGTTCTTCCACACCGCCGACGCGGGCGCGGTGACGGTCACCATTCGCGGCGGCCAGGTGGCGGTGGAGACGTTCGTGAAGTAGCTGCGTTCACGCCGGCGCGCCTAGGAAACCTTCGTGCAGAAACACTGGCTTGTACCCGCGCTCGGTCACCCAGCGAATGGCGGTGTCGAGTCGCTGCGCGTGGTCGGGGATGTAGTTGATGTAGAACGGCCAGAAGTACTGCTCGTGCGTGAACAGGTCCATGATCTCGGCCTGGTTGGGATCAGCGGCCAAGGGTTCCAGCGTGGCGGCGATCTGGTCGCGTGGCACGGTGTTGCAAACGATGTCGACGCGGGAGAAAACGATGCCGCTGCGGAAGTCCTTCCAGGCGTCGTGGCGGGAGAGATACTCCGAGATCACGTCGTCGAAACGGTAGTTGACGTCGTATCGGCCGCCCATCTTGCGGAAGTAGCCGCTCAGCGCGCGAATGCCATGATCGTAGAGCGGTTTGATCGCTTCCTGCCGGGTCATGCCGAAGTGGATCACCGTCGGCGGGGCAAAACTTTCCTCTCCGGCGAAGCGGAGGATCTGTTCGTTGACCTGCTGCAAATCGGCCAGCAGTTTTTCCGGCGTTGCATTCTCGTAGGGCCGGGGCGGGTCGTTGGCATACGCGTGGAAGGCCAGCTTGAGCCAGTCCGAGCAGTCCCGCCACTGGCCCTTGTAACGGTCGGGGAATTGCGAAATGTCGAAGCCGTCGGCCGTGGTGTAGTAGATGTTGACGGTGAACTTCACGCCATACTTGACGTGCAGGTCGCGGAGGATCGCCAGGTAGAAGCAATCGAACAGCGAGCGATAGTTCTTCTGCGCCACGTCGCGGAGGAAGAAGCTGTTGTCGTCGACGGAGAAGCGGTAGCGGGGAAACGAATGGCGGTCCCAGACCACGCGGACGCGGTCTTGGCGGCGCCCGGCGGGCCCTTCGGCGACGGCCGTGATGTCGGTTTCCTGCTCCCGCAGCAGCACTTCGGCGGTAAATTTTTCGCCCGACCGCCGCGTGGGCGCTCCGCCGACCGTCACCCGGTCACCCGCCAGGGCCCGGCCGGAGACCTGGATCTGGAGGCCCCCGTCGACCGCTCGGCCGTGGCGATGGTTCAACACGGCCCCGTGAAAGGGTTCGTCGATTTTCAAGGATCCGCCGCTGGCGGCCGACGCGCTCAAGGGCCCTCCGATCACCACCCCAGCCGCGCCCAAGGCCGCCGTTTCCAAGAAATTACGCCGGGGAATCCGCTGATTTCTCATGATTGCGAAGCTCCACAGTATAAGGTTGCGTTCGGTCGATGCGTGCCAACGTTCCATTTGATATGCCCTGGCGGGTGCGGGGGCAAGAGGCGGGCGAAGAATTCGGATCGTCGCTCTCGTGGCCAGCAATGGGGGTTCTGGGCTAGCCGCAGGGTGGGTCGAGCGCCGCGAGCCCCACCCATAGAAATCCGAATGTCGAAAGAAAGCTGATGACGGAGCACGAATTACTACGGTTTGAGCTTAGGGCTTCGTCCTTCTTTCGTCATTCGGATTTCGACATTCGTCAATGTCCCCATTGGTGGGCTCGTTCCCCTCGACCCACCCTACCTGGTAGCCATCGTCTACTACCTTTCATTCCCACTTCGAGACCCCCGTTGCAAATTGGCGGGCAAATGATAGACTTACGGCTTCAGTAGTGAACGGTTGTAACAAAAGTAGGAAGTTCTAGCAGACACGGCGGGAGGAAGCTCCTCGCGGAGAGGGGCCAGGCCGACCGAAGGCAGAGCCAGTTGCGGTAGCAGATGACTATTACCAAAGAGCGAAAGCAAGAACTGTTGGGGGCGTATCAGCGGGGTAGCAACGACACCGGTTCCCCGGAAATTCAGATTGCTATTCTGACGTCCCGGGTCAACGCGTTGACCGAGCATCTCCGGACGCACAAGAAGGATCATGCCTGTCGGCGCGGCCTGTTGATGATGGTCGGTCGGCGGCGTCGCTTGTTGGATTATCTCAAGCGGATCGAACCGCAGCGCTACCTCGACATCATTCGGCGTCTCGATATCCGCAAATAAGCGGTGTCGGTCCCTCGTAGCGTGTCCCGCCGGAGCTTCGTGCGCAAGCGAAGGTAGGAACGAACATTGAAAGTACGTGTTGAAAAGCAGATTGGGGCCGGGATCCTCTCCATCGAAACGGGAGAACTGGCGAAACAAGCGGCCGGGAGTTGTCTGGTTCAGTACGGCGAAACGGTCGTGCTCTCGGCGACGGTTACCGGCCCTCCCAGGGTAGGTGGCTTCGATTTCTTCCCGCTGACCTGCGATTATCGCGAGCGGGTTGCCGCGGCCGGGAAATTCCCCGGCGGATTTCTCAAGCGCGAGGGGCGTCCCACCGTCAAGGAAACGCTCACCGCCCGGCTCATGGACCGCCCCATTCGGCCGCTCTTTCCCGAATGGTTCCGCGACGAAGTCCAAGTCTTCGCCCATGTGTTGGCGAGCGACAAGCAAAACGATCCCGACGTGCTGGCGATGAATGCTTCGTCGGCCGCCCTGGGGCTTTCGCCGATGCCCTTCCAGGGGCCCATCGGCTCGGTGCGGCTGGGTTACATCGACGGCCAGTTCGTCCCCTTTCCCACCCACGACCAGCTCGAAGAGAGCGATCTGGACTTGATCATCTCCGGCAACCAGGAATCGGTGCTGATGATCGAAGGGTTCGCCCGGGAAATGCCCGAAGACCTTATGAACAAGGCCATCGAGACGGCCCACGAATACGTGCGGTCGATTTGCGATCTTCAGGAAGAGCTGTTCCGCAAGGCCCAGGTCCAAAAGACCGCCTACGAGGTCCCGCCCCCCGACGAACTGTTTGGCCGCTTGCAGGCGGCCTATTTCGACGCCTTCCGCCAGGTCAAGCAGACCGTGGGGAAGCAAGCCCGGGCCGAGGCGGTCGCGGCGTTCAAGGAAAAGGCCCTCGCCGAGGTCATTCCCGATCCCAAGGCCGAGGGCGCGATCGACTTGGCGGCCTTCAACAAGGCCTGGTACGACCTGGAAAACCACGTCGTGCGGCAGTTGATCCTCTCCGGCACCCGGGCCGACGGCCGCGACTACGTCACCCTGCGGCCGATCTCCTGCGCGGTGGACGTGCTGCCGCGGGTACACGGCGCGGCGATGTTTCAACGCGGCGAGACTCAAGCCCTGATCACCGTCACCCTCGGCACCGCCCGCGATGAGCAGCGGGTGGACGGGCTGGTCGACGAGTATTCCAAGAAGTTCATGCTCGATTACTACTTCCCTTCCTTCTCGGTGGGCGAGGTGCGGCCGATCCGCGGCCCGGGCCGCCGCGAAATCGGTCATGGCGCCTTGGCCGAGCGGAGCGTGAAGCCGGTGCTGCCGGATGCCGAGCAGTTTCCCTACACCATCCGCATCATCTCCGACATCCTGGAGTCCAACGGATCGAGTTCCATGGCCAGCGTTTGCGGGGCCACCTTGGGACTGATGGCCGCCGGCGTGCCCATCAGCAACCCCGTGGCTGGCATCTCCGTGGGATTGGTGAAGGAGGGCGACCGCTTTGTGCTGCTCACCGACATCATCGGCGATGAAGACCACTACGGCGACATGGATTTCAAGATCGCCGGTACGCAGAACGGCATCACCGGCATCCAATTGGACCTGAAGATCAAGGGCATCAGCCAGGAGATCATCCGCGCCACGCTGACTCAGTCGCGGGCCGCGCGTATCGAGATCCTGCGGAAGATGCTGGCCGTGATCTCCCGGCCCCGCGACGCGATCTCCCCCTGGGCGCCGCGTTTGCTCCGCACCCATATCGATCCGGAGAAGATCGGCCTGCTGATCGGGCCGGGCGGAAAGATGATCCGCAGCATCCAGGATGCCACCGGCGCGCTCATCGAAGTCGATGACGACGGCACCGTCACCGTGGCCAGCAGCGATGCCCTGGGCGCCCGTGCCGCCATGGACCGCATCGAAGCCCTCACGGCCAGCGTGGAAGTCGGCCGCATCTACGAAGGCCGCGTGACCAGCGTCAAGGATTTCGGGGCCTTCATCGAAATCCTTCCCGGCAAGGACGGGCTGTGCCACATCAGCGAGCTTTCCGACCAGTACGTGTCGAGCGTGGGCGACGTGTGCAAGGTCGGCGACCCGATGCGGGTGAAAGTGATTGCCATCGACGACCAGGATCGCGTGAAGCTCAGCCGCAAGGCGATTCTCCGCGAAGAGGCTGCCGCGGCGGCCACGCGCGGCGACGGCGACAAGACCCACGCCTGATGTGGCGGGTGTTGGACAACCTTCGCGCCCCGCAGCAGCGCCGCGCGTGACGATTGAGAACAAAGTGGGGGAGTGGGGGAGAAAGGGAGTGGGGGAGATTGGCCGGTGGCGTCACTGGGCGAATCTCCCCTACTCCCCCACTCCCTTACTCCCCCACTCTCTTTCCATACTCGGCCGAGCGCATTTCATGAGCCAGAAACCGCAAGTCCCTTACGACGGCGCCCATCAGAAACTGGTGGATCAGTATACCGAGATTGCCCGCTTGGCCGGCGGACTGGCCCACGAGATCAAGAATCCGCTCTCGACCATCCGGCTGAACATGGAGTTGTTGGCCGAGGACTTCGCCGAATCCGATTCGCCGCGCGACCGCCGCTCGCTGCACAAGATCCAGGTGGTGCAGCGGGAGTGCCAGCGGTTGAACGACCTACTGGACGACTTCCTCAATTTTGCCAAGGTCCGCACGTTGCACCTGGAGCCGGTGGATCTCAACGAGCAGGTGCGGCAGGTGCTGGATTTCTTCCGTCCCAAGGCTCAGGAAGCGGGGATCGAGGTGGTCGATTACTTGACCCCCGATTTGCCGCTGGTGCTGCTGGACAGCAAGGCCTTCCACGGCGCTTTCTTGAACCTGGTGCTCAATGCCGAACAGGCGATGCCCCACGGCGGACAGCTTGTCGCCCGCACTTACCTGGTGGCCGGCGGCGTGGCCTTGGACCTGATCGATACCGGCTGCGGGATGGATGAAAACACCCGCGTCCACATCTTCGAGGCCTTCTTTTCCACGCGCCGAGGCGGTTCCGGGCTGGGATTGCCCACGGCCCGCAAAATCATCGATGCCCACGGCGGCCAGATTATGGTGCAGAGCGAACTGGGCCGCGGCACGCAGTTTACGATCAAGCTTCCCACCCCGGCGCGGATCGCGGTAGAAGAACCGATGAAGGATGGGAAGGGTGAATGACGCGCAAGCGGAGGGGCGGCGTCTTCATCCTTCGTCCCTGGCAGAACCGCGAGCGACGGACGGCCTTTTTCATCCTTCCGTCTTCCCCCTTCCGTCTTGTTGCCTTGTTCTCATGGGGGGGCTTGCCGCTACCGGTTGCCGCCGGTGCTGGCTATAATCAAGGGTCGACCCCCGCGCGGAACCCTTTATGCCCTCTCTCACACTCGAACAATTCACCCGCAATCTGAGCGAGAGCGGCCTCCTTTCGGTGGCCGAGGTGGCGATGTTCCTCGACCGCTATCCGCCCCACGCGCGGCCCAGGGATGGGATGGCGCTGGCCCGCGAGTTGGTCCACGCCAACCGGCTCACCAAGTATCAGGCCACGGTCGTCTGCCAGGGCCGCGGCAAGAGCCTGGTGTTCGACGAGTACATCGTGTGGGACAAGATCGGCCAGGGCGGCATGGGCGTGGTCCTCAAAGCCCAGCACCGCCGCATGCGGCGGCTGGTGGCGCTCAAAATGCTCCCCAAGGCGACGTTGGGAAATGAGGAATCGGTGCGGCGCTTCTACCACGAGGTGGAGGCGGCGGCGCGGCTCTCGCATCCCAATATCGTCACGGCCTACGACGCCCGGGAGCAGGACAAGGTCCATTGCCTGATTATGGAGTACGTCGACGGCCACAGCCTGGCCGTGATCCTCAAGCAGTACGGCCCGCTGCCGCTGCATCAGGCGATCAAGTGTACGTTGCAGGCGGCGCGGGGCCTCGAGTATGCCCATAGCCAGGGCATCGTGCATCGCGACATCAAGCCCGGCAACCTGCTGATCGACAAACACGGCGTGGTGAAGATCCTCGACATGGGCCTGGCGCTGATCCAGCGCGAGGTCGAGGAGGGCGATGCGGACCGCCTCACGCAGAGCGGCCAGGTGATGGGCACTTGCGATTACATGGCTCCCGAGCAGGCCCAAGACCCCCGCCGCGCCGATCATCGCTCCGACATCTACGGGCTGGGCTGCACGCTGTTTCGCCTGCTCACCGGCCGGCCCCCGTACAGCGGTGAGACGATCGTGCAGGTGCTGTTGTCCCATCGCGAGACGCCCATTCCTTCGCTGACCGCGGCGCGCCCGGACGTCCCGCCGCGGCTCGACGCCATTTTCCGCAAGATGGTGGCCAAGCGTCCCGCCGACCGCTACCAATCGATGGCGGAGGTCGTCGCCGATCTGGAAACCGTGTTGTCCGAGAGCCAGCCGGCTGCGCAAGCGGCGGCCAAGCCGTCGAGCGATAGCGATTTCCGCGACCTGCTTCGCAGCCTGGGCAACTTCGCCACGTTCCGCCGCGGCCGGTCGGGATCGACCCATGAAGGCGGGTCCGCGTCGATGGCGCTGGGCAGCGATATCACGAGCCTATCCAAAGTGTCGCGCTCGGCCCGCCGGCGGATGATGCTCATCGGACTCGGCGGTGGGCTGGGCCTGACCCTGGCGGCCGGCCTGCTCTGGCTCGTCTGGGGCGGCGGGGCTCACTCGTCTGCTGACGCCCATGCGGGGAACCCTTCCCCGCCGTCGGCCGGCGTTGATGCCTCGGCGATTTCAACTTTTCCCGCTCCGGGCGACCTTGGCGCCGGCCCGGCGCCTCCGCCCGCCGCGGGGCCCGGTTCCGCGCGGCGGACGTCGCCGGGGAAAATGGCGGAAAACATCATCGGCCAGAGTCATGCCGCGGAGCCGCGCGATGCGTCGGCGCCGCCGCCGGCCGGTGGAACCGGTCCGCACAAGCGTTCCTTGGCCGAGATGGCTACCGAGATCAGCGGGGATAAAGCGCCGGTTTCCTCCGGCTCCAACGACTCCCCGGGAAACGCGCATGACAAGTCCGCGCCATGACACAATCCGGCCAGGGCAATGGCCGGGGCATGGCCCAGCCCAGGAAAACCTGCATGGCAAGTCCGCAGAGTGATATGGCCAACGACGGCAATGGTCCCCCCATCGAAGTGCTGGTGATCGACAACGACGAGGCTCACGCCGCGGTTGTGGCCGAAAGCCTCGAGCGCGTCGGCTGTCGCTGCCGCGTCGCCACCTCGGGCGCGGAAGGCGCCCGCGTGCTGGAAGAGGATCCCTTCGATGTGGTGATTACCGATTTGATCATGAACGATATCGACGGCCTGGGGATCCTCAACAAGGCCAAGAAGGAACAGCCCGAGGCGGCCGTGATCCTCGTCACCGGTCACGGCTCGGTCCCTTCGGCGGTGAGCGCCATGCAGCAGGGTGCGTTCAACTACCTGCTCAAGCCGCTGGACAATAACCAACTCCGGGCGATCACCCTGCGGGCGGCGGAGGGGGCGCGGCTGCACCGGACCAATGTGGAACTGAAGCGGCGGCTGGACGAAAAGTTCGGCTTCGAGGGGGTCGTGGGCGAAAGTCCCCAGATGCGCGACGTGATCGAGCGGTTGAAACGCATCGCCCCCACCAATGCCAGCGTGTTGATCCAGGGCGATACCGGCACCGGCAAGGAGCTTGTGGCCCAGGCCATCCATCAAAACAGCCCGCGGAAGAACAAGCCCTTCGTGGCCCTGAACTGCGCGGCGCTGAGCGAGAACATCCTCGAGAGCGAGCTCTTCGGCCACATCAAAGGGGCCTTCACCGACGCCTCGACCGATCGGATGGGCAAGTTCGAATACGCCCACGGCGGCACGCTGTTTCTCGACGAAGTCGGCGACATGCCGCTGGCCACGCAAATCAAGTTGTTGCGGGTGCTGGAAAGCGGCGAGATCACCCGGGTGGGCTCCAACGAGCCGATCAAGGTCAACGTGCGGATCCTCTCGGCCACCAACCGCAACCTCGAGGAATCCATCGAGGCCGGCACCTTCCGCCGCGATCTCTATCACCGCCTGAAGGTGGTCACGGTCCGCCTGCCCACGCTGGTGGAACGCAGCCAGGACATGCCGGTGTTGATCGACCACTTCATCAAGATGTTTTCCAAGGTCCACGAAAAGCAGATCCGCGGCATGGCCCCCGCCGCGCGGCGAAGCCTGCTGGCCTACGGCTGGCCGGGCAACGTGCGGCAGCTTCGCAACGTGGTCGAGAGCATGGTGGTGGTGGACTACGACGGACTGTTGAACGTCGACGATCTGCCCGAGGAGCTTGCCGGCGCGGCCGCGCCGGCAAGCGGGGACTCGGCGTCGCCGCCGGCCGCCAATACGCTCTCCGGCCTGGTGGGCCGGCCCTTGAGCGAGATTGAGCGGCTGTTCATTGCCGAGACCTTGCGGCAGGCGGCCGGCAATCGCGAAGAAGCCGCCACGATGCTGGGCATCGGCGAGCGGACGCTGTATCGGAAGATTAAGGAGTACGAGTTGTAAGGGGATGTGATTGGGGATTGGGGATTGGGGGTCGGGGATTGGGGGTCGGGGATTGGGGATCGTTAACACGATTTCCGTCCCGGAGGGACGATTGAGAATAGCCCAGCAATTCATTGCTGGGTAGACGTGCGATCCGTGTTGAAAGTCCCGGAGGGACGATTGAACAAGACAGCGTCATGGAGAGAGATTTCCGATGGGCCACTCCTTTACCAGCAGTCTGTACCATTGCGCATTCAGCACCAAAGAGCGCCGGCCTTGCATGAGTGCCGAGCTACAATCGCGACTTTGGCCTTTCCTCGGTGGAATCGCGCGCGAGAACCGTATGAAGGCCCTGGCGGTCGGCGGGGTGGAGGATCATGTCCACATTTTGCTGTCGCTTCCATCGACAATGTCCATTGCGAAGGCCATCCAGTTGCTGAAGGCGGGCTCATCGCTATGGGTTCACGAGACGTTTCCCGAGCATTGCGGCTTCGCGTGGCAAGAGGGTTACGGGGCTTTCAGTCTGGGCATTTCCCAGGTGGAGGGTACGAAAGGCTACATCGAATCGCAGGCGGAGCACCATCGCCGGAAGACCTTCCAGGAGGAGTTCCTGGAGTTCTTGAAGAGGCACGAAATGGATTACGACGAGCGTTACGTTTGGGGGTGATGGAACGGTTCAGCGTGATGGAACGGTTCAGCCGTCCCGGAGGGACGATTGAAAATAGCCCGGCACGGGCACCATGCGTAGCATGGTCGTGCTGGGTAGACGTGCGATCCGTGTTGAAAGTCCCGGAGGGACGATTGAGAATAGCCCGGCACGTCAGTGCTGGGTAATCGTCAAGAGAACGTTTGCGAAGTCCCGGAGGGACGATTGAACGTTCGGCAGTGGGGTAACGCGACGGTTCAACCATCCCTCCGGGACTACAATGAGATTCTCGCGTTTGATCGACCCAGCGATGAATCGCTGGGCTATTATCAAGCGTCCCTCCGGGACGAAGCAAGCGTGAATCGGGAAAGGGATCGAGGAGCCTCGAATGCCATGAACAAGGAAGAACTTCATGTGTCCTGGGAAACCCGATCCCCCCACACCGCGGATATACATCCGCGGCTAAAATCTCTCAAATTTCAAATTCGAAATCCCAGATCCCTGATTCCTGTCACCTAACCCCTTCCCCCCTCCCCTGCCCCATGCCCCGCATCCACGCCCTTTCGCAAAGCCTGATCAACAAGATCGCCGCGGGCGAGGTGATCGAACGGCCGGCCAGCGTCGTCAAAGAACTGATGGAAAACGCCGTCGACGCCGGCGCCACGCGGATCGACGTCGCCGTGGCGGCCGGCGGAGTGGACCTGGTGCGGGTGGCCGACAATGGTTGCGGCATCGAAGCCGATCAACTGGAACTGGCCGTGGCCAGCCACGCCACCAGCAAAATCCAGGAGGCCGACGACCTCTTCCGCGTCGGCACGCTGGGCTTCCGCGGCGAGGCCCTGGCATCCATCGCCGAGATCAGCCGGCTGGTGATTCGCAGCCGCACCGCCGAAACCAGCGGCGGCTGGCAAGTCGAGGTCGCCGGCGGCCAATCCCAGGGCGTGGCGCCCTGCGGCTGCCCGGTGGGTACCACGGTCGAAGTGCACAACCTGTTCTTCAACACGCCCGTGCGGCGGAAGTTTCTCCGCTCCACGCAGACCGAGCTGGGGCACGTCAGCGAGGCCTTCACGCGGATCGCCCTGGCCGCGCCCGCGACCCATTTCACGCTCCAGCACAACGACCGCACGCTGTTCGAGCTCTCCGCCTCGTCGGGCCCTCTGGAGCGGATCGCCACCTTCTTCGGCCGCGATCTGGCCGACAACCTGGTGTGGGTGGAAAGCAGCGACGGCGCGATCCGTCTCTCGGGCTACGTGGCCCTGCCCACCCATAGCCGCAGCAACAACCGCATGCAGTACCTGTTCCTCAATCGCCGCCATATCCGCGACCGTTCGCTACAGCACGCGCTGGGCGAGGCCTACCGGGGGCTGCTGCTGACGGGCCGTTTTCCAGTCGCGTTTCTCGCGCTGGAGATGCCCGCGGACCTGGTCGACGTCAACGTCCATCCCACCAAGTTGGAGGTTCGTTTCCAGGACGGCGGCCGGCTCTATAGCCAAGTGCTCTCCACGTTGCGGACGAAGTTCCTATCGACGAACCTCACGCCCCACGTGGCCGCGCCCGCCGATGAGGACCCCACCGGCGCGCTCGATTCGGGCCGCGCCGCCGAGGTCCGCCAGGAATTGGTCGATTGGGCCAAGGGGAAGGTCGCGTCGTGGGGGGCGTTGTCATCTTCGTCCGCGTCCGAACTACCCGCCGCGCCGCGCCCGTTTGGCGATGCTCAAGAGCGGCGCCCCCTGGAGCTGATCCGCCTCGATCGGCCCTGGAACGCGGCCGACGCGGCCGAAGAAGAGCCGCCGGCGCCCTGGGATTTGCCGGACGAGCAGCGGGCGTCTTCCATGGCCAGTGCTGCCGCGACGGCCGGGGAGTCGTTTTCGACGGCCGGCTTCCCCCCCTCCCCTGCCCTGCCCGGCCGGCCCTTGCAAGCCTTGCAGATTCATAATCGCTACCTCGTGGCGGAGAGCCAGGAGGGGGTGGTGGTGATCGACCAGCACGCCTTGCACGAGCGGATCTTGTACGAGCACCTCCGCAAGCGCGTTTTGGCCGGGGCCGTGGAGTCGCAGGCCCTGTTGGTCCCCGAGCCGCTGGACCTCGCGCCGGCCGAGGCGGCCAGTGTGCTGGAGCACCGCGAGCTGCTGGCCAAGCTGGGGATGAAGGTCGAGCCCTTCGGCGGCGGCACGGTGTTGGTGAGCAGCTATCCGGCGATGTTGGCCAACATCAGTCCCGGCGAGGTATTGCGGGGCCTGGTCGATACGCTGCTTTCGGGGGCCAAGCTCCCGGACCGCCGCGACATGCTCGACGAGCTGTTGCACATGATTTCCTGCAAGGCGGCCATCAAGGCCGGCGATCGTCTGACGCCCGAGGAGATTGCCGCGCTGTTGGCCGAGCGGCACCTGATCGACGACGCCCATCATTGTCCGCACGGCCGGCCCACGGCCCTGGTTTTCACCCGCGAAGAGTTGGACAAGCAGTTTAAGAGGATCTGATCGATGCTTTGCGTTACCATTGCCTGTGAAGATCTCGCCCAGATACTGGCCAAACACCGGGAGTTGGTCCGCCAGGGCGCCCGGCTGGTCGAGCTCCGCCTGGACTACCTCCAAGGCGAGATCGTCGATCTGCGGAAACTGCTCCAAGATCGCCCCGGTCCGGTGGTCGTCGCCTGCCGCCGCCCGCAGGATGGCGGCCGCTTCGTGGCCGGCGAAGTGCAGCGGCTGGCCCTGCTCCGCATGGCGATTGCCCTGGGGGCCGACTACGTCGACCTGGAAGACGACGTGGCCGCCGCGATTCCCCGCTCCGGCCACAGCCGCCGCATCGTCAGCCTGCACGATTTCCAGCAAACGCCCGACGATCTGCCCGCCATCCATCGCCGTCTGGCCGCATTGGATGCCGACGTGGTGAAGATCTGCACCATGGCCCGCTCGACGCACGACAACCTGCGGATGCTCGAAATGGTGGCTGCGGCCAACGTGCCCACCGTGGGGTTTTGCATGGGCGACCTCGGTGTGGCCTCGCGGATTCTCGCCGGGCGCTACGGCGCGCCGTTCACCTATGTGGCGTGCGACGCCGCAAACGCGGTGGCCCCGGGCCAGGTGAGCTTTCAACAGATGACAGATCTTTATCGCTACGACGCGATCAGTCCGGCCACCGAGGTCTACGGCGTGATCGCCGACCCGGTGGGCCACAGCCTCAGCCCGTTGATCCATAATACGGCCTTCCGGCAATTGCAGCTCGACAAGGTGTACCTGCCCTTCCGCGTTCTGCCGGCCGACCTGCCGCAATTTATGGACGACGCGCCGCGGTTGGGCGTAAAGGGTTTGAGCGTGACCATCCCGCACAAAGAGGCGATTCTGCCCAAACTCGGCCAGTCCGAGGCGGCCGTGCAAGGGATCGGTGCGTGCAACACGGCGGTCTTCGACGGCCGCCAGTGGTGCGGCTACAACACCGACTGCCAGGCCGCGATGGCCAGCCTCGAAGAGGCGATGGGCGCGTCGCCCTCCTCCGCCAGCCCCGTCCGCGGCCGCACGGCCCTGGTGCTGGGCGCCGGCGGCGTGGGTAAGGCGATCGCCTACGGCCTGGTGAGCCGCGGGGCCGACGTGGTGCTTTGCGATGGCGTGGCTTCGCGGGCCGAGCAGCTTGCGGAGCGTTTGCATTGCCGCTGGGTGAGTTGGGACGATCGCCGTAAGGTGCTCTCCGACATCGTGATCCACGGCACTCCCATCGGCATGCATCCCAAAGTGGATGCCACGCCGCTGGCGGCCGAGGATCTCCGCCCGGGCGCGGTGGTCTTCGACGCGGTCTACAATCCCGAGGAAACGCTGCTCTTGCGCGGCGCGCGGCAGCGCGGTTGCCGCGTGGTCTCCGGCGTCGACATGTTCGTGCGCCAGGCCTGCTTGCAATTCAAGCTCTTTACGGGGCACGACGGTCCGGCGGGGTTGATGCGTGACGTGATCCACCAGGCGATGCAGGCGGCAAAGTGACTATGAATCTCGTGCTGATCGGTTATCGTGCGACGGGAAAGACCACCCTGGCGCGGCTGCTGGCCGAGCAACTCCAGTGGAACTGGATCGACGCCGACGTGGAGATCGAGCGCCGCGCCGGCAAGTCGATCGCGCGGATCTTCGCCGAAGACGGCGAGCCGGCCTTTCGCGACCTGGAAGTCCAGGTGATTGCCGAGCTGTGCCGGCAGGACCGGCTGGTGTTGGCCGCCGGCGGCGGGGCGCCCCTGCGGGCGGAGAGCCGGCAAGCGATGCGCGCCGGCGGCACCGTGGTTTGGCTCCAGGCCCGGCCGGAGACGATCCAGGCGCGGATGTCGGGCGACGCCACCACGCTCTCCCGGCGGCCCAACTTGACCGATAAGAACCCCTTGGACGAAATCGTTCACTTGCTTGCGCGGCGAGAGCCGATCTACCGGGAATCGGCCCACCTGGCCATCGATACCGAGGGAAAGCTGCCGGAGCAAATCGTGGCGGAAATCCTGAGGCGACTATCCCTGGTAGGACCGGTTTAACGACCGTACTGCTCCATGTCTTGACGACGGTGGCGCTTTCATCCTTCATCCTTCATCCTTGCCGGTAATGCCACTCCCGTTAGCTCTGATCGTGCTGTTCGTGGTGGGGGCCGGCGTGGGCTCGCTGGTTAACCTCGGCGTGGCCACCCTGGCCTGGGATCGCCGCATGATCCATCCCTGGCTGCGGCCCTTGCCCGAGACGCCCCCCCGCCGCCGCACCGATCGCGTGCCGGTGATCGGCTGGTGGGGCATGCGTCGGGAATCTCCGTGGCATGGGCGGGGCTTCTGGATCCGCCCGTTGTTGGTCGAGTTGCTGCTGGGGGCCGCGTTCGCCGCCCTGTACTGGTGGGAACTCGACCGCTACGCCCTGCTTCCCTTCGAGGACTTTCCCGGTCCGCTGCCCGCCGGCGTGTTGCGCGACTTGAGCGTGCAACTGGCCAGCCACCTGGTGCTGATCGCCTTGATGCTGGTGGCGTCGCTGATCGACGCCGACGAAAAGATCATCCCGGACACGATCACCGTTCCCGGCGCCCTGTTGGGCTTGGTCTTTGCGGCCGCGTATCCCCGGTCGCTGTTGCCGATCGACGTCCGCGGATTTGCCGCCGGTGGTCAATGCGTGCCGCTGTTGCTGACGTCGCCCAGCCGGCCGGCGGACTGGCTGTGGGGATGGCCGCATGGGGGGGCTTTGCTGTTGGGCTTGGGTTGCTGGTGGCTGTGGTGCGTCGCGCTGATGCCGCGGCGCTGGTATGGCCGGCACGGCTGGCGACGGGCCTTGGGCCTGCTGCTGGCGAGGTTCGCCCGCGACGCCTCGGTCCGGCTGCTCTCGCTCCTGGGCCTCTTGGGATCGGCGGCAATTGCGGCGGTCTGGCTGCTCGGCGGACCGCACTGGCTGGGATTTTTGACAGCCCTGGTTGGTATGGCCGCCAGCGGCGCCCTGGTGTGGCTGGTGCGGATCATCGGCGCCGCGATCCTCGGGCGCGAGGCGATGGGCTTCGGCGACGTGACGCTGATGGCCATGATCGGGGCGTTCTTGGGCTGGCAGGCCGGGTTGCTGGTGTTCTTTCTGGCCCCCTTCGCCGGGCTCGTGCTGGGGCTGTTGGTGGTGTTGCTGCGTCGCGATTCGGAGATTCCCTACGGTCCGTTCCTTTGCCTGGGGGCCGTGCTGGTATTGGTCTTTTGGGCCTCGTTGTGGCGTTCGACGGCGACGGTCTTCGCGATGGGATCGTTGGTGCCGCTGATGGTCTTCTGCTGCCTGGTGCTGCTGGCCGTGCTGCTGTCCGTGCTGCAGATAATCAAGCGGATAATCAGGGCGATCTTTCGCTAGCGTTGGCCGCGCCGCGCTTTGCAAGCTAAAGTTTTCATAGAGCGGCCAGCTATCAGTTTGCAGCGATCTGCGGCCGCAATATCTTAGCCGAAGGCTGACTGTCGAAAGCTGATTGACGATGCGGCTTTACGAAACCATCACCCGGTTGGACCAAGGCGCCGAATCGCTGCGTCGGGGACACTACGGCGTCATCGAAGCCCAGGACGGCCGCCTCGAGCGGATCGTACTGCGGCCCTACCCGAAGCTCGCTTCCGTTCCCCAGGCAACTATTTTGGGTGGTTGGTGCCATGGCCATCTCCATGGTGATCGGTGCCTGCTGTACTACAACCAGCCGCGGCGATTTCCCAACTTCCTGGTCCTGAAGTACATCCAAAGCAGCCAGGAAGGCTCGTTGGCGAGCCTCAATCGGGTGCTGGAAACGCTGGACGAGATCGCCCGCCTCAAGAGGTCCGACGCCCTGCTCTGCGATGTCTCCAACTGGCGGATCTCGACGGCCATGATGACCCGCCGGGGTTGGCAGCCTCACTGCCCTTCGATCTGGCATCGCCACTTCATCAAGCGGTTCTACGGGGCCTATAACCCGTCTGTCGGGTTGGTTGACCTTTCCCGCGAGTTGGCGGCGGTTTGAACTGCTCTTGCCGCCCGGCGGGCCTTTGGCTACCATCCGGCCGCTTGTCGGATCAGGAAATAGGGATTGGGGACCAGGAATTCGGGATAGGAAGAGAGCGACGACGTTTGCACCGCAATCCCATCCCTGATTTTTCGTCTTTCTCCTGCCCATCCCTAATCCCTCGCTAACGAGAGGTTTACCATGCCGCGGCTCGCTTGGACGCGATGGCTCGCGTCGGTGATGCCGGTCATCCTGGCCGGATGCGCCGATAATGCGCTGGTGCTCCAGGGACAGGTCCAGAAGCTCCAGCAGCAGGAGACCGCGCTGGCCCGGCAGAACCAGATGAGCCAGGAACGGGCCGCCGCGCTGGACCGCGACAACCAGGAGCTGCAGACCCTCTTGGCCCAATCGCGGCAGCGGGCGAAAGTGCTCGACGACCAGGTGGCCGCCATGCGGGACCAGATGGGCAGCGTCACCTCGCAGTTGGCCCAGATTCGCGAAGAAAAACAGAGCACGGAAACGAAGGTCCAGACGCTACAGGCCTCCATGCATCGGCAAGGCGGGGTGACCATCCCCGCCAACAACAGCCTCCTGCAAAACATGCCGGCCTTCAGCGATCCGGGGATCAGCGTGCGCCGCGATGGCGACGTGATCCGCATCGAGCTGCCCGGCAGCCGGCTCTTCGATCAGGCCAGCGCCCATTTACGACCCGGCGCCAATCGCCTGATTCTCGACGTGATCGGCGAGGTCTTGCGGACCTATCCCGATCAGATGCTCGGCGTCGAAGGACACACCGACAGCGATCAAATCTATGGTGGGCAGTTCCATAGCAACCACGAGCTCTCGGTCGCCCGGGCGTCGGCCGTCTACGACGTGCTGACCAGCCAGGGCCGCATCAGCCCCAGCCAGTTGTTCCTCGTCGGCCATGGGCCCAACCACCCGGTGGTCTCCAACGCCACTTTGGCCGGCAAGGACCGCAATCGCCGCGTGGAACTGGTGATCTACCCCGAGAAGGCCCCGCGGTAGCGTCCTACGGTCGCCGTTGCGGCGAGATCGGCGTCGCAGACGCATCGGGCTGGGGGATGAGCTCGCCGTCGCGAGTGAGCGGCAATCGCCATAGGTGGACGTTCATCGCCCCCCCGATCAGCGCAAATCGGTTGTCGGGCAGAAACCGGACCAGGAGGCCCTCCGATTGTTTGCCGAGCTGATAGCTGTATACTTCGCGCCCCGCAACCATATCCCAGAGATAGATCGCGCCGTGGTTGCCGCTACAAAGCACATATCGACCATTGTGGGAGACATCGAGCCCGCGAAGTCCGTGTTGCTGGTTCGTGAACCGCTGCAAGCTCTGCCCGTTCGAAATGCTCCAACGATGGACTGTTCCGCCGTTGTCCCCCGACAATAGGCTGCGGCCGTCCGGCGCGAACACCATTGCACGGATTTCCGCGTAATGCCCACGCATTGTAAGGGTCTCCCGGCCCGAGTTGATTTCGAGGAGGTGAAGGGTCGGGGTCCTGTTGGCGTCGGCCACCGCGGCGGAACGCCCGTCGGGGGAGATGCATATGACCCTGGTTTCGTTCGGCGGTCCGAATGCTCGCAACTCTTGCCCGCTCTCGGCGTCCCAGAGCCGAACACTCGGCTTCGTCCGCCCAGCGGTCAGAACGGATTTGCCGTCGGGCAGGAAGGAAATGCCGAAGATGGTCCCTGTGGTTTCAATCTTCCTCGGTTCCACCGCAGTTTGCAGATCTCGGAGAGTTAGCAGGTTATTCCGGTCGGCGTAGGCCGCATAGCGTCCGTCAGGAGAGAGTGCCGCGGCGTCACAAGTGGCGCCTGCGGTGTACTGCGACCGCAGTTTGCCCCTGGGAAGGCCCCAAAGAAATATCCGCGAGTCGTAAACCGGCGTCAGTGCATATCGTCCGTCCGGGGTGATGGCGATGCACATGATTGCACTGGAGGTAGGCATCACAAGAACCTCGCCCACCGAAATCGCGTCCGCATTGGGAATCGCGTCGTCCGGGCTGGCCTGGGCCGCTTGCGGCGGCGCTGCGGCGACTTTGGGTCGGGTTTCCAGCTTCTCATCCACCGGCCCCAGCGAGTGCGAGACCACGGACGGATTGGAAGCCGGTCTCAGATAAGGTGTAGCCGGTTGGGCACCGTGAAGCGTTGTATCGTTCGCCTTACCGGGCGGGGCCCAAGCGGCTTTCTTTTCCGGAGCGGCGCCGCGCGGGAGCAGTCCCACGACTACCAGGACACTCAGTCCGGCCAGCCCGGCCGTGATGGCCCAAAACGGCGGGAATCTCTTGCGACGCGTGCGTGGCAATGCGGCTTTCCGGCCCTCGTCGACGATACCCGCCAATTCCCGATTGAAAGAGTCATCCGGGGAAGGCGTCGGAGCCGCGGCTTGGGCGGCCATCTGCCCACGGAGCGCCGCGTCATAGGCGGCCCGCTTGTCGGGCCGGAGCAGGCAAATTTTGGCCGCGGCCACTTCGTTGAGCAGTTTTTGCGACAGCCCGCTGTGCTTGCCGATCTGGTAGTTCCGCAGCAGCAGCGTCCGTTGTTCGGCGGCCGCTTCGATCACGTCCGGGTCGCTCTCGAAGCGCTGAATACCCAGCAGCCGGTAGTGGTCGGCCGGTTGATCCTCGGCAGGGATGCCTAGCCATTTGTGGTAAGCGTCGAATCCGACCGACATGCAGGCTCTCCGAGTTCCCCCCCTCGCCATGCGGCTTGCACTAGCGTAGCAGGCGGACCGCGTTTCTGGCAAGGTGGGGTACCGGGGACGCCCAGATCAAGGAACGGCGCGGTTTCGTGGAGGAAATTCGCCCACCGCACAAACTCAAGCCGGGAGCGGGAGGGGATGCGCACAATATGTCGATTACCGGTTCACTTGACCGAGCACCAGGTTTGGCGGTATCACTGTTTGGTGGTAAGCGATACATTGAAAGACAACGGAGCCCGAACCATGAAGACCTTTGCCATTGCCATCCTCGTCGCACTACTCCTGCTTTCCCGCTCCGCGCCGGCCGCCGAAAAACACGACGCGGCCCAGAAGCAGGCCCTCGCCGCCGCCAACGCCTGGCTCGCCCTGGTCGATGCGGGCAAATATGGCGAGAGCTGGGATGAGTCGGCCGAGTACCTCAAGAACGCGGTCGGCAAGAAAGAGTTCGGGAAATCCCTCGTCGCAGCCCGGAAGCCGTTGGGCAAATTGACGTCGCGAACTGTCCAGGCCGCCGAATACCAGACCAGCCTGCCGGGGGCGCCCGACGGCCAGTACGTCGTCATCCAGTTCAAGACCTCGTTTGAGAACAAGCGATCAGCGGTGGAAACGGTAACGCCGATGTTCGGCAAGGATCAGCGCTGGCGGGTGTCGGGGTATTACATCCGATGAGATTCGGACTCCCCACGGGAGGCCGCTCTCCCGGACCCGGTGGTCGCGGCCGCCGCTCGCCGGCACGCCGGCGCGTGTGGCAGTCTTTTTCCTTTCCCCTGCTCGTGCTGACAATCAACTGTGCGCTGTTGTTCACGGTTGGCCGACGATTTCCGCTGGAGACGGTGATTGTGTTGGCGATCTTCGGCGTGGCGGCGATCGGCGTTGCCCTGTACGTCGGAGAACTGGTGATCGTAGATTTCATCCTCTGGATCACCACGCCGATCATGCACGAAATACTGGCCCCGCTGGAATACGAACAAGTTGGGGAGATGACGATCGCGAAGCTCAGCGACGATATCGTTAGCGTCTGGCAGTGCCAGGCGTTCGAGAGACAACTGAAACGCTTGATCGACGAGCATCATTGCGATTTGATTCTCGATTTCTCCGGGATCGGCAGACTATCGAGCAACTTCCGTGGCGTTCTGATTCGCCTCACGACGGCCGCACGCCGGGAAGCCGAGAAGCTGGGCAGTCCCTATCGCCCTGTGGCGGTGCCGCCGGACGAGCTATTCCGGGTGTTCGCCGACCGCAAGAGCGCGGTCGAAGAAATGGGGCGGCACGACGGGCATGGATGGGTGGTGCTCTGCTCGGTCCCCGTGGGAATCCGCGCGGTCTCCGATGCCGTATGACCGGCCCGGAGAGCTGCACAGCCCGGTTTGTGGAACGGATTTATCCCGTTTCTTTGATCTTTTCGGGCAAACGGAATGAATTCCGTTCCACTTAGGCCCGCCTTGCCGCGAACGTGCCTCGATCGCGAACCGAGGGCGCTGCCGGCTTGTCTTGCCTTTGCAACGGCCGCTGTGTGCGTAGTACAATTGTCCTTGGCAGGCTATCCGTCGCCGGCTCCGCTTGCCTGGATTATTCCTCAACCCCTAACACCTAACTTCAGGTCATGATCGCCATCATCGATTACGGCATGGGCAACCTTCGCAGCGTGCAGAAGGGCTTTGAGAAAGTGGGCCACCGGGCCGAGATCACCAACGATCCGGCGGCGGTCGACGCGGCCGAAAAGGTCGTGCTCCCCGGCGTCGGCGCCTTCGAAGACGCCATCGCCGAGCTGCGCCGCCGCAACCTGGTCGAGCCGGTGCTCCGCGCGATCGACTCCGGCCGGCCCTTCCTGGGCATCTGCTTGGGGCTGCAAATGCTCTTCGAAACGAGCTACGAGAATGGCCGCCACGCCGGACTGGGGGTGCTGCCGGGCGAAGTCGTGCGGTTTCAAATCCCCCCGGATTATTCGGTGCCGCACATGGGCTGGAACCAGTTGGCGATCCGCCAGCCTGTGTCGATCTTGGCCGGAATCGAGGAAGGCACCTACGTCTACTTCGTGCACTCCTACTACGTGGTGCCGCGGCAGACCGAGGTGATCGCCGCGGAGACCGATTATGGCGGGGCGTTCTGCTCGATGATCTGTCGCGACAATCTGTTCGCCACGCAGTTCCACCCGGAAAAAAGCCAGAGCCAAGGGTTGCGGATCCTGAAAAACTTCGCCGAATTGTGACAGGCATGAAGATCTACACGCGAACCGGCGATCAGGGCGAGACGGGCCTTTTCGGCGGACCCCGGGTGAGCAAAGATGAGCTGCGCCTGGAAACCTGCGGCACGGTTGACGAGCTCAACAGTTTTTTGGGGGCGGCCCGGGCCGGTTCGCTTCCGCAAGACATCGATCGGCTTTTGGAGCGGGTGCAGCACGAATTGTTCGAGGTGGGCGCTGAATTGGCCGCCATCGATCCGGTCGCCCAGGGCACCCGCACGATCGCCGCGCTGCACATTCGCGCGTTGGAAGACGCCATCGATCATTACCAGGCGACACTGCCCGAGCTGCGGCAGTTCGTGTTGCCCGGCGGTAATCCCGCGGCGGCGCAGTTACACGTCGCCCGCGCCGTGTGCCGGCGGGCGGAGCGGCGTCTCGTCTCGCTCGTGCGGAGCGAGGGGGCGGAGAAGATCTCCGCGACCTTGATCACCTATCTGAACCGGCTCGGCGACCTGCTTTTTGTGCTCGCCCGGGCGGCCAATGCGACGGCCAACCGCGAAGATCAGGCATGGCAGAAGCCCTCGCGCAAGTGAGCGTGATGCGGCCGGCGCTACGGAATCGGTGTGCCCCGGCGCTACCCCGTGCTGTCGCATTGGACCATACAGAGCCGCTTCGCCGAGCCGGAACTGGAAGCTGTTGTGATTCGCGGCGCGTGCCTAGAGACTAATCAAAATATGCACAGAATATAGGCAATTCGGCCTAGCGCGCGACAATTTTGTCTTTGTTTTTGAGGTGAAACAAAATGTTTGTAAACGCTTGTGCTGCAATAACATCCGGCTATAATCCAGGCTCCGATGTGACAACTTTGGCATAGTGCTTGCTAAGCGTTGCCGCGTCTGGCGGGGATGCTATGGATTTTTGTTGCCGGGAGCGGCCGAGATTCGCGGCGCCGGTGGTGGCGCTGGTCTCGACCGGGCGAATCCAAGCAATCGTTGCATTTGGGAAAGGGAACCATGGTGAGCACGAGATTTGCCGTACCGTTGCGTAGGGGGCTAGTCATTGGTCTGTTGTTGCTATTGGCCGGTTGGGGGCTGGCATCGCCTGCCGCTGCCCAGCCGACCGACAATAAGGTGTCCACTACCGCGGCGCCGGCGCCAAAACTGGACAGCGGGGATAATGCTTGGGTGTTGACCAGCGCGGCCTTGGTGCTGATGATGACCGGCCCGGGGTTGGCCTTGTTCTATTGCGGGCTGGTCCGCAAGAAAAACGTGCTCAGCGTGATGATGCAATGCGTGTTCCTGATGGGGATGATGAGCGTCATCTGGGCCGTCTATGGCTACTCGCTGGTTTTCAGCGGCGACAACCCCTGGATCGGGAACCTGGATTACGCCTTCCTTCGCGGCTGTCAGCCGGCCATGGTGAATCACCACGTGGATACGCCGATCTACAGCGGCAATATCCCCACCATGCCCACCACGATTCCCTTGCTGACGCACATGCTTTTCCAGGGCATGTTCTTCATCATTACCCCCGCCCTGATTTGCGGCGCGTTTGCCGAGCGGATGAAGTTCAGCACCATGGTGGTGTTCATGATTCTCTGGGGCACTTTCATCTATTGCCCGTTGGCACACTGGGTATGGGGCTTCGGCGTGTTGTGCTACGGTAGTCCCAACGCCCACGGCATTTTCGCCGGCGGGGCACTGGACTTCGCTGGCGGCACGGTGGTGCACATCAGTTCCGGCGTTTCGGCGCTGGTCTGTGCCCTGGTGATCGGCAAGCGTCTGGGGCTGGGGTCCGAGCCGATGCCCCCACACAACATGACCTACACCGCGATCGGTGCTTCGCTGCTATGGGTAGGCTGGTTCGGCTTCAATGCCGGTAGCGCGCTGGGCAGCAACGGCTTGGCAGCCAGTGCTTTCGCCGCCACGCACCTTGCCGCCGCCGCCGGTGCCGTGACCTGGGCCGTGATCGAATGGGTGACCCGCGGCAAAGCCACGGTCTTGGGCACTTGCTCGGGGGCGGTCGCCGGGTTGGTCTGCGTTACGCCTGCCGCCGGCTACATTCTGCCGATCTACGGCATCATCTTGGGAATCCTGGTGAGCCTGGTCTGCTTCTACGCCGTCACCACCATTAAGGGGCGCTGCGGTTATGACGATAGCCTCGACGCCTTCGGCGTGCATGGCGTGGGCGGGACGCTGGGGGCGATTCTCACGGGCGTTTTCGCCACCCGCGTGACCGGCGCCACCGACGCGATCGACCATTCGGCCAAGGCCCTGGGGCTCTTGGAGGGCGGACCGCTGTTGACGGCGCAGGTCGTCGCCGTGCTCACCACCTGGGCGCTGGCGATCGTGGGTACGTTTGTGATTCTCAAGGTCCTGGATGCCACGATGGGCCTGCGGGTCAACAAGAACGACGAAATCCAAGGGCTCGACTACAGCCAGCACGGCGAAGAAGGCTACATCTTCCTCTAATAGACAGAACCATTTTCTTCCACTACATTGAGGTATGCCGCGGAGTTGCTGGTCGACGTTTCTGCCAAGCGCTGGCGGCCGCGGATAAGGAGCTACTGCATGAAGAAGATCGAAGCGATCATCCGGCATTTCAAGTTGGAGGACGTCAAGAACGCCCTTTCCGAGCATGGCGTTCATGGGATGACCATCACCGAGGTCCGCGGGTTCGGCCGCCAGAAGGGGCACACGGAAATGTACCGTGGCACCGAATACTCGGTCGACTTCGTCCCTAAAATTAAGGTGGAGGTCGTGGTGGCCGACAAGGACCTGCAGTCCGTTCTGGACACGATCATGCGCTCGGCGCAGACGGGCCAGGTCGGCGACGGCAAGATCTTCGTGAGCGAGTTGATCGACGCCGTGCGAATCCGAACCGGCGAGGTCGGTGAGGCTGCCGTGTAACGTGCCGCGGGTGAGTGAAAACGCGTTGGTAAAGCCCAGGGGTTGCAAGACCCCTGGGCCTTATCGAATCGCCGCGCAAAACCACCGCGGCCGGCGCCTTGCGTCTGCCACGCACGGCCGCCTCGACCATCAGGATGCGAGACCATGTCGCGGGTACGGGCCAACGTCGTGGCAGCCAAACAGCGGCTTGCCGAGGGGTACGAACAACTCAAGCAGCGCCATCGGCAAGGGGCGTCGGGCCTGGACATCTGCCGGGCCTATTCCGACCTCCGCGACGAGGTGTTGCTGGACCTGTTCCACGCCGCCATAAACGACCTGGGGGTCGCCGCCCGCGGTTTGACCACGGAAATCGCGCTGCTGGCCCACGGCGGTTACGGCCGCCGCGAGGTCTCTCCGTTTTCCGACGTCGACCTGATGCTGGTGCATCTTCCGCGGGCTCGCGGCCCCGTCAGTTCGCTGGCCGAGCGGTTGCTGCGCGACGTTTTCGACGCCGGGCTGTCCCTGGGGCAGAGCGTGTGCACTCCGTTCCAGGCCTGCACCTTGGCCAACGAAGACCCCATGGTCTGCACTTCCTTGGCCGAGGCCCGGCTGCTGGTGGGAAGTCCGGAAGTTTTTGCGCGGTTCCTCCACCATTTCGGCCGCCACGTGCGGCGGCGCAGCGCGGTGCTGATGGGGGCCATCGACCGGTCCCGCTGCGAAGAGCGGATCCGCTACGGCGAAACGGTGTTCCTGCTGGAGCCCAACGTCAAGCGTTCGCGCGGCGCGCTCCGCGACGTGCACTTGCTGCGCTGGATAGGACATGTCCGCTACGGAATGACCGAACCCGCCGCGCTCTGCGAACTGGGAGTCTTGTCGGGCGAGGATTGCCGCGCCGTCGCGGCGGCCAACGAATTCCTGCTCCGCTTGCGCAACGAGTTGCATTTCCACGCCGGCAAGCCGGGCGACGTGCTCAACCGCGCCGAGCAGGTCCGCATCGCCGAACTCCAAGGCTACCCGCAGTCCACGGGCATGCTCCCCGTGGAGCAATTCATGCGCGACTATTTCCGCTACACCGACCAGGTGAGCCACGTCGCCAACCAGTTCGTGGCCAAGGCCCGCTCCAACGATTGGATGACCCGTTTCGTGACCGCCGCCTTTGGGCATTGGGTGCAGGACGATCTCCGCGCCGGGCCGGCGGGGATCATGGCCACCCGCCGGGGGCTGGAGCGGCTCCATGGCAGTTTGCCGGCCATCATGCGGCTGGTAGACCTGGCAAATCTGTACGATAAGCCGGTCGCGCCCGCCACTTGGGACGTGGTGCGCCAGGAAGCCTCGAAGTTGCCGGATACCTTGGACGGCGAATCCTGCCGCATTTTCCTGTCGCTGCTGTCGCATCCGGGCCGGCTCGGGCCGTTGTTGCGCGACCTCCACGAAACCCATCTGTTGGAGCGTTTCATCCCCGCCTATATCCACGCCCGCGGTTTGCTGCAATTCAACCAGTACCACAAGTACACGGTCGACGAGCATTGCCTGCGGGCGGTGGAATGCGCCGCCGAGCAGGCGCTGGACCAGGGGCCGCTGGGACGCGTCTACCGCTCCATCTCCCGCAAGAACATCTTGCACCTGGCGTTGTTGATCCACGATCTGGGCAAGGGCTATCCCGAAGACCATGTGCCGGTGGGAGTGCGGATTGCGGCGGAGACCGCCGCGCGGCTGCGATTGCCCCCCTACGAAACCGAAGTGCTGAAGTTCCTGGTGGAAAACCATCAGATGATGGAACAGACCGCCTTCCGCCGCGACACCAGCGACGAGCAGCTCCTGGTGCGGTTTGCCGTCGACGTGGGCTCGCCCGAACTGCTGGCGATGCTCTTTTCGCTCACCGCGGCCGACCTGTCGGCGGTGGGGCCGGGCGTGTGGGACGGCTGGAAGGCGGAGATCCTCGGCGAGCTCTACCGCCGCGCCATGCAGTACCTGGCCGGCGACACCACGACCTCCACGCTGGACCAGCAGTTCGAGCAGCGTCGCGACGCGGTCATTGCCTGGCTCGGACCGCAAAAGGACGATCCCTGGTTCGAGCGGCAACTCTATGCGCTCCCCAGCACGTACCTCGACAGCACGCCGCCGAAGCAGATTGCCGAGGACCTGCGGCTGCTCGACGGCATGGGACCGCTGGAGGTGAAAGCCCAGGGAGAGAACTTGCCTGAATCGGGGACCCTGCATTTCACCGTCGCCACCCGCGAAGACATCGTGCCGGGCATCTTTCACCGGCTTACGGGGGCGCTCACCAGCCAGGGCTTGCAGATTCTCTCCGCGCAGATCAACACCTTGGCCGACGGTCTGGTGATCGACCGCTTTTGGGTCTACGATCCCGACTATACCGGCCAATCGCCGCCGGACCGCATCGCGCAAGTCAACCGCAGCCTGACCGAATCGCTCCGCCAGCCCGCCAGCAAGCCGCCCAGCTTCCGCCGCACTTGGCAAGTCGGCCAGCCCCAGCCAAGCCCGCTTCCTCCCGCGCGAACCCGGGTGAAGGTCGACAATAACAGTTCCGATCGCTACACCATCCTCGACATCTTCGCGCACGACCGGGGCGGGTTGTTGTACACCATCACCCGCAAGCTGTTCGAGCTGGGGCTTTCCGTCTCCCGCGCCAAGATCGCCACGCACTTGGACCAGGTGGTCGACGTGTTTTACGTGACCAACGCCCAGGGGCGGAAGATCGAGGCGGAAGGGGAAATCGGCGAAATCCGCCGGCAGATCCGCGAGGCGATCGAAGCCCTGGAGAAGGAAGAGTAGTCGGCGAGATAGTAGGGTGGGTCGAGTGAAACGAGCCCCACCAGCCCCACTCTTCTCCCTGCCTTTACTGCCGACTTTCGGCCGGCTCGTACCAGTCGCCGCGCAGCCAATCGGCGAGGATGCCGATCGCGGCGGCGCTGAGCACGTTTTTGTCCGGCTCGGCGGGGAACTCGGCATAGGCCGGCATGCGATCGTTCTTCTTGCCGTAAAACCGTGCGTGGGCCGGGTTGCCGATGATGCCCACCAGCCACTCGCGCGAGCCCCAGCCGGAGAGATCGGGACCGTTGCCCAATTGGCCTTTACCGCCGTAGCGATGGCAATCGGTGCAGCCGTAGTCGCCCACGATCAGTTTCTTTCCATCGCCGATGCGTGCCGATTCTTTGGCGTCCAGTTCTTTCTGCGACGACAATCCCGTCTCGGCCGACAAGGCAGCGACCGCCATTTCGAGCTGCTTCTTTTCGTCCCCTTCGAGTTTCCCCAGGGTGTCCTTGACGAAGCCCGGCATCTCCCCTTTGCGGAGCGCCGTATTGCCATAGTAGTCCGGCCCGACGATCTTCTGCGGATCCAACAGTCCGGCCAACCACGGCCGGCTGCCGAAACCATACAGATTGGGCGCCGACGGCTTTTCGCTGACGATTCCCCGGCCTTGGGCGTCGCTGTGATTATGGCAGCTTGCGCAGTGCTGCTGAAAAAGCGCTCGGCCCGCGATCTTGGGATCGTTGTGCATCAGCGCCAGCGCGCCGTCGACGGGAATGCCTTGCGGCACGGACGCCAGCGAGGCCGTTGCGGCAGGCGCTGCGGACTGCGTTCCGACAAGGGCCGGCGTTTCCAACGGCGGCCGCACCAGTTCCCTGGCGCGGAGGGCGGTTTCTTCGCCGAGGGTCGCGGCCGCCTGGAACTTCGCGTCGCGGCGGTCGTTCCAGAGCGACGCCGCGCCCAGCCCCGCGGCGCCGGCCACGATCGCCACGAGCAACGCCACGTTGAACACGTGCCCCACGGAGAGCTTACCCACAAACGGCATCAAAAACACCAACAGCACCAGCCCCGAGGTGATGCCGAAGATGGGCACGACCTGCCACGACAAGCCCGTGTTGCCGATCGAGCTGCTCTTGAACAGCGCCGTCAGTTGATAGAGCGGTCGAAAGGCCCATTCGGGCCGCGCGGCCGCGAAGGAATCCACCGGGTCGGCCGGCGCGCCCAGCGCGGCGCCGAGATATTCCCCAGGGCGCTGCCCGGGGTGCGGGCCGCGCCAGTAATTCTGCGTACAGAGCAGCCCCACCACGGCCGACAGCGCCAGCGCCGCCAGCAGGTTGCGCAGGGCCTGGCCGGGCCAGTAGCTGGAGGACGGATTTCCGTTGGAAACCTGCTCGGCGTGGCCGGCCAGTCCGACCCGCGCCAGCATGCGGTTGTGCCAACACAACAGCGACGCGAAGACCACGGAGAGGATTCCCACGTGGAGGACGACGAAGCGGGTCAGCGTGAGGTGGCCGATGTCGGACCCGCCCAACACGAGCTTGAACGCATCGGCGCCGATCTTGGGCAGCAGGGTGAGGAAGCCCACGCGAACGCGCGTCGCCCAATAGCCTTCCTGGTCCCAACGCAGCAGATCGCCGGTAATCAGCAGCCCCAGGAGTATCAGCAGCATCGACACCGCGGCCCAGAACACGAACTCCCGCGGCGCGCGATACATGCCCGTGAGGACCAATTGCGCCACGTACAATCCGGCCAACACGACCATCGCGTGACCGGCGAAGAAGTGGATTCCCCGCACCAGCCAGCCGGCCTGGACGACTTCCTGGAACCAGTACACGCTTTCCCAGGCGCTCTGCGAGCTGGGGCAGTAGAAGGCCCACAGCACCAACCCGGTGATCACTTCCACAAGGAAGGCGAACAGCAGCGTGCCGGGAAGCACGTAGCGCCAGCTTGCGCCGCCCTGCAGCGTGCGGCCCAACTGGCGATCCACCGCGGAAGGGAGCCCGATCCGATCGTTGATCCAACCGATGAGTGCTTTCATGCTTCTGCCACCTTCCCGGGAATGCCGGTGCGGAACTTCTGGTAGTTCACCCAGACCTCCCGGCCCCTCAGTTCTACTTCCAAGGTGTCCATGTCGCGGGGACTAGGGCAATCGCTGCCGTTCCGCTTGCCGTCGAGGTCGAAACTGGCGCTATGGCAGGGGCAGAAAAAGCCCTTCTTTTCCGGGTCGTGAACCACAAAGCAGCCGGCGTGCGGGCAGATCACTTGCAGCGCTTGGACCTGCTTCTCTCCGGTGCGGCGGAGGAACACCGCGCCGACCGGCTGCTTGGGATAGTGGGTCCACGCGTCGCGATGGTCGGCCACCACGGCGAACTTCCGCGGCGTGCCGTCTTCGGGAAGCCCATCCAGGGTGGCCAGACGCATCGAGCGGCCGGCTTGTCCCGCCTGGCGGAGCGGACTCAACAGCGCCAGAACCCCGGCTACGGCCGCCGGCACGTAAACGCCGATGGCCACCAGCAGCGCGATCACCTTGGTGCAGAAACCGCGACGCTCTGGAGTTTGGATTTCAGATTTCGGATTTTGGATTTCGGCCATTGCCAATGCTCGCAGTGACGGATCGTAGGGTGGGTCGAGCGCAGCGAGCCCCGCCAAAAGAACCCAAAACTGCCGGGGCTGCCGCCTGCCGAACGATTATCCCATTGCCGAGAGCATGGCGTCAAGCGCCTTGGTCCGCGCGATGGGTAGCGGATCGGCCAAAAAGGCCCCGGCCGCCTTCTTGTGCCCGCCGCCGCCGAACTGCTCGGCCACCCGGGCACAGTCGAGTTGGCAGCGACTGCGGAAGCTGATCTTGAACCCTCCCGACTTCTGCTCCACCAGGATCAACGCCGCTTCCGACCCGGCGACGCCGAGCAGGATGTTGATCAGGTCTTCGCTGTCGGAGGGAAGTGCGCCGCTGCTGGCAAAATCGGCCTGCTCGATCCAGGTGTAAATCAGCCGCCCGTCCAATTCTTTTTGCGTCCGGGCCAAGGTTGTCCCCATCAGTTTTAGCCGGCTCAAGCTGTCATTTTCATACAGGTCCTTGTAGATCCGGTCGGGCTTGGCGCCCGCATCGACGAGGCGGGACGCCAGGCGCAGCGTGCCGCTGCTGGTCGAGCCGAAACGGAACCAGCCGGTATCGGTGGCCAAGGCCACGAAGGCCGGTACGGCGATCCGCGGCGTAAGCTCCACGCCCAGTTGATCGGCCGCATCGATCACCAGCCGGCCGGTGGCCTCGGCCTCGGTGTTCTTGAACATTTCCGCGCCCAAGTCGTCGGCGCTGACATGATGATCGAGCACGATTTTCTTCAGCTTCGTGGCGCGGAGCACCGCGGCCATCGGCTCAAGTTGGGCCCAGGCCGAGGTGTCCAAAATCATCAACACCTCGTAGCTTTCGATGATCTCGGGGGTGACGTCCACGCCCAATTGTTTGAGCCGGCCCTCCGGATCGATGAAACGTTGCGTGGGCGAAGGGGCAAAGCCGTTGGCGATGAGCACTTCCTTGCCCAACGCTTCAAGCACCCCCGCCATGGCCAATTCGCTCCCCAGGGCGTCGCAATCCGGGCGGACGTGGCTCGTGAGCACGAAGCGGCGATGCGCCCCGACGATCTCTTTGAAACGTGACCAGTCGATCATGGCAATCCTGTGATTAAGTGATTCGTGGATCGTTGATGGAGCTTCGAGTGTCCCAGCGGTCGACGACTTCCAGCGTCGCCGCGACGTCGCGATCCAACTGCGACACCAAAGAGCCGACCGAATCGAACCGCTCAATATCTCTGAGCCGGCTGAGAAAATCAACCTCAATCGTCCGGTCGTAAAGCGAGCCGTCATAGCCGACGAGATAAGCTTCGATCTTCAGTTCCCCCTCGTCGAAGGTCGGATTGCCCCCCACGCTCATCGCGGCCGGCCAGAATTGCCCGTCCACCAGCGCCCGGCCGGCATAGATCCCCACGCCGGGCAAGAGCGTATCGACCTGGCCCAAATTGGCCGTGGGATAGCCCAGTTGAGAGCCGCGGCCGGCACCATGGATCACCTGACCGCGGATGCGGTAGGGCTGCGTGAGCATTTCCCGCACGCTCCCGACCTCGCCGGCGGCGATGAGAGCGCGGACCCGCGAGCTGGAGATGATTTGGCCATCCCAACGCACCGGCTCGACGACTTCCAATTCCACGCCGGTCTGCCGGCAATAGCCAGCCAGCAGTTCCACGTCGCCCTGCCGCTGCCGGCCGAAGAAAAAGTTGGGGCCTTCGACCAATCCGCGGGCGCTGAGATGGTCGTGCACCACGCGATCAAAAAACTCCCGCGGTTCGAGCTTCAGGAACGCCTCGTCGGTCGGAAAGGCAATCACCGCATCGACGCCCAACTCGGTCAGCAGTTCCGCCTTGCGCTCGATCCAGGTCAACGGGGCAGGCGCGCTGGCGGGCCGCAAGACATGGGCCGGCGGGGGGTCGAAGGTGAACACCACCGCGGGGCCGCCCAGCCGCTCGCGCATGGCCAGCAGCCGCTCCACGATGCGGGCGTGCCCTCGGTGCACGCCGTCGCAATTGCCGATCGCCACCACGCCCGCACGCCAGGCGTCGGGCAATTCTCCCAAGTCGCGGATGAGGTTCACTGAAAGGATGAAGGATGAAGGATGAAGGATGAAGGATGAAAACAGCCGCGGATGTATATCCGCGGCTACCGCCGACCACCCCTGCGCCCTACCCCGTGCCGACTTCTCACTCGTCGCCCGGATTTCGCGCCGGCCGGATTTCCTCGCCGAGGCGGCGGATCTCGTCGCGCAGCCGCGCCGCTTCTTCGAATTCTTCCGCGGCCACCGCTTCTTCCAGACGCTGCCGCAAGGCGCGGACCTTGAGTTGCGGGCTGGCCGCCTGGCCGCTGCGGAGTACCTCGTCGCGCCAACGCTCCAGGCTGATCAGCTCCGCACACTCCCGCGCCCGTTCGCTCTGCCCGTAGTCGTCGAGAAACTCCTGGATCGCTTCGATGCCCGAATCGATCACCTGCAGCGCTTGATCCACGTCTTTGTTGTTCAACAGCGGAGTGGCGACGGCGCGGGCGTGCATCATCGTAACGTACGGCCGCCACTGGTCGAAGTATACCCGATGCCGCTCCTGCTCGGCATGGGTGCGGACAAAAGCAAAGAGCCGCAGCGTGCGGGCCGTGTCGCGGGCGCAGTGTTCGTATTGCTCCAGATGCCAGAAGGCCACATAGCGGTGGTAGTATTGCACCCCTTCCCGCCACAGCCGCATGCACTGCGCCTCGTCCAGTCGAAAAGGCGGGCCGTCCGGGTGCGACAGGTCGTACACCTGCTGCCGCTGCACTTCATAGTCCAGCCAGGACTCGGAGTTTTCCGGGCGGGTGCCGTCGGGCCGGCCGTCGATCTCCATTTGGAGAATCCCCAGCTCGACGCGCAACTGGATCTTTTCCCGGCCGTCATCCCCGCGGACGATCCGCGCGCTGATTTGATCCGGGTCGTAGTCCCAATCCGTGAGAATGCTGGAAATGTCCTGGGACATCGCCCTTCCCGATCCGCGGCGTCTGGTACGGCCGGAGCGTCAATCGCTCGATTCGCGGGTCACGGGCTCCATCACCTTGGTATTGCGTTCCACCGCCAGCACAATCGTGCGCTGTTCGGCGCCGTCGGCGCTGCTGGCCACGATCGGCAGCACTTGTCTGCGGTCGGGCAAGCTGAATCGTACCATAAAGGAGCCATCGGGCTGAAGGCGCACCGGTTCGCCGCGGAGGGTGACGTGGGAGTTGGGATCGGCGGCCCCGAAGACCACCAACTCGGCGTCCACGTCGAACTGGAACTCGTGGTGCGGGCCGATCGCGGCCACGCCCAGTCGGGACGAAAGCGGCGGACCCATGGGCCGCTCGGAATGTTCCTCGAGGATTTCCCGCAGTTCCCCGTGGCCGTTGGCGCCGTTCTCGCTGCTGTAACCCCCGCTCAAAGCGTAGATTCGGTCGCAATCCTTGGCCACGTCGGCCCAGTTCCGATCGAAGGCCTCGCCGGGGGATACCGCCGGAGTGTGGACCACGTTGCTGCGGGCCAAGGCATAGAACTTGCCGCAGGGCGATTGGTAGCCGATGTCCATCTGATAGGTTTTCGGCGGGTCCTGGACGTCGATGTACCAGGTGTTCACGCCGCCGTGTACGTCAATCTGACGCACCATGCGACGAGCGCTGGTGGCTGTGCCGTCGGCCGTGATTTCGTGCACCCGCAACACCGGGCGGGCACCGTGCCAGTGCTGACCCATGGCCACTTTGGCCCGCTCAATGCTGGCGCGGTGCAGCTCCCAATAGGCGTGCAGCCAGTATGGATCACGCACCATCACCACCAGCCGGTCGCGGACCGGGCCATCGCCGTTGAGGCCGTTGCGGAATGCCAGGTCTTTGAACTGCGACAGCCGCTCCTTGATTTGCCGCAGCCGGTTGCGGATTCGGGTGGTTTTTGCCTTGCGGGCCGCCTCGCCGTTGCTGCCATTGCCATGGACCAGCACGGCCGTCGCGGCTTTGCCGTTGCCGTTGGTCTTAGCGCGCTTGGCAAGGCTGGGGCCGTCGGACTTGGCGTGTTTGAGCAAGGCTTTAATCAGTTGGTCTTTCCGCATCGAGTGCCATCCCGACACCCCCTTCTTTCTGGCCATTTCCGCCAGGTCCTTGACCGTGTGCATTTTGAGCTTGGTCGTGGTAATCACGGAATTTTCCTCCGGGTTGCCTCGCTACCCCGCTGGGGCCGGCGACGGCGAAATAAACCATGGCTGGTGATCGTCCTTGACCCGGACAGAACAAGCCCCCATCCTCGCGGTATCTTGGAACCGCACGGGGCGCAACGACGCGAACACTTCTGCGGTAATGCAATCAGGCCGATCGTGCACTTGGACGGACAACATTCTCGCCCTTTGTGTAGTGCGGGGGGCGGTGAAATCAGGTGGGCACCGTCCCTACACTGCCGCGTCCATCTCCGGGGCCCAAGGTCCCCATCAGTATCCCGCCCGGGGTAGGCACCCAACCGCTTTCCTTGGGCGGGGTGGGCAGGGCGGAAAACTCTGACAGCTTCGATTCTAATTGACGCGCCGGAAAAACGCAACAAGCACCACTCAAGTTCCTTAAAAATCGATTCCGTAAATAATTCGTATCTCAATTACTGCAAATAAGTTACAGCTCCGCACTAAACTCGGCCGATCTAGCGGAAATCGTGGGGGGATCCATCTCCCGCGATGCAACAAAGAGCCGTGCGCCATTCTAGGCGCCTGTCTCCCACGGGATAATAACGTTGTGCGGGGGGCAAAACCGGCTCGGTAGCGTGGGCAGTTTGCAGGGTTCCACGCTGTGAGCTATTCCTACAATGCCGCTTTAGCCATACCCTGCTTGTTGTGTCGACCGTTGACACCCCGACCGCAGAGCGTTAGATTCTCCTGTTTTGCCAGCCTTACCGGATGACTGCGTGTGAACCCATCGCCTGACGACCGCTCAGGGCTTGCTCGGGCTATGGAATTGGCAAGCCGGATCACGGCGGTCTGCCTCGAAATGGTTTTGCCCGCGTTGTTGGGATACTGGATCGATCAACGCCTGGGAACCAAGATCGTCTTGACGCTTGTGGGAGGCGTGTTGGGGATCGTGGGCGGGATGATGAGCTTGGTTCGGATGACTCGGTCGCTTACGCGGCCTCCGAAGGATCACAACGGCTCCGACGAGCGTTGACTGCGGTTATGCGATCTTGGTATCTCCAATTACGTCGCGGCAGTCTGGCGCTGCGGGAAACGGCATTGCTATTGGCTTTGTTATTGGCGTGGCTGGTTGTGGCGCCGCCGAGTTTTTGGCTCCATGGCATTTTGGGATTGGCGGCAGCAGCGCTGGCGGCACTGGTTTGCGCGGCCGCGGCCGCCGCAGCGCTGGCGATCGGCGAGCTGTCTGCGTTTTCGACCGGTCCCGTTGTGCGGCTATTACTGGCCATGGCCATGAGGGCCGGCGTTCCGCTCCTGTTTGTAATGGTGGTCCAGCTACATGGAGGGGTATTAAAGGAGGCGGGCCTTGTTTACTATGTGGTACTGTTTTATCTGCTATCCTTGGGCGTGGAAGTTCCCTTGTCGATCGCGCGTGGCAACCAATGCCCTGGTTGCCCGGGCACCGCACGAAACTCGGTTTGAGCATTGATGGCTGATTCCTCTGAAATCATCCGGCACGCGCAGGACTCGGATCACTTCTTGTTGCCCCTGGGCATCGAGATCCATATTCCGCAGCCGTTCGCCGCGTTGGGGTTCCATATCACCAAGTTCATGGTCTTGGAACTTGTGGCCGTGGTGCTGATGTTTGCCGTTTTCATCCCCTTGGGGCGACGGATCGCCACGGGCAAGCCGCTCCGCGGGCGGTTTTGGAACTTCATGGAAGTGATGTTGATTTTTATCCGCGACGAGGTGGCGCGGCCTTCCATCGGCAAGCACGATGCCGACCGTTTTCTGCCGTTCTTGTGGCAGGTCTTCTTTTTTATCCTTTTTATGAACCTCTTGGGCCTGATTCCCTCGGCCGGTTCGCCCACCTCGGCGCTGGCGGTGACCGCGGCCTTGGCGGTGGTCGCCTACGTGACGATGTTGGGCGCCGGCATCGCCAAGTTTGGTCCGCTGGGTTACTGGGTCGGCCAAATTCCTCACATGGACGTGCCTTGGGTGCTGGCCATCTTTCTCAAGCCCATGATTTTCATCATCGAGGTGGGCGGCATGGCCATCAAGCACTCCATCCTCGCCGTGCGTTTATTTGCCAATATGTTCGGCGGGCACCTGGTGCTCGCCGTGATCATCGGCTTCGTCGCGGAAACCGCCCGTAGTTGGATTTGGTACGGCGTGATGCCGGCAAGCGTCTTGGGGGCCACCGCTTTAGGGTTCTTGGAGTTGATGGTGGCTTTCTTGCAGGCCTACGTATTCACGTTTCTGGCCGCGTTGTTCATTGGCATGTCGGTGCATCAGCACTAGAGCACGAGCGAAGCGATGCAGCATTGTGGCCAATTGTGGAGACGAAGATGGGTGGCATGCCGTCACTCGGCGCAGCCGAGGATCGGCATGCTTTTTCCGGCTATTGGGGATCGTTCCCTTTTTCCCGCAATCACGTTTTAGAAGGAGATTTCTCACGTGAACAGCTTCCTGAAGATTGCAGCGATGGTTCTGGTGGTGTGCCTGGTTGCCGCGCCGGTATTTGCCCAGTCGGCCGCTGGCGAAAAGGCCCCCGCGGCTGCGGCCGCGGCGGCCGCCCCGGAGCACTCCTCCCTGCTCTTGGGCGGAGCGATCGGCAGCGGCATCGTGATCCTCGGCGCGGGTTTCGGCATCGGCCGTATCGGCGCCAGCGCTGTCGAAGGGATGGCCCGGCAGCCGGAAGTTGCCGGCAGCATTCAGGCCGCGATGATCATTTCCGCGGCGCTCATCGAAGGGGTGACCTTTTTCGCGTTAATCGTTTGTATGCGGAGTATCTGATCGTTGGCCCCCTGGTCCTTTTGTCGTTGACGGTTTGCAATGGGTAAGCTCAAGAACAGTTTGTTGCGGGGATTCGTATCCGGACTGGCCTTGGCCGCGGTCCTGGCGGTCGCGACCTATTCCGCCGCGGCCGAGACGCACCAGGCCGCCGATGGCCGGTCGGCGCCGGCCGAGAATCCGCGCGGCGGCGACGCCTCCGCCGCTCACGAATCCGCGCCGGCCAACCCCCTGGAGTGGAAGAGCGACCTGGCCCTTTGGACCGCCGTGGTCTTCCTGGTGATGCTCTTCGTGTTGTGGAAAGCGGCCTGGAAGCCCATCGCGCAAGGCCTCGACAAACGCGAGAAATCGATCGCCGATCAAATCGCCCAGGCCGAGCGCAACAACCAAGAGGCCAAGGAATTGCTGGCCTCCTACCAGCAAAAGCTCAACGGCGCCCAGGACGAAGTCCGCGCCATCCTCGATCGTGCCCGCCGCGACGCCGAGCAGGCCGGCCGGGAAATATTGGAAAAAACCCGCGAGGAGGTGCAGCGGGAGCACCAGAAAGCCTTGCGCGAGATCGACACCGCCGCGGCCGTGGCGATGAAGGATCTGGCCCAGTTCAGCGCCGGCCTGGCGGTGCAATTGGCGGGCAAGATCGTCCGCGGCAACCTCAAACCGGTCGATCATGCCGAGTTGGTCGACCAGGCCATGCGGGACTTCCGCAAGGTGAAGGCCGGCAGCGTCCGCTGAACCCCGACGTCGTGCGTAAAACAACGTAGCAACATGCCCTTGAGAATCCCCAAAGACCTGACGCCCCGCGAAGCCGCGGAGTTGGCTGCGCAGATCGACACCGAGGTCGGCGCGGAGCACATCGCCCGGGTCTACGCCGAGGCCCTCTTGGGCGCGGCGGAACACCAGGGCGTTCTCGACGCGATCGTCGAGGAATTCGACGCCCTGGTCGCCGAGGTGCTCGACGTCCATCCGGAGTTCCGGGTCTTGTTATCCGCCCTGACGATCTCGCAGGAAGCGATGGCGGGGATCCTCGACCGGATCTTCGCCGGCCGGGCCTCTCCGCTGTTGTTGAACTTCCTCAAGGTGCTCGGACGGCACGGGCGGCTGGGCTGTCTCCGCTCGATCCTCCGCCAGCTCCATGATCTTTACGATACATTGCGCGGCCGCGTCCAGGTGCAACTGGTCACGGCCGTTCCGCTGGATGAAGCCCAGTCGCAGCGGATCCGGGAATCGTTGCAGACCGTCCTGGGACGGGAGCCGATCATCGAGCACGTGGTCGACCCGGAGGTGATCGGCGGGGCCGTGGTCCGCGTCGGCGATACGCTGTACGACTCCTCGGTGGCCCGGCAATTGGAAACCCTGCGGCAACAAATGATTGATAGGAGTGTCCATGAAATTCAAAGCCGACGAGATCGCTTCCGTTATCCAGCAGGAAATTGAGCAATTCCAGTCCCAGATCAACGTCCGTGAAGTCGGCCAGGTGATCGAGGTGGGCGATGGAATTGCCCGGATTTACGGGCTCTCCGGCGTAATGTCCGGGGAAATGATCGAGTTCCCCGGCGGCATCTACGGCCTGGCCTTCAACCTGGAAGAAAATTCCGTGGGGGCCATCATCCTCGGCGACTTCCGCAGCATCAAGGAGGGCGACGAGGTCCGCAGCGTCGGCCAGTTATCGAGCGTGCCGGTGGGCGACGCGGTGCTGGGGCGGGTGATCAGCCCGTTGGGCGAGCCCTTGGACGGCGGCGGACCGATCCTCACCACGGAGCGCCGCCCCGTGGAAACGCCGGCCCCCGGCGTGGCCCAGCGGCAGCCGGTGAACCAGCCGCTGCAGACCGGCATCAAGGCCATCGACGCCATGACCCCCATCGGCCGCGGCCAGCGGGAGTTGATCATCGGCGACCGCAAGACGGGCAAGACCGCGATCTGCATCGATACCATCATCAATCAGAAGAACTTCGACGTGAAGTGCTTCTACGTGGCGATCGGGCAGAAAGAGTCCAACATCGCCCGGCTCATCGACACTCTTCGCCGCGAAGGGGCCCTGGAGTATACCACCGTGATCGTGGCCGGCGCCGCCGACCCGGCGCCGCTGCAATACATCGCCCCTTATGCCGGCGCGGCCATGGCCGAGTATTTCATGTACAAGGGGCAGCACGCCTTGATTATCTTCGACGACCTCTCGCGGCAGGCCCAGGCCTATCGCCAGATTTCGCTGTTGATGCGGCGTCCGCCCGGTCGCGAGGCCTATCCCGGCGACATCTTCTATTGCCACAGCCGCCTGTTGGAACGTTCGGCCAAGCTCAACGACGAGTTGGGGGGCGGATCGCTCACGGCGCTGCCGATCGTGGAAACGCTGGAAGGCGAGGTCTCGGCTTATATTCCCACCAACGTGATTTCCATCACCGACGGCCAGATCTACTTGCAGCCCGATTTGTTCTTCGCCGGCCAGCGTCCGGCCATGAACGTGGGCATCTCGGTCTCCCGCGTGGGCGGCAAGGCGCAGATCGCGGCCATGAAGCGGGTGGCCGGCGGGTTGCGTTTGGACCTGGCCTCGTTCCGCGAGTTGGAAGCCTTCGCCCAGTTGGGCACCGATCTCGATCCGGCCACGCAGTCCCGTTTGGATCGCGGCTACCGCATGACCGAGTTGTTGAAGCAAGGGCTTTATCACCCCATGCACGTGACCGACCAGGTGTTGAGCATCTACGCCGGCACGCGCGGCCATCTGGATAAGATCCCGCTCACCGAAGTGCACAACTGGGAGAGCGAATTTCACCGCTTCATGCGCGAGGACAAGCTCGCCATCTGGCAGAAGATCACCGACAGCAAGGACCTCGATAAGCCCACGATGGCCCAATTGGACCAGGCTTTGCAAGAATTCCAAGCCCGCTTCCAAAAGACGCAGAAAGTCCCCGTTACCAGTTCCTGACCGCGGTTAACTTCGAACTTCTAACTCCCAACTCCCAACTCCTTCCCTCTCACCCATGGCTAAAGCCCGCGCACTCGACCGCCGCCGCCGCTCGATCCGCAATATTCGCAAGATTACGCGGACCATGGAGCTGATCGCCACCGCGCGGTTCAAAAAAGCCATGGACCGCGCGCATGCCGCGTCGGACTACACGCGGCGGATCACCAGCCTGGTGGCCGACCTGGCCCGCAGCGGCCTGGAAGTGAGCCATCCGCTGTTGACCCCGCGCGAGGAGGTCCGCCGCGCGCGGCTGCTGGTGCTCAGCGCCAACCGCGGACTGTGCGGCGGCTACAACGCCAGCGTGCTGCGGCTGGCCTACGCGCGCTGGGCCGAGCTGAAGAGCGAGGTCCCGGACGCGGTGCTGGAAGTCTCCGGCAAGCGCGGCATTTCGGCCTTCCGCTTCCGCAAGATCACGCCCGCGGCGACCTATATCCACTTCGAAGACAAGCCCTCCTTCGACCAGGTCAACGTGTTGGCCGATCGCTATCTGGAGGAATACGCGGCGGGCCATTTGGACCGCTTGGACGTGGCGTACACCCGTTTCGAATCGCTCGGCCGGCAGGCGGCCGTCGTGGAGACGTTGTTGCCGATGACCGAGTTGGGCGGCGCCGCGGCGGAGGAAAACAACGGCGACTTGCCGCAGTACGAATTCCTCCCCTCGGCCGCCAGCATCCTCGAAGAAGTGGTACCCACGGCCTTCAAGGTCAAGCTTTTCAAGTGTTTCCTCGACGCGGCCGTGAGCGAGCAAATTGCGCGGATGGTGGCCATGAAAGCCGCCACCGAAAACGCCGACGCCATGATCAGCAGCCTCTCGATCACTTACAACCGTGCCCGGCAAACGCAGATTACCTCGGAACTGCTCGAGGTCGTCGGCGGCTCCGAGGCGATCGGATAACGATACCCGACGAACTCCACGATTTCACGCAAGAGTCTTTAACCCCCGATCAAGACATGTCGACTATAACGGCCCAGAACATCGGACACATTACCCAAATCATCGGTTCGACCTTTGACGTCGAGTTCGCCGAGCATCAGCTCCCCGAGATCTACAATGCCGTAAAGGTGGTCTCGAACGAGAAGGGCGTCGCGCTGGACCTCACCGGCGAAGTGCAACAGCATCTCGGCGGCGGGCGGGTCCGCTGCATCGCCTTGGGCGGCACCGACGGCCTGATCCGCGGCATGGATTGTCTCGATACCGGCTCTCCGGTGACGGTTCCCGTAGGGAAGGCCACGCTGGGCCGGGTGTTCAACCTGCTCGGCGATCCGGTCGACGGCCGCGGCCCCATCCAGGCCGACGACCGCTGGCCCATCCACCGCGATCCGCCCGAAGTGACTGAACTGTCGACCAAGACCGAGTTGTTCGTCACCGGCATCAAGGTGATCGACCTGCTGACGCCCTTCGTCCGCGGCGGCAAGGCCGGCTTGTTCGGCGGCGCCGGGCTGGGCAAAACGGTGATCCTCACCGAGTTGATCGCCCGCATCGCCAGCGCCCACGGCGGTTTCTCGGTGTTCGCCGGGGTCGGCGAGCGGACTCGCGAGGGCAACGATCTCTGGCTGGAAATGCAGGAGGCCAAGATCGGCGATACCGGCCGCAGCGTGATCGAGCAGACCTGCATGGTGTTCGGGCAGATGAACGAGCCGCCGGGGGCCCGCCTGCGGGTAGCCCTCTCGGCGCTGACCATGGCCGAATACTTCCGCGATTCGACCGGGACCGACGTGCTGTTGTTCATCGACAACATTTTCCGTTTCTCGCAAGCCGGCAGCGAGGTCTCGGCCTTGTTGGGCCGCATGCCCTCGGCCGTCGGATATCAGCCCACGTTGAACACCGAGATGGGTGCGTTGCAAGAGCGGATCGCCTCGACTTCCAAGGGGGCCATCACTTCGGTGCAGGCCGTGTACGTGCCGGCCGACGACCCCACCGACCCCGCCCCCGCCGCGGCCTTCGGCCAGCTCGACGCCTTCCTTTACCTGGAGCGCTCGATCAGCGAGAAGGGGATTTATCCGGCCGTCGATCCCTTGGCCTCGGCCAGCCGGATCCTCGATCCGCAATACGTGGGCGAGCGGCATTTCAACGTCGCCCGCCGCGTCCAGCGGACCCTGCAGCGCTACCGCGAGCTCCAGGACATCATCGCCATTCTCGGCGTCGACGAATTGAGCGAGCAGGACAAGCTGGTGGTGCATCGCGCGCGGCGCATCGAGCGTTTCCTCTCCCAGCCCTTCCTGGTGGCCGAAGCGTTTACCGGGAAGCCGGGCGAAGTCACGCCCCTGGAAGACACCATCCGCAGCTTCGAAGAACTCTGCGACGGCAAGTGGGACCACCTGCCCGAGCAGGCCTTCATGTACGTCGGCGTAATCGAGCAGGCGGCCGCCCAGGCGGAGAAGATGGAAGCAAAGTAGCCGGTAAAAGGCAGTTGGCAGTGTGACTCACCCGAGATCTGCGATCAAAAATCTAAGAACTAAGATCTAAGAACTTAAAATGCAATGCATCCTGGTCACCCCCGAGGCCACGCTCCGCGACCAAGAGGCCGATTTCGTGGCCCTGCCGCTGTTCGATGGTGAGATCGGCATCGCTCCCGGCCACAGCCCGATGATCGGTCGGCTGGGCTATGGGGAGATGCGGATTCGCCGCGGCCAGGAAACCGCGCGGTTCTACGTCGAGGGCGGTTTCGTGCAGGTGCTCAAGGATACCGTTTCCGTGCTTTCCAACCGGGCCCTGCCGGCCGAAGCGTTGGATGTCGCGGCGGTCGAGGAGTTGCTCCACGCGACTTTGAGTCAGCCGGCGCACACCCCCGAGTCGCTGGCGGTCCGCCAGCGCACGGTCGATCAGGCCCGGGCCCAGTTGCTCGTTGCCGGCCGGGCTCAGTAGCGGCGAGTTGCGTAGACACCTTCGGCCGTGCCTCCGTGGCGAGGCGGGCGCCAACGTGCTAAGCTGGCCGAGATGAGATCGCGCTATTTGGTTCTGGGCCTGATTGTCGGGCTGTTCGCCTGGTATTTCGCCGCGGCGCTGTTTGGCTCCGACCTGTTCGTCTTTCGCGACGCGGCCGACTTCTATCAGCCGCTCTTCCAATTCACCCGCAGCCAATGGCTCTGCGGCTCTTTGCCGCTCTGGAATCCTTACGAGAACCTGGGCATGCCGCTGGCCGGCAATGCCACGTCGAGCGTCTTCTATCCGGGCACACAGATCTTTTTGTTGCCCTGGGATTATGCTTGGAGCTACAAGATCTACGTCCTGGCCCACGTGCTGCTGGCCGCGGCCACCGCCTACCGCACGGCACGTCGTTTCGGCTCCAGCGTCGAGGCGTCGGGACTGTGTGCGCTCTGCTACGCCTTTGGCGGCAACGTGCTCTACCAGTATACCAACGTGGTGTTCCTGGTCGGCGCGGCGTGGCTGCCCGCCGCGCTCGAAGCGGCCGACCGGATGCTCGTGGGCCGCAGCTTCGCCGCGGCCGTTGGGCTGGGGGTGATTTTGGCGCTGATGACCTTGGGCGGCGATCCCCAGGCCGCCTATCATGCCGGGCTGTTGGCCGCCACCTACGCCCTCGGGCTGTGGTGGTGTGAACGACGCGATTCCTTGGGTGGCGTGCCCTTACGCTTTGGGTGGCATGCCCTCACGACGCGTAGCGTCGGGTGGGCATGTTCGGCACGCCCACCGACATGCCTACCCGCGGCAACGCCGCGTGAAGGCATGCCACCCGATTCGGAAGTTGGCGCCGAATCCGTTCACCCCACGCCTCGCACCCCACGCCCCGCTCGCTTCCTCCGTAGCCGCCCTGCCCTGCTGGCGGTTGCCGCGGCCATCGGCTTTTTGCTGGCCGCCGTCGCCGTGCTGCCGTCGATCGAGTTCGCCGCGCACAGCGAGCGTTCAGCCAGCCGGGTGGCGCGGAGCATCTACGAGATTTCCGGCTGCCTGCGCCATCCTGATGCCGGCACACGCATCGTCCGGGGGCTGACGGCTCGGGTCGATCCGGGCAGCCACGAGGAACACGTGTATCAGTTCAGCGTCGGCCCGTGGCGACTGGTCGAGTACTTCTGGCCGAATTTCAGCGGCCGGCAGTTTCCCGAGAACCGCCGCTGGCTCGACGCCCTGCCCTGGGAAGGACGCATTTGGGTCCCTTCCTTTTACATGGGCCTGTTGCCGCTGCTGCTGGCATTGGTCCGGTTGCGGCTCCGCGGCACAAAGGTTGCGCGGGGAGACTCCCCTCTCCCGCAAGCGGGAGAGGGGCAGGGGGTGAGGGTGGGTGGCAAGATTCCAGGCGTATTTCAGTCCCCATCGCCCTCACCCGGTTCGTTCCTCGCCACCCTCTCCCGCGCGCGGGAGAGGGAAGAACTTGGGCGCTTCCGTACCCGCTGGCTCTCCTGGATCGTCCTTCTTTCGGTCATCGCCAGCTTCGGTTGGTACGGCCTGGGCTGCCTGGAATCGCTCCGCGTCGAGATCCTCGGCCGAGGCACGCCGGTCGTCGATCCGCCCTTCGGCGGACTGTATTGGCTGATGACGATGCTGCTGCCGGGCTACATCCAGTTTCGCTATCCGGCCAAGCTGCTTACCGTGGCGGCGCTGGGACTGGCCATGCTCGCCGCGCAGGGTTGGGATCAGGTGTTGTGGGTCGAGCCGCGGCGGGTCCGCCGGGCCTTGCTGAGTCTCGGCGCCGTCAGCCTTTTCGCTGCGCTCGTCGCCCTGGCGATTCGGCCTTTCTGGAACGGCTGGTTCGCTCACGCCGAGCCCAATCCGCTCTTCGGACCGTTGGACACAGTCGGCGCCGCCGGCGACCTGCTTCGCTCGCTCCTCCACGCCACGATCCTCTGCGGGCTGTTGGCGTGGCTGGTAAAGGGCCGCGCAGGAAATGGGTCGCCCGCCCTGAGGCACGAAGGGCGTGCCGGATCTGAAAACCACGCCCATCGCCGCGTTCTGAGCGTGCCACCCAAGGCCGCGGTGCTACTTCTTTTGACCGCGCTGGACCTGGCGACGGCCAACGGCTGGATGGTGGCCTGCGCTCCGCAGCACCTTTGGCAGGAACCGCCCCGGATGGCCGCCGCGATCGCCGCACAAGAGAAGCTTCGCGGCGACGAAGGGCCGTTCCGCGTGTTCCGCGATCCGGATTGGCTGCCGCAAACTTGGCAATCCAGCCGTTCGCCGCAGCGATTGGCGGAGGCCCTGGCATGGGATCGCGCCACGCTCTGGCCCAATCACAACCTGCCGGCCGCAATCGCCCTGGCCGAGGTCTACGGCACGATGATTCCGCTGGACTATCGCACCTTGCTGTGGGCGGCCGGGGATGCCGAGCTGGCCAGGAAGCACACTGCCGCGCCGAGCGAACCGGGCTTGAAACTGCCCGAGGGCCGGCCAGCGCTCGACCTGCTGGGAGCCAAATACTTGATCCTGCCCGGCGCCGATTCCCTGGCCGACACCGTGCGGCTGCCGCTGCCGCTCGACGCCGCGGGAGCCGCCCTGGACGATGTTTCCTTCTTCTACAACCCGCGGCACTTTGCCCGGGCCTGGATCGTGCACCAGGTGACGACCCTGCCGCCGCTGGCGGACGCCGATCTCGACGCGGTCCGCCGCCGCACGGAGGAAGTCCTCCTACGCGACGGCCGGCCGCGAGATTTTCGCCGTGAGGCGGTGGTGGAAGCGTGTGGGGTGTGGGGTGCGGGGGGCGGGGCGAACGTTCATCCCATCTCCGAATCGTGCCGCATCACGCACTACCAGCCGCAGCGCGTGATGATCGACGTGCGCCTTGCGCGGCCGGGCCTGGTCGTGCTCTGCGACCAATATTACCCGGGCTGGCGGCTGACTGTAGAAACTGAGGGGCAACCGCCGCGAGAAACGCCGATCGTGCGGACCAACCGCGTGATGCGCGGCGTTTGGCTTTCCGCCGGCGCGCACCGGCTCACGTATGCGTATCGGCCGGCAACGTTTTATTATGGCGCAATACTCAGTGGACTGGGATGGCTGGCGGTCGCGGGCTGGATCGTCTGGGTGGCGCTGACGTCTCGCCAGTGCTTGCCGATCGCGCGTGCGGTTGGAATTCCGACGCGCGTATGAGATCCAGGGGCCGACGGCCGTTACGCCAAGTTCCTTCACCCCCGGCCCCTCCTCCGCTGCGCGGGCGAGGGGAGCGATGTCAAATCCCCGGATCGAAGGCGTCGTCTTCGCCGCGGATGCGGAGATTCGGTTTCTCCAGCATGACCGTGGTATGCGGGGCGACGCTGCGGGTGAGCCACACGCTCGATCCGATCACCGAATCGTGGCCGATCACCGTCTGGCCGCCCAACACCGTGGCATTGGCATAGATCACCACGCGGTCTTCGAGGGTCGGATGCCGCTTGGTGTTGCGCACCAGGTTCCCGTCGGCATCGGTGGGGAAGCTCAGCGCGCCGAGCGTGACGCCCTGGTAGAGCTTCACCCATTGGCCGATGTCGCAGGTCTCGCCGAGCACCACGCCGGTGCCGTGATCGATGAAGAAATAGTGGCCGATGTTCGCGCCGGGATGGATGTCGATGCCGGTCTTGCTGTGGGCCCATTCGGTCATCATCCGCGGGATCAGCGGCACCTGCAGTCGATGGAGCAGATGGGCCAGGCGATAGACGGTGATCGCCTCCAGCCCGGGATAGCAGAAGATCACTTCATCCAGCGATTTGCAGGCCGGGTCGCCGGCATACGCGGCCTCGACGTCCATGGCCAACACCTGTCGCAACTCGGGCAGTTGCTCGAGGAAGGTAACCGCGCGGGCCTGGCCGAGGGCCTCGAAATCGTCGCGCCGCTGCGGCTCGCAGGCCGTCTGGTTGGCCGCGTCGTGGCACAGCGCCCGGGCGATTTGCAGCGTCAGCGTATCGTGGAGGCGATCGACCAGGTCGCCCACGTGGTAGGCCACGTTGGCCATGTGCAGCCCTTCGCGGCGGCGATAGCCGGGGTAGAGGATCTCCTTGAGATCTTCGGTGGCCTCGATGATGGTGTCGTAATTGGGCAGCGGGCAATGGCCCAGGTGATTGATCGTGCTCACCTCGGTGTAAGTCCTGACGAGCCGATCGGTCAGCTCGGGCAATTGCTCTTTGATTCGAATATCGGTGGCCATAGGAAACCTTCTTGCCCCAAGTTAAAGCGAATCGCCTGTCCCAAACGGACATGGGAGGAAAAACGCGAAAGAGAACGCCAGGGGGGGCGGTCGCGTACCCGCTCAGGCCCGACAACAACAATGGCGGCTACGACAGCAGCGCTGGCAGAGGCGGTACGACTGGATTGCGCGCATGGAGATCACTCCGCGGAACGGTCCCGGCGGTGGGAATCGTAAGCGCCATAGTCCGTAAAATCAAGCCGCTCGCTATAGTCTTCGGCTTCCGCGTGGGGAAAGTTTACTGATCCCGCGGGATAGGATTCTAATTTATCAGTATTTTCAGGAAAAATAGTGACAGGCTTGCACCCGGTCCTACTCTTCCTCTTCTTCCTCGAGCTTGGCCTTGTCGATGATTTCCTTTTGGACGTTGCCGGGCACCACGTCGTAATGGCTGAACTCGATGGTATAGCTCCCCTGGCCGCCGGTAACGCTGGAGAGGGTGCGGGCGTAGGTGGTCACTTCGGCCAAGGGCACCTCGGCGATGATCGTTTGCAGGTCGCCGCCGGCGGAGTCCATGCCCAGCACCCGGCCGCGGCGCCCCGACATGTCGCTGTTGATGTCGCCCAGGTTGCTGTTGGGCACCGTGATCTCCATCCGCACGATCGGCTCCAGCAAGCCGGGCTTGGCCTGCTGGAAGACGTTGCGGAAGGCCATCGAGCCGGCCGTCTTGAAGGCCTGCTCCGAACTATCCACGGGGTGGTGCTTGCCGAAGTACACTTCCACGGCCACGTTCTGCACCTGGTAGCCGGCGATTACGCCGCGGGCCAATCGCTCCTTGAAGCCTTTCTCCACCGCGGGGAGGAAGTTGTTGGGAATCGTTCCGCCCACGATCGAGTCGATCCAGATGAAGTTGTTTTCGGCGTCGTAGTGGAAAGACCGCATCGAGGGGAACCGGTCTTTGACGGCGAATTCCTCGGGCGGGGTGTTCTTGGGGAACGGCAGCATGCGGATGTGGACTTCGCCGAACTGGCCCCGCCCGCCGGTCTGCTTCTTGTGGCGGTACATTCCCTCGGCCTTGGCCTGCACGGTTTCCCGGTAGGGGATTTTCGGCTCCTTGGTTTCCACCTCCACCTTGTCGCGGCGCTTGAGCCGCTCCTGGATGAGCTGCAAGTGCAACTCGCTCATGCCGGTCACGACCAGCTCTTTGGTCTGCACGTCGCGATCCAGGCGGAAGGTCGGGTCTTCCTCGGCGATCTTGTGCAGCGCGCCGGACAGTTTGGCCTCGTCGCCGCGGCTCTTGGGCACCACGGCCAGGCCCACCATCGGCGTGGGGAAATTGATGGGCGGCATCGCCAACTCGCCCAGCGTCACCCCGGTGTGCAATTCCTCGATCTTGGCCACGGCCACGATCTCGCCCGGCCCGGCCTCGTCGGCCGGCTCGTTCTCGTTGGCCTGCATGTGGAACACCGGCCCGATTTTGATTCCTTTCCGCGCCCCGACCGCGGAGATGGTGGAGTCCTTTTTCAGCATGCCGCTGAAGATGCGGATGAAGCTCAGCTTCTGCACGAACGGGTCGATGCGGGTCTTGAAAACCTGGGCCACCAGCGGGCCGGCCTCTTCGGGCTTGACCTCCACCTCCTGCCCCTCGGCGCCGATGGCCTTCTTGACGACCGTGCTGGCCGGCACCGCGCACAGCGCCAGGGCGTCGAGCAACTCGGGCAGCCCGCAACCGGTCTTGCCGGAAACGCAGAACATGGGAATCAGCGTTCCCTGGGCCACGCCCCGGCCGATCAAGCGGGTGAGTTCCTCGGCGCTCGGCTGCTGGCCCTCGAAATAGCGCTCCATCACCGCCTCGTCGACCTCAATGATTGATTCCAGCAGCGATTCGCCGATCTCGGCCGGATCGATCAACGCGCCCGCGGTGTCGGCCGGCGGCTGGATCGTGCTGGCCACGCCGCGGAAATCCGCGCCCTGCCCCAGCGGCACGTTGAACAACACGCAGGCCTTGCCGAACAACTCCTGGACGCGTTCGACCAGCGCCGGGAAGTCGATGTTGTCGCCGTCCATCTTGTCGATCACGACCAGCCGGCCCAAGCCGGCCTTGCCCGACTCGTTGAAGACCCGGCGGGTATTGACCTCGATGCCCGACTGGGCGTTGATCACGATCACCGCGGTATCCACGCCCCGCAGCGCGCCGATGGCCTGGCCGATGAAGTCGGGATATCCCGGGGTGTCGATCGCGTTGAAGTGCTTGCCGCCGTGATCGAAGTGCACCACCGTCGACTCGATGGTGTACTTGTGGGTTTTTTCCTCGTCGTCGAAATCGCAGATGCTCGTGCCGTCGTCCACGCTGGCTTGCCGCTTGACGGCGCCGGTGATCCCGAGCAGCTTGTCGATCAGCGTGGTTTTCCCGGCCGATCGGTGTCCACAGAAGGCAATGTTGCGGAGATCCTCGACTTTGTACTTGGCCATGAAATGATTTCCTTTACCAGTCGATCTCGAATCAGGAATGATATCAATTTCGTTCTACTCAATCGCCGGCCGCCCGCAGCGCCTCCGGCAAAGTCAAAGTTCGTTCATACAATGCCCGGCCGATGATGCAGCCGGCCATCGGTATGGCTGCAAGCCGGACCACGTCGTCCACGGTCGTCACCCCGCCCGACGCCACCACCGCAACGTCCACCGCGGCTTGCATCTCGGCCATGGCCGAGAGGTTCGGTCCGGCCAGCATGCCGTCGGTGCTGATGTCGGTGTAGACGATGGCCGCCAACGGCTCTTGGGCAAACTGCCGGGCAACGTCGATCGCCCGCAAGGGGCTGGTCTCGGTCCAACCCTGGACCGCGACGTACCCTTCCCGAGCGTCGATACCCAAGACCAACCGGCCGGGAAACTCGCGGCACATCTCGCGAAACCAGTCGCCCTGGCGAATGGCCAGGGTGCCGATTACCAGCCGGGCGAGCCCCAAGTCGAGCAGCTCCCGGATAGCCTCTTCCGAGCGGATACCACCCCCAAGTTCACAGGGTACGCGGACCTGATGGAGGATCGCCCGAACGCTGGGCAGATTGGCCGCTTGTCCCGATTTGGCCCCATCCAGATCCACCAGGTGGATCCGCCGGGCGCCGTGATCGACCCAGTAGCGGGCGGCCGCCGCGGGGTCGTCGCCGAAGACCGTCTCGCGGTCGTAATCCCCCTGCTGGAGGCGGACACACCGGCCACCTCGCAGATCGATAGCCGGCCAGACTTCCACTTCGTTGCTACTCCGCGAGCATTCGATGAGCGGGAGGGAAAACCCGTAATATGCCAGAAAGCCGGCCGGGAAGCAATGAGGGGCGAGATAAACGGAAAGGGAGAGGGGGAGAAAGGGAGAACGGGAGATTGGCCAGGCATGGTTTGCGGCATCTCGCCCGTTCTCCCCTCTTACCATCAAGGCCGGCCGCGATGGCAAACTTGGCACAAAAGCTGTTTGCGTCAACGACTGGGATTGTTCAAAATTCGGGCAATATTTCCCGTGCGGTCTCGTTTCCTGCGAAGTGGGACGGCGCGGTTTCTCGCGAATTTCGGGGAGAGTTGTCATGGAGCCCGAGCGATCCCGCCCGCCGCTTACCGTAGAAGAATTTGTTGCACGGATCTTGGAAAAGCGCGACCCGATATGGGAGAAGTATGTCGAGGAACCCCACGATCGCCTGCATCGGAAGCTGGACAGTGTCCGTTTTGGCGCGAACCCGACGCACGACCCCGCCGACGCGGATGATTCGCGGCCTTCGCACGTGTCGCCGGATACGGAGGCGTTTGTGGCGCGGATTACCGGCCGGCCCGCCCCCATGGACACCGCCGCGTTCGTGGCGGCGATTACCGGCGCGGACGGCCCTGCCACCGACCTAGACACCCGGCATCTCGACGAAAACAACTACAACCCGAATGAGCCGAGGGATGAACTAGGCCGATGGACCGCAGATGGATCCGAGTACCGCCGAACGAGAGCGTCGCGTGGACTGCTTCATGCCATGGCGCGGGCCAAGGGCGGCCATGGCCAGTCCGAAGAAGATAAGGCAGATGCTGCCTTCGACTCGACAAATAAGAGGTTCCCGATTTATAATCGCGGGATCGACAGTCGCGATATGAGCACGCTCGATGCGGGAACTCGCGAGCTTGTCGAAGGAAGGAATCGAGCGTTGGTGAAGTCCGGCGTGCTCGCTGGGCACGTCCCGGCGGTGAACATTGGCGGCGAAACCGATGGTGAACTGGGAGTCCGCGGAGCGATTAACGTAAACGTCACGAACCGCGGCACTGGCTTCAATAATGACAAGCCGATTCCGCGACTGTACATGCGAGAGGGAACGGATGCGCACCTTCCGTTCGGTGATCGGACGGTCGACAGGGTCGTATCCCGCGGGACTCCGATCGACGCGGCCACCGCAAACGAGATCGCCCGGGTGATTGCCCCCGGAGGAACCGTCACGCTCGCAGGGCCGGTGACCGGTCCGATTCTACGATGAACGCACACATGCGCGTGGTGAAGGCAATCGGTGCGAGGGGGCATGCCACCCAGGGCTACCACCACGAAAACGGCGTAACAATGCTGACGCCGACGATCGCGGTGGACAAATGAGTTGGCGATGGCCACCAAAAAATATCGCAGTTCGCCGATTTCGCCGAATCATGTGCACTGGGCATCGATTAAAATTCATGCGCCGTTTCCAGTATCGCCTGCGAACGCTGCTGTGTTTGGTGCTGCTGGTTGCGATCACCCTAAGTTGGTACGCGGCACGCGTCCAGCAAGCCGGACGGGAGCGGCAGGCCCTGCGGGCGCTCCGCGGCTGGGGAGGCACGTTCGCCTGCGAATTCTCCGACGCCGGGGGCGCGGCCTCCGACAACCAGCAAGAGATGCGTGCTAGGGGCAGCGATCCGGCCCCCGCCTGGCTACGTGCGGAAGCCCGACTGTTGGGAACCAACGTCCTGGTGTGGGGGCACGTCACGGACGTGTGGCTCCGTTGCGAGAGCGAGGACAGGGGGCCCGGCGCGACCCCTTCGACCGCGGCGGACTGCGCCGCGGTTTGCCGACAGATGGCCCATTTCCCTGGGTTGCAGCGATTGTTCCTCTGCGGCGACTTGTTTACCGACCCGTGCCTGGAGTTTCTTGATCGGCGGCCCCCGCTGATCAACTTGTGTTTTCAGGGACCGCGCCTGACCGATGCCGGGCTTGCGCACCTGGCGGGACTGGCTCAAATGGAATGCCTGAGTCTGTTCGCTTGCCCTGTCACCGACGTCGGACTACTGCACCTGCGGGGAATGATGCGCCTGGCCGTCTTGAACCTTGAAGAGACCCACGTCGCCGGCACGGGGTTGGAATGCTTACGAGGACAGCCGACGCTGGCCGACCTGAACCTGACGCGGAGCCGGGCCAACGACGCGGGCTTGCAGGCCGTGGCCGGGCTACCGCACCTGGAAAAGCTGGAGTTGGCCGAGACGGCCGTCACCGATGCGGGCCTGGCCTGGATTGCCCGCCTATCGCGTTTAAAGGAATTGGATCTCAGCCGTACAGCCGTCAGCGACGCCGGGCTGGTCCATCTCGGCGGGCTATCGCGGCTGAAGCATTTGGACCTCGGTCATACGGCCGTGAGCGACGCCGGCGTGGCCAAGTTGGGCGGTCTCTCGTGTTTGCGAGAGTTGGATCTCGGCGAAACGGCCGTCACCGACGGCGAGGTGAAGAAACTGCGCGGCATGCTGCCGCAATGTAACGTCCGCATGGCGGTCAGGGAGCCGCGCCCCCACCTGGCTGGTGCCCCGGACGAGGCGGGCGTGAGCATCCGCTTTGACCCCAGCACCGGGCGGACGTGGGTTAAGAACGGTTCGCCGAACCTCCTCGTATTCACGCCGGACGTGAAGCCGATTGAAGAAAAGGCAAAGAGCGGGAACTTTCTCGTCTACTTCTGCGCCGACTGGAGCATCTACGACGCGATGCAGGTGAAAATGGCGTCGGCTGCGGCCGATTCGCTGCGGGGAACGGCGAAGGTCGCGGTTCAGCAGTACGCCGCGTACGAGGACGTCACAAGGATGTATCCGAATTTACGCGCGTCGCCTTTTAATCTTCCCCTTTGGGTTCTCATCTCCGACGGGAAGAAACTGGGGCATCTGATCCATCCGAATCGCAGCGACGAAATTGTCGCCTTCGTCGCGAAGAAGCTCAAGGCGGAAAAAAAGACGGCCCCATAGAAACCTCAGGAACCGCGAACGCTCAAGACGAGCTGCATCGCAGACGCGGGTCGGCGAAGCGCCGATAAAAACGAATTCACGAATTCGTTCCCGGAGACAAGAAGCGGCAAAGCAAGCGTGGGAGAAAGGGCGAGGGGGAGGCCCGCCGGCAATGCCGTTTGGCGCGTCTCCCCTACTCCCCTACTTGTTCTCTCCCCACCCCCCTGCTCACATATACCCGCCGTCCATCCCCAGCCGGGTTTGCAGCTCCTCGAACAACCGGGCGTAGGTATCGCTCGAAGAATGGACGTGTTCGGCTTCGGTGATGAACCGCATCTGATCGTCGCAGGGCACTCCCTGCTGCTCGAACACCTCTTCGTAGCCCCCCAGATCTTCGCCGTAGACGATCAGCAGTTTATGCTCGTCGAATTGCACTTCCTGGGGAATCCCCGGATTCAACACCGCGATTCCCGTGCAGCCGTCGTTAATGAGCATCTCTTCGTACTCCCAGAGGATGCTCTTGAGCACGGGCATGTCGATATGTTCGCGATACAGGTCGGTGTGACCGCTGCGATCCCCGCTGTGGCTCGTTTCCAGGACCACGTCGGCCACGCTGCCCAACGGGTCCAATAGCTCCATGAAGACCTCGAACAGGCGATTGGCCGAGACCGCCCCCATCAACACCGGCACCGAGTTGTGGTTTTGTTCGTCGTGGTAGGCGTCGTGGCGGAAGCCCTGACGCGGGACCACTTGCAGGTCATACGAGGGGCGGATCGCGTCGGTCAGGCGGAAATCCCCATAACGGGCGACTCCCAAGTGCGCTTCCAACTCCTCCTCGCTGAGGCGTTCGAAGCTGCTGGTCCCGACCGGCACCGAGCCTTCGCGGATCACGTTTCGGAAAAATCGCTTTAAGAAGCCCATCAATGCTCTCTACTGTCAAGCCAACTCGATTTCGGACAGGTGGCAGCAGTCAATTACAGCGAGTATTGCAGCGAGTGCTGTCTGCGTCTAACAAACCGTAGGTTACGTTCTGGGAAAAAGATATCCCTTCCAATCACTTCCACTTGAGCCGCTTTCCCGGCGGCGGCAAAAACGGAACCGCCGCTCCAGGTGTTTCCTCCCCTCCAAACGGCCTGCCGGCAACACGCACCGAGCGCGCAGCAGCCTACCCTAGTCTAGCACTGAAATATCGCCCCCGCGGCCGATCCGCGCCTCCGCCGCACGAATCCCGCACCCCCTCGATCCAGCTTTCCAAATCGCGGTGAGTTTGCCCGGGGGGGCGACTTTTCGAAGGGAGCCGTTACACTAAACGAATAAGGAGAAATGAACCCTATCATGCATTCTACGCGAACTTCGCAGTGGCGGTTCCCCACCGTTCTGATCTTGTTGGGCCTGTCGGCCGCCGGCGGTTGTTCCGGCCCTTCCGCAGCCGAGTCGGGCACGCCGCTCTCCGCCGCTTATCCCCGGGAAATCTGGGAAATCCTCTTCATCCAGGGATCGCGGGTTGGCTACGGCCATACCACCGTGGATCGCCAGACCCACGAGGGCCGGCCGCTGTTGCGCGTCGAAAATGATACCCACCTGGTAGCGATGCGGGCGCAGCAGCGATCCGAAGAAATGGTCCGCTGTAGCGAATGGAATACGCCTGACGGGCGATTACTGGAGTTCGAAAGCGAAATGACCATGGGGCCGACGCCCATGCGCGTCACTGGCCGGGTGGTTGGCGACCAACTCCAGTTGGTTACCTCGACGCAAGGCAAGACGGTCTCCAGCACGATTCCCTGGTCGGCCGGCTACGGCGGGTGTTATGCCATGGAGCTATCGCTGCTGCGGCAGCCCATGCAGCCCGGCGATCGTCGCCAACTCCAGTTGCTGTTGCCCGGCTTCAACCAGGTGGCCACCGTCGAGCTCTCTGCCCGGGGATCCGAACGGGTGGAACTCCTGAGCGGCCACTACGACTTGCTGCGCATTGAGGCCGTGACCCGTTTCGCCGACGGCCAGACACTGCCGGGCACCCTTTGGGCCGACCGCACCGGCGAGGTCCTTAAAAACCGCACCGATTCCATGAACATGGACTCTTACCGCAGCGATCGGGCCACGGCCCTTCAGAAGCAGGACGTTGGCCCATTGGACCTGACGTTGGATATGTCGGTGAAGCTCAGCCGGCCCTTGGCCCTCAGCCATGCCTCGCGGCGCGTCCGCTATCGCGTGCAGCTCCGCGACGGCGACCCGGCCGGAATTTTCGTCAGCGGCTACAGCCAGCAGGTTCGCTCGATCGACCCGCATACCGCGGAAGTGACGGTGGTCGCGCTGCGGCCCGGTAAGCCCCCGCTCGCCACGGCGCCTGGCGAAACCGCGTCCAGCGACGACCGCGAGCCCAACAACCTGGTGCAGAGCGACGACCCGCGGATCGTGAAAATGGCCCGCGATGCGGCCGGCGATGAAAAGGATCCCTGGCGGGTGGCCCTGAAACTGGAGGACTACGTCTATCGCTTCATCGACAAGAAGGATTTCTCGCAGGCCTTCGCCACCGCCTCGGAAGTGGCCGTCACCCACGAAGGCGACTGCACCGAGCACTCGGTACTGTTGGCGGCGCTTGCGCGGGCGCGGGGAATTCCCGCCCGGGTGGCGATCGGCCTGGTCTACATGGAAGGCGCGGCGGCTTTCGGCTTTCACATGTGGGACGAGGTGTACATCGACAAACACTGGATCGGCATCGATGCCACGCTCGCCCGCGGCGGCATCGGCGGGGACCATCTCAAGTTAGCCCATAGCAGCCTTAAGGGCGGCTCGGCCTATAGCAGCTTTCTGCCGGTGGTGAAGATCAGCGGGCGACTGCGGATCGAGGTGCTCGGGGAAGAATGACGAATGCGGTGAGCCGGCGGATTGTCTACGCACGTTCGTCATTCGGGTTTCGGCTTTCGCCATTGCCCGTCTTCACGGTTCGATCAGATACGCCTGGCCTTCGACGTTCAACAGCAGTGGCTCGTCGAACACCATGTATTGCGCGAGCTGACGCCCGTTGCGGCGGGCCAGCTCAAAGTAGGCGTCGCTGAACTGTTTGACCCGTTTCGCCTGCGCCTGCTGGGCTTCGCTGAGCTGCGAATCGACCCACTGCCCATGGCGGTGGTAGAACGCCCGATTGCCGACGTTGCGGACCGTTTCTTGGGCGGCTTGGGCTCGGCTCATGTCGGCCGGGGCTTCGGCAGGGCCGGACAAGGGCAGCGCGCTCATGGCGGAACCCGCCACAGCTTGCGACCCCGCGGCGAAACCGCCAACGCCTGCTCCGCCGTAGCTGGAATTGAAACTCCCTAGCCGGTCTTGCCTGCGCTTGGCGGACATTTCGACAGGCCGTCGGGCCGCCGGCAGCATACCCGCTTCGAACGCCACGCTGCCCGCATAGGAGCCAGATTGTTGTCCCGGAACCACCATGGCTTTCTGCAGTTCTCCCTTGTAGGCCCGCTGTTGGACCCCACCGTAACCGGAAACCTGATCCAGCGCCAGCAAATTCCCGGCGGCCCGGCGCATGTTGGCGGTAACATCGCCGAGCCGAGTGTTCTCGTCGGCCAGGAACGACGTGTAGGGAGTGAGAATGGCGTGACGCGTGGAGAGATCGACCAGCTCCTTGATCAACTCCTCGTTGCGGCCGTGCAGGTCGATCTCATCGAGGATCTCGCCGATGCGGCGCACGGCCCAGAGCTTTTCCACGAAGCCCCGTGTTTCGTCGGGGCTCTTCTCCACCAGTTCGGCCGGGAAGTCCAACGACTGCCGCTTCCCGTCCACCATTCCGCTCACCGTGACTTTCGCCGCGCCGGGCGTGCGATAGCGACCTACGGTGACCAATTGCTCGCCGGCGAACAGGTCGAACGAGCCGCGGGGATAGACGCGGTTGACCCCCCTGCCCTCTTCGGCCCCTTTGGCGTCCACGGCGAACTCGATCTTCACGTCGGTCATCACCGGCGATTCGATGCGGCGGTAGAGCCGGCTGATGTGGTCTTCGATGTCTTCCTCGGTGCCGACGTATTCACTCTGGCCGAAGCTCGCGCGGACCAGCCGGTCCAGCAAGCGGGCGTTGACGTCGTCGCCCACGCCGAAGGCGAAGATCCGCGCCCGCACCCGGTTGGATTCCTTCGCGTTGGCCACGATCTGTGCCTCGTTCATCTCGCCGGTCGTGGGCATGCCGTCGGTGAGGAAGATGACGTAACTCGGCGTCGTCGCATCCTTGAGCTGCGTCAGTGCGGATTGTAACGCCGCGTTGATGTCGGTGCTCCCGCCCGCATATACCCCGTCGACGAATCCTTCGGCCGCCTTGCGGGTCTGGTCGTTGAACCGCTGCAATTCGGGGCGGAAGCTCTCCACCTGGCTGTCGTAGACGATGATGTTGAACAGGTCGCCGGGCCGCAACCGGTCGAGCATGAACCGCAGGCCGCGGCGGACCTGCTCGATCTTCTTGCCGGTCATGCTGCCGGAACGATCCATCACGAAGACCACCGTTTTTCGCGGCGGCTGTTCCGCCGCGGCCTTGATTTGCGGAGAGGCCAGCAGCAGGAAGTAGCCTTCGTCGGAGCTGTCGGGGCGATAGCTCAACACACGGGCCGCCACTTTTCCCCGTCCCACGTCGTAGAGCAGGCGGAAATCGGAATTGGGCACTCTGTCGTTGGCCCGGTAACTGACGATTGCGTGGTGATCGTCGCTCCGCTGGATTTCCACGCCATGGGTGGGGCTGTAAATATTCTTGATCTCGTCGCCCGTCTCGATGCTGACGCGGATTTCCACCCGCTGGACCGGTTGCGACGTGTATTTCGCCGTGCTCAAAGGGAAGAGGAAATCGGTCAGCCCGTCGGCCTTCCGGCAGAGTTGCGCATAGCGGAGAGAAACGGTCCGCTTGGCCCCGGCCGGCACCGGAAAGACATTGGTGCGGAACATTCCCGTGCCGATCCATTCCAACAGCGCCGGGTCGCGGTTCTTGCGGACGATCTCCTCGTACATCCGCCGGGCCTCTTCGGCACTGAGCAACCGCGCTGGATGCTCGCGGCCGTCGACCAGCAGCGTCATCTGTTCGATCGCGCCGTCGTAGGGGAGCGGGAAGACAAACGCCACTTCCAGGGGCCGGCTGCCGGTGTTGACGAAAGATTGCGACACCTGCACCTGCGCCACCTGGTCCACCAGCCGGGCGTGAACCTCAAGCTCTGCGATCTTGTAGGTCGTGTCCTGCCACGGACGCGGAATCGCGGTGTGGATCGGCCGTGGCAAGCGGACGGGCAATTGGCGATCGATCACGATCAGCACCCCCTGCCCCGCGGCGACCGCGGACCACAGCAACGCCCCCAGAGCAACCGCCAGTTGTGTTGTCGATCGGGCCACGGCTCGTCCCTCCTTTTCCTTTTTCTCGGTCATTGGTCCTGGGATTCGGTCGCTACTTGAGACGCTTTATCGCTGCAATAAGTTCCCGCGGTGGCGACAGATCGATAGGGAATTCATCAGACCCATGAGTTTTATAAGCGGGGTAAACGGGGAAGGAGGCGTCGTTTTCCGCAAAGTGTCAGATTCTTTTTTTGCGGGGATTTGCCGGGCTTGTTTGACCCGTCCAGGCCACGGGATATGATCTTTGTGGAATCAGCTTCCGACCCAGTTCTGGGGTGGTTCCCGCAACGCTTCCTCAATATCTCACACAAAGGAGGAACGAGATGGAAACGGCCAAGCAAGTTTCGGTAACTCTGGCGAACAAACCAGGCCGGCTCGCGGCGATGCTCGGAGAGCTCAGCAAACGGAAAGTCACGCTCCGCGCGCTCTCGGTGATGGATTCCGGCGACCGCGGCATGCTCCGCTTCGTCCCCGCGGATGTCGAACACGCCGTGGATAGCTTGCAGAAAATGAACGCCCGCTTCGACGTTGCGGACGTGCTTCTGGTGGAAGTCCCCAGCCAGCCGGGCGCTTTTCGGAATATTTGCGAGAAGCTGGCGGCCGATCATCTCAACATCGACTACGCCTATTGCTCCTTCAGCCTTCGGGGCACAAAAGGGGGGGTGCTCGCGGTCATTCGCGTCAACGATTTGGCCAAGGCCCAGCGGGTGCTCGGCGAAACCGGCGCCACGACCAGGCCGCGGCGATCAGTCGCCCGACGGCCCGTTTACGCACGCTAGCGTGGTGCGTCGCTAAGACGGGAGATTATTTTATGTGTGCCACTGGCTTTGCCAGTGCTGTGGTGCCGGGCGACGGGAGCCACTGGCACACGAAATCGGCCACGAATAAGATCGCTCGACTTTGACGCTCTACGCTAGCAGCCACCGCTGTTTTGACCTTGCGGCTTGGGCCGCTTCCTGGGAAACTGCCCGCCCAGTTTGCCCATCATGCGGGCCCTTTTCCGCCTCTAGCTAACAGGACGCCGATGCGCTGGGTGGTCGTTGCAGGCATTGCCGTAACGTGCGTGGCCGGCTGCTCGTCGGGAACGACTTGGACCGCGCCCACCCAGCCCTCCAACGCCGTCGTGCTGGACAACCCGCTGTTGGTGCCGCCCGGCGATCCGGAATTCGTCTGGGAGACCGTCGTTCAAGTGATCGACGACTACTTTCGCATTGAGAAAGAGACTCCCATCCGGCCGGTCGGCGACACGTTCACGGAGGGCGAGTTGCGGACCTTTCCGCTGGTTGGGTGCACCATTTTCGAGCCCTGGGCACACGACACCGCCAACAGCTATGAGCGGCTTGAGTCCACCTTGCAGACCATTCACCGGATCGCGAAAGTCCGCGTGGCGCCTGCCCCGCCCGGTCAGGCCGGTTTTCTGGTCCAGGTTTCGGTGTTCAAGGAATTGGAAGACCTGGCCCAACCCGTCGGCGCGGTCGCCGGGCCAGGCTCCGCCGGGCCGGCCGCATTTCACTACGATGGCACCACGCCGCGGATCGTCAATCCGATCGATGAACAGGAGATTACCAAGGCCTGGATTCCCCAGGGACGCGATGCGGCCCTGGAGCAGAGGCTGCTGGGGCAGATGTACTACCGGTTTTACGGCGGTCCGGGAGCCAATCCGATCCGCATTTCCCAGGCGCCGCCGCCGGCCACGCAGCGGTGATAGAAGAATTCGGGAGTTAGAAACTAGGAGTTACGAGAGAACGCCGCATTTGACTCCAAACTCCAAACTCCTAACTCCTCTGTCCTTCACGCATTCACCGGCGGCCCAGCCTCGCTGCTCGCCGGAATCGCTGCCACGGCAGCCAGCGGCGACCGTGCTGGGGCGGCCTTCTTGGCCGTGGGCAACTTGAGCGTGAAGGCGGTTCCCTTCCCCACGGTGCTGTCCACACGGATCCGACCGTGGTGAGCTTCGATAATGTCGCGGCATAGCGAGAGCCCCAGCCCCGTCCCGCCCTTGCCGCTGGCGTCCGGACCGCTCTTGGTGGTGTAGAAGGCGTCGAAGATCCGCGGCAGCTTGTCGGCGGGGATGCCACAGCCGTAGTCGCGGACCATCAGGTCAATCGTCTCGTTTTCCACATCGTGCGACAGTTTGAGCACCACGCGGCCGCCGCCGGGCATCGCCTGCCGGGCGTTGATCAGCAGGTTCAGCAGCACCTGCTGGATCTGGTTTCCGTTGACAAAGGCCGGAGGAACGCTCTGCAACTGCTTTTCCAGCGTCACGTGATACTTGTTCAACTCGCGTTCCAGCAGGATCAGCGTATCCTCGATGATCTGGGTCAGGTCGGTCGGCTCCTGGTTGGTGGAGCGGTTGCGGGCCATGCCCAGCACTCCGTTGGTGATCTTGGCCGCCCGTGTGCCGGCGGCAAGGATCTTTTCGAAGGATTTTTCCCGCGTGGCGTTGTCTTTGTGCCGCATGCCGAGCTTCGCGTAGTTGATGATGGTCATCAACACGTTGTTGAACTCGTGCGTGGTGGTGCTCACCAACTCGCCCAGGGCGGTGAGCTTCTGCATATGCGCCAATTGCTGCTTGAGAAGTTCGATCTGCTGCTGCAAGCTTTGGACGTCTGTGTTGCCACCGGTGGCCATGCTTAACTCCCTCGCCGTTTTAATCGGGAATTGAGGATTACGGATTCGTGTTCGCCAAACGTCGCAAATCCCTAGTCCCCCATCGCTGATCCGTCTCTGGAACTCCACGCAGACTGCCGGCCTTACCGCCTCGCCGCAGTACGGATTTTCTGGCTGTCTTACCCGTAGGGCCGTGTCTTAACTCTTTTCAATGGAAGCAGTTACCCGCTCAGTCCCGATATCGTCGAAGATGCCTCGGCAACTGTAGCACAAGCCGTTATAATCTCGCCTCAGGGTGCCGGTCACGGAAGGCGGCGAATTGGAGAAGCTGGGATGAGCACGGTCGAGCTGTTGGAGCAGGCGTTGGCTCTGGCAAAGCGGCTAGGATACGCGATCCGCCAGGAATGGCTGGGAGGCTCCGGCGGCGGGGCTTGCGAGATCAAGGGTAAGAAGCTCTTGTTTCTCGATTTAGCCCAGACCCCCTTGGATCATCTCGATCAGGTCCTGGAGATGCTCCAGCGCGAGTCCGAGGCGGGCAGTTTGCCGCTGCCCCAGCCGCTTCAGGACCTGCTCAAGGGCCGCCGGGCCGCGTAAGCGGCGCGGAGCGTGAGGCGCGCGGTGAATTCGGGCCACCCCACACCCCACCCTTCACTTCCGATACAGCCCCTGACTGCGGATATACTGCTCGACCGCCGCGGGCGTTTGATAACGGATGCTGCGCCCTTGGGCGACGCGCTCGCGCAACTCGGTGCTGCTGATGCCGATCTCGGGCATTTCCACCTGCTGGCCGCGAATCGTCGCGATCCGCTCGGGCGTGGTGATCGCGGCGAGAAAATCCAGCGCCAGCGGCCCCAAGCCGGCGCGGCCGACGACTACCGGGGTAGCCAGCTCGCAGACCCTTCCCGCCTGATGCCAGTGTGGCAGGTCGTATAGCATGTCGGCGCCCAGAAGAAAGAAAAGCTCGTTTCCGGGCGATTCTTCCTGCAAATGGGCCAGGGTCTCCACCGTATAATTGATTCCGCCGCGATCGACCTCGTAACGGCTCACGGAAAAAGCCGGATGGCCGGCGATTGCCAATTCGAGCATCTCGATCCGCACCGTGCCAGGCGTCATGGACCGACCCTTTTTGTGGGGTGGAACCGCTGCCGGCACAAACCACACATGATCCAGCGCACACTGCTCGCGGCAACATTCGGCCAGTAGCAAATGCCCGTAATGCACGGGATCGAAGCTGCCGCCGAAGACTCCTAATCGCATGACCTTGGCACCGCTTGCAGGGGTTCGCGGAAGGTGGGATATTGCCACTATGGTAGGCGGTGGAAGTCGTTTTGACTACTCCTATCACCTTCCTGTGGTAGTATGGCGTTGGTGTTCAAAGGACGATTTGCTGATCCCTGGTCCCTGACTCCTGTTCCTTGATGTCCAACCAGCAACGCACGCTTTTCGACGTCGGTCCACCGGCCGAGGAAGCCGATGACCCCTCGTTGCGCCGGATCGTCAGCGTTATCTTTCCCACCGGACCCGCCAAGGAGTTCGACTACCTCGTGCCCGACGCCCTGGCCGAGAAAGTGGCCGTGGGACGCCGCGTCCGCGTGCCGTTCGGGGCTGGCGATCGGCTGGTGGTCGGGTACTGTGTGCGCGTCGAGACGCGGGCCGTCGGGCGGCGCCGGCTCAAGCCGGTCCGCGAGGTCGTTGACGTGCAAACCTTGTTGCCGCCGGCGATGCTGCAACTCACCCACTGGATCGCCGACCATTACCTCTGCGACTGGGGACAGGTGCTCGAGGCGGTGGTCCCGGCGGGGGTTCGCACCAAGGCCGGCACGCGCCCGGCCGTGCTGCTGGCTCTAGCGGCGGAACTGTCCGGCCCGCTCGATGCGCTGCACCTTCCCGCCAAGCAGGCCGCGGTGCTGCGGGTATTGGCGGCGTCGCCGGAGCCGATGCTCTCGGCTGAGCTGATGCGGGCGGCCAAGTGTACCCCCGCGCCGATCACCGCGCTGCGGCAAAAGGGGTTGATTTCAGCGCGGACCGGCCGCGTCGCCCAGCGCCGGGCCGGCGACATCGCCGTGGCCCGGCAGCAACCGCTGCATCTCAATCCGGACCAGCAAAAGGCCCTGGAGACCATTGTGGAAATTCTCCGCTCCGAGCGTCAGCAGACGGTGCTGATCCACGGGGTAACCGGCAGCGGCAAGACCGAAGTCTACATCCAGGCGATCGAGCGCGTGGTGGCCGCCGGCAGGCAGGCAATTGTTTTGGTGCCGGAAATCAGTCTCACGCCGCAGACCGTGGAGCGCTTCCGGCAGCGATTCGACGGCGTGGCGGTGCTGCACAGCCACCAGAGCGACGCCGACCGCCACTGGCATTGGCAGCAGATCGCCGACGGCGCGATTCAGGTGGTCGTGGGCGCCCGCAGCGCGATCTTCGCGCCCACGCCCCGGCTCGGGCTGGTGGTGCTCGACGAAGAGCACGAAACGTCGTTCAAGCAGGACACGGCCCCGCGCTATCACGCCCGCGACGTGGCCATCGCCCGGGCGAAGATCGAGGGGGTGCCGCTGGTGTTGGGCTCCGCCACTCCGTCGCTGGAGAGCTGGCATCGGGCGCAGAGCGGCGAGTACCGCCTGGTCGACATGCCTCGCCGCGTGTTGAACCGGCCGATGCCGGTTGTGGGCACGGTCGACCTGCGCGACGAGGTGCACCGGCGGCGCTCCAAGGGGGCCATCGCCCGGCCGTTGCACATTGCTATCAGTGCGGCGCTGGCGCAGGACGGGCAAGTGATCCTGCTCTTGAATCGGCGGGGATTCGCCACCCACATACAGTGCCCTGCCTGCGGCAACGTGGTGCGCTGCCCGGATTGCGACATCGCGCTGACGCATCATCGCGACCAGGAAATCGCCATCTGCCACTATTGCGATTACCAGGTGCCGGCCCCCAATGAATGTCCGAAGTGCAATTTTGCGGGGATTCGCTACAGCGGGTTGGGCACGCAGAAGTTGGAGGCCGAGGTGCGGGCGCGGTTTCCTGGCGTCGCTTGCCTGCGGATGGACACCGACTCCATGCAGGGCCGCGGCAGCCACGAAAAGGCCCTGGCGGCCTTTCGCTCCGGCAAGGTGCGGATCCTCTTGGGCACGCAGATGATTGCCAAGGGATTGGACTTCCCCAACGTCACGCTGGTGGGCGTGATCAATGCCGACACCGCGCTGCACCTGCCCGACTTCCGCGCCGCCGAACGCACTTTTCATCTGGTCACGCAGGTGGCCGGCCGCACCGGCCGCGGCGAACGCGGCGGTCGCGTGCTGGTGCAAACCTTCAGTCCGGAGCACCCGGCCATCCAGGCGGCGGTGCGGCACGATTACCAGGGATTTGCCCACCAGGAGCTGCCGATTCGGCGGATGCTGGGCTACCCGCCGTTTGCGAGCATGGTTCGCCTGGTGGTCCGCGGTCCTTCGGAAACCATCACCGGGGAGTTCGCGGCCGTGCTGGCCCGGCGGCTGACCGATTTGCTTCAGGCGTTGAAAACGACCGCCCGGGTTCTCGGTCCGGCCCCGGCCCCGTTCGCCCGGCTCAAGGGCCGGTATCGCTTCCAGATCCAGGTTCAAGGTCCGGACGGCGAGAAATTACGGGCGGCGGTGCGGCAGTCGACCGCCGAGGCCCAGGCGCCGGAAGAGGTGCAATGGATTGTCGACGTGGATCCGCTGGATATGCTCTAAGCGATTACCCCCCTGTGTAGCGAGTCGCTTTACTGTAGTCAGTGGGGAGTATAAGATAGCGGGTCTACGAAGAAAAATTCGGCAACCTGGGAGCAGCTTGCAATGACTCCGCAGTCGGCGATACGGATATTGGGCGACAACATTTATGAACGGCGGATCCGGCTGCTAGGCGGCGTCTGCATGCTCGTCACCTTGGGGGCACTGGTCTGGTATTACTGGACCGACAAGCGGTCCATCACCGACCAGGTCCATACCACCGGCCGCTTGCTGGCCGAACAGGCGATGTTGCGGGAGCACTGGAAGAGCCTGGCGGTGAAGCCGGAAGTCAAAACGCTGGTGCAAGACCTCAGCACCTCGTTGAGCACCCGCAACTATCCCTGGTGTATCCTTTCGCCCGCCGAAAACGATACTCCCGCACACCGCCCCCGCGATGAGATTGATGCGGGCATGCTGCGGTCTTATGCCGCGATGCATCCGGATCCCAGTGCGCCGGATCCGCCGGGCGCCGGGCAATATTTGCCGGGGAGCAAAGAGTATCGCTACTACCAGCCCATTTGGGCCCAACAGTCCTGCTTGAACTGCCATCGGTCGGGGTTGTCGTCCGACACGCTGTCGGTTCCCGACGTGGATCCGACGCGCGGGGTGCTGCGCGTGGGCGATTTGTTGGGCGTGGTGGCGATCACCATGACCAATGAGCCTTCGCGATATCCCTTGCACGTCAATCGCGCGATGCTGCTTTGGACGGTGGTGGTCACGCTGTTGTTGATCTCCATTGCCACCGCTTGCATCCTCCGCTGGCCTGTTGCGAAAAGCTCGGACGGCAGCGGGCAGTGAGCGAAGACTGAGGCGTGATCGATTGGGAATCGCAGTCGAATGGAATCTCCAATCTCCTGTTTCATCCCCCTTCCGCGGTCCGCCTTCCGCCTCCCTCTTTCCCCTTGGCAGCGACGTGGCAAAGGCCGTAGAATAGGGGAGCTATTGCACCTCGCCACCCCGGCCGTTCGGTATGTCGTATCGCTCCATCAAACGCGTGCTCGGTGAAACCAGCCTGGAACGGAAGTGCCGTTTCCTCTTCGGCGGTTGCCTGTTCGTGTTGATTATCGCCAGCTTCTCGTGGTACGGCTACAGCACCGAGGGGCTGGTGAAAGAGCAGAATCGCAGCACCTGCCGTCTGTTGGTCAATCAGGCCTTGCTCAGTGCGCACTGGATGGTTTTGACGACCCACGAAGAAGAGGAAATGAAGCAACTGGTCAAAGAGTTGACCGGTAAACTAAGCAATCAGGCTTATCGCGAATATGAATGTTATTTTCTGCCGTTGAACGACGACGACGAAAAGAAGCCGCCGTTGACCGACATGTTCGAAATCGGCGTCCGCGATCGTTTCCTGCGTCTGCCGCCGGTCGTAAAACCGGATGACGACGATCCCCCCTTCGCGGAGCCGGAGGTTCAGCCACGCGATAAGTACGTCTACTACCAGCCCATCCGCTTGGACGCCAGGACGTGTATGAATTGTCACGGCTCGGCTCCCGGCGGGGCCGGCGTGGACAACGTCGGCACCGGGGCAGCGCTGGTAAGCGGCCCGCCCGGGCGGCTGGTCTCGCTGGGCGACGTGATCGGGATTGCCAAGATCACGATCTCCAACGTGCGGATGCAAAAGGCGGTGAACGGAAATCGCGCGGTGTTGCTGGCCACGGCCATCATCACGGTGTTCCTGGCCATGGTGGCCTCGTACATGATCGTGCGTTACGTGATCGTCAAGCCTTTGCGGCACCTTCGCGACGTGAGCGACGCCATCAGCCACGGCAACATCGCGCTCCGTGCCGAGATCCATACCGGCGACGAGTTCGAAGCCCTGGCGCTGGCCTTCAACCGCATGTTGCGGCACCTCGTCAACGTGCAGGAAGAGTTGCGGCAGGTCAACGCCGACCTGGACGGCAAGGTCGACGAGTTGGCCCAGGCCAACATGCGGCTCTACGAGATGAATCGCATCAAGAGCGATTTCCTGGCCACCATGAGCCACGAGCTGCGCACCCCGTTGAACAGCATTCTCGGCTTCAGCGACGTGCTGCGGTCGATCGATTCGCTGGACGACAAGCAAAAGCGCTACGTGCAGAACATCCAGAAGTCGGGACGGATGCTGTTGGACATGATCAACGACATCCTCGACCTGGCCAAGATCGAAAGCGGCCGCATGGACGTCCGCCTGACCGACTTCCGCATCGAGCAGGTGATCGGCGCCCAGTGCGACATGGCCCGCCCCCTGACCGAAAAGAAGAACATCGACCTGGAAATGCAGATCCAGCCCGATTTGCCGCCGATGCACCAGGACCAGGCCCGCGTGCAACAGATCCTCAACAACCTCTTGTCCAACGCCATCAAGTTCACGCCCGAGGGGGGCCGCATCAAGATCGTCGCCCGCCGCGACGACTCCAATGGCCTCGTCGTGCAGGTGATCGATACCGGCGTGGGTATCGCCGAGGACGATCAGCAGGCGATCTTCGAGAAATTCCGCCAGGCCCGCTCCGGACTGCCCAGCGGCGATGCCATGACCCGGGAGTATTCCGGCACCGGCTTGGGGCTGTCGATCGTCAAGGAGCTGTGCCGGCTGTTGGGCGGGGAGGTTTCCGTGGAGAGCACGCTGGGCAAAGGGAGCACTTTCACCATCCGGCTGCCCTGGACGCTGGAAGAGCAGCCCCGGCTGGATTCGCCGCTCGTCGAGGGATTCGAGGATTTCGCCAAGGCCCGGCTGGAATTTCAGCGGAACCGCGACCGTGATCCAGGCGAAGGAAAAGTGGCGGACGGTCGCGGGAAAGGATGAAGGGTGAAATTCCAATGATGAAAGAAATCCACCCCCCCCCAGCCCGAAGCAGTGCCCTCGCGGTCGTACCGCCGCTTGCGGTTTAACGCTCTTTCCACCGATCGCGTTTTTCATCCTTCAGCCTTTCTATCCATGACGCCCAAATCCGATCTCGCCGAAGTTCAACTCTTTGCCGACGGCGCGTGCAGCGGCAACCCCGGCCCCGGCGGTTGGGCCTTCATTCTTCGCCATCCCACCACCGGCAAAGAAATGGAGTGCTCCGGCGGCGAACGGGAAACGACCAACAACCGCATGGAGCTGACGGCCGTGATCCGCGGCCTCGAAGCCCTCAAACGCCGCACCCACGTCGAGCTGATCACCGACAGCGAGTACGTGGGCAAAGGCCTCACGCAATGGATGCCCAAGTGGAAGGCCAACGGCTGGCGGCGGAAAGAGGGGAGTCGCTGGGCCGAGGTCAAGAACGAAGACCTTTGGCGGCGGCTGGACGAATTGGTGGCCCATCACCAGTTGAAGTTTACCCACGTCCGCGGCCATAGCGGACACGTCGAGAACGAGCGTTGCGACACCCTGGCCGTGGCCGCGTATCAAAAGTACCGCTGAACGAAAGGATGAAGGATGAAGGATGAAGGATGAATGACGAAAGAGAAAAAACTCCGCCTGCGCTTCCTTCATCCTTCATCCCTCATCCTTCATCCTTATTGCTCACCCCCGTGCAGTTTCTCAAGGGGGTCGGGCCGCAACGCGGTGAATTGCTGCAGCGGCTGGGGCTCTTCACCGCCCGCGACGTGTTGTTCCACTTCCCCCGCGATTATCAGGACCTTACCGATCAGCGCGAGATCGCCGAGCTGGAAGAGGGAAAGCTCCAGAGCGTTTGCGGCACGGTCGAGGATGTCGAGCTCCGCGCCCTCGGCGTGGGCCGCTCGTTGCTCGGTGTGCTGGTCCACGGCCGCAGCGGCTTCCTTCGCGCGACCTGGTTCAACCAGCCTTTCATGCGCGACCGGTTCGTCTTAGGCCAACGCGTGATGGTCTCCGGCAAGCCGAAGCAGAAGGGGCTGATGTGGGAGATGGCCCATCCCCGCGTGGAAACCTTGGCCGACGACGAAGAGGCCCCGCCCGGCCGCATCTTGCCCGTCTATCCGGCCACTGAAGGCCTGCCGCAATGGCAGCTTCGCCGCATCGTTCGCGGTGTGCTCGAATCGCACGCCGCGCTTTTGGAGGAAGTCTTCCCCGCGGCCTATCTCGATGCCCATGGCCTCTGGCCGCTCGCCCGGGCGCTGGCCGAAATCCATTTTCCCGGCGGCCACGCCAATCTCGAGCAGGCGCGGCGGCGATTCGTCTACCAGGAGCTGTTCATTCTGCAACTGGGGCTGGCCGTGCGTCGTCATCAGCAGCGGGCCCTGGCCGACGCCCCGCGGCTGGTTGCCACCGCCGAGATCGACGCCCGTATCCGCCGCCTCTTTCCCTTCACGCTCACCGCCGGCCAGGAGCAGGCGATCGCCGAGATTGTGGCCGACATGACCGGGCCGCTGCCGATGAACCGGCTGCTTCAGGGCGACGTGGGTAGCGGCAAGACCATCGTGGCCGTCTACGCCATGCTGCTGGCCGTGGCCCACGGTTATCAAACCGTCTTGATGGCTCCTACGGAAGTGCTGGCCCGGCAGCATTCGCTCACCTTGAACCGGCTCCTGGCCGCCAGTTCCGTGCGCCGCGGGCAGCTCACCGGCGGGCTGCCGGCCAAGGCTCGCGGCGAGCTGCTGGAACAGATCGCCCGGGGCGAGATGGACCTGGTCGTGGGCACCCAGGCGGTGATCCAGGAGGACGTGCGTTTCGCCCGGCTGGGCCTGGTGGTGATCGACGAGCAGCACCGCTTCGGCGTGAAGCAGCGGGCGCTGTTGCGGCAGTCGGGCCAGGACCCGCACTACCTGGTGATGACCGCCACGCCCATCCCTCGCACGATGACCATGACCATGTTCGGCGACCTCGACGTTTCTACGATCGCCGACACGCCGCCGGGCCGGCAAAAAGTGAATACCTATCTGGCCGACGAGACACAGCGCGGCCGCTGGTGGGAGTTCTTCTGCCGCAAGCTCCGCGAAGGCCGGCAGGGCTACGTGGTGGTGCCGCTGGTCGAGGAGTCGGAAGAGCTGATGGCCACCAGCCTCGACGAGGCCTACGAGACCTTGGCCAACGGCCCGCTGGAGGCCTTCCGTCTGGGCTTGATCCACGGCCGCATGAACTCCGCCGAGAAGGACGCCGTGATGGACCGCTTCCGCAGCGGCGAGATCCAGGCCCTGGTCTGCACGTCGGTCGTCGAGGTGGGCGTCGACGTGCCCAATGCCACCTTGATGACCGTCGAGGCGGCCGAGCGTTTCGGCCTGGCCCAACTGCACCAGTTGCGGGGCCGTATCAGCCGCGGCCGCTTTCCCGGCTTCTGTTGCATATTCGCTAACCCGCAGAGCCCCGAATCGTCGGAGCGCCTGAAGGCCTTCGTCGGCACCACCGACGGTTTCCGCCTTGCGGAGGTTGATTTTGCCCTGCGCGGTCCGGGCGAGCTCTTGGGCACCAAGCAGCATGGTCTGCCGCCGTTCCGCATTGCCGACCTGTTGCGCGACGCGGAGATTCTCTCCGAAGCTCGCCGCGACGCGCAAGCCCTGGTGGACCTCGACCCGCGGCTCAACGCCGCGGAGAATGCCCTTCTGCGTCGCATGGTGCTCGTCCGCTACGCTCAGGCGCTGGAGCTGGGCGACGTGGGGTAGCGGCTATTCGCCAGAAAACATGTCCATCTGACCGCTGGGAACTTTCTTGACAGTCTTCTCCCAGAAATCAAGGCCGCGCTCGTGCTTCGACGCGTAGATGAGCCGGTAGAGCGGAACGTTGCCCGACCGAATCACGTAGGGTTGTCCGAATTTTTTGTAGCCAAGGTGATTCCGTAACTGTTCAATGTAAATGTCCGCGAACATAGCGCGGATGTTTGCGCTGGTGCGCGTTTCCAAGCTGTCCCAACTCTCACGCCAGTTTGAATCGGGGCCAAGCACTCCGTCGAGTTTTGAACGCGCGCCCTGCTGATAGTACAGCTCGACGTTTCGGTTAATGTCATAGGCGTCGGCAAAAAGAATGAGAAGGTCGACCCTTCCGCACTTCGAAAGCGCGGCGATCGTTTCAAAGCGCGCGTCGAGGCCGGTTGGGTCAATGAATGCCAGCGTCAATGCGCCGGGAACGATCTTGGAGGCGATTTCCCGCGCCTTCAAGTTGCAATCGCCGACAAACATCTGGAATCGGCCGCGGGCGGGTGAATTCGCCAGCCGAGCACTGCAGGCGTCGGCCAAGTCTTGTTCCATTTCGCAGATGAGAATCTTGCTAAACGGCTTTAGTGCGTGCGCGGCGATAAGGGCGGAGCCCGGAATCCGAATACCCGAATCACGGAGTGTGCAAACTCCCGGGCCGGCAAACAGATCGACATAGCACAGCCCGGCCGGCCATTGAGGATGGCCGACCATCGCCGTCGTAGTGATGTCAATATAACGGTGCCAAAAGAAGAGCTTCTTTTCCGTCCAGCCGCCGGCCTCTCGAGTGGGAAGATGGTCGTCCTTTTCAAATAATTTGCATAGACTCGCCCATCGGTCCTTGGCCATCCGTGATCCTCCCTAAGTCGGGGAATTCATTCCACGTTCGCCCCTCCAGTTCTCGACCGGCTCGCGACTTTTGCACGCCGCCCCATTGCTTAAAGAAAAACGGCACACCCCTCGCTGCACATTGGTTGCGGATTTGTACCACCCACGCCTCTTCCATGGGGCGCGCCTTTGGTCCCGATTCGCCACCAACGATTACCCAGTCGATCCCGTCTAGGGGCAACCCTGGGAGTGGCCCGAGCAGTGGTTCCAGCGAGAGGAAGTGAATTCTCGCAGGAACGCTGGCGAGCAAATGGATCCGAGAAAAATAGCGAGTGTTCTCGACGCTCGTTCCCAGCCAGACATTCGGCGGCCAGGGGAGCTCATCGGCCATCTTGGCTACACGTTGGGGGCGTTTGGTCAGGACCTGAAATTTATGTTGTGATGCTTGCTGCATCACGGCGAAGCATCGCGAGATGTATTCCGACGGAACGTCATCGTGGAAAAGGTCGCTCATGGAGTTTACAAAGATCATCCGCGGCCGCCTCCATAACAATGGAACGGCGAGAACATCCGGCTGGAGCGTCAGCCTAAAACCATTGCGGTACCTTTCCTGGCCCATCGCGTTCAGCCGCTTTGCCATTCGCTCGGCATAGCAGTGCGCACATCCGGGACTGATCTTGGTACAGCCAGTTACAGGATTCCAAGTCGCCTCGGTCCATTCGATGGACGAAGATTGTGCCATGAAATTTGATCCTTTCGGAAACCGCGGAGAACCGGTCGCAAACGTTTTTGCCTGCGATCGATGTCCATCGCCGATCTAAGGATGCCGTTTGCGATATGACACAACCTCCCGATAGGTGTACGTCAGTATACAGTTGGACTAGGCACGAGTCAAGGGAGGCCGCGCCGGAGCCTGCAACGACACCGGTATGGGCGTTCTTTTATCACAAGATAAGGCGTGGACCCTATCCCAAAATCACCAAAACGGGATGCCCGTGGCCGCGGGTGGCTGCCCACCCGTATTTTCCCGGCACCGGTCGGCAGCCAGTGGCCACGCGACCGCCCGCTAGGCCAACGCCGAAGCACGGGTTAGAATGGGATGGTCGGACACTTCATGGCCAGGGGGCATCGCGATAGCTTGGCGGGAACGAATCACCGTCGACCCGACCGTCTGCCACGGCAGGCGTGCATCAAGGGGACGCGGGTAATGGTCTCGGTTGTGCTCGATAATTTGGTCGCCGGTGAATCGCCGGAGGAAATTATCGGCGGATACCATCTCCGGCGCGAAGACATCGAGGCGGCTGTCGCCTATGCCGCTGACTTGGCCCGCGAACGGATGGTCTCACTGCGCACGGGTCCTTGCTCACAGTTTCTGCATGGAACTTGGTGGCGAAGTGCGGTTCGTTCGTCCCGGAGGGACGTTTGACAATAGCCCAGCGATTCATCGCTGGGACCCGCGGCGAAAAACCGCGCGGAGTCCCGGAGGGACGACTGAAGTGCCAAAAGGAACCATGTTTCAATCGTCCCTCCGGGACTGGTAGAGACGACTGGCCTCCGCAACCCAGCGATGAATCGCTGGGCTATTCTCACGTGCCCCCTCCGGGGCAAAAAGTGATCCTACACTCGACCCGCCCTACTTTTCTTGAAACGCCCGGATGTGCGGGCCGTCGGCCAGTTGCGCGGCGCGCTTGAAGAAGGGCGCGGCACGATCCGGCTGGCCGTCGAAATGCAGCCAGACGCCCAAGAGGAACAGCAGGTCGGCGTCGCTGGGATCGAGATTGGCGGCCCGGGCCATCGCGTCGACGTGGGCGTTCTTGGCCAATGCGTTGCGACCGTACAGGTCGGCCACTTTGAAGCCCGACTTTGGCCACCCGGGATCCAAGGCCAGGCCCCGCTTGAGCATCTTGGCCGCCTGCTCGTAGCGGCCCAAGGCCACCAGCGCAAAGGCCTGGTGGAAGCAGGCTTCGGCCAGGCCCGGCGCGGTCTCGATCGCCGTGCGATAACGCTGATAGGCGTCGCCATACCTCTGCGTGTGGAAATGCGCGTCGCCGAAGCCGATGAACTTCGCCGCCAAGGCCAGCGAGTCATGACCGCTGCCACGAGCGGGCAGCTTGTCGTCGAGCCCCGCGTCGTTCTGGAGTTTCCCCTGCGGCGCGACGATCACGCCCGGCGGCCCGCTGCCCGCCTCCGGGCCGTAGAGCGTATCGGCCGGCACGTAGAGCGGGGGTGGAACAAAATAGGGCGAAGCGCCGTAGTACGGCAATAGATAGCTCGCGCCATACCCGGCGCCGGGAACCACCATCGCGCCCACCGGCTGCGACCCGCGGGCATTCATCGGTCCGGACGGCCTGGCGACGGGGCTTCCCAGGCGGGTGCCGGGCGACGGCTGAGCCTTGTTCGAGGCGGGGTCGCCCGGCGCCTGGCCGGTGGAGAGGATCGTTGCCAGGACCGCCATCCCCAGCGAAAGCGCCAGTCGCCGCATGGCACACCTCGTACGATCGAGTTTTCTTCCTCACACTCCGGCAATATGGCGTTTCTTGCGTCCGGGGGCAAGCGGTTTTCGCGCCGATTTCTCAGCCGCCACGGAGCCGCTCGCGGATCTCCGCCAGGCACTCTTCTTTCTTCGATCGCCATTGTTTCAGGCTGTCGCGATCGCGGATGGTGACCGTGCCGTCGGTCAAGGTCTGGCCGTCGACGGTGATGCAGAAGGGGGTGCCGATTTCGTCCTGACGGCGATAGCGGCGGCCGACGGCCCCTTTTTCGTCGTAGAACACGTTGAGCTCGCGCTTCAGCTCGCGGTAAATCTCCCGGGCGATCTCCGGCATGCCGTCCTTCTTAACCAGGGGGAAAATCGCCACCTTGACGGGCGCCAGCCGCGGATGGAGCCGCAGCACGACGCGATTGGCCGCTTTGCCGTTCTCGTCGGGGGCCTCATCCTCGGCATACGCTTCGCAGAGGAACGCCAGAGTGGCCCGATCGGCCCCGGCCGAAGGCTCGATCACGTGGGGGATGAAGCGCTCGCGGGTCTGGTCGTCGAAGTAGCTCAGATCCTTGCCGCTGCCGCGGTGGCGGGGCTTGCCCTCGGCGTCGGTTTCCACGACCAGGTCGTTGCCCTGCTTTACCAACTTGCCTTCCATGTGGCTGCGGAGATCGAAATCGCCGCGATGCGAGATCCCTTCCAACTCGCCAAAACCGCCCTGCGCGAGGAAGGGGAAGGCATATTCGATATCGGCCGTGCCGCAAGAGTAATGGCTCAACTCTTCCGCCGCGTGATCGCGCAAGCGGAGCCGCTCGCCCGCGAGCCCGAGATCCAAATACCACTTGTAACGGCGGTCGCGCCAATACTGATACCACTCCCGGGAGGTGCCGGGATGGCAGAAGAACTCGATCTCCATCTGCTCGAACTCGCGGGAGCGGAAGGTGAAATTCCGCGGCGTGATCTCGTTGCGGAAGCTCTTGCCGATCTGCGCGATGCCGAAAGGAACTCGCACCCGGGTGCTGTCGACGACGTTCTTGAAGTTCACGAAGATGCCCTGCGCGGTCTCGGGGCGGAGGAAGGCGGTGCTTTCCTCGCCCCCCAGCGCGCCGACGTAGGTCTTGAACATCAGGTTGAACTCGCGTGGCTCGGTGAGATCGCCACCGCACGCCGGACACGGCGTCTGGAGCCCGGTCTCCGCCAGTTGCTCCGTGGCGATGTACTGGAGGAGTTCGGCGATGCCGATCGGTTCGGCAGGGTGCTCCTCGGCGCGCTGGGCCAGCCAGGACAGCGTAATCTCAGGCTTGCGCACCAGCGCCAGCCCGGGGGCCGCCTTCCTGCCCCTGGTCTTTGCCCATCGGAGCAACAACTCTCCATTGACCGCCAATAGGTCCTCGGTTGGCCCGAGCTCAAGAGCGAGCCGCAGCGAGTTGACCCAGTCCGACTCTCGGAGCATTTCGCCCACGTGGTCCGCGCGGAAAAGCTTCTTGCACTGGCGGCATGTCTGCATCATATCGTGGAACAGATCGTAGTGGCCCGAGCACTTCCAGATCTGCGGATGCATGATGATCGTGCTGTCCAGGCCGGTCATCTCGTATGTGGCCGGGGCGCCGGGGGCGACGGTCAACTCGTTGTGCGCGGTGAGCATGTCGTGCCACCACGCTTCACGGACGTTCCGTTTCAACTCCACGCCCATCGGCCCGTAGTCCCAGAAGCCGTTCAGTCCGCCGTAGATTTCGCTGGACTGAAAGAGAAAACCGCGCCGTTTGCACAGGGCAACCAGTTGATCCATTTCCATGATGAACGAAAACTCCGCTCTAATAGGCAGTTGGCAGCATGTAAGGTGGGGCTCGCGCTCGCTGCGCCCGACCCACCCTGCGATCTCACAACCCGAACGATCCCTTATCATCCCCAACCGGGGCCAATTTCACAACCCTTAGCCGGCGACGTCCCGACGGCGCGGGCATTATTTCATCCGTCATCCTTCACTTCGCCCTCCCCCTCCCCCTCGTCAAGCGTATGCCATACAATAGGGTCCATGTCGCAACGCAGCCTGGCCGATTTTCTCGACGAATTGGGGCACGCGGGGGAGCTGATCCGCGTGGAAGCGGCCGTCGATCCGCTGCTGGAGGTCGCCGCGGTGACCGACCGGGTGGCCAAGAGCCAGGGGAGCGCGCTATTGTTTGGGGCCGTCCGCGGGCACGATGTCCCGCTGGTGACCAATCTGCTGGGCAGTGAAGCCCGCATCTGCATGGCGCTGCACGTGCCCGCCTTGTGCGAAGTGGCCAGCCGCATCGCCGCGCTGGCCTGCCCGCAAGAGCCGGAAGGATGGTTCGAACGGCTGAAGGCGTCCCCCCACGAGGCATGGCTGCGGAAACTCATGCCGCGGAGCGTCAACAGCGGCATTTGCCAGCAGGTGATCCGGCTCGGCGGCGACGTCGATCTGGGCGAGTTGCCGCTGCTGCATTGCTGGCCGGGGGAAGCCGGCCGGATGATCACCGCCGGACAGCTTTTCACCACCGACGCCGGCTCCGGCGGCCGCGTGGCGGGCCGTTACGACCTGGAAATGCTCGACCGCAATCGGCTGGCCGTGTTCCTCAGCCCGCACGACGAGCCGGCCCGCTTGCTGTGCGCCGCCGCCAGCGCCGGGCAACGCTTGCCGCTGGCGATCGTGTTCGGCGGAGACCCGCGGACGCTGTTGTCGCTGTCCGCGCCGCTGCCGCCGGGAAGCGACCCGGCCGGACTGGCGGGCGTGTTGCGGGAAAAGCCGCTGGAGATGGTCAAGTGCCGCAGCATCGAGCTGGAAGTGCCGGCCGACGCCGAGATCGTCCTGGAAGGCTACATCGACCCGCGGGAAGCGCCGGTCAAGGCCGGCCCGCGCTGTACGCCCTTGGGCCAATTGGCGCCGGCCCGCTTGGAGCCGGTGCTGCACGTGACGACCATCACGCATCGGGCCAACCCCGTCTTTTCGGCGATGGTGTATGGGCGTCCGCCCCACGAAGAGGCCCTCATCCATCGCGCGATGTGGCGGGTGTTGCTGCCGCTGTTGAAATCGTCGATCCCGGAACTGGCCGACTTGGATCTGCCGATGTTCGGCGCGGCCCGGCATTGGGCCATCGCGGCGATCCATAAGACCTACGCGGGGCAGGCCCGCAAGGTGGCCCATGCCCTGTGGGGCCTGCGGCCGCCGCTGTTTGCCAAGATCACGGTGCTGGTTGATGCGGGCGTCGACGTCCACGACGTGAGCGGGGTGCTGGAGGCCATCGCTACCCACGTGGATCCCGGCCGCGACGTGATGATGGTGCAGGGTCCGCCCGACCCGTTGGACGTCGCCACGCTGCCCGAGCGTTTGGCCCAGCCGATGGCGGTCGACGCCACCGCGAAGCTGCCGGACGAGCAGGGAGGCTACTGGCCCGCGGCCGCAAGAACGACGGACGAGATCGAGCGGCTGCTGAGCGAGCGCTGGACGGAGTACCAATTGGGTCCGGAGCCGAAAGCCGATGATCGTCGATAAGTCCGCCGAGCGGGTGCGTGAGATGTTCGGCCAGATCGCGCGGCGTTACGATCTGCTGAACCATCTTCTATCGCTGGGGATCGATCGCTCCTGGCGGCGGCGCACCACGCGGCTCGTGCCGCCGCGGGGCGAGGCCCCGATCCTGGACGTCTGCACCGGCACGGGCGATCTGGCCTTGGCCTACTGGCGGGCCGGCGGCGGCCGCGCGCGAATCGTGGGCGCCGATTTCTGCCGGCCGATGCTGCAAATCGGCCGGCAAAAGTGCCGCCGCGCCGACTGCGGCGATGCGGTCGCGCTGGTCGAGGCCGATGCTTGCCGGTTGCCCTTTCCCAACGATTGCTTCCAGATCGTCTGCGTGGCCTTCGGGCTGCGGAACGTGAGCGACACCGAGCGGGGACTCGCGGAAATGGTCCGCGTCTGCCGGCCCGGCGGGCAGGTGGCGATACTGGAATTCTCGATGCCCACGATGCGGCCACTGCGGGCGATCTACCAGCTTTATTTCCGCCGCGTGGTGCCGCTGGTGGGACAGACTTTGGCGGAAAATAAAGAGGGGGCCTATAATTACCTTCCCCAGAGCGTCGGCGAGTTTCCGCAGGCGGAAGCCCTGGCCGCACGGATGCGCTCGGCCGGCCTCGGCGAGGTGCGGTTCCATCCGTTCACTTTCGGCGTGGCCACACTGTACGTGGGTGTGAAATGAATCATTCGCCGTTGGGCCGTGTGGGCCAGCTCTTGGAGATGATCCGTTTCAGCCACACGCTCTTCGCGCTCCCCTTCGCACTGTTGGCAGCCGTGATGGCGTGGTCCGCCAATGCGCGGAGCCGGCCGCCGATCGCGATGCGCTGGCAGGACCTGGCGGGGATCCTGATCTGCATGATCGCAGCCCGCAGCACGGCCATGGCGTTCAACCGCCTGGCCGATCGGCGGCTGGACGCGGCCAACCCGCGGACGCGGAACCGCCACCTGCCGCAGGGCATCCTGGGCGTAGGAACCGTGGCGCTGTTCACCGTGGCCTGCGCGCTCGGTTTCCTGGGCGGGACCCTGCTCTTCTTGCCGCGCAACCCGCTGCCGCTGCTGGCGGCCGTGCCCGTGCTGACGTTCTTGCTCGGGTACAGCTACGCGAAGCGATTCACCCTGTTGGCCCACCTTTGGCTCGGCACGGCGCTGGCCATGGCCCCGCTCGGGGCGTGGGTGGCGCTGCGGGCAGAGCTGGCCCTGGCACCGCTTGTGCTGGGATTGGCGGTGATGCTGTGGGTGGCCGGGTTCGACATCATCTACGCCTGCCAGGACGTAGATTTCGATCGCACGATGCGGCTGCACAGCGTTCCCGCCCGGTTCGGCGTCGCCCGCGCGCTGCGGATCGCCGCGGTTTGCCACCTGGGCATGGTGCTATTGCTGGCCGCATTGCCGGCGGTCTTCCCCGGCTTGGGCTGGATCTATGGGACGGGCGTGGCCGTGATCGCGATGCTGCTCGTCTACGAGCACTGGCTGGTGTCGGCCGACGACCTGACCCGGGTGAATCGGGCCTTCTTCCACGTCAACGCCGTGGTGAGCATTGGCTTGTTTCTCGTGGGAACGCTGGATTTATGGCTCAAGGGAAAAGGATGAAGCCATGTTAAAGGACCATCCATGAGTACGGTGTCGGCTTTCGAGGCGATTCGTGAAAAGGTACATGCCGGCGGGCGACTCTCGGCGGCCGAAGGCGAACTGCTGTTCGAGCCCGAGGTCGATTTGCACGCCTTGGGCGAACTGGCTGACCTGGTGCGAACGCGCAAGAACGGCCGGCTGGCCTATTACAATACCAACGCGCATTTGAATCCCACCAACGTCTGCGTCTACCGCTGCCCGCTCTGTGCCTACAGCGCCGATCCCGGCGATCCCCGGGCGTATGTGCTGGGAACCGAAGAGATCCTCGCCCGCGGCCGCGAAGCAGTGGAACAAGGCTGCACCGAATTGCACATCGTGGGCGGGCTGCATCCGGACAAAGATTTTTCTTGGTATCGAGGCATTCTCGGCGCGTTACACGCCGAATGCCCGCGGCTGCACCTGAAGGCCTGGACGGCGGTGGAAATCGCTTGGTTCGCCGCGCGGTCGGGTCAGCCGGTCCGGGCGGTGCTCGAACAACTCATCGAAGCCGGCTTGGGCAGTCTGCCAGGCGGAGGGGCGGAGATCTTCGACGCCGAGGTGCGCCGCCAGGTCAGTCCCCGCAAGCCGGATGCCGCCACGTGGCTGGGCGTGCATCGCGAGGCCCATGCACTGGGGCTGCGTTCGAATGCCACGATGCTCTTCGGCCACCTGGAAGACGCCCGGCAGCGTGTCGATCATCTGCTGCGGCTCCGCGAGTTGCAAGACCAGACCGGCGGATTCCAGGCCTTCATCCCGCTGGCGTTTCATCCGGAGAATACGCAGTTGGCCCATCTGCGGCGGGTTTCCGGCCTGGTCGACCTGCGGGTGGTGGCGGTGAGCCGGCTGATGCTGGACAACTTCGACCACGTGAAGGCCTACTGGGTCTCGCTGGGCGTGGGCACGGCGCAGATCGCCTTGTCGTACGGCGCCGACGACCTCGACGGCACCGTGCGTCACGAGCAGATCCATCACGACGCCGGGGCGAAGACGCCGGAAGTGTTGCCGGCCGACGAACTGCGGGCGCTCATCGTCGAGGCCGGCTGCGAGCCGGTGGAACGCGATTCGCTTTATCGCCGGGTGCGGCGAGACGGTGTAGGGAGCGGCTTGTGGAGCGTAGAGTGATTGCAGGCTGGGTCGAGCGCGGCGAGCCCCTTCGCTCGACCCACCCTACGCGATGATCTCCCGCCGCCGCTTGAGGTAGTCCCAGACCACGTAGCGATCGAGGTCTTTGCCGGCCGTGAAGAACACCCGCCCTTTGGTCGATTCCGCCAGCCGGTAGGCGAACTGCACGTCCTCGCGGGATTGCGACCAGCCGGGCAGCAGGAAAATGTTGATGGTGATGCGGTCCCGCTGGCAGAGCTTGCCCTCGCGCATCGTGGCCTCTTCGGTGGCCGGGTCGGGCGGGTAGAGCAAGTAGAGAAAAACGCCCTCGAAGTGCGCCGTGGGCAAGCCGTCGGTGATCAGAATCACTTGCCGGTTGGGCGTGTCCTGCGTGGCCAGGAACTGCCGGGCCAAGAGCAGCCCGTGCTGGATATTGGTGAAGTGCGGCGGGATCTGCGCCTCGCTCACTTTCGGGTCGCTCATGTCGGCCCGCAGCCGCACCACGGGATCGAAGATCATCACCGGCTTGGGCAACAGGGTGATCACCTCGCTGGAGTGCCGCGGCTTAGCGAAACTGTAGACCTCGACGAACTGCAAGTAGTCGCCCGGGTATTCGCGGCGGATCAGCCCTTCCAGGGCCAGTCCCATCCGCTTCACGTCCACGTACAGCCCGCTGTAACGCATCGAGCCGCTCATGTCCAACAGCACCACCGTGGCGCACTTGGGGGTATTGCGGGTGCGGTGGACGAGGATGTCGTCGGTGTGCATGCGGATCGGCAGGCCCGGCCCCTGGCGGATCATGGCGTTGACCAGCGAGCCGGGAATGTCGATGTCGGGGAGCGAATCGCCGAACTCATAAGGCTTGGTCTGCTGGAGCTGAATGGCCCCCTCGCCCACCACCGGGCCTTGATGCCGGCCGGTCCGCGAGGCTTCCAGGCTGCTGAAGATCCGCTCCAGCAGGCGGCCCTGAAACAGGCGATAGGCCTTGGGCGTGAGCTGGTAGCCGCGGGCCGTCTTCTCCAACCCCTGCCGCTCGGCCAGGTCGCGGACGTATTGTTCGATCTGCTTGGCCAGCTCGTTGAGCTGTTCGATGTCGCCCGGCTCGGCGTATTCCGAGAGTTGGTCCATGTCGATTACGCCGATCTGCGCCGTCTTGGCCGCTTCTTCCAGTTGCTTCAGCAAGCGGTCGATGGTCTCCAACTCCTCCTTGATCTCCAACGCCTGCGGAATGGTCATCGGCGTACGGCCGGTGAACTCGTACTTGGCGGCCAATTCGTCGACCTGGTACTTGTCGCCCAGCCGATCCATAAGCTGCACCACTTGCCGGGCGAAGCGGCTGCGGCCGTCATCCACCTGGTACCAGACCCGCTCCAGGTCGTAGATCTGTTCTTCGCGAAAGGCCCGCCAGAAGCGCTCCTTGGCGGAGAGCGGCGGTTCCATCTTCCCGCCGAAATCCTGATACTGCTTCGCCGCTTCGGCCTTCACGCGGGCGGTCTCGTAGGTGGCCAGGATCTTTCGCTTCCGCTCCCGCAGCATTTCCATCAGCGCTTCCAGGCTCGGTCCCAGGCCGGCGATCTGGCTGGGATCGAGCTGCACGGCCTTGGCCAGCTCCTCTTCGCTGAGCTCGCGCATACCGCCGAAAGTAAGCATGTGCTCGAACGCGCCGGAGAGCACGTCTGGGGCCTGTTTCGTGGGGCTGGGAAACTTCTGCGGATCGTACCGTTGATAGGTGTGGACCACGCCGCCCAGCGGCTTAGGTGATTTCATACACGATCCTTCCATGCAGCAGCGGCGGGTGGCACGCCCTGAGGCACGAAGGGCGTGGCTGTCCCGTGAACCAGGCCCATCGCTGCGCTCTGGGCGTGCCACCCAAGCCGGCACTTGCTCGCATTATCCTTGCGCGGCTTAGGTGATTTCATACACGATCCTTCCATGGGATTGCGCGCGGGAAATCCGGTCGCCGGCGTACAGTCCGGCCAGGATGAATTCCACGCACGACGCCCGCACCGCGGCGCTGCTGGAAGCGTTGACCTCGAAGGCTTTTTCCCACGCCGGCGGCACGCGCTGCAATCGCTCGGCGTAGCACGTCGAGGGGAGCATGTCGCCGACCTCGATCTTCACGCCCTTGGAAAAGATTTGCGTGATCTCTTCCAGGCCGTGGCGATCGATATACTCGTCGAACACGCCGCGGATGGCCTCGGCCAGGATCGCATCGAGCACTTGCCGCTCCGACATCTGGTGCGAACTCATCAGGTCCAGTTCGAGCTTGCCCAGCGACGTGGAATACAGGTGGCCCAGGTCGCTGATCCGCGGCACGGCTGGACACTCGTTCAACACGGCCGCCCGCTGCCGCGCGCTGGCCACCATCGCGCGATAGTTGGCGATGCTGAACCGCGCGCTCACGCCCGACTGCTGATCGATATACTTCGAGCGCCGTGCGGCGACGGTGGTTTCCTCGATGATCTCCCGCATGAAGTAGGGAACCACCACGGGGAACTCGCCGTCGAGCTCCACCCCCGCCTCCTGCTCCATGATCTCGATCCCGGTGGACCGCTCGCGGGGATAGTGGGTGTGGATCACCGAGCCGATGCGGTCCTTGAGCTGCGGGATCACCTTGCCGCTGCGGTTGTAGGTCGACGGGTTGGCGGAAAAGAGGATCATCACGTCGATGTCGAATTTCACCGGGTAGCCGCGGATCTGCACGTCGCGCTCTTCGAGTATGTTGAACAGGCCCACCTGCACCAGTTCGTCCAGCTCCGGCAGCTCGTTCATGGCGAAGATCCCCCGGTGCATGCGGGGAATCAGTCCGAAGTGCAGCGACTCTTCGGCCGACATGCTGGTGCCGCCGGCCAGCCGCGCCGGGTCGATCTCGCCGATCACGTCGGCGAACTTCGTGCCCGGCGCCAGCCGCTCCGAGTAGCGATCGGCCCGCGGCCACCAGGCGATGGGCAACTCCGACTCTGCATGCTCGGCCACCGCCCGCTTGCCCGCCGCGGTGATGGGCTGGTAGGGATCTTCGTGAACCGGACACCCGGGAATGTCCAGATAAGGCAGCTCTTCGTCGAGGAACCGTACGATCGACCGCATCAGCCGGCTTTTGGCCTGTCCCTTCTCGCCCAGAAACAGCAGGTCGTGCCGGGCGATCAAGCCGATGTTGATTTCCGGAATCACGGTGTCTTCGTAACCGATGATGCCGGGAAAGAGCTCCTCGCGCTGGGCCAGCGCCCGCATGAAGTTGTCGTAAATCTCGCGCTTCACGGGCTTGCTGGTCCAGCCGCTCTCGCGCAACTCGCGGACGTTGGTGGGCTTCTTCGTGGCAGTGGCCATTGTTTTCTCTCGAACCGTCATGACAGCACAGTGATCCTTTTTTTGCGTCGATGCTTAACGGACCCGTACGACTGCTGTTATTGTAGCGCCGTACATCGGAGAGCCAAGCCAGTGGAAACCGGCCGATTGCCGAGATGTCGTGTGCGGCAAGAGTTTCTGGCGGAGTTAGGACGACAAGAACGAGGCCCGCTTCGATTCTGTCCGCCTATTGGGCCATTCGTGACAAGCACTTGCGGCGAATCTTTGGAGTGCGGCGATTTATCGCCGCTTTCGTCCGCCGATGATCGCCGCCACCTTCCCCGAGCGACTGCCGGACGGGTCCGTCCGCACTGCAAAGCGGCGATAAATCGCCGTACTCCAAAAGGTCGCCGGCCGCTGAAGCGGCCTGTCGCTAAGGTCCACGGGCGGCCATCCTGTGGCACAGTTCGGATACCACCAGAGAATTCTGCCACACGCATGGTGTAAGGAGGGTTTGGGCACCGTCCGTTCCTGGGGTGTAATTGAGGCCAGATTGCTAGCGTCCCAGCACCGCGCATTCCCGCTTTTCCCCGGGCCGAAATGATGGAGCTATCCGACCGGTCGATTCGCATTACGCGACTGTCGGATCAAGGGGGGCCGATGCGGAGCTGCGCGCCACGACCACGCCTGCCGAGCGCATCGGTATTGTGGCAGCTCGGAGGGGCTGGATTTCCAATGGCGTAAAAGCGATGACTTCTTTTGATGGGGCGTTCATACTGAGGTCTCGACTGGTAAGATTCCTCGACAATTCTATCAGCCGTTTATCCCGACGATTCCTGATAAACTGCCGCACACACCCAGAGTTGCGGCCATCGTTGCTTTCCCCTGTTCTTCTTTACCTGCTTGTCCCGCCAAGTGGGTGAAGAATTGCTCCCAAAGATTTTCGTTTCGTGATTCCAGCGGTAAGAACGGATCGCACCAGTTGCGGAAGGGCATTGCTGGCCAGTGCTGCCGTCAGCCACTCTACCATTGATTCGCTTTCCTCCGACCAGTCGAGGTCTTCACCATGCCGCCGGAGCCACTTGGCGTAGCGGGTGTGGTTTTCAATGGCGGTCTCGTACTGCCTGACGACTTCAACTGGGTGCTGCTTCGCCGCACCCAGTTGCTCGGCAATCTGCTGCTGCTTTTTGTCCCACCATTTTAGCTGCTGTCCAGCTCTCTTCTTTTGTGGCCGAGCTGCCGGGGCTGACCGCACATCGTTTTCCCCTGTATTTTTTTTGCCATCGCTTCTCGGCTATAATCCATGTCGTTGATTCGAGCGCGGGCATGGCGATCTCCGGTTTTTCTGTGGTGATCCAGATGCGAGCAGTAACCACCCACTGTATAGTTTTGCAGCCCGCCTTACAGCCATCCAGGGGGTGGGGGGAAGCGGGAAAAACGGGCTACAATCGTATTTCATAAAGCATTTTTCTTAACCGAGTTATGAAATATGGGAGAATTCGACCCCTATCAACATTGGCTGGAAATACCGCGGGCCGAACAACCGCCCAACCATTACCGCTTGCTGGGGATTCGCCTGTTTGAAAACGATCTCCGGGCGATCGAACGCGCGGCCCAACAGCGGGCGATGTTGCTCCGCTCGATCGAGCTGGAGACGCATGTCGACGCCGCACAGCGGCTACTCAACGAGGTCGCAACCGCGGGAGCGTGCCTGCTCACCCCGGAGAGAAAGCAGCGCTACGACCTTGCGCTGCGGGGACGTTCCGTCCCCGCTCTGGTAACAACCCCTACCCCCCAATCCAGTCCGGTTGCAAAACCACGAAAGACCGCCGCCACCAAGCCTCCTTCTCCTCCGACGGTGACAAGGTCGGGCATGTCGACCGCGGTATCCGACCTGCTCGACGAGATGCCGAAACTGGAGCCGAAACCGCTGCCACCCGACAAGTGGGCTCAGTGGCAGAAACGGTTGACGCACCTGGCCTACGTCCTGATCGGCATCGTCGTCGCGGCCGCGGTCCTCACGCTGCTGGTATGGATCGTGGATCAAATCGCCCCCCAGGACTTAGGCTCGACGAGCGACATTGCCCCTTGAGTGAAATCAGGGATTGTGGGTGATCTGCCGAGCACGGCGAGTGCTGTCAAAGGCTAGACAAAATTGTCGGATTGTCGGATTTCTAACAATGCTGCGTGACACATTTGTCCGAACTTAACATTAGTGCCCAGAGTCAGGCTGGCGTTGCTGCGAGCCAGTCCGTGCATGGTGCTGCCGCACCGCGCACTGGACCGCAATCGCAGATGCGCTGAAACGGCTCAGTCGCGTTGGGGTTTGAACTGTTAACGGGCGGGCAGTTCCGAGCAATCGGGACTGCCCGCTTCGTTTTCTTGGTGCGGACGCGGCCTCCTGGGCACAGACTCACTCCGCTGGGCGATCGCCAACCTGGTCTGTGCCGTTCGTGGCCCGGCGGCGCCAAAGGCAGTAGCCGTAGCTCTGCGGGGCCGGTTGCGGAGAAGGCACGGGGCCGACGAGCTCGAAGCGGTCGATGAAATCCGGCTGCCCGACGCCACACGGCAACACCAGCCACTGACAGCGACTGACCTCGCCGGGGTCGTGCGCCGCGAACAGGACCTCGCGCCAGGGATTGCGGCCTTGAAACGCCAACCAATGCGTGCTGGTGGCGGCCACCGACTGCCCCGGTGGAATCGTCTCCCGGAGTTGGGCGAATACGCGGTCGGGCTTTTGACTCTCGGGCGACCAGCGGCCCATGACGGCCAGCCGGCCGGTGTCGCCGAAGGCCGCCCCGGTGCAGACGAGCAAAGTGGCCAACGCCAACCGCCGCCGCGTGCCTGCGCCGCAGAGATCGCGGGTCAGCGCCAAGCCCAGGCAAGGCAGCAGCACGATCAGCGTGGCGCCGAAGTAGGTGTAGGCGGCCGGCCGCGCCAAGGCGACGACCACGATGCCGATCGCTCCGGACCCGTACATCGCCAGTGCCAGCGGCGCGACGCGCAGCGAGCGAGCTTGAGCTGCTGTGGCGGCAAAGAAGGCCAGTGCCACCGCGGCAGCAGGCAATTGGAGGCGATTGTCGAGCAAAGTGCCGCCGAGCGCTGCGAGTTTCTCCCACCCGCTGACACCAAACTGCGTGCCCTTGAGAAAACCCAGCGTGGCGTCCATCTGCGCGGACACCGCGCCTGGGAAGACGTGTTCCATGACGGCATACCAGCTTCCCGCCATCGCCGCCGCGGTCACCGCGACGAGGGCCAGATGCGCGATCATCGCGGACCATCGAACGAGCCGCGGAGCCCCTTGCGGCTGGAGTGCCGTGAACAGGGCCCGCAGGGTGACGATCAACACGCCCAGGACGCCGACCCATGGGGCCGTCAGCGCGGCCAAGCCCAGCAACAGGCCGCTGGCCAACGATCGCCGCGAGCCGGGACGGGTGGCCAAGCCATGCACGATCAGCACCTCGATCCAGATCCAGAGCAGCGCGGCTTCCTCGGGGCGATCGAAATGCGACAAGTTGGCCAGGTGAATCAGTCCCACCGCTACGACCAGGATCGCTGCGGCTTGCTGCGCCAGGGCCGGCCGCGGAACGGTTTCTGCAATGTCTTCCCCGGGTGGCGTCGTGAGGGCATGGTACCCCATTGTGGCCCTCACCAGGCGGCCGGCAACCGCCATCACGCCCAGCACCCCTAACAGGTGCAACGTGAAGCTGAAGGCCAGCGACGAACGGAGGGACACCCCAAAGGCCAGATACCACCCGGCGATCGCCAGTTGATACAGCGGCGGATAGGCGGCAAACACGCGGTCGGCCTGGGGCAAAAACCCCTTCGCAGCGGGAACGATCAACCGCCCGTGCTGGGCCAACTCCGCGCCCGGGCTCTTGTAAATGCCGTCATCCCAGCGGGGGACGGGCACTCCCAGGCTGCACAACCAGCACGCCAGGACAATCCCGCCGATCAGGACCATTCCCTGCCAACGAAACTGCCGCATGCTTCGGGCAAAACTCGACATGATGCCTGGTACTTTCCACGCCAGTGGGCGGTTACGTGGGAAGTATAGGTCAATCCAGGTAGCGAACCATGGTTTCGACGGGCCTTTTCTTGGGCCCCTCGGGGGCCTTCGCGGCGTAGCCGACGGGAATCACCGCCATGAACTCACCCTCGGGCTCCCCCAGAAAATGGAGCACCTCGTCCTTGATGAGGAAGAGGATCCCCAGCCACACCGAACCCAGCCCGAGCGCGGTCGCCGCCAGCAGCAGGTTCTCGACCGCGGCCGCCGAGCTTTGAATCTCCATGGTGCGGAAGAAATCCCGGGCGGTCTCCTTCTCCACGTGGAAAAGCTCGGACCCGTGCCGGATCAGGTCGCCCGTATTGGCAACCGCAATCACCGCGGGGGCGCTGATGATGCTCCGCGAAGCCATCCTCAGCAAGATGCAGGACGGGCGGGGAAAATCATTCGCCTTCCTGGTTACCAACTCAGCCATCGCGTGTTTCTTGGTATTGCGCAGCACCAGGAACCGCCAGGACTGCTGATTATGGGCCGACGGGGCGCTATTGGCCGCATCGAGGAGCGCGGCAAGGTCTTCCTCCGTAACCGGCTGGTCCGTGAAGTGGCGCACGCTGCGCCGATCCTGGATGGAGCGTAGAGTAGGGTGCACGCTTTTATCTCCGTCACCATGAAACGTCAATGAAACCCAAGGCACTGGCAACGCCATCGGCCCACCATGTCAGCCCGTCTCGTCTGCACGCCGCCCGAAAATCACAAGGCTCAAATGGCCCTAATCCCATGCTCCTCGTATCCGCTCCTGGCCTCACGCTCGTTCAGGCCCCACACGTCCTCAACCGCGCCGGTGGATTGGAAAATTCGCTTGTCGATGCTGCATAAGTATCGAGCCCTGTCCATTGTTAAGTTATTAAAACTTGCAATAGCGCGGGTGGATCTAAAATGTTTGCCTTCCTTTGTCGTGCTCTTCTTTAGCCATCCGTATACCCGCTTCTTTTCGCAGTACTCAATTGCGTGCTCGATAGCAAACCGCACAATCGCAAATCGCAACTGCAGTTCCGGCAACTGCTCCTCCCACCCCGCCAATAATGATTCCCTCTGCCAGACTCGCCATCCTAGTTCCCCTTCTGATTGGTACACTCGGCCGGCGACGCAGGTCGAACGATTAAGGGCGTCTGCTGCGCGTAACCGGATTCTTGCGGCGGTGCGTGAATTTGGTCATCGTAACAAAAAAGGCTCGAATGATCTACGAAAATGGCTGTTTGCGAGCGGGCGGATGATTTTTGTCCGCAGCCCGGCCGACGCCACGCCCGAGCGTGACGAACCCGCGGCGCCGCCGGCCGATGTGGCGGACTAGCATTGCGTGTCGTCGAGAAGCCGAGAGCTGTGGTAAACGGTAAGGATTTCGACACGGTCGACACGAAAGCGGTATATGATGCGATAATGCCCGCGAATCAATTCACGAATTTCTTCGTCTCCCAATTCGGGAACCACCTGGCCAGACTGTGGAAACGACCGAAGCCGTACAACCGACGCTCGGAGGCGGCGGATGAAGGCGGCAGCGGTAAGCGGAGCATCACGTGCGATGAATGCGCGGATTTCGCGCAGGTCCTCGCGAGCTTGTCGCGTCCAATAAATCTTATGGAACATCTTCTCGCTCAAGCTCGGACATGAGCGTGTCGTGATCGATCAAGTCCCCCGCATCCGCTTGCGCGATACCCAACTCGATTTTCCGGAGTAGATAAAGCCGGTCGATCACGTCATCAAGGGTGGCGTCCTCACCCAGCGAGTTGATTACAGAAAGGACTTTTTCTTTGGTGGTCATGTTTTCTACCGGTTGTGGCGCGGTCGCAAGGCCACGCCAATACACGGTGAAAAAGCCCACAGGTCACAAACCTGTGGGCTTTCACCGCCGCACAAATGGCTCACTCCCACCACTTTAGTGCGTGATTGAATAGACGATCACGTTGGTGCCGATCTGCAACGCCGATTCGTCCTTCAAGCCGTAGCTGTAGGCGTGGGGGAATTGCTCCCAGCCGTTGCCCAGGTCGAACTTGCTGTAGATCACCACCAGCCGCCCGTCCACCGTGATCCCTTCCAACTCCGGCGTGTCGAACTGGCCGAAGTCCTCGCGGGTCCGCGGCG